>Ga0247817_10000006_pt1 | contig 409342 bp, 318 predicted proteins | sample UWRJL212509R1_FD_178010 | JGI IMG/M metagenome (GOLD analysis project Ga0247817, IMG submission 178010) | Plant litter microbial communities from Arlington Agricultural Research Station in Wisconsin, United States - UWRJ-L212-509R-1 | ecosystem: Environmental > Terrestrial > Plant litter >... | reverse complement strand
AAGCAAGCGATAGGCCGTAAAAGGGCAGGTCGGTCCCAGCTGTTTGCTGGTAGGCGGTTTTAGCGGCAGTTACCCATCCGCGGATGTTGTAGGTATAGCTTGTACGGCGGCGGTAATAGGTGGGTGCTCCGGTGTAGCCATGAAACCATTTGCTTTGCAGCTGTCCGAGCGTGTTGTAATGCTGGGCGAGTGTATAGGCGGTTTTGGTTTTGGTTCCGGCAGTGACGGTCTCTTTTACATTCAAAAGGCGGTCGGCATGATCATAGGTATTAACGGCCAGGTGGCTATGTACCACGCCTCCCACAAGCTGCTCTGTTTTCTGCTGGTCGATGACCGGTGCCAGATCGTATTTGTACAGGGTCGATACGCGCTCAATGGCATCGGTGCCCAGGTCGTTTAACTCACGGACAGTCTGGATGGGGCGGTATTCGGCATCGTAATACAGGACATCGGTGAGCCATTTGCCGGCTGTACCGTTTCCGGGCAGCATACGGTTGCGGTGACCGGTAACCTGCGCTTTAACGGCCCCATTGGGTAACGCGGTGAATCCTGCCGGGGCAGCGTAGGCCAGGGTGGCCGCTTTGCTGAACGCATAGTCATCGTAAAAAGTAATGGTCAGCAGGTCGTCTTCATTGACATGTGGAACCGTCTGGCTCAAAGTATAACCAGCCGTGGTTCCGTTGCTGCGGTCTTCGTGGTGCTGGCTGGAAATATTGACACTGAGGGCCAGGGAGGCCTGGCTGGATGAAGAGGCGATTTCACCCGTGACGACAGGCCGGTTCAGCGCATCGTACTTGGTGAAACCCCAGACACCCCGGGTGCGCTGTACGGCGTCGCGGGAAAGGACAGCCCGGTTATACTGGTCGTAGACGGTCTCGGTGGCGCCTGCGCCGGGTACCTGTTTGCGGATCATTCGCCCGCGGTCATCGTAATCGTACAGAAAGGCTGAGTTGGCCAGTGAAGCATCGCTTTGATAATTGGGCTGAAAAACGGCACGGAGCAGCCCCAGGTCATCAAAAACGTAATAGGTCTGCAGGGTTTCGGTACCGGTAAGCACACTTCTACAAACCAACCGGCCCGAAAGGTCGGTGTATTCGCTGGTCTTGTTATTTTGCTCGTCTGTATAAACGGTGCGGTTAAGCTTTGCAGCGGCATAATGGCCCTGCTGGACAATGCTGTTGCTGCCGGGAAGATAGTCGTACCGTTTGATCTCGTTGGCGATATTGAAGCTATATCCCGTTGTGGTCCGGTTACTGAGTCCCCCGGGGCTCTGCGTGCCCAGCGGTCTGTTGAGCACAGATGGCTCATAAAATGTTTCGCTGTAGGGCCGGTCGAGTTCGGTGGCCGTCTGTGCCTGCAAACCGGCCGTGTTGGCCTGATACCAGCCTGCAACGCTGGCTGCGCCGGTTGTATTGAGCGCATCACTTTGGTAGGCACCGGTGCCCGGCATCACATAAGGGAGGTACTGTTTTACCTGTCTGCCGGCGGCATCATAGCCCAGCGGTACCACCAGGTCTGCGCCCGAAGGGCTTTGGCCTACGGTGACGGTTTGGGTAGGCCGGCCGAGTCCGTCCAGGTATTGAACCTGGGTGACGACCTTGCTGAGATCATTGGGATTTGCACCCGACTGTTTGAAAGTACGCGACAGTACGTAATTTTCGGTGTTGGTCAGCTGGGCGTCTGCCGTTTGCACAACAGTCAGCAGCAGCATGAGATAAGGAATGATACTATATTTCATAAGAATATGATGCTTGTAGCTGAATGATTATTGTTTCACGATCCGGTGGGTGCTGATGCTTCCATCGGTACGGTTGATCTGTATTACGTAGATACCAGGCGCCAGTCTGGCTGTATTGATCTGGCGGGTAGCCGCCGTGCGGAGCATGAGCTTACCCTGATTATCATACATTTCAATGCTGCTGATCGTGCTGAGGTCATCCGTCAGAAGGTTTAGCTTTTCACCGATCGCGACCGGGTTGGGATAAAAGGCCACAGCATCCTTTCCAAACGATACGCTGCGGATACGGCTGTATGCAAAGGTCCCGTCCTTGTCCAGCATTTTCAGTCTGTACAGGTTTTCACCTTGTGCCGGTGCCGGATCAGTGAAGGTGTAGTGCTGTAAACCGGAGCTTTCTCCCCGGGCAGAGACCGAACCCAGTTTGGTCCATTGCCGTCCGTCGTGGCTGCGTTCGATTGCAAAGCTTTCACTGTTTGTTTCTGTGGTAGTCGACCAGGAAAGCAGGGTTGCTTTTGTTTCGCCTGTAGCTTTTACCGCCTCAAAATCGACGAGCGTGACAGGAAGGGGCGGGCCGGTTATTGCAATCAGGTACAGAGCCGAGGCAGCGATGCTGCCTGCCGGGGCCAGAGCGGTGCAGGGTGTCGGCTGACCTGCATAGTTATAGCAGTACGTGGCACGTGCTGCGCCTGAAGGGTTTGTGGCGGCGGACAGACGATTGAATTCATCATAGACATACAGGACCGTTTTGGCATTGGCGTCACCCGTCGCGTTAACCCCCACAGCGGGTTTGTAATCGTATGTGCCTGACTGGGCAATGGAAGAACCGCTGCCCAGCGTACTGCTTTTCAGAAGATCTGTTTTACCTGTATCGCCTGTTCCGTAATACTCCAGTTTGGTACTTGCTCCATTTTCTTCCAGGTAGGTAAGCAAGTTTGCCCGGTCGTCGTAGGTCAAAAACGTGGTCTGGGTAGTGGCCACCGCTGCTGTACCTACTTTGCTCTCTGTTTTTTGAGGCAGGTAAAACAGCCCGTTTATGAGTGTATAAGATATTTTCTGCCAGTGAAGGGGCTGGGATACCTGCGCGCCGGCATTGGCGGTAAGCAGGGTTTTAGTCGTTTCCAGCGGGCGGGAAATCATGTTGCGTTCTACCATACCAACAGAAACCGGGTCAGTGAAATCATTGGCATATTTTTGTTCGGTTTCCACCAGCCGGTCATACACCTGCTGGCCCGCCACAGTTACTTTGGCGGTGCCAGTCTTGCTGTCGGTCGTACTGGTTTTGGTCAGTTGCAAAAAGGACGGTGAATAGGTATAGGCCGTTTCGACAGTCTGAGGAATCGCAGCATCAAATCGTGTCGTGGTTTCGCTTGTCTTGCGTATCCAGCCCGATACGGCACCTACGCCGACAATATGGCGGAATGGATTTGTTTCATAACCGGAAAGTATCAGCACAGGACGGTTGTGAAAGATCCGGGATACGTGCCGGTCTGAAAGTGTGTAGGTATTTACAGTCTCATCGAGCAAATCATTGTTAAGAAACCTGCTGATCCGTTTAGGAAGTGAACGGGCAAAATCATAACTTTTAACCGGCCCTACGTAGCTGTCCATGATGCCATAATTCACACCCAAGGCATCCATATAGTCTTTATGCCAGGTGAAAGTGTGATCGGTCCGCAGGTTTCCCGCCGTCAACTCGCGGACATTGAAATAGTATACAGGGGATAGTGAGAGCTGGTAATAGGGCTCAGAAGTAAAGAGTTTATAGGTATAACCTCCCAAGCCCACACTGAACGAATGGAAGCCGGGAATGTCGGAAGCTACACCACTGGAAAGAGATGCATCGTTGAAATCAGCGTAGGAATATTCCTTTATGACCGGTGGTCCGCCATTTCCAGGTGTGCTTGTCAGGGTTTTAACGCGGATACCACCATGGGGTTTACGCCCGATGGCCACACCATTAAAGGTTGGGCTGTCCATCACATAACTGTATTCGTTTTGTTCATATGTAAATGTAGTTAAACCCTTTGTCGGATACGTGAGCGTATGCAGGGCACCCCGTATGGTTTCGGCGAAAACGGGATCTCGGTTAGCATTAAAGGGAGGTTCCGGGATCAGGTTGTCGCCGTTGTCGATTCCGTTGTGATACCCCCAGTAATCAATCCCGTACGGATAGGGGATGGTAGCAGGCAGCGTACTGCCGTAATAACCCAGGGAGTAGACCCGATTGTCAGTGTCGGTAGCCGATTTTTCGGTGATCCCTGTCAATAAAGCGTTATTACCAGTGGCCGAGTAATCCAGCTTGTATTTTTGCAGAATCGTACTACCAGTCCTAAGTAGGATGTTGTCAACTAGTCTGCCTGCAACAGCACTGTTGTAATTGACAACTATTGACCAGTTGGTACCATTGATCCCGGTCAGATAGTTTTCGGCAGACCGGGTTACGGTGCTTGGATATGGACCTACCGCCACAGGTGAGCTGATAGAGGAGCGGGTAATCTGGAATTGCGCCGGTGCTGTGCTGGGCCTGGTTTTTACGAAATTAATATTGTCTCCGTTGACCAGATAATCATTTGCATAGGTAAAGAGTATTTTTTGAAACTTCGTATTCTCTGCTTTTTGCAAATACCAGGCTGAGATACGCTGCACATAGCTGCTTGCATCGGTCCAGCTAAATTCGACATTCTTTATAGGTGTGGCCGGGAACGGCCCCACCGGATCAGGGTGGCCAAAGCTGTATTTACTTCCATCCTCCGTGGTGATTACGAACGACCAGATATTGTCTGTGCTTCCATTGGAAACTGGTACAATGGTACGGAATTGTTTGTGTTCAATTTTAATCATGCGGTCGGAAATAACATGGATCTGCCCGTCGTCGCCAAAGAAGAACTTACCCGAATATTCTCCGAAAGAGAAATAGAAAAGGTCTGGTTCGGGATCGCAGGTGCCGGTATAAAAACAAGTCTGACATGCTGGTGTCTGGCAGGCCAGACTTCCGTCCGGGTTCATAAGAGCAATGATCTTCGGCCGGTTAAGGGGATTAGCATAGCCGGTAATGCCATTGGAGGTGAGCTCATCGGGGAGGCCGCGGATCATTCTGGTAATTACGCCACTTGCTTTGAGAGAAAAGCCGTTGGCCACGGGGCCTGGCAATGCATATGGCCTGAATCCACTGTAATTGTAGTCCAGAGAAACCTGCCAGGGCATATCTCCTTCATTGAGTGAGAACAAAGGAATGCTTAGATTGGGAAGCCCGGAGCTGAGATTTACCGGGATCTCTCCATATTTGCCCAGCGAAGCTGCCGCCGGTGAAGGCGGAATGGTATAGGGCGTACTATTGTCGACAGACGCGAAAACGGAAATACTGTCGGGAACGACGACGGTACGCTGGGCAAGGAGCGGGGACGCGGTCGTCAGCAACAAAAGCAAAAGCATGCGTAAATTGTAGTGCATTGGTACTGTTTGTTTAATGAAAAAAAAAGAAAATATAAACACACCGCTAGGCAGCAAACCAGTGGACTTGCCGGCAGCAGAAATGGTTTCAGAAGGAAATAAGTGGAATTAGAACAGGGACATAGTTGAGTCAAAAATGGTAATGGCACAGTAGCTAAATGACTGTCAGAAAGCGGTAATATGTTAGTGTACGGGCATGAGGATTCATTCAGACCTTTATCTGTTTAAATTAAAATCGACCTCACATAGTAATCTCACAAATAATACCCTGTTATGCTGAGTCAGGTATAAACCAGCCGCATGGACGGGTAAAGCTGAAATTAAGGAACAGGAAATTGGATCGTAAACTTGTTTTCATAGTGGTGTCCGGGTACAGTAACAAACATAATTACATGTGTGATTCAACCAAACTTGACGTAATAGAACCTGAAATAATTCTACAAACGCCCTGTGTTAGTTGTAAATGTAATATCAAAGTAATTAGTATTTTACTACATGGGTACGTATTCTATCCGTTTATGCAATGTTTGAATAAAATACCCGAAATGGGAATAAATGGACAGCCAACACTTCGGAATTATGGATATAATCTCCTGGAATTATCATAAACAGACAAATGGATTGTTTGACGTATCTGCCTTATGTAAACGTAAGAAATCGGTTAGCGTTTTAACATAATTATAAAATTCAATGGCTTCATTTGTTTCAATAAGGAAAGCAGAATATATTACAGTTCATCTTTACAAACGCAAAATCAGACAACCTCGATTACAAATCGTGGTTAGCTTAACCTCAACCCCACAAGCATACCGGGCCACACGACACGCTATACAATGAAAGAAATTATTGAACTTTCCTCCAAAACAATAACCATCGGCAGAAACGAATTTCTGAAAGTGAAGGGTAGCGTTGACACCAATGTTTATTACGTGGAAAGTGGAAGTTTGAGAATTTTTGTTTTGGATGACGAGGAAGAACGAACGATACGGTTTGGTTACGGAGAAAATCTGATAGTTTCGCTGGACTCTTTTTTGACGGGAAAACCTTCGGAGCTTTTTATTCAGGCAATTAAAAAGACCGTAATAAAAGTTGTGACCAAACAACAAATTGAAAAATTCCTGGAAACTGAAAGCAACAAAAATCTGTGGATGAAAATTTTAGAAAACCTGGTTATTCAACAACTGGAACGGGAAATTGACATTCTGACGAGTTCGCCAAAAGAAAGATATGAGAGGGTTTTAAAGCGAAGTCCGCAACTTTTTCAGCAGATACCCAACCGGCATATTGCTAATTATTTACGAATGAGTGCGGAAACTTTATCAAGATTAAAAAAGTCTTGACTTCAATCAAGATTTATGAAAAACGTATTTTTGACCTTTGCATAAAATTAAAAATTATGCAGTCGGAAAAATTAATACAAGCGCTTTCAGAGCAGACAAGACAAATTATAAATCAGGTGGAAAAACTAAAAACCCATGATTTGCAGACATTAACCTGGAAAGAAAATGAAATTTCCTGGAGCATTCTGGAATGTCTGGAACATTTGAATTTGTATGGCGACTTTTATTTGCCCCAAATAGAAAGCAAAATAAAGAGCTCAACTACCAAAACTGAAATTGAATTTAAGAGTGGGCTTCTGGGTAATTACTTTGCAAAAATGATACTACCCAAAGAAAAGCTGAACAAAATGAAAACATTTAAAGATAAAAATCCATTAAATGCAAACCTTGACAAAGTTGTTATCGACAAATTTATCAGGCAGCAAATTAAACTTTTGGACCTGTTAAACCAATCTGCAAATGTGAGTTTGAACCAAGTGAAAATTCAGACTTCAATTTCCAGCTTGATAAAACTTAAACTGGGCGATACTTTTCGGTTTCTTATTAATCACATGATTAGGCATTTAAGCCAGATTGACAGGGTGATGAGTCAGCAAAGCGCCTAGGTTTATTCCAGGACGTCATTTTTATCGGCAAAGAGAAATGCCTTAATGATTTCTGTTTCTATTCATAATAGCTTTCCATATGGATTTCTTAAAGTTGCTTATAAAATTTTCTCTGACATCTTGCGGCAACAAATCGATCGAGAGGTATGGGTTCAAATCTTCCAGCTCTACCAAAAGTAAACTTCCATCCGGCAAACGACAGGCATCAACACGCTGAATTCCATGCGATAGTCCATTCCAGGCAATGAATTGGCGGGCAAATAACAAATCGGATTCCGTAGGTTTATAAATTTCCAGATTCCACCGTTTGGTCTTATCGGGGGCGTACAAAGCATATTGTAAATCCTCGTCGATGAAGTAAAATGAAACTTCGTAATCAAAATCAACGAAGGGCTGAGCGATTTCACCTTTCAGGTCCCGGGCGGCTAATGTGCCCCTATCCACCACATGCATACCTATGGAATCAGCACCATCTTTTAGTTTAACCATGAATTTTTCGGCCGGGGACAACAGATCCAGATCTTCGGATCTTTCGATGGTCGGAATGACAGGATAACCGGTATTTGTCATTTCAATCAGGTAATCCTTACCCTTCATATCGGCCCGGCCGTTCATTGGATTATAGGATAAAATATTTTCTTTATTCACACGGTTTACAAAAGCTTCAAAATAACTTTTGAAATTCATTACAGGGCCGGCATTTCTGAAAATGACTATATCGACAAGCTTTTCAAATTTTTCAGAATCACAGGGATGACAAATAAGTATTTCAAAATCAGATCGTAATCTGCCAGTTAAATACAAATCTTCTTCATAATAATTTCTGCCCTTGGCCTCAAAATATAAGTCAGTCAGGTACAGTATGGCGTATTTTGTCGATGTCATGTGAAATAGTAATTTTTTAAAAACAGTTGTTTCTTACTGCCGAAGCAAATATAGATCAATATAGAGCACAAGGTCAACTATGTTTTCCAAAGCAAACAAATGCGTAACCAGGCTGTATGATATTAATTCGAGCGCTGAACAATGAAAACTGATTTATCTCTTTAATTTTGAACCTTTACAATATGCAGTAACGACTTTGGGTAAAAATCTAAAAATTCTGGTAGTGCCATTGGATTGGGGGCTTGGTCATGCTACCCGGTGTATACCCATAATCCGGTATCTGCTTGAAAAGCGGTGCGAGGTTACTATCGCTGCGCAAGGTGCAGCTGCCTTGCTTTTAAAAAGTAATTTTCCCAAACTTACGATTTTGCCTGTTGAAGGTTATGGTGTGCGTTACAGCCGGTATGCGGGCACTTTTGCACTTAAAATTCTGGCGCAGGTTCCCAAAATCCTGAAAGCCATAAGCAATGAAAAGAAGTGGCTGATAAAAATACAGGCGCAGTATCAGTTTGATCTGGTTATTTCGGACAATCGGTACGGACTGAAAACCGATGGACTTCCCTCCGTTATTATGACGCATCAGTTACAGATAAAATCCGGTGCAGGAAGCCTGGCCGATAAATTATTGCTGCACATTCACTACCGGATTCTGGAGCGTTTTGATCAGTGCTGGGTGGTGGATCATCAGGATGAAAACAGCATCGGCGGAGAACTTTCTCATCCCCGTAAAATCCCCGTTAACGCACGTTACATCGGACTGCTATCTCAGCTCACCCCGAACGCATCCGGACAAAAAACAAAAAAGGATCACATACTGGTTCTTTTATCCGGTCCGGAACCGCAACGAGGCCTTTTAGAACAGAAAATTATATCTCAAATCGACGAAGAATCCCCGTATTCCTATACTATTATTGGTGGAAATCCCGGAGGAACTGCTCCCAATGGACTTCCGTCCGGCATTGCATACTATTCCCATCTGAATGCGTTACAACTTCAGGAGTTCATCTCAAATGCAGAACTGGTTATTTGCCGGAGTGGTTATTCTACCTTGATGGATCTTGCGGTAATGGGAAAAAAGGCGCTGTTTATCCCTACGCCAGGGCAGTCGGAACAGGAATATCTTGCGGAATATCTGGCAAAACGAGGATTGTTTCTTTCCAGAAAACAATCCTCGTTAAATCTTTCAATCGATGTTGCAGCTGCATTGAAGCGTCCCGGATTTGGGAATAGCAATATTCATTTTCAGCATCAGGAAATGAAACAAGCGATGGATGAACTGTTGCAAAAGATAGCCCGATTCTAAATTACAGCAACGCGAATTTTTTGTATTTTTTTCTTTTGAAGCTTCGGGAAACTACGCTGTTGTGCTACTTAAAGGGTATGACAAGGTGAAAGTAATCTTGTGTAATCTTATAGTTATGATAAATAAATCTCCCTGCCATTTTCTTGTTTTTTGGATACTCTTATCTGTTTTTTTTAGTTTCCCTGCCGTATCTCAGAACGTCCCTGACTATCAGATTAAAGGCGCAGTTTTGGATTCAGTTTCAAGGAAGCCTGTCGAATATGCTACGATCGGAATTCTGGATAGTGAAAAAAAAGTGATTGCACTGACTTATTCTGATGAAAATGGTTTATTCAAATCAAAAGATATCTCCGTTGGCCGGTTTTATCTTAATTTATCTTTTGTAGGGTACGGACAGAAAACCATTCCTTTTGAAATAAAAACGAACACTGTTTTTGATTTCGGGACAATTTATCTTTCATCCGAAGTGAATCAGTTAAAAACGGTAACGATCACCGGAGCCAAACAATTGGTGGAGCAGCAACCCGGTATGCTGATTTATAATGCAGAAAAGGATATCAGCAATCAGGGAGGCACGGCGGCGGACGTGTTGCGTAAAGCGCCCATCCTGAATGTTGACGCGGCAGGAAATGTGACGATGCGGGGAAATTCAAATCTTCGCATCCTGATTAATGGAAAGTATTCCGGACAAATGGCACGAAGCCCGGGCGATGCTTTAAACATGATGCCGGCTGGTTCAATAAAATCGGTGGAGGTTATCACCAGTCCTTCTGCGCGTTATGATGCCGAAGGTGCAGCCGGAGTAATTAATATCATTACAAAAAAAGGGAATCAAAGTTCCAGTGGAACAATAGAAGTCGTTGCCGGAAATCTGGAACAGGCCCTTAATCCGCGTTTTGCATTAAACGGGGAAAAATGGAATTTTACCTCTACGCTTCACTTGCATAAATTTCGCAACAAAGAGTTAACGGATCTTGACCGTGTTACGCTGGACAATGGAGAAGAATCGGGCAGGATTAATCAGCAAATTGTAGCCGATAATGTGAAACCACACAGCTCGGGCGATGTTCAGATTGAGTTTGTGCCGGATTCGGTAAATCAGTTTAATTTTTCATTAAATGGCTGGCTTGGAAACTGGCCTGATAACAGCGAACAGTTTAACCAGAGGTTTGCACCGGATGGAACTTTGATAAGTGCTTATAACCAATCCATTAAAACCAAAGCGCCTAACAAAGGACTTGATCTGAATCTGGGTTATACGCGGAAATTCAAAAAACCGGGGGAAGAGCTTTATTTTATGGCTCAGCACAACCGCTCATTGGACGATTACAATTACAACGCTTATCAGCGCGCTGGCGAACAAACGCTGCTTTACCGCGAGCGTAACGATAATCACACCAGCAACAGCGAATGGACTTTGCAAAGTGACTACATTTTACCGCTTACTGCTTCCGGAAAGCATGCGCTGGAAAGTGGTATGAAAGCGATTTTCAGGGATGTATCGAGTACTTATGATGTATCGGCCAGCGAAGCAGCGCAGCCGGATCTGCTATTACCTGTTTCTGCCCGGTCCGACCGTTTTGATTACAGCCAGAATGTATTGGCGGCTTACAGTCAGATCAAATTGAAATGGAACAGCGGTTGGGCACTACACGCAGGTGCCAGAATGGAGGGCACTTATCTGGAAGGGAATCAGCGGAATATTGCCGTTCGTTTCAGGAATGAATTCTGGAATTTTGTACCCAGTGCTACTATTTTCAAAAAACTGAATGCCAACAATAACCTGACTTTAAGTTATACCAAACGGATCTCACGGCCTTCTATCTGGGATCTAAACCCTAACAAAGACAGCCGCGACCCGAATAATATTGTGATCGGAAACCCGTCGCTGCGGCCGGAAGAGGTGAACCAGATCGAATTTACCTATGCCCTGCAAACGGATAAAGATCTGTTTGTGAACATGTCCTTATTTGGAAGAAAAACCAACAATTCCATAGAAAGTATTGTGACGATCGAAAACTCGGGCGTTGCTACGACTACAAAGCAAAACCTGGCGTCAAACCAACAATATGGTGTCAATTTTTCGACGGCTTTTACCGTGCTGCCCGGCTGGAAAATCAACAGCAATGCGAATGTGAGATATGCCAAATTCGAAAGCGGAGCGCTGAATATCAGTAATGACGGTATGGCCTGGGGCATCAATGTTAACAGCAGCTGGAAGTTGAAGAACAATTACAGCGTCCAGTTTTATGGCGATTATGATGCTAAAAGTGTGACATTGCAGGGTTACAAAACGTCACGTTTTTATTACAGCTTCTCCGGAAAAAAAGAAATCCCATCCAAAAAACTGACGATCAGTCTTTCCACAGTGAGTCCGTTCAGTAACTATCTTTCCCAGAATGAGATCGTTAGGTCACCGGAGTTTACATCTACACTGCGTAATCAATATATGCTGCGGTCGGTACGGCTTTCGCTGAACTGGGAATTCGGCGGGGCTTTCAAAAGCGGCGGCGGCAGGAAAATTGATAATGATGATTTGAAAAACGTGAAAACGGGCGGTTGATACGACAAGTTATTAATGTTAACCAAATAGGGTTGAAATGCTGATTGCATATTTTTATATGCAGTTTTCAGCACTTCAACCCTTCTTTTTATTCTTGAATCTGGGCTGTGGTTTATATACAATCTGGCCTGTGAAAACAACACAATAGCGTAGTACGTTTGTTTGGAGATCGAAAAATAAGGGGGTGTTAATTTGGGCGGACATTAGGGAACAAAATTAGTTGCACAACCCAAATATATCTAACCTGGCGACGCAAGGTAAATTACAGAAAACCTTCGAATTATTTTTCCCATTACGGGAATACAGTAATCAATGCAAATTGATTGTTTGTTGTAGTTTATAATGGCGGCAGGGTGTAATCTCTGCCACCATTTTGGTGACGTTATCTTCAGGTTAATTAATAGTATAAGACTGCGGCTAAATCCTTACTTTTATTCTACGTTTTAAGCAATTGGCTTTGCCGTGTATTTATTACTGGCAAACCGTTTTAATGTTCCGAATCAAAAGAAAAGATCATTCCTCCTTTATAGACCTATGTTTTTTGTAAATTCTTCAAATACGTTTTTTCTGTATATCAGGCAATTAATCTCGTTTAGTATTTTACTATTTCTGTTTTTTGCCTGTACGGCTAAGAAGCAAAAAGATAAAGTTGTGTTTGAAGATTTACCCGGTTCCGGGCTTTCTGGGAAGGAGCTGTCCATCTCGCACTGTGGCCGGTGTCATGCGTTTGTTGCGCCGGAGCTCTTACCCAAAAGCAGCTGGCACGATGTGCTCCCGTCTATGGGGCACCGGATGGGCATATACAGCAGCGGGTTCAGACCCGACAGTCTGTTTGAAGCCAATGTCAGCGGTGCCGTTGTGCGGGCTGCTAATATCTATCCTGAAAGGCCCGTTCTGGCCAGGGAAGATTGGCTGAAAATTGTAAAATATTATATCGAAAACGCACCGGATTCTGTTCCGCCGCCGATTCGCAAAACGCGTATTAAGATTGGGCTGGAACATTTCAAATACCGGGAAACTTTATTTTCTCACCGCCCTTCGTTGACTTCCCTGGTCAAAATTCTTTCTGATAACCGGGGAATTGTATTTGGTGACGGCAAAGGCAGACGGAACATTTTGACATTTCTGACTCCGAAACTTGAAGAAAAGTATAGTATTCCCCTGGAATCAACGCCAATTCAGTTTTATGAAAAATCAAATGAAGCATACCTGACCATGATCGGTAAGGGGGTTTTTCCAACCGATGCTTCCAATGGTGTTATGCAGCGTTTGGTTAAAAGCGGATCTGAGTCAGGCTACACATTGGGGACTGTTATTATTCCAAATTTATTGAGGCCGGTTTTTATGGCATACGGAGATTTGAATAAAGATGGGCTGGATGATGTCGTTGCCTCTGAATTTGGTAATGAAACCGGGCACCTGGCCTGGTACGAAAACAATGGTAGGGGAGGTTATGAAAAAAGGATTTTACGTGAAAAACCTGGTGCAAGCACAGCCATTATCAGGGATGCAAACAACGATGGATTAATGGATATTTATGTGCTCATGGCGCAGGCAGATGAAGGTATTTTTCTTTACGAAAATCAAGGTTCAGGTAAATTTAAGGAAAAGCGATTACTGTCGTTTTTACCGCTCAATGGGTCACAGCATATGGAGCTTGTGGATTTTAACAAAGACGGTTTCGATGACATTGTATACGTTTGCGGCGATAATGCAGACAAAACGCCGATATTGAAAAATTATCACGGCATTTATATTTTCCTTAACGACGGGAAGTCCAACTTCCGGCAGTCGTATTTCTATCAGTTGAATGGAGCTTACAAAGCGATGATACGGGATTATGATCTGGATGGTGATCTTGATATCGCCGCTATTTCGTTTTTTCCGGATTATCTGCGTTATCCGGAGGAAAGTTTTATTTATTTGAAAAATAAGGGAAATCTGAAATTTGATGATTATTCTTTTCCCGAATCCTCTAATGGAAGATGGGTAGTAATGGATGCCGGCGACATGGATGCGGATGGCGATATTGATCTTGTTTTAGGTTCATTTGTATATTTTCTACCGCAGGGCGACACAACAGGATTAGGTAAAAAGTGGCTCTCAACAGGTCCTTCGATTATTGTTCTGGAAAATACGCTTCGGTAATTTAGGTGGCCTGAACTACCCGTTTTGTTTCTAAAATGAAGACAATACACTAATTCAGAATCTTTTACTATATTTAATCTATTAAATCTATATAGTTTATGTAAATATTTGTACCTTTGCCTGAATACCAGGTCAACTCATCTCATGAAATCAATTTATCTATTTATCAGACCTTATTGTTGTGGCTTTAAGTTAATCGGAATGTAGCACGGTCAAGTGTTGCACGAACGGGAATTTTTAGAAGATTTCCCGGACTTAAAAAAGACATCAATAAGAAAACGTAGAATCAGATCACTATGAAGCAAGTTTTAAGATTAACTTTTATATTGGGAGCAATGCTCTTTCCATTATTTCTGTTTGCCCAGGGACAGCCCACGATTAACGCGACGGTTTCGGGAAAAGTAATCGATAGCCGTAACAACGAAGAGCTCATTGGCGCAACTGTAACAATCAAAGGAACAACGAATGGTGCGGTGACAGATGCAAATGGTGAATTTGGTCTTGTCACTGGTCAGAAACTACCCTTTACGCTGGTTGTATCCTATGTCGGCTATCTGAAAAAGGAGATTTTAATTAATGATAGCAAGGTAGAAATTAAGCTGGATGTGAACAGTAACCAGCTGGATGACGTCATTATTTCGTCACGCCGTCGTCAGGAATCTGCACAGGATGTCCCCATCCCGATTTCCGTAATAGGTGGGGTAAGAGCAGAAGATGCAGGTGCGTTTAATGTAAACCGGTTAAAAGAACTTGTTCCGACCGTACAGCTTTATTCATCTAACCCGAGAAACACAACACTGAACATTCGCGGACTTGGATCTACTTTCGGGTTGACGAATGATGGTATTGATCCCGGTGTTGGTTTTTATGTCGACGGAGTTTATTTTGCCCGGCCAGCCGCCACAACGCTTGATTTTATCGATATTGAACAAATTGAAGTGCTGCGCGGTCCGCAGGGAACACTTTTTGGCAAAAATACAACAGCCGGAGCCTTTAATATTACCACACGTGCTCCTTCCTTTGATCCGGGTGCCAACTTTGAAGTGAGTTATGGCAATTACGGATATGTACAGGCAAAAGCATCAATAACAGGTCCTTTGGGCAAAAAACTCGCGGCGCGTGCATCTTTTTCAGGTACGCAGCGGAATGGATTATTATACAATGTCAGAACAGAAAAGCCTGTTAATGATCTGAACAATTTAGGTTTCAGAGGACAGCTTTTATATACGCCGTCTGAAAAAGTAAGAATTACACTGGCAGGAGACGCTTCTGCTCAAAAACCGGATGGATATGCACAGGTTGTGGCCGGTGTGGTTACCACAAAACGTGCTGCTTACCGGCAGTTTAACCAGATCATAGCGGACCTTAATTATAAGCTGCCCAGTACAAATCCTTTTGACAGGATCATTGATACGGATTCTCCGTGGAGATCAGGAAACGAGCTTGGCGGTGTGTCACTTAATATTGATGCCAAAATTGGCCCGGGTACGCTGACATCAACAACGGCATGGAGATACTGGAACTGGGATCCGATGAACGACCGCGACTTTACCGGCTTACCGGTTCTTTCCAAATCCCAGGCTACTTCCAGACATACCCAATGGTCGCAGGAAATTCGGTATGCTGGGAAATTTTCGTCACGTTTCAGCGGTGTTATCGGGGTATTTGCTATCGGTCAGGATCTTAAAACTGATCCGGTACACATTGAAGAATCCGGTGCTGCGCAATGGAGATTTTCACAAAGCTCTACCAGCGCATTATGGAAAACGCCTGGCTTGCTGGAAGGATATGGTATCAAAACGACTTCCCGTCTCAAATCCTTCGGTGGAGCCGTTTTTGGCCAGTTGGACTGGGCCATTACAGATAAATTACACTTGCTGCCGGGAATCCGTTTTAATTATGACAAAAAGGATGTGGACTACGATCGCCAGACATACGGCGGCCTGCAAACGAGCGATCCAGCGTTAATTGCACTTAAAAATGCTGTTTATACCAATCAGGCTTTTAAAGTCGATGTGGATGAAAATAATTTTTCGGGACAGGCAACGTTAGCTTATAAAGCTTCTGCTCAGCTTAATGCATTTGCCACCTACTCAAACAGTTACAAGCCTGTGGGCGTTAACCTTGGTGGATTGCCTACTGCAAATGGTGCAATACTGACGGATCTGGCAAAAGTAAAACCTGAATATGTAACGCATTTTGAAGCTGGTATCAAAACCAGACCAACGCCTCAATCGACGCTGAACCTTGTGTTTTATAACACGAATATCAAAGACTATCAAACGCAGGTTCAAACGGCCGAAGTGGGCGTAAACAGAGGTTATCTTGCCAATGCGGAAAAGGTGAGGGTTACAGGAGCGGAGCTGGATGGAAACATCAGGGTTACCAATAACCTTTCGTTTAACGGTGCTGTGGCTTACACGGATGGAAAGTACATTTCCTTTAAAAACGCACCTGTGCCTTTGGAAGAAACTGGTGGAGAATCTGCGTTTAAAGATGTGTCAGGAGGAAAATTGCCGGGGATATCAAAATGGGCCGGTTCATTGGGCGGTGAAGTGGCATCAGATGGAAAATTAATCGGTTTGAAAGGGAAATATTTCCTTGCTCTGGATAGTTACTATCGTTCTTCGTTTTCATCGAGTGCGTCCCCATCGCAGTTTTTGAACATAGACGGTTATGCTTTGCTTAACGGAAGAATCGGTTTCCGTGCCTCAAATGGTATTTCTATCGTAGTTTGGGGGCGTAATTTGCTGGACAAAGACTATTTCGAACAATTGCTTCCGGCAGCAGGAAATGCAGGCCAGTACGCGGCCGTACTGGGAGATCAAAGAACTTATGGCGTTACGTTAAGATATTCATTTTAATCGTAACCAATTCGCCATTTAGCTTTTCGCCTTTTCTGGTATTTCCGTTTGGTGGTATCGGGGAAGGCGATTTTAAACAAAATCTGTGACAGGATACAGATCTGTCACAGATTTTCAGTTAAAACTGATATTAAATGGGTTATAACTCATTTTAACAATCCACCTGATCCAAAACAAGTTCTTTTTTGTTTGTCCCGATATTCATTAATACTACGGCAAAAAGTATAAGAATAACCCCCATCCATTGCAGCACGCTTACTGGCTCTTTAAGTATCAGGTTGGCCATTAATACCGAAACCGGGATTTCTATCGACGCAATGATGGCTCCAAGTCCCATGCCCGTCAGTGGCATTCCTCTGGTGAAAAGTAGGGGTGGAAGTATGGTCCCGAATAAAGAAAGGGCAGGCCCCCAGCGCAGAAATATTTCAAAAGAAAAATCCTTGTTTAACGATGCGTGAAAAAGCAAAGCAATAATGATTAATCCGCCCAGTATCATGTAAAGACTTCTTTTTAATGGCGGGAAATGAAGTCCGATGTTGTTTGAAGAATACATGGTTGCTGTGTAACAAAGAGCTGCCAATAATCCCCAGCCAAACCCGATCCAGCTGATATCTACTGATTGTTTGAGTACATTGGTAGCCAACACTGTTCCCAACAGAATCACTAAAACGGATAAGACTTTTCGTATTCCCGGCGTTTTTTTATAGAGAATCATTTCTACAATAACGCCCATCCATACTGTTTGCATGAGCAGAACAATCCCGACACTTACCGGAATATACCGGACCGCCATATAGTAGGAAATACTGGTTAGGCCCAGGGATGTGCCTGCGAGTATTAATTTTAATATTCCTTTTACGCCTGTGGTTTTTGTTTCCGGACGTGGTTCACGTTTTTGGAATAACGTTAAAATAAAAAGTCCTGCAAACCCAAGTGCAAACTGCGAAATCGTTACTTCCGCGATATTGAATCCTTCGTGATAAGCCATTTTTACAAACGTCGCCAGCATTCCGTAACTGGAAGCTCCCAGCGCTACAAAAATGCTTCCTTTCAGTATGTTGTTTTTCATGTCAGGCGAGTTCCATCGAAATCAGATCCTTTATGTTCTGGTGAGAAACAGCAGCTGCCTTTTGGAATCTCTCTCCATCGAACGATGCTCCGTTCACGGTAATGACATGAATGTTGCTGATTCCCATTATGTTAAAAACTGTTTTTAAGTATGTACTCTGAAAATCCATATGCTCGTTGTATCCTCCCTTTTCATATCCCCGCGAACCTCTTGAAAGCAGAAGAATCAATGTTTTGTTTTCCAAGAGGCCAATATAACGATTTTGTATGTTCTCAGGATTCAATTTCCAGGTTTCGTTAACTCTGAGAATCTGGTCGATGTAGACTTTGAGCGTGCTGGGAATTGACCAGTTATACATAGGAGAACCAAGAACAATTATGTCAGCTTCACGTAGTTCGGAAATATAAATATCGCTGGTTTTTAAGGTTTCATTTTCTTCTTCTGACCTGCTTGCTTTCGGCTTAAAAGCGGCCGAAATCCAGTTTTCTGTGATATGAGGTATATCAGAGTTTTCTAATTCGCGAAAACAAATGAACGGATTTTCGTTGAGGCTTTTCCAGTGATCGGTAAATATTTCGGTCAGTTTTCTGGATTGCGAATTAAGCGCCCTGGCACTTGAATTGATTACTAATAACTTCTTCATTTTTTTTCTGGTTTTTATTTTTTTATACAAAAGTATAGGCGGGTTGGGTTATGTTTGTATGCCAATTTTAATATAAACCACAGCCCAGATGTTGCCATACAAATCACTAATCCAGGTTGACCGAAACGCACCGGTCACACTGTACATTCAGGTGTGCAATAGCTTTATATCATTGATTACGAATGGAACTTTGCAGCCATCAGATCTGCTGCCAAGTTCCCGTACGCTGGCAGAACTGATAGGGATTAACAGAAATACGGTAAAACTGGCATATGAAGAGCTGATCAGCCAGGGCTGGGCAGAATCGATGGAGCGGAAAGGTGTTTTTGTTCTTTCGAAACTACCTGTAATTTCACAAACGGTCGTGTCTGAGGCTCACAAAAAGGAGCGGTTGCGGGAGGCTTTCGTCTGGACCAATAATTTTGAAAATGCAAGACCAAGCATGAACCTTCAGAAGACTAATCTGGGTATCGATGATGGTTTTCCTGATGTTCGTCTTGCGCCCGTGGACCAGCTTATGCGTGAGTACCGGAGCCTTTCCCGGAAGTATTATGGGAAGAACTTTTTGAAATACGGGAGTTCCAAAGGTTCCGAGCACCTGCGGGTATGTATTGCCAATTACCTTTCCAATACGCGGGGGCTGGTTGTTTCCCCTGAAAATATACTCATTACAAAAGGCAGTCAAATGGGTATTTTTCTAGCTGCGCAACTGCTTTTAAATCCTTCTGATAACATAGCAGTAGGAATGTCAAACTATGCTTTGGCAGACGATACTTTCAGACATGCAGCCGCAAATCTTGTCCGGATTCCGGTTGATGATCTTGGTATGGATGTCGATTATCTGGAAAATATTTTAGAGCATAAAAGGTTAAAAGCGGTATATATTATTCCGCATCATCACTGTCCGACAACCGTAACCATGAGTATGGAGCGGAGGTTAAAGTTGTTAAAACTTGCCAAAGAATACAGTTTTGCGATAATTGAAGACGATTATGACTTTGATTTTCATTATGATAACAAACCTTATCTGCCGTTGGCGAGTATTGATCACAACCAAAATGTAATTTACATCGGTTCGATCACAAAAACTTTTGCGCCTGCTTTGCGAATCGGGTTTATGGTCGGGCCTTCCGCCTTTGTCGAAGCAGCGTCTTCGTTAAGGGAGCTGATTGACAGACAAGGCGATACATTGCTTGAAGAGGCATTTGCTGTTATGTTCAGCAATGGTGAAATGGAAAGGCATTTTCGGAAGTCTTTAAAAATTTACAAACAGCGCCGAAATCTTTTTTGCCAGATACTCAAAGCAGAATTTTATGACGTGATCGAATTCAAGGTTCCGGAAGGAGGACTTGCCGTGTGGTCGGCTTTTGACGAAAAGATCGATTTGATAAAAATGTCTGAAAATGCGTCAAAAAAAGGACTGTATATTGACAACGGAAACTTTTACAAGAACGAATCCTTTGTAACCAACTCGATGCGTCTGGGTTTTGCGTCACTCACGGAAAAGGAAATGGTGGAAGCGCTTGGGATTTTGAAAAAGGTGGTGCATTAACAGCTGCCTGGACCACCCTTTATTTTGAAGCTGGTATATTCGGCATCAAAGCCGGTGCTCTAATTTCGTGACAAATAAATCTTGTAAATTTTTACGAAAATGGCAACACGAATCAAAATTGACGAAGTAGAACCGGCAGGGTACAGAGCTGTTCTTGGGATGGAAAAATTCATTGAAAGCACCCCGCTGACCAAAACGCATAAAGACCTGATTAAAATCAGAGCTTCGCAAGTAAACGGATGTGCTTTTTGTATTGACATGCATACCAAAGATGCGCGGAAAGCGGGTGAAACGGAACAGCGTATTTATGCGCTGAACGCCTGGCGGGATACTACGTATTTCTCAGAGGAAGAACGTGCGATACTGGCGCTGACGGAAGAAGTTACCCTGATCAGCAATCATGTGAGCAATGAAACCTATGAGCAGGCGGCGAAGGTTTTGGAAAAAACTTATCTGGCACAGGTGATCCTGGCGATTATTACCATTAATGTGTGGAACAGAATCGGGATTACAACCAAACTGATTCCGGCTTGAATGTGAATTAGAATTTTACTGATAAAATCCTTTTGATGAAGGGTTTTATCAGTAAGACCAAGTTGTTACAGAAATTTGTATAACACGATATATTTCGGATGATAAAATGTTACAGCGAAAAACGGAGGTGTAATTTCAGGTAGAACCATGAAGATTAATTCAAAAGATATTGTCCGGTTTGAGATTTCGCCGATGGCAAAGGCGGGTGTGCGCAGTGTCAATATGGGTGTCAAGACCGGTGTGGAACATGATGTTTCCAAACCGCATCGTGATGATCACTTCATGCTGATGTTTGCAGCCAAAGGAGATTTCAGGTTCAATATTGATTTTGAAGATATAGGCTTTTCTGGACCGGCCATACTCTGGATTACGCCTGAGCAGGTTCACCGGATCATAGAAGTGAAAGGGCCGGAGGGATGGGTTGTAGGTTTTGACCAGGCGATTGTCAGTGAAAATTTAAAACAGCTCCTTGAAAACCGATTTAATAATCCGATGCAGTTGGATGCAGAATCACATTTCTATCAACAGATATTTATTTTGATGGACCTGATAGAAAAATTACAATCCGGAGTTTCTGAAAGTCATACGAATCAGGCGATCCACTCCGTACTGGGTGCGGTGCTTCATCTTATTGCAGGTAAAATCGAGGCGGATACATCCTTGGGCAAGTCTCATGAAAACAGAAGTTTTGTCATTAAAGAGGCTTTTATTCAGGTGCTCAAAAAAAAATATAAAGTCTGGAAACAACCGGCTCAATATGCCGCTGAACTAGCCTTGTCGGCTGCACATCTGAACGACACCATCAAAGCACTGACAGGAATTCCGGTATCGGTTCATATCCAGCAGGCTTCAATTCTGGAAGCAAAACGATTGTTGTACTTTACCAATAACAGCGTAAAAGAAATCGGCTACGAAGTAGGTTATGACGAGCCTGTTTACTTTGGAAAACTTTTCAGAAAAATAACGGGCAGCACGCCGCTGGAATTCAGACAGCAATTCCGCGTTTAGGACTATCATTCCAGTATTCCGGTCTATTCAAAATTTTCTTTCGCTGTTACTTTTGCATGGTAATTATAAAACTATGGAAAAGGAAATCAACATACCGATCGTATTAGACGTAGTAAGAAAAGTTGGAAACGACTTTTTGAAAGATTTCAGGAAAGGAGTTATTCCTGAAAACAGGGCAGAGCTTTTAGAGCAACTGGACGCTATTGACATATTTTGTCTGACATCCCTGAAACGGGATTTGGCAGATGCGTTTCCTGAAATTTCCTGGCAGACAGGAGATGAGTTTGATCTGTCCGGGCAAAAAAATCCTGCCAAACATGATGAATATTGGTTGTGCGATGCGATGGACGGAGCCATTCAATACGTCCGTCATATAGCAGGCTGGACTATCAATCTGGCTTTGATCCGCGACGGAAAACCCTTTTTTGCGGTCATTTTTGATCCGTTGGCGGATGAAATGTTCTGGGCAAAAGAGGGAGAAGGCGCTTGTTTAAATGATCAGGCTATAAAACCCGTTATAAAGACTGACTTCTCGGTGATGGTTGCGGTTTTTGAATATGGTCATCAGGCCGCATCAGCGAAAAATTCAGCACAAAAAATTGGTGCTACGGTAACGGCGCTGATCGAAAATTTCGGGGTCGTGAGAAATTATGGCCCGCACGGTTTACAACTGGCTTACACCGCAGCAGGAAGGATTGATTTGTTTATTCAGGAAGACCTGGATACCTACAACTGGATTGCCGGTATATTAATTGCCAAAGAAGCTGGTGCCAAAATCCTGACCACAGATGGTGATCCATGGACATGGGGGAGTGAATCGTTACTGGTTGCTTCTGATACTACTGCCCGGGAATTTCTGGCTGCAAAATCAACCGCTTTTTATTCTGAAATATGAATATCACCATCATAGGCGCAGGAGGCGGGATCGGCCTGTCGGCTGTGGCGCAGGCTTTGGAAAAGGGACATCAAGTAACGGCGCTGTCTACTAAAATTTCGGCAATGTCCGACCATCCAATGCTGACCAAAATTGAAGGAAATGCTACCTCACTAACGGATCTGAAACGGGCTTTACAGGGAGCGGATGTGCTGCTGGTGACGGTCGGTACAAAAAACAAAAAAGCGACTACGTTATTTTCGGATATCTCCCGTGCACTGATTCAGGCGGTAGCGGAAATGGATTACAAGCCGGCTGTTTTAATTGTGACTGGTTTTGGTGCGGGAGAAAGTAAGAGGTATCTGAATTTTTTTATGCGTACAGTTATCCGGTTTTTTCTTAAAGATCAGTACGTAGATAAATCCAAAATGGAGGAATTGATCACGGAAAGCGCTTTGAAATGGGAAATAGTCAGGCCCGGCATGTTGACAAACGGAGCGTTGACCAGGACTTATAAAGTATTGCCCGATCTTTACAAAGGAATGAAGATCAACAAAATAGCAAGGTATGACGTTGCACATTATCTGATTGACGAAGCTGAGAACCAGAAGTTGCTTTACCAATATGTAGCTGTCACTTCCTGAGACTTTTTTTACATAATCAGAAACGAATACCCAATAAAAAAGAAACCCCCGGCTTTAATAAAGCAGAGGGTTTCCTTTTTAAAGCTTATTATATTATTTCCATCCACCTCCCAACGCCCGGTAAATACTTACCGTGGCATTCATCTGGTTCATTTTTGTTTCAATAAGGTCAAATCTTGACTCTAACGCGTCACGCTGTGTCAAAAGGACTTCCATGTAATCTGCTCTTGCTGACGTAAACAGACGATTTGAGATGTTGATTGATTCATTAAGCGCGTCAACCTCACTCTTTTTCAAATCGTAACTTTTTTCAAGGTTACCGATTCTCGAAATCTGGTTGGCAACTTCAATGTAAGCATTCAAAACAGTACGCTCATAATTGTAAACAGCTTGTATCTGCTTCGCGTTGGCACTGTAATAGGTTGCCTTAATCAGGTTTTTGTTAACCAATGGCCCTGCCATATCCGCTGCAATCGAAGTAATGATCGACTTTGGCATTTTTGCAAGATAAACCGGATTGAAGGATTGCAAACCAAGCGCCGCTGAAAGGCCCAGACGAGGATAAAAATTCGCTTTTGCAACCTGAACATCTAATTTTGCTGCTGCAAGATCATTCTCAGCCTGTTTAACATCCGGACGGTTTTCCAATAACTGCGTGGGAATACCAGTCTGAATAATGGTTGGCATCAGTGTTTCAAAATTCTGGTGGGTTCTCACAACAGGCTGAGGATAACGGCCCAAAAGGAAGTTGATACGGTTTTCTGATTCAACGATCTTTTGTCTGATATCATATTGCAGATTCTGCGTATTCAGTACCTGTGCCTGAAACCGCTTTACAGCAAGTTCCGTTACACGGGTCGCTTCTTTCTCCATTTTAACGATTTTCAGCGCATTGTTCTGGATATCAATATTTCTCTGCAAAATTTCAAGCTGCGCGTCCAGAGCCAGTAGCTCATAATAGTTACTGGCAATTTCAGACACCAGGTTCGTCACTGTGAAATTTTTACCTTCCACCGAAGACAGGTACCTGTAAGCGGCAGCCTTTTTCGCATTTCTCAATTTATGCCAGATATCAATCTCCCAGGAAGCGGTTGCACCAAAACGAAAATCAGATAAAGGATCCGGCGTTTTCTTGCCAGGCTTTATTTCAGTGATTTCCTCGGTTGCACCCGGAAGTGTATACCGTGATGCTTTTTCAACACCAGCTGCACCACCCAGATTCACGAAAGGCATGTATTCCCCTTTTCTTGCCATAATCTCATTGTTGGCAATCTGGATCTCCTGCATCGTGATGTTTAACTCCTGGTTGCCTTGCAAACCCTGCTCAATCAGCGCTTGAAGGGAGCTATCTGCAAAGTAAGCTTTCCAGGATAGTTTTCCGGCATTGGTGGAGTCCTGTGAGCCGTTATAGCTCACAGGGACAACCTTGTTTTCCGTTTTCGTAACCAATGCGGGTACGCTGCACGCGGTATAGGTCAGGGCAATCAGTGTTATCCCGACCCAATTTAATATTCTTTTATTTTGCATCATTGTGAGATTCATTAGTTGGGGGGAAAGCATCGATTGCGTGAACAAACTGTTCAGACAGCGAGCCGTCCTCTTCATCTTTGATCATTTTTCTGCCATCAGCCAAAGTTCCGAATATAAAGTACAATCCGGGAATGATAATTACCCCGAAAATTGTTCCGAATAACATACCACCCATGGCCGATGCACCAATCGTGCGGTTTCCAATCGCTCCTGCACCTGACGCACTGATCAATGGTATCAACCCCGCAACAAAGGCGAATGAAGTCATTAAGATAGGACGGAAACGTACTTTGGCTCCTTCAATCGCAGCGTTCAGAATTGTTTCTCCCTGCGACCGCTTCTGGACGGCAAACTCGACGATCAGTACGGCATTTTTACCTAACAGACCCACAAGCATGATCAGACCGATCTGAGCATAAATGTTGTTTTCCAGACCCATCAATTTCAAAAGCAGGAATGAGCCAAATACCCCAACCGGCAGTGATAACACTACGGCAAAAGGAATAATGAAACTTTCATACTGCGCGGCCAATACAAAATATACGAACGCCAATACGATCATGAATACAACAAGCGACTCATTTCCACGGATCGATTCATCATAAGAAAGACCTTCGAAAGCAATATCGTATCCCTTTGGAAGTGTTTTCGCAGCAACTTCACGAATAGCCTGAATCGCATCAGCCGTGGTATATCCCTTGGCAGGAAGCCCCTGGATCGCTGCTGAGTTATACAAGTTGAAACGTGTGATCTCGTTAGGGCCCTGACCTTTTTTAAGCGTCATGAATGATGAGTAAGGCACCATTTCGCCAGCATCATTTTTAACAAAAAGTTTTAAAAGATCGGAAGGAAGTCTTCTGAAACTTGGATCTGACTGCACATACACTTTGAAAAACTGGTTAAACTTCGTAAACCCTTGTTCGTATGTACTACCAATCATGATGTTCAGGTTATCCATCGCTTTTCCGATAGAAACTCCTTTCTGCATAGCAAGCTGATTGTCAATCTGCAATTCGTACTGAGGATAATTCGCAGCAAAGAAAGTAAACAAGCCGGTAAGCTCCGGACGTTTTGCCAGATCTTCCATGAATTTCTTGTTGATTTTATCAAACTCGCTGTAATCAGTGTCAGACGTTTTATCAAGCAAACGCATAGAGAAACCACCGGATGTACCAAAACCTGGAATTGCAGGCGGTTCAAAGAATTCAACCACGGCACCAAGATTTCTTGTCTTTGCTTCCAGTTCTTCCATGATTTCCTTCACATTCTTATCGCGATCTCCCCAAGGTTTTAAGTTGATCAGACAGGTACCGGCGTTAGAACCCCGACCTTCCGTCATAATTTCATAACCGGCAAGAGAAGATACAGATTCAATTCCGCCCACTTCTTCACAAATCTTCTGAAGACGTCTGGAAACTTCATTCGTTTTTTCAAGCGTAGAACCCGGAGGAGTCTGGATAATCGCATAAATGGTACTCTGATCTTCGTTAGGAATAAACCCGGCCGGCAGAATTTTATTTACAAATACAATTCCCGCACAGAACGCCAATAAAACGGCCCATGTTACAAATCTCCGGCTCACAATGCGTTTCAACAGGTTTACATATCTTCCTGTAAGTTTATCAAACACACGGTTGAAACTGTCAAGCGCTTTGGTAAGAACATTTTTCTTTTTCTCATGTCCATGATGATTTTGCAATAACATGGCGCACAATACTGGCGTAAGCGTCAAGGCGATCAAGGCCGAAATTACGATAGAACTAGCCATCGTGATCGAGAATTGCCGGTAGAATGTACCAACCGGACCCGACATAAATGAGATCGGAAGGAATACGGATACCATTACGGCTGTAATCGCGATAATTGCTCCGCTGATCTCGCCAAGTACTTTCTTCACTGCCTGATAGGGCGTGAGGTGAGGCTCTTCTTCAAACTTGGCATGGACGGCCTCGACGACGACAATCGCATCATCGACCACAATACCGATCGCAAGTACAAGGGCAAAAAGTGTGATCAGGTTGATCGAAAGTCCAAAACCCTGAATTACAAAGAACGCCCCAATTAATGATACCGGCACCGCTAAGATTGGGATCAAAGTTGAACGCCAGTCGCCAAGGAATACAAAAACAACCAGGGCAACCAGGATAAACGCATCCCGCAAGGTATCAATAACCTGCTCAATGGATGCATCCAGGAAGTTAGAAACGTCATAGCTGATTTTGTAATCCACGCCCGGAGGGAAGGATTCTTTCATCACATCAAGCTTCTTTTTTACTTCTTCGATAACGTCGCTGGCGTTACTTCCATAGTTCTGTCTTAACACGATAGCTGCCGAAGCGTGCCCGTCCAGGTTGGAATAAATATCGAAGAATTCACTTCCCAGTTCCACCTTGGCAATATCTTTCAGGTGAATACTTTCCCCTTTGGAATTGGCACGGACAATGATATTTTCGTATTCTTCCGGTTTGTCATACCTTCCTTTGTAGGTTAGTACATATTCCAGTGACTGGGCTGCTATACCGGAGCTTTGTCCTATACGTCCCGGCCGGCCAACGATACTTTGTTCCCCAACCGCCTTCATTACTTCTTCGGTAGAGATATTGTAAGCACGCATACGTTCCGGATTTAACCAAAGACGCATTGCATATCTTCTGCTACCTAATATTTGCGCCCGTGCTATCCCTTTTGTCCGCTGAATTTCAGGGATCATTTTTACCGTTGCGTAGTTGAAAAGGAATTTTTCGTCAATACTTTTATCCTTGGAATAAAGGTTGACGTACATCAACATACTTGGCTGTACGGGTGATATGATAACCCCTTCACGTTGAACTAATTCCGGTAAGAGCGGCATCACCTGATCCACCCTTGTTTTAACCCGGATTACGGCAACGTTGGGGTCGGTCCCGGGCTCGAAGATAATTCTGAGCGTGGCTTCACCGGCACTGGTTGCATCGGTAGCAATATACCGCATATCCTGCACCCCGTTAATCGCTTGTTCCAGGGTAATCAGCGTAGACTTAACCAGTACGTCGGCACTTGCACCAGGATAAGCTATAAAGATATTTACTGTTGTCGGGGCTATGTCCGGGAATTGGGAAATAGGTAATTTCTCAATCGCCAGGATGCCTACAAAGACTATCATGATCGATATCACAATAGCAAATACAGGTCTTCTTATGAATTGATTAAACATGTTTTTTGCTTTTTAAGATACCTGACTATTCGGCATACAGACTTAAATGAGAGATCACAGAATCAGGTTGAACGAATTTGGAATGTATTTTTTCGTTTTCTTTCACCTGACGTAAGCCTTCCAGAAGGATTTTGTCAGTCGTTTTCAAGCCCGATTTAACAACAAAGATGTGTGGCAGCTCTGCTTCAATCGTGATTTCCCGCGACCGGATCACATTGTCTTTATCCAGCACATAAACATATTTCTTTTCCAAAACTTCGAATGTCGCTTTCTGTGGGATGATAAGCGCATCTTTGATAGGAAGTTTAACCAGAATGTTACCTGTTTCACCATGTCTCAAAAGTCCTTTTGGATTGGGGAACGTAGCCCTGAAAGCGATGTTACCTGTTTCGTTATTGAAATCAGCTTCAATCGTTTCAACCAGACCAGGATAGTCAAACAGCTTGTTATTAGCCATTAGCAGCTCTACTTTCAGCGCACCTTCTTTGATAATCTTGGTTTTGTAATCAAGATATTCGGCTTCCGGAACGTTGTAATAAACCCACATTTTGCTATTGTCCGACAGCGTTGTAAGCAAATCACCTTCGTTAACAAGACTTCCTAACCGTCCCTGAAAGTGATCCATGATACCGCTGAACGGAGCTCTGATCTGCGTGAAGCCCAAATGTGCCTGCGCTAATCCAAGCTCAGCTTTTGCCTTGTCAAACTTGGCTTTTCCCAAAGCAAGCTCATTTTTGGATACCACATTACTGTCGGCAAGTGATTTGGTGTTTTTGTATTCGATTTCAGCGAAATTAGCTTCTGCTTCTGCTTTTCTTGTTTCAGCTTCATAAATCATAGGCATGATCTGAAACATAAGTTGTCCTTTCTTAACAACCTGACCTTCATCTACATAGATTTTTTGAAGGTAACCTTTTTCTAGCGCTCTCAGCTCGATATGGCTAATCGCATGGATTTGAGCAACATACTCTTTGGTGATCAACGTATCCTTTTGCAGCGGACTCGTAACCAGGTATTTTACTTCCTCTTCCTTTTCTTCCTTTTTCGATTCACAGCTTGTGTCGAGCAACAACGCACACAAACTAATGACCATGAGAATTCTCTTCATGATGGTTTTTGTTTTACAATATGGTGTTTATAATAGTTTTTATTTTGAGAGTGTGAGCGGACGATTCACGTGGTTTCCTCACTTTCTGAAGGCAGATCATATCCTGATCACACAAAGCCTGATGTACAGGCTGTATGAAAAATAGGACTTATGCGTAAGGAAAGGCAGGCGGGTTTTTATAGTATCGCAGAAATTGCGGGTTTTTCGTGCGAAAAAAGCGGTGAAGTAATTATTGATCCCAGCATATTTTTGAGCGAAAATAAATTCGTCCTTTCCCTCTTCATTTACTTCGGCAAAGACCTTATGAATTTCTTTTGGTGAAGTGGTAACGGCAGGAAATGCATGAAGCGGCTCACAGCTCATCAACGGAACAAAGTTGGCTATAACGTTATTCTCAATAATGTCGATTGCTGAGCCGGCAGTATGTTTTTGATTAGGATTAGCGTAAATAATACTGTATCCACTAAAAAGGAATATCAGCAGCGGAAGAAAGTATTTTGTCAGGGCCTTTTTCATAAGAGGAAGTGAGATAAGATCAAGTTCATTTATGAAGCGGTTTTGTCTGACACAATGCCGGTGAACTGGCACGCATTATTAACAAAATGACTCTCTTCATGGATTTGGATTTAAGTAGTTTGCATACAAAAACCGCACACATTCCTTAATAACGTGTTAAAACGATGTTAAAAAGGCATTAAAATGTGCGTATATCCTATAAATGGATGACAATAGCATAAATTAATATTGGATATGTTCTATTTATTGCTAGATTTTAGCATAATAAAATCCAATTTTTTGCGGCGTAAAAAAGTGGTATTCCTGATTTAATCATATTTTAGCTTTATTAATCGAGGAATCCGGTGACATGAAAAGGAAGAAATAATCCTGCAATCCAAAGCGAATTGATCCGGGTGTCTCACAAGGAATTAGGTCAAAAAAAACACTGAAAACAAACAGGCCGGCGCTTTGTGAGTGCCGGCTTGTTTGTTTATGACGATTAAATTTCGCTGTTACTAAGTCCTTGCGTAAAAAGGTTCGGTTGCGTGAAGATTTTACCGGACTGTATTTAACATTTGCTGTTATATAGAAGGATTAATATATTTTCCTGTTTTCAGCAGTGTTTGAATCGCATTTTTATATTCTTCAATCCTGGTTTTTTTAGTTAAAAAGCCGTTAGCTCCGGCATTTATGAAGTCAGATGCATGCTTATTATCATCCGATCCGCTAAGTATCAGGATATTTCCAGTTGGCAGGATTTCTCTTATTGCATAAATCATATCGGTTTTTCCGCTATCCAGAAAATTAATAGCAAGGATTACCAGCTCAAAATGCTCATTTCGCATAGCCGCCAGTCCGGACGTAAACGACTCTGCTTCGGTTATTAAAATACCCGGAATAACTTCATCTAACACCATTTTCATGCCCATTCTTAGCGCAGCATGATCATCAATAATTAATGCATTTTTCATAAAACCTGTAAAGGGTATATTGCTGAGTTGAAACTGTTATACGACAGATATTTCTGCCATAAACCGATTACACATTAATACTGGGCACTGGCCCGATAGTCACAATTTTATTGAAATGAATTTTATTGCAGAAATGATCCGTATGTGATTTGTTAGCTAATCTGCAACCGGTTTTACCAGCATTTTAACTTAAATAAAAAATACAGTAAATCATTCCGAGGTTAAACGCGGCATGACCAATAATTGCACCGAGAAGGGAGCCAGTATATTTTTTGAATGCGAAGAACATCATACTGACAAGGAACATTGCGGATGTCCATAGCAGTGTTGGAATAAATAAAAAGTGCCATTGATTATTGAAAAATACCAGCCCGAAATGGGAAATATGGGTAATCGCAAAAGCCAAACTATCAATAACAGAAGCCTTTGTATCACCTGTGGATCGGGCGAAACTGGTATGCACAATACCTCTGAAAAATAATTCCTCACCGACAGGGCTAAACGTCATGCCGGTAAAGGCCATTATCGTAAACAATATTTTTTTGTTTTCCGGATCAATTCCAGCCGGGATTTTATAAGATCGTCCAATGTAATTGTACCAGTTTTCGATCGTGTTAGCATACAAGCTTTGTCCCAGCAAGTGAAGCAGGAAGCTAAAAGCCAGACCGGCAGCAAAGGCGAAGAAAAGGCCTTTAATATTGCCGCTTCCGGTGATGCCAATTTCTTTTCTTCCCGATTTAGTCAGGAATATAAAAGGAGCAACCGCAGAGATGAACATGATGATTCCTATCGAACCGTAGTTGCCCGAAGTATTTGCATTTAAAACCAGCAAAAATCTGGGAACGCAAACTAGAAAGATCAGAAGAAGGCCAAACTTCCAGTTAAAATCAAGAAATTTATTCCAAAACGGTCTCAATTCGTAGTCCATGTTTTGTCCTCAGAAAGAAAATTTTAATATGTAAAAAGGGTTTCCGAAAGGTACTCTATTATTTATCCGGGACAAATATTTATCCGGGACAAACTTCCCGTGTGTTCAGTTTACAAGTGATCATCATTTAAGAAAAATAATGAAATAATTTTTGACCAAATGATGAAAAAAGGCTCCGGAATTAATCCGGAGCCTTTAAATACTATCCTCTTCTATTACACGAGAAGTTATCCAGGCAACACTGTAAGTCTTAAAAAATCAGGCCACTGATTTTGGTTACTTACTAATCGCTTCCACCGTTTTTTCGGCAATAGCAAGCAAGGTGACGGCCAGACTCATATCCTTCGTTAATTTGGCTGTCATGGCGGCACCCTCAATCAGGGAAATAATATGTAACGCAGTTTCTGAAGGGTTGGTATCCATGTAAAATTCGCCTGCCGAAATCCCTTCCTGTATTAATTTTTCCATACCTTTTTGCCAGCGTATTAAGCCTGCTGCCGCTTTCTCTCTTAAAATCTCGTGCGTGTCGTCAGCCTCGATCGCAGTATTTTGGATAGGACAGCCGCCAGCAGTGAACAGGGTTTCAGCGTTTGGATAGTGGATGTGGATATGTGCCAAAAGTTTTCCTTTAAGGGTTGCAGCGCGGTCTTCCCACCGCCTGATCAGCCCCAGTTTGTTTTCCAGATTGTATTCAAAAACGGCAATTGCCACCGCATCTTTATTTTCAAAATTTCCATAAATACTTCCTTTTGAAAGTTTTGTAACTTTTTCAAGATCTGTAATGGAAGTTCCTGCAAACCCTTTCTGATTGAAAACCGGAGCGCAGGTTTCAATAATAAATTGTCTTGTACTTTCTGATCTTGGTGTAAATTTCATATAGTAAAAATACTGATCGGTATTTTACAATCCAAATCCGGAAAAAATATTTTAGCTCTTCATTAAGCTTTATCACGAATTATTTTGCAGGCGAGTTTTTCAGTCGGCTATCGGCTGTTGACATGGAACGGCATTTTGGACGAAAGCCGAAAGCCGATAACCGACGGCCGAGAGCCCTGCAAAAGAAATCGGGTAAAGGCTGAAAATTTATATGGTTATACTTTCGCCGATAGCGGGAAGGTAAAGCGTCATGTCAGACTTTTGGAATTCCCGAATGGCTTCTTCTTTTTCTATTTTAATAAACCCAAAAGTATCGTAATGCACACCCAAAACCTTGTTCACATTAACGAATCTGGCCGCTTCAATGGCATCTTCAACACCCATGGTTAACGCGTCGCCAATAGGGAAAATGGCAAAATCCAGATCGGCCCATTTTGGAATTAGTGTCATGTCGAGCGTCAGGCCGGTATCGCCGCTGTAATAAAAATTTCCATCCCCGGTTTTGAAAACAAATCCGCTGGCCGCTCCTGCGTAAGTACCGTCGGGTAAGCTGCTGGAATGCTGCGCGACGACTGCTTTTACAGTACCAAAATCGAAAGCTACTTTACCGCCGGGATTTATCGGATGCAGATTCTTGACTCCCTCTTTTCCAAAATAACCATACAATTCCCATCCGGCAACAACGGTTGCACCCGTCCGGTTTGCGATCGCTGTGACATCCAGCATGTGATCAAAATGGCCGTGTGAAACGAAAATGTAATCTGCCTGAATTTCATCCATATTAACATCCTCAGCCAATTCGTTTCCTGAAATGAAAGGATCAAATAAAATGTGTTTTCCGCCTGCTAAAACCGAAAAACAGGAGTGTCCGTAATAGGTAAGTTTTATCATTTCGTTTTAAGTTTGATTTTTGAACAATGGGATCACATATGAAAATAACTGCTAAACAGAATACAAAATTGCCACGGAGCAAATTCAGTTTGGCAGAAATTTATTTGCAGCGGGCGGTCCTATTTTTTGCCGGATATTTGCTTGCTATCTTTTAAAGTAAAATACAAAGTACCGTTAACTAAGATAACTCCTTAACGCTAGGTGTTTTACAATTATAAAAATATCTTTATAAAGTAATATAACTCCCGCTAATCAATCTCTTGAATTTGCATTTCCCGGAATTTTCACCTGACGGATTTTAATACGTATAGGTACAATCGTTCTGTGTTTTGCAAAGTCATCGCATTTGTATCTGACCATCAGGACAAGCGCTGATTCGATCATTACATACTATAATTTGTAATACCGTCTGCATCAATGGAAACCAGGTCATGTTACTTTAACGGAGAGTCAGGGGTGCGCTACGATCTGTCGGAATCGGATGATCTTATTATCATCAGAACGAGAGAAGGAAGTGCAGATGCAATTCTGAGCGCTATTCCGGCACTGGATTCCTACCGGAAATATATTTTTCCTTTTGATTCATTTCCTGAATCGAATGTTTATTTATACAAATGCGGAGCGGATATAAAGTCAAAGAATTTTACGGATGAGATTAAAACCATGATACGTGGTTCCAGAAACCCGTTGATATGTTACGTGGGAACGGTCCTGAAATTTAAGGGTACTGAAATTTACCAGATTTACACGGGGAATATTTTTATCAAATTTTATGACCATTTAAAACAGAATGTTATCAATGCCATTCTGTCGAAGAAAAATGTGAAAGTGAAACTCTTGCTTCATATTGGTTTGAATACTTTTTTTTCGGAGCCTGAGGAAGAGATCGGACGTGACGTATTTGAGCTTTCTCAGGAATTTGTGCTCATGCCTGAGGTTGAGTATTGTCACCCGGAGCTTATTGTAAAAACCCGAAAAGTATTGCTCGACCGGCTTGGAATTCCGGAGCCGCCGTTGTTGGGAGCTTCTGACTGGATTTTAACCAAGACTGGTGTTTATGAAGCCTGGAAGATTTCGAGAGGAAAAGGGGTAAAAATATGCGTCATCGATGACGGTCTTGAGTTCGACCATCCTGCATTCAAGGGACAAGGTAAAATTATCGGCGCACGGGATATGATGGATAAGGAACAGAAACGGCGGCCATCTCACCAATTCGATGAGAGACATGGCACAGCTTGTGCGAGTATTGCCTGTTCGGCAGATAACAATGCGCTGGGTATTGCACCGGATGCAGCGTTGATCCCTGTTCGTGTGTCCGGTCTGGGTTCGATACTTCAGTCCGAGGCATTTTACTGGGCCGTACAGCAGGAGGCTGATGTTATCTCATGCAGCTGGGGCCCTCCGGATGGCAATATATTTTCCGAGGCAGATAATGAGTTTATGTTCCCAATCCCGGACCATACAAACCTGGCTATACGGTACGCAACCTCACAGGGTAGAAAAGGAAAGGGCACGCCGGTGGTTTTTGCGGCTGGCAATGGTAAGGAACCCGTGAAAAACGATGGGTATGCATCACACAAGGATGTTTTTGCAGTCGGGGCTTCGAATAAGTCAGATCACCCGACTGTTTATTCCGACTATGGTTTTCCTATGCTGTGCTGTTTTCCCAGTGGAGATTATCAGATTTTAGCTCAAAATAATGTAAAAAAACTGGATGGCGTAAAAGTGGCGGACAGGCTTGGTCCCAATGGATATACAACCGAACAGTATTATAATTTTTTTGATGGTACATCTGCTTCATGTCCCGGAGTAGCCGGTGTCATTGCATTAATGCTGGCTGCCAATCCTGATTTGTCAAGAGGAGAAGTGGGCACGATGATCAAACTGGCATCTAAGAAAATAGGCAGTCCCGATTTGTACCGGCAAGGGTATAGTCAGGAGTTTGGCTACGGTTTACTAATGGCTGACAAGGCGGTACAACTTGCGAGAGTACATAAAAACTTAAATTCTTCTTTTCCTATGGCAACAATACCTCCCAATTTTGCATTATCCCTTCACATCGGGATCAATAACGTCGATCCGTCCTATTATCAGGGATTTGTTCCCCCTTTGGCCGGTTGTCTCAGAGATATGGCCAACATGCGCGATTTGGCACAGAAACTTGGCTATAAAACCCTGGCTTTGGAAAATGCGCAGGCAACCAGAAAAAATATTCTGGAGCAAATCGAATCTCTGGGGAAACTGCTGGCACCCGGAGGGATTTTACTGATAACCTACGCCGGGCATGGAGCACCAATACCGGATTCTGACGATGATGAAGATGATAAGCAGGATGAATCCTGGGTAACCTATGACGGATTTTTAATTGATGATGAAATTAATAACTGTCTGGCTACCATTCCGGCCGGAAAACGTGTCGTGATTGTTTCAGATTCCTGTCATAGCCAATCCGTTTCCAGAGAAGTGTTTCTGACCAGCCGTGTGCGGTGTATTTCGAAGGATATTGTCAGGGAAATTCTTAAAGCTAATAATGAAACAGTGGCAGGATTGCGGTCGGGTATTGCCACAAAAGCAGAACCAGGTGCCTTTGTAAAACTTTTGGCTGCCTGCCAGGATAATCAGTTCGCGAAGGAGACCGGGGGAGCGGGAGTTTTTACCACGAGACTTCGGGAGGTATACGACGATTTACTGAACCAGCAAAAGTCAACGACCTATTTCGAATTTATAAAAGCAATAAATAACAGAATGAATGATAATCAGCAAATTGCGGATATACTTAATACCGGTGCGACAAATTTTGATTTTGACAATCAGCATCCGTTCAGTATTTCTTCACAGGGTGCTGGTGGTAATGATTTGGCGGTAGTCAAGAAAGATGCCTCGCCTAAACAAGTTGTAAAGGAGGAAGTACTGATTGTCAAATCAGGAAAGAAAACAATCAGGATTCCTGTCCGGTCAGCATCGAGATCCAGTGAACCGGCCGTTGAAGAAGTCAGGATTTTTGGTTCAAAGCAAGATGGAGCCGGGACAATCGATGCGTCGGAAATTGTGGGGAACAGTCCGTGGGATAAAGCATATCAGGTTATTTTAAATAATCCTGAAAAAGATATCGCCTATGTCCAGCCTGAAATTGTGAGCAATATTTACTTTGATGATGCGCTTACCGATGCTGACGGTAAGCGATCCGCTGCTGAATCTGAATTTCTTTCCACCTACCCAAACCCCGGCAGTGGTCCGGAAGCTTTTAACTGGCATCTGGACGACCGGCATTCTCAATTAAAAAGAGCAAATGAAGCGGTTTTTCCGGAAATAAAGTTTCAGGATTTTCCAAAAAATACCGGGAATCTCGTCAAAATAGCGCACATCGATACGGGCTTTTTATTCAGCCATCCGTCGCTGCCAATAAATCTTGATCCGGCTGCGGCAACTTTTACAGACGATGCAAGACTGGAAGGAGCTACTGATTTTGATTTGCCCCTTGCAGTTGCTGAACAGCAAGGTCATGGAAATGCCACCATGTCGATTCTGGCGGGTGGTAAACTTAGGGATGAAGATACCCAGGGAGAATTCAGAGGCTTTTTCGGGGCTATTCCGTTTGCACGTGTTTTGAGTTTGAAGATCAGTGAAACGGTGGCTTTGCTATCGGGTAAGCGCTTTGCGGCTGCGGTGGATTATGCCATAGAGCAAAATTGCGATGTGATTACAATGTCGATGGCGGGTTTGCCCAGCAAGGTTATGGCAGAGGCCGTTAATAAGGCATACAATGCCGGAATTGTCATAGTATCGGCGGCAGGAAACAGTTTCGTAAAGGGCATAGCCAATGTATTGCCGACAACAACACTTTATCCTGCACGCTATCCGCAGACTATTGCGGCAGTGGGTACGGCATTTGACGAAAAACCTTATTTGTTTCATTTACATAATCCCGGGTCGCGCTCTACCGACAGTGAATTTATGCAAATGAACTATGGCCCGGAAGATGCTTTGAAAACAACCCTGGCCGCTTATACGCCCAATCTGGTTTGGTTCAATACGAAAGAAAAACAGGACGACGGAAGATACAGGTACTTTATCAGAAGTGGTGGAGGGACTTCCTGTGCTACCCCTCAGATTGCCGCTGCGGCGGCGCTGTATATCCAGATGCACAGGGCAGAGCTGAACCGTATTGCCGGGGATGAAAAATGGAAAATTGTCGAAATGGTCAAGACTGCACTTTTTGAGGCAGCGGCAAACAATAACCCTGCCTTTGGGAAATATTATGGAAATGGTGTTTTACGTGCGTTTGACGCGCTGGCAAAGAAACCTTCCGACCTGGAAGAAAAAATCCAGCGAGCGGAAGATGCGGATGGAGGAGGTAATATATTCAAAAAACTTTTCCGCATTTTTAGCGGACGCAGTGCATTCGGTACTCTTGCCGGTGACATGAATACCCGGTTGCAGGAAATGATGAATATGGAAATCCTGCAATTGCTGCACCGCGACCAGGCTTTACATAAGTATCTGGGACAGATCAGCTTTACCGCCGGGGATTCAGCTTTGGATGGTGTTGAAAATGTGGATGAGCTGGTTGCGGATCTTCAAAAAAGTGACAAAGCATCCGATTTTTTGAAACAGCGGTTACTGGCTCCAACCGAAGGTAGCTTTACGCGTAGTGCAGGCACTGTTTCGGTAAGTTCGAATTTTATCAACCTGACGATCAATACTGCGGGCGGAACTATTGAAATAAGAACAGAAGGGATTTTGGCATCTGTAAAATCTGTCGTCACCGACCAGCGGGTTGAAGGCTGGGAGGGTGGTTCCTGTCATTCCTTTGAAATCGAAATTCACGGAAGTTCAGGTTCCAGATCAACCAATCCGGGGTTATCAATCGCGGATACCTTCGAAGATCAGGATATGCAGTCTGTTTTGCTTCTCGAAAAGGAGGTGGATGGTAAACCGCTTATGCAATGGCAGATCAAGGGAGAGGACGGAAGACTTTCTGATTTGTCAACCCGGGGATTTTCCGGTAACCCTGGTTTTATCGAAAAGGATCAGTTCTTTATTAATTTAAATACAGCCGGTTCCGATGGATTGCGGGGAGACGGTCTTAAAATAGGGAAGTTATTTGTGAAAATTTTCAGCTGGATTAAGCCAAAGCGGAAAAAGGATAATGCACTGGATAAGTACATCTCGGAAATGGGCGATTCAAAATATGAATTGCTGATCTATGATCTGGAAGGCTCCACAGGAAAAGAGTGGATCAGGGCTGAACAGATTGCTGGCGTTTTTGAAACCATAAATAGTGACCCTAAACCGTTGCTGGTTTTAATGCCGGGTTTATTAAGCAAGGTAGAAAAAGGTTTTGACGAGTTTCTGGCTAATGAAAGCGTTGTGACAGGGCTAAAACTAAAATTTGGCCGCTATGTTTTAGGATATAATATGCCGACGCTGGTTCGCGGAATAGCAGATAATGCCCGTGAATTCAGTGAAATGTTGGCTGATACAGCGTTAAAACAAAAAAAATGCAGTGTAATCGGCAGAAGCAGCGGGGGACTGATCAGCAGGTATTTGTTTGAAGAAATATGGCCCAGCAGCGCAGCAGGAATTCCTGAAAATGACGCACCACTTGTTTTGCAAAAACTGGTGGTAACCGGTACAGCAAACCAGGGCACCTTGCTTGCATCCGGAGAAAACTGGGCTAATTATGTGAACATTGCCACCAATATCCTGAGCCTTCTGGGAAGCCTGACCCCCGTTATCCCAGCCCTTATGGGTATCATTAAGGCCATCATTAACAAAGGCTTGTCCTTACCCGGTATCGGTGATCTGGAAGAGGGCAGCGCAGTCATCCTTAAACTGAACCGGATTAAGACGGATCGGTCCGCATACTTTGTGGTCACTTCAAATTTTGAGCCGAATGGATTATTAAAAAGACTGTTTAATGAAAGAATAATTGACAGGCTTATTTTTAAGGGAGAAGATAACGATACCCTGGCGCCGGTACTTGGTGCGCTTTTTAAAAACGAAGATCCGAGTTATCAGATTGTATTGGCTGACAATCAATTTCACATATGCAGCGAGCAGGATGAAATAAGCCATTTTGCCTATTTGCAAAAAGAGAATGAAGAAGTTATTAACAAGATTCTGGGGTGGATATAATTGGGTAAAAGCGACAGGACGGATCATTGGAATTAAGGAAACAGCTTAACAGGAATTATTTGTTTCCGTAATTCATTTTTCGGGTTAATGTTCAATATTTTTCATGTAAAATAGCCGGTTAATAAATTTCATTTGATTGATTAACAGGTGATTGCTAATATTGCTTTACCCGAATTTATTCCATCATCAGGCGTTGTGCTCATAACTCCTGACCCCTGTCGGAGTGCTTGTAAAATATATTTTTGGGCTTCTAAATAAAACAAACTATGTTCGGTTCCGAAGTGCTGGAGGTTGTCATTGGTATAATCTTTGTTTTCTTGCTGGTTAGTGTTATCTGCTCTGCCATACGCGAAGGGATAGAGGCCTGGTTAAAGACCAGGGCTGCTTATCTGGAATATGGAATCCGGGAACTGCTGCATGACGAAAATGCCAGCGGACTGGCAAAAAGTTTCTTTGAACATCCCGTGATTTATAGTCTGTTTGCCGAAAAATACAGTCCTGAAAATACAGATAAGCGTCCCGGTGTGTTGGCTAATGGTCGAAATCTGCCTTCATATATTCCATCAAAAAACTTTGCACAGGCATTAATGGATATCGCAGCACGCGGGCCTGAAACTGATGTTGTCAGCAGTGATCCGAATGCGGCGGTAATGTCTGCTGAAAACATCCGGATGAATATTCTTAATCTGAAAAATCAGGCGGTACAGCGCGTTTTGCTTATGGCACTCGACTCAGCCAAAGGAGATTTAGATCGCACGCAGTTAAATATTGAAGAATGGTACAATAGTAGTATGGATCGGGTTTCGGGATGGTACAAACGTTCAACCGGCTGGGTACTGTTCTGGATTGGCCTGTTTGTTGCGATATCAATGAATGTCAATGTTATCAGGATTGCTCAATATCTGTATCATAATGACTCGGCGCGTGAAGTAATCGTGGCCCGAGCGCAGCAAGCAACTAACGACAGTACTTTTAACAATAGCAGTTATCAGCAGGCTATGACAGATCTTAATTCTCTTGCTCTTCCTATTGGATGGGGAGGTGAGGATAATTCATCCGGACAGGAAAGCGGAGATTCAGGAAATGTTTTTTGGGATAGATATGTGTGTCCGGTTTTGGGTTGGCTGTTTACCGCTTTTGCTGCCACAATGGGTGCACCTTTTTGGTTTGATTTGCTTAATAAAATTATGGTGATCCGCTCGACAGTCAAGCCGCATGAGAAAAGTCAGGAAGAAGACTCAGAAGATCGTCAATTCCCGAAAGGAGCAAATGGTAATAACGATGCCAATCAAAATCCCCCTGCTGCCAATCCGGACCCTGGCCAGCTTAGGAATTTTCAAAGGCTATCAGCCCAGCAACACATGATAAGTGTCCCGTCTCCGCATGATGAAGAAAGCGGTGTTGATAGCTGCGGAGGGCACGCACATGACGGAGATTCGGAAGATCATATTACAAAAGATGAAGATTTACCACAATCACAAGGAGGGATAGCATAAGATGAGTCATTCATTAATCTGGTTGCCCGACGTGCTGGAAGCTGCGGGTCTTAAAATTGCAGTTGTCGACGGTTGGGAAACCCGTGGAAGAGGAGACGTCGGGCAAATTTTTGGTGTAATCTGTCACCATACGGCCGGTGCAAAGACGGGCAATATGCCAAGTCTCAAAACCTTACTAAATGGCCGATCTGACTTGCAGGGCCCTCTGGCACAGTTAGGGCTGGGACGCGATGGTACCTATTATATCATTGCAGCCGGCAGATGCAATCATGCAGGAAAAGGGATATGGAAAGGGTTGACGAATGGAAATTCTAACTTTCTCTGTATCGAGGCGGAAAATACAGGGCTGGGAAATGACCTGCCATGGCCCGCCGTACAACTGGACGCTTATCATCGGGGTGTGGCTGCAATATTGAAGCATATTGGACGCGGAGCTGAGTTTTGTGCCGGGCATAAGGAATATGCTTTGCCAAAAGGAAGAAAGACAGATCCAAGCCTGGATATGAATTTGTTCCGTTCGAAAGTTACTGAAATCCTGAATGGTACCGCTGTGCCGCCCGTCTTAATTCCACCAGTATCGGCCGATGGAAAACAAACCTTGCGGCGCGGATTGAAAAATATGTCCGACAGTCTGATAAAAGAAGCGCAGCAAAAGCTTGGAGTAATAGTGGATGGAGATTTTGGGGCTAAAACGGAAGCTGCTGTTCGTGCTTTTCAACTGAAAAACGGAATGGTGCCTGATGGTATTATTGGACCTAAAACCTGGATAGTGCTGGATAAGTTGTAAAAAAGGAATTACGTATAGATGATATAGTTCGGTTTGCTTCCGGGTAACCCGGAATGTTATCCGGAGAATGAATGACGATATAGAAATTAGTCGGAAAGAGAAGAGTAGTTTCTAACCACCTGAAGAAAAGCATGCGCTCTTTTGGCACATCAGATTTATATCCCTACACTTCATACATAGAAAAGCGATGCGTAAATTTTTCTCCTTCAATCACAATCAGACCGTCATAGCACTGACGTTGGTCTTTGTCCTCCTACTGGGAGTGTTGTATTTTTTTATTTACGTACCCAATAATCAAAGAGTTGTAGAAGAGCAACGTTTCAGGTGTCTTCAGAATATTGAGAAGAATATCAAGGCAAAACGTGATAACTCCGTGGCATTATTGAACACGCTTTTGCCAGACACGCTTATGTTGGATACAGTTTCGTCCAATCTCATTAATTTTAAATATATTGAACAACTTGGGAAGGATTCCAAAAGGAATTTTTTGTTATTGGTACCGGACACAGCCATACCTAAAAATAAGGATAAAAACGAAAATGTTCTCATTACGCTGAACAGTAAAGATCTCTCCTTTTACCTGATCAAGGGGAAATATAAGATCGGGATGAAATACTCGGTCAAACAGTTCTTCGATCCCATTTTGCCTCGTGATTCGTATGATGAATACATTGTATTTCAAAAGGATAATATTGTTTATCAGACTTTTGAAAGCGGAATTACAGAAATCAATAAAGATTCTTTATCAACAAAAAACAGTAGTTTTTCCAGGGAGCATGTGAAAAATATTTTCATTAGCGGAACGCAGTACAAATTGTTTTCTCAACAACTCAGTTTAAATGACAGCACTGTAATTACCATTGCAGGACTATTGAATGCAAATAAATACCAGGATAAAAAGAACGAATTGCCCGAAAATATCGTGATCGCATTATTCATTATTTCCATTGCGACAATTCTGGCTTTTCCCTGGATCAAACTGTATCAGATTGGAGGAAAAGACAGACTGACCGTTACGGATGGTGTACTTACTTTTCCGGTTTCAATGTTACTGATATCTGTTATCTTGTTTGCGTCCTTTAAGTTTAATGCAGTCCGCCGCCCCGGAAAAGTAGCCACGGAAGATGCGGGAAGAAATTTGACAAAAGGTATAGAAAAGGCTTTCTCTTCGGAAGTTTTGGCAGCGTATAACCTGCTGAATACGCTGGATGATATTCATGTCAGAAATAAAACGAACAACCCCGAAAACAATTATCTGGTTGATACCAGTTCTATTCCTGAAAAGGGAAGAGTAGAGCCCTTTTTTAAGAAATGGGCACTTGATGAAGTATTCTGGCTGGATAGAACCGGACAAGATGTTGCCAGCTGGACCAACATGTCAAAAAATGCTCCGCCCGCAAATTTTTCCGACCGGGAGTATTTTAAGCATATCGTTAACGACCAGCCTCTGTTTTTTGATAATGATATAGCAAAACAGATGTACGTGGAACAGGTTGTATCCTGGACTACCGGAACTTTTACTACCATCATATCTAAAAAATCAATGGATACTTCCCAGGTTGCGGCGTTGTCTGTTAATTTAAAATCCCTGACCAACGTGATCTTACCGGCAGGAATATCCTTCTGTATTATTAACAAGCAGGGAAATGTGTTATATCACTCGAATGCTTCAAAAAATTTAAACGAAAATATCCTGAATGAATTTTCAGAAACACAGCAGTTAAAGGCATCCATCGCGGCTGGAACCAACGTGTCCTTTGAAACAAAGTACCTCGATAAGGCCTATAACATTTATGCCAGATCGATGAAAAGCCTTCCTTATCATATTATTGTATTTGATGATAAAGCATTCAGTAATAACCGGGATATGAATGTATCGTATTTCTGTTTTTTCATGCTTTCCGGCTTTTTTCTGATTCTGATTGTAGAACTTTTTATCGTATTTCTGGCAGCGTTTCGTAAGCCTTATTTCAAAAAACATTATTTCGATGTTTCATGGCTAGGGCCAAACAAAGCGTTTCATAATCAGTATAATTTTACCATTGTCTGGAATCTGATCAACATTATTCTGATCCTGATTTTCTATATTTTCACACCCTTCCTGCATCTTATTTTTATTCTTTTAGTTTCTTCATCCTCAATTATCTTTTTTTTAAACAGTCAGTACAAAAAAGCCTACAAAGGCAAGGACCATGAAAAGCACAGATTGAAAAGAAACGCATGTTTTTGTCTGGTAATAATAATCGTTGTTCTTAATGGAATCGACTGTCTGGTAACAAGAGAATTTCCGCTTCTCCTGATTTTGTTTGAATGTTTGGTTTTAATACTTGCGTTTAGCATCCGGTTATTTTTAGAAGATGCAAAAAAGATAAAGGACTTTTTTTCCTATATCAAGTGGGATTTCAGCCATAGTTTTTCGGTCATGATTTTTTTAAGTCTGATTATCACAAGCGGTATACCGGTGGGCGTGTTTTTTAACGAAGCCTATAATCATGAATTAAAATTAATAGCTCGCTACAAGCATAAACAACTTACGGATGATATACTTGCCCAGTATTCTAATTATGCGAGAGATACGTTGCCGGAAAATGCTTATAAGGACGGTACCTGGATTGAAGAATTCAAGGTTTTGCCGTCTGACTCAGCCAAAAATTTTAATAGTGATAATGCAGCAGAAAGCGAAAGGACAAGCGATTTGCTGGACAAATTTGTAGGATATCATTCCGGGGATCTGCCCAAGATCAATGAGTTTTTTCGCAATAAGACTAATGATTTTACATTTATATCCAATCACGGTGTGAATACAACGCTCCGATGGTTACCATCAGAAAAATTTATAAAAGTCCGTTCCGTTGAACTGATCTATAATTCTCCGTTTAGGACCAAAACCGGCATAATAAATCTTCTTGTTCTGGGCATCATACTTTTAGTTTTCTGGGCGGTTCTTCATCGCATGCTTCGGAAATTATTTGCTTTGGATCTTCCTTCGCAGGAAGGCTGGAAGGAAATTGATCAATTACTGTTAACTGAGCCCAGACTTAATTCTCAGCTCTTTATCATTGGTTCTCCCGGTTCCGGCAAACTCGATAAGTATCTGGATCTGATCAATAAAAGAAAGATTTTTATTTTTAAAAGGAATGATAATGGGGAGATTTTGGATACGGATAAACTTACAAGGCTGCGCTATTTTTTACAGACAGGAAAGATAAGCAAGCCTGATCATTTAAGACTTGTCATGACCGACGACGTTCACAGAGTAGATCTTATCAGTATCCCCGAAGATCAGAAAACTGCTGATACAGACGTGGACTGGAAGAAAATTCAAAGTGATCTGTTCGGTAAAACGCATGTACTGGTGGTGATTGATAATTTTGAATATGACATTAAAAATCAGGCGACAAACCGTATCAAACTGGATCTGCTGGAAAGGCTTTTGAAGGAAAATAAGAGCCCGGTTATTATTATCTCCACCATTCATCCGGTCAATTTTCTTGAATCATTGAATAAACAGGAAGCTGTAAAAGAAGAAGGAAAAAGACTCCCTGAGCAGGATCTCGAACGGTGGCACGTATTGCTTGGGCATTTCAGGATCGTGATCGAAAAACTGGATATGAGTGATTATAAGGTAGATACAGGCAGCCATCCGTGGCAGAAAACTTTGGCTGAGGAAACCCGGTACAGCCATTTTTTGACCAAAATGCAACGACCAGTGATGGAAAGAATCAGTAACGATACAACACTGGATCATAGCAAGCTGGATGGCGATGCGCTTGTTTCCAAAATAGGTATCAGTGCACATTACTTTTACATGTATGTCTGGCAGACTTTGACGAAGGAGGAAAAATTTCTTCTGTATGACCTGGCAGAAGATGGGCTCGTAAATCCGTATGACAATTATAATCTCACACTTTTAATCAGCAAAGGGCTCATTGTGCGGGAAAACAACATTATGAGACTTTTCAATGAGGGATTTCGTATTTTTATTTTAACAGCAATCGGAAATTCTGAGGTGTTACTGCTCAAAGACCAGATCAAAGACAATGGGAACTGGAGCAAACTAAAAGGCCCTCTGATGATTATGGTAGTGGCTGTGCTGGCTTTTCTATACGCGTCGCAGCAGGAAGCTTATTCTATGCTGATAAAATACATGGGAATTATCACCCTGGCGGTTCCAACGGCGTTCAAACTTTTTGATTCAGTTGAAAGTATGATCAAAAAGGAACCTGCAACGGCTGCAAAGAAAGAGTAATTTAATACTTACATAATTATTGTCAAGATTCGGAATCAGCGTGGTGTTATACCAGCCGGTTCCGAATTTTTGCTATTGGATGTTTGGCGCTAAGATATTACTTCAAAATGTAATACAACTTCGGTTAAAATTCGTAAACAATTGATTAATACCCGAAACCTTTGCTTTTGAACCTTCTGTTATATTTGTTTCAGAACGCTTCTTGTATAGTGATTTCGTCACTTTCGTTACTTTGCTTTATTCAATTCTTAACCCGTTTTTATGATCCGTCTCAACGCCAAAAGTTTTTGCTGTCTGTTTTTTTTACTATCGTTTTTAACAGAAAAAACAGTTTTTTCTCAAAATGCCCGGCCAGAATTTAATCTGTATGAACAAACCAGTGAGACCGCCGGTTTGGTAACGCAATACAGTCAGGATATTCGGGCATTGCGGTATTTTTATTCGCCTATGACGCCAAATAAAGGTGGTTTTTCGGGTGCGGCTGATGTGGTCAATTCACCGGAGCAGCGAAAGCGCTTAATGCAAACCGATGAAAAATATCTGGGAATGCTTTCGGCTTTAAACTTTAACGCGATGCGCGTTTATGGAAAGGTGGATTATCTGCTTTTGAAAAACAAGATTGAAGATCACCGGCAGGAACTTGCGCTGGAAGAAAAACAATTTTTACAAATCGAAAAATATATACCGTTTGCCGAAAAAATATACCAGCTCGAAAAGAGCCGTCGCCGAGGAGCGCTCGTGGATGGCGAGAAAACTGCCGCTTCTTTAAACGAGATAACGAAGGAAGTAGGCACGGCAGCAGAGTCTTTCAAAAAACTTGAAACCTTGGATAAGGATTTGGCTGTAAGTGCGGAAGAGTCGGTGAAGGGTATTCAGGCAAGGCTGAAAAGTATGTACGATTTTTACAATGGATATGATCCTTTGTTTTCCTGGTGGGTTCCCAAACCCTACATGGCACTGGACAGCACACTCGGCGCTTATGCGAAACTGATTAAAAGCAAAGGCAAATTAAAAACAACGCAAAAGGAGGATATTAGTGGAATTAAGGGTGTGCCGATCGGAAGAGAGGCGCTGATCAGTCAGCTTGGCAGAGAAATGATCAGTTATTCTCCTGAGGAATTAATAACGCTGGCCAATAAGGAATTTGCCTGGTGTGATAAGGAATTATTGAAAGCATCGAACGAAATGGGTTTTGGGAACGATTGGAAAAAGGCCCAGGAAAAAGTGAAGAACAGCTACGTTCCAGCCGGCGCACAGCCCGAACTGATCATGAAACTGTATAACGATTCAAAAGATTTTATACTCAGAAATAACCTTATCGATTTTCCGGAAATCGCAGACGAAACCTGGGGTATGCAGATGATGACACCAGAGCGGCAGCTGATCAATCCGTTCTTTTTGGGCGGGCGGGACATCATTATTTCGTATCCGACCAATACCATGAAACATGAGGACAAACTGATGAGTATGCGTGGCAATAATCCTTATTTTTCGCGTTCTACGGTGCATCATGAGCTGGTGCCGGGGCATCATTTGCAGTATTATGTGAATAGTCGTTACAAGAGTTACCGGAGTGAATTCCGCACGCCGTTCTGGACGGAGGGCTGGTCGTTATATTGGGAATTGCTGCTGTATGATAAAGGTTTTGCCAAAACACCGGAAGAGCGGATCGGCATGTTGTTCTGGCGGATGCATCGTTGCGCGCGTATTATTTTTTCACTGAACTACCATCTCGGAAAATGGACGCCGCAGGAATGTATTGATTTTCTGGTGGATCGGGTAGGGCATGAGCGTGCAAATGCAGAAGGTGAAGTAAGGCGCTCTTTTGAAGGCGGGTACAGCCCCTTATACCAGGTTGCCTATCTGATCGGTGGCTTGCAGATTTTCAGCCTGAAAAATGAACTGGTCGATAGCGGCAAAATGACTTACAAGAAATTTCATGAAGCGGTTTTAAAAGAAAACAATATCCCGATTGAAATGTTACGTGCCACTTTACTGGATCAGCCATTAAAACCGGATTACAAAACGCAGTGGAAATTTTATGATTTTAAATAATCTTCAACAATATAATCTTGCTCCTGACAAGCGTCACGGAGCAAGATTATATTACTACCTATCTTAATTTAATTTTTCTCAGTAACCCGGATTTTGTTTGAGGTTGGTGTTTTTGTCAAGCTCATTTTGCGGGATAGGGAACAAGGCCCTTTGAACCGTTAACGGCCGGTGGTTGAACCATTTCTTTGTTTCGTATACACCAAACCGGATCATATCCTGGCGACGGTGTGCTTCGGCAGCAAATTCCCAGCCCAGCTCATCCATAAACCTTCCGAATTTGACATCATCGCCACCCTGGCGTTCGGTGATTGAGCCGTCTGTTGCCTGATAGCCATAGTTATATACACTGCCTTTCATCAGATCCGCGCCTGTTACGGCAGCTTTTGCCGGATTGTTTTTAAACGCCCTTCTACGCACATCCGTCACAATAACAGCCGCTTCATCAGCCTTGCCGGTTCTTAGTAAAGCTTCGGCTTTTATCATTAAAACATCCGCATAACGCAGCAGCGGAAAATCATTATCCAGACTGCCCGTAGCATTGGGTTTTATTTTATACTTCCCAATCCGGTAACCATCTGTGGATGCTGTTTTTTCCATACCCGGAACTGTTTTGGAATAGGTGATCACAACTGCACCAGTCGCCGCACTTTTCTGCGGACCCATAATCCAGGTGTCGGCCAGGCGGCTGTCGTCTGCGTCATAAGTATCTATAAACTGAGGCACGGCACAGTTTCCACCCCAGGGGCCTGCGTTCATTGGATATACGCTTCGGCTTAACGGGTCCAGCGTTTTCATATGAATCTGATTTCCGGTACCATAAATTTCATCATAAGGAATCGCGAAAATAATTTCCTTGGAATTGAAATTTGTCCAGGTGAAAATATCTGAATAATTGGCATCCAGTACATATTTCCCGCTTTTGATCACGTCGTCAGCCTGTTCGATGGCTTTGGCCCACTGGGGAGTTCCGGTGTAAACTTCTGCATTGAGATAAATTTTTGCCAGAAGCGCCTTAGCACCCCATTTATTCAATTGCCCATAAGTCGTTGAGGCATTTTCGCTCAAAAAAGGCATAACGTCAGTCAGTTCTTTGATCACAAAATCATAAACTTCTTTTCGCGTACTTTGTTTTGGAAGATTAATGTCTTTAAAATCAGTTACAATCGGAACATTGCCATGGTTGTCCAGAAGCAGGTAATAAGCCAACGCCCTAACCGCTTTAAGTTCTGCTTCTATTTCCTGTTTTCCGGTTGTAAGCGGAATTTCTCCGTCCGCAATCTGTGATAAAACACGGTTTGCCGTCGTGATGCTCCGGAAAGAACTTTGCCAGGCATTTTCCGGCTGCCATTCCAGGGCAGTCCAGGTATGCTGGTGCATACGACGGTAGGTTCCGGCATCGTCCCAGCCATTTGGACGTACGGGTGTAATGATGGCATCGCCGGCTTCTTCCTGCAAATCGAAATACCCCTGCCAGCCGAGCATCAACCCGCGAAGGGAAGAATAAACCGGTGCCACAATAGCCGGAAGGTCTTTTTCTGTGGGCTGATAGTTACTCGCCAAAACTTCCGAGTATACTTCCTCTTTCAGGTCCGTGCAGGAATAAAGGGTCGCAGCGCCCAGCATGGATGCCAGTATGATATATTTTGTGTTCTTGTTTTTCATCGTTTCAAAAAGTTATGTTGATCAGAATGTAACACTCAGGCCGGCAGTAAATGTGCGGGTGGTCGGATACTTGTCGCGCTGGTCACTACCCGGAGAAAAGCCCGTCATCGTAACACCTTCCGGGTCAATTCCCGTGTAGCCCGTAATGGTTGCAAGATTAAGTCCGGACACAAAAATCCGGGCGTTTTTCATGCCTTTGATAAGGTTCGCCGGAAGTGTATAACCAAACGTTACGTTATCTATTTTCCAGTAATTCCCGTTTTCGATGTAGTGCGAAACGTATACAAGATCATTGTTAAGCACTTTTCCGTCGATTGGGTCGTAAGCGGTTTTCAGCATGTTATAGGCCTTGTTTCTCGGGTTGTTGTAGAACATGCTCTGGAAATTGAGCACATCATAACCGAAAGCACCACGCATATTCACAGCCAGATCGAAATTTTTGTAGCGCACCGAGTTGTTCCAGCCAACATTATGTTTTGGAATACCATTGCCATAATACTGACGGTCTTCCGGTTTGGCGCTCGCTATTGGAATTACTTCGCCGTCCTTATTTTCAACAAGCCATCCTCCTTTTTCATCAACACCTACACTTTTCAGTACAAAAAAGCGGCCGATCGGTTCTCCTACTTTCACGCGGTGCGTACTGATCTGGATTGGCTCGCCGGTGTATCCTGCATCAAAAAAGTCGTTGGCGGCTTCGAACTTATCGTTGGAAAGACTCACCAGTTTGTTGCGGTTGGTAGAATAAGTGAAACCGGTGTTCCATTGCAGATTGGCATTTTGTACCGGAACGATATTCAAAAGAATTTCCAAACCATCATTTTTCATGGTTCCGGCATTAATTTGCATCGTATTTGTCAGGTATGGGGGAACCGGCACCGGGAAGTCATACAAAAGATCTTTCACCTTGCGGCTGTAAAAATCAACAGATCCGTTGATTCTGTTTTTCAGGAAACCAAAATCTACACCGGCATTGATTTCTTCTTTTTTCTCCCAGCGAAGATCGGGGTTGAAGTTACGTGCAGGAATAAAACCAGGAACCCATTTTCCTCCAATAAATGCTCCTTGATTACGGTCGAAATTATAACTGATCTGAGACAGATACGGTGAGTTGGCGATTGTTCCGGTTACCCCGAAGCCAGCACGGATTTTAATATCTGAAATGCCCGCAAGATTTTCCATGAACTTTTCCTTGCTAAGTCTCCAGCCAACGGATGCTGCCGGGAATGTTCCCCACTGGTTGTTAATACCAAATCTTGAAGATCCTTCGCGACGCACACTGGCCATGAAAAGGTATTTTTCGTCCCAGCTGTAAGTCAATCGGCCAAAGAAACCGGCGAGCTGCCATTTATTTTTGGTGCTTCCCATGGAGGCCTGTCCTTTTTGCAATGCACCGCCAGCGCCCAGGTTATTCCAGTCATAAGAATCCGTTGGGAAATCCCAGTTACTGGCCGAGAAAGCTTCATAAGTAGCATCCTGCCAGCTATAACCACCTAATACAGTAAAGCGGTGTTTTCCAAAAGATTTGGCATAATTTCCCGTCAATTCCAGCAGGTTTTCATTGTTGGCATTTGTATTACGGAAGGCAGTTGCATTCTGGTTGCTCAAACGGGTATATGAGTGATTGAATGTAGTAGAACCGCCTTCCAGATTGCTGTTCTGTACATTCGAAACCAGAAGCTTGAAATTAAGATCGCTGATCGGTGCATAATCCAGGCTTCCGCTCATACGCATTTCTTTGAAAGCTCCTTCATAGCTGGATTCACGGATTCTGGCAACAGGATTTTCGTAAAAATACCCGTCTCTTTCCTGCCAGGCACCAGTTTCTGTTTTTACCCGGTCGGTCGGGTTTCTGATCATGGCCTGCCGGTATATGTAGCCATACTCTGCGTCATTATCTGCCGGACTTACAGCTCCATCTGAGCGGGTTATGCGGTTGATGATCTGAATATTGGTTTTCAATTTATTGTTGAACATCGCGTGATTCAGATCAGCGCGGCCCGTAAACCTGTTTTGCCCTGATCCCAAAAAGATTCCTTCCCAGTTTCTGTAATTGACGGATCCGGTAAAGTTGGTCGTGCTGTTTCCGCCAAAAAAAGTAAGGTTATGGTTATGACTCACCGGCTTTTGCATGATTTCTGAAAGCCAGTCGGTATTTCCACCGTAATCCTGATAGGCAATACCCTCCGAGATTTTTTGACGGTAATCATCGCCGGTCAGCAGTTTCGGGCGGCGGGCGATGGTCTGGATATTGACATAATTGGAATACTCGATCGTGGATCTTGAACCTGCACGGTTTTTACGGGTTGTGATCAGAATAACCCCGCCAGTTGCACGCGTTCCGTAAATCGCAGCGGCAGACCCATCTTTCAATACATCGACTGATTCAATATCTTCCGGTGCTACGGTGTTAAGCCCGCCCGGTATCCCGTCGATCAAAATGAGCGGGTCGGATGTACCATTGATGGAGTTTATACCGCGTAAATTAATCTGCGTGTTAGAAGTCGGTGAGCCGCTTGGGGTTGTAATACGCAAACCTGCCACTTTTCCCTGAATAAGCTGCGCTGCATCGCGGACGGTTCCTTTAATGAAATCTTCCTTTTTGATGCTGGCAACAGAGCTCGTGATATCGCCTTTTCTTTGCGTTCCGTAACCAATGACAACCACCTCTGCAAGCTGTTTTTGATCGGGTGTCAGTTCAATGGTCAGGTTGCTTTGGCTTCCCACAGCGATTTCCTGGCTTACATAACCGATGTAACTCAATATCAGCGTGGCATTTTCCGGTACGGTCAGTTTAAACTTTCCTTCTGAATCCGTGGAAGTTCCACTTGTATTGTTTCCTTTCACAATAACAGTTACTCCGGGCAGCGGATTTTTGTCCTCCGATGATAGGATCGTACCGGTGATCTGGCGGTCAGCGCTGAAAGCGGGGACATTTCCTGAAAGAAATAATATAACCAGAATGCCGCAAAGCGGATTCCGGGTTATTTCTTTGATAAGACCTGATAATTTTCTTTTCATTTTTTTTACGTTAAAAGGTGGTAGTAATGTTCAAGCGGCATTGATTTTAATAATGGATACTGGGTCATACATTTGTTCATGGACTTTACTGTTTCATAGGCACTGGTTTATTTTGCTAGCGGTTTTTATTGAACTTTCATCACACCATTCATGATCCTCCAATGACCGGGAACGGTGCACAAAAAGGGATATTCGCCTGGTTTGTCCGGAGCGATAAATACCAGCGTGGCATTACCTTCCGGACTTACAAGCTCCGTTGAGTAGAGTATTTCGGGTAGTTTAGGGACATAATTCATGGCGATGGCATTGGCCTCCCGGGCCAGCAGATCGGCGGCGGCTCCCACTTTTTCGAGACTTCCGGGAGCGGCTATCAACAGGTTATGCTGCATGAAATCGGGGTTTGTAAAGCGGATCGTCACTTTTTGTCCGGGCTTTACGGTAAAACTTTTCCTGTCAAATTTCATCTCGTGCTCAATCACTTTCAGGCTTATTGTGACAGGCGTTCCGATCCCTTTTTTTACAGGAGCAGGCACAGTTTTCTCCGTTTCTGCCGATGCTGATTTCTTGTCCGGTTTATCTTTGCTAACCTGATTCAGTTTCAGGGTGCTTTTCACGTCCAGCCATCCTTTGAGGTAGAAATTGGCAGGATATTCACCTACACGATGATCATCCCGAAGATCGCGGCCGAGACGTATGTCCGGTGCTGTAAAAGGTTTGCTAAAAAGTGAAACTGCATTTCCTGTAACGGGTTTTTCATCGTCAACAGCGAGGGTCATTACACCGTTTTCTGATAAAGTTGCAGTGATATTGAATCGTTCTTCCGGTAATTTCCGGTCCGATTTCAAATCATAAGATTTTCCTTCCTGTTTCACGAGCCAGTGTAATTTTCCATCCTGCATGTACAAACTGTAACCGTTCATCTTATCACCCTGGGAGGCGATAACACCGGATAAATCCTCTTGCGCTTTGGTGATAATGGCCTCGATTTTCAGTTCTTTTCCTGTCACATCGGGAGGGAAAATAGGCGGTGACCAAAGGTTCAGCATGTAAGTTTCCTGCACCAGACCTCGTTCGATACGGGCTGTTAAGGTTGAATCTTTTAGCTGTGCTGCTGCATTTTTAAATCCTGTTTCATGCTTGATAACCCCTGAAAACAGCGCCTGTGAAATGTATTCGTCCTTTGCATTTTCAGAATCCTGACCGGCGAGATAAAGCATTTTACCAATTTCTTCGGAAGCCGGCAGGTCTGTCAGGGCATGGATCGTTGCCAGTCTTACTTTGAGGTCAGGATCGTTTAAGGAATTTGTCCATTTCAGCGCCGCTAATGTTTTATCATTCCGGGGCAGGAGTTTTACTGCATTTTTGCGAACACCTGCTGCCGGATGCCGCATGGCCCTCACAACGGTATGATATGCCTCTTCATTGGTCCCATCCAAAGCGTCCAGCCCATGGAGAGTCCATAGTGCATGCACCGCAGGACTGTTTAATCCAATTTCGTCAACAGACTGATCATTGACCATTTTTAAAAGATCGGGAATCAGTGACTTGTTTTGTGACTCGACGATCAGCCTTTGTGCCGTTGTACGCCAAAACATATTGTCGTTTTTTAATCCCGCCAAAAGTCCGGCCGTATTATTTTTATCTAGTTTTAATGGCGTGTAAGGTTTCGCTTTTTTGTAAACTACCCTGTATATACGTCCGTGTTTATTGTCCCGCAAAGGATTGATATAGGCATTGCCTTTTCCATTCTCAAAACCGCGCGGCGTTGGATTGTGCTGAATAATGAAATTATACCAGTCGGCTACCCAGACGGCACCATCCGGACCTACTTCTGCATGAACGGGCGCAAACCACTCGTCTGAACTTGCCAGCAGGTTAAATCCGTTTTTCTCCTTGTAACCTGCGCCCTTTGGTTTAAGCATGGCCTGATAAAGCAAACGACCGGTTGGCTCACAAACAAACGCTGTTGCATTCCAGTACGACTTGGGAAAGTTTCGGGCGGTGTAAAGATTATGTCCCGCGGCTGCCGTAAAGCCACCATGAAAATCAACTTGCCGAAGGGCGGGCGTAAGGTAACTCATGTCATAATGGGAGTCCAGTTTGTAAACTGTGTTACCTGATCCTTCCGCCACAGACCGCTTTACATATTCCAGCGGCATAGCAAAATGTCCGCTGTAATTTCCATTTGCCGTAGAAATGAAAACTTCAAAATCTTCTGAAAAACCCAGTCCCCAGGTATTATTGGACGTGCGTCCGATATATTCAAGATTCTTGCCGTCTGGCTCAAACCGGTAAATACCCTGACTGAAATTGATGGGTTTTTCATTCACTGTTCCACGGAAACCCGCATAACCTAATACGCCCCAAACTTTATTGTCGAGACCGTATTTGAGGTTGGAAGGCCCTGCATGGGTATCGCTTTTTCCCCAGCCGCTGATGATGTTTTCACGAATATCAGCTTTGTCATCGCCGTTGGTATCTTTTAAAAATATGAAATGCGGAGCCTGTGCCACGATAACCCCGCCATTGGCAAAAGTAAGGCTTGTAGGGATATTCAGTTTATCGGCAAAAATGGTGAATTTGTCTGCTTTTCCGTCGCCGTCTGTATCTTCACAAATTTTAATTCTGTCTTTTCCGCTGCCATCCTCGGCCCGGATCTCATTCGGATAATCTTCCGTTTCGATTACAAACAAGCGTCCCTTTTCGTCCCAGGCCATCGCGATCGGGTTGATGATGTCAGGTTCAGAGGCAAAGAGTTTCAAATCAAAATCTACCGGAACCTGGATTAGCTTTTGAGATTCGGCAGGAGAAAGTGCCAGCTGAAATTTAGGGGCCGGATCGCGTTTTTCGTAGTTTGGCACACCGGCATCCTGAAAGACCGGGACAGGAAGCTGAAGGCTTGTATAGGATTTTCTGGCATCGTCATTGACAGCCCACAAGATTCCGCTCGCGACCAGTTCATGAAATCCAGACTGTTTCCAGGTACGTTCATCATGACCATAGGCTGTGTAAAAAACTTTACCTTTTCCCTGCGCCCTGACCCACGTCCAGGGCTCGTGGTGATCTCCTTCCACACGTTCCTGAAGAATGGTCATATCCGGATTCAGTTTGCTGTGTACGTAGGTTTCATCCCAGGTTTCAAACTCTTTTAAACCAGCCATTACCGGATGCTTCCGGTTAATTATCGGGGCGGTAAATGTTCCGTATTTATGCGAAAGAAATTGTCCTCCAACGGTTTTGATATACCAGTCGGAATTTTGAAAGCAGAATGAAGCCGCATGTAAAGGAATCAATGCCTTTCCGCCTTCCACAAATTCTTTCAGTGCGTTTTCCTGAGCGGAGGTTATCGTGTTATGATTCGCATAAATGATCAATCCGTCATATTGGCTCAAATTATCCGGATTCAGCGCATTTAGATCAGAAGTATAGGTCAGTTTGATTCCTTTCTGAAACAAGTGCAGCGCCAGCATCGGGAAAAATTTTTCCGAATCATGATGATGGCTGTCATGTCCCAGAAACAATATTTCCAGTCTTCTTCCGTCTTTAATTGCTGCTGTTTTTGTCGGTTGCGTCGTTTTACTGCAAGCGTTTATGAGCCAAAAGCAAGTAAGAATGAGTAGTATTCTTTTCATTTTTATCAGGGGTAAATTTTTAATCAACCGAAGTTTTCAGGCATATTTTTCCTTTCCGGAAATTGCGCTTCTGCAATCCGTTTTTACCGTTTCCGGTGTTAGTCCAGTAATTTTAGAAGGGCATAATTCAGATGCCCTTGTTACGGTTCGGAGGGGTAATACCTAACAGTTTGTTCACAAAAAAATCACGTTTTTTACGACGACCGTATGGCCCGCCATCGCTGTGCCCCATTCCCGGGACCACCAATAACTCAAAATCTTTATTGGCTTTGATTAAAACATCCGCAACGCGGTAGGTGGATTCTGGCGGAACGTTTGTATCAACTTCTCCTACAATTAAAAGTAAATCTCCTTTCAATTTGGCCGCATGGGTGATGTTGGATTGCTCATCGTAATGTTTGGCAACAGGATAACCCATCCATTGTTCATTCCACCATTGCTTGTCAACACGGTTATCGTGGCAGCCACATGCCGATACCGCCGCGTCATAAAAACCGGAATGAAAGAGCAGCGCACCCAGCGAATTTTGTCCGCCTGCCGAAGTTCCGTAAACACCCACGCGCGTCGAATCCACATAAGGATATTGGCCAGCCAGCGATTTCATCCAGGCTATCCGGTCCGGGAAGCCAGCGTCGGCCAGATTTTTCCAGCATACATCATGAAAAGCTTTGGAGCGATTGGCAGTCCCCATGCCATCCATTTGCACCACGATAAAACCAAGCTCTGCCATGCTTTGCATTTCACCATAATGACGAAAAGCTTTGGGCACAAAAGAGTCCTGCGGTCCGGCATAAATATTCTCGATAATCGGATATTTCTTTTTCGGATCGAATTTACTTGGACGGTATACGATGCCCCAGATATCCGTTTTTCCGTCACGTCCTTTGGCCTTGAAAATTTCCGGGAGCTTAAAACCCAGTGATAAATATTGCGAGATATCAGCCTCTTCCAATTTTAAAATCAGCGACGCATCCGAAGTTTTACGAAGCTCCATCACCGGCGGGTTCGTCATGGTGGAATAGGTATCTATGTAAAAGTTACGGTTGGCTGAAAAGGTCAGCGCATGCATTGCTTTGGCATGATCAGTCAATTTTACAAGCCCTGTGCCGTCAAATTTAATTCTGTAATAATGCAGGTGATAAGGATCCTCGTCCGGATTCATCCCATTGGCTCTGAACCAGATCTCCCTTTTTTCGGTATCAATACTGTCAATATCCCGTACTACCCAGTCTCCTTTGGTAATCTGGTTTTTGATGGTGCCCGTTTGTTCGTCAACAAGATACAAATGCCGCCATCCGTCTTTTTCGGACGACCAGATAATTTCATGTTTTTCGGGTTGGTAATGGGTGTAAATCAGGTTTTGATAAATGAAGGTGTCGGTCTTTTCGTCAATAATATTTCGGGTGCTTCCGGTAGCTGCATCCACTTCAATAACCCGAAAGCGTTGATGTCCACGATCCACTTTTTCATACGTAAAGTGTTTGTTATCACCATGTCGCCAGCGTATAACCGGTGCATTGAAAAAGTCGATGACTTCGGAGTTTACCTTATTTATCTCCTTTGAACTGACATCAATAACAAACATTTCGTATGTGGTAAATTCATCGCCGGGCTGGGCATATCCGCGGGTTTTAACTTCCCCGCGAGTGGTATTGGGCAACGAAGAAAAAATAACACTAACCTGTTTTTCCTCCTGCGGCGTGATGCGGTAACTTATCAGATACCGGGCATCGGGCGACCAGCTGAGTTCACCATACGGTTTTAACGGGTTGCCATCATACGTCAATTGTCTGGCATCTTTTCCGCCGGGTGTACCCAGGTAAATATTCCCGTTTCTAACAAATGCTTTTTGTTTTTTGTCCGGCGAAACGCTATCCGCACGGAACGGGCGCCAGCGACTAAGCTGATTCGTCCAGCCCAATATTTTTGGTTTTTCAATACCCGGTTTATCGACTTTACTTGCGGTATTATTTTCTGTGTTATATGAAAACCATTTGCCTTTTTTCTGAAAATAAATGGTATGGCCAGGAAGGTCAAACCTTAAATCTTCCAATAATAATTTGGGTGCGGCGATTGTGCTGTCAAGTGTCCCGGATAAAGCTGCCGCCACTTTTTCATTATCAAATGCTTTAACTTTTTTACCTTCGGCCGGGCTAACGTAAAAGTATTCTGTGAGGCTGTCCTTTAAAATATTCCGATACCAGAATGACTGGCCGTCTGCCTGCCAGCCGGGCTGAATGCTTGCTTTTAAAACAGCTCCTTTTGTCATCGAATCTGTAAGTTCCATTCTTTTATAGGAAGCAGAAATTTCAGATGCAGTGGGTTTATAAGCCGGTAATCCCGACTTCTGTGCACGAAGACTTGGCTGCGATAAAATCAGTAATAAACAGGCAACAAGTAATTTTTTAAGCGTAATAATAACGGGTTTCATGGCTGAAATTTTAAGCGTTTTACAGTAATGGCCAGGCAATAAAAGATCATCCTGCATTTTAGTGCAAGTGTTGATCAGACACAATTTCGGGACTTAAAAATCTCTTTCCGTCCTTAGTTTCTTATCCTGATTTGTTTTATTTGACTTTCAGTAACATAACGGCACCTTATATAAGATTAAGATTTTGGATTGTTTCTTATTCTATAACTATACAAAGGTTTTATTCTATTTTGTAAAAGTACCGTTAACGCGATACACAAACTTCATTATAATTAGCGACTGATTTACCGATATTAACCTAAGTGTATCGTGGATTTGGTATAAATGCCTATTCGAGGGTTTTTATTCGGCAATAATGATAATTTCTGAAATAATAAGTGGGTAAAATGTGTCTGGTAAATGTTTAGTTTAAAATGGGTACAAAAGTGAATTATGCAACCAGATCAGGATTGAAACCGGGGTTGGTTTATCAGGATAGGGAAAGAGTGAAAGCAAAATCGGGATAATGCAGAAGAGAAGGAGTGTCGGCATAGTATAACTTCCATTTTAGTCAAAATTTGTTAAATCTCTGATAAAAAGGATTTAGGAATAACTAAGATCTGACTGCTGAAAGCCGACTGCCGATAGCAAAATAATTGTGTCAGCACTCGTTTAAACCAAAATAGGTCGATAATTCAATGACATTGTTAACCCCTAATTTGTCAAAAATTTTAGCTTTATAGTTGCTTACCGACGGTGTGGAAAGATGTACGATTTCACTTATCGATTTGGTCGTGAGTCCCTTGCACAGCAATTTGGCGATTTCCAGCTCCTTGTCGGATAACTTGAAAATGCTGTTCGGGCGCTCATTGTTTGGGTTAAACAAAAGCTCGAATGCATTTTGCTGGACGCTGGCACTGACATAGATTTTGGCATTTAAAACATTTTCCACTGCCATTTTGAAATCTGCGTCAGGAGCTGTTTTGGAAATATACCCGTTGGCACCGGCTTTAAGATAAGGTAAAGCATAAAGCTGTTCGTCATAACTTGAACAGATAAGTATCGGAATACCAGGCTGTTTCATACGCACAGTATCCAGCATACCCACATTGTCGCCGCCGGGCATGTTGATATCCATGATAATCATATCAAATTTTTGATTCTCCAGTGCTTTGAGCACCCGGTTAAAATTATCGGCCTTGGCTATTGTCACACCGGGTATTAAATCAGTCAGCGACTGCTGAATTCCCAGTAATACAAGCGGGTGGTCTTCTGCAACGAGTATACTTTTCACGAAATGAGAAAATATTTAAAATAAGAGACGAGGGCTCATCCGCTACAAGTATATTAGAAATATTTCGTAATGACGTAATTTATTTTAGGTTATATAAAATAAATTTTATCGAGTTTAAATTTTTTTTTAGATCACAGTTTCAGTCTCTTGCCTACTTTTGTATCACTTGCATATTCCTGGATAACCGACCTTCTTTAAATTTTGTTTATCATTTGTTTCTGTTTGCTTTTTATTAAAGTACGCAGGAAGGAGCCCTTTAAATTTGGTACTTATTATATGAGGATTTCCCTGATTGACCAACATCCTATTTTACGAATGGGATTATCTTTATTTCTTAGGGAGCATTTTTCAAAAGTGGAGCTTACGGAATCAGACAATCTGGACTCTTTTGTAAAACTTGAAAATCATTTTAAGACAGATTTGATAATCATTGGTTTGGCAGAGGAAAGTTTGGATATTGATTTTAAGTTGGTTAAAAAAATAAAAAAACAGAGACCTGCTATCGAGTTCATTATTTATGCGGAAATGCCTCAGCATAATATTGCCCTTACGAGTCTGGTTTCCGGTGTGAAAGGATATATTCTAAAAAACAGCCACATCAGTGAGGTTATTAATTGTATTCAGGCCGTGAGAGAAGGAAAGCAGTATGTTTGTCCGGAAATAGCGCATCCGCTGGGAGGGGAATTTATCGATCAGCCGTATGAAAAACACAAGAAAACGATCTTGTCGGATTCGGAGTATCGTGTGGCCCTATATCTCAGTCAGGGGTTTAATAATCGGGCGATTGCCCGCAAACTCGGAAAAAAGGATTCTTCAATAAGCAAGGCGAAAACCCAGATTTTCCGAAAACTTAACGTCAGCAATGTGATCCGGCTGCGGCAGGTCATGATGATGTCGTGAGGTTTACTTTTGTGATAAAATTTAAAAAAACGTTGAGTAAAGTTGATCAGCCTCCGGATTATGTCCGGGGGATTGATTTTTTTTTGCCTCTTTTTTCTTCCCACCAAGCTGTTGTTATGCAGCAGATTTCTATCGTTTTATAGGTTCTTGCAAATGGTGCAGCTTTTTATCAGGCGATAAGTGCTAATGGTGCTATATATAATCCAAATAAATGGTTGCACTTCATTACTTTCTGATAAATTTGTAAAACACATGATGTGGTAAGCCCGTTATCAGATTTTTATGCCTTTTGAAAAATACCTTCTTCTCTTATTTTTACTATGTTGCGGAATTTTACATGCTCAGGAAAACAGCCAAAACGATTTTTATACAGCACATTTTACTGATGAAAACGGCTTGCCCCAGAACAGTGTAAAATCGATCGTGAAAGATGAAAATGGTTTTGTCTGGTTAGCAACCGAGGACGGACTGGTCAGATTTGATGGTCAGAAGTTTTATGTATTTAATAAAAAGTACCTTCATACGGAAAGCAACCGGTTTCCCGGCTTTGTCTCTGCGCTGAAATCCGGAGACCAGGATGCAAATGATTTCAGGGCCATGACGGCCACGGGTGATTATGTAAAAACGTTAAAAAATGGCCTGGCAGCACTCGACAAACATTTTTATCCAGCCGATTTCAGAAGTTATCCATTTGTCAGGGAGTTTAAAGAACGGTTTGATTTTTTAACGGATTTCCATCCGAAGCTGATCGTAGGCCTGTTTCACAACCCATTTATGATTCCCGTAAAGAATGGGAAGTATTACGTCTGGACTATGGATGAAGTCAGACATTACGATAAGGCAAAGCTGCTGAGCGCCTGCAAAGGGAAATATGAAAGCTTTTTTTTGATTGGTACCAATCCATTTGCGATAACTTTTGCAAAGAACTTTTTAAAAATCAATGGGTCCGAAAGTAAAACGGTGCAACTAACAGGCGCGATAGAGCGGGACAAAGATTATTTGAAAAATCCTAGAAACATACGTTTGTATTGGAATAATGTAGCCCACCAGATATTTTTGGCAATCAATGACAAACTTTACGCACTGACTGAAAATATCAAAACAGGTGCTTTGGAGACCCGTCTGATACTTTCAGGTTTTGATCTGACCTATAACGAGATAATCTCTATTTACTATGACAACGCGTTAAATTCCGTTTTTCTGGGGAGCAGCACCAAAGGATTATTTCTATTCCGACGTAATCAATTTCGGAATATTGCCTCCAAAGAACCCGGTGCTGATAATGTATATTATTCCCAGATTCCGTTGGGTGGCAAGTCAATCCTCGCGGCTCAGGGCTATATGATCACCCGTGATCCGGATGTGAAATTCAGGCATGTTCATTTTCAAAAAAGTATAAAAGACAAAATCGATAGCAAATATTTTATAGCAGCAGGCCAGGATAGTACGTTTTGGGTCCGTATTTCTGAAACGCTTTACAAATATGATAAGAAGGCTGAAAGGATATTGGCCGAGTACAGCCTGAAAGATAAGATTAAAGCTTTATTTGTTGATTATAAAGGCATATTATGGATTGGAACGGAAAAGGATAATCTGTATCAGTTAAATACGCTGGATCCGAAATCTTTTCCTGCTTTGATTTATACGGGCAATTTTGGGGAGATCGCTTGTATGCGGAGATTTTCAGATGATTATCTTTTGCTGGGTACCAAAAAGGGATTGTACCAGTTTGCGATAAAGTCCAAAAGTATGGTTTTGATCAAAGGACTGGAATTTGCTGACGTGAGAAATCTTTACAAAAACAGGGAAGGTATATGGATTTCTACCTATGGAGACGGGATTTTTTTGCTTGCAAACGGGCAATTAACCAGGTTTCCGCTCGACAGGGACAATTATTTAGCTACTTCGCACTGTATCGTGGAAGACAAACGCGGTTTTTTTTGGATCACGACCAACAAGGGTTTATTTCAGGTCTTAAAGTCTGATTTGATGGATTTTGCAAATAAGAAACAAAACAGCGTTTATTATTTGCATTATGACAAACGAAACGGTTTCGGCACAAACGAGTTTAACGGAGGCTGCCAGCCTTGTGCTATCCAATTGGCTGACGGGACCGTGTCGTTACCTTCTATGAATGGTTTGGTATGGTTTAAACCGGAAGAATTTAAAACGGAATTGCCTGATAAAGCGATTTTTATCAGTGAAATAACGCTTGATGAAACTGCGATCGAAACGCATAATCTGACCAGTATTCCGAGAAATTTCAAGCAACTGCATATCGGGGTTGTGTCGCCATATTTTGGCAGTATCAATAACTTACAGTTCCGTTATTCTTTCGATGGAGAGGAGGGCGGGCCAAACTGGTTGCTCGTGCCGGATAATTTTTCGATTCAGATTCCCAATACCAAATCGGGCTGGCATACACTGACCATCAGGAAACAAAACGGATTTGGTGTCAATAATTTTTCGGAAAAGAAAATCAACGTTTATATTACTCCGGCATGGTATGAAACCTGGGTATTTAAGTTATTGCTGGGCATTCTGGTGCTTGTTATTTTCTGGCTGATCCTGAAATTCAGGACTTCTTATCTGTTGAACGAAGAAAAAAAGAAAAATATTTACCGGCATTATCATATCAGCAATCAGATCGTGGCGGCGATAAACCACGACATACAGACGCCGTTGCATTACATCGGCAATTCGATTCAGCAGATTCAGAATTATCTCGTCAGGCACAATATCGGCGATTCTTTTATTTCAAAACTGAGTCAGGAAACTGTTGACACGGCCAATCGCGCAAGGGTTCATACCAATAACCTGTTAAACTATATTAAAAGCCAGAACCGGAACGGACAGCAGCATTTAAAAATGGACGTTGTGGATGTGTATGAGCTGGTGTCAAATTCCTGCCAGCTGTTGTCCGGGATTGCAAGCTACCGGGAAGTTACTTTGATCAATCATGTGCCCCGGAATTTCGTCGTTTTCAGCAACAGTAAACTGCTATCCGTAATCATCCACAACCTGCTTGATAATGCGGTTAAATTAAGTGAATCTTCGATTACCATTACCTCGGAATTTGTCGGTCAGCATGTGACTGTCATTATTCGGGATACAGCCAGTGGTGTTCCTCCCGATATTTCCCAATGGCTCAAAAGAAAATATGATTCTTACGATGCCTGGATGCAGGATTATGAAAATATGGATCACAAGGGCCTTGGGCTGATTATGGTTAAGGATTTGAGTCTGCTGTTAAATATCGATCTGGCACTGACCGTAACAGAAGGCGAAGGCTCTTCTTTTCAGCTTATATTTCCATATTCCTGAAAATTTTTGATTATCAGAAGGGAGCTGGTGCTGGCCGGGACAGACCTTTACTTGTACATATGATGTGATAGTTTGTACATTGTTCGTTTTTCCGGAAGCACTTAAATTTGATTCTTCGTCAGGCAGTTATAAGCTGCTACGCGAGTCGCAGAACTTTATCTAGTCAAACTTAAACAAACTGTTCATGTATGAAACAATACAGTTGATTCCCGGAAATTCATTAATAACAGAAATGCCGGAAGAGGGCAGGCATTTTGCGATTTAAAAGGCCAGATTAATTATCAAATCATTATTGCAGATAAACATCATTTTACTGTACGTTAAGCTTAACCTTTATTTATGCAAGCTTCCGATCCTGCCATCGTTTTTCAACTGGAAATGGACAACGAGAAATTCGATGTAGAAACGTATGCGGGCGCTTACCGGAGTTTGATGGAGTTGATCAGGGACAAGTTTTATCCCGAGGATTTCGGAGAATGCGGAGGTACCGGCCGCTGTGGTACTTGTATCGTAGAAGTTGCATGGAGCGGGGAAAAAAGTTTTCAGCGTGAACGAAATGAAGAGACGACCATCCGTAACAGTGGAATCGAAAATCCGGCTGCAAGACTTTCCTGTCAAATCCTGATCAATGAAGATCTGAACAACGCGGACATACGGAAAATCAAATAATGGCACTGTTTTTTAAGCTTATTTAATGGATTTTTAGTCAATGGGCTGATTATTCTATATTTTAATGTATTAAAACACTTAATAGGTAGAAGATGAATCAGGATTATTTGGAAATAAAAAGAGAAATGGTTGTCAATGGCAAAAGTTTGTCATTTTACAGTTTAAGGGCTTTACAGGAAAAAGGGTATGCTATCGGCCGTTTGCCGTTTTGCATCCGGGTGTTACTTGAAAATGTTTTAAGGAACTACAACGATTATGTGATTACCAAAGAACACATTGAAACAATACTCGGATGGGCCGACCAGCAACAGGACAAGGAAATTCCCTTCATGCCCGCGCGGGTTCTGATGCAGGATTTTACCGGCGTTCCGGCTATCGTTGATATTGCATCGCTGCGTGGCGAAATGGTTCGTCAGGGAAAAGATCCTTCAAGAATTAACCCGCTTATTCCTGTGGATCTGGTCATCGACCACTCCGTTCAGGTTGATTATTATGGAGATGCCGAGGCTTATGAGCGTAATGTTGAAAAAGAGTATGAACGCAACAGCGAGCGCTACCGGTTTTTGAAATGGGCACAAAATGCTTTTGATAATTTTTCAGTAGTACCGCCGGGAGTTGGTATCTGTCATCAGGTAAATCTGGAATATCTGTCGAAATGTGTGATTGAAAGAGACGGAGTTATCTTTCCTGATTCACTTGTTGGAACTGATTCGCACACGCCGATGGTGAATGGCTTGGGTATAGTGGCCTATGGCGTTGGAGGTATCGAGGCGGAAGCGGCCATGCTGGGACAGCCCCAATTTTTTTCAATTCCCGAGGTGATCGGTTTGAAACTGACCGGAAAACGCGGACCGGCAACCACAGCAACGGATCTTGTTCTGACGATTACGGAATTACTGAGAAAAACGAAAGTGGTAGGCAAATTTGTGGAAGTATTCGGTGAGGGTTTATCCTCCTTGTCTGTGCCCGACCGCGCAACAATCGGCAATATGTCTCCTGAATTTGGATGTACGATCACCTTTTTTCCTATTGATGATAAAACGCTTCAGTATTTGGAAAAAACCAATCGTCCGTCAGAAATTATTACGCTTACCGAGCAGTATGCAAAGGAAAATATGCTTTGGAGGGAAAATGAAGATGATATCTTATACACGAAGGTGGTCGAGCTTGACCTGGATTCTATCGTGCCTACGATATCAGGGCCGAGCAGACCGCAGGATAAAATTTTGCTTACTGAATCGAAGGAGACCGTAAAAAATATTCTGGAAAATAAATATTTCAGGAAATACATTCAGTTTGTCGACCGTCCTTTGAGCCGTTGGGCCGATGAAGGAGGGAGCGTCGAGCCTTCGCAGGTAACATCGGATGATCATGTCACGATGCGTTCTGTAAGCGTTAAGCATGAGGATGAAAAATTTTATCTCAGTGATGGCGATATCGTTATTGCGGCCATTACGAGTTGTACCAATACTTCCAATCCTGATGTGATGATTGCAGCAGGACTTTTGGCAAAAAAAGCATTGGAAAAAGGACTTGATGTGCAGCCATGGGTGAAAACGAGCCTGGCGCCGGGATCAAAGGTGGTGACGGATTATCTTAGGGAATCCGGTTTGCTGAAAGATCTGGAAGGCCTGAAATTTAATATAGTCGGATATGGATGTACGTCCTGCATCGGAAATTCCGGCCCGCTGCCCGATGCCATATCAAAAGCTGTTGTTGATAATGATCTTGTTGTTGCCTCGGCATTGTCCGGAAACAGGAATTTTGAAGCAAGGATTCATCCGCAGATAAAGATGAATTTCCTTATGTCGCCCCCGCTTGTCATTGCGCATGCCATTGCAGGAAGAATGGATATTGATATGGAATCTGAGGCACTGGGATCCGATGCTTTGGGTGATCCGGTTTATCTGAAAGATATATGGCCTTCGCAGGAAGAAGTATATGATGTTGTGAGCCGGGTTGTGAAAAAGGAGTTTTTTCATAACAATTACGGTGAAGTATTTGACGGAAACCAGTTATGGAAAGATCTTCAGGTGCCGCTGGACACAGCATATCAGTGGGATGCAGCGTCTACTTATGTGAAAGAGGCGCCTTTCTTTGTCGATCTACCGGCAAAACCTGAACCGATTCATGGTATTGAAAATGCGCGTGTTTTGCTGCTGCTTGGCGACTCCGTCACTACGGACCACATTTCTCCGGCGGGTTCGTTTAGCAAACAATCTGCCGCGGGCCAATACTTGCTGGCAAGAGGTATAGATTACGAGGAATTCAATTCCTATGGCTCGCGCCGGGGAAATGACGAAGTGATGGTGCGGGGAACCTTTGCGAATGTCCGTATTAAAAATAAGCTTTTGTCCAGAGAAGGCGGATATACGCTTTACCTGCCCGAAAATGAAGAAATGACCGTTTACGAAGCTTCGCTTTTGTACAAAAAAGCAGAAACACCGTTGATCGTTATCGCAGGTAAGGAATATGGAAGTGGCTCGTCGAGGGACTGGGCTGCCAAGGGCACTTACCTTTTGGGGATCAGGGCGGTGATTGCCGAAAGTTATGAACGTATCCACAGAAGTAATCTGGTAGGCATGGGTGTAGTGCCGTTGCAGTTTCTAGAAAATGAAAATGCCGAAACTATCGGACTGGACGGTACTGAGCATTATACCTTCCACGGTCTCGACGATACAATAAAACCTGGCCAGGAGTTGCTTGTGTCGGCCGTGGGAACCGATGGAACCGTTAAAAGTTTCAAGGTCAAAAGCAGGCTGGAAAGCGGTATCGAAATAGACTATTACCGAAACGGTGGTATTCTTCAATATATGTTGAGGCAGTTTATTGCTGAATAGCCATTCTGTTTCATTGTGATTTAGTGAAGTAGTGGATAATTAAAATGCCTCCGTCATGAATATTTTGGCGGAGGCATTTTTGTGGGGGTCTTTACACTGGCGCTAATCTTTTAGATTTAAGATTAATAATCGTCCTGTTGAGATAGGGAAACAGCGCAATAAAAAATACTGTTGCGATTAAAAGGCAGCTCATCATCTCGTAATAATCCATCGCAAAGCGTATGGTTGTCTGCTCGTTAATAGCACCAACCAGTAATTTGTTGGATTCCGTCACAGCTTTGCCATGCGACATGCCTAAGGATAAAAGATGTGATGTTCTGGTGGCAAGTGTTTGTCTTACAGCCGGATCGGTGCTGGTGATGTGATCCTGGAAAGCGTTGAAATGTCTGCTTTTTTGATACAATTCAAAATAATTGATGATGGCAATACTGCTGCAAAATCCGACATAACGGACAATAAGACAAAAGCTCGCAGCGGAATGTCCAATGGAAGCCGGTACCGAGGAAATAGCAAAAACGATGATGGGCGTCATGAGTAATCCGGTGCCAAGACCCTGAATAAAAAGAGGGGTGAAAAAAACATTTTCGTTTGCCTGGATATTGAAAAGAAAAAACATCATAACATGGAATACCAGCAGCATGGAAAAGCCCCACAACCAGATGTATCGTATCTTCTTTTTTTGAAGGATCAGGCAACAGGAAATAATGACGCCCGTGGTTAATCCTGCAATGTTGATCAGATTGATGTAGGAAATGTGCCTTGGGTCAAATTTCAGGACGCTGGCAAAAAAACCGTTCGTAATTCCGGAAGCAAACCGGCAGATGTATAGGATGAAAAGCAAAAGTGCCCCCATATTAAAATTCCGGTAGGTGAAAATGGAAAGATTGGTGTACGGCCTCTTGATGCTGAACTGGCGGAATACATAAACTACCGATAAACCTGCGATTCCGAGTATACTGTACATGATTCGATGGTCCTGCAGCCAGTAATATTCCTGACCGAAAATCAATACGTAACCAATGAGCGTGAGAAGGATGCTGTGCAAAGAAAAACTCTGCCAATCGAGCTGGTACAGGGGGAAACGTACATTCATTCGTACATTATTCATGGCAATCAACAGCATGAAAAGTCCCGGAAGGTAGGAGAAAATCAGACATTTATACACCATGTTAAAATTGAAAGAATCAATAACGTCAGCCGTTACAAAGTTGTTGAACGGTACCACGCATATCAGCATTCCGAAGAAAACGGAATAACCGACTTCTCTGGACCGTTCGGTATGAAGTCTGGAAAATATCACGGAAATGGAAAGGTTAACCATACTGGCGAAAACCATTCCCTGGACAAAACGAAGCGGGAAAAGAATGTGTAAATCGTGTGTTTGAAAACAAAAAAATGCCAGTACAATTTGCAGAAAAGTGAAAATGATAAAGTATTCCTTCGTCGCCAGATATTTGAAAAAACGAACTTCCAGACTGTAAAAGCCAGCATAACCCGCATAAAAGAGTGCTACTGCAAATTGTATATCGGCCGGTTCGCTTCCATAATGGCCGGCCGCGGCGTTTATATTGGCCAGGGGCAGGAAAAATAAGACCATGCTAGGGGTAATGACTAGAAATAAAATAATTTTTATCAGCCATTCCGGAACCCATTGCCGGAATAGCGGGAAGGTCTCATCCATGGTGCTGATCTTTAAAAATAGCTACGTTGACATTCATTCCCACTTTCAGTAAATCAATTTCCTGTCTTTTCCCGTCGACCCGGATACGCACCGGAACGCGCTGCACTATTTTTACATAATTACCTGTGGAGTTATCCGGTGGCAATAACGAAAAACTTGATCCTGTTGCAGGCGAAAATGAAATGATTGTTCCCTTAAAAGGCTTGTCGGGAAATGCGTCGGCTGTAAAATTGACGGTGTCTCCCAGTTGCATGGTGGCGATCTGCGTTTCTTTAAAATTCGCTATAACCCATTTGTCGGTTTCATTATCGACTATGAAAGCCAGAACCTGTCCAGCATCAATCATTTGTCCGGATTCTACCGTTCTGCGGCCCATCCGGCCTTTGTAAGGAGCCGTGATAACCGTATAAGTCACGTCAAGTTTATGGCGGTCGAGCAGTGCATTCAGGCGTACAATCTCCGCGTTTATAACCGCTTTTTCCATTTCACTATCTCTTATTTTTGAAACAGAAGCCTCGTAATTTTCCACAGAAGATTGGTATTCACTCGTATTAATGTCCAGCGTTGCCTGTATGTTTTCAAGCTGTTGTTTAGTCGCAGATTCAGCGTCGAAAAGTTTTTTATAACGATCATAATCAAGTTGCTGTTTCCATACTTTTGCCTTGTTTGCCGCAATCTGGGATTTTGCCACCTGCGCTGTTTTCCCCAGCGTTTCTACATTGCTTTCCAAAACTTCCAGTTGTGCCCTCGCTTTTCTGATCAGTGCCTCCGTCTGATCTTGCTGGATGGTATACTCCCGGCTGTCAATAACCAGCAAAGTATCTCCTTTTTTAACTTCCTGATTTTCTTCAAATTTCACAGCGACAATAAATCCGCCTGCTCTTGAAATGACCGGATTTACATATTCCTGCACCTGAGCGTCGTTTGTCTGTTCAAAAATGTAATAATCATATAACGTCCTGCCTCCCCAGATAGCAAGTACAAGCACTGTGATACCAGCAATCCAGCCAGTAATTTGTGTGATTATTTTGTCGGTAACGGTGTATTTCCTTTTCATTTTTCTTAAAGTATTCCGGTGACATTTTGTAACAAGAAGAATTTATTTTGTGCCATAATCTGCGCGGCAGCCAGCTCAAATCTCGATTGCAGCTCTTGCACATTGGCATCAAGCAGATCTGTGACCAGCGAGGTCTGATTAAAGTAGGTGTTTTTAATAATGCGTTCATTTTCAACGGCATGTTCGAGGTTAACCTTCGCTACATCGATTTGTAACAATGCTTCTTTATACCTTAAAAAGGCTTCCAAAACCTGTTGGCGCACTTTATCTTCGGTATCTTTATGTATTTCTTCCTCTTTTTCAAGTTCAAGTTTGGCCGCTCTGACCTTGTGCACGTTGTGATAGAGGGACGACAGTGGAAAGGATGCTTTCACACCGGCGATGCCGAGCGAATACCAGTATGGATTATAGGGATAAAGGAATATCTGAGGATTGGCGAAATAAAATTCACCATACATGCCAATTTTGGGACGCACATTGGCCTTTACTTTACTCAAATTAATCTGACTTAATTCCGTCTGTTTTTCGGAAATCTGAAAAGGGAAGGAGTGGTGCATCGCGTCGCCCAGATAACCCTCATAGGTTTGCACGACATTATGAAAGGGATTAAAAACATCAACAGGATGGACTATACGATCGTCAGGCTCTCCGATCAGAATGTTTAATTTCTGGTTGGCTATAAGGATATCATTCCGGATTTCCACCAGCGTCATTTTTCGTCTCGAAAGCTCCATCTCAACCCGAAGCACATCACTTTTCAGAACCACACCATTCTTATGAAGTTCTTTTATTTCCATAAGCTGCTTTTCCTGATCAGCAATATCATGTATCATCAGGTCGCGAAAAATGATCGATTTTTGCAGATCCAGATATAATGCTGCTGCCTTGTAACGGGTATCGGAAATCGTCTGATCCTTCCGTATCGTCGCGATCACGTTTAGCATTTTTCCTTCTTTAATTTTTAAGTTTAATTTGTTCCCGTTATAAATATTCAGGTAGAAATCAGTCCCGGCTTTGTAAAGTGTGTGTATGACCTCATGCTGCACCGGTGTATGGAAAATCCCATTTTCATAAATAGGAATGTTGGTCGCTTTTTCAAGACTTCCCGCTACGTTCCACTCGGGCAGACGCTCTGCTTTCGCATCTTTTATTTCTTCCGAAGAAACACTGACGGCCGTCTTTCTGATTTTAATATCGCGGCTGTATTCATCCGCTCTGTGCCAGACGTCGTTCAGGGACAAACGCAGGGTGTCGCTTTCAGAAATTGCACTTTTCCCCCAGCTGTTCAGGTTATGGCTTAAAAATATAGAGCCGAACAAAATGGACTTTTTTAAGAATTTCATTGTGGTATCTTTCAATTTTACACAAAGATATTCTTAGGAAAGAAGACGCATTTTTAATAATGGTCAATTATTTATTGATTTCGGCCAAGATTTCTTTTCTTTGTATTACTCCTTTAAGTTTTGCAAAATAAACTAAAAAAAATACTATGGGATTGATCGCTTCCTTACCTGAAATTGACAAAGATTTGAACTCGGTTTTTGTTATGCATGAAAAATCGGAGAAGCTTATTCCGTTGCATTTTCATGAAAAAGGGCAGTTAAGCTACGTAGAGGGCGGTATCAGTTACATTACTATTGACTTCAAAACCTACGTAATTCCGGCGCGCCATTATTTCTGGATACCAAAAGGTGTTAAACATATTTTACGCATCGGACAGTTTGCCACTGTTTTGCGATCGCTTTATTTCTATTCCCACGACGACGATTCGGATCCGTTTTATGGGAAACTGGGGATTTATCCGGCCAGTGAATTGCTGATCCAGATGATCAATTACACCGAACGCTGGGATGAAAGACATGTAAATCACCAGGATGATAACTTCGAGTTTTTAATTGCGCTCAAAAAAATACTCCCGCGCATGAATAACAAGGCGCTGCCCATCATTTTGCCGATCACCGACGATGAAAGGATGCAGCATATTATGAAATATCTTGAAGAAAATATTTCTGAGTCGCTGAGTCTTAAAATGATAAGCGTCAGATTTAATATGAGCGAAAGGTCGATGTCGCGTCTTTTTCAGACGGTTTTGCATATTTCTTTTCTGCAATACCTGAAAACATTGCGTATGGTTAAGGCCATCGAGATGATCCTGAAAACGAATAACTCAATCAGCGAAATTTCCTACCGTGTCGGGTATAACAACATTGGTTCTTTCAGCAACGCCTTTTTCGAGTTCACAAATGCAAGACCGTCTGATTTCAGGAAAATGTAAATGACGTTATGAAATTGTGAATGTAATTATTCTAAGCAGCTTCTAGTGTGCAGTCAAGTAAAAAATGACGCTAGTGAAATGTCAGCCTGAGCTTTCGAACCGCCGATGCGCCGGGCGGCCGGTGCCGTCGAAGGGTGTATGGCGAGATGCTTCGACAAGCTCGATGACATTGAATACGTCAAAATAATGAGCACATAACACTGGTAAATATTACAATGGGTATTTTCGGGCAAATATAATAAGGTCAGTAGCGGGAGGAGTGAAGCCACATTCCCGAATTAAATAGATAACCTGACCACGATGGTAACTCGCATGATTAACAACATGAGCAAAAACATCCTGAACAGTATCCATATTAGGCTCTTTTTTCAGGTTGAGATAACTCAAAGGTATGGTCAAATCCTCTTCCCGCATTGTTTCGATCGCATGAAGCCATAACTTGCCGTTTTCTTCAAATCTGACAGCAATTTCCTTGAAAGAAAGCACATCCCAAACCGGTACATCATTTTGTGGTTTTATAAACCGGTAATACCAGTTGTGCTGCGCATGGGCAACGTGGCTCAGGATTCTTACAATCCTTTCGTCGTTGATATTATTTTCTTCAAGTGATTTAATGATCAGGTTATTAGCCCAGTTGTCAAATGTGAAAAGACGCAGGAAATAGTTTTTCATATGCAGGATAGTCCGATACTTAAAGAAGATATTTCAGGGTACATAAACGAATGTTTATAAAAACGGTTTCGGCTAGCTAAATAACCGAAACCATTTTAAATTTTCACAAAAAGCCAGCAGTTTTATTTTACGATTCTTACACCGAATATCCTGCCCGCAGTTTTTCCATGTTTCGCGTCGATACTAACTCTTACCGTGGTTTTATTGGCAAGCAGATCCCGCGGAATCAGATATTCCTGATCATAGAATTTTCCCGTATCGCCGCCGTCCCATGCTACGGTTTGAATTAATGTTCCGTCTATTACAATATCAAATTTCCGGTTTTTGTCGTCACCGATATAAGTAAGCAGCAATTTGTTTTGCGTCGTCGGGTCTACTTTCATATTAAAAGAGAAATATCCGTCTTTGCGTGCTTCGCGGCCACTTATGCCCATGGCCGGTTCAATGTAACTGTTGGCTGTGGATTTAAGATCATGATCTCTTTCCGGCTGCATTTCCCCGATACGGAAAATGTCAATAGTACGGTCATTGATTTCTTTTTGACGCACTTTCTCCGCTTCATAATCCTTCTGACGTAATGCCCAGCTATCATGAGTAAAGAAATCCCAGTAAACACTGTAATACAGATCGTTGGTTTTATAAAACGGTTTTAACGCCACATCGTTCGGTTTGCCGACGCCCTGTATTTTAAAATGCATTTCCGGTTCATTTACAGGAATAATCCAATCCCTTACATTTTTATTGTCGGTAAGCAAAACCGGGGTTCCAAAAGCAGGATCAGGCATGGTATTTCCCAGATCACCAGCCAGTACAATTGGGCCATACAAAATAGCAATGCGTTGGGGGTTGTCCGGAATGATTTCCGCATGAATGGTTTTGGAGGGCGAAAATTTAACGTTATCACCCTTTTTCCAAAGTCTGTTAATGACCAGAAAGCCATCTTTATCCGCTTTAATATCGATCGATTTACCGTTAATTTCAAGGGTGAATTTTTCAGCCCAGTCAGGTTTACGGAGTTTCAAAGCAAATGACTTCGTTTTTTCGGGCTCAATCAGAAGTTCAATTTCTTTGCCTTCCGGGAAATGAGTTTTTTGTGTAATAATGGTTTTGTTCAATTTCCAGTTCAAACGCGAAGGAATAAACAGATTGACAAAGAGGCTTTTACCGTCAGCAGATTCATAGTAAATTCCCTCTGTATATTTCCCATGATTTTCAATCCCGGTTCCTACGCAGCAGGTAAAGGTATCGAACGGGTCACTGAACGTCTTTTTTGCCCCCATTCTGAGCGGGACAAAATAACACATCATACCCGTTTCCGAATGTTGCGAAGCCAGAATGTGGTTATAAAGTGTCCTTTCATAATAGTCTCCGAGTTTTGCCGTCGGGTGCCAGCTGAACAGATGCCGGGTCAGTTTGAGCATGTTATAAGAAACACATGTTTCGGCTGTGTTGTCGCTCAGTCTGTCATTCAGCTTATCCTCAGGCCCCAGATACTCATAGTTTCCATTGCCGCCGATCACATAAGTATGATGGTCAATAAGCGTGTTCCACATAAATGCTGCTATCGTGCTGTCGCGCTTATTGCCTGTAAGTGCAAATTGTGTGGCACTGCCAATGGTTTTGGGAATGTTGGTATTGGAATGTTTTCCGGGCAGCGGGTCTGTTTGCAGCGATAAAGGTTGCATAACAAAATCATCATAAAACCGGTATGACAAATCAAGGTATTTCTTCTTTCCGGTAATGGCATACAGGTGAGCCAGCACATCGTTCATCGCTCCGTACTCACATTTGAGCATTTTTTGCATCTGCTCCTCATTCAGGTTTTTGATGATGTTTGCTGTCCAGTCAGCCATGCCCGTAACCACGGAAAGTGCCTGCTGATCGCCGCAATAAAGATAAACATCCACCAAACCGGCCATGATTTTATGCACTGTATACCAGGGTGCCCATCCGCCGTTCAGGTCAAATCCACCGGTTTTTATATCTCCGATCGAAACTTTATAAAACAAACTGTCTTCCTTTGGGATGGCTCCGACGTAGCCTGTTTTACGTGCTTGCTGGCAGCGGGCAAGTTCTCCGACAAGATAGACGGCGCGTTTTTTAAACTCAGGATTTCCGGTTGAAGCGTACATAAGACTGAGTGCTGACAGATAATGACCCATTGTATGGCCCGACAATCCATCGCTTTCCCAGCCGCCGTAGACCTTTGCTTTTAAGGGCAGTTTTGCATTTTCATAAAAACGGGCGAGTAATCTGTCCGGCTCAATTTGCAGCAAATAAGCTGAATCCCGGTGCATGGCATTGGTAAAAGGACTTCCTTCAAGCAGTTTCACATCGCTGATATCAAAGCTGTAAACCGCAGGTTTGGCTACCGGTTTGATCTTGAAGCGGCTATCATTTCTAACCGTCAGGTAGGATTGTGCATGGAGATAGCCTATGCTGAAAAGGGAGAATAGGAAAAAGGCTGAAAATGTTTTTTTCATGGTTAGGAACAGGCAGTTGGGTCAGGACAAGGAATTGCAATGACTAAAAGTCATTTACAAAAATACTTGTTAAAACAACCCGGTTTTTGGGGATACTTGACCTGTATTTTACCAATTTTAACCAGCAGGGCTTTTGCCGGTTTTGTTCTGATTTACCAACGCTGCTGATTGTAGACCGCGCCCATCCAGGGTTATATATTTTCTGACAGATTGGGCAGTTTATAGTTTCAAGTTGTGATTTCCATCGGCAACTGGGGAAATATAACGAGGACTGTCTCCTAGCCGTTTCCTAAAAGGATTGTTATTATCCTGTGATGAATCTTATAAATTTTTACAAAAGGAGCTTGTCACAACTCCTTTTGTAAAAACTGACATTTATTTTGATAGCGTATCGAACTCTTCTTCGGTGAGGGTAATGTCCGCGGCTTTCAGGTTTTCATCAAGATGGCCCACAGAACTTGTTCCCGGAATAAGCAGAATGTTGTCGGCACGTTTGAGAAGCCAGGCAAGCGCAATTTGGGCCGTAGTCGCGTTATGTGCTGCTGCAATTTTACTGATCTTGTCTGACAGAGAATCCGGGCCAGATGCCAGCGGGAACCATGGAATAAAGGCAAGCCCTTTTTTTGTGGTATAATCCAGCACATCTTCCCACTGCCGGTTTCCCAGGTTATAGAGATTCTGCACCGAAACGATTGGCAATATTTTTTCAACCTGCTCGATCTGTGCAACGGTTACCTCGGATAAACCCACATATTTAATTTTCCCTGCTTTAACCGCCTCAGCTACCGGTGCCAGGGTTTCTTCAACCGGTACATTGGGGTCAATGCGGTGCAATTGCCACAAATCCAGCGTATCAACTTTCAATCGGTTGAGGCTGCCTTCAATGTTTTCACGAATAAACTCAGGAGTTCCGTTGGCAACCCAGTTGTTTGGCCCCGGCCGTTTGAAGCCGCCTTTGGTCGCAATCACTACGCCTTTTTTATATGGAAACAACGCGTCAGCAATCAATGATTCGTTGAACTGAGGACCATAAGCCTCAGCAGTATCGATAAAGTTCACACCCGCTTCAACAGCTGCCTGTAATACTTTTTTTGCATTTTCCCGGTCCGCTACCTCGCCAAATACACCTTTTCCGGTAAGTTGCATTGCGCCGTATCCCAATCGGTTAATTTCAAGGTCCTTGCCAAGTTTGAAGGTCAGTTCGTTTTTTTGATTTCCCATAATTTGTTTCGGTAAGAATGTTACGTTTTTACAGCCTTTACTATATGCTGCTTATGAATTTGTTAAACAAAATGGTCTATTAAATGGTATGCCCTGCTAACAAAAATGTTCAGGTTAAGAATCGTTTTGATCCAACTTTTTTTGCTAAAAAATAAAAATCTGGTTTTCCATAATTTTTAAATCATACTGGCTTGGTTTTTTTATTATGGTAGTGAAATCAACACTGGAAACATGAACATAAAAGATGAAGATTCGTTTGATGAAGAAAAAAATCTTTCAGACGAAAACAACGAAATAAAAGGATCAAACACGGTTAAGGATCCCGACGAATGGACCACCGGTGACGAGCCGATGACGGGCGCGCAGCAATCTTATCTGAAAACATTATCGGATGAGGCCGGAGAAGAATTCGATGCAAAACTGACCAAAGCGGAAGCTTCGAAACGTATCGACGAGCTTCAGCACAAAACCGGACGAGGACTTAATTCATAATGTATTTGCAATTAACGCAAGGATTTCTGTTTCCGGATAAGGAAGAGGAATTCTTGCGTTGATCATTTTAAAAAGAAATAGCCAGACTCCACCACAAGCTCTTATGAATGGCTGCATTTATCCTAAATCTCGTTTTCCCCTTAGTCTGACAGCTGAAAGCCGACTGCCGGCAGGCAATCATTTTCAGATTAATTTTTTGTTAACAAAGTAAAAAAAAGAGAAAAATTCCTTAATCTGAAAACGGGCGATGCAAATGAATAATTGATCGAACTTTGCGAAAAAAAGTATAGTAAATCAAAGTCCCAAGGAATTCAGGTTATGAACCCAGCTAATTTTACCTATTCCGATGAACATATCCTGAAACTGATTCAAGAAAATAATGATGCGTCTGCGTTTACCGTTTTGTACGACCGTTATTTTAGAATTTTATTCAATTATACATACAGCAAAGTAAACGACGAGTTTGCAGCGCAGGAAATTGTTCAGGAATTATTCGTAAGTATCTGGCAGCAGCGCAATCGAAGCAGCGTAAATTCCTGCCGTTCCTATTTATTTTCTGCTGTCAAAAACCTGATCATTTCTTATTACAGAAAAGAATTTACCCGTAAGTTTCATTACGACCGTTGGGAAATCCAGACGGAAGATTCCAGCAGTCTTACAGACCAGGAAATACTTACGTCCGACTTGCAGGTTCGCTATGAGGAAGGACTTCATTTGCTTCCGCCAAAATGTAAGGAAGTTTTTATTTTGAGCCGTAAAGGCCATTCGAATAAAGAAATTGCCCGGCAGCTGGAAATTTCCGAAAAAACAGTTGAGCAGCATATCACCAAGGCACTGAGGGTTTTAAAAGAATACCTGAAAGAACATTTCGCCTACGCACTGCTTTTTATTCCTCTTTTTTAATTTTTTTTTCAAACCGGCTAAGGGTTGGTTTTCCGGCGTGCGACTTAGGAGTTGTAACACTCATTAAGACATGGCGCCACGCAACATTTCACCCCAACTTCTTGACAAATATCTTAATAACCTGTGCACCGACGAGGAGCGCGAACTTGTAGAAGCATGGTATGCTTCATTGCGTGGGAAATCCGAATATCTGGATTCTTTGCCGGCAGAGAAGCAGGTCAGGTTGAAGGATGAAACTTTTAACAATATTCAGGACCGTCTTGAAATTGACAATGAGCCGATTGTCCGTAAGTTCCCGCTTAGATGTATTACGTGGCTTGCGGCATCAGTGCTGCTCGTTTTGGGGATTTATTTTACTTATCATGACAACAGTCAACCCAAAATAGCGCTTGTAAAGGAGAACCGTAATCAGGTTACTCCAAATAATATTCATTTTGTTAATACTCAGCAGCGCGTGGTAAAACATCAGCTTCCCGACAAAAGTACTGTCTGGATGCACCCGGATGCTGCGATAACTTATCCAGCCGCATTTGATTCCGATAAACGCATGGTGACATTTAGCGGAGAAGGCTTTTTTGATATTACAAAAGATAAATCCAGGCCTTTTTCAATTCAGAGCGGAGCACTTGTGATCCGGGTTTTGGGTACTAGTTTTAACGTGAAAGCCCCAGCTAAACAGAAAGTTTTTCAGGTTTCCGTGGTGACGGGAAGGGTAGAAGTATCAGCACCGGATAACGCGAAAAAACCGCAGCTCGTTATTTTGCAGCCTAAGCAGCAGGCTACTTTTGAAACCGGCTCGATGCGTCTGGTTTCATCTGTGGTGCCCGTTCAGCTACGGAAAGAAATGTATGAGCCCGTTACCATTGTATTTAAGGAAACGCCGATCAAGAATGCTATCGGGCAGTTGGAAAAACGCTTTAATATAAAAATAATGCTGGCCAACCCGGGTATTGCCAGTTGTAAAATTAATGCTGATTTCGAGCAGGAATCTTTGCCGGCAATCATGGAAATGCTTTGTGCCTCACTGGAAGCCAGCTACAAGATGTCTGGCAAAACAATAACCATAGATGCTTTACCGTGTCAGTAGTCCCGGAATAGTACCACGCCGACGGACGACTCAACGATTAAAATTTATTCAAGAATTGCCACACCTTATAAATTTTCAATCCAGACCTTATGAAAAACCACGACCTGATTCCGCCTTGAAAAACGAAAAAACCGGGAGTGTACCACCACCCCCGGCCTATGCTTTACCAGCCCATGTTGAATCGTACCACCGAAACAGCGGGCTGATGTATCCAAACAGTACTTTAACTATCAGACAAATCAAAATTATGCAAAATTCAGTACGTAACAAGCCCATTAACTGGCAAAAAATAATGCGCATCGGATTGCTTCAATGGATATTGGCCGTTTTACTTGCAAGCATGAGCTATGCAAAAGACATATCGGCGCAGTCGATTTTGAGTAAGGATATCACACTTCGGCTAACAAATGTCAGGCTTAACGAAGCGTTGGAACAAATTCAGGCAAAGACCAATACCAAATTTGTTTACAGCAGCCGTATTTCTCTTAAAGAGCAAGTAACTATTGATGTGAAAAATCAAAAACTTTCCAGAGTGCTGGATCAGTTATTTGCTCCGCGGGGGATTAATTATAAAGTGATCAATGAGCAGATTGTACTGGCCAGAGAGCGAAATACAAAAGAGGAAGCTGCGATCCAGTCTTTGGAAAACAGGTTGCAGGTATACATGGCGAACCGTGAAATCCGTATCAAAGGAACCGTAAAATCATCGGACGGAAACGAAACATTGCCGGGTGTAAGTGTCATTTTGAAAGGAAGTGCGCAAGGAACGACTACTGACAATAATGGTGGTTTTGAATTAACAATCCCGACGACCGAGGCTGTTTTGGTTTTCAGTTTTGTCGGGTACGTATCTCAGGAAGTACCAGTTGGCAGCAGATCGGTTGTGGATGTAGTGCTTAATGCGGATACCAAAGCATTAAATGAACTGGTGGTTGTGGGTTATGGTGTACAGAAAAAGGTAAATCTTACCGGAGCTGTCAGCCAGATACAGTCGAAAGATCTTGAAAACCGTCCGCTGAACAACATGTCACAGATTCTTCAGGGAATGATTCCAAACCTGAACGTAACGTTTTCGACTGGCCGGCCGGGACAGGGCGGGAGTTTGAACGTGCGGGGAGAAACTTCTGTCAACAGCAGCGGGCCTTTGGTTTTGATTGATGGTATTCCGGGCGATATCAACCGTATCAATCCGGGTGACGTGGAGTCGGTTTCGGTTTTAAAGGATGCTGCGGCTTCGGCTATTTACGGTGCACGCGGTGCTTTCGGGGTGATTTTGGTTACAACCAAGACAGCGAAGAGCGGGAAAACAAGTATTTCATACAGTAACAATTTTGGCTGGTCTACCCCGACGGTAAGTACCGATTTTCTTACCAATGGCTATGAATATACCATGCTGAACGATGAAGCTTTCAAAAGAGCAACGGGAAATACGTACACCCGTTATTCCGATGAAGATTACAAAGAGCTTGAAGCGCGGCGTTATGATAAAACCGAAAACCCGGCTCGTCCGTGGACTGTTGTCAAAAATGTAAACGGGAAGGATATTTACAATTACTACGGAAATTATAACTGGTGGGATACGATGTTTTCCACTACCGAGCCTTCCCGACAGCATAATCTGAATCTTTCGGGCGGAACGGAAAAGGTAAATTATTTCCTGTCCGGTTCTGCATTTTCGAAGGATGGGATTATGAAAATCAATACGGATAAATTTACGTCTTACACACTTCGTACCAAGGTGAATGCGCAACTGACGCCCTGGCTCAAAGTAAGTAATAATACACAATATTTTGATTCGCAGTATCGCTATCCGGGTATCGAAGGAGGGGCGAACGAAAACTTTGTAGGCGTAACTGTGCACGCGCTGCCCATTTACGCGCCAAGAAATCCGGATGGTACGGCAACTTATAATACATTGAAAAACAACTATTCCATCGGTGATGGTTTGTTTGCCAATTTGCTGAAAGGAGTAGCCGGGGGAGCAAAAAAAGTACACGAATTAACGACGATCAACTCTTTGACCATTGATTTTACAAAAAAATGGAATCTGGTGGCAAATCATTCGTATTCATTTTATATCGCAGACGACTGGTATCGCGCGGCGGTTGCACAATATTCGATTCAGCCGGGAATTCTGACAACGGTGCCAAACTACAACACCGATCAGTTGAAGAAAACTTTCTGGTTTGATCCCACTAATGTGGTAAACGTGTTTTCATCATTTAATGAAACGCTTGGAAAACATTCGTTCGGATTGACAGCGGGGATGAATTATGAAACAAAAAAACACCAGCGTCTGTACGGTGCGCGCAAAAACCTGCTTTCAGAGAGTCTGAACGATCTTAACCTTGGGACAGGCGAGCAACTATCAGAAGGACAATCTTATCAGTACGAATTGTTTGGTGCCTTTTTCCGTGCCAACTACGATTATCTGGGTAAATATCTTTTTGAAATCAACGGTCGTTACGACGGAACTTCCAGATTTGGAGCCGGCAAACGTTATGGTTTCTTTCCTTCGGTTTCTGCGGGATGGAGAATCAGTGAAGAGCAGTTTTTTGAGCCGGTACGAAATGTTGTCAACAATTTGAAAATCAGGGCTTCATATGGCACATTGGGCAACCAGCTTCCTCCCAAATTTAATGATAACCCAAGCTCGGCGAGTTTTTATCCTTATATACCGATGATGCCGACTGCGCAGTCATCCTGGATCAACGGCGGACAAAAACTTCAATACGTAAGCAGCCCGGCGCCTATTTCTGCGGGTCTTACGTGGGAATCAGCCACTACGTCCAACATCGGTCTGGATGCTGATCTTTTGAAAAACAGACTCAATCTTTCCTTTGATGGCTACATCCGGAAAACGGCTGATATGCTTATTCCTGGTAAAGTGCTTCCTTCTGTGTTTGGCGCAACGGTGCCTACTGAAAACGCCGGGGATTTGCAAACAAAAGGTTTTGAGGTATCCATTGCGTGGCGCGATCAGTTCAAACTGGCCGGAAAAACTTTTTCCTACAATGCGTCTTTTAATGTTTCCGATTCCAAATCGAAAATTACCAAATACGATAACCCGAATAAGTTACTTTCCAGCGCTTACGTAGGGCAAACGATTGGAGAAATGTGGGGGTATTCGCTGGACGGATATTTCAAAACCAATGAAGAAGCCCAGGCCTATCAGGTTGACCAGACTTTGGTAAACAAGCAGCGTCTGAATTCACCGGGAGACTGGAGTAAATTACAGGCAGGTGATATCAAGTTTGTGGATATGGATGGCAACGGCAAAATTGATCAGGGAGCAAATACCTTGTCGGACCACGGCGATATGAAAATAATCGGGAACAACCGTGCCCGTTTCCGTTACGGGTTAAGTCTGGGAGCTTCATGGAATGGTTTTGACCTCTCGACACTTACCCAGGGAATTATTCGCAGAAACTGGTATCCGGGCAATAACGCCGATAAGTTCTGGGGGCCATATTCCCGCCCGTACTATTCTTTCATTCCGAAAGATTTTGAAAAAGACGTGTGGACACCTGAAAATCCGAATGCTTATTTCCCTGTTCTGAGAGGTTACACGGCATTGAACGCAGGAGGTGATTTGAATGCGCCAAATGATAAATACATTCAGAACGCGGGTTATTTACGACTTAAAAATGTGGTGATCGGGTATACTTTCCCTGAAACACTGACAAAGAAAATTCATATTCCCAGAGCACGTATTTACGTAAGCGGAGAGAACTTATTGACTTACACGCCCCTGAGATCCAAATACATCGACCCGGAACAATTAGATGGCGACGGAACAAACGGCAGAACTTATCCGATGTCCAAGACATTCTCTGTCGGCCTAAATCTTAATTTCTAAATCCGGTTTTAATCAGAAATTACCATGAGAAAAATATTATTTGCAATAGCCATAGCAGCGGGCCTGGTATCGTGTAATCTTGACCAGTTGCCTCAGGATGCTATATCACCAGAAACTTTTTTCAATACGGAAAACGATCTTCTGCTGTATACCAATTCTTTTTACAACGCCCTTCCTTCTGCGGAAGATGTCTATAATGAAGATGTTGACAATGTTGTAAAAAACAGTCTTCGCGATGAATTACAGGGAACAAGGGTTGTCCCAAGTAGTAACTCCACGGCGGGTGCAGGCGCCTGGAAGTGGGAACAATTAAGAAATATCAACTATTTTCTTGCCAATTCAGGAAAGTGTCCGGATAAAAAGGCTGTTGCGAAATACAATGGGCTCGCCCGCTTCTTTCGTGCATACTTTTATTTTGGTATGGTGAAAAAATTCGGGGATGTCCCTTGGTATTCTCAGCCGATTGAAGTAAAAGATCAGGATTTACTCAACAAACCGCGTGATCCGCGCACGATGGTGATGGATTCGGTGATGGCCGATATTGATTATGCCATTGCGAACCTGGACGCCTCACGTCAGGTAAGCGCGATCACCAAATGGACGGCTCTTGCCCTGAAATCCAGAATGGGTTTATACGAAGGGACTTTCCGGAAATATCATCCCGAATTTAAGCTTTCAGGCTCGGACAAATTTCTGGATGCAGCCATTTCGGCCTCTGAGGATTTGATGAAAAACAGCGGGTATTCGATTTATAAAGCGACACCGGCGACGGCCTATCAGAAACTGTTTTCGTCGGATAATGCAATTGCCGATGAAGTTATTCTGGCAAGAGATTTTAGTGACGAATTGCAGGTTTATCACAACCTGAACTATTACACCATGACGGCCTCTTACGGGAAGCCGGGTCTGGAAAAGAAACTGGTTAACAGTTATTTAATGGCAGACGGTTCTCGTTTTACCGATATTAAAGGGTACGAAACGATGCAGTTTTACGATGAGGTGCAAAAGCGTGACCCACGTTTATCGCAAACCATCCGGACTCCGGGTTATACGCGTATCGGAGAAAACACACCGCTGGTTCAGGAATTTGGTGCTACGGTAACGGGTTATCAGCTGATCAAGTTTGTCTCTGCACCGAAATGGGACACATTTAATAAGGACATTACCGATATGCCGATTTTCCGTTATGCCGAAGTGCTGTTAAATTATGCGGAAGCAAAAGCAGAAAAAGGAACGCTGACACAGGATGATATCGACAAATCCATCAAACCGATTCGTGACAGGGTGGGGATGCCGAATATCAACATGGCCGAGGCGAATCAGAATCCTGATCCGTATCAGGCGCAGCAATTTACCCAGCTGACGGGAAGTAATGCTGGTGTTATTCTGGAAATTCGCAGGGAAAGGCGTGTGGAACTTGTCATGGAAAATTTCTTCCGCTGGGATGATATCATCCGCTGGAAAGAAGCGCAGCTTTTGACTAAGCCCTACAAAGGATTATACTTCCCCGGAGCCGGAAGTTATGATCTGGACAAAAACGGGAAAATCGATCTGGTTATTTATGAAGGTGAAAAACCAACGGTTGCCGGTGCACAGATTTTAAAACTGGGCAGCGAAATATTACTCGAAAATGGTAATAAAGGAGGCAATATCGTCATCAACGGGCATATCAATAAGAAATTCAATGAGGCCCGCGATTATTTATACCCGATCCCAACGCAGGAGTTGCTGTTAAATCCTAAGCTTGTTCAAAACCCTGGCTGGTAATCATTCCCGGCAGTTCCCGTTAAAAAGCTAACGGGAACTGCTTATATAGGCAAATGACTAATAAACTATTCCTAAATCCTTAACATAATGCTTTCAGACAGACGATCATTTCTTGAAAAAATGTCTCAGATCGGGGCGCTGAGTTTGCTTCCGGCGTCCTCGGTTCTGGCCGCAAATGCAGACGAAAAAAACCATTTTGTAGCAGGCCCTTATCTTCAGAACGCCGGAACTGACGAAATTACCGTGATGTGGATTACGCATAAAAACTGTTTCAGCTGGGTGGAATATGGTGCCGGTGGGTATACCAGCAAAAGAGAATTTGGTTATAACAACGGGCTCATCGAAGCGAACAACAGAATTAACAAGATCATTCTCAGCAATCTGAAACCCGGGACAGACCATAAGTACAGAATTGTTTCCACAGAGATTTTAGGTTACAAGGGCTCAAAAGTAGAATTCGGAGAAACGATCACGAGTCCGATGTATAGTTTTAAAACACCAGCTGAAAATGAAGAGGAGTTTAAAACCGTAATTTTTAACGACATCCATGACCGTCCGCAGATTATCCCGCAGCTCTTGTACCGGCATGGTTATACCGGCAACAAGCGGGATTATGATTTTGTGGTTTTCAATGGCGATTGTTTTGATTGGGTAACCGAAGAAAGCCAGATGGTGGATCACCTGATAAAACCTGCGGTGGATATTTTTGCTTCGGAAATGCCCTTTATCCTCACACAGGGAAATCACGAGTGCCGGGGAAGTTTTTCCCGACATATTCCGGCGTATTATGCGTATCCTGACAATAAGTTCTATTACGCGTTTACCCGCGGGCCTGTGCGTTTTGTAATTCTTGATTCGGGAGAAGATAAGACGGACGACAGCGTGGAATATGGAGGATTGTCCGCATTCGACCGGTACCGGGAAGTACAGAAAAAATGGCTGGAAAAAGAAGTGGAAACGGAGGAATTCAGGAAAGCAGCTTTTCGTGTTGTTTTAATTCATATTTCGCCGTATCACTCCGGGGACTGGCATGGAACGCTGCATTGCCGCGAGCTTTTTGGGCCGGTTTTGAATAAAGCAAAAATCGATCTTCAGATCTCGGGCCACACGCATCAGTACGCTACACATGACGCCGATGCTACCCATAATTATCCGATTGTGATCGGTGGAGGGCCGTTGGAAGGTAAGCGTACTTTAATAAAACTGCATGCGACAAGAAAAGAACTCAATCTTAAAATGATCCGCGACGATGGTGAAGTGGTGGGTAAGTATCTAATCGCCAGAAAATCTAAATAATTTAACCAAGAGCCAATGAAAATATTTGCCACGCTATTCCTCGCTGTATTTTGTTTCAGTACGTATGGAAATAATGCTTTTTCAGACGAAATCCGTCCTGTGAAAAAGGAGAAGAAAATTAAGGTCATGACCTATAATATCCATCATTGTAATCCGCCTTCTGCCGGAGATAAAATTGATGTTGCTGCGATTGCAAAAGTAATTTCAACCGAAAAACCCGATTTTGTGGCCTTGCAGGAAGTGGATGTCAATACGGAACGATCAGGAAAAGGACTCAATCAGGCAAAAGAACTGGCACGGCTGACGGGAATGAATTTTTTCTTTTCCAAGGCAATCGATCACCAGGGGGGCGACTATGGCGTTGCTGTCCTTTCTAAATTTCCGATTCTGGATTCGACAAGATTCATTCTGCCCATCGATCCGGTTGTGAAAGGCGAAACACGGACAATTGCAGCCATAACGGTTGAGATTTCAAAAGGAAAGAAAATTATTTTTGCCAGTACACATCTGGATTTGAAAGAGCAGAACAGAATAACACAAGCAGAGCTGATCGTAAAACATTTTGAAAAATCAGGATTACCGATGATTCTCGGTGGCGATTTTAACGCTTTGCCAGATAGCAAAGTGATTCAGTATCTGGATAAAAGTTTTACCAGAAGCTGTCAGGATTGTGCATTTACAATTCCTGTGGAAGTGCCTAACCGAACCATTGATTTTATTATGTTTAAACCCGGCGGTGCATTCGAAAGTCTGTCAACAAGGGTTATTGATGAAAAATATGCTTCGGATCACTTACCGGTGGTGGTTGAGTTGAGGGTGAAGTGATTTACGGTTTTATAAAAAAGATCATATCAGCGGCAACAGCCGATATGATCTTTTTGTTTAATAACAATTTAAAACAGAGGTCTTTCAAAAACTTCCTCCTGCGGACGGGTCTCAATCCACCAGACCTTGTCGCGTGATTTGTCGTAATATCTTGCCAGATCTCCTTTAAACAAAGCAATTTTTTTTATTTCCTCCTTTACTGGTTTCATGTTACTTCCGATACCTTTCGTCTGCCTGAAACCATCCAGGAAATAAGCCTCTTTTTCAACCCTTGACAAGTCGGTATTGCTAACGTTTTTCCATTCAATGTTCTGTTTTAATAAAAGTTCTTTTGGCGGAGATGCCCGGCTTACCGGAAATGTGAAGTAGGAAAATTTGGTAATATTTTCCTCGTCGTCGTCAGATGCATTCCGTTCCATGTAAAATGCTTCCACGGGTGTCTTTTTGAAGCAGTCGCTGATTTTTTGATGTGTGACTTTTTCTGCGTCAAGATAAAACTCCGTTTCGTCTTCATAACCAATCAATTCTTTCTTTTGATCGAAATAGGCATTTCCGAACTTGGTGATCATATTCTCGGGGATCAGATAAGGGAATTTTTGCTTAAAAGCAGCCCGCAGATCGTAATCACGCTTGAAGACTTTCACCTGTTTCTGAATCTCTTTTTTTATATCCTCGTGGTTTGCAGTTGCCGGAAAGCTCTTAGTTTTTATGCTATAACTTCTCACATAAGTATCGGTTCCTTTCAGTCCCGTAAATACAACGCCTGCAATTTTAATAGTAATCGCATTGCCATCAAACCTGTAACCGGATTCTCCAAAATCTTTGTAATCCGTATTCGCTGAATATAACGCATGTGATAACAGGTTTCCCTCTGCATCGGTCAAATTTTCCCCTTCCCAGAAATAAAAGCCGTCCTGATCGGTCTTTATTTTTTTTACAAATTTTTCTCCAATAAATAAATCAAGAGGCGAATTATGAATAGGCTTTCCAGTCGCTCCATCGAATATCATTCCTGCGAATATCCGTTTTTTGCCTGCCGGGGCAGAAGTAATTTCAGGCGTCCATTTGGGAGCAAATGGCGCTACTGCCGACAAGGTTTCAATATTTGTTCGGAAAAAAAACAGTAAAATTAGCAGCATGGGCAGCACGAACAGAAATCGTATCAGATGTATTCTGGCGGTTTTTACCTTATTCATCATAATAATGCGCTGTTTTAAAGACGAAAAATTAAATTGGCTGGCTATCCGGAATTCAGGCACGCCTGTAACTTTTAACAACAAATACTGATACTGCTTTGGATTAATGCCGTTTTCCAGAACTTTCCGGTCGGCAATGTATTCGAGATTTTGGCGGATTGAATAACGCAGCAGCCATGCAAACGGATTGTACCAGTTCAGAATACATAACACTTCGCACCAGATATTGTCAATGCTGTGTTTCTGTTTTACATGGATAAATTCGTGCAGGATAATCTTGTTAAGTTCCTCAGGTGTATGAAGTTCGGGATTGATAAAAACAGAATTTCCAAAAGAAAAGGGGAAAATTCCACTGTCAACGTGATAAATAGCAACGGCATCTTCACAAGAAATGAGCCTGGCCCGATTCCTGATTTTCAGGTACGCCATACCCTGCATGAAAAATCTTCCGGTCATAAAAAGGATCCCCGAAACGATAATCGTCAAAACCACCGGCCACGGATCGAAAGGTGACCCGATAGATAAATTACGTGCTGGCATTATGTTTTCCGGCATAACCTGGTTAAGCGAGGGCAAAGGAGCTGTCAGCACATGTTCAACCAATGCAGTTTGCTGAATAACAGGGTTGATATCTACAAACGGAACAACAAAGCAGAGTGCAGAATAAATAAGCAGGTAACATCGGTTCCAGTTGTAAAATGTATGTTTGCGTAATATAAAATGGTAAAAGAGACTTACAGATGACAAGCAGATAAACAATTTGATGAGATATTCTATCAACGGAGCCATGGCTTTATCTGTTTAAGGTTTATCATTTTTACCTTCAATCAAACCGATTATTTCTTTAAGTTCCTCAGCGGATATTTTGTTTTTTGAAACAAAAAAACTTACCAGTTCTTTGTAAGAATTTTCGAAATAATCTTTCACCACATTACCCAAAAATTTCTGCTTGTAGATCTCTTCCGATATGGCCGGGGAGTAAATGTGAGCGCTGCCGATTAGCCTGCTTTGTACAAAACCCTTCTTTTCCAGATTTTTAATTGTGGAAGCAAATGTAGTGTAGGGCGGTAAGGGCTCCCCGAGAGCCGTCATGAAAGATTTGATATTGCCTTCCCCGGTTTTCCAGACAGCCAGCATCGCCTCTTCTTCCTGCTGTGTTAATTTTTCCATAGTTACGAAGTTTTCGTAAATCTACGAAAGTTTCGTAACTGAGCAAAGAATTTGGAAATTATATAATAATAGTCGTCACTGCATCAAACAAAAATGCCGGACTATCCAAGGACAATCCGGCATTTGCTTTACTTAGTAAGAAACTTCCTGATCCAGCATTTTTTCAAATTCCTTGACAGCTTTTCGGATCTGTTTTTCGGAGATTCCGCTGTACTGGATTTGTAATTTTCTGGCCAGTTCATCTGTTAGCCGTTGCAGTTTCCAATATTTGGGATGGCTGATTCCAATAGGAGCGCGGAACTCTTCTTCTTTCGGATCCTTTACCAAAACATCAATGTCAATTGAAACTTTTGATAAGTCTGAGGCCAGAATTCCGGTTATTATTACTTTTGCGGCTCGCCCTGATTGCAGAACGAATATTCTTTCATGTTTCATTATTTTACTTCTTCAATTTACTTTCCGGACCACAAAGTTATTCATAGAAAGTTTATGTATCCAGATATTAACGAAAAGTTAATTTCGGCTTGCCTTTGAAATGCCGTACTAAATCATCCATTTTCGTTCTGTGGTAAAGGATATGGTCAGCCACATTTTGTAGTCACCCTTGATCTGATCATATAATTCCTGACGTATCAGATCCAGTTCAACGACCTTCATACCGGCCAGATTTTTGGGTAATAAAAAATCGATTTCAATCGTATAACTGCTGCCGGTTTTTGCCACACGGACAAGTGAATCGAGGAAATTGTATTTGTTTACGATGTGATCCGAGCTTTCGTGAATTCTGTTTTCCACGTCGTCGTCAGGCGCAAACTGTAACAACTCCCGCACGTTTTTCCAAAATGTCCGCGCCGGAATACGAAGGAACAGGATCGAAATAATAACGACCATAGCCGGATCGAGATAGGGAATAAGGTGAGCCAGCGAGGTGTTTTTTAAAAAATATCCCAGGGACAACCCTCCCAGAACACCGAAACTTAACAGTGCATCGAGCTGCCATTCGGTGGATTCTATCCGGACGTACTCTGATTTTAGTTGTGTTGCTTTGTTTTTAAAAAACAGCCAGAGCAAAAAGCAGCAAATAATCGAGCAGATTAAATAGGGTAAAGCAATGCCGAGTTCTACGGCTTTTCCGCCATCCATGATATCAATAACGGAGGTTGCCAGGGAATAAAGACACAAGAAAATAATAACCGAGGACTGAACCGTGATGGCAAAGGGCTCAAACTGTGAGCGTCCGAAGGGAAGGTTATCGTCGTCGGGTTTTCTTACAAAATTGTTTACCAGCAGCGAGACGCCCGAAAGACTTATGCCGACCATGGAAAAAAGGGCATCAAAAATGATAGACTTGGAGTCGCCAATGATACCCACAGCAATGGCCCAGATGGTAAGCAGCGAGCCGGTCCCGATGGAAATTTTGATGAGTTTTCTCTCCTGAATTAGTTTTTGCCGGGGATTCATACAAAGGAAAGAGTGTAGTTTTTCTGATTTTACCAGAAAACAAATAATCGCAGATTATGGTTTTGTAGAACGGAACGGGAGTTTGAGCTAGAATATTCCGACTTTAAGTTTGATTACACCGCGCGCATCCGATTGATGTTCCGGTAAATAACTGATATTGATTTTGCTGTTGTCAGGCTCACCATAAAAATCTCTTTTCAGTGTTCCGTGAATGTCGCCTGCCGGAAAACGTACAATCTCCGAATGGGTTTTTTGAAACGACTTTCCTGCTGTGACATTCTTATTGTAAAAATCCAGTTTCAGACTGTAATTTTCATTGGTATATCCTTCGACCTTGATAACCAAAACATTATTTCCGGATTTTTGAGGCACTTCCCAGATGTTTGCCGACACGCCAATGTTGTGAATAAAGTGTTCTTTGTAATCGGGTGAAAAATAATAATAAGCTCCTCCGGCTATCACCAGGATTAAAGAAAAAAGGAAAATAAGCCATTCTCGCTTTTTAAGCCACATCATAATAAAGTTCGATTTCTTATTGATATGCAAAGTTATGGAATCGGAAGATGCATCGTAACGTGTTAACAATAAGATAATTTTGGATAAAAAGTACTCTCGGGGTGACTTGTTAAATTAATTTCCGGTTTCATCAGGATATAAAATACTGCCAGGATCGCTTTGCCAAAAGTGCTTTGTTTTTACATTCAGTACCGTGAGTCTGCCATTCTTTTTTACACCCGTATCGATGTCCCAAAGGTTTGCCGCATGCATTGGAAACTGGCTGCCAAATTTAACGGTCGGCGTATGGCCAATGAAAATTTCATTGAAAAGCTTTAATCTGACCGGGAAAGGATAGGTCTGAAAATTCTGTAAATGTTCGAAAACCATAGCGGTTTCCAGCAACGTTCTGTCGTTGTATAAATACGCCGGCGATATCTCTTTTTCCGGCCCGGCGAGGGATGTGAATCCGGCATGAATAAACAAATTCTGCCTGTCGTCAATATGGAAATTTTGAAGTTTGCGGGAGAAATGAAGATGCTTTTCTAACTGTTTTTTGTCATAATACTGGTAACTCAAAAGCGTGGAAGAGCCGCCTTCATTTAACCAATCAGGATCTGGATGGCCAGTTTCAAGCCATTGCTGCCACCAGAAATCATGATTTCCTCTGATGAAAATGCAGGAAAACGTTGCGTCAAGCTCAATAAGGAAATCAATCACCTGTGCGGACTGCGGCAAGCCATCGACGTAATCTCCGAGGAAGATCATCTGATCATTTTCTTGTAATCCTATTTTATCAATTACCTGCTCCAATGCCTTTAAGCCACCGTGAATATCTCCGATGACATAGGTTTCATATTCCATAATGTTCCCATTTTCTTTAATGATATGTTATAGAATAAAACCTGTACCAGTAAAATTTATCGTTTATAGACCACCAAGGATCCCAATCACTAAAACGGCCGCGTTCTCTGCTGCTACTTTGTAAAAGTTTCTGACATCGTCCGCGGCTTTTTTATTGGCATTGTCGCTAAGGCTTCGGATAATCAGGAAAGGGATTTTTTGCTGATAACATGATTGCGCCACGGCTGCACCTTCCATTTCGGTGGCGGCGGCGTTGAGGTCTTTTCTTAATCTTTCCGTAGCAATTTCAGAGGCAACGAATACATCGCCCGTCACGATCACTCCTTTGGTTACGGATGGTGGAAAACTGCCGTTCTCCCGTTTTACTTTTTCAAAACCGATGTCTTTCGATGCTGCCAGCGCTGACTGAACCAGTGCCGGATCGCAGTTAAAAGTGATGGGATTATCAGTCATATCGGAGGGGTTTTTTGTTGGTGTATAACGCATACCAATATCTTCCATGATGCCGTAGTCATGGTATTTAATTTCAGTCCCGATCACGATATCACCCGGATTCAAGGCCGGGTCGATACCCCCCGCAATGCCTGAAAATACGATTTCACGTGGTTTGAAATATTCGATCATCAGCGTTGTAGTGATGGCTGCATTCACTTTTCCTATTCCGGTTTGTGCAAGCACAACAGCTCTGCCATTCAAAATGCCTTTTGTAAAACGTATATGGGCTATGGTCGTGTCCTTTGCATTTTCCATTTTGCTTCTTAGTAAAACAAGTTCCGGTGGGAAAGCGCCAAGAATTCCTGTGACGCTTTGAGCAAAAAGGGTGATAAAAGGAAAACAAATAAGGATAGCAAAGAGGATAATTTTTTTCATAAACATTTTAAAAGATCAGCGCCAGAATGGCAAAAAAGTTAATAATCCATAGCGCAACGCTAATTTCTCTGGTTTTGCCGGTGGCTATATGTAAAATGGTCCAGCTTAAAAACCCCCAGATGATGCCCTGTGTAATGGAATAGGTGAAAGGAATAAGCACCATCGCCAGAAATGCGGGAAAGGCTTCATGGAGCTTATGCCAGTTTATTTTCACGACCGGTTTCATCATAAAAACACCCACCAAAACCAATGCGGGGGCCGTTGCAATAGCCGGAACAGCACTGATGAGAGGAGAAAGAAATAAAAATGGTAAAAACAAAATTGCTCCGGTAATGGCGGTAAGGCCGGTTTTTCCGCCTTGTTCAATACCGACTGCCGATTCTATATAGGCGGTGCCGGGGCTGCTCCCCGTTAGTCCGGCGATTGTTGTGGATATGGCATCAACCACCAATGATTTTTGGATATTTCTGGGTTCTCCGTTTTCGTCGAGAAGGTCAGCCGCTTCTGCAAGTCCGACGAATGTGGACAAGCTGTCAAACATATCCGTGAAAACAAAAGCCAGGATAATGGGCGCCAGGCTCCATTTTAAAGAATTGACAAGATCGAGTTGAAACAGTAAACTGAAATCAGGTTTGGCTACAATGTTATTTACCGTGATCAGCGTTTCGGCACCGCCCCAATACCTGCCGATTGGCCAGGCGAGCAAGCTTGTCAGTACAATTCCGATCAAAATGCTTCCTTTTACATTTCTGATCAGCAGAATGACGGTAATCAGTAAACCAGCAAGAAAAGTAAGTGTAGCCGCATCCAGTTTCCCCAGCCCGACCATGGTAGCCGGGTTGGCAACTATAAATTTGGCATTGGCAAAGCCGATCAAAGTAATAAACAAGCCAATCCCGGAGGCGATGGCGTAACGAAGTGGTTTGGGAATGGCCTTGACAATATAAGAGCGGATATTAAAAACCGATAATAACAGAAAAAATATCCCCGACCAGAAAACAGTCCCCAAAGCAACCTGCCAGCTCAGCTTTTCGGTGAATACAGCGGTAAAGGTAAAGAAGGCGTTAAGTCCCATGCCTGGTGCTACCAGAATAGGATTATTGGCATACCAGCCCATCATAAAGCTGCTGAAAAAGGACACAAGGATGGTAGCAGTCAGTACGGCTGAAAACGGCATGCCCGTTTGGCTTAAAATGGATGGATTAACAACGATAATGTAGGCCGTAGCCAGAAATGACGAAATGCCGGCAAGAATTTCTGTGGATAAGGTCGTATTATTTTCTTTTAATCCGGAGAAGGAAAACATAGTGCTGGGGTTTCTCTCAAATATATTGATAACACAGGGTTTTTGAAAGAGCTTGCTGTCGTGTATTTGTTCTTTCCTATTTTTCTTTCTACGAATGCAACACTTTTGACTTTATGCGGTATTTATAATCTCGATCATTTGAAATTGTAATGCAAATATTAGCGGATCGAATCTGCTTGCATGAGGTTTTGAGCATGTAAACTTGTAGACTTTTGCTGTTTTAAAAAGGCCGATGGCGTCATTCCTTCTTTCTTTTTGAAAACCTGATTAAAGGTAGCTTTTGAATTAAAACCGGATTCAAAGGCAATGCCCAGTAATGAGAGATGGGCATTGTCAGGATTTACTGTTTGTTTTTTAAATTCTGCGATCCGGTAATTATTGAGAAATTCGAAAAAATTGACCTGAAATTCCTGGTTAATAACCTGTGATAACTGGTGCTTGGAAAGCGACAATAAATTTCCTAGCTCAGGTAACGTCAGAGAAGGATCCAGATGGGGTTTTTCGCTTTCCATATATTTCTCCACTCTTGCCGCAATTGATTTTGACTCAGTCGCATCCAGCCCTGTTTTGGAATATTTCTGATAAGTTTCTCTCGTTTCTTCCAGTGGTATTGGTGTTTGCACATCTGATTTTTGCTGTAAGAGCTTATATCCGGTCCAGTATACGAGTACAACAACCAGCAGGAAATGTTTCGGATAAATTGTGGAAAAATAGAGAACGCCGTATTTTTTTGCATAAAAAGTCATTAAGGAAAAAAGAAGAATAATCAGAATGCCGATGAGAAATTTTCCAAACCATGCCAAGCTGATATGCCCGGAGTGGTGATAACGAACTGAAATTTTAGATTTCCCTCGTTTGTATACCACAAGCGCTGTTAGTAAAAAGCTGATATGCAAGTAATTGGACAGGTGGTTCATCCAGCCAAATCAGCTTCAAAAACCTTGTCGCGCTGTGTCAAACAGGCAATTTTATATGAAGCGTCAGAAAAAAAGTAGGGTGTCAGTATTATCAGGTATACCGCAAAAGGCAGAAAATAGCCGAGGTGTTTTTTGTTTAATAAAAAGTGAGACTGGACAATACTCTGTGTCAAAAGTAAAATCAACGGGCCGTAACAAAGCGGCAGGAGCCAGGACAATCTGCTGAAATGAGGATATTCAAATAGCAAATCTTTGACGTCGATAACGATGAGGCAGAGGTGAGCCGAAAGGATTAAAACGAGGGCAGCAAGAATTCGGTTTGGGGTTTTATTAAATCCATTTCGCAACAAAAGGGCGATCAGAGCAAGTCCTTGCAGAATTCCGGAAATTAATATGGCTTCCATCATGATGAATAATATTTAAAACAAAATTAATAGGTCTGAACTTATAGGGAAAGACCGTACACTCACTATTAAGCGGCACTTTTGATGAAAAAAATAGCCCGTGAAAAAAATAATTCTCGTTATCCTGATCCTTATGATATGGCCTGATTGCCATGGACAATCGCTAAAAAAGATAGGCTCGCAGCAACTTTTGCAAGATTTGGTGATTATCAAAAAATCGGTTGAAGATGTACATCCCGGCATGAACCGCTTCGGGCAACAGGCTGGATTCGTGTCTCGGTATGATTCCATAAGTCACGTACTTTCCGGTCGTGATTCCATGATGGCGCTGGAATTTTTTCGGGCTGTAAATCCATTATTGGCCAGTGTGAGGTGCGGGCATGTCAAGTTTTTGCCTCCTGTTAAAGATTTTCCGTTTTACTTCCATCCGGATCATGTTTTTCCGTTGATTCTACGCTTTGATGAAAAAAATCGCCTGTTAATCGTGAATACGGAAAACGACCGGCTGAAAGGGAAATATCTGGAAAAGATTAATGACATGCCAATCACTGATATTCTCCATGTTTTGAGAGATAATATGTTTGTCGACGGAAATGTTCAGAGCTCGGCTGATGCACAGATTCAGCAGTATTTCAGTGCATGGTATGCAGATTTTATTCAGGATTCTGATTCGTTTATTGTCGGTTTGTCCGATGATTCTGGAAAAAATGAGGAGGTTATGCTGGACGGTATTTCTGTGGCGTCGTGGCAGGAAATGGACAAGAAAATCGGTTTTTTGGAAAAAAACAAAACGCTTGTTTTTAAAAATGACTCCGTTGCCTATCTGAGAATTCCCGTTTTTTACGGAAAATCCAATAAGCAGTTTCTGGAATTTCTGGATAAGTCATTTGAAGAAATAGAACGGAGGAAACCCAAAAAACTGATTGTTGACGTACGTGGAAATGAAGGCGGAAATGATGTTTTGGGTAAAGAATTATATGCTTACATAGCCCGGAAGGATTTTAAATATTACGACAGGATTGAACTCCGGGTTAAAAAACGCAAACATATTACCTATCGTAAACTGGCTTATTTTCCAAGATTTATCGGGCTGGCAACGCTGTTTATCAAGCGAAAAGATGGAAAGCTGCTATGGACGCACCATGAAAATCGGGGTAGTCACAAACCGAAAAAGTGTGGCTTTAAAGGTGAAGTCGTGTTTTTAATGGATGGATTGAGTTATTCCGTTACTTCTGAATTTTTGGCTGTTGCCCGCAATGAGCAGCGGGGACAATTTGTTGGCCAGGAAAGTGGCGGAACTTACGAAGGTGATAACAGCGGCACTTTTGTTATTTTTAAATTACCTGCGACCGGCATAGATGTCGGAATTCCTGTTGCGGGATATTATTCGGCCGTGAAGCCTGAAACGGAATCGGGAAGGGGGATTATTCCGGATATTGAGATTAAGCCTACCGCTGCTGACTTGCTCAATAACCGGGATGCTGTTTTGTTGGAAATACTGAAAAAATAAGTCATTTCTAAGATTGATATTTTTTGTCGGGCGGTGACGCAAATCTGAAAATCATTTTTTCTTCTTCTTCCATTTCTTTTTCATTTTGCCGTAGGCTTTCTTGCTTACGGTTTTCTTCTTTTTCGAGCGGGATATGCCTTTTTTCTTGCGGGCATTGATATTGTTGACCAGCGAATTTTTGACGCCAAGCTTATTCTTTTTTGTGTTCCGTTTTTTCTTTGAAGTTGCCATGCTGATGAAGTTTTCATGATCAGCAACAATTTCCATGCCTGAATAAAAATGCCCGCATTTCAAATAAGCTGTATCTGAAATTTGACTGATAAATGCATCAATCGTATGATTTTTAACCTTTTAATCAGTCTGTTCACCCTTTGTATACCTGATTTTTAATTGGATAAACTTTTTGTATACCTCCAAAAATAGCTGATCGTTTCAATCCTCCCTAGGTTTGCAGAGCCTTCCGGAATTTACGGAAACGCAAACGAATCTATCATCTTTTACGAAATTTCAATGATCACTTTCCATGAAAAATCTTTTTAATGCTACACTGTTTATTCTTTTATCGTCCACATTATTTTCCTGTAACAAAACAGAAGAACCACAACCTCAGAATGATCCAAAGATGGCTACTATGGCTGGTTTTAGAACCGGTGCGGAGGTGCAGGACAACGGTTCGGCCAGAGTGCGTCAAACACCCGGTTACTTCTGGAAACCGGTTAAATCGACGTCTCTAAAACTCAATAACAGCTTGACACTGAAAAGCCCGTTTGATCAGGCACCATTTCCGGCGGGAGATTTTAGCTGGGGTACTGACGGAGGCTGTTATTCGGCTTTGAAGCCTAAAAACGTTACGTTCTATAATCTTGGAATTGTAAATGTAAACGACGTATCGCTGGAATATCTGAAAACTTTAACCTTCAATCAGTATCAAATTTCGGCAGCGCCGGTAGGGTCACAGAGCTGGACCAACTATTTACCTGTCAAAACGATCATAGCATGCAAAACCGCCGCCGGAAAATACTTTTTATTAGAGGTTAAACAAGTGGTCATGTTTTCCGCCATCGATCTGGACATTTATCAAGGGCTTTATTCGCTGTAATTGTCGGAGCTAATATAAGTTAACAAACAATAATTCTGGGGTTAGTTGTAATGAAAATCCCGGCTGATCATATCAGGCCGGGATTTACTTCTTGTGCTTAGCTGATATCCTGTAAAGCATTTACAAACAGCTTCATTTCGTCTTTTGTACCAATACTCACCCGGCACCACGGCTTGTCCTGAATATCCATGGCCTTGATAATAATCCCCTTATCTGCCATTTTTGTGAGAAATTCCTTGCCCGGCATATTGATCGGGAATATTACAAAATTGGTATAGGAAGGGACATATTTGTAACCCATCGTTTTCAGGTTATCGTATAGATATGTTTTTGCTTCCGTGTTTAATTTTCGGGTAGTGTTCTGGAATTCCATGTCATCCATTGCTGCCGACGCGGCATAAACAGAGGTACATGCGATTCCGTTGCCACCACCTTTTGCCACTTTTTTAATACTTTCCAGTGTTGCCGGCATGGCTGCCACATATCCGACACGAAGTCCGGCCATGCCCATAATTTTGGAAAATGTACGGGCCACAATAATATTTTTCTTGTCTTTAAGCAGTGAAACCATGCTTTTATTATCAGCTCCCTCCACCAATTCCAGATAGGCTTCATCAATAAAAATCGGTACTTTTTCAGAAACACGGTTACAGAAATCCATCATTGCTTTGGTGGACGTTACCGAACCGACCGGGTTGTTGGGATTACACAGATAAACGAGTTTTGTATCCTTATCTATTGCTTTTTCCATCGCGTCCAGGTCATGCGACCAGTCAGCTTTACACGGAACAGGTTTCCAGGTAGCACCTACGGATTCAGCTACGCGAATGAGTGACATGTATGTCGGATCAGCAGAAACGATATTTCCGCCTTTGTCAAACATAGCCAGCGCCGTTTTTTCAAGAAGATCGCCCGAGCCGTTTCCCATCATGATGTACTCCGGACCAACTTCTTCCTTAGCTGCAATTTTGCTGATCAGATCGCGGAGCTCCGTTCTGGCATAGCGGTTTCCCTTTTCGATAGAATCGTTAATCGCTTTTCGGGCCATAGGCGGCGGGCCATACGGGTTTTCGTTCGAGCCGATCCGGGCTACTACTTTTGCAGGATTTGGCTCGTTGTCAAGATAATGTCCCCGCACCATCGGACTTAGAAAGAGCCGGTTGGAATTATCCAGCCTGAGTGGCGTTTCAGCGAATGCTCCATCGCTTAAAAAGGGTGCAACAGCCATCGCCCCAAGTGATGCAAAACCTGATTTCAACAGACTTCTACGGTCAATTTTCACTCCCATAAAGTTTAAATTTTTTGATGGTTGATACGTGTAGGCAGGAGCGGCTGCCGGGAAATAAAAACTTTGCTTGCGGCGAATTTGAAACAGGTAGTATGATAACTACTTGTTAGTCATAAATATAGAAAATTGCGGAGCGAATTGAAAATGAAAATTTTGGAAATAATGCCAATCATCAAAGTTTAATTAAAATGTATATTAATTTATTTAAATTGTTATATTAAATTTTGTAAAAATAATTTTATTCAAAATATATTTTAGGTGGTTATATATTTTGGTAGAATAATCTGGTTGCCTCAGGCATATTTACCCGCTATACGGGATTTTTAACCTGATGATCCTAACTACATCTATATTGAATTCAGTTCAGACAGCGTAAGGCACGATTCTTGCCCGGCTTCGAGTATGGACAATTATATCGTTACAATCACTTTAATTGGAGTTGCGGCTTTGGGGATGGCCTGGATGCCGTCATTCACCAAAAAAACCGGGATTTCGGATTCTGTCATTTACGTGCTTTTAGGCGTCATCGCTTATTCGTTCATGGACATGCTGCCCAAACCTGATCCTGTACGGTACGAAACTTATGTGGTGCATGTCACGGAATTTGTCATTATCATTTCCCTTATGGGCGGAGGCTTGAAAATTGACCGGCCTTTTTCGTTCAAAACCTGGGCTATTCCGTTCAGAATGCTGACGATTACCATGGTTTTGTGTATTGCGTTATTAGCTTTTCTGGCTTTCAATTTCCTGAATTTTGACCTGCCTTCTGCATTATTACTCGGCGCGGTTCTGGCTCCGACGGATCCGGTCCTCGCTGCGGATGTACAGGTTGGGCCACCGCTTGAAAAGACGAAGGATGATGTCCGTTTTTCCTTAACTGCTGAGGCAGGCATGAACGACGGAATGGGGTTTCCCTTCACCTGGCTGGCCATTTCTGTGGCATCCCTTGCCCCAAATGATGCAAGCAGTATTGTGGAGTGGTTTGCTTATGACTTATTTTATAAAATAATCGCCGGGGTTATCTCCGGAATCATACTTGGAAATCTTTTGGGATATCTGATTTTTAATGTTTCCAAGAAAAAGAAGTTTATCAATATCAACGACGGATTTATTGCCGTGGCATCGGCACTGCTGATTTATGGATTAACGGAACTTATTCATGGTTATGGTTTTATAGCAGTTTTTGTGGCAGCGGTGACGCTTAGGAATTACGAATTTCACAATGAATTTCATAAAGATCTGCATGATTTTTCTGATCAGGTAGAACGGATTCTTGTTGCAGTAGTGCTGCTTGTTTTCGGGGGGAGCCTGGTGCACGGAATTCTTGATTCGCTCACCTGGCCGATGGCGATCGTCGGACTTGTTTTTATCCTGATCGTGCGCCCCGTTTCCGGAATGATCGGACTCATTGGAACGGGACTTCACAACAAAGAGAAACTTGGAATCAGTTTTTATGGTATTCGGGGAATGGGCTCGTTTTATTATCTGTCGTTTGCCTTTGCACAGAAGGACTTCCTGTATGATAAAGAACTATGGTCTATCGTTGCCTTTATTGTTTTGTTATCCGTAGTTATTCATGGACTCACGGCGACCAGGGTGATGAAAAATCTCGAAAAAAACTTTTCAAGTCAAATTGATTATTAACAGCATTACCAAAGGTATTAACAAGAAAAAGACTTACTCTAACGGTAAGTCTTTTTCTTGTTAATACAGCTTCTGTCTGTTCTACCGCTGGTTAAGCTCGATCAGATAACCGTCAGGATCAGCGAAATAGATTTGGGTGACATTGTCAAAACGTACTTGTTTGTGAAACTCAATGTTTTTTGAAGTCAGAAACTTTTCCGCCTGTTCGATAGAATCTACAAAAACTGAGAAATGACTTCCGTTTTTATCATTCACGACCGGCGTCGTTCTTCCTGCCAAAAGGTGAATCATCTGCCCGTTTCCGATATCAAACCAGCCGCGGATTGCTTTCAGGTTGTCAGGAACCGTTACAGGTTTCAGGCCGATTATATCTTTGTAAAAAGCCTTGCTGGCTTCAATATCTTTTACCTGAAGTGCGAGGTGGTTCCAGGTCACGTTCCCAAGTTTTGAACTGGCAACCTGAGCCGAAGAATCGACAGAAGAAAATAATGTAATGACTACGAAAAAGAGAAAAAGGTGTTTCATTTTTGGACAAAATTATTGGTGGAATATGCAGAACCAAAGGTAGGGTAGGAAAAGTAATATTGCTACGAAAACCTGCATAAGCCTGTGACCTGGTTTTTGTGCAGGATCAAAACTTGATTTCCTGCGTCAGATAAGTTGATAGGGCGTCGCCATTGATGCGGACTGTCGCAGAAAGGGGTTTCTGGTTCCAGTTAATGGTAATCAGTCCATAATTAAGTTTGGCCACCATCTCGCCGACACGGTGTCTGTTGGGCTCCTCGTGCGGCTTGGATACGTGCGTTAGTCCGCTGCTCGTTATGTCAAACAAATCATAGCTCAAACCCGGAACGTTTACTTTCGAAACCTCTGCAATGTGCCTGTCACCGCTGATAAGCATGGCTCCCTTCGGTTTTGTTTTGCCCAACAAATCCAGAAAACGCTGACGCGCCGTTGGGAAATTCCCCCACTTTTCATACGGATGATCTTCTGGTAAAAACTGTACACCGCAGCCGATAATATGCACATCCGCATCGGATCCGGTCAACTCATTTTCGAGCCATTTCCATTGCGCTTCACCCAGCATGTCGCCGGAGGGATCAGGTACATTGTCTTTTCCGTCTTTTTTCAGAGGATCTCTGAAATAACGTCCGTCCAGCAAAATAACCTTAACACGTTTTCCTTTTGTACCGTAAGTATGCGAGGAATAGGCGCCTTCCTGTTTGCGCAAAGGGCTGTCAGATGAAACATCCATAAAATCCAGCATCAGCTGCTGACTTTCTTTTTTGCGTGGATATTCTTTTCCGCCATCGTTTACGCCATAATCGTGGTCATCCCATACGCCGATTACAGATGCTGATTTTCGTAATTGCTGGTAAACCGGATTTGATTTTTGTTTGTCATATTTGGCTTTCAAAGTATCCATATTTTCGGAATCGCCATACATATTATCGCCAAGCCAAATCCAGACCTGCGGTTTTTGCGCAACGATATCGTCCCACAAAGGCTGCGGGCGTTTTTGATCGCTGCATGAACCAAAGGCAATTGTCGTTATGGTTTTTGACTTATCGGCCTCCGAAAGCTGAGGTTTTGTTGTGTTACATGCGGCTGTGAATAAACTGGCTGCAAAACAAAGGGAATAGATCTTTTTCATGGAGTGATTTATTGAATTCGCTGCAAAAGTAGAAAACGCGGTGACTCATAGGTTTCACTTCATAATTTGATAATATGGCCCGGTTGTAAATTACTGGTCAGGACAGGCGGACAGGAAATTTTAAATTTAAATTTTACTTTATTTTTTAAAATAATAACTTCCTTGCTGACAGTGGATTTGTAATTTGATTTTAAATATTTGCCAGAAATTTTCTCTCTTCTTGTAACATTATTCCTGGTGAGTCGTCTTTGTCATTGAAATGGATTTACAAGCTTTTAAACAACATATTCTCCCTGTCCAAGCACGTCTTTTCAGGCTTGCCCAGATGTTTCTGCGCAACCGCGAAGAGGCGGAAGATGCGACGCAGGATGTTTTGCTGAGGTTGTGGACCAACCGGCAGAAGCTTGAAACTTACAACAGCGTGGAAGCGCTGGCTGTGCAAATGACAAAAAATGAATGTCTTGACCGGATCAAATCACAGAGCAGGAAAAGGATGGACTCCGACGTTGATATGACTTCTGTGCTTGCTGGTGGAGTTTCCCCGTATACGCAGGTCGAACTGACAGATAGCATTTCTCTGGTGCATAAGCTGATGAATGCCTTGCCGGAGCAGCAGAAACTGGTTATTCATTTGCGCGAAGTGGAAGAATATTCTTTTGAGGAAATAGAAGAGGTGACGGGTTTGAGCAGTGCTAATATCCGTGTGATTTTGTCGAGGGCGCGTCAGAGGTTGCGGGAGAATTATTTAAAAAACAATGATTATGAAGCAGGGAATTGAAGATATTTTAGAGCGATATTATCAGGGAGAAACAACGTTGGCGGAGGAGAAACAACTGCGTCAGTTTTTTCAGAATGATGATATTCCGGAACATTTAATGAGTCATTCGGCTCAGTTTCGCTACTTCTCACAGGAGCAAAGCCAGCTCCCATCTTCTGGATTCAGTGAAAAGCTGGCTGTTGTACTTAATAGGGACAAAGCACCGAAAGTGATAACACTGTCGGGCTGGATTATTCGGATCGCGGCGGGTTTTGCCTTATTGATTATAGGATTTGCAGGAGGAACTTTTTACAATAACATAAAGGCCGGCTTGCAAAATGAAATCGCAGAATCCGGAACGGAGCCTATGTCGGTTTTACATATGAGAAAAGTGCTGGCTTTTGAACAAATTCCGCAAACCTCTGCAAGTGAGCGCATTGAAGCGGTTAACCAGAGTTATGATCTTGCCCGGGTTGATCAGGATATTACAGGATTACTTGCCAATGTGCTGAATTTCGATGTGAACGTAAATGTCCGGCTGGCGGCTTTGCAAGCGCTTTTACGTTTTGAAAATGAACCGGGTGTACGGCAAACGCTGATTCAGTCTCTTTCTATTCAAACAGACCCTAATCTTCAGATCAGGCTTATTGAAGCTCTGGTAGCAATGAAAGAAAAGCGGGCTGTGGAGCCTATGCAGCAGCTGGTACGAAATCAGGATGTGATGGAAGTGGTACGTTTAAAAGCGACAGAAGGACTTAATTCGCTGGATCAGCAGCAAAAAACCTAGTGTTATGTTATCCTTATTTTGACGTATTCAATGTCATGCTTAGCTTTCGGACCGCCGATGCGGTCGAAGCATCACCAGACACCCTTCGACGGCACCGGCCGCCCGGCGCATCGGCGGTCTGAAAGCTCAGGCTGACATTTCACTAGCGTCATTTTTTACTAAACTGAACACTAGTCCTGAAATTAAATAATTATCCGGTTTCTATAACGCCTCGAAAAGAGTTGCAAGGCGAAGCTATGCTCAAAAATCAATCACAAAATATCATTTATGACCATGTTAAAATCAAAACCAATGAGAAAGTTAATGTTAATAAGCGCCGGGATCTTGTGGTTCACAACGTGTACGCAAGCCCAGGAATTCAGGGCAAAGCTCGGAAATTCAAAAGACCGGAAGGTGACGTTCGAGATTAATGCCGCCGATATCAAAATTGAAGGTACGAACGGAGATGAAATCATTATCCAGGGCTCCAAAGATGTGGAACAGGTACCGGAACGTGCCAAAGGGTTAAAACCGGTGTATTACGATATTGTTGACAATACCGGAATTGGCTTGTCGGTAACCAAAGATGACAATGGCTTCAAAATTGAAAAAGCAGTGCGCAGAAATGTCAAATACACGATTCGCATGCCTAAGAAAGTGGCAGTACTATATCAGGAAACAAACTGGCAGGGCGGAGGAAATCTTACCATCAGTGCGATGGAGGGAGATCTGGAAATAAAAACGCTGAATGCGCATATTGACCTGATCAATGTTTCTGGGCCGGTAGTTGCCAATAGTACAAGCGGTGATATCAAGGTTGCATTTGCCAATTTTAACCAGGACAAACCTTCAAGCATTTCCAATATTGGCGGGGTGATTGATATCTCCATGCCAGCAGCTATAAAATCCAGCCTGAACCTCAGGACTATCAACGGAGAGATTTATACGGATTTTGACCTGGGTCATAAAAAGACAAAAGATGGTCTGAAACAGGCAGGTTTTGGAAATAATATCAAGGCTGAAACCAACGGCGGCGGCGCTGAAATTCAATTGAATACGATCAGCGGTAACATTTATGTCCGGAAACAAAAATAATCTCCCTTCCCCAAACCTTTGTATGCCATGAAACATATCATCTTTATCATTTTGCTTTCTCTTTTGTCCTTTCAACTTTTTGCACAAAAGATCATGGATAAAAAACTTCCTTACACATCGGGTCAGCTGGTCAATCTGAATCTCCGTTTCGGGGATAGTATCCAGGTTCGTTACTGGGAGAAGGCCGAAGTCTCCGTTGAGATTTCGGGGAGTATTAATAACGGTAAATTGAATGACGCACTCACCGTTACAACGGGATCTACTCAAAATGAACTGAGTCTCAAAACGGATTTTGATCAGAAAATGCTGCTGGAAGGGAAAGCCGAAGACTGTCCGGGAAACAAAAACTATTCGTTTAGCGAAAAGGATGGGAAGCGTTATTACGTTTGCAGCAAGATCAGTTACAAAGTTTTTCTTCCACGAAAAGCAAAGTTACAGCTCGAAACCATTACCGCAAATATTGCTATTGAAGGAGCAACAGAAGCGGTTTTTGCCAAAACGATCAGTGGTTTTGTGGATATAAGCTGGCCGAGATCAAGTGGGGCCAACCTTGCCATGAAAACAGTAACGGGCGAAGTTTACACCGATTTTGATGTAGATTTTAAAAACAAAAAACAAAAAAATCCGATTGTAGGTTATCCGCTTGAAGGTGCTGTAAACGGCGGCGGACCTGAAATTCGTCTGGAATCCGTAAGCAACAATGTTTATCTGAGAAAAAAGAATTAGGTACCTCTGATGCCTGAGATTTAATAACTCCTTTTATTCCATCCCCTTAAATATTGAATTTTTCCTTCTCAACAAACTGAGAGGCAGGAAAGCTGATGGCATGAATATTTAATTGCCCGTCCTATGAATTAAATATACTTAACGATATCATATGGTCCGGGTTAAATTTTTTTTCTCGCTTGTCAAAGAAAGCTTTTCTGAATTTATGGAAGATAATGCCTTGAAACTTAGTGCGGCGTTATCGTATTACACTATTTTTTCACTAGCTCCCATGTTGCTGGTTATCATTTCCATGGTTAGTATTTTCTTTGGAAGGGAGGCATTTCAGGGAGAGCTTTTCGGGCAGATAGCTGGCCTTGTTGGCAAGGATGCTTCCATTCAGCTTCAGGAGATTATCAAAAACGCCGAAGTTTCAAATAAGTCGGTAACCGCAGCTACAATTGGGGTAATAACGCTTCTCATTGGTGCCACAGGGGTATTTGCAGAAATTCAGGATTCTATTAATTACATCTGGTCGATCAAGTCAAAACCGAAAAAAGGCTGGCTTCAATATTTGAAAAACCGGCTGCTGTCTTTTTCCGTGATTATCACATTAGGTTTCTTATTGATGGTTTCGCTGGGTGTTAATGCTTTGGTAGATCTGCTGAGCAGTCGGCTGGAACGCCATTTTTCTGAGATTTCCGTTATTGTTTTTTCAGGACTTAATATTGCGCTCGTTGTTGTCATTATCACCGCACTTTTTACCGTGATTTTTAAAATTCTTCCGGACGGTCATTTACGGTGGAAAGAGTGTATTGTCGGTGCTTCTTTTACGGCTATATTGTTTTTGATCGGAAAATTCGGGATCAGTTTTTATCTGGGCAAATCGGATTTGGGGGCAACTTATGGCACATCGGCCTCCATTGTGATTTTATTGACATGGGTTTATTATTCCTCGATTATTCTCTATTTCGGGGCGGAATTTACCAAGATATATGCAAAGTCGGACGGGGTGGGGATTGAGCCAAATGAACACGCAGTTTTGGTTGTCAGGAGAGAAGCCGAGCATGATCAGGCAAAATCTTCGATTGATCTTGTGAAAGAAAAGGAAGTTTCCATTGTCAAATCCGGAAATCATTTGATTGAATCAGTTACGGCATATATTGAGGATAAGCTTGCGTTGATACGTGCCGAAATTGAGTCGACTATTGCGAAACTGATCACACCGGCTGTTTATTATATCGTAGTTGCCGTTATTGTCATTGCTATCATTATATCGCTGACGTTGGTGACTGGTCACTTTTTGAATAAATGGCTTACAAGCGATTATCTGGGATATGTCATTTTACTGGGATTAATGCTGATAATCCTTGCCTTAGGTTTTCTGAACCAAAAAAGGTGCATGGAAATTATTCGTAGAATGATGATGCAAAAAGGGAAAGTGTAGCACGATATCTGGTTTGCGTATATCGTGGCTGGTTCATACTTTTCGGAATAGTGATGTTATAATACATCAACTTTAAACCTATATCAGATGGCAAAACAAAGCGCGGGGATTCTCTTGTACAGGCAGGCAGCCACAACGGAGGTAATGCTGGTTCATCCAGGAGGTCCGTTTTTTACCCGTAAAGATCCCGGAAGCTGGTCTGTACCCAAAGGTGAATATTTGGAAGATGAAGACCCGCTTCATGCTGCAAAAAGGGAGTTTTTTGAAGAAACCGGGCATGTGGCAGAAGGCGAGTTAATAGCACTTTTACCTGTGAAACAAAAAGGCGGGAAGGTCGTTCGTGCCTGGGCGTTGGAAGGTGATATGGATACCGGCTCTCTTGTAAGCAATACGTTTGAATTAATGTGGCCACCGCGTTCAGGCAAGATGCAGACTTTCCCGGAAGTGGATAAAGCGGCGTGGTTTCCAATTGCTGTTGCCAGGGAAAAAATTAATGCAGGACAGCTTTCTCTTCTGGATCAGCTGGAAGTGTTGCTAAGAAAATGACTTAACCAGGATTTTGGAGAAATAAATGATGATCAAAAGTAAATTTTTTGTGTAACTTTTCAATTAAATAAGCGTCAGTAAATGCAGTTGTGGCGTGGCATGCTATTTAAGCAGACAATTGTTTATTGATTTAAGGAAGTATGCTACTTTTGTTTTAGCTATACCAAAAGGAACACTTAAAATTTTATTACTATGCGTTGGCAAGATTTACGAAGAAGCGGAAATGTTGAAGATCGTCGCGGCATGTCCGGGGGCGGAAAAGTGGCCGTTGGGGGTATCGGTGTGATTATCATATTGGCAATCGGGCTGCTTACCGGCCAGGATCCTTCCGAAATACTGAATAATATCCAGCAGCAAAGCCAGGGAACCGAGCAGGCGCAAGTCCGCACAGAAGGCCCTCGACCAGATGATAAAACTGCTGATTTTATTACCGCCGTATTAGGAAGTACGGAAGATGTCTGGAAACAAATTTATGCAGAAAACGGAGGCAAGTACGAACTGCCCGTATTGCAGATCTTTGAAAATGCTACACAAAGTGATTGCGGTGGAGCGTCGTCGGCTATGGGGCCGTTTTACTGTCCTGCCGACAGAAAGGTTTATATCGATCTTGAATTTTGTGATGAGTTGCGGGATAAATACAAAGCGCCAGGCGATTTCGCGGTTGCTTATGTGGTTGCGCACGAAGTTGGGCATCACGTACAGCAATTGATGGGCATTTCGGATCAGCTTCAGGAGCAGCGTGGCCGTATCAGTGAAGCCGAGTACAACAAGTTGTCTGTGAAACTGGAATTACAGGCAGATTTTTTTGCAGGTGTGTGGGCAAACCGCGCCGATAAAATGAGTAACATTCTGGAACCGGGCGATTTGGAAGCTGCACTGACGGCAGCCAATGCGATTGGAGATGATAAGTTGCAAAAAGAAGCTCAGGGCTATATTGTGCCTGATGCATTTACTCACGGCTCTTCCAAGCAACGTATGTATTGGTTCAAAAAGGGTTTTGACACAGGTGATCTGAATCAGGGGAAATATCAGGACATTCAATAGATTTTTCTGATTAAAGGGAGATTTTTTTTAAGTCCCGGCGTTGCTGAAAGATTCAGTAACGCCGGGATTTGTTCTTTTTGGGAAAGTTAAAAACTCTTACCGGAAGTAAGATATTTTAGTCCATCCTTCACATTACGAATTATTTAGGTTAAATTCTGTCATCGAAATTTTCTTCTTTCTGATCGATTTCATTCAGGGATAAATAGCAATATGGATTTGGCATAATTCTTATGTACTGAGTAAATATATTTTAACCGGCGATCTTCATGCACTTACATTATGGCAATAGTAACACCTAACTTAAAATCAGAAAACGGGCGGTCAGAAACGCGCTTTCTTTCGCTTCGAATCAATGGCATTCCCAGAGTTCTGGAAGTAGCGCCCTGGGTAAGTTTGCTCGATGGACTGAGAGAATATCTGGATCTCACGGGTACCAAAAAAGGATGTGATCATGGTCAGTGTGGTGCATGCACGGTGCTGTGTGATGGTAAACGTATTTTGAGTTGCCTTACCCTGGCTGTCATGAAAGATGGGTCCGAAATTACAACCATTGAAGGCATTGCCGGTGATAACGGACTTCATCCTTTACAAAAAGCTTTTATTGAACATGATGCATTCCAGTGCGGTTATTGCACGCCCGGACAAATATGCAGTGCGGTAGGCATGCTGCTCGAAGGAAAGGCAAATACAAGAGCCGAAGTGCAGGAATCCATGAGCGGAAATCTTTGCCGTTGCGGAGCCAATATGAATATTATCGATGCGATTATGGAGGTGAAAAACGGAAACTATCATGAATAATTTTTCATACGTCAAAGCCGTGCAGGTACAGGAGGCGGTTGAGCTGACCGGTAAGCATGATGAATCCAAAATCATAGCGGGAGGAACCAATCTGATTGACCTTCTAAAATATAATCTTTTCAAGGTAGACAGGCTGGTAGATGTTAATCATGTACTGGGTCTTCATACCATTATTGAAAATGAAGAGGGTGGTTTAAAGCTTGGCGCTTTGGTTACCAACGCCGACACTGCATATCATCCACTGGTTGAAAAAATGTATCCGTTGTTATCCAAAGCGATCCTGGCCGGAGCGTCTGCCCAAATCAGAAACATGGCCACAAATGGCGGAAATTTATTACAGCGGACCAGATGTTATTATTTTTATGATCCGCATACGCCTTGCAACAAGCGGGAGCCCGGCAGCGGGTGCTCGGCCATTGGTGGCTACAACCGGATTATGGCTATTCTGGGTACGAGCGAAAATTGCATTGCGGTTTTTCCTTCAGATATGTGTGTAGCGCTGGCAGCGCTGGATGCGACGGTGAATATCACAGGTTTACAAGGCACGAGAAGTATCGCTATTGCAGATTTTCACCGGCTTCCGGGTGATACGCCCAGTCTCGATAATAATTTGCAAAAAGGTGATATCATTACCAGTATTGATCTTCCTGCCAAGGGTTTTGAAAGAAACTATTCCTACCTGAAATTACGTGACCGGAGCTCGTATGCATTTGCGCTGGTGTCCGTAGCGACAGGCCTCGAAATGGAATCGGGAAGAATTAAAGAAGCGAGAATAGCGCTTGGAGGCGTAGCACATAAGCCGTGGCGGGTAAAAGCAGCGGAGGATTTTTTGAGCGGGAAAGAAGCATCAACAGGAAATTTTGCTGAGGCAGCTGAAATCATTGTTGCAGGAGCCATTCCTTTTGAACATAACGGTTTTAAAATTGAGCTGGCGAAAAAAGCGATCATCAGAAATTGTATGATGGCGCTGAATCCTGAAACACAGCTGCCCGGTGCAAAACCTTCACTTTAAATCTGAAAAAAATGGGTAATGAAAAACTTGTCGGGCAGCCTTTGAGCCGTATCGAAGGATATTTGAAAGTGACAGGCGAAGCTCAGTATTCCGGGGAGTATAATGAGCCTGGCTTGCTGTATGGATATGTTGTAAACAGTACGGTAACAAAAGGGAAAATAATCAGCATCAATAGCGAAGCGGCAAAGGGTATTCCGGGCGTTACTGCGATTTTTACACACGAAAACAGGCCGTCAATTGCCTGGTTTAATCTGCAATATGCAGATATGGATGCACCGCCAGGTTCTCCATTCAGACCGTTGCATAACGCGGAAATAAAATACAATGGACAGCCCATTGCGCTGGTGGTTGCTGAAACTTTTGAGCTGGCCAGATATGCAGCTTCCATCATCACTGTTGATTATCAGGAAGAGGATTTCACCACTGATCTTCGAGCGAATCTTTCAAAAGCCAGAGATCCGAAAACCGGTCTTGCATCTTTACTGAAACCCGGTCCTAAAAAACCGAAAGGGGATTTTGAAAAAGCCTTCGCAGCCTCGTCCGCAAAGGTTTCTGCCGAATTTATGCATGGAACGGAACATCACAATCCTTTGGAGCTGTTTACGACAACGACAGTTTATGAAGGTCCGGGCAAGCTGACAATTTATGATAAAACGCAGGGGACAATCAATAGTCAATTGTATGTCGGCAATATTTTCGGCCTGCATTTTAAGGATATCAGAGTTATTTCGACGTATGTTGGTGGTGCGTTTGGTGCCGGATTACGCCCGCAATATCAGTTGTTTCTATCAGTAATGGCTGCATTGGAACTGAAACGCTCTGTGCGTGTGACGCTGGACAGACAACAAATGTTCAGCTTCGGGCACCGTCCGCCAACCATTCAGCATACACGGTTTGCAGCAGATGATACAGGGAAGATCACGGCTTTGGCGCATAAAGCAGTCGCTGAAACTTCGCGTTATGAGGATTATACGGAAGTTGTTGTGAACTGGGCCAATATGTTATATCCTGCTGAAAACACGCAAATGGATTATCAGCTCGTTCCGTTAGACGTCTTCAGTCCTCTGGACATGCGCGCACCGGGAGGTGGCACCGGTATGCACGCCATTGAAAGCAGTTTGGATGAACTGGCATATCAGCTCAAAATGGATCCTTTAAAACTCAGACTTATCAATTATTCTGGCCTTGATGACAGCGAAAAGCGCCCTTATTCCAGCAAGCAGCTTAAAGCGTGTTATATCCAGGGTGCGGAAAAGTTTGGCTGGTCGGAGCGGAATCCTGAACCGAGAAGTATGCGCCGGGGAAACAAGCTTGTGGGGTATGGCATGGCAACAGGTATCTGGGAAGCTATGCAGGTGCTCGCACGTGTAGAAGCGGTTATGAAAAGAGACGGCAAGCTCATGATGAGCAGCGCAGTTACCGACATAGGGACCGGTACCTTGACCGTCATGACGCAGATCGCGGCCGATGAGCTTGGTCTTCCTTTGGAGGATGTCAGTTTTCAGTATGGCGATAGTAAAATGCCGTTTGCACCCATTCAGGGCGGATCGTTTACGGTTTCCACGGTGGGCTCTGCTGTTAAGGCGGCGGGCAAAGCTTTGCGGAAAAAGCTTTTCAGGAAAGCAAAAAGTATTCCTGGTTCACCTTTTAAAAAGGTATCATTTGACGCAGTAGTTTTTGAAAGAAGCGGGATTGCTTTGAAAGATAATGCGGAGACTTTTATTTCTTTCCGTGATATTGTAGCCGCAAATGGGAACGAGGAAATTAAAACGGTAAACCTGTCTGTTCCCAATGTTTTAAAATTGAAAAACTACACACGCGCCGCTCATAGTGCTGCTTTTGTAGAGGTTGAAGTGGATGAAGCATTGGGCACAATTCAGGTTACCAGAGCGATTACGGCGGTGGCAGCTGGAAATATTATTAATCCCAAAACCGCGAGAAGCCAGATCTTGGGCGGTATGGTATGGGGAATCAGCAAAGCATTATTTGAAGAGACAATCTCGGATCACCGTTTTGGGAAATATATGAACCAGAATCTTGGTGAATACCACATTCCTGTGCATGCGGACATTCATGATATGGACGTGATTTTTGTAGAAGAAAAGGATGAAATTGTTAATGAATTAGGCAGTAAGGGCATTGGGGAAATAGGGTTGGTAGCAATGCCGCCTGCCATAGCCAACGCAATATTTCATGCAACCGGCAAGAGAATTAATCAGTTTCCTATTCATTTTGAGAAACTTCTCTGATATTAAATTTTAACGTGTGCTTTATGTTTGAGATAGCTGGCCTTTTATCTGATTTTGAATATAAAATTAGAGATCAACCACATTATTGGAGCTAAGGGATTATGGAAAAACAGAATCTATACTTCGTTGCTATTGTTCTTCCGGAAGAATTATCTAAGAAAGTAATCAGTATACAAACGGAAATTGCAGCCTGTTTTGAGAGTCAGAAGTCTCTCAGGGTTGTGCCGCATATTACCTTGAAAGCTCCTTTTACATTGTCTGCGAGCATGCACAGCGAAGTTGTGAAATGGTTTGACAATCTGCTGATTAATATAAATTATTTTTCTGTTGATTTGTGGGATTTCGGTTCTTTCCCTAATCCTAAAAGTCCAGTCATTTATATTAAACTTATGGGAAACGCTGTGCTTTTAAAGTTGCAGCAAGACATTATTCAGCAGTTTTACAAAGTTTTTAGTGGGACTGCAAGTGGCACCGAGATCAATTTTAAACCCCATGTTACGGTCGCTTATCGTGATTTGAAACCAGAAATTTTTCTTCGGGCATGGCAGGAATTTAAGGACCGGAAATTCTCTGAATCTTTTGTAGCGAATAGTTTTGAATTGTTACAACACGATGGAAAAAAATGGAATGTAATCAAGACATTTAGATTGAATTAAAAACTAAGCTTCACGAAAATGATATAAATGCGCCTACTGATGAAAGCAGGATTTAAGAAACAATTTCTCAACCAGTTCCTGAATTTGTTCTGGACAATCCTGTTTTTTTTACCGGTTGTCTTTTATTGGTATTCAGCGGGTTCCTCGCTTTGGTTTTATTTATTTTTGATAGCCGGTTATCTGATGGGTTTCATGACAACACCTGTTTTTAACTTGCTGCAACTTCACAGGTTTACCGAACTTTTCGGCCTGAAGGGTATAAAAGTGATTCGTAAATTTGTTCAGGATGGCGACATGATTAACCGATCCATTCGGAAAGATTCGCCCACGCATAAAGTAATCAGCGATAAAACGGTAATTAGGAAATATCTCAATACGATCCGTATGTACGAGCGATTCCATTTCGTGTGTTTCGTTTTTTTTCTGCTTATGTCTGGCCATGCATTCATTTTCAGGAGCTTCGGCTATTTTGCGATGATTTCGGCGGGTAATTTTTTATACAATGTTTGCCCCATTCTTCTTCAGCAATACAACAGGGCGAGAATATTAAAGTTAATAAACAGGGTTTCCTACGCGGCATAGTGTAAATACCGGAGAATGAGGTTGTACTGGTATGGTTATTGATCAAGTGCATCACATTACAGTATTTGTAATCACTAAAAATCAACAATCATGAAAACTATAAATTTGAATATCATTGCGTTAGCTCTTTTGGGATCTGTAACATGTTACGCTCAGACTACTACGCCATCATCGACAACACCATCATCAACGGCGCCGGTTAAGACGACGCAGCCATCGGGTACGAACCGTCCAAGCACGGTTCCCGGAAGCACAACACAGCCAGCGACAACATATCCTGGCAGTACCACCCAGCCATCGACAATTCAGGGAAATGGTAATACTACCACATACCCGTCGACAAATCCCGGAAGTACCACACAGCCATCAACTGTTCCCGGGAGTACAGCGCAGCCGTCTACAACACCGGGAGCGCTGACTACACCTACTAATACAACACCGAATCAGCCATCGATTCCTGGTGATGTAACGCAGCCATCAACAATTCCGGGAAGTACTACCCAACCGGCAACAATACCTGGAAGCAGTGGATATCCTTCTGCTAATCCAACTAATTCAACAAGACCTGGAACTACTAATAGTGCGATTCAGGGTGGTACGCAGACAAAACCAATTCCTGGAACAACTCCGAAACCATAATATTTAAGTTTGGTTATTAAATTTTTTAACCTTTATAAGTCCAGATTCTGCTCAGGCGGAATCTGGACTTTTTTGTTTTATAATGAACTGATACAGGCTCTTTAACCAAGATTTTTATATTAAAGCAGCATTCCAAATGTGTAGTTTTGAAGTAAATCCGGGTAAAAGAAACTATTTATGAGAACTGGATCTGGGGAGATTTTTACCTGTGAAGATTCTATTCATGGAAGGCCAGAATAAAAAAATCTCCACTATTTAAAAAAATAGCGGAGACGAACTTTGATCACCATTTTATCTAACCGGATGTTCCAGCACTTTGACGCCTAAGGCCGGTGAGCCATTGGGTAATCCATTGGTAAAAACTGTGTAAATTTTACCTGCTTCCAGCGTTAAGGTTGAAGTCAAACCGGTAGTGCTGCCGCTGGCGGCATTTGTAAAATTTAACGAATAAATACCTGGATTAACACTTTGAAATGGTCCCAGAGACCAAACATTCAAACTTTCTCCGCTTAGTGAAGAATTTGCTGCACGGCCATAGGCGACGTTACTAAACAGAGGTGTTGTTCCGTTCAGCACATTAATTGTGCCTAAACCGGGAGAAAGATTAATAAAACGAAGCTTGGCTTTACCTGTTTCCGGAGTTTTCAGGTCATCATAGAAAAGGATCAGGGAATCTGCTTTGTTATTGGCCGTTCTTGCAGCGACAACGGTGTGATAATACGTGGCAATCGGTCCGTTTGGCCTGCCCGTAGCCGTGAATGTTGCGCTGTTCCCAAATTGGTACGATGCCTTGTAACTTGTGTTGGAGCCTTCGGTAAAGTTAATCTGGACGTTACCGAAGACCGTAGGTAAATAAGCCGAAGCTTCGTTTAAAGCAACAGGAGTGGGGGTTATTTTATCTGTAAATGTGTAGAAATTTATTCCTGAACTGATGGCACGCGCATTTACAAAGCTGATGTTTGCATGCAATGGCGGGCGGTCAGCGGCGTTCACATCGAGGTAGTCGGTGTCTTTGCAACCTGTTAATCCTGAGACTATTGTTAATCCAAGCGTCAGTGAGGTAATTGTTTTCGCGTTAAATATTTTTTGAAGTATCATCTTTATCGGATTTGATTTCTTGTTGTCCTGAAATTAAAGTCTGGCAGTAATTCTTATAAATGGCTGCACACCAGCGCTACCATTTTGAAGACCAATAATCGAAGGGTTATTCAGTGCAGAAAGTTTAGGATCCGAATAATCACCCAGCTGATTGAATACATTGTTGGCCCCGACGGTTGCGTGAATAATTTTGGAAAATGCATAAGCAACGGACGCGTCAACAACCCAGATCGGTTGCAGTTTCTGGTAGAAATAATCGGGTTGCGGGAAATTTGCATTCAGTGAAGATGCATTCGTGACCGAGCCAAAGTAAATAGCGCGAGCCATATAGGTGAGCTTGCCGACTTTGTAAGTCCCCTGAAGATTGATCTTCGTGCCCGGGATATGGGAGGTAACTCTTGCTTTTTCACCATCATTAAAAATGATATAACGGTAAGCTTCCAATCCTTTGGGTGTATTTACCCTGGTTACTTCGGTCTTAACAAAATTAGCTCCGAATAACAGATTAAGGGTTCCACGCTGGAATGGGGTACGATAGCTGCCGGTAAGTTCAAGTCCCTTGGTTCTTGTGCTGAATGAATTGTAGAAGAATTTCGCCTGCGTGGTTCCCGTTTGAACAAAAAGTGTCCTTACTTCCTGAGGAAGGTTGGCGTCGGTCGCAGAAAAATTCCCCGTGTTTCCTACGCGGTTGTTGACATCGACAAGATAAGCATCAGCCGTTAATTCAAAGTTTTTGAAAGGCTGCGAAGTGAATCCCAAAGTATAACCTTTTGATTTTTCCGGTGTTAAAGTCGGAATTCCCAACGCCCGTGTTGCTGCACTCTGATTGGAAGCCGTTACCTGGTCAATAGCGCGGCCCTGCTGGAAGCTTGTCGACGTTTCTGTATAATAATATTGGGCTAAATCCGGAGCACGGAAACCTGTATTATGCGAACCGCGGATGCCAAGCCAGTCAGAAATACTGTATCTTGTAGCTACTTTATAAGTCGTTACATTTCCGATCTGAGAAAAATTTTCGAGACGCAAAGCACCGGAAACAAGCCAGTTGCTGGTAATATTCGCTTCCACATCGGCATAACCCGCAAGGATGGAACGGTTGACATTAACCTGGTTTTCAGGACGGAAACCTGCGTGAATCTGCGATCCTGGTGACAGGCCATTCAAACCGATACTTCCTTCTTTGGTGTTGTAAATGATACCAGTTGCTGTGGTATCAAGTCCGTAAATTGTTCTCAAATCGCCTTTGGAATAAGATGCCTCTTCACCGGCAACAATCTGATAGGTTTCAACGCGGTATTGTGCACCGAACGCGACGTTCACACCTTTCAGCGCTTTATCAAAATAGCGGCTGATATCAATGCTGCCTGTATTCTGGCTCGCATTATAGCTTCCTGCATCAAAGGTAGTCGGCGTTTTAAGTCCAAGACTTGCGTTTAAAGAGTTGGTAATTACGTTCCCAAAATCATTTTTGCCATACACATTTGAAATGTCGACATCCCAATTGTGAATTTTGCCTTTAATCCCCACAGCAAGTGATTTGTCGGTAATGACATTTTCCATAGCGGGCAGAAAACCGTCCGGATAAAGAAAAGCGTTATTTCTTTCAGTCCATCCCGGAAGGCGATACACGGCGGTGAACTGTGAATTACGGTGACTGATTCCTCCGAATGCGTACAGTTCTGCGTTTTGTTTCAATGGAATGGCAGCGTTAAAAAACAGCAAAGCATCTTTTGCTTTATTTGAGCCACCTCCCCGGCGGTCGAAGTAATGACGGTCTATACCACGGTCTTTTAAAATAGCTTCGTCAATTTCTTTGGTGTAAATCGCGTCATAATATCTTGTATTTGCACCGCCGCCATATACGGGACCAAGATAAAGTCCTGCATCATCGTTTCCTGGTAACAACGCAATAGCTTGTGTTGCAAATTCCGCAGTTGTATTCAGATAACCTCCTGTTTTTCCGAGAGAAAACCCATAATTAGCATTTGTACGCGTGGTGGTGCCGTCACCACGGCGGCGTGTGCTTGCCGTAGAGCTCAGCGTCAACTGATCGGTACTTTTACTTAAAACAATATTGATTACACCCGCTATTGCATCAGAACCATATTGTGCTGCTGCGCCATCGCGTAAAATTTCAACACGTTCGATCGAAGCGGTCGGAATTGAATTTAAATCGTAACCCGTAGCGCCATTTCCCAGCCCGCCCCAGTTGATGTTGGAACTTTTATGCCGGCGTTTCCCATTTACCAAAACCAAAACCTGATCAACCCCCAGACCGCGGAGCTGCGATAAGTTCAGAGCTGAGCCTGCATCACCTGCGTTACTTCCATTTACCGAGTGAAATGATGGTGAAACATATTGAAGTAACTGTGTGATACTAACTTGCGGTGCCGATTCGAGCAATGGTTTCAGGTCGATCACGTCTACCGGAACAGGTGAGTCAAGTTTTGTACGGTTGGCATTGCGTGAGCCCACCACCTGAACTTCCCCGAGCGTGTGGGTACCAGGTTCCAGAACTACAGTGTATTCATTTTGGGAAGTGATAGGAACTTCTTTTGCCCTGAAACCGATAAATGAGAAAACCAGCGTAGTGCCTTTTACCAGATTGATACTAAAACGGCCATCGGTATCCGTAATGGTTCCCTGTTTGGTGTTTTTGATGGAAACATTAACACCCGGAAGCGCAGAGCCATCTTCGGAGATCGTTACAACACCTTGTAGTGTTCGTTGTGCGTAAGAAGTCAGGGATGTAAAGAGAAAAACAAAAAGGATATATTTTTTCATGTAATATATGACGATATGGTTTATACGTATTTCGGATAACCCTGATTCGGCGACAGAAAGATTGGATGATCACTCGGAAAAGGATACCGGAGAGCCTGCAGTCCCGCTATTTCTTTTTTAGTTTTCAATACTCCTGCGAATATTTTCCTCTCTTCAATCGCCGAATCAGAATATCCGGTTGCTGTGCGTTTGATAGAATACTTATTCTATCAATTTTATATAGTAATATTTCAAAAAATGAGAAATTGAATTATTACTATATTAACTCAGTTAAAGGGAAGAGCATTTAGCTGCGCCATTTATCTTCCGGGCAACATTTGCAATTACTTACTTTTACGCATGATGCGCTTGCTGAAAAACGGTTTTGTAACATAGCTGTAAATTTATAGGTCCTAAATTCTAGGCAGGTTAGCACTTATTCCACCCTGGAAAGTTGCTAAGAGTTCAAAGAGCCTGTCTCTCCCTCTTTCTTTATAAATCCACATTTACTTTGCAGGAAGTATTTGTAAGACGATGCAAAGGTACGTGCAAGATTTCCGGTTTGTCAATATTATGGACAATTATTTTGAATAAAATCGGGCACAATGCCACAAAAACCCTATCCATTTTATTGACTATTTCTCCTGATCAAAGCGGCTGAAAAAATCGTTTTAACCCCACTTTTGAGTCGGTTTGAAAACATAAATCTTTATTATAAGTATCTTATAAGACTTCTCCTGGAACAGGTATGACAGCCAACCCCTGATAGCCGGCTGCCCGAAAATCGCCTAATATTTTCGCTTTTCTTCCAAAGGATATTTTTTATCTATTTTCTTTAAAACGACATAGATAGAATCTTTTCGCTCATTAATTCCTGATAACACAAACGTTTTTTCGTCTGGTTTTTCATAATGCAGGATTAGTTTGCTTGTCGTGTCGGCGCGGTTGCTTAGCGTAAAAATCCTGTTAATCGTGTCCGCCTGATAGCCATAATAATACCTGCCAATATTACCATAATATTCGGTGGTTCGGATCGAGTTTTTCGTATTCAGCTTAAACGGCTTATCAATTTTGACACTGATACTATTGAACTTTTCAAATATGACATTTTGCCAACGCAGCGTATCGCCGTGTGCATACGGAATAAGCTGATTATTGATTTTGAACTCAGAAACGTTGTATAACCCGTCTGTTCCCGTCAGTCCGCTTGCCAGCGGGAGTTTAAATGATTTTCCACTCGCATAAAGCGTGCCATATCCAAATCCCCTGTAAATCAGGAATAATAGAATGAAAGTGGCTTTAAGAGCCAGTCGTACCGTGTTTTTCCATTTTTCAGGAAAAACAATTTTCGGAATATAGGTCAGCGCAACGGCTTTATGTTCGATCAGTATTTCCCAGAATCTTTTACTATCCCGTACCAGAAGCAATAACGAAAGGCTCAGAATGTGCAAACTCGTCAGCTCCACCCCGGCATCATACCCAATATTCACAAACCAGATGGGCAGCAGGATCGATACCATCATAATAGCTCCGAGTGTGGTGGTTCTTCTGAACAAAATCAATAGGGTAGCAATCAGCTCAAAAACGCCCGCAAAGACTTCAAAAAATGGTGAAACGCCGGTTGTGAGCCAGTAAAGTTTTCCAGGCGTGAAATCCCCCAGATTCGTATTCAGCTGGCTGATGGTTGGAAACGGCATTTGCACCGGAAATACCTTTGCCCAGGCAAACCAGGACATCCTTAAAGCAATTCCATAACGTGCAGCCACATAAAACCAATAATACAGCCGCTCAAAGTCCTTTCGGTTTTTGTCAGCAAAATTCCAGCCTGAACCGGCGAACAGACAAATCAGTACCGTAATAAACCATCCCGTGTAATTTTTCCCTTCCTGACTTGCGAAAAACCACGGTTTATTTTGAGATACAACATCCAGCCAGCGAAAGGCGTAAGCTTTAACATTAAAGCCTGCGTCAAAATCCTGCAAATAGAACTCCGGGGTGAAGGGAACAGTACTTATTATTGCATAAATCAGGGCTGTTCGCAAAGCGATTTTTTCATACGTCTTCCATCCGGAAGACGACAATGAGGTTTCTGTAAAGGACATAATTCAGGTAAGTGGATTTTTTGATATGCGCAAAAGTAGGAGGGCTGAAACTTCCCTGCAACAGATTTGGTGGTACGAAACCGGATTTATTCTATTAAGTCTATAAAATTAATAGACAATTTATTTGGAAGCTCCGTAACCCACCCTATATTTGTCCCACGTTTAAGAGACGACTAATTAAAAACCACCTTTGATTGGTTAACGTATTTACCGAAAAAAATCCTGCAAAATATTTTCGGTTCAGTAAGAGTTCTTCCGGAAAAGTTCCGGCAAGGCTATATAGTTAACTATTATTTCAAAACTTAACAAAAATCAAGTTGTATGAAAATCAACAACCAGATTAAAGCTGTGGCTTTGGCAGGTGCCACCATTTTGAGCAGTTATGCAAATGCAGGAGACCAGCCTGGGGCTAAATCGCCGAAACAAGGTGTTTGGCGTGGTGAATTCGTGATCAGCGAAACCCACATTCCATTTAACTTCGAATACAACAATAAGGACAAGGACCATCCGGTTCTTACATTGCTTAACGGTACACGCCGTGACGATTTCAAAGTTACAAAACTGAGCGGTGACTCCATTTTTGTGAAAATGAATACATATGATGCAGCGCTTGTTGCCAATGTGGAATCCGACGGAAAAATTACCGGAGAATACAGAAGCCTGGTTCCGGGCTTTCGCGGCAGTTCTCTTCCATTCACTGCTGAACACGGAAAAGATTATCGTTTTGTAGAAAAAGGAAAGGAACAGCCAACCAAACATAACCTGACAGGTAAATGGGATTTACAGGTTTACAGTAAAGCGAAAATGCCTGATAACGTGGCACTTTTAAAGCAGGAAGGAAATAAACTGACCGGTGTTGTGATGTCGACCGTTGGTGATAGCCGCGAGCTGGAAGGTGTTGTGCAGGGAGATGAATTCGTTCTTTCACATTTTTCAGGGCCAAACCCAAGGGTTTACAAAGGGAAAATCAACGATGATGGTTCGATCACAGGCGTTATCAGCTCCGGTATTTATGATAACACAAAGTTTGAAGGGAACAAGAATGCACAGGCTGCATTGCCGGATCCTTACCAGCTTACGCACCTGAAAGAAGGTTATAAAAAACTGGATTTTACATTGCCTGACCTGGACGGAAAGCAGGTTTCATTGAGCGACGACAAGTATAAAGGAAAAGTTGTTATCGTTGAAATCGTAGGAACATGGTGCCCGAACTGCACTGATCAGACTGCATTTCTTTCTCCCTGGTTTAAAGAAAACAAAAAACGTGGGGTAGAAGCGATCGCGATCGGTTTTGAACAAAAAGATGATCTTGAATACGCAAAATACACTTTGGGCACCTTGAAGAAAAAGTACGGCATCGAATATGATATTCTTTTCGGTGGTATCGCTGATAAAAAAGTGGCTTCTGAAAAACTTCCTGCGCTGAATCGTATGATGGCATTCCCAACGACGATCCTGATCGACAGAAAAGGAGAAGTACGTCAGATCCACACAGGTTATACAGGAACAATCACCGGTGACTATTTTACGGAATATGTTAAGAAATGGAATAAGGATCTTGACGAGCTTATTGCCGAGCCGGTGCCTGCAAGCTTTACTTCTGCAAATACTTCATCAACAAAAAGCTCAAAATAATTTCGGGTTTAATCAGATAGGTACGCTGTAATTTGGAACAACTGCAAGGCCTGTAATCAAGTGCTTTGCAGTTGTTTATCAATCTGGTATTTTTTGAAAGATGCCAACGGACGTTCCTATTATGTCTTTTCTTACAATAAAATCATGATTAACAGACTTCTTATCTTTTTGCTGCTTGTGTCGTCATCGTTGTTTGCACAGGAAGCGAAAAATATTTCAAAATGGAACGTGGAGGTTTCCAAGACTGCCGCCAGGCCCGGAGATGAAGTAGATGTTATTTTTTCAGCAGCGATCGAAAAAGACTGGAAATTATATTCTTCGGATTTTAAAGGAGATATCGGGCCGCTTCCCACCGAATTCAAATTTGCAGGAACTGATCGTTACAAATTATTGGGCGATATCGCTGCCGTGAATCCTCTGAAAACCGTTGACCCAACCTGGGATGTGGCTTATACCTACTTTCTGGAAAAGGCAGAATTCAGACAAAAAATAAAAATTGTAAAAAAAGATGTTTCTGTGAAGGGAACCATCAAAGGTCTTTTGTGCAATAACAAAGACGGAATCTGCATTCCATTTCAGGAGGCGTTTCAGGTTAATTGATTACTAATTCTTGTAAAATGTTAGGGATAGGAAAATTCTTTGTCGTAATCCTGGGCGGGTTGGCCTTTGTTTCTACGGTGGCTTTTCAGGTGCAGAAGGAAGAAGAGGTTTTAACAAAAGAAGCCCTGGGAGAAAAACTTTTCTTCGACCCCGTTTTATCCAGAGGCCAGGCTATAAGCTGTGCATCCTGCCACATACCGGCTTTTGCTTTTGCGGATACTGCCGCTTTCAGCATTGGAGATAAAGGTACGCCTGTGGCTCGGAACAGTCCGGCGCTTACCAATTTGTCGGGAAGAACAGATTTTTTCTGGGACGGTCGCGCATCATCTCTGGAAGAACAGATTTTGGGCCCGCTTTCTGCGCATGATGAAATGGATTTGCCTGTTGAACAGGCTGTTGAGCGATTGAAAAAACATGATTTTTATAATCTAGCTTTTCAAAAAGTATTTAAAACGGAGGTAAACCAGAAAAATCTTTTAAGTGCCATTGCTGCGTTTGAAAGAACACTGGAAACAACCGACACACCTTATGACCGCTATCTGGATGGGGATGAAAAAGCCATGTCGGCATCGGCTGTGAGAGGACGTATATTGTTTATCGGCAAAGCCAATTGTGCTACGTGCCACTCGGGGGAAGACTTTACGGCCGACCGTTTCAAAAGCATCGGACTTTTTAATGGGAAAGAATTAAACGATGCCGGAAGGTTCAGAATATCAAAAGACAGCACGCATATCGGCATGTTTAAAGTGCCGGGATTACGCAATGTTGCGGTTACAGCACCCTATATGCACAATGCTATGTTTAAAACACTTCGCGAAGTCGTGCAATACTATAACACGCCGGACAAATTTGTGAGCAATACTATCAACCGCGATTTGTCGCTGGGGAGCTCACTTAATTTATCAGATACGGAAGTTGACGATATTGTGGCTTTTCTGGAAGCACTTACGGACGACAGGTTTAAAAAGAAATAATGCTAATCTAACAAAAGAGATATGACAGGGAAAATCATTTTATCCGGCATTCTGTTCCTTACTTTTTCATTGAAGTTATCAGCTCAACAGAAAAGTATAGAAGGAACGATCACTTCCAAAGAGGATGGAAGCCCGATAAGCGGCATCATTGTTATGGTCAAAGGTTCGCACCAGGGTTTGGTAACGGCCGACGACGGCCATTTCGATCTGATCGTTTCCGAGGGTGATACGATTGAACTTAGCTCCCGCTATTTCGTAAGCCGGGACGTTGTTGTGGGAAGTGATTTTCGGTATACGATTGATCTTGACGAAAAGAATTCTGAGAAAAGGACTGGTTATTTGAATATTAGGTCGGAGATATTAAAAAACACAGGGGAGGAAATTTCCTTCGGGTCTTCAAAGAAGTACAAAAACCGACCCGTAAAAATGAGAGAATAGTCCTCAAAGCTTCATGGCGATTTTGCAGAAAAATGCGAAAGCCATCAGCATGGTTGCTCCCAGTAGCAATAGTGTAATTGTTTTCGATGATCTTGCCATGACCTTTTGAATATGATTGGTAAACGGTGTATTGAGCTTCGATCAGGACGATGTTGCTATAAAACAAAGTTCATAACTGACAGGTGATAGAACAATGGCTCAACAATCGCTTGTGATGTATATTTCCTGTTTCTGATAATAGCATCGATAATATTTTATATTACTGATTATAAGTAACTTATGTTATAATAAAAAATGTCGCAGCAAATTTTTGCTGCGACATTTTTTATTATCATGATGATACATTTTTCTGTCGTACTGACAAAATTCTCTCTCAACATTTCTGGTACGGTAACGTAACAGAATTGCTGTAATTATATTTGGTTAGGAATTGTTTTAGTGTTAAACTCGTCCGGTTTTTAATGCAAATAACAAAATAATGAATCGTTTTACTTTTTTATTCAAAATATTATACTAAAATCATAATTCCGGACTTTCAAGATAATACGTCTGATAACCTGACATCGTAACCAAGGTTGCGGCATGTAGAATCAGCATTAAAATCTAGTTAATATTTCAGTCAAATTCCTAAAACTCTTATCCAGTAAAAAATGAATCGTAGAGATGCTATAAAAGATTTATCCCTTCTTCCGCTGGCGGGGGGAGTGATGCTTCCCAAGATGTCGGGCTCCGAAACGCAATCAGGCGTTTCCACCATGGCCGCCAGTAAGGAAATTTATCAGGCAATCGGCGTTGAGCCTATTATTAATTGCAGAGGAACATTCACAATTATCGGTGGATCAGTTGAAAGACCCGAGGTAAGAACAGCAATGGATGCTGCTGCACAGGTTTTTGTACAATATGACGAACTGGCGATGGGAGCCGGTAAGCGTCTGGCCGAATTGACCGGAGCGGAGTGGGGCATGGTGTCGGCCGGATGTGCGGCGGGTATGAAGCATGTTACCGTGGCCTGCGTAACGGGTGGCAATCCTGAAAAGCTGATTCGTGTACCTGATTTGTCTGGTTTTGATAAAACAGAAGTTATTATTCCAAGATATTCACGTAATGTGTATGACCATGCGATCCGCAATGTGGGTGTGACCATCATTACGGTGGATTCCATTGAAGAGCTTACCAGTGCCATAAATCCAAAAACAGCCATGATTTATTTGATGGCGCAGGATGAATCGATGAAAGGCCCCATGTCGCTCGAAGTTATTGCGAAAATTGCCGGGCCAAAGAACATTCCTGTGATGGTGGATGCTGCCGCGGAGGATCTTACAATACCTAACGTGCACCTGAAAATGGGTGCAACGGTTGTCGTTTACAGTGGTGGAAAAGCGTTATGCGGCCCGCAATGTGCCGGATTGGTTTTAGGTAAAAAAGATCTGCTCATGTCTGCGTGGCAGGCGAGTGCGCCGCACCATGGTCCGGGACGCGACAATAAGGTGGGCCGTGAGGAAACCATGGGGATGATTGCAGCCGTGGAAGCATGGACGAAACGCGATCACGAAGGAGAATGGAAGAGATGGCTGACCTGGCTTGACAGCATTTCGAAAAAGGTGTCAACGATTGAATCGGTAAAAACAACGGTTGTGGAGCCGAAAGATCAGCTTTCAAATCGCACACCGCAGCTAAGGATTTCCTGGGATCCTGCAAAACTGAATATTACCGGAGAAGAGATTGCCGAGCTCTTTGGCCGTACAAAGCCGCGTATTGCGCTGGGTGGGGGAAGCCGTGACGGAGCTACTTTTGTATCGATTACAACAGGGCAAATGCAGCCCGGCGACGAAAAGGTTGTTTCCGATCGCCTGTTTGAAGTTTTAACGGAGAAAAGAACACCGCAAAAAAGCGAAATGAAGCCCGCTGCGGGCTCTGTTAAAGGGCACTGGGATATGGAAGTGGAGTTCTTTTCGAGCACCAGCAAGCAATCTTTGATGATTGAGCAGGACGGGAACTGGCTTGCAGGTTCACACAAAGGTGAGTTTAGTGTAAGAGAGATCCAGGGCACACTGGAAGGTAATGAAATCAGAATGAAAAGTACCGAACGTCAGATTGCAGATAATATAACGTTTCTGTTTTCAGGCATTGTCAAAGACGATACCATGAGCGGATCGATATACATGGGCGAGTACATGACAGCGAAGTTTACCGCGAAGCGTCATACGTTCAAAACCAAACGTGAGAAAATAATGATCCCGTCCGGGCCGCCGCTGGCAACCTGATCAATTTATACTATTCAATTTTCAAATGGGCTGTTCCGCAGCCCATTTGTTTTAGATAACAGTCGATTCAAAATGCGTGTTGCGTATATTGTGGGCGTTATCCCTGATGCGAGCAGAATTATCATAATTTTTAATTGATTATTAAGTTTGTGCATCAAACATTAAGACCAGATTATTTTCCGGTAAAAAAATAATTAAAATGGCTGTCTTGTTTCCGGGCGACATAAGTATAATATAATTGTATTTTGTATACTTATTTGATATTCAAAGGTTTAAAAACTGTTTTTGCTATAATGTTACAAAATCCAGATGTTTCTGGATTTTTATCTAAAATTAAAAATCCGCAGCCTGTTCTGTTGGAAAGCTGATAACAGATGTGTTAATTAGTGTCTGATAAATGATTAACAATCGTTATACAACACATGCTAATTAAAAAATATAAAAAATCCATAATAGCTCTTACGCTATTATTATGTACTGGCGGCTTGTGCAATGCACAGCATACGCTTGAATTGGTACAAAATGGCATACATAACAGCTACAAGCCGCCCGTAGCCAAAGGGCCGACTTCCATTCCACAAACGCTTTCCTTTTTTATGAATCATAATGGAAGCGCAAACGATAGTACGCGGTTCAGGGAGTCGGTGCCGGGGCTTTCGGTAACTTTTAGCTTCGATGATCAACAGTTTATTACCGTTCCCCAGCACATCACGGGATTAACGTTTGGTGCATTATCGGGAGCCAGTTCCAGTCAGGTGAAAGCAACAGCTGTTGTCAGCAGCAATTATTTTTTAAAGGATTCTTCAGAAACCATTTTTACCTCACATCCTGAGGGAAAAGCGGGGAGGGGAATTGATTTGTCTGCAAATGTTGGCGTTCAGATTTTTCTTTCTGCCAAGCCGCTCTTAAAGACAAACGCAGAAAAAACAGATTCAAGCAGATATTACTACGGAAAATTAAGACTGCATTTTAGCCGGCCCGTTGATAATCCAGTGCTTTCTCTGGTCGGTTTAGGCGCTACGACGAATTTTGGCAACAGCCACCTCGGCTTTGCTACGGAGCTGGAACTTTTATCTCCTGCGGTTAAAGTTGAAAAGTTATCAGGAACCAAGGAGCTGATACTTGATGAAACGAAAACCAAAATCCTGCACAATAAAAGTACGATTACGGGCAATTGTGAAGCGGGGGCCGCTTGTGGAAGTGTAGTTGTAAAAGGCGTACAAATCAAGGATCTGATATTCGGGGTGTATCTGAGAGCAGATGGTGGCCCTGGTATCTGGGGGACCGAAAAGGTTACCAATTCCGGTGATGCGTGGCATTTGATCGTTTCCCTGGCAGGACAATAGTTTAGATATCTCAATGGTTGTAAGTGAGACTCTTTGACAATCCCGGCATTGTCAAAGAGTCTTTTTATTTATAAAAAATCAAAGGATTTGTACGCAACGCAATTCTGGTACAAAGTAACAGGAGAAAGAAACATTATTCATTAGAGTATACCTGAGTTATTTTAATGTACTTCGTTACTTAGGTATAATTTAAAATCTGATTAAAGATGAGTAGCGCTGTTGAAAATATTACGTAACGAATAATGTTCTACCAGTAGATTATTTGTGAATTATTTATGCGGTTTGTTGAATAATATCAAAATTATATTCCTTATTTATTAAATAATATGATATTTTAATGAAATTAAATAAATTTTCTCAAATCATTTGATACATACGTAATTGTTTCTTAATGTTGTATTAAATACTTACGTAATTAAACGATCGATTAGATTATGAGAAGATTTATCCTTTGTGTAGGTGCAATGCTTCCCTTTCTTTATGGGAATGTTTATGCAGGCGACGGTCCTGATAAAAAGGACAAGAAGACCGACAGGAAAGTACATTTGCTTCGGGAATTGCCAACCTATCTCGCACCAGTCGATTCCTCTGTCATTGTAAAAGAGAAGGCGGATGAGGAATTCAAGCCATCTATTCATGTTGGTGCTATTGTTCACATGTTCGCTTCGGCAGAGCAATCGGGTTTTGGCGGGGCGGCATCGGCGGACGCAAAGGACTGGAATAAAGGATTTTCGTTGTATCGGGCCAGGATACTTGTTGGGGGGCAATTGTCGAAAAAAGGTAGCTTTTTTATGGAGACGGATCTTCCTTCCCCAATCGGCGTGCAGCTCGGAAATGGAACAAAAAATGTGAAAGTGGCTCCTATTATTCTTGACGCCCAATACGAATATGATTTTTCCAATGCTTTCCAGTTGATTGCAGGAATGCAGCTGGTTTCCAGTAATAGAAACGGCTTGCAGGGAGCTGCCGGATTAATGGCCAATGATTTTACCTACTTTCAGTATCCGTATAATATGTTCGGAAACAGCCCTTTGCAAGGAAATTTCGGCAGAGATCTTGGTGTCAATGCGAGAGGGTTTCTTCTGAAAGACAAACTGGAATATCGTCTGGGTGTGTTTACGGGAAGAAATCTGGATGGACAAGCACCTTTACGTATAGTAGGAAGGGTTGCTTATAATTTCCTTGATCCTGAAAAAGACTATTATTATGCCGGCACGAAACTCGGAACAGGAAATACTTTTGCCTGGGCAGCTGGTTTTGATACACAGGGTTCATACTACAACGTGGGAACGGATGTTTTTATTGATAAAAAAGCAGGTAATGCAGGCTCTGTCACTTTGAACGCAGCTTTTCAATACATGACAGGCGGTACAAACGTGAATTCTAAATATTCTTTTGCAGGATTAATACCGCGTCAAACTGTTCAATTTCTGGAACTTGGCTATTATTTTTCCAAGTCAAGATTGCAGCCGTGGATCCGCTATGAAAATCAAAATATTTCGTCGGAAAAAGAACAGGCAGGGTCGGAGCTTACTACGAGTTTTGATAAAGCGAAATCGAGCAAGGTGTATGGCGGCGGATTAAATTATTTCTTTAACGGAAATACAACAAATCTGAGATTATCCTACGTAGCACGGCAACACAATATCGCTGATGCTTCGGGTAGTTTTTCATCCAAATCCTATGGTCAGTTTTGGTTGCAGGTGCAGTTTTTCATATTTTAAACTGTAAAATCATTGCCCGTATTACACTCAACGAGATTTAAAAAATATAATTACTTACGTAGTCTGATTGTCGTACCTGTTAAAATTTATAAGATCTTAGCGGACGGAAATTGAAATTCATTACGATTGACATTTATTTTTCACTCTATATCACTATTAACTTTATACAAATGAAGACATTACAAATACGTCAATGGAGCATATTCGTGCTTGCAATGGTCATGGTACTTTCCGGTTGCGGTGGTTCGGGATCAAGTGACAAAAAAGAGGATAGCGAAACGGTTAAAATCGGTATTCTTCATTCACTGAGCGGAACAATGGCTATTTCGGAAGTTTCTTTAAAGGATGTGGTTCTGATGGCGGTTGACGAAATTAATGCGAAAGGTGGAGTATTGGGCAAAAAAATCGAACCTGTTATTGTTGATCCTGCCTCTGACTGGGATTTGTTTGCTGAAAAATCAAAAGAGTTATTGCTGGACAAAAAGGTATCGGCAGTATTCGGCTGCTGGACTTCCGTGTCGCGGAAATCTGTCTTGCCTGTATTTGAAGAAAACAACGGTCTGCTTTTTTACCCGGTACAATATGAAGGTGAAGAGTGCTCAACGAGTGTGATTTATACGGGTGCAACGCCCAATCAACAGCTGATACCTGCGGCTGAGTATATGATGAGTGAAGAAGGGGGTGGCTACAAAAAGTTCTATCTGCTGGGAACAGACTATGTTTTTCCACGGACAGCCAATAAAATCCTGAAAGCATTTTTGCTATCCAAAGGAGTGCCAAAGGAGAATATCGTAGAAGAGTATACGCCTTTTCACCACCAGGATTACCAGACGATTGTGTCGAAAGTAAAACAATTTGCGGCTGGCGGAAAAGCCTGTGTGTTATCAACGATTAATGGTGATTCGAACGTGCCGTTTTATAAAGAATTTGCCAACCAGGGATTATCGGCCGCCACTTGCCCGATTATGGCTTTCTCGGTAGCCGAGGATGAGCTGCGCGCTACGGACACCGAATTTTTGGTTGGGCACTTGGCCGCATGGAATTATTTCCAGTCGATGGAGTCAGCGGAAAACAAAAAATTCGTCGAAGATTTCAGAGCTTTCTGCAAGAAAAATAATTTACCGGGCGGAGATAAAAGAGTGACCGATGATCCTATTTGCTGGGCTTACACAGGCGTATACCTTTGGGCAAAAGCAGCCGAAAAAGCAGGTTCTTTTGATGTGTCAAAAGTGCGCCCGGCTTTGTACGGCATGGAGTTCGATTCGCCGGATGGCCTTGTAAAAATGGATACCAAAAACCATCACCTGGCTAAACCTGTTATGATCGGAGAGATAAAACCGGATGGACAGTTTGATATTATCTGGAAATCCACGGGACTGGTAAATCCTGAGCCGTGGTCAAAGTTGACTTCACCGGATAAGGATTGTGATCATGTGAGCCATGCGGGAACGTATACAGTGGCAAGTAAATAATCAACGTAATTTGCGAAAGAATTTTCTTCGCAGAATAATCTAACCGTACCAGCCGCTTTTGAGGAAAACGGAAGCGGCTGGTATAAAAAATAACTTTTAAGGCCTTTACAAGGAGTCTATTCTCAACTTTAAACTTCCAAGTTATGAACTACATCACCAAAATGTGGCTGGGGTTTTGTTTGTGCCTTTTGATTGGAAAACAGGTCTCTGCGCAGTCTGACAGCACAGCTATTTACGTGAGCGAAGTGCTGAATCCATCAAATGATTCGGCCAGAATATCGGCTCTCCGCAAACTGGTTATGCTTCGGGAGCCATCCACTTTTCCCTTGCTTGCAGCAATCAATGATAAAAAACTTTACTTTTTTAATAACAAGCCGGTAACAACCGGAGCTGCGGAGGCGCTGGCAAACGGAGATGAAGTTTTTCCGCTGTTTCTGGTTTTTCCAGAAAACAAACCGCTTTTAGACGCAGCCGGAAAACCTGAAAAATGGTCACTTTCATCCCTCAAAAAAGTCGATATAAGCCGTACAGACCGCTTATCCCTGACAACAATTTTACCCTACCTGAACCTTGCCAACCCTGAACCTAAAAAACGAATTATTGCTTACGGGCAGCTATTAACTTCATCGGACGAATCAAAAATTAATATTTTATCAGAGGCGTTACGGTTGGAAAAAGACAAGGAAGCGCTTACAGCCGGAAAGGAAATTTTGTTTCAGTTAAAATTAAATGAAGCAAAATCGGATGGTTCTGCAAAAGCATATATTGACAGTCTGGATAATAACTGGGGTGAAAATGTTACCATCATTTTGAAGGATTATTCGAGTGCCGGAAAGCTGGCAGGTGCGAAATCTTATGCCGCCGAAAAAGTGAAGTCGCTGGAAGGTTTGCAGTCAAGAATCGAAAAGGCTCAGAATTTATTCAGTGGAATAAGTCTGGGCAGTATTCTGATCCTGATAGCACTTGGACTGGCGATTGTGTATGGACTGGCTGGCATTATCAATATGGCGCACGGGGAATTTTTGATGATCGGAGCGTATACTACTTTTTGTGTTCAGTCGCTTTTTATTGATATACTGGGAATAAAATCAGATCTGTTTTTCTTCGTTTCCCTGCCTGTATCTTTCCTGGTGGCCGGTTTCTTTGGTCTTATTCTGGAAAGACTGGTGATCCGGCATCTGTATTCACGGCCGCTGGAAAGTTTGCTGGCAACATGGGGCGTGAGTCTGATTATGGTACAGTTGGCAAGAAGTATTTTTGGAGACCTCACCGCCGTGAAAGCGCCATCATTTTTGGCTGGCGGCTGGCAGGTTATGCCGCACTTAATTCTTCCTTATAATCGTCTCTTTATCATTGGTTTAACGATTTTGGTCGTTTCGCTTACCTATTTAATGCTTTACAGAAGCCGACTGGGTATTCAGATCCGCGCTGTGACGCAAAACCGAAGTATGAGTGCCTGTTTGGGTGTGGAAACCAGGAAAGTGGATGCCATCACATTTTTTCTTGGATCGGGTTTGGCCGGACTGGCCGGTTGCGCAATGACTCTTATTGGTAATGTTGTGCCGGATATGGGACAAACCTACATTGTGGATTCGTTTCTGGTTGTTGTGACCGGCGGTGTAGGAAAAATCGCCGGAGCTATTTTGTCTGGTCTGGGTATTGGCTTCCTGACCAAAGTACTCGAATCTTTTTACGAGGCTGTGTATGGAAAAGTTCTGATTCTGGCGTTGATCGTTATTTTCTTACAATTCAAGCCAAGAGGATTATTTCCGGACAAGGGCAGAATTGCGGAAGATTAGATATTGCGGATTATCTCATATCCGAACGAAGAACATCATATTCACTGAAAATCATTTTCAAAATATACCATGGAAAAAACAAAAGACTTCAGGCTTTACGCGGCTTTTATCGTATTGTTTTTAGTACTGCTGCCTTTGGGGAACCTGCTTGGTTTCGTATCCAACAACACAATTTCACTATGGGGACGCTACTTTTGCTTTGCGATCGTTGCATTGGGTGTGGATCTGGTCTGGGGTTATACCGGAATACTTTCGATGTGCCAGGCATTCTTTTTCTGTTTGGGCGGATACAGCGTAGCGATGCATATCGTGATGAAAGGCGCAACGGCGAATGGGACAAATGGTACGCCTATCCCTGATTTTATGGTTTGGAACCAGGTTGAATCCTTGCCATTTTTCTGGGCTCCTTTTCAGTCATTTGGATTAGCGATGCTGCTGGGGCTGCTTATTCCGGCAGCTTTTGCTTTTGTTTTTGGATATTTTATTTTTCGAAGCAGAATCAAAGGTGTTTACATGGCGATTATCACCCAGGCACTTGCGCTCGCGATGTGGTTACTTTTTCTGAGAAACGAAACGATGCTGGGCGGAACCAATGGCCTGACCGACTTCAAATCACTGTTAGGTTTTAGTCTTTCTTCTCCTCATGTAAAGCTGGGATTATACTTGTTCTCACTGGCAGGACTTTGCGGAACCTATTTTCTGAGTAAAAAGCTGGTAGGTTCGAAATTCGGGAAAGTGCTTCAGGCAATCCGCGACAGCGAGTCCAGAACGAGTTATACAGCTTACCGGGTTTTGGATTACAAACTGGCCATATTTATCGTCGGTGCCTTATTGGCTGCATTTGCCGGAATGTTGTATGCCCCTCAGACTGGTATCATCACGCCCGGAAGAATGGACGTGCGCGCTTCCGTAGAAATGGTTATGTGGGTCGCTTTGGGCGGGAGAGGAAAATTGAAAGGAGCCATTTTGGGCGCACTTATCGTGAATTTTCTATATAGCGTCTGCACCAGTCTCTTCCCTGATTCGTGGTTGTTTATCCTTGGGTTTCTGTTTGTTGTCACGGTGCTTTACTTTGATAAAGGATTTTGGGGGATCATCGAAGTGGTTCAGGATAAATTCAGGAATAGAAAAAGAAATATCCGGACCGTATCCGAACAGGAGGCACTGCAATCCTGACAGAAATCTGCTTTCAGTTTCTAAAATCATTTGCTATAAACCTAAAACTGCTTCATATTATGCTACTTGCGGTTAAAGATCTTTCAGTTTCCTTTGGCGGTGTTCACGCTTTGAACCTGAGCCATTTCAATTTGCGGGATAAGGAACTCCGTGTTATTATTGGCCCAAATGGTGCAGGAAAATCTACATTTCTGGATATTTTATGCGGTAAAACAAAACCTGACTCGGGAGAAGTATTATATAATGGAATACCGGTTTTGGGAAAAACGGAAGTGGAAATTGCCAATCTGGGCATTGGAAGAAAATTTCAAAAACCATCCGTTTTTCCTAGTCTTACCGTTTATGACAATCTGCTTCTTGCGTTCAAAATGAAGAAGAGCATTTTTGCTTCACTTTTTTTTAAACCCACCGAAGAAATCGACTTCCGGATTCGTGAGGTTGCGGTCAAAGTCGGTTTGTTAAAAGAGCTGAGAAAGATAGCCGGCGAACTTTCTCACGGACAGAAACAGTGGCTGGAAATAGCCATAGTCGTTTTACAGGATCCCAAATTAATGCTGATTGATGAGCCAGCGGCGGGCATGTCGGATGAGGAAACAGAAAAAACGGGAGATCTTCTAATGCAACTGGCAAAACATCATGGCATCATTGTGATTGAGCACGATATGAAATTTGTGGAGCAGATTGCTCAGGAACTGGTAACGGTTCTGGTGCGTGGAAAACTGCTTATGGAAGGGTCTTTCGAGGATGTTCGGAATGATCAGCGGGTTATTGACAGTTATTTGGGCAGGGCGAATGTACAACTTGAAAACTTCTGAAATCATGAGCGAATCGATTCTGAAAATAAATTCACTGACAGCAGCTTATGGGCAAAGTACTATTTTGTGGGGGACTTCGCTGACTGTTAAAAAGGGAACGGTGACGACCGTGATGGGAAGAAATGGGGTTGGTAAAACCACTTTACTGAAAACCATAATGGGAATTGTTACACCGCAATCCGGTATGATCGAATATAAAGATGAAGATGTTACGAATGTGCCGGCTTTTAAAAAATCGAGAATGGGAATTGCGTATGTTCCGCAGGGGCGTGAGATAATTCCAAAGCTGACCGTATATGAAAATCTGAAACTTGGGCTGGAAGCATTAAGCGACCGAAAAGCCAAAATCCCTGAAGACGAAATTTATACGATGTTTCCTATTCTAAAAGATTTCAGAAACCGGTTGGGAGGCAATTTAAGCGGGGGCCAGCAGCAGCAGCTCGCTATCGCCAGGGCTTTGACCGGAAGGCCGTCTTTGCTTTTGCTGGATGAACCGACAGAGGGAATTCAGCCATCAATTTCTCAGGAAATCGGGCACATCCTGAAAAAACTGGCAAAGGAACAGGGGATCTCTGTTTTACTGGTAGAACAAAAAATTGATTTCGCCCGTCCTGTTACCGATTACTTCTATTTCATGAACCGCGGCGCCGTCGTTTCTCAGGGCAGTTCGGAAGAAATGAGTATGGAAGAGCTTCAAAATCATATTTCTTTATAATATTTCCTGATAAGTTTATATAAGTTTTATCCTCCAATTTATTACGCAAAATATCTATGTTTTCATTCTTATACCTACGTATATTTACACGTAGGTATAAGAGGTTTTCGGGCTTCCAGGTAAGGACATCTTAACAAAGAAAAAATTCAGGTTATGTTCAGAAAAGAACCGGTTAAGGATGAAACGCAGGAGAGAAAGACGTTTCTTTATTTTACATGGCTATATGTTTCTGCGCTGCTGATTGTTGCAGTAATTTCAATCCTCAGCCAGATCCTTATTCAACGATACCTGACTGCACAAAGGGATGATTCTCACATCATTAACTATGCTGGCCGCCTTCGTACATATAGCCAGACATTGAGTAAAACGGCCTTGCTCATTGAATCAGGACGTGATCTTGAATCCAATAAAAAGGAATTTGTCAATACGCTGAAACAATGGCAAAAAGCACATCAAGCACTTATTGGCGGTAATTCTTTTCTTAACCTGCCACCTAATAACCGGAAAGAAATCGCGATGATGTATGATATGGTGAAAGAGCCGTATCAGGAAATTCTGACCGCTTCCAACCAGATGGTTTTGGTAATGGAAAAAAAATCGTCGGTCGACTCAATGGATATAAAACCCTACGTTAAGAAAATTCTGGAATATGAAAAGTCCTACTTGCTGGGGATGGAACTGATCGTTTTTGATTACGACCGGTTCTGGCGGCAAAAAGTACGTACATTGAAAGAAATTGAATACATTTTGCTTGGCGTTGTTTTATTTACACTTTTATTGGAAGCAGGACTGATCTTTTTCCCACTTTCTGTGCGTATCCGGCAAACGATGACGGGCCTTATTGATTCTGAAAACAGATCCAAAAAACTGGCTGAGCAATTACAGGAAAGCAGCAAATCCATCGAAAAATCACATAAGGAACTTCGTGAAACAAATTATGCACTTGAAAAGGCCACCTATCTTGTAAAAACAGATAGCGCAGGCAATATCATTTATGCAAATGATAAGTATTGTCACGTTACCAAATACACCATTATGGAACTCAGAGGAAGACCTCTTTTCTATAACAATCAGGGCGGCAAGGAAAGTATAATCTATGATCATATCCGCAATCCGCATCGCAGAACCGAGGTTTGGCAGGGGGAAGTTTTTGATACAGCTTCCGATGGTGCCGGCTTCTGGCTCGACGTGACGATGATGCCGATTATTGATAATAACAGCGATATCTATCAATATCTGGTAGTTTGTAACGATATTACAAAACGGAAAAATACTGAAAAGGAACTCTGGCTATTGACCGAAGAGAAGATGCGGCGGCAGGAAACCGAACAGCATATCCGTTCTTTTTCAATCATTACAGGACAGGAAAAAGAGCGCGAGCGTGTGGCCGCTGAAATTCATGATGGGATTGGCCAGATGCTGACAAGTCTTCGTATGAAACTTGAACAGGTGGACGATAGGATGGAATATAAAGATCCCGAAATACAAAAAGTGAACGAGTTGCTGGCCGGGATTATTTTTGAAACGAAACGGATTTGTGCCGACCTGCTGCCCAGTGTTCTGGAAGATTTCGGTTTACGGTCGGCGATTCGGGAATTGGTAAAAATGTGCAGGGAAACCGCTGGTTCGATCACTTTTCATCTGGAAGAAAATATTAAGATTGAAACACTGCCGCGAGAAGTGGAGATCGGGGTCTTCCGAATTTTGCAGGAAGGGTTAAATAATGCGATAAAACATTCAAGGGCTAAGCTGATAGAGATACATATCGATAGTGATTCCGAGTTTTTAAATGTCATTATTCAGGATAATGGTGAAGGCTTTTATTTTGATAACCAATATATTTATTCCAGGGAGAAATTTCCCAAAGCACATGGTCTCAGAGGTATGAAAGAACGGGCTGACCTGCTTAACGGCACATTCAATATCAGTTCCGCACCAGGAAAAGGGACCACAATTCAGTTGGAATTACCACTTCGTAAATCCTGATAGCAAGAAATAATTCATCGACGTAAAATAAATGCAAGCCGCAGTATGAAAAAAATAGCCGTTTTTTTAGTCGACGACCACGAGATATTTCGTAACGGACTAAAACAATTGATTAATAACGAGCCTGATATGGAGGTTGCCGGAGAAGCTTCGACCGGTGAAGACGCTATTGATATTCTTTCAAAAACCAGTGTCGATGTCATCATAATGGATATTCGTATGCCAGGAATCAGTGGTCTTGATACCGGGAAATCGGTTTTAAAAGACAATTCCAATGCGAAACTCTTGTTTTTCAGTCTCTTTGATAATCCTGATTACGTGCTCACTGCACTGGATATGGGCGCGAGTGGCTATATTTTGAAAGACACGAGTAACAAGATTTTCCTTCATGCGATACGTACGGTCCATAACGGACAGTTTTATTTTATCGGTGATGTAACGGATACGCTTGTTCGCAAATATCACGAGCAGCGGAATTCTACTGTTGATATTCAGTCGGGACAACCATCGGAAATATCCCTTTCGAAGCGTGAACAGCAGATTATCAGGATGATTCATCAGGGCGTTACGAATAAAGAGATAGCAGAATCCCTGGGTATCAGCATCCGGACAATCGAAGCGCACCGGCTTAATATTTTAAGAAAATTCCAGGTCAGCACGATCGAAGAAGCTGTTGAAAGTGCACGGGCGTCACTTTTACTATCTTGAAAACAGAAAAGTTTCTTGGTTGACTGAAAAACGCTGATTATATTTACGTACGTAATATTACCTAGGTAATATTTTTTAATAACTAAACACCTTACTGCTCATGCATTTATCTCCTCGTGAACAGGAAAAACTTTTATTGTTTTTAGCTGGCGAACTGGCTGAAAAAAGAAAAGCACGCGGACTGAAACTGAATTATCCGGAAGCGATTGCATTGATAAGCAGCCGATTGCAGGAGTCGGCAAGAGATGGAAAATCGGTGGCAGAACTTATGCAATATGGGGCTACCATTTTGCAGCGCGAAGATGTTATGGAAGGAATTCCTGAAATGATACATGATATTCAGATTGAAGCGACTTTCCCTGACGGAACCAAGTTGGTAACAGTCCATAATCCTATCCGATGAAAAATTTAGCATGATGATTCCAGGAGAATATATTTTGGCTGAGGGTGATATCATCGCCAACACCGGCAAACGAACCGAACCGATAACTGTTGTAAATACAGGCGACAGGCCTGTACAGGTTGGTTCTCATTTTCATTTTTTTGAAACAAATAAGCTGCTTTCGTTCGATCGTGCAAAGGCATACGGAATGCGCCTCAATATTGCATCCGGGACGGCCGTGCGGTTTGAGCCGGGTGAAGAAAAAAATGTAACGCTGGTCGAAATCGGAGGAAGGCAAAATATAACGGGATTTAATAGTCTGGTGGATGGGGATTTGAAATCGAATAAAGAAAAGGCACTTCAAAAATCTGATTCTGAAAATTTTAAAAACCTGACCACATGAGTTTATCAATCAACAGAATCAAATATGCCAATATGTATGGACCAACAACCGGAGACAAAGTCCGGCTTGGTGATACCGACATTATCATAGAAATTGAAAAAGATCTGGCGATTGGAAGTCAGTTTGCCTACGGCGAAGAGTCCAAGTTTGGCGGAGGGAAAACCATACGGGATGGTATGGCGCAATCGGCGACAGCCACACGGTCGGAAGGCGTGCTTGATTTTGTGATAACCAGTGTTATTATCATCGACCACTGGGGAATTGTCAAAGCAGATATCGGTATCAAAGACGGAAAAATTGTCGGGGTAGGGAAGGCAGGGAATCCGGATACAACAGATGGAATTGACCCGAACATGATCATAGGCGCATCAACCGAAGTGCACGGTGGCGCAGGACTTATCGCGACGGCCGGAGGGATTGATACGCACATCCATTTTATTTGTCCCCAACAAATTGATCACGCACTTTTTAGCGGCATAACGACGATGATCGGCGGCGGAACCGGCCCTGCGGACGGCACAAATGCAACCACCGTCACGCCGGGCGCTTGGAATATCCGAAAGATGCTGGAATCGGCTGAGGCTTTTCCTATGAACCTGGGTTTTTTGGGGAAAGGAAATTGCGCAACATTGCCTCCGCTTGAAGAACAGATCGAAGCGGGTGTTATCGGTTTGAAAATCCATGAAGACTGGGGCGCAACGCCGGCTGTGATTGATGCGTCGTTAAAAATGGCCGATAAGCATGATATTCAAATTGCGATACATACCGATACGTTAAACGAATCAGGTTTTCTGGAAAGTACGATGGCCGCTATCGACGGACGTGTGATACATACCTATCATACCGAAGGAGCGGGTGGCGGGCATGCGCCGGATATCATCAAGGCCGCCATGTATCCGCATATTTTGCCATCGTCCACAAACCCGACCCGGCCGTTCACTGTTAATACCATTGATGAACATCTGGATATGCTGATGGTTTGTCATCATTTGGACAAATCCGTTCCCGAGGATGTTTCGTTTGCCGATTCACGCATTCGTCCTGAAACCATTGCAGCGGAAGATATTCTGCATGATATGGGTGTTTTCAGTATGATGAGTTCAGATTCCCAGGCCATGGGGCGGGTTAGTGAAGTCATTATAAGAACCTGGCAAACGGCTGATAAAATGAAAAAACAACGCGGTTTTTTAGCTGAGGATAAAGCGAATAACAATGATAATTTCCGGGCAAAAAGATACGTGGCCAAGTATACGATCAATCCGGCTATCACACATGGAATTTCTGACTATGTAGGTTCGGTCGAGCCGGGAAAAATGGCCGATCTGGTCTTATGGAAACCAGCATTTTTTGCCGCAAAACCTGAAATGATCATCAAAGGCGGCATGATTATCGGCAGCAGAATGGGCGATCCTAATGCTTCTATCCCGACACCGCAGCCTGTCATTTATCGCCATATGTTTGGTGCTTACGGAAAAGCACTTTCCAATACCTGCGCGACTTTTGTTTCCCAGCTTTCTCTGGACAAAGGTATCGTTCAGCAATATGGTTTACAGAAAATGATTTTACCCGTGAAAAACTGCCGGAATATTTCTAAAAAGGATTTGATACACAACGATGCCACACCGCAGATTGACGTAAATCCGGAAAACTATGAAGTAAAAGTAGATGGCGAGCATATAACCTGTGAGCCTATTGCCGTGGCATCTTTGGCGCAGCGGTACTTTTTGTTTTAAAAGCAGGATTAGATTTAAAGATCAGGATCATGGTAGTAAAAGAAAAGCTGGGAAATATCAACGCATACGAAATTAAGGGCAGATATATCGACTGGCTGGAAATGGAGTGGTACGAAACGCGCAAAAGGATACTGCATAAGAAAACCGTGGCGGGAAGAGATATTTCACTCAAATTTTTAACCGAGTCACCTGAAATTACGCAGGGAGATATTCTGTATCAGGATGAATTTATCCTCATTGCAGCTGAAATTATTTCTTGCGATTGCATCATCGTCAAGCCGGAAACCATTTACGAAACGGCATCCCTTTGTTACGAAATCGGGAATAAACATTTGCCGCTTTTCTTTGAGGATGACAGCCTGCTGATTCCTTATGAAGCGCCTTTATTTCGTTTGCTTACAGCGCAGGGATACGTGGTTTTACGGGAAAACCGAAAACTTTTACAGCCTTTAAAAACGACCGTTTCGCCGCATGCTGATCAGGGAAACACCAGTTTGTTCTCTAAAATTATGCAATTGACAAATTCCTGATATGAATGCACAACTGCTCAGCTTATTGCAACTTTGTGATCCTACTTTGCCTATTGGTGGTTATGCGCACTCATCTGGGCTGGAAACTTATGTGCAGGCAGGCGTTGTGAACAGTACAAAAACGGCGGAGGATTTTATATTTCAAATGCTGACGCAGAATTTTAAATACGGTGATGCTGCATTTGCTTCGCTGGCTTATGATGTGGCTTTGCAGAATAATTATCAGGAACTTTTAAACCTGGATGAAGAATGTTCTGCGCTGAAATTGCCAAAAGAAATGCGCGAGGCAAGTCACAAACTGGGCAACCGTCTGATGAAAGTTTTCCAGCCTTTATGTAAAAATGAGTTGACGGAACAATACCTGGGAGCCATTAAATCAAAGGCTGCTTTTGGTCACTATTGCATTGTATTTGGCTTGTATGCTTATGCGCTCAATATCGGGAAGGAAGAAATGCTTACTGGCTTTTATTATAACACCAGTGTTGGATTTGTGACAAACAGCGTAAAATTAATTCCGTTGGGGCAGCAGGATGGACAGGAGCTGTTATTTTCCTTGCAGCCGGTTATTGAAAAACTGGTACAGGAATCCATGCTGCCGGATCGGGAAATGCTTGGAATGTGCTGCCCGGGTTTCGATATCAGATCCATCCAGCACGAGCGCTTGTATTCCAGGCTTTATATGTCTTAATGAAAAAAGACTTCCCGCTGGTTGTTTTCCAGTGATCCCATTTTATTTAAAACCATATTAACGGTGCAGATCGCCGAAAGCCAAAATGACCATGGAAAGAAATTATATAAAAATTGGTGTTGCAGGCCCGGTTGGGTCAGGCAAAACGGCTCTGATCGAGCGTTTGACGCGTCACATGGCAACGGAGTATAGCGTTGGTGTGATTACGAATGATATTTATACCAAGGAAGATGCTGCTTTTTTAACACAAAACAGTTTACTCCCGGAAGCCCGGATCATCGGCGTGGAAACAGGCGGCTGTCCGCATACTGCAATTCGTGAAGATGCGAGCATGAACCTGGAAGCAGTCGAAGAAATGGCCAGCCGATTCCCTGATATCGAGATCATTTTTATTGAAAGTGGCGGTGATAACCTGTCTGCAACGTTCAGCCCGGATTTGGCAGATGTCAGCATCTTTGTTATTGATGTAGCAGAAGGTGACAAAATTCCAAGAAAAGGAGGGCCGGGAATAACCAGGAGCGATTTGCTGGTGATCAATAAAATAGATCTTGCTCCGTATGTGCATGCCAATCTGGACGTGATGGAGCGTGATTCCAGAAAAATGAGAAACGGACAGCCTTTTGTTTTCACAAATCTGATGAGTTTACAGGGACTGGACCAGGTTATCAACTGGATCAAAAAATACGCGCTGTGTGAAGAAATTGACGAACCGGTTTTGTTGAGATGATCGCATCTTTGAATATACAGGCGGCTTTAAGAGCTGATGTAACTTATTTGAAAAAAAGCTATTTTTCTCCTCCGTTAAAGGTAGCAGACATTACGGAAAACCGGCGTGAAAAATGGCTGCATATCATGCAGATGAGCTCATCGCCGGGAATTCTGGATGGAGATCAATTGGATATAAAAATCGAACTGGCAGAAAATTGTCATTTGCAGCTGCATACACAATCTTATCAGCGCTTGTTCAGCATGAAAACGGGCGCGAGCCAGGTGATGGAAGTGGATCTGGCAAAAGGCGCGTCCTTTACTTATCTGCCGCATCCTGTTGTGCCTCAGGAGAATTCTGTTTTTAAAACAAAGAATAAAATCCGCCTGGAAGAAGGAAGCTGTCTGATCTGGGGTGAAATTATAACCTGCGGCAGAAAGCTCAACGGCGAGATATTCCGTTTTTCAAAATACCACGCGATCACAGAAGTTTATCGTTTTAACAAATTGATTATCAAAGAAAATATTTGTCTGGATCCTTCTTCAATGGATCTGCACGCAACAGGGTTTCTGGAAGGCTTTACGCACCAGGCAAGCCTGATTTTTATAGATGAAAAAATTGAAATAAATACGCTGATCAACGAGGCCAGCATATTTCTGGAAACACAGAAAGAAATAATTGCAGGAGTAACAGCCGCTCCTGAGTCGGGAATTTTAGTTCGGATTTTGGGTAATAAATCGGAACAATTAATGGATTGTCTGAAAGAAATTACGGAAATATTTACGAGAAAAAACTAATCATGTCGACTGAGTTACAAGTTTTACTAACCGCAGCAGTTACCATTGCCTGTCTTCACACATTCAGCGGGCCGGATCATTATATCCCGTTTATTGCCCTGTCAAAAGCCAGAAACTGGTCTTTTCCCAAAACCCTCTGGTGGACAATTATCTGCGGTTGCGGCCACGTATGGAGTTCCATTTTGTTAGGACTGGGCGGGGCGGCAATTGGTTGGTCGCTAAGCAAAGTGGAGTGGCTGGAAGAAGTCAGAGGTGGTTTGGCCGGGTGGATGCTGCTCGGGTTTGGGATTATTTACGGAATCTGGGGTTTACTCAATGTGTATCGTAACAAGACGCATAAACATTTCGATATTGAGGAGCAGGGCGATATTTATGTGTATGAACACAAGCACGGTTCGGCGGTGAGAAGCGGTGAAAAACATAAAGTGACGCCCTGGGTTATGTTCATTATTTTTCTGCTGGGTCCTTGTGAGCCTATGATACCGCTTTTATATTTTCCGGCGGCGCAAAATTCACTTTCGGGCATGTTGCTGATGATCGGGGTTTATACAATGGTAACCCTTGCTACTATGGTCTTTATGGTCGTGCTGGGTTTTTATGGAATTTCCATATTCAGAACTACGCAGCTGGAAAAATACATGCATCCACTGGGTGGACTGACGATTTTTATCTGTGGTGCGGGGATGGTTTTTATGGGCTGGTAAATCCGTTTATCGGCCGTTTTCTTATTTGTGAATTTTTTAAAGCGCATCAGATCCCCGATGATTTGCCCTGAACTTCTTTGTCTTTTACCGTTTAATAAATACATGCGAATAAATTCTATTCTGCGTGTAGAAAAGTTCAGTATTTAATTTTCATTTTCTTCTTTTTTGAGAGTATAAAAATAACAGGCATTTTGTCTGCATGTATTTCTATGCATTTGCTAAACAATACTTTACAAAAACTGTTACCTAAAACTTCACAATTATGGACGATCATGATGAAAAAGAAAAAATCGACGAGCTCAGGCTTATTGTACAGGAAGCGGAAAATACGGGGGATCTCGGGATGATGGCCGATATCCTGTCCGATGATCTCACGGTTATAGCGCCCGGCGCTCCTGTTATTAACTCAAAATGCGGCGGCGTGGATTTCCTGAAATCCTGGTTTGATGCTTTCACGATCAAGATCAGTTACGTGTCCGAGGAAATAGAAGTAAAAGGAGATCTGGCTTACGAATGGGCTACGTATCACCAGCAAACAACCGACAAATCCACCGGTGCACAGGCTTCCGAGACAGGAAGAATTTTATGGATTTATAAAAAATACCAGGGAAAATGGCTGCAGCATTTTATCATCTGGAATACTGCGGCCTGAGATTGCTTATCCTCTAATCATCATAAATAAATTCACCATGTCTTATTTACACGCTCCGCGTTTGGTATTTACCGGCGATTTCCTTTCGGATGTCAGCACCGTAAACAATGATACTGCCCATTACAATAACGCAACTTTTAAGCCCAATTTTCAGGAACCCGGCCAGGGCGCAAGCAACGGATGGTGGAATCCGGAAGGCGGCGCCGTTTTTGATTTTCAGAATTGTACCGTTCAGCAGATATTTCTGCCTGATGGAACCACACAAACCGATTCTTTGCAGGATATTATAATCGGTCAGGTCGTCGCCGGAGCAGAAGGCCGCCCGACGGGAAAAATGGTAGATCTGGATCCCGACGCGCAAATGGTTTCAGCTTTGTGGTGTGTTCAGTTGAGAATCTGCAATGCGCAAAATGAGCTGCTTTTTAAGGGAGATCTTGAAACGACCTGTTTTCGTGATATCCAGTTCAGGCAAACGGATGGTGGGAAAAGCAATGGTCAGCCGCTGGGGGCAAGCTGGACATCCGTATTAACCAATGTTGTCTGGGGTGAGCTGGCGGAAACTTCTCCTTTTTTAAATGAACTTAAAAATACTACGCATGGAGACAAGTTATCGATCAACCTGAATCCCTTCGGATATTATTATGCTCATAATGACGGTAGATTTTCACTGGGACGAATTATTGGATCAATAGGTCCTTATTTTGAAGGTGAACCAACAACTTTTGCAGCGACCCGTCGCTTGTACGGAATTAAATACAATACTGCCATCAGATCCACCTATTTTAGTAATACCAACTTTCTGGTTGAAAAGGATAAAAAGCGATTAAGCATTGATTTTGGAGCCAGTTTTCCGGTTTCGGATTCGATCGGGACTATCAATTTTAATCAGGAATTACGTATTGCCGTAAGTCAGATTCCCCTGGATTATTCGGCCAATAAGGAGAATCAGACGTTTTTTATCTCTTCCCAAAATCTGACGCAGATCGGTACTGTCAACTATCAGTCCGATCCTGGCTGGCTGAATAAAACCGGTGGGATCATTTCGTTTGACGAACTGTCCGACGATGTGATTTCGTTACTGGCTAATAATCAGCTGATCCTCGTTACACCTTCAAGTACCAATCCTGATTTGTTTGCGATCATTGCGAGAGAATCAACGGATGGGTTATTCGTCCGGGCGGATAATTTCGTGCAGCGACTGGATGCAGGCGATACTACCGAAATCGATTTTTACGCTTATCAATACGGAGAACCGCTTGCGTCCACATCCATCACGATCACCTTGCAGCCTCCAACGCCGGATACTCCTTTTGGGACGGGCCAAAACGAAAACCCTATTTCCATCGTTTACGGGAACAATTATCCCGTGGATGGAATCAGTTTTCAGTCACAGGTTATCACCAATGCGCATGGAAAAGCCCGGATGAAGCTGACAGGAAACAGCATTCAAAGTCCAAGAGTTTATATCGATGGGCAAATTTATACAATGTCTTATCAGCTCATTGCAGTGGATCCGGCTTTTGGTACGGAGACAATCGAGGTGCATCTGCGGGATGATTTCAAAGTGATTGAAAAACCAGTCTGGGAGGATATTTCGTCCATGATGATCCAGTATAGCAATCTATATCCGATTATGAGTAAGTACGTTGTTAACCTTGCAGACCCTGAGGACCTGATTCTTAAAAAGAACATTTTGATTTTTGCCTTCTCCAGAGCTATGCAGGATACGATGCATATGCCGGTCACGAGGGATTTGTCCAACGCAAAAAGACAGACGATTTTGAACTGGCTTAATAATCCGGAAATTGAAAAAAGAACCATTTTGAAAAGCAGTTTTGAACAGTCGAAACCAGAAAACCCCGTAGCGCCGGGAAGTGCTTTATCAGATAGCCAGATTAAGTATCGCGAAGCGGTGAAGGCGAAAAATGGTTCATTTCCGCATTTTCAATCCGTTGATAATTTGTTTGAAAATATATGACTTACCCTCAAAACCGTCTTTAAAATGTTAAAAATAGATTCAAAATTCATAGAACGCGTTCAGCGATCGTCGGCAATTGAGGAATTATATCCTATGCTTCAAAATGCGATTGAGCTTGAACATTCAACCATTCCACCGTATCTGACGGCGATGTTTTCCATCAAGCCCGGCAAAAATGTGGAGGACAGGAAAATAATTCATTCCATCGTGATCGAGGAAATGATGCACATGACCATCGCTGCCAATATTCTGAATGCTTTGGGTGGACAACCTTATATCAACAACAGCGATTTTGTTCCCGAATATCCGGGGCCGCTGCCGATGGGGATTGGTAATGGCCTGATCGTGAGCCTGGAAAAATACTCAAAGGAGTGTGTGAAAAATGTCTTTATGGAAATTGAGGAGCCTGAAAATCCGCTGGTTTTTAGAAGTGCCGCCCTTGCTGTCCAGGATTACAGCACAATCGGTCAGTTTTATCTTGCTTTGCAAAAGAAAATCCAGGAGCTTGCTCCTCATGAGCTGCCTGGCAACAAAAGCAAACAAGTGACTTCGCCTTTCTTTGATTCCAGTTTGCTTTTTCCCATTTACACGAAAGACGATGCCGTAAACGCCATCAATATCATCGTGGAACAGGGAGAAGGGACTTCCATTTCACCGCTGGATCAGGATGGCGAAATAGCGCATTATTATCGGTTTGAAGAGTTGTTTAAAGGAAAAAAACTGGTAAAAGATGATCATGCTCCAAACGGATTTTCATTTAGCGGAGCCGATATTCCGTTTGATGAGGCGGACGTTTTTCCTATTTTCCCCAATACAAAAATAAGTATGCTAACTTCCGGTACGGAGGAATGGAACCGTATGAATCAGTTTAATACGAGTTATTTTTCCTTGCTGGCGGGTTTGCACAAAACGTTTAACGGAGAACCGGAAATGCTCAATAATACCATCGGAGTGATGTATGATTTAAAGCTTACAGCCGAAAAATTATGCTCTACGCCATTTCCTGACAAGCCGGGTTACACCATCGGGCCGTCTTTCGAATACGTAAGCACACCAGCGAAGCCGGTTACTGTATAGAAAAAACAAAGCGATAACGTAAAATTTTTACGTTATCGCTTTTATAAAACCGGGTTGACTAATTTTCATTTCATCGACGTATGTATAAAATTATTTGGAGGCAAAACATATCTTCCTTGAAGGTCAGTATTCGTTTTTTGACTTCTTAATAACTGGAACAGAAGATCGGTCTGTCTGAAAGATTTAGCCTGTTCCTCTGAGCATGAAGTCTGTCTGCCAAAATAAAAATACGGATACACGAACCAGCAATAATCTTCAGGTTTGGTGTGCGGAGGAACTTGCCAGTAATTGTCTGTTTCATAAATTGCTCTTGTGATTGGATTGACAATATCCGGGTGGGATGTGCCTTTCACATAAATACTATCAACTTTTCCTTTTGAATTTACCCTAAAATAGAAAATGCTCAATTGTGTTTCACAATCTCTTACAAGGGGGGATGGATGATTAAAACTCAAAAATTTATCTAAGTCAGGATCCTTTATTCTGATACTATAATAAGTGTTCAGACCAATTTCAAACTGAGGCTTCCAGCCCTGTGCTTCGCTGCTTAACGGAATAAAGAGTATAACGAGAAAGGCTTTTAATAATCGTAAAAACATCATGGACAAGTTGCGGGCGTGAAAAACACAAGGTATTATTTCTTTGAACTTTTGGCAATGTTTTGACGTATTTTTTATTTAAAAAGTTTTATTTATTTGAAATGTTATATTTCTAGCTTCTTTTACTTTCTATATTAGTGGTAATAAGCGCGCTCAAAAATCGATACTTGATGAATAACCAACTGCCCAGCGAAAATGCAATAAACCGTCGTGATTTTGTAAAATACAGCAGTTCGCTGATAACTCTTGGTATGTCAGGTTCTGATATAAATCTGTCTTCAGGAAAAGCTGAAAAACCTGTTGGCAAAGTTATCCGGGTCAAAAATGTCAGTGCGAATTTTGAGCGGGAATCCCTAAATCCCTATCGTTTCAAAGGCAGTCAGATTACTGAAAGCTGGCAAACGGCTGCTTATCTTGAATCCGAATCCGGTCTCAGCAAAATAGGACTGGGTACACAGGGCGTGTTATGGTCGGATTCCCGGGTAGCTGCCGCACATTCGGAGAGTGCCGGAAATGCGCTGATGTACGCAATGAGCGAGAGGGCTTTGCAGATCATGAAAGGGAATTCTTTCCAAAATCCAGTGGAGCTTCTGGATAATCTTTTGCCGGAGGTCTGGGCCTATGGTAAAAAAATAACGGGCAATGCTGATCTGCGGAAAACCTTCGCGCTCAATGCATTGGTGAGCGTGGATAACGCTGCCTGGCTATTGTATGCTGCTGAAAATAAAATGAGAACATTTGATGAGATGATTCCGGCCGCGTACAAGCCAAGCCTTTCTTTTCGTCATGAAAAGGTGGCAAGTATTCCTTCTTTTGCTGTGGGTTCAGATCTTGGTAAAATCAAAACCGCGGCTGATGAAGGTTATTTTATTATGAAACTTAAAACCGGATCATTCGGCTCACAGGCCGAAATGCTCGAAAAAGATATCGCTTTTATGAGCGCAGTTCACAAGGCGATAGGGCACTACGAAACGCCGTACACAAAAAATGGGAAAATTCCTTATTACATCGATCCGAACGGGCGCTATGAAAAAAAGGAAACACTGCTCCGCTTTATAGACCATGTCCGGAAAATTGGGGCAGTGGATCAGGTAGCGGTTATTGAAGAACCTTTGGGAGAAGATAATGATGATTTTGTAGGTGACGTAGGCGTACGAATCGGGGCAGATGAAAGTGCACATACGGTTGAGGATGCGGCAAAACGTATGGAGCAAGGTTATTCGGTCATGATTGTGAAGGCGATTGCGAAAACGCTTAGCATGACGATGAAAATTACGCAGCTGGCCTACGAGCGAAAAATTCCGTGTTTTTGTGCAGACCTCACCGTAAACCCGATTCTGGTCGACTGGAACAAATCCGTTGCAGCCCGACTTTCACCTTTTCCGGAGATCAATATCGGTTTGCAGGAAACCAATGGGCATCAGTATTATAAAGACTGGGATAAGTTGATGCGTTATCATCCCAGGGCCAGTGCTAGCTGGACACGGACCAATAAAGGTGTTTACACCACAGATCAATCATTTTTTGATCAAAGCGGGGGAATAATGGAAGACTCCGCGCATTACAGGGATTTGTTTGTAACCGAATAATTATTTGTTTCAGAAGTATAAATTTTCTATTATTAATGTAAATTAGTTCGTAGTCGGCACGGTTTTTGCAAATTACGATTAGTATTGTTTTACAATTAATTAGGATGAATATGAAAATGCAATGGATTGTCAACGCACTGGGTATGGTGCTCATTTCTCTATCGTTATCTGCACAAGTGGTGTCAAAAGATTCTCTGAATGTTTTGAAAAAAGAAAAGGAATCAATTGAAGTAAGTAAAAAATTAAACGAACGGAAACTCGAACTTGCTAAACTTGAAAACCAGTTAGCAGAAAAAACTTCGGAGGTATCAAAAACTGCCGAACAGGCACAGAAATCTGCCGATGAAAACGGTAAAATGGCTGCCAAGCTTGCGAATGACGCGCAGGATAAAAAGGCCGCAAAAAGAGCACGGAAAAGTGCCAATGCCGCTGAAAAGGATGCGAAAAGGGCACGAAGAGCAGAGGATAATCTGGCCAGTCTGAAAAAGAATATCGAATCCCTGAAAAGTAAAATTGCGGATGATGAAGGCAAGTTGTCTTCGTCGAACTGATCAAGTTGGAAGAATAATTTTCAGGAAAATAACAAAGTGTAAAACACCAGGACAAAGTTCAGAGAAATCTGAACTTTTTTATTTGCCTGAACGGGTAATTTGGCGAAGATTTATTCTTACATAATCTGATCATGTATATTTTGTAATCGTCTTATATCTTTTAAAACCAAACCTTTGAGCCCTAAAAAAATGAGAGTCCTGAATTTTACACTGCTGATTCTGTTTGCCGCATCCATTACATTTGCCCAGTCGGGCAAAGTGCTGGACAACTTGTCTGTTCCGAGCAAATTATTGAAGTCGGAACGCAAGTTTGCCATTTATCTTCCGCCGGATTATGCCACTTCGGAACGAAGTTATCCGGTACTTTATCTCTTGCACGGAGCTGGCGACAATCATACCGGCTGGGTTCAGTTCGGAGAGGTTTTGAATATTGCCGATAAAGCAATCCGCGACGGCCTGGCAACACCCATGATCATCGTAATGCCGGATGCTGATACGGGCAGAAGAGGTTATTTTAATGATGTAAAAGGGGATTGGCCCTATGAAGATTTTTTCTTTCAGGAATTAATGCCTTTTGTTGAAAAGAAATATCGTATTAAATCTGAAAAGCGCTATCGTGCCGTTGCCGGTTTGTCCATGGGCGGAGGCGGGACTTTTATGTATGCGCTTCATCATCCCGAGCTCTTTTCTTCGGCATGTCCTTTAAGTGCTTCCACCGGGCCGATTACAGTGGAAGATGCGAAGAAAAACCTGATTCGAAATAATCCCAATATTGCAGATTCAACTGTCAGTACATATTATAACAGACACAGCGCTCTGGCATTGATCGATAAAATACCGGATGCTGATAAAAAGGCTGTTCGCTGGTATATCGATTGCGGTGATGATGACTTTTTATATGAAGGTAACAGTTTGGTACATATCGCTTTACGTAAAAAAGAAATTCCGCATGAATTTCGTATCCGTGAAGGTGCGCACAACTGGACATACTGGCGCGGATCGCTGCCAAGCGTTCTTGAATTTGTGTCTCAGGGTTTTCATCAATACTAAACAGACAACTCATTCTGTATGACGACTGAAATCTTTCCTGGCATTAAACAATTTGATCTCACAGGTAAAAGTGCAGTGATTACTGGCGGCTCCCGCGGACTTGGTTATGCCATGGCCGCGGGACTTGCTTCGGCCGGTGCCAGTTTGATGCTGGTGAGCCGGACACAGGACGAAGGAGAAGCTGCCGCCCTTCAACTGGAAAGGGATTATGGAACAAATGTGATTTCTTTTGCCGGTGATATTACTCTTCAGCCGGTAACCCAAGCCATGGCAGAAACGGCGGTGAATACTTTTGGTAAAATTGATATCCTGATCAACAGTGCCGGAATCAATATCCGTGGCCCGATAGACGAACTTTCGTACGAAGATTTTAGTAACGTAATGCGCGTTAATGTGGATGGAACCTGGCTAAGTTCGAGAGCCGTGGTGCCGTATATGAAGGAGCGAATGAGCGGGCGGATCATCAATCTGGCCAGTACACTTGGACTGGTCGGCCTGGCAAACAGGACACCGTATACAGCAAGCAAAGGGGCTGTCATACAAATGACCCGTGCATTGGCTCTGGAACTCGCCCCTTTCAATATTATGGTCAATGCGATTGCACCGGGACCTTTTTTAACCGACATGAATATTCCTATCGCCGATAGCGAAGAGGCCAAAAACATTGTTTTGGGCTCAACTGCGTTGGGACGGTGGGCACAATTGAAAGAAATTCAGGGAGCGGCCATTTTTCTGGCCAGTGAGGCAGCCAGTTATATGGTCGGGTCTGTTCTTACGGTTGACGGTGGCTGGACGGCACGTTAAAAGTAACCTGTAAATTCACCTGAAAACATTTGATTTTTCATAATAACCTTCTGCGGAACTTCAAGTTTATCAAAAGGTTATTGTGTTTTTTATTTAAAACTTGCCACAGACAAACAACCCCAGGCGTATTACTTCTCTGTTAGCTTAAAACTTTGATATTATTTCTAAGGGAAGAAATCACAAAACTGAAAATTAGAAAATTTCAGGCTGGAATACTTTTTGTATATGAATTCCGTTCTCAAACCTGTAATTATTTGGCAAATTACTATATAAACCAAATCTTCTAATTTTTTTCTAATAACCATTGCCGTCATATTACGCGTGTGAATCAACCTGACTAATTCTTATAAATTAACGTTATGGAAAGTATTGAGAGAGATAATGTTTTCAGAGAAGCAATTGCCGAGGCCAGCGACTTTAAGTTTGGAAGCAAAGTTGTAAAAGTCTTCGACGATATGGTGAACCGTTCGGTGCCCCACTACGGGGAAATTCAGAGAATGGTAGCCGAGCTTGCTTCCGACCATGCAAAAAAGGACACGCTGGTTTATGATCTGGGCTGCTCCACCGGTACGACGCTCATTGGGCTTGATGCGCTGGTATCTAAGGACATTTCCTTTGTCGGGATAGATGAGTCGGATGAGATGCTTGTGAAATGTAATGCCAAACTAAGAGATGCCGGTATTGAAAGATGTTATGAGCTTCGTGCCGCCGACCTGCACGGCAACCTTAATATTGATAATGCTTCGGTGGTTATTCTTTGTCTGACCTTGCAATTTCTCCGTCCGATCCACAGAAAGAGATGTCTGGAAAATATTTATAAAGGTTTGAATCCGGGTGGTACGCTGATTCTGGTAGAGAAAATTCTGGCTGAGGATAGTTTGTTCAACCGGGATTTTATCAAATATTATTATGACTACAAGCGTCGCAATCATTACAGCGAACTTGAAATTTCCCAGAAAAGAGAAGCACTCGAAAATGTCCTGATTCCTTACAAGTTATCGGAAAATATTTTCATGCTGGAAGATGTAGGTTTTGCTCATTGCGAAACTTTTTTTAAATGGTACAATTTTGCCGGAATTATAGCGCACAAAAAATGATAACGATAGGGAATTTCTTTTTCAGGTTCAGAAACGTTTTGTTTATTTTTCTTTACCTCCTGCTTTTTTTACCATCTCCTGATATTTTTACCCAGGAGCAATTCGGAGCCAACTATTATTTAATACCCATCATTTTAGGTCTTCTTGTGACCATTTCCGGGGAAGCCATCCGCGGCGCAACCATCGGGCTGGCCTATATTATCCGGGGTGGCAAGAATAAAAAAGTCCATGCGGAGACGCTGGTGACGGGCGGTATTTTTAAACATTGCCGAAATCCGCTGTATGTCGGTAACATTTTGATGCTCTTGGGTGTTGGGATTCTTTCCAATTCTTGGATTTATCTGGGGATTGTTTTTCCGCTCTTCCTGTTTATCTATCAGTCCATTGTGATGGCAGAGGAGAATTTTCTTGCGAATAAATTCGGGTTCGATTTTACCGTTTACTGTCAGCGCGTAAACCGTTGGCTGATCAATGTGAAAGGAATTGATGATACATTTTCCGAGATGAAGTTTAATTATAAACGCTGGCTTTTGAAAGAGTACAATACACTTTTTATCTGGCTGGTCGGGATTGTGGCCATTATTTTGTTCGAATACGAAAATCTGATACCTGATCCTGACATACGGACAGGAACCTTTATCGCTGTTTTTGTAGCTTTGGGTATGATTTACGCTTATGTCCGTTACCTGAAAAAATCAGGAAAAATGACGGATCAAATCGCCTGAAAGAACACAGAATTAACGATTCCGAATTTAAAATTATACGGATTTCCAGATTCATTCATTAGATTTAAAGGCAGGTATTGATTATTTTCAATGCCTGCCTTTGTTATAAAAATTTCTGACAACCGATCATTTTAGAATTCGAACTGCATAATGAAGCTTTTGCTTATAGAAGATGAACCCAGTGTAATATCGCTTATTCAAAGAAGTCTGTCGGCTTCGGGACATGAAATTACTGTGGCTATGGACGGGCAATCGGGTTTACAAATGGCTTTGCAGCATGAGTTTGACCTGATTCTTCTGGATTTGATGATTCCTGTTATCAATGGAATGGAAGTTTGCCGGCGGATAAGAAGTACGGATTTGTCCGTTCCGATTTTGATGCTGACTGCATTGGGAACGACCGAAAATATAGTTTCCGGGCTGGATGCCGGCGCCGATGATTATATGACCAAGCCTTTCAAGCTGGCCGAGCTGGAAGCACGTATCCGAACTTTGACCCGCCGTGGTAAGGAGCTGGAAAAGGATAAAAATGTGGATTTGCTCAGGATCGGAGATCTGGTTCTGGATAAAATTACAAAAACCGTAACGCGCGATTCCCAGCCTATTGAAATGACGGCCACGGAATTCAGGCTGCTGGAATTTTTGCTTTCCAACCAAAACAAAGTTTTGAACCGGATGGAAATTCTCGAAAATGTATGGGATATCAATTTTAATCTTGGAACGAACGTGGTGGATGTTTACATCAACTATCTGCGTAAAAAAATAGATAAAAATCACCGGTCCAAACTCATTCACACCGTTTTCGGGATGGGTTACGTGATGCGCCAGACTTATGAAGATCCAAAATAGAATTGCCCTTATTTTTACATTCCTGACAGCGGGTATTATCCTTTCGCTGAGCGTTTTTATCTATATTTTTGCATCAGAAAGTATTTCAGCCAGCTTTTTTCACCGGCTTGAAGTACGTTCTGATATTGTCGGGCATGCTGCACTTATAAAAAACCAGTCCCGGACTTCTATCTATTATGATATCAAGGAAAAACATCTGGGTGATCTGCCCTATGAGCAGCATCAGATCATATGGAAAAATGACGTAAAAAAAGCGGATAGTTTGCGAAAAAAACTTCCCTTACCTCAGTCATTTTACGATGCTATTGTAAGAAAGCAGCCCGCGCGTTTTTTTCAGAACGATACGTCCTATGTTGGCCTTAATATTATTCAGTCCGGCGAGAACATTATCGTGCTTTCGTCTGCCGTGGACTTGTACGGATTGGAAGAAATGGAAAATCTCAAAAAACTGCTGGTAACAGGTTTTTTTATATCACTCGTTTTCGTCTTCACATTCGGGAAGTTTTTTTCCAATCAGATTTTTCAGCCAATACGCCAGATTATCCGGAATGTAAAGGGGATAAGTGCGCATAACCTCAATCAGCGATTAAAGGTTGATAACAAAAAGGACGAGATTTCGGATTTGTCGCATACCTTTAACGATATGCTCGACAGATTGGAAATTACATTTGAAATCCAGAATAATTTTGTCAGTAACGCGTCTCATGAATTTAAAACGCCATTGACGATTATCAGTGGTGAAGCGCAGCTTGGACTTTCAGTTTCAGGTATTTCTGATATTGCAAAAGATTCTTTTCGCACCATATTCCGGGAATCGGAGAAACTGGAACATTTGACAAATAGTATGTTAAGTCTGGCGCAGACCGGTTTTGATGGAAAAAAAGAACAATGGGAAGAAATCCGGATCGACGAGCTTATTCTTGAAGTAAAAGCGACAGCAGATCAGATTATGCCCGGTAATGGCGTCATGATAAATTTTGACGAGCTGCCGGATAATGAGGAAAATCTTGTTGTGTATGGAAACGAGACTCTGCTTAAAGCGGCCTTCTCGAATATCGTGCTAAACAGCTGTAAGTATTCAGACAATAAATTTGTACATGTAGTTATCAAATCAGATGAAACTTATGTAATCATTGAAATAACGGATGAAGGTATTGGTATCCCGGATCGTGAAATTGCCCAGATTTTTGTTCCGTTTTTTCGGGCTTCAAACACGGAAAAATACAAAGGCTACGGGATCGGGCTTCCGCTTACAAATAATATCATAAAGCTTCATCAGGGTTCTATTGTCGTCAAAAGTGAAGTAGGAATCGGCACTACTTTCACAGTTTATCTACCCTTCGGTTAAGTGTATTTTCTAACTCCGTTTTAATTTTCTTATAACATTTTAATTTTCTGCACACTGGATTATAATCTCGTTTTTAACTGGGTCTAATTCCCGGAACGTAACATTGCATAGTCAAATTTTAGCCAAAAGCATTGTTAACCAAAACGATAAGATTATGAAGACAGTAATAATTCCAAGCGATTTCAGCCTAGAATCTATACAGGTTGCTGAAACAATTGCGAGAAAAGCCGGTGGAGAGGTTAGGATTCTGTTTATCCATCTTTTTCACATAGCGGACGACATCCAGGATTTGCTTTTTTCAAACTACCGAAAAAAAGAATATGAGTTTGTTTCTAACGAGTTTCGCAAGGAGTGTGAAATGTTGGAAGATATGTATGCCAAAAATTTGAAAAGTATAAACATCGAATTTTTCTACGGAAGCAAGCTGGCGATGTTTAAGAACTTTCTTGACTACAATAATGCGGATTACATCGCCTATTCAAAAAGCTATGGGATGCCAAAGCTCAGCAAAAGCAGTATCGATGCTTTGCCTGTCGTTTTAAAATGCGGATTGCCCCTGATCGACGCAGATGAAATTAACAAGGCAGCTTTTTCTACGATCGAAAATATGCGTTAAGCGATTTTCTGACACCTATTATCAACATCAACAAAGCAATAAAATATGCTTCTCAAAAAAAACATTCCTATAAAGTATGTTTTTGGAAAAATAAAATACGAAGTTCTTCTGGTAACATTGTACGGGCTTATTATTGAGATCGTTTACAAGAACTTCGAGATTACCAATATTTCCATTAACATGACAGTGCCCACAGTTTTGGGTACGATTATATCGCTTTTACTGGCGTTCAGGTCCAACCAGGCCTACGATAGATGGTGGGAAGCCAGAATTATCTGGGGCTCCATCGTCAATGATTCCCGGACACTCGCGCGTCAGATTCTTTTCATGGTCGATGATCCTTATCAGCCTGAAAATATCAAGGAATTTAAAAATCGCATCATCCGAAGACAGATAGCGTGGTGTTATGCCCTTGGCCATGGTTTGCGTAAAAATGATCCGATGCCGGCAATTGAAAAACTGATCTCAAAAGAAGAATATGATTACGTACGCGGTTATGAAAACAAGCATGTCGGACTTACACAGCTGCATGCCCGTGACATGAACAATGCTTTGAAACAAGGATGGGTTAATCCTTTTCAACAGGTTGAAATTGACGGTACCTTAACACGTCTGACTGACGCGATGGGGAAATGTGAGCGGATTAAAAATACCGTTTTTCCGGCCACATACAGCCTGTATATCCATTTGGCACTGCACTTTTTTATTGTACTGCTGCCTTTCGGGATGGTGGATTTATTTGGGTTTTTAATGGTACCTGTGCTGGTCGTGATCACTGCATGTTTCTTTTTAATTGAAAAAATGGCTATCCACTTACAGGATCCTTTTGAGAATAAACCGACCGATACGCCTGTTCTTACCATATCCATGAACATTGAGCGTGATCTTAAACAGATGATGAACGAGGAGTTCATTCCAAAGGCCTCAGAACCAGCCTCATTTTACATTTTGTAGTTAATAAGTAGCGTTGAGTAGAAAAGTGGGCCGGTTTCCGGCTCACTTTTCTGGTTTTCATACATCAGAGAATTACGAATTTCTTCGTTATCGTTTTGTTATCAATCACCACTTTCAGGAAATAAGTGCCTTTTGTGATTCCGGAAGGCAGGAAAGGCACAAGGTCTTTTGTGAGCTTCATTGGCTTTGTAAATAATGTCTTCCCCGAAATATCGATCAGAGTCACTTCTGCCGAAGCCAAATCCTTGCCTGTGAGCTTTATCTGAATATCATTGGAAGAAGACGGATTAGGGACAATGGTAATGTCCAGGAGCGTGGAAGGATCCGTTCCCAGAACAATTTCATTAAGTTTTACTTTAATGGATTTGGAATGCTCAGCCAAACCCCGCTGATCCACCATTAATAAACGATATACAACCGTATCGCCCGAAATAATTGTGGTACCGGTCTGATCCAGAAACTCATAGTTCTTTTTCTCTTTGGAATTCTGGCTGCTGTTAACACGCCCAAGGTCTTTAAAATCTTTTCCGTTGGAAGACCGCTCTACCTGAAAATGAGAAAATAAATGCTCCGATTCTGTTGTCCAGTTCAGTTTTACGACGTTTTGCGCATCTGCGACGCCTGTCAGCGAAAGTAACTTCACGGGAATAATTTCATTGAGTTTTACCGTTATCGTTTTTGAATACTCAGACTTGCCTTGCAAATCGGTCATTTTCAGACGATACGAAATAATGTCAGGTGTAAATGTTGTCTTTCCCGATGGATCTGTTAATTCGTAGAACTTTTTTTCTGTTGAATTCTGATTGCTGTTGACTCTTCCCAGATCGGTAAAATCTTTGCCGTTTACCGACCTTTCAACCTGAAAATGAGAGAATTTATTTTCGTATTCAGTAACCCATGACAGTTTTACAACATTATCTGCATCGGCAATTCCATCAAACGAAAACAGCTTTACGGGAAGTGGAATAATCACCTTAACATGAAACACATCGGTAAGGCAATTTTGTGAATCCTTGACGGTATAATCTGTATCTGCGGTTGGTGTTACGGTTAATGTTTTGGACGTTGCGCCTGTATTCCAAGTGTACTGGCCATTAAAGGAAGCATCCAGCGTGATACTTTTACCTTGTTCAATTTCAAGATTTTTATTCTGGTTTACATCTTTCACAATAGTAAATTTATCACGGATTAGCCCGTCGATTCCAATCCACTTCGCGTCAAGCCGGTTTCCTTCTACTTCCAGCATCATCGAGCCCCCGTGGTCTGCGTTGGAATAATACATGGCCTTGTGCGGATAGCCCGGGCTGGGTGAGCCAAGTTGTCCGCCGGAGCCGGCCACTACATAAACGGTCCCCTTGTTGTTCGCCGAACTTTTGATATAAGTACAGGAATTATCAGTTCCGTCATATCGGCCGGACGACTGGCTCACATTATGTACCGCACCGTTAAATGAGCCGGAATAGTCATAAAAACCCTGGATTAACCGCGTTCTTTCATACACATGGCTATGCCCGCAAAGAATAAGATCCACTCCGTTTCTTTCGAGGATACGGATGAAGTTTTCCCGGATTTTTATCATATCATTTTCCGTTTCTCCATTTCTCGAACCAAGTGAAAACGGCGGATGATGCCAGTATGCCACCACCCAGTTTTTATTTTTATTAGCCGCCAGGTCGGCCTTTATCCACTGAACCTGCTTGCCGAGCGTATCGTAAAGACGCGTCGACTGATCTTCTTTTCCGTAAGAGTCGAGCGATAAAAAGTGTACATTTCCGTAGTCGTAAGAATAATACGCTTCATTGCCGGATGGGACTCCGCCAGATTCTCCATTCACCGGCATCGTGAAAATATCGTAATAGGGGATTTTGTGGTCGATTTGCCGGTTCGGATCATCGTTATGGTAGTCATGGTTTCCCGGCGTTGGGAAAACAGGGTATTTTTTCAGAAAATCATATTTGTAGTGATTAAAGAAATTGGACTGATATTCCGGATCTTTTCCCTGAGAATAGGCATTGTCGCCCAATAACAGCAAAGCGTTCATGTAATTATTGCCCAGGTACGATGCCAGCTGATCACGCACATTACCCTGGAATGCCGAATTAGTCCCGCAGTCACCCAATACGCCAAAACGATATTTTCCTATGGCACCTATTGTCGGGGTTGTTTCGAAATAATTGTTTTCATCGCCCTGATAAACAGCCGTTGTAGAGCCGATTGAATAAAAATATCTGGTTTTGGGGGATAAGCCTGTAAGCTTGATCTCATGCTCGGTCACCATGGCGTTATCTTCTACTTTTTGAGTCAGCGCATTAGCTGCGGAACCAAACTGAACCCGTGAAGTAGCTGCGGCATCGGTACGCCAGCGAATAACCATGCTGCCGGAAGTAGCCGCCTGTAAATAAGGGCCGCGTATCAATTGGGCATATCCCGGAATCATCAGGGAAAGAAGGAAAATGATAAGTAAAGTTTTTTTCATATTGGTTAGGGGAAAACAGGTATCGATCTTGTTATTGGTGTCTCAAAGGCTGCTCAGATCATCCGTCAGAGCGTTTAAAAATGCAATAATATCTTGTTTTTCTTTTTCTGTCAAATCCAGTTTCGCGGCAGAGAGTGTCTGGCTGGGAAATGCTAGCCCTAAGCCTGCACCGCCTCCCTGATTATAAAATTCCATCAGCGTTTCCAGCGAAAGAAAAGCGCCATTGTGCATGTAAGGGCCAGTTTTTGCAGTATTTCTGACTGTTGGTGTTTTGAATGCTCCTTTGTAAAATTTTATGGGTCGAAAAACAAAACGGCCTTCGTCCGGGTCATATTCAGGTTTTTGCAGATTCTCTGTTTTAGTAGTGCCCAGTATCTCAAACTCCGTGAGTGCGTAAAATGGCGGAATTAATCCATTAAAAAGCGGAGCAAAGTGACAGGTGCCGCATTGTGCTTTTCCTGTGAAAAGGTTAAAGCCCGATTTCTGATTATCGGTCAGGACTGTTTTATTCCCGTTTAAATACTGATCGAAAGGAGCATTATACGGATTCAAGGTGGAAATATAGGCAGCAATAGCATCGTAAACCTGCGGTTCAGTGATGGCTTTGTGCTTTCCGGCAAACGCTTTTCGAAAAGCTTTTTTATAATTATTGTCTCTATTAAGCACTGAAAGAAAATCATGCGCTTTGCCATGCATTTCCATGGGATCTTTGATCACCGTTTCAATCTGTTCCTGCAAACTTTTAGCCCTGCCATCCCAAAACTGACTGTGCTGAAACGTTGAATAGAGTAAAGAAGGAGCATTCCGTTTCACGGTAGAAGCGGGATCAAAACCTACACTTTTCTGCAAACCATCTGCAAAATACAGGTCTGGATTGTGGCATGATGCACAGCTTTTTGTATTGTTTCCTGATAATCTGTGTTCAAAAAAAAGTTGCTTGCCCAGACTGATTTGTTTGGGCGTAGGAGGTATCTTATTTCCGGGAAATGCCCCTGGCCGGAATGCGTCAGGACTGAAAATATGGTCTGCTTTATAATTCAAAATCCCATCCCGGTTTATTTCCAGGTTATTGGCTGTGATCCATCTTCCAAGATATTTTTGAAATGGCAAGGCACATTCCGTCAGGAAACCAAGTCGGTCAAAAGAATCAAAATCAGTGTTTGCATGAAGAAAGCTTACGGTTTTGTTCAGATAAAGCCGGACACTGTCACTTCCAGACTTTTTACTTTGCAAATAAGGATCCAGCGTTTTCGCCATAGATTCCACCGCGACTGCCGATTCGGCAATTCCGGATTTTAAGGAAGGGGCATCAAATCCGGTTATGCCCAGGGAAATTACCCGTATTAATTCAATGCGTACACTTTCCAGTATTTGCTGATCCGTGCCGTTAAATAGATATAACAAAGAATTTAAATCATTGGCAGCAGTGCCCAGAAGTTTTGTTTGCTCCTGAAAAATCAATTGATGTCTTTCGGGAATACTGTCGAAAAGCATGGTTTCGATGTATTGCAATCCAGCCAGTTCCTGATATTCCAGAAAAGGTTCTTCAATTTCGTTTTTGGGTGCGCGGTTGTAAACTCTGGACGAAGTATAGAAAAAGTATTCGAGTAAATATTCTATTTTTTTATATGCCAGGCGACTTGCAATAAGCGCTTCTTTGGCGTTTTCAAAAGTTTCAGGTTTGGTGGAGTCCAGTAATTGTAAAGATTTTTCAAGATCAGCGATTCGCTGTGCAAAATTTTTAGAATCGTCACGAAAAAGAGCGGTGTTGTGCCGTACACCGATATCGGTTTTGTCATGAGAAGTGGCTGCCACTATAAAGCATAGCAGAGAACTGAATAAAAGAAATAACTTTAAAGTTCCACCCATATTTCAGCCCGTTCCCGAATGAATTTTTCTTTTTAACAACCAAAGTTAATGCGTAAATGAGAATAAACGTGTTTTAATTTATTGACTGGTTTTTTTTTAGTCATCACCTAAATTACAATTTTGTTTGCTAAATATTTTTACATTAATAATAAAATTATTAATACTGAGAGTTGTCGCAATTACCCCCTTATTCTGTCTTGTAATACCTCCGTAAAAACTTGTTAATTAAAGTAATTTTGGAATGCCTTATGGTAGTGGTCAACTTACAGACCAGAATATTATTTAATCACAGGATTAATGAAAACGTTTTATTCGATATTAGCCAATTCGCTTGCCGCTTCCCTGACCAATAGTTTTGTCTGGTTTGCTGTAACTTTCTGGGTGTATCTGGAAACCAAATCTGTGGTCGCAACATCCGTCATGGCAGGCGTTTATTTCGGTACGGTGGCGATCACCGGGTTTTTTCTGGGCTCTATTGTAGATCGTTACAGGAAAAAAACGTCAATGATGCTGTCAGGAATCGTAACGCTTATTTTATATGTCGTTGCGCTGGTCATTTATCTGGCTACGCCGTCGGCTGTATTTTCTGATCCATCCAGTATAAATCTTTGGGTATTTATTGTCCTGACACTTTTCGGAGCAATTGCCGGAAACATCCGGGCTATTGCATTGTCAACGGTGGTGACTATACTTATTCCCGAAGAAAACCGTGACAAAGCGAACGGTATGGTGGGCACTGCCAATGGGGTTTCATTTTTGGTTGCTTCTATTTTCAGCGGTTTGGTAATAGGTTTTATGGGAATACTCTGGATGATGATCCTGGCAGTTGGGCTGACGGTTCTTGTCATCATTCATTTAATTACGATTCCTATTGAAGAAAAAGAAATTGTCCATGCGGAAAGCCATATGGAAAGTATTGACATCCGCGGAACCATCGATGCGGTCAATAAAGTACCTGGACTTTTCGGACTTATATTTTTTAATACCTTCAACAATTTTCTTGGCGGTGTTTTTATGTCCCTGATGGATGCCTATGGATTATCGATGGTCAGCGTTCAGGTCTGGGGAATGCTCTGGGGGATTTTGAGTATGGGTTTTATTGTTGGCGGACTTATAGTTGCGAAAAAAGGTTTGGGCAAAAAACCACTTAAAACGCTCTTCATTTCGAATATCGTAATGTGGGTTATCTGTATTTTCTTCACGATCCAGGCTTCGATTGTTCTTCTGGCTGTGGGGCTGTTTATCTATTTATGTCTGATTCCGGTTGTGGAAGCTACGGAACAAACCATTATGCAAAAAGTAATTCCTCCCGACAGGCAGGGGCGTGTTTTTGGTTTTGCGCAAAGCGTGGAGCAGGCTGCTTCCCCGATAACCGCTTTTATGATCGGGCCTATTGCCAAATTTATTTTTATACCGTTTATGACAACCGGTGCCGGGGTAGAACTTATCGGTGACTGGTTTGGCACCGGAACGGCAAGAGGACTGGCCCTTTTATTTACTTTCACGGGGATCATAGGGCTGATCATCACGCTGATTGCCATGCAGACCAATGCTTATAAGCAGCTCTCTTTGATCTATAAAAAAGAAAAACCGGACTATAATCCGGCTGCAATTGTTTGAGCCTCTAGCCAGTTATATAGCCTTTTTGCAAAGGAGCCTTATAAGCCGGCTATGTTTCTGTTAGTATAACTTTTTACTTTATTCCCCTTCCGACAGCGAAAAAGCCGTCAGATCGGTAATCAAAAAGAAGTTAAATAGTAGCATCAAAGTAATTTTATTTAATCTTTTGTAAATCAACAACTAAACGATAAAAATTATGTTCGCCTACACGAAAGCATTCAGCGGTTTTTCAGTAAATGATCTGAAAAAGGCAAAACACTTTTATGAAGAAATACTGGGGCTCAAAGTCACTGAGGAAAGTGATATGAACATATTGCAGCTCCATATTCACGAAGGACATGCTATTGTGATTTATGAAAAACCAAATCACACACCAGCCACATTCACCATTCTGAATTTTCCGGTTTCTGATGTTACCTCGGCGGTAGGGAAACTTAAAGAACTGGGTGTCAGGTTTGAAAGTTATGATCTTCCGGATTTTAAAACGGATGATGATCATGTTTTTCGGCAGGGAGGTCCGCTGATTGCGTGGTTTAAAGATCCGGCAGGAAATATTTTATCGGTCATTCAGATTGAAGACTAATTTCTGAGCGCACTCTATCACAGTTCTCTTTTAAATTTTAATTCTTTATCAACAAAATCAGGTTCAATATGGAAACTGTACAAACCAGTCGGGTCAGTGCGATTATTGTGTTGTTTGATATGCAGACAACCTTTTTTGCCAATGCGATCGAAGGGATTTCGGATGAGGATACCCACAACCGTTTGAATACACAAGCCAATCACATTGCCTGGCTGGCAGGAAGCGCGGTTCATGCCCGTTTTGACACGGCCGGGCATCTGGGATCCGGAGAAGAAAATGAAACAGCAGGGGAACTGTTCAGGGATAATAAAGGAATCCAGGAAAGTACAGTGTATCCGTCTCTCGCAGCGTACAAAAGTGATTGGGAAAAGATTACACCCATATTAAGAAAAGCACTTATAGAGACGACAGATGAAGTTTTGGATAAAAAAATAGAAATGGGTCCGGGTTTGAGTATGAGTATTTTTGAACTGATTTCATTTGTTATTTACCGTGAAGCTAACCTGATCGGGCAAATTGCGCTCTGGAGACGACTTTTGGGATATCCGGGAATGAAATATATGTAACTGTATTGTGGGCATTTAAATCAAATTTTAAAATTCGGGGCAGTATAAATCAGTATCTTTTTTACTTCCTTTATGAAAGGATATTAATTAAAATACAGATTGGAAATGTTAAAAAAACTGTTGCTAACGCTGACTGTCTTTTCGTGTTTTGTTGCAAAAGCGCAAGTTGTCAAGGATTCCCTGCTGATTGATAATCATTACCGCGTTTTTTATTTTAATAAACCAGAGCCATCCAATACCGGATCCAGCCTGATTTTCGCCATGCACGGTTCTGGCGGCAGGCCGGAAGATATTCTGGAAAGAACTAAAAATCTGCAAACACGTGCTGCCAGCGAAAATTTTATTCTGGTTTGTCCGGGTGGTTACAAAAAATACTGGAATGAATGCCGTAAAGCTTCAACCGCTGATGCAAACGTGGAAAATATCAACGAAGAAGCTTTCTTTACAGCGATGATCGATTATTTCAAAAAAGGATATAAAATCAATGACAAGCATGTTTTTGCCACAGGTTTTTCCGGTGGAGGACATATGACCTACAAACTGGGATTGACTATGCCCGGTAAATTCAGAGCGATTTCTGCTATTGTTGCCAATCTTCCAACGCCCGATAACATGGATTGCAGCCCGGTAGGCGTTCCGATAGCGACAATGATTATCAATGGAACGGCGGATAGCGTTAATCCCTATGAAGGCGGAGATGTGAATATTCCAAATGTAAAGCTGGGTAAGGTGAGAGCCACCGAGCAATCGTTTCGCTATTGGGCAACGCTGGACGGCTATAAAGGCGAACCGGTAAAATCCATGATGCCGGATGCGGACACGAGCAATAATATTACAGTTGAAAAATATACATTCAAAAGGAAAAATGCACCCGAGGTTACGCTTTTAAAAGTGATCAACGGGCAGCATCAGTTTCTGACGGATATTGATGTTTTTGGAGAGTCATGGGCATTTTTTAAACGCCAGATTTCAGAGTAGAATTTTGGGAAAAGTATTAAAAAAAAAGCAACAGGCACCAATAATCTGGTGCCCGTTGCTTTTTTCATTTAATTCCTATTTCAAATTTTACTCAAACTTCTTGCCTTGGGTAATTGAAGGCCAGTTATCAGTACGGAAAGGACTTGCCGGGAAATCTTCGGAATTGTATAAATTGGCCTCCACCGGAGCGTCCGACCAGGCATAACGAACGGAAGCAGGTTTAAGGCCTTTCGGATGATAAACGATTACAGTATTGCCCAGTATTTCTGCTTTGGCATAATAAAATATTTTGTCATCACCGGCAATTTCGAAACCCCGCAGATAGCCATATTTGTCTTTCACGGTAAGTCCTGTACCTTCAAATTTGAAACTTAGCGTAGCTTTTCCTTCACTGAATGTCACGGTATCATACATCGGTGAGCTGTATTCAATCGCTTGTCCGTAATCCAGTTTCAATGCGTTTGTTGCCAATCTATGTGCTACATCCTGTTTGTTGGTCGGGTGGATATCCTTTGCATTTCCAACATCGGTGGTTACAGCCATTCCCGTTTTTGGCAGTTTTAAAGTCAAAGTCTGCGCCTCGCGAAGCTCTGCCCAGTTACTGCCTTTATTGCTGTTTTGATCGCTCCCGAAACTTGAAAGCTGAACAAAATAAAAAGATTCATCACCCGGTTTTCCGTTGTAGGCCCATTTGTTACGCCAATCCTGAATCATCAGCGGAAAACTCTGGCGATATTGATAAGCCCTTGAAGTATTGGCTTCTCCCTGGTACCATAAATTTCCACGAATCGCAAAAGGCACAAGCGGCGCAATCATGGCATTGTAAATAGTGGTGCCCACATTGTTGCTCGAATGCATGTATTGATGCTTATCGGCAAATGAAGGCATCAGGTACCAGTCTTTCGAAATGCTTGTCTTTTGTTTTTCTGTTCCAAAATAAAGATCATCCGCGGATCCCGACAAACCCAAGCCATACCACGGCAACGCAATCATATTACCGAATTTGATCACCAGTTTATTATCTCCGGCTTGCCAGGTATTTTCCGGAATTTCAATTTTTCGTACGCCTTTTACTATGCCCTCCTGAATGAGTTTTCCGTTGATGTAAATTGCATTATGGCTATCGTTTTCAGCAAGTGCGAGCATTGTTTTCTGATCCACAAGATCGGACGGTACATTAATAATTCTTGCCATATAGCCATTTCCGCGAAATGCCCAGATTCCCTTCCAGTCCCACTGTCCGATTGGGCTGTCCGCTTTTACCCAGCTTGAAAAATCATAACCCGGGGTCGTGTATTTTGTTTCGTCTGAAACGGATGGGTTGATCGCCGGATCTTTAAATAATTGCTTTCTCAACTTGGCATCAAGTTGTTTATCAGCTTCTTCCCAGGTTTTAGGTAGGTTGGATGCATAGTTTTTCAATTCGTCATTGGAAAGCATACCTTCCTTGCTGATCCAGCCTTCTACCTGCGACCCTCCCCAGGAAGTATGTAAAATCCCAATGGGAACATTCAACTTTTGGAATAATTCCCGGGCGAAGAAAAAACCAACGGCCGTAAAATTCCCTACGGTTTCAGATGATGCAATTTGCCACGAACCGCTTTTCAGGTCTTTTTGAACCGCGATGGTTACTTGATGGTCAACATTGAAATGACGTATTTTAGGGAAATTGGCGTTCTTTTTTTCTTCTGAAAAATTGTCAGCCTGCTGCACCCTGAACTCCATATTGGACTGGCCTGAACAAAGCCATACCTCTCCGATAAGAATATCTTCTACCGAAGCTTTTCCTGATTTTGCAACGGCGGTCATTTGATAAGGCCCGCCTGCCTCGATAGGAGAAAATCTTACGATCCATTTCCCGGATGTGTCTGCTTTGGTATTTTGGATCTGTCCCGCCAGGGTTACCGTTACTTTTTCCTTAGGTTTGGCCCAGCCCCACACAGGAATTGGCTTTTGTCTTTGAAGCACTACGTGGTCTGAGAAAAGTCGGGCCAGTTTTACCTGGGCAAAACCAGCCTGAGATATCAGGAGAAGGGTAAATAAGATGAATCTTTTCATTATTAAATAAATCTGTTTTTTTAATTCAAAAGTAAGCAGGTCTGATAAATTACCTAAGTTTTTAAAGGTTACGAAAAAAAAGCCTGACGTTCTACGCCAGGCTTTATGGAATGCTATTTTTATAGGTTATGCCGGTTATCTTTCCTCACGTAATAATTTTTCGTATTCCTTTTCCGCTAGTTTTCTTTCGTCAAAATTTCCGTAGGCCGAAAAATAATGCGAAGCAAGGCCGATTCCCCAGCCAAACATCGGCCAGACAGGCCATGGGTATGCGTGAGCGCCCCAGGGATGGTTGGTGCTGATGGCATACAAAGTCCAGAGTCCGGCGTTTACAATGATATAGGTTTGAAGATGTTTCTTAAAAGAAGCACGTTTTTTTGCTTTGCGCCAAAGAAATTCGTTACGGGGAGTTTCCATGATTTCTATTGTTAGATTGCTTGTAAATCAGTTGATACCGATTTTGTTTCTGATTTCTGATATGAATGTACGGCGGGGAAAAGTTTTTCATTTCCGGATTCAGACGAAGTTTACAATAAGCAGGACAGAGGCCAGAAATAAACAGATGAAGTTTTTCTGTAACTAAAATTCCAGCCTGTAATTAAGTATGGGCAGCAAGCCGGTTTGTTTTAATAACTTGACACGGTCATTTTTTAAATCATAATAGCGGTCAAATGCGTTGAGTCTGCTGCTGACGTTCTGGATATCCAGCGACAGGGTAGAAGAGGTGTTCTTTTTATTTTTGGTATAACTTATCCGGAGATCGGTACGGAAGTAGACGGGTAATTGTTCCGAATAACTTTTTGTCCAGTCACGTACCGTTTTTCTTTCTTCTCTGGATTTTTCCAGGTCAATCGGCGTTGTTCGATTTCCACCCGCCGCCAGCATTTTTATATTTGCTGCGAAAATGTTGGTTTTATTTTTGCCCACTTTCCATTCTTTTCCGGCCAAAACGTTTTGTACAAATTTCCCGTTAAAGCGGCTGTCGCGCTCAATGCCGTCCCGGCCAGTATATTTCGACTGATAGAGGGAAGTGGTGCTCATGAAATAAATGCCATTGGTCAGCGATTTTTCCAACGTTAGTTCCAGTCCGTAACTGCGCCCTTTTCCTTCGCTTGTAAGTGTATCTGTTACAAAACCGCTGATTTCGTTAAGCTGGGAATTGTGTAACAAAAAGGGCGTTGTCGTGTTCGCCGGGCCGATCGGGACATGATAATGATGTTGGTAGTAAGCCTCCGACATCAGGCGCCAACCCGCCGAGGGGCGAAATTCATAACCTGCTACCGCATGTGCCGACTTCATCAATTTCAGGTTCTTGTTAATCAAACCGGTTTTCTGATCGCCAATGTTGACTTGTGCAAAATAGGTAGAAATGGACTCGGTTTTGCTATGCAAACCTGCACCGAAACTAAACGTGTGTTTGGGAGCAGCTACCCATTTTAATCCGAAACGGGGTTCCACAGCACTTTGATTGTTCAGTGCCAGCAACATGCCGTGAACGCCTGCATTCAGTGTTATGCTTTTAGATAAACGGTGTTTCCATTGCGCATAAGCCTGAAATAATTCAGTACTTCCCTGCTGATTGACATTCACGATAAAAGGCCCGTCTTCATCATCTTTGTCGAAAAGATTAAAATCGTAATGATTCACGATCATGCCGAGGCGCAATGTATTGCGCGCATTCAGTTTATAGTTGTACAACAAAGAAATACGAAGTGCCTTATTCTCGAAATCCTGCTGATAATTGGTTTGCCTGACCTTGTCAAACATATTGTCACTCTGTTTGGTGGCAGCATAAGAGATTATATTTTCGAAGTAGGATTTGTTGTTGATAAATCGAAGATAATTGACCCCGACAACGCCCCGGTTGGACTGAAATTTTTCTTTGATATCTTCATTGTCGGCCGTAGAAGTGCTCAATCCGCCCAAACCCCATATTGTTACAACGGCCTTATCTCCATAAGGAACATAAACTTTAAATGCGCCATCCTGAAAAGTATTGGAAAAATCACCCTGAATATTGAGGCCGATCTTGCTGAGAACGGCAAGTGTGGAGTAACGATAATTGGCAAGATACGAAGCCCCGCCTTTTGGCCCGATTGGTCCTTCTGCGGCGAAGTCAAGTCCAAGCACACCTGCCTGCAGCGCATATTCGCGCTTTTCATTATTTCCTTTTCGTAGTTTAAGATCAAAAACACCCGAGGTTGCATTTCCATATTCGGCCGGAAAAGCGCCGGTCAGAAAATCGGAATTTCCCAGTACATTGGCACTTAACGCACTGATTCCACCGCCGCTGGAACCCTCCTGGGCAAAATGATTCGGGTTGGGTATTTCAACACCTTCCATCCGCCAAAGCATTCCTTTCGGACTGTTTCCTCGAATAATAATCTGGTTGTTTCCATCGTCGTTGGTAGCCACACCGGCAAAAGATAATGCCATCCGCGCAGGATCATTTACGGAGGCGGCAAAACGTTTGGTCTGATCCACAGTAAAAGATCGGCCGCTGACGCTGACCATATCGTTAAGCGGTGCCCCATTTTCATTTTGGGCCTTGATCACCACCTCGTCAAGTGATTTGAAGGATTCGGCCAGCTTAATGTTTAACTCAACTTCCTTTCCCGACCCGACATTGATTTCCTGCAAAAATGCATTGTCATATCCGATGCTCGTGATCTTGAAAGTATGCCTTCCGACGGGAACATTTTCGATCCTGAAATAACCGTCGCTATCGGTTGTACTTCCAAGGATTGGATTTAAGGAAGTAATAATAATGTTGGCTCCGATAACCGGTTGTTGGGATTCCGTATCGATAACCCGCCCCTTCACCAGCTGGACGGGTTGTTGTGCATGTGCCAAAGTAAACAGGCCTGCGAAAAGCAAATTTAAGATATAATTTTTCATGGCTCATTGTTTTTACATCTGACAACCTAGCCATGCGATACCCTAAAACAGTAAAGATTTTTGACAAAAAAAGCGAAGTCAGGTTTCCGGCCTGACTTCGCTGAATATTATTTCAAATCTGATTTTTTTTAACCAATAACCTTTTTCAGATTTGAGTAACAAAGATCAATGGTATCAAAGGACGGTGCAAGGTCGTACTCCACGAAAAAGTATTTTAAACCGGCGATTTTCGATGCTTCAAAAATCCGTTTAAATTCTACCACACCGGTTCCCACTTCGGTAATGGTTTGAAGATCTTTTTTGATATCCTTCACATGCCATAACGGGAAACGACCCGGATGTTCTTTGAATAAGGCCACAGGATCTTTTCCTGCTTTGGTGGCCCAGGCAAGATCCAGTTCCATTTTTACAAGATCCTTATCTGTTTGTGACAGAACCAGTTCGTAAGCCGTTTTTCCTCCTTCAACAGGATCGAATTCCGTTGCGTGGTTGTGATAGGCAAACTCGATTCCCGCTTTTTTACTTGCCTCTCCCGTTTTTTGAAATACTTCGATTGAATTTTTCACTTCTTCCATCGTACCCACTGGTGTACTGGCACAAACCAGAAAACTTAGCTGTGCTTCTGCTGCATCATCCACAAGTTGCTGATAGTTGTCGCGGAGGTTTTTCATGGTTGGGATGGTGATCGGTTTTCCATCTGAGCCCGTAGGCAACTTGCGGCCGGGAGGCAGTTTGAACGGCGCGCCCAGTGCATGATGTGCCCTCCATTTCAATCCAAGATCTTCCACTACTTTTTTGAATTCCTTCGGTGTGTAGCCATAATATCCGCCGCGTGTGCTGAATGCTGATTCCACTTCCTTGTACCCGATTGAAGCAATTTTTTCCAGCGTTGCTTTCGGATCGTTATTCATTTTTTCGAAAACAGTGAATAACTGAATGCCGACCGGTTTTTCTGCCGCAAACATATCCGTTAGTCCTGATGCTTTTGATAAGTAGGGCAGGATCAGACTCCCTGCCGCCAATGCGCCTGCTTTTTTTATAAAACCTCTTCTGTTATCACGCATAAAATAGAAAATTAATAAGTTAAAACTGGTTTCGGACTATTGCTGAAATTTGATTTTTGAGAAGGACATCAAAGGTTGAATTGCTTTGGCCTCTTCATTTTTAAATACAAAATATAAGTCATGCTTGCCGCTGGTATCCTTCAATTTGATTTTGACAGGCGGACGCGCGAACGGATTCCGCGGCTTCACAGGTTCCCCCGGTTTTGCATTTTTCTTCTCACTTTCCATTTCGGCCATTACTTTGGCAATATCAACTTCCGGCGCAATGTCGACTTTTTCCGTTCCGATTACCGGCCCTGTCGGCGAATCCAGCCTGACCTCGACTGTACCGCCAACGCTTCCCTCTCTTCTTTGCGCAGAAGCATCAAGTTCCAGTTTTTCAATGCCGGAAAGATCAATATTCTGCAAGGCCAGATAGCTGTTGTTAAACGTTACCATGCTAAAACCTAAACCTGCCACGCCGAGTGCTTTCAGTTCCGTACCTTTCGTAACAGGTGCTTCTGCTGCATAAATTTCAGGATTTCTAAGCACGATCATCTCCTCGGAAGTCTGCGCAGGAATCGGTTTTGCACCATTCACAGCTCTGTCGGTAAAAGCAGCGCGGATTAAAACAGAACCTTTTCCATTATCACCCTTAGGAATTTCCGGTGTATAATTTCCTTTGATTGGAAGTGTGCTGAGCGTTTTGTCAGTGCTGTTCAAAATGTATTTGACAATAACCTCGGCGTCAGCAACGGGAAGAGCAGGGTGAGCGGCCATGGCAACCTCTCCCCAAACGCCCGATCCGCCTTCCAAAACTTTTTTGACAAGTTTGTCAAGCGCGCCTGCCTGGCCTTTATATTTGTTCGAAACATCTGCGAAAGACGGGCCAACCGATTTGGTGTTTGGCTGATGACAAACCTTGCAGTCACTTTTGCTCATCAGCACCTGAGCCACGGCGAATTGCGTAGACGCATCCACACTACGCTGACTTTGAATGACTTCTGCATAGTCGAAACCTTCGGAGGTGTAATCAATACTGACCGCTACCTGATCCGGTTTGATCTTGCCGTCTGACAAACTTCCGTCTTCTTTATCGTTCACATTCACCGCATAAGCGATCGGCTTATCTGCAAAGAAAAATGTTTTATTTCCTGCTAGTTCAACGGAAACCTGCGGAGGCTCGTTGCCGGCTACAATTTTTAGCGACTGCGTGTTGCTGGCTCCTTTGGCATCTGTCACCGTTAGGCTTGCCGTGTAAACACCTGATTTTGCAAAAGAAACCGTTGGATTAGCCGTTGCAAAAATTCTTGGAGCGACACCTGCTCCCGTCACTTTCCAGCTGTATTTCAAAGCATCCCCGTCAAAATCTTTTGTTCCATCAGAAGATAATTTTGCTGAAAATGGGACGGTTCCGCCTTTTTTGTCCGTAGAAACCTGAACAATTGGTTTGCGGTTTCCACCATTATACTCGATCCGGATCAAACGGGAATTATCACTTTTTCTAAACCAGTTGCTGCCGTATTCAAGAATATACAAATCGCCGTCAGGTCCAAATTTGATATCAATCGGCTGGACCGGATGGTAGGTCGGAAGCACACGTTCCATGGAATCGTAGTCACCGTTTTCCTTCATACTTATTGCCATAATCCATCCACGCGAAAAATCGGCTGCGATCCATTTGTTTTCATAATAGGCCGGCCAGGGGCGTTTTGGATTTACAAAATCAGATTTGTGATAAATCGGTCCGCCCGTCGCACTTCTTGAACCTGAACCCACCAGCGGGAATTTTTCAGAAACGCCATAAGGATAATAAATAAAGTTGGGTGCCGTGGCAGGAAGTTCTCTTAATCCGGTATTGTTCGGAGAAGTATTGATCAGATTTTTCGGGTCTTTTTTCTCCAACGGTTTGTTGGCAGCATAATCAAAAACCGGAAATGCTTCATTGTCGGCAACAAACCATGGCCAGCCGAAATTCCCCGGTTTCCTTGCCTGGTTCAATTCGTCATAACCTCTTGGTCCGATCTCTGAATCTTCGTTGGCATCAGGCCCTACTTCACCCCAGTATACATAATTGGTTTTGCTGTCGATGGAAATACGCCATGGATTACGGTGCCCCATGGAATAAATTTCAGGACGTGTTTTTGCTGTGCCTTTCGGATAAAGATTACCTTCCGGAATGGTATAAGTCCCGTCGGCTTCCGGGTGTATTCTCACAATTTTTCCTCTTAAATCATTGGTATTTCCAGCGTGTCCCTGATCGTCCCAGCTGCTTCTTCCTTCACGCTCATCCGTTTGTGCCGCTTTCTGATTTCCTGTATTATTCCCGATGGTCAGGAAAAGATTTCCAGCTTTATCCCAGGTCATGCCGCCGCCGGTGTGGCAGCAAACTTCACGTTGGGTTTCTACTTCCAAAACTGTCTTTTTGGAACTTTCTACCAATTGTTCATCCTTAATTTCCCAACGGGTCAGCACATGTTTTTTCTCCGTCGGATGCGCATAATAAAGATAGATCCAGTGATTTTTTTCATAATTCGGATCCATCGTAAAACCCATTAAACCTTCTTCCGCTTCTTTTACAACCCCGTCTGCGCTGGTATATTTTGTGTTAACCGGAATTGTCGCGATCAGATCGGTCAACCTGGTAGCGGCATTGTATTTTTTTAAAGCGCCTTTTCTCTCAATGATGTAGGCAGAGCCGTCTTTGAGCACTTCAAAAACCATAGGTTCATCCAGGTTTTCAGCGATTACTACCGGCGTAAACCGGCTCTCATCGGGTTTGGGAGGGCTATCCTGGGTGGTGAAAGACGCCAGAAAAGCCAGCCCGGTAATTTTCAGGGATATTTTCGTAAGGCGAAAAATGTCAGGTAAAACAGCGGATGGATTAATCATATAGTCAGGTTAAAAGGTAACTCTTTAAATATAATAACATTTTAATAAAAAATAGTCAAATGCGAAGAAGTGCCGGATCGGTCGACCCGACACTCTTCTTTCCATCCATCAGCACTAAAACTCGAAGGCAAGTGAAAGCCAGAAACTTCTTGGAAGTAAAGATCTGCCTGGCATCAGCGTACCTTTTTCAACAGCTGAGAAATCCCGGAACTGATCACCGCGAACATCTCCTTCTGTTAATACTCTTGCGTTAAGCAGGTTGTCTACCCAAAACCTCGCATTCAGGTTTTTTGTGAAGCTATAACCCGCACCGCCTTTCATTAAAGCATAAGCCGGTAATTTGTAGCTGTCGCTAGGGGCCGTAAACCGGCTTCCGATATAACTTCCTGCCAAATAAATATTGAATTTCTTGTAATCATAGGTTGCCGACAATTCCGTATTCAGTACAGGAACGCGTTCTGTTCTTTTGCCGGTAAAACTGTAAGTAGTATCTCCCAAAATTGCCATAATCGCTGAGTTCGTATTCGTGCTTGCCGAATAATCCGTGTATTTCGAATCTTGAACTGTACCCGTTAAACGTAAGTTCAGTGACTTAGTGATTTTGTAGGATGCTTCAAATTCTGCGCTGTAAGTTCTCGTCGATCCAAAAGCGAGAAGACTCTGGTTCCCTGAGGAAATGGTTGGCACTGTAATCGACAGCGAAACATTTTTGATCGCGGAATAACTGGCCGATGCAAAAAGTGAGAAATCATTCTTTGCATATTTAAACCCGATCTCACCCAGATAAACAGGTCGTTTTTTGATTTTTGCAGGATCGTAAGCTGTCGCATTATAATCTGCAATGTTTGGTGCGTTGTATGCCTTCGTTGCTCTTGCGAACAAAGCTGCTTCGTTATTGATCTTGTAGTTTAAACCAGCTGTTGCCGACCAGTTCGTAACGTTTTCAGAATAGCGGGTATAATCGGCAATTATCAAAGTTGAAGCTTTCGTATAATCAGGCGTTCCGTCGGCTTTGAAGGCATAAAACGGACGTTTTCCATCCACATTCTGGTTGTCGATACGAGCACCTAAATCCAGTCTCCATTTTGCGTTCAAGGTAATTTCATCCGAAGCATAAGCGGATAAAGTTCTCGTATCGCCAATCACGGTGGCTAGTGTAAGCGGCGTGATCTGTGCTGCCGTTGGCGAAGTAAGAAGTCTTCTTGGTTTTTCCTTGAATTCCTGCAAGTAGCTGAAATTGTAGTTCGGTCCGTCGTTACGGTTATACTGATGAATGCCAGCGCCCACTAAAAAACTATGGTTTCCAAAAGTCTTTTTCAGGTCAAGATAATTCACAATCTGAATATCTTTTAATTGTTGCGTAACGCCAGTCACATTCACAAGTCTGTCACCGGATTTCAACGAAGCAGCGGTTCCGTCCAGGTAGTAATATTGTGTAGTGCCATTGTAGGCCACATTACTGGCAGGAATTCCCGCTGTAACATTCATGTTCGTATGCTGATAACGGAAGTTGTTATTGATCTCCCAGCCTTGATCCGTTGTGTAATTGAACTGGAAACCGCCAGCGCCTTGTTTGGTATGAATTCCGTCCGACATATCGTAATTTCTTTTCACCCCGTCAGCACCTGTATAGCTGAATTTTGTATCAATTGTTGCCAGAGACTGGTTCACCATATCAAATGAACCGAATTTTGTCGGCTTCCCTGTCCCGTCGTATGGATAAAAACTGGTCAACATCCACTGCACTTTGTCGTTCAGATATTTTCCGTAAACACGAACAAAACCTTTCTGATTTTTAAAGTTATAGGTCATGTTTCCTTTAAGCTGTCCCCCTTGGTTTGCAGTGTATCCCGGAGAAACAATTCCTTTATCAGTACGATAAAAACCACCGATATTGTAACGGATATTGCTGTTTACTTTTCCGCCGACATTCCCGTCCAGACGATATAATCCTTGCGACAAACCTGTGGTAGCCTTAAACTTGCCATACGTTTTTTCTGCACCTGTATAGCTCAAATTGTTGATAACGGCACCCGGCGTATTGGCCATCACGATCGACGCATTTCCACCTCTTACGGCTTCTATATTCTTGATCGTAAGATCTGTTTTGTAATATTGGTCAACGGAAGGAAGTGAGTTGTAGCCAGTTGGCAACACAGGCAGACCATCTTCCATAATCCCCAGGAAAATATATCCTCCCTGCTGGGGAAATCCACGAACCCAAACATTACCCGGGCCGTCTCCACCTGTACTTTCTACCGTTAATCCAGGAATTGCTTTTAGTAAATCTGTGCTATTCAGAGGCGCTCTTGTTTGTATATCTTTATTATTAATGGTTGTAATGGCCACGCTGCTTTCGATTTTCTTCTTCGGATTTCCGCCGGTTACGATGATTTCCTGTAACTGAAGAATATCGTCTTTCATTTCGACATCGATCTGTAAATCACCGCCAATAACCTGGATTTCCTTTTTTACAGCCGTAAAGCCGATGCTGGAAACGGTCAGCGTATAACTGCCTTCGGGAATATCTACGAACGAAAACGCTCCGTTCATATCCGTTACCACACCGTTACTCTTATAATTCAGAAGCACGGTGACCCCGCCTAAGGTTTCACCTTTGCTGTCTTTTACCTTTCCGGAAACCGTATAATTGGGCGCCTTACTATTTGATCCGCTGCGTGACTGCGCCCCGTCCTTTGACGTGCGGCTGATAATGATCAGGTTATCGGTAACACGGTAAGTCAGTTCCAGTGGTTTCAGGGTTTCATCCAGCACTTTGTATAATGGCTGCTGATTTACTTTCAGGTTAATTTTGCGATCTCCTCTGATAATTTTTGTACTGAATACAAACTTTCCGTTAATCTGTTTTTCAATACTTTGCAACACATTTTCAACCTCTTTATTTTCGAGATTGAGACTTATTTTCCTGCTTAATAATGTCTGAGCATTACCTTCCGTCGCATTGGCATTACCCAAAACGCAGATAGCAATGATGAACTGATAGAGCGAGATACGCATGGCTCTTAGGATAACTTGAAAATTACACGCTTCTTTCATACATTTGAAATGTTTTATTGAGGTTAGATTTGGTAAAACGGTCCCCTGCATCCTTTTTCAGAAGGATGTCGTGTTTGTTCCGAAAACAACGAAGGGGATTCAACAAGGGTCGGTGATGTTGGTAGCATTATCCGACTCTTTTTTTTAACTATACTTCGTTTTTTACATAAATGTTGAGATAGGGTTAAAAGAAAATTTTAGCTTAATTTTTGCAACCTTTACTATATACGACGATCTTTCCGTCGAGCATTTCGTAGCGGGCTTCAATTACCTCGCAAATGATATCCAGTTTTTCAAATAATGATTGGTGTGTGAGGGAAGCAGTAACCGGGCAGTCGCGAAGCAGATCCTTATCATAGATAATATCAACCTGATAGGCTTCTTCGAGCTCGCCAAGCACGCTGGATGCAGGAGCATTTGTAAAATTAAATGTGTTTGATTCCTCTCCGGGTACAATTTCAGGACGGTCGCTGATCGTTTTCAGCATATTGGCGGTTTCCTTTTCATACACAACTTTCTGATTGGCCGTCAATACCATTCCTTTGGTTTTAAGCGCGTTGTGATCTTTTATTTCTGAAAAATCTGTCTGACGGAAAACCGAGACTTTTCCTTCTTTCACTTCCACAGTAGTTTTGGAAGCAGCATTTCTGGCATTTATTGTGAAACTTGTTCCAAGAACCTTGGTAACCAGCTGGTTGGCATAAACGAGAAACGGACGTTTCGGATCTTTGGAAACTTCAAAAGTCGCTTCACCTGAAAGATACACTTCACGTTTTTCCAAAAGGAATTTATCAGGAAAGCTGATTTTTGAATACGGTGCAAGTATTATTTTACTGCCATCGGACAGTGTGATCACTTTATTATTTTTTGAATCATTTTTTTCCTCATGAAGGTATTTTTCTACCGTCAATCTTTCGTAATCGCTTTTATTCAATTGATTACGCTGATAAAGCCAGGCGAGACTTAGCAGAAGTATAATGGAAGCAGCTGCCCGGAATATAAAATTCCGAGTGAAAATATGCTGTGTAAGGGACACAGCCGGAATTTCAAATTCAGCGGAAAGTGTATTTTCTTTCGCCGTGCGCACCTTGGTTAGCAATGCCTGAATCTCAAAATCAATTTCCGAGTCGTCAATATGTGATTCATAATGGTTGTAAACACTTTCCAGCAAAGACTGCGCGCGTGCAATTTCCTGACTTTGCCCGGGATTATTTTGCAGATAGGTTTGCCAAAATGTTATTTCTGCATCGTGCTTGTATCGGACCCAGTGCTGAAACCGTGCGTCCAGTACAAAATCTTCCAGACTATATTCTTGGTATTGATTCATGTTATTATTGTCTTCTACTTATACATAGGCAGAGACTAACATGAAATAATCAAAATATTTCACTTTTTTTTGAAAAAAGATTGAAATGCCGGTTTTTGAAGATTTTTGACTTATAATTTATCTTTCAATTCCTGGATCGTGCGGTATAGCAGATTGGCAACCGACTGCTTCGAAATCGACATGACCTGTGCAATCGATTCGTTATCCAGGTTTTCGAAAAAACGCAGGTAGATAATTTCCTGCTGACGTTTTGTCAACAGCGTAATTTGCTGATTGAGCATTTTAAGCATAGCCTCGCTCGTTTCAATCTCTATGATCTGCTGCTCTATGGAAATTTCCCCAAGATTTTCGGCTTCGAAATCCATATCATCCTCGTCGGTCATCCACGGTTGCCGCAAACTTTCCCGGTGAATTTTCCTGCGTAATGATTTAAGGAGATAAAATTTTACAAAACCGGTATCGCCAATGGTTTCCCGTTTAGCCCATAATTCCAGAAATAAATCCTGTATGCAGTCTTTTACAAATTCACGGTCTTTGGAAAACTTGACTCCATAACTGAACAGACTGCGGTAATACTGCCGGGCGATTTCACCGAATGCAATATCATCTCCTGCGCGAAAAGCATTCCATAGCTCAGAATCGTCCGTATTTGGGGCAGTGGGATTGGGCATTTGAAATTTTAAGAGCGCTGTCAGAATAGTTTAGGGACTACAATCCTACGATTTTTTATATAAAAGTACAATATTATTTTATCCGATTAGCAGCTTATACCTTTGCATCCCGATACTGGGCATTAATTAACAGGTCAATTTAATGCCCGTTTGAGACCATCAACAGGAATAATATTGAATCGAGAGGTTATCCTGGCGGTTTCTTGCCTATATTTGCAGCCATTGAAAAGAGATAAAATTAGTATCTGTCTGAATAACAATTGAAAAGTTTCGATAAACAATGGATGGCAATGGGTTTGCTGACGCTGATGCTGGTAAAAGCATGGGTGCTTCCATTATTGTATCTGGACTTTGAGATTCGCCGGGATTATATTATTGCCAATTTGTGCGTCAACCGTGACAAGCCGATGATGTACTGCGATGGTAAATGTTATCTTACCAAACGTGTTGCTGATGCGAAGGAAAAAGAAGCACGCCAGGTTGAGAATGATTATTTAACACATCTTTTTTATCAGGTAATGGACAACCGCGCGGTGACTTTTTCGCTGCCTGTTATTGCTTTTGAAAAACTGACTTCCCCCAATTATACATACAAATCGCCTTTTATGGCGCGCAATCATACGGCTGATATTTTCCACCCGCCGCTGGCCTAACTTTTAGGTATTACCGAATTCCGTTTTATCCGTAAAAAAAATTGTTTTGTTCTTCATGTTCAGCGACTGGACTTGAAATACACCTTATGTCTGGCATTTCAGGATCAGATGAGGTTGTCAATGTTTACGGATAAAAATCGTTGTAAACAGTGTATCAATTAATGTGTCATGGATAAGGAGCGATTGATCACGTCAGGATTGGTTTTATTTACAGGCTTGGTATGGATAACCGTTCTGGCGAGAGCTTTTAAGTCAGAGGAGGCACCCAAATCTACGGGGACTGCAAGGCTGGTCTGGGAAAAACCAGCGTTATTTCCGGCTCCCGTTTATGATTTTTCCCGCAATCCATTGACTGCCCAGGGGGTGAAGTTGGGACGATTTTTATTTTATGACGGAACACTTTCACGCACCGGCGACATTAGCTGCGGAACTTGTCACCAGCAGCAAAATGCTTTTACAGACAAAGATCGGGAATTGAGCCGGGGTGTTGATGACCAGTTAGGGAAGCGCAATACGCCATCGATTCAAAACATGGCCTGGAATTCTGCTTTCTTTTGGGATGGCGGAGTTTTCGACCTGGATTTTGTTCCTTTCAACCCGATTGAAAATCCATTGGAAATGGGTGAAACGGTCAATCATATACTCGGAAAAATTAGAAAAATGCCTGAGTCGGCAGGAGCGACAGATTATTCGGAATTGTTCCGCGCTGCGTTTGGGACACCTGAAATTACCACGGAAAGGCTGATGAAAGCGCTATCACAGTTTATGGTTAAGATGGTTTCGGCGGAATCCCGATACGACAAATTTGCTATCGGTGATGTAACGGCGCTTTCCACAGAAGAAAAACAGGGATTGATATTATTTCGTAAAAACTGCGGTTCCTGTCACGAAGGTCAGCTGTTTACAAATCATAGTTTTCGAAACAATGGTCTGGCTCCGGTTCAAGCGAATGATACGGGGCGATATGATGTGACCAAAACGGAAGTTGATAAATACAAATTTAAAGTGCCAAGTCTTAGAAATATTGCGTTTACAGCTCCTTACATGCACGACGGGCGTTATGAAACGCTGGAAGAAGTTTTAGACCATTACACTGATAAGGTAGTAGGCTCACCAACATTGGATTCTTTGCTGATCAAGCCGAATTCGGATACCGGACTTAATCTGATGGATACTGAAAAGAAAAGTATTATCGCTTTTCTTAAATCCCTTAGTGATGAGCAATTTATAAGGAACAATGCTTTGTCTGATCCCAGGATCGACGGGGCTTTTGATATGAAATGAGTAGAAAAATTAATGTTAGCCTTATACCCGTTTTTTATATTGAAACCGTTTGTTTAGCCGTTTTTGAAAGTAACCGCTTAAAAAAAATGAATAAAGGAATTAGAAAATGTGCAGCACCGGTAACGGTTTTATTTTGAATATTATGAAAAAACTAATTTATCTCCCTATCCTTCTTTTCCTTGGTTCGTTGCTTGTAATTGCCTGTCACGACGACTCAGATGATATTGAAGATACTGGCCTTGCTGCCGGAAAGGGGCGCATGATACTGGCCTTTGACAATGTGGTTGGGAAAGAAGATCTGGTTCTTGATAACAAAACCTATCTGAACAGCTTTGGCGAATCACTGACCATATCGCGGTTTAATTATTTTATTTCCAATATTAACCTGTTACGCGAGGATGGAAAAACCTACACGATTCCACAGGATTCCAGTTATTTCCGGATACTTGAATCTGATCCCAAATCACAGATTATTTCTTTAAACAAATTGCCTGAGGGAAATTACAGCGGGATTGAATACATCATCGGTGTGGATAGCCTGCGGAGCGTTTCGGGAATTGAAAAGCGGGGCGGAGCTCTGGATCCGTCGGGAGATATGGCAGGGGACGGGATGTATTGGGCCTGGAATTCCGGCTATATATTTTTGAAACTCGAAGGGTCGTCACCTCAGTCGGATGCATCTAACGGGAAGTTTTACTATCATATAGGACTTTTTGGAGGATTTAACAGCCCGACAGTCAATAATATTAAAACGGTAAAAATTGATTTTGGCACGAACAAAGCAGTTGTTCGGGGCGATAGCGTGCCGGAATTGAAGCTGATTGCGGATGTAGAAAAGGTTTACAACGGCGCGATGCCAATCAGTTTTGCAAAAAATCCCAGTATAATGACGGATCCGGTATTGTCAGCGGGTGTTGCCAATAATTATAAGTCGATGTTTAGTCTGGGTGAAATAAAACAAAATAGTCAGGTCAGAAAATAGACTGGTTGCCTGGGTTTCTATGAAAAAAATGGATCATGATGTTTTGAAAAAGGCCGGCATAATTTGGTGCACAGTCTTGCTATGTATTCAGCTATTGCTTTCCTGCTCAGGTTCTGGCGGAAATACCAATGAGCCGGACCCTGATCCCGAGCCCACCGGCCCCACAGCGCTTAGATGGGTAAAGCCTGCACATTTTCCGGATCCGGTTTATGATCTTGGTAAAAATCCGTTGACCATTGAAGGGGTATTGCTTGGCAAATTTTTATTTTATGACGGAATTCTTTCACGTACCAATGTGATCGGTTGCGGAACCTGTCACCAGCAGCAATCTGCATTTACACATCACGGACATGAATTGAGCCATGGTGTGGATGACTTGTTGGGGATCAGGAATGCACCCGCTGTGCAGAATATGGCATGGAATCCGTCTTTTTTCTGGGATGGAAATACGCATGCGCTGGATTCGGTTCCACTGAATGCGATTCAGAATAAAGTAGAACTGGACGAAACGATGGATAATATTCTCCTAAAACTGAGGGCGACACCCGTCAAGAACTCCAAAGTTCCGGTTGATTATCCTAAGATGTTTAAAGCGGCATACGGCACAACTGAAATAACTTCCGAAAAAGTGCGGTTGGCATTGTCCCAGTTTATGATGACCATGGTTTCGGCAAATTCGAAATATGATTATTTTGTGTCAGGTGATGCCGCCGCATTGAATACTGATGAAAAAAATGGAATGGCGCTTTTTAAACAAAAGTGCGCTTCGTGCCACAGCGGCGAATTATTTACAGATTTCAGTTATCGTAACAACGGTCTGGCACCGAATAAGATTAATGACCAGGGGCGTTTTTCAATCACCAAAAATGATAATGACCGCTATAAATTCAAAGTGCCGAGTTTAAGAAATATCGGGCTTACCGCGCCTTACATGCATGACGGACGTTTTGTTTCACTGGAACAAGTACTTGATCATTACTCAGATAATATGCAGCCTTCCGCTACGCTGGATGAGGTTTTCAAACTGTCGAATGGAAAAGTTGGGGTAAGTTTGACTGCTGCGGAAAAGCAAAGTATTATACTGTTTCTTAGAGCATTAGGCGACGATCAGTTTATCCGTAACGCGGAGTTGTCCGATCCCGGCGTTGGAAATGCCCTTTAACCAGCTTTACCATTCATGCGTTCGTTATTAGCATACATTTTGTTATTTTCAATCCTGCTGCCAACGGTTAGTCCGTGGGGAACGATCGCTTATTTCAGACTGAACCGGGATTATATTGCCAAAGTTTTATGTGAAAACCGGCAACGTCCCGGGCTGAAATGCAACGGAAAATGTTATCTGGCAAAAAAGCTGAAACAGCAGGAAGACAACAAAGACAAAGAAACGACAAGCCGGGTTCAGAATCTTCCGGTGTTGCAGCTTTTTACGGAAGAAGTCTGTTTTTATCGATTCGCTGCTGATACATTTGTTATTTTAAAAAGTCCATCTTTTTTCTATAAAGTAAGTGTTTATTTTTCTCCCAAATCGCGTTTATTGAGGCCGCCCAGATTTCAATGATTGTTAAACTTTGAACCATACCATTCCTCTGTGAACAGCAGATATTTTTTAAATTATTTACCAATACCCATTTTATGAAAAAGTACATTTTTGCAGCATTGACAATATCCTTTTTATACGCCTGCAACAGTAAGAGTGAAAAAAATGATGAGAGCCATGCAGGGCACGAACACCATGATTCCGATAATCCGTTAGACGCACAAACGAAGGAAATGCTGGCGATTCACGATAGCATTATGCCGCATATGGACAAGTTGATGGATTTCAAAAAGCAGATCAGCGAAGAGGTTAAAATAACGGATAGTCTTATTGCCATAAAATCAAGCAGTGTACTGAAATCCAGAAAGGAAGATGCTTTGAAAGTACAAACACAGCTGGAAAATGCGGACAAAGCCATGATGAACTGGATGCATGAATTTAAGTTTGATACCCTGAAAACGCTGGATAAAACGCAGGCGGCTGCTTATGTCGCTGATCAGAAAAGCAAGATAGAAAATGTGAGAACGCTGATGAATAAGAGTTTGGCAGATGCAGATCAGTTTATCAAAGCTAAAAAATGAGTATGAAAATAAAACTGATTTTTAGTGTTGGCTTACTGGCTGCCATTGGTTTAGGTTGTGAAACAAAAAAACTTCCATACCTGGGAGAGCCGGACGTGGTCAAGAAGGTAGTGGATGGCAAAGAATCCGAAGAGACGGTCTATCCGACGATACCTGATTTTTCATTTATTAATCAGGATAAGCAAATTGTTACCGAGAACGATTTCAAAAATAAAGTCTATGTTGCTGATTTCTTTTTTGTAACCTGCCCGACAATCTGCCCGATTATGAAAAGGAATATGCTTACGGTTTATAAAGAATTCAAGGATAATCCTGATGTCAGAATTCTCTCGCATACCATTGATCCGGAACATGATACCCCGGATGTTTTGAAAAAGTATGGCACCGACCTGGGTGTGACCGGGAACATGTGGCAGTTTGTGACGGGTGATCGTGAGAAAATCTATGATATCGGTCAGAAACATTATATGGTGAGTGCCATGGAAGATTCGACGCAGGCAGGAGGTTATATCCACAGCGGCGCTTTTGTACTCATTGATAAAGACCGGCATATAAGGGGAATGTATGACGGAACAACAGAAGACGGAACGGCCCAGCTGATAAAAGATCTGGAAGTTTTGTTAAAAGAATAGGAAGTGGGCTGGCAGCGAGATCTGCCAGCTTTTTTTACAGGTCGTTTACCAAACCGAGATTTATTTCTGAAAGCCAATATTAATTTTTGCCCGACATCTTAATGATTTGAACAATTTCAAGAACTATAACAAAACCAATGTTGTTGGCTTATGATGATGCGGTAAAGAAACCGTAACATAAAAATAACAGTAAAGAAATATGAGGTGACCATTAAACCTGGCATTCCTTTTTTAATCTGTTATGAAATTATTTGTTAACACCGATTATTTCTACAATCATGTACGATATCTGTACGATAGGCCATATAACGCTGGATAAGGTAGTAACGACCAAGTCTGTAAAACACATGCCGGGTGGTACTTCGTTTTATTTTTCCAAGGCAATCCAACAATTCGATATTAATTACGCACTGGTCACGGCATTAGCGGAGAGCGAAATGAGTGTGGTAGACGGTTTGCGTAATGATGGAATTGAGATATATTCTTTGCCAAGTCAGCATTCTGTTTATTTTGAAAATATTTACAGTGAAAATCAGGATTATCGCGAACAGAATGTGTTGCAAAAAGCAGCCCCGTTCGGCGTTTCGGTAATGCCTGCGATCGATTCGAAAATTTTCCACCTGGGTCCTTTGTTGGCTGATGATATTTCGGTAGATCTTATACGTTTTCTTTCATTGAAAGGCTTGGTGTCGCTTGATATTCAGGGGCTTTTGCGTTCTGTTGTTGATAAAAAAGTGATCTATCATGACTGGTTGGATAAGAAGGAAGCATTGCCATATGTTTCTATTTTAAAAGCCAATGAGCACGAAATGGAAGTAGTAACAGGTTGGTCGGATGTGCAGCAGGGTGCCCGTTATCTGGCGGATCTTGGTGTGCAGGAGGTGATTATTACACTAGGAAGCAGAGGTTCCTTGATATATAAAGAGGGTATTTTTCATGAAATTCCGGCATACAAACCGTCCGCGGTTGTAGATGCAACCGGCTGCGGCGATACGTACATGGCTGGTTATCTGAGCAAAAAAGTGCAAGGCGGAGACATTCAGGAGTCGGGAGAATATGGCGCTGCGATGGCTACATTAAATATTGCATCTTCCGGACCCTTCTCAGGAAATGCAGCCAGCGTTGAGGAAGTTTTAACAAAGGGTATAGCTGAACATTACAACGTGTTACAAGTTGGATTGTAATTTTTTAAGTTAACGCGATAAGCGTTACACGATATAAAAAAAACCGGCGTCAGCCGGTTTTTTTTATGATACTAATTTTTAGAAACAAGCTCCTCTTTTGGGGCACTGAAAAGACGTTCGCTCATTTTTTTATCGTGACCGTAAATATCTTTTCTGAAATTCAGCTGCCCGTTCTGATCCACCCAGGCTGTGAAATATCCTATAAAAACAGGGATTTCTGATTTGCCGCGGAGCCTCACATATTTCTCTTTTCCCAGGTGCATTGCGTCTGTAATTTTTTGCTCCGTCCAGGTGCTGTCTTTTCTTAATAAAAATTCTGCCAGTTTTTTGGGTTCCGAAAGCCGGATACATCCATGACTGAAAGCCCTGCTCGACTCTCCAAAAAGATTCTTCGAAGGCGTATCGTGAAGGTAAATATTATAACTGTTGGGGAACAGGAATTTTACCAGTCCGAGGGAGTTTTTCGGGCCTGGTTTTTGCCTTACCGTATTGCCATTCCACTCCATATTATGTTTGGCGAGGTAATTTTTATTACGTTTGATACCTGGTAAAATTTCATTTTTTAATATACTTGGCGGCACATTCCAGTACGGACTGAAAACAACCTGATTAAGTGTTCCCGAGAAGATCACGGTGTTATGCGCTTCCGAACCGACCACGACGTTCATATCAAAGAAAAGTTTTCCGTCCTCATAAACATGCAGTTTATATTCCGGGATATTGACCAGCAGATAATCGGTTGCCGGTACGGCGGGCACCCAGCGGATGCGCTCCATGTTGATGAGTATCTGTTGAATTCTATCCTGAACCGGAACATTCATCTCGCGGAAAAACGAAGGTCCGATCTGGCCATCCTGTTTTATTCCAAAACGCGCCTGAAAACGTTTAACGGCATGTGTCAGCGTGGTGTCCAGCAGGTCCGTTGTATCCGCGGCCGGCAAATCTCCGAGGGCAAAAAGCCGTCTTTTTATTTCAGGAATGATGTCATAACTTCTTCCCTCTTTTAGCTTTGTATTAGTTCCAAGCGAATCCCATGCATCGTCTTTTTTGATCTGATAATAACTTAAAAGCTTCTCTTTTAGTAAATTATACTGACGGTTTACAGGTTCATAGGCGGAAAGATTTTGAGCCTTGTTTTTCAACAGAGAATCCAAAAATGCTTCGGTATTGATTTTTCTCCTTGGAATAAACCAGTTTAATTCCTGCGTGTTAATGCGGTGATCGCCGGAATAAGCCTTGCTGGCATACCTGAAAAACTGCTCCGTAAGCAACAGTTCGGTATTGGCCACCAGGGTATCTTTTGGATTTATTTTTTTGAGTAGTTTCAACGAATCAATTCTCGAAACGAGCCGCGCGTTGTAAAGCGAGCTATCGCCGGAATAATGGATATAGTCGTTTTGCAAGCCTAAAAATGTAGGTACAAAATCAGCAAGTCCGTCGGGGAAAAACCAGGCAAACTGATAATTCCGGTGATTGTAAAAACTCTGGATCTGGTTCGCAATACTGTCATTTTCCGTCGTTTTAAGGAACGTGTTGAGCGCAACGCTGTCGACAAAGAGTTCAGTGAAAGAATTTTCGATCGTAATGGTTGTATCCCTGACAGCAACTTCCGGAAGTTTTTTTTCTTTTTTTGAGCAGGATGCAAATAGTGCACAGAGTAAAATCAGAAAACAGGCTTTGTTAAACAAGTGTGTGTGCAGGTTTTTAAAAATCATTTTAAGTCAGGTTTGATATGTTTTATTGAAGTGTTTTTTTGATCAAAGTTCAAGCTAATTAAAATTTCGAAAACAATCAGATGATTCGTTGAAGTTTAACCAATGCGAAAAAACTTTTATTATCCCTTGTGACCATCACATCTATTCCTTTTCCATCACCTTTCTTCATGAGCTGGTAAACCTCACTGATGTTCATTTCTTTAACAGAAATTCCGTCGATATACAGTATCTGATCACCTTTTTTCAAACCAGCTTTGGCACCCGGTGAATTTTCATTGACATGATCGACGAAATAAGCATCCAGTTTTTCGCCCGCGGCCAGAATTTCAAGTCCGCTCATGTTATACTCAAAGGTCTCCCTGATACGGTTTTTAACCGGTTTTAGTACCATATAATTTTGCGGATAATTAAAGGTTACCTTAAACCGGCGAAGCAGTTCGCAGCCAATACTGCCCTGACGATCACTTCGGTCTGCAATTTTCACCCCGAAAGCCGTACTGTCAGGAAATGAGGCCAATACATTGGTTAACGCGATGTCTCCGAGTTTTATCGCATCAATTCTTCCCAGATAACCCTTTACAGCTCCGTTCAGGCCAATTCCTTCTCTTGGCGTAATCACCTGTGGCGGAATGGGTATTTCCTTTCTCGATGAATGGTCCACCAGCAAGGCATTGCCTGCGCCGGTATCCAGCATGAAGCGTAAATTCTGATAATGTATACCGGAAATTGTTGCGCCAATCTGAATGTAAGGCTTTGTATTGTCGATCAGCACAGGTAATTTCTGTCCATGTTTTGCGCTGTACTTGTACTTTGCAGGTGTAATGAGCAACAATTCTTTGCGGTAGAAATCGATCGTAACGACAAAGCTGTTGAAAATTTCATAACCAATTATGCCGTGGATCGGGATTCCGGCATAGCCTGACAGGCTGGTGATCGGCTCGTCCAGAACGAGCATGTTATGCTGGTTTACCTGCATATGCTGCATCGATAATGAATTTCCGATTGCGGTATGCCCGCTGATCATCTTGCCATTCCCGAGGCCTTCAATCATTAATTTTCGTTTCAGATCCAGTTTGCTTTTATCGAGCACGGTTGGGTCGGTGATGATGGTGTTGGCTACGCCTGTGTCCAGAATAAAATTTAAAGTATCCGAGCCATTAATCTGAATGGGAACAATAATCAGATTGGAGCGGAATTTGAAAGGAATACGATCCTGTTTACGATTGCCCGTCAGGAAAAACCCACTCGCACCTTCCTTGATTTGTTTTCCTACCGGCGAAGCTTTAACGTGCTGGTGTATTATCAATATGGCCAATAAGAATATTAACCATTTTATCTTTTTCATTTGATCAGAAGACTAAATTTACGCTTAAAAATTTTCGCGTGGATATTATTTTACGAATAATAAACAGACTGAAACGGTGAAGTTTGTTCCGTAAAAATAGCAGGTTAAATTGTAAAAAGGCAGATATAATATGATGACTGGCTTATTTAGAATACAAATGAAAATTCCTGCATTATGGCAGGTTGCGTTGATACGGGTTAATCAGCGGGTCAAATAATAAACGGAGCACTCTGAATAAATTATTTAACGAAAAACTGATGAAAATTTTAGCTTTGTTTTAAGATGTAATTTATTCACTTTCAATAATTTTAATATTAAAAGTGATGAATTGAAAAAATACTGAAAATCATAAACGTGCTTTCTATGCACTTCGTCCAGCGTTTACTCAATCAGTCCAAGCTTCCGCTTACCACGGGCAAGTTCTGGAAATATGCTTTTTGTTACTGGAGTATTTTTGCCCTGATCACATTCGGGCAGCTCACCATGTTGTGGCTTCTTCGCGACGGACTGACGATGCGTTACCACGAAACATTTATCTGGCTGCTCGACGGACTTTACTGGTGGGGCACAACGCCGCTTATTTTATATGCTTCTTTAAAAATTCCTATCGTTTTTAAAGACCGGAAAACCCTGCTTGTCAGACAAATATTTCTTCATTTGCTTATCGTAACCTTTTTGATTGTCTTTTTAAATTCCTTTCATTATTTCATTACAAATCCTATTATGCTCAGTCTGATCGGGCGTTCTATTCCGGCAGAAAGTTATATTTTTTCGCTTTTTATGGCCTATCCGGCAGCTTTTGGTCAATATATGTTATTGGTTGTAGGCTTCAATAAAGTCTCTTACATTTACCGTTATCAGGCATTAAAACAAGAAAACTTTAAAACCGAGCTCGCCAACGAGCAGCTTCGGGGACAGCTTGCGACTGCCCAGCTTCAGTCTTTAAAAATGCAGCTTAATCCGCATTTTCTATTTAATACATTACACGCAGTAGTAAGCCTGATGATCAAAAATGATATCCGCAAAGCAACCCAGATGATCACCACATTAAGCGATCTTTTGCGGGCAGTTCTTATTAATCAAAAAGCGGATTTTGTTCCTTTACAAGAAGAGCTCAGGCTGACACAGCAGTATCTGGCCATTCAGCAGATCCGGTTTCAGGACAGGCTGAAAGTGGAATACGCGATTGATCCGGCGACGGAATTATGCTCTGTTCCGCAGCTGATCTTGCAGCCATTGGTGGAAAATTCTTTTACGCACGGCATATCTGAGCTGACTACCAACGCTGTTATCCGGATTACGAGTAAAATGGAAGGGATCAATCTGCAAATCGAGGTTATTGATAATGGTGTTGGCAACAAGCAAAGAAAGGCTTCTTCCGGAATAGGACTTGGCCTGAAAAACACGACCATGCGGTTGCAGCAAGCATATGGCGAAAATGCAACGCTCACTTTTTCCCAACCTCCTGAGGGGGGCACAGTTGTGACCTTACTTTTTAAAAGTCAGTTAAAAAATAAAAATTCATTGAACAATGACGTATTGCTGTCTGATTATAGATGACGAAATATTGGCGAGGGATGTAATCCGGACATTTCTGGAAGGAGATCATTCCATCCGGGTAGTGGACGAGGCATCGAATGGAACGCAGGCTGTTATTAAAATTTTGCAGCACCGGCCGGATATTATATTTCTGGATATTCAGATGCCCGAAATGGATGGGTTTGAGGTTTTAAAGGAAATTTGGCCGCACCATCAGCCATTTGTCGTTTTTACAACGGCTTTTGATCAATACGCATTGCGTGCTTTTGAAGTCAATGCCATTGATTATCTGCTGAAACCGTTCGATGAAATCCGTTTTCACCAATCACTCGGCCGTCTGAAAGAACGTCTTAGCCAGCAATCCCAACCGCGGATAGAAGAGCTGGTGAGCCGGCTTTTAAATGACCAGAAGGAAATCAAGGAGGATAATTATCTGCAGAGGATTTTGGTGAAGGAGTCGGGGAGAATGTATCTGATCAAGGTGGAGGATATCACACATTTTGGAGCCGACGGAAATTATATCTCGTTATTTACAGCAGCAAAAACCTATACCATTTACGAGAGCCTGACGAGTCTTGAAAATCGTCTGGATCCGACGGTTATGATTCGTGTAAGCCGGTCTAATATCATCAATATCAATTACATTGCAGAATTGGAAACCTATTTTAACGGTGAATATATCGTTCATCTCACTGGAGGACAAAAAGTAAAGTGGACCCGGGGATACAGGGATACCATTAAAGCCTTTTTAACCAAAATCAGCTGAACGAAATCTGTTTTTGATAAATTCATTCCATCCATGTTCTGCTACAATTCACGCAAGGGATTTGATGGTTGGGTTGATATGCCACTGGCGATGAAATAATTAGATAGTAGTTTTGGAATATCAAAATGAGACCGGAAAAACGGTTTGTTTTTCAATTTTTCAAAACGAGTTATGAAATCCAACAGAATCCTTAAAGGGCAAGAAGTGTTATCCGGCCTGGTCAAGTCGCTGGCCGCCGGAATTGTACATGTGAACGCGTGTTTATCAGGCAATAAAGCCGTTCACTCATTAAAGTTGCATTGCATTTTTATATAGATAAAATTTGTATCGTGAAATGATATATCCTTGTAAAGAGGATGTTGCATTCCCGATTTACATAATCTTTATTAGCCATGTTAAGTTTGACTTCACCTTTTACCTATCTGAAAATTTCCCTTCATTCTCTTCTTTTACCTGGCTTGGTGGCTTGTAATAATGCCTGTGAAATGTCGCAGAACAAACATGAATTATACGCACAGACCAAGGTGGAAAATATCAAATGGGATTACGATGAAATCACACAAAAGCTTATTGTGAATAATCAGGCGGATATCAAATGTTCGTCGCCCAGGTACGAAGCCGATACTTTTAAAGTCAGGAGTATAATCGTGAGCGTTACAGGCAGAATCTGACGCAAGACGTAAAATAATACCTCAATCCAATCCATAATCGGGAAGATGCATATCGTTTCGTATGTATTTCTATGCCCAATATTTCCATAGCCATGAAAAAAATAATACTTGTTATCCTGATACAGCTCTCCGCTTTCGTCGGTGGAGCTCAAAATTTATCCAATACCATAAAAGGTAAGGTCCTGGATGCTCAGTCGGGCAGCGGACTGCCGGGGGCGTACATTGTCTTGCTCGGAAGCGAACCTTTAAAAGGCGCACAGTCAGATACCGAAGGGATTTTCCGGTTGTCGCAGGTGCCTTTGGGCCGTCATACTGTAAGGGTCAGCAGCGTTGGTTATGGCGAACAGATTATTCCCAACGTGCTCGTCACGGCCGGGAAGGAGGTTATTCTTGAAATCCGCCTGATCGAACAGGTTATCAATGCAAATGAAGTTGTGGTGAAAGCCAGGCGAAATGAAGATGTTTTAAATAACGAGTTTGGTACACTCAGCGCCAGAACTTTTGACATTGAAAATACCCGCCGCTTTGCGGGGAGCCGGAACGATCCGTCACGGATGGCTTCCAATTTTGCAGGTGTTGTCGGCAACAATGACGGTCGGAATGATATTGTTATTCGCGGAAATTCACCGACCGGTTTGTTGTGGCGACTCGAAGGAATCGACATTCCCAATCCCAGTCATTACGGAGCTTTGGGTGCCACGGGCGGCCCGGTGACCATTTTAAATAATAACGTTTTGGCACAATCCGACTTTTTTACCGGCGCATTTCCTGCCATGTATGGCAATGCGCTCAGCGGAGTTTTTGATTTGCAATTAAGGACCGGCAACCGCGACAAGCGGGAATACACAGGGCAGGTTGGATTCAATGGTTTTGAGCTGGGTGCGGAAGGGCCTATCACGAAAAACGGCAAAGCAACGTATCTGGCGCATTACAGGTATTCAGTGATGGGGCTTGTCAATAAGCTGGGGTTGAGCATGGGTACGGGGAACAGCGTGCCGGAATACCAGGATTTATCTTTTAAAATCGATATTCCAACGAAAAGACAGGGAAGCCGATGGAATATTTATGGTGTAGGAGGAACGAGTGAAATTTCTTTCAAAGGAGATTTGAAAGATACGTCAAGTCTGTATAACGATGCGTGGAGCGATTTGTTCAATAAGGCAAAAATGGGTGTTGCAGGCGTTTCTTATCAGCATTATTTCAATGAAAAAACCTATCTGAAAACAACGCTGGCGATTTCAGGATCTGTTTTTGAAACCAAAATCGATTCATTAAATGACGACCGCCAGCCATTTAACAAGTACCGTGACAAGTCAGGTACGGGGCGCATTACTTTTTCATCAGTGTACAACAAAAAGCTGAACGCCAAACATCTGTTTTCTGCCGGCGTTTACCTGAATAAGTTGTATTACAATCTTCTAGATAGTATTTACAGTGAAAAACGTTACAGAACGGCAAGAGATGAAAACGGCGGGACGGAGCTTTTTCAAGCTTATGCACAATGGCAATATAAGCCGGTCAACGAATTGACGATCAATGGAGGTGCGCATTTTACATATCTCAATCTGAACGAGAAATACGCTGTTGAACCGCGCCTTGGGATTCGGTACGATTTACCTGCGCGACAGGCCATTTCTGTTGCCGGCAGTATGAATAGCCAGATCCAGCCGATTCAACTTTATTTTTATAAAACCAGAAACACGGACGGAAGTTATACGCAAACCAATAGGGACCTGGGTCTTACGAAGAGTTATCAGCTCGTTGCAGGTTATGAGAAATTTTTCGGAGGCGATATCAAGCTGAAAACAGAAGCCTATTATCAGTACCTGTACGATGTGCCGGTTGAAAGTTTTCCGTCTTCGGTTTCTGTTTTAAATCTGGGTGCGTCCTTTGCCGCGCCGGATGTTGACAGCTTGGTAAACCATGGCAAAGGCAGGAATTATGGTTTGGAAGTAACGTTGGAAAAAACTTTTAGCCGGGGTTATTATTTTCTGGCAACGGTTTCTTTATATAATTCGAAATATACCGGAAGTGATAAGGTCTGGCGAAATTCAGCTTTTAACGGACAATACGTTGGTAATTTATTAGGTGGAAAAGAGTGGAAAATCAATGAGAAAAATTCCTTTTCGGCAGATTTGAAACTGGCACTGGCAGGCGGCAGACCTTACATTCCTGTTGATCTGGAAAAATCAAGAGAGACGGGTTGGGAGGTAACGGATAAAAACCGATCCTATGAAGACCGCCTGAAATCATATTTCAGGATTGATTTAAAACTGACCTATAAACAAAATGGCAAAAAGATGGCACAGGAATGGTTTATCGACTTTCAGAATGTGACCAATACGAAGAATATTTTTTCGAAATATTATGATGCGCGGACACAAAAAATCAAGACAAGTTACCAGGTTGGTTTTTACCCGAACTTCAATTATCGGATTGAGTTTTAAAACGAGGAAAACAGCCAATTTTGCTAAAAGCATTGAGGAGTAGTATGATGTGATCACAGGCACAGATCATGACGACATGCAGACGTGAAAGTGTAGAATACAAGCAGGAAATTACGAAAGGCGGGCAGTTACCGTCTTTCGTAATTTTTTTTAGCGGCAAACGGTTTTCGTAAAAAAATGGTCTGGTATTTGAATTTAAGATTTTAAATGCATTTAATGGGAAAATATAAGAACTTTAAAAGACGCATATTGTTTTAGGTTCACAACCCATGAACTGTAAATGGAACAAAGAAATGTTAGCGTGCCACATTTTGGTTATTCACCTTCTGCCCAAAATAAATAAAATGGATTTGCATAAAGATAAGGTGGTCATGATAACCGGTGCTGGAAAGGGCATCGGTCGGCACGTAGCGATTGGCTATGCGGCGGAAGGCGCCAAACTTGCGCTGGTTGACAGAAATGTAAAAGATCTTGAAGATACAGAACGGCTTATCCGCGAATTGGGGTGCACTGTTTTTACGCAATTGGTTGACCTCACCAATCCTGACGATATTGTGAAAGCCGTTGGTGATATAACAGAAAAATTTGGACAAATTGATGTCCTGATTAACAATGCAGGCTTGGGCCGGAATAAATCTCCTTACGAACTCGCTATCGATGATTGGGACTATGTGTTGAATACGAATCTACGGGGGACCTTTATTTGCAGCAGAGAAGTAGCCAAGGTTATGCGCAAACATGGAGGAGGTGCCATTGTTAACATGGCATCCACGAGAGCATTGATGTCAGAGCCGGACACTGAGGCCTATGCGGCATCAAAAGGAGGGATTCTGGCACTGACACATGCGATGGCTATTTCACTGGGGCCGGATAAAATCATGGTGAATGCAATAAGTCCGGGATGGATCGAAACGGGAGATTATGAGAAGTTAAAACCCCTTGATCATGAACAGCATCCCGCAGGCAGGGTAGGCAGGCCGGAAGACATTACCAGGGCGTGTTTATTTTTAACAAATCATGAAAATAATTTTATTACAGGTACAAACTTGGTGATCGATGGAGGTATGACACGTAAAATGATCTATGAAGAGTAACGCTTTAAAACACCGGGATTGGAAAAACTGATGTAGAAGTGTGAATGAAGAAATCTTAAAAAAGTGCATTTTTAGTGCCTTAGATGACTTTTTCATGATTAAACAAAAAAACACGCAGGTTTCAAAATGAACCCGCGTGTCAAATTACACTTCATCAACAAACTAAAAACCAAATAAAACTACTACGAAAAAAATCGCTTGTCAAGTTTTTTTTGCTGTAGGAGGGGGATTCGAACCACCCACGGTGCGGTTAGCCGCGGTACAAATACTGTTGGTGGTCCACCCCAGTCGACTTGCGTCGGCATTATACCGTGTTTATTCCTGATTCACCACCCCCGAGACAGGAGGGCATGGCTGCCAATTTCATCACCCTACAATGTGATATTTTGTCGGTTCCGATTTTTTAAAATAAATTGTCTTACCCGGAACGACACTGCAAAAGTAAGACGTAAAAATTTAATTATAAAATATTTGCATAAAAAAATCGAAAAATTTACGATATTTTTATAAATTGCTTTAATTAGTTGCGAAAAATTCAACAAAAATGACCTTTATGCAGAAATATTCGGATATAGATAGTACCGATTTGAGAATTTTGTCCTTGTTGATCGAGAATGCGGCATTGCCGTATACGGAGATAGGAAAGCGCGTATTTGTGTCCGGCGGTACCGTGCACGTACGCATGAAGAAGATGGAACAACTCGGCATTGTTAAAGGTTCGCAGCTGCTAATAGACCCCGCTAAACTGGGGTGGGATATCAGTGCATTTTTAGGTGTTTATCTCGATAAAAGCTCTCTTTATGAGCAAGTCGCGCAGGAGTTGGAACGAATTCCGGAAGTAGTAAATATTCATTATACCACCGGAATTTATAGTATATTTATTAAAATTGTTTGTCGGGATACCGGGCATTTGAGGGAGATTCTTCATGATAAAATTCAAAAAGTAAGCGGGATTCAACGAACGGAGACATTTATTTCGTTAGAAGAACGAATTAACCGGTCAATTCCTTTAACCGACGACTAAATTGTCCATTTTTTGAATTTTAATAATATTTTAATCCAATTGTTGTATATATAAAAAACTTATATATACCTTTGTAAGGTAAAAACTGACTTATGGATACGAACACAACAAGTAACGAATACGTGCGTGGTACGCTAAAAACCATTGTTCTTAATTTACTGGCTGAGGAAAAGCGTATGTATGGTTACGAAATTACGCAGGAAGTGAAAGAGCGGACCGGGGGAGCAATTGCGCTGACGTTTGGGGCATTATACCCGGTTTTGCACAAATTGGAGCAGGAGGGACTTCTTGTAACTGAATCGGTAGAAGTAGACGGCCGTTTGCGTAAATATTATTCATTGACCACGCCGGGAAACGAAGCCGCACGTACCAAAACGGATGATCTGGAACGTTTTGTAGATGCGATCCGGTTGCTGCTCGCGCCAAAAAGCCTGGCAACTGAATAAAGAATCCATTGGCTGATAGTTTTTATAAAAATCCTGTAATACCCTAATCTTACTTACAGATGAAACGCCTTCAAGAAAATAAAATAGAATTGCTTAGCAATTATTTGAAAAAGAGTGGTTTAAGTCCGGAATTATTTCCTGAAATACTTGATCATCTGGCGTGCGAAGCAGAAGAAAGACTTTGGGACGGGGATTCGTTTGAGCGTGCTTTCGGCGGTATCGTCGAAGTGGCTGATCCGGAGACGCTCCATATACTGAGTGTTGAACATAATCATCTATTAGCCATGGAAAAAACATTAAATGACATCGTTTTTGAAGGACGTAACAAATCCTATGGAGCTTACCAATTGAGAAAAGGGTATAACAGTACCATGCAGCGGTCGGTTTTACTCGGCGTGACATTTTTTTTATTGGTAATGCTTTTGCCCGATTTATATGCCAGACTGGTGCCGGAACCGAAAAAGGACGATATTGGATTTGAAGTCAAACTGACAACACTGGAAATTAAGCCTGAAGTGGCTCCGCCGCCCGTACCTGTGGAGCCGGTGATTCCCGAGCCCAAGGTGAATACTGTTAAGTTTACCAGTTATGAGGTAATGCCTGATGATATGGTCGTCGAAGAAGTGGCTCCTCCGACAGTGGAAGATTTACAAAATGCCTTGCCGGGGCAGGAGGATATCACAGGCAATAGTGATATTACTGAAATCGTTCCGCCTGCCGCTGAGGCTCCTGCCGGTAAGGGCGGGGTTGTCGAAGCGGACCCACCTAAGGAAGAAACTTTTATTTCAGTAGAACAGGCGCCATCTTATTTAGGCGGCAATGCTGCGATGGCTGATTTTCTACGAAAAAATCTGAAATATCCTCGTCAGGCTTCACAGGCTGGAATTCAGGGAAAAGTTTTTGTCTCATTTGTCGTAGGATCGGATGGTAAAATTGAAGACGTGAAAACGTTGAAAGGAATTGGTTTCGGCTGTGATGAAGAAGCGGAGCGCGTGATCAAGCTTATGCCAAACTGGAAAGCAGGCCGTCAATCCGGAAATGCAGTTCGCGTACGCTTTAACATGCCGGTTGTATTTCAGCTGGAATAATTTCACCGGTAAAACATTAAAATTATAGCCGTAATATTTCGAAAAATCCTCGCCTTAAACGAGGATTTTTCGTTTTTTTGTATTCTAGTTTAAGATGTTACTATTGATTGGTATTTATCTATTCACATAACATGATTTCTTTACCTATGCAGATGTTTGATAAGTAATGTACGCTATTGTAGATATTGAGACAACCGGAGGTGGAGGCAATTCACGTATAACTGAGATCGCTGTTTTTCGTCATAATGGAGTAGAAGTTGTGGACTTCTTTCACTCGCTTATCAACCCTGAGATATTTATTCCTCCTTTTATAACCCGGCTCACAGGAATTGACAACCTGATGGTTCAGGATGCCCCAACTTTTTCAGAAGTACAGGATTCTGTTCGCAGGCTGACACTCGACGCCTGGTTTGTGGCCCATAATGCAAAATTTGACTATGGATTTTTGAAAAAAGAATTTGGAGCCCTGGATGAATATTTCCAGCGAGATCTTCTTTGTACCGTGCAGCTTAGCCGAAAAATCTTTCCCGGATTAAAGTCGTATAGCCTGGGAAATCTTTGTGAAAGTTTACAAATATTAATCGAAAACCGGCACCGTGCCGAAGGTGATGCAGCTGCTACGGTCAAGCTTTTTGAGTTACTTTTACAAAATGACCTGCAAAAGTTGATTCCGATGGATTATGCCTGATGTGTGTATTATTTTCTCATAATAATGTGGAATGATTTTTATAATAGTGGTGGTATAAATTAACCTAAATTATTATACGCATGAAAGCTTACATAAACTTCCTCGTTGTCTTTTTTCTTATGATTGGCCTTACCAGCTGTGAGGTTGTTGGAGGTATATTTAAAGGCGGCATGTGGACGGGAGCAATTCTTGTCATAGCCGTTATAGGATTAGTTATCTGGTTATTTACCAAAATGCTCGGAGGAAACAAAGGGTAATTCGGTAGTTTTAAAATAAATAACAGGCGAAGTTAGCTCATCAGGCTACTTCGCCTTTTTTAATGTGTTGTCTATGAGAATCTTGCAGTTTTTATTCAGAAATGTAACTTAAAAAGCGTTAAATTCTTTGTTTATCCCGATTCTGTCACACATCTTTGCACTCGAATAAGGGGGATTAGCTCATTTGGCTAGAGCGCTTCGCTGGCAGTGAAGAGGTGATCGGTTCGAATCCGATATTCTCCACAAAGTTTCATTTTACGGTAAAAAGCTACCCCCAAAGGGTAGCTTTTCTCGTTTTAAGGCCTTCTAGCTAAACATTTCCTTCTGCAAGAATCACGTTAGGTGGCACTACTTAAAATTAAGTGTATGTCAAGGTGGTTCTATGTGAAGTCATTTTTCTTACAATATTGAGCTTACAGTGCAACAGCGTCGGGAAGTTATTTCTTTTAAAAGATAATTATTACTTTTAAAATAGTATTTAGATATTTGTCTAAATATCTAAATATGAATGAGCTTTTTAAGGCATTGAATGACGAAACGCGGCGTGAGATTCTGAATAATCTCAAAAAGCAAGAGATGTCGGCTGGGGATATTGCTGAACTTTTCAATATATCCAAGCCTAGCATTTCTCACCATCTGGATATTCTCAGGAAGGCGGGTTTAGTAAGAAGCGACAAGAAAGGTCAATTTGTGATTTACTCCCTAAATACCACCATAATGGATGATCTTTTTCAATGGATTTTAACCTTTAAATAATATTATTATATGAAGATTGCTTATAAAAGAGAAATCTGGAACGCGCTTATCGTTGCCCTGCCTTTCTTTTACCTCATTGTTATTTGGGAAAGTCTCCCTCAGGTCGTGCCCATGCACTGGAATATAGATGGTAAAGCTGATCGAGTCGGAGATAAAGCAGGCTTATGGATGATTCCTGTCGCACTACCTCTTTTAACTTATGTCATATTTCTCATTGCGCCGGTAATTGCTGGCAAAGGGCAATTGAACAAGATGGGCCGGAAATATGATAGATTAAAGTTTTCGATTGTTCTTATAACCTCTGTACTTGCGAGTTATATTTTGTTTGTTGTCAAAGAGCAGATCATTTATTTGCCGTCTGTTTTACCTGGCCTGATAGGGCTTTTATTCGCTCTTTTAGGAAATTACTTCCCGGTTTTAAAACGGAACCTTTACATTGGTATAAAAACCCCCTGGACACTAAAAAGTGACATCGTTTGGGACAAAACGCATCGCATGGCTGGGAAATACTGGTTTTGGGGAGGAATTATTGTTGTCATTTGCAGTTTATTATTTGAGCATGCTGTCGCCGTGAAAATACTTTTGGTAATTGCAGCGGTAATCACAGTAATTCCGGTTGTTTATTCCCATAGATGTTATAAAAGGATAAGTGAAAAGGTTGTTTAATTTTGAATATAAAGAAATTAAGGTTTTGTTTGATTGTTAAGATATGCTTTGAAAATTGAAATATGATAAGTCTGGACTCCAATTTATCCGGGCCTGAATCTTCTTATTGTTTAAATAAATTATAATGGAGAAGATCAATTTCAAATCACGTGACTTTAATAAGTGCCTGCTTATTGTGATAAGCATTTTATTTGCAAACTGTACAAAAGATGATTATCGGCAAGATCCGGGTTTGACAGATCGCAATGGTATTCCCAAAGATTCGACAATATTATTTGTGCCAGATTTTGGCAAATGGTACCTTCGCAAGAAATCGCGGGATTTGATGGAGCAAATTGGATATTGGAAGGCAGCAACGGTAATCGCTATTGGGTTGTTGACCGTTGGTCGGCGAAGGGAAACTTTAAGATGCTGGGCGACTTTTTAGTGTCAATATCTGATTTACCAATAAAATTATATTAGCCGTATTAAGACTGGTCTGGAGAGACCAGTCTGTAAACAAATCTACTTTTGGTCGAACCCAGGGAAAAAATTAGGAGGAAGCAGGACTCTCCCAAGCTGATCCTTTGTAGAATCACCGCCAACATATAGGTTAAGCCATTCACATAACGAATGATAACTTATACGCTGAATTTCTGAACAGGAATTTGGCCGTCCCGGGTCAATAAAAGGAAAAATGAACCAACATTTATCCGATAAATTGGTGTTTTCAGGCATTTTCCATTTTCCTTTTGTCGCGAGGATATTTTTTTGAATAATTGCCGCTGCTTGCTCGTTTTTATTGCCTCTTGTATAAATACTGTCGATTTCCCCCTTGGCGCTCACCCTAAAATAGAATAACGACACTTTAAGGAAGCATCCGTGATCGCCAGCACTATACTCTAAATGTTGAGAAAGATACCTGCTAAAGGAAGGCGGAGAACCAAAGGCTACTGTTTCGGCTCTTAGGCCAATTTCAAACGTCGGTTGCCATCGTTGAGCGATAGCTGATCCGGACAATAGTAAGGCAATTGACAAAATTATTGCCTTACGCATAATACGATCCATAAGCGTGATTGTAAAAATTATCAAAATTCTAATGTTTCAAGTTCAATAAATCAATCCTAGTGTTATGCTATCCTTATTTTGACATATTCAATGTCATGCTGAGCTTTCACCAGCGTCATTTTTTACTTAATTGCACACTAGCCTGTTCCTCCTGACTTAGCATATTCTAGGCACCACAGTGTTTGAGTCTGCAACAGGTAATAAAGAGTTTCACTAGACGTACAAAATTAAATGGCTGATAAGTGTATTTTTTAATTGTCAGGATTCCTGTAAAACTGCCAATGTTAAATTTTAGATATTTTTCTGTTGTAAATGTTTGATTATTAATATGATTAGTGGTTTATCTGTACTTCAGGTGACACCTGTCATGTTAGGCCTGTTAACGGGTACTGCTATTCGGTCAGCAACCTTACGACTATGCTAATTCAACCGTCCCTCTGTCTTAATCACGCCTTAATTTGCCGTCTTGAAGATATTACTGCTGTTTTTTACTGCTATGAGATCATAGTTTTGACCTGTTAGATAACCAAAAAACATCAGAAATGATGAGAAATAAAAGACACCAGCCCGCATTAAACCCTCGGTTATTGCTATCCTGGGCCTGACCTTGAAATTTTTGATACAATAAACTTTTTTGCTTTTAAACAGTCGAAGCTATGAAATTTGCAACGAATAATATCAGAAGACGCCTTGCATCCAGTCTGATGGCGTTTGCGTCAACACTCTCCGTAGCCACCGCGAAATTTGAAAAAGATCCCCAAAGTTGCGGGATGATGACGGTTCAGCTCGCAGGAAAAAGGAATCAGGCTGGCGAGAAAACAGAAGACTGATGCTTCGGCGGAATTGTGTCCGGTTCACTAAAATGCGTGCCAGCTTTGAGCTGGTGACAGTCCTCAAAATTAATTATTACAAATGTGTTTTGTTAAATCATTGAATAAAGAAAAAGACATGGAATATCGTTCAAAATTTAGCCGCCGTTTCTTTGGGAGCATGGCTTTCATATTTGCTATTTTTCAACTGTTTGGATTGGCATCGGCAATCGCGCAAACAGGAACAGAATCTTCAAAACAATCCGGCAGTAACAAGGCTGGCGCAGAGCCTTTCAGCAATATCAGGCAGGTTAAGGCGGGCGTGCTCGACGTAGGTTATGTAGAAGCTGGCCCGGCAGATGGTGAGCCTATCCTGCTTATTCATGGCTGGCCTTATGACATTTACAGCTACAAAGAGGTATCGGAAATATTGGCCGGAAAAGGTTTTAGGGTACTGATTCCATATCTGCGGGGCTCCGGCAGTACCCGGTTTTTGTCTCCGGCAACACCCCGCAACGGGCAACAATCGGCACTCGCAGTAGATATGATCGCGTTTATGGATGCCTTGAAAATAAAAAATGCAGTCGTAGGTGGTTTTGACTGGGGAGCGCGTACAGCTGATATCATGGCGGCGTTATGGCCGGAAAGAGTGAAAGGGCTTGTTTCGGTCAGTGGTTATCTCATAGGTAGCCAGGAAGGCAATAAGGCACCTTTAAAGCCCATAGCCGAGCAGTCATGGTGGTATCAATATTATTTCGCAACCGATCGCGGACTGGCAGGTTATCAGGCCAATACACATGAGTTTAACAAACTTATCTGGCAGACTGCTTCACCAACGTGGAAATTCAGTGAGGATACTTATAACCGTTCGGCGGCTTCCTTTGATAACCCGGACCATGTGAAAATTGTAATAGATAATTACCGATGGAGGCTGGGTATAACAAGGGGTGAGGCAAAATATGATGCGCTGGAAAAAAAGCTGGCGACAATGCCGGCGATCACAGTACCATCAATTACTCTTGAAGGTGATGCAAATGGCGCACCCCATCCTGATCCTGCCACATACGCGGTTCGGTTTAAAGGGAAGTATGCACATCATACGATTTCGGGTGGCGTGGGGCATAATTTACCCCAGGAAGCGCCGCAGGCCTTTGCAGACGCAATCCTCGAAGTGGCCGGCTGGGCCAGATAGATTCGTAAGTACTGGTATCATAGAGTATACTGGTAACAAAGTTATATCAAATGTTTTTTACCTTTGAAATAACTTTAAAACAAAAAACAAATGGAATCTTTAAGAGGAAAAAAAGCCCTGGTAACGGGTGGTAATAGCGGCATCGGTTATGCTGCGGCAAAAGAATTAAAAGCGCAGGGGGCAGAGGTAATTATCACCGGCAGGCGAGAAGGTGCAATTCAGCAAGCGGCCGCAGAACTTGGAGTGACCGGCTTGGTAAGCGATCAGGGGCAGGTTTCGGCGATTGAAACGTTGGCGGCGCAGGTGAGCGACAAGTTCGGTAAGCTCGATATACTTTTTATCAATGCGGGAGTTTTAGGAGGAGCAGGTATCGAAACAGCGACTGAAAGCGATTTTGATTATGTGATCGATGTGAATTTCAAGGGTGCTTACTTTACCCTGAGCCGGTTTATACCTATCTTAAATGATGGTGCTTCTGTGGTATTCCTGTCATCAAATGTGGTGAGCATGAGCGGTGCAAATTCGTCAATTTATACGGCTAGTAAAGCAGCACTGAATTCAGTGATGAAAATTGCTGCGGTGGAACTCGCACCGCGTAAAATCCGGGTTAACGCCGTGAGCCCTGGCCCGACCCAAACTGAGATTTTAAACAAAATGGGGTTGGAATCATCGGCCCGTAAAGCGCTGGATGATTGGATGATCGAGCGAATCCCTTTAAAGAAAATTGGTAGCGCCGACGATGTTGCCAAAATGGTTGCTTATTTCTCAGGAGATGCCTCTGGTTTTATTACTGGTGCAGAGATCGTGATGGATGGCGGGATGAGCCTCTAAAAACTCCAGAGATGTATCGCAGGCATTGAAAAAGCACAGGTGTTTCACGCCTGTGCTTTTTCACGTATTACATCTGTTTTGAGTACGTATCTTCATGCAGGCTAATTACTGGCGGGAGTTGTAAAAAGTGCTGTTCATGATGACGAGTGTGAAATTATGAAGATTCATGAAAGATAGGTAGCAAAGGCAGATTTGATTCCAGATCTTTAAAATCAAAGTATACATTGCTTTTTTATATCAGGAATGATTCGGCAAAGCTTGTATGTTCGCCAAACGGGGAATTTTGCTTGAACCAATCATTTGATCAGATCACTGTCTCTGGGTGCGTGAAGCAGTTTTTTCGGATAAATCGTAAATACCTGATCAACTTCTTCAATGGTATTAAAGAAGTTGAACACTATTTTCAGCGAAAGCTTTTAGTGAAGTTGTATATGGATACACCAGAATCGCTGCTGATCAATAAGGAAAAACCGTAGAATTTTCTGTCCTGGATGGAAGACCGCTAATGAAAAAGCAACGGGCTGAAAAGACCGTTGCTTTTGAGGCATTTTTATTATTTGGAAAGAGAATTATGCCGGCGTGATTAAACTGGTAACTCACGAGCAACTATGGTTTGCCCATAAGTAATAGCAGGATAAAGTTTTCGAAACATGGCGTAGGTTATGGAGACCATCATAAAAGCCACCACTGCATCCGTAGTGGCGGGTAAACCAAGAACAGCCAGTTTGGAAAAAAAAGCGAAAGTAATATCAAAAAAGAGACCGGCAAAAACCCATTCTTTAAGTCTCAATAAACGGTTAGGAATCAGCAACACAGCCACTCCGGAAAGCTTGGCTACACCCAGGATATAAATAAAGTGTGAGGGGTAGCCCAGCTGCTGTGTTATTTCCCATACCAAAGGGTTTTTAGTCAGTTCAAAGAAACCGCTTGCGCCGAACCATAATGAAGTTAATGCTGCACCGGTCCAGTAAATTGTTTTTGTAGTATTCATGATCTTTTTCGTTTAATTTTCTGAGGTAAAGGTGCGGCAGTTTCAGTGCTTCAAACAGAAGAATTTCCATAAAGTGGACGAATTAACCGCTGAATCAGGCATTTAAAAGGATAATTCCTCCTGAAAGATAAAATCCGGCTCTCTGATAGTCAGGATTCAGATTCTTGTGATAATTGTACTTTATCAAAAAAAGCAAAAACGGCTGTTTGGATTCATAAGAGAATAAGCTATTATTGCAAATCACACTAATTAAATTTTAAGATGTCGGACAGCAAAAATGAGATTTCAGACTTGTGCGTCAGTTGCGGTATGTGCTGCGATGGAACCTTGTTTGAGACAGGATTCGTTCGGGACGAAACGGATCGAAAAGTTGCAGACGATTTGGGGATGGTAACGATGCAGATCAGAGACAAACTTTTCTTTGAGTTGCCTTGTCGTCATTTCTCAGGTTGTTGTACCGTATATGGCCGGCAACGCCCCTACACATGTTCTGTGTTTTTCTGTCCTCCCATTAAGAGGTACGAACATAAGGAGCAAACATTCTCAGAGGCTGAGCAGCAAATTCTACTGCTTAAGGAACATCGCGATAAACTTCTTAAAATAGCATCACAATTTCCTGATCTTCAACATTTGAATTTCAGAGAACTAAAAAATAAGTTAGGAGAGTACGCAGGGGACGAGGACAAAATAACGATGTATCGGCTGCTTTTCCTCAACTTGTTTATTTTAGAAGATATACAGACAAAATATTTTACCCCTGCGAAGGAGAACACTTTACTTGTTTAAAATAGTAAATAGTTCAGGCTACGTTTGTGGTTTAATAAGATGCCGGACTATGCAGTCATCTGTAAATATTCTGGCTATATGTCTAGCTACTTTTGTTGTGTTGCTTAACTTGATAAATTGGTTTACTTAGTCTTATGGAAGTATAAGTATCGATGGTTTATCATCATAAACTAAATCATAAGGGAAAGACAAAGAAGTATTTATATATTCAGTAGAAATCACCTGGTAAAGTCATTGCTCCCAATCATTAGTCTGCCATTTCCGAGAAGCTAAGTAGGGCTACCAAAAATTACTTGGAAAAGACAGTGGGAGAAACCTCTGAAAAATTACAACACAACTAAACAATACCAAAACCGCACGGAAGTAAGTTCCGGGCGGCTTTAATAACAAGGATACCTGACTTACGAAAGAAGTTCAAGGGCAGTATCATTTCCCTGCTGCACGGCCAGGTCTTTAACAGACAATCCTCTGGAATCCAGAATGGTGATATCCGCTCCTTGATCCAGAAGAAATTTAACCAGCTCATTGCGTCCGAACATTGCAGCAAACATGATCGCTGTCCCCCCGTTTCCGTGCTGCAAGTTCAGATCTGCGCCATAATCCACTAAGAGTTTTGCGATATCGCCGTATCCCTTAAATGACGCACCCATTAAAGCGGTATTGCCGCCATGATCGAACGCATTTACATCGGCTCCTGCGTCCAAAAGAAGCTTCGCGGCAGCAAAATGATTATTGTAGCAGGCAATGATCAGGGGTGTATAACCTTTTTGGTCCTGGCAATTGATATCGGCACCGGTTTGAATGATTTCCTCTAACACCGGGACATTCCCCAGCCGGGCTGCATGGATGATTACTTCATTGGCTACTTCCATTATGCTGTGGTTTAAGTATAATTTTTCATTGATATTGGTCTTACATCAGTCAAGCCAAACTGTCGATAAGCAGTTACGTTTATCTCTTCACTTTCGACGCTGTTAAGTGTGATTGAGTGTCCTGTTGTATAAGCACTAAAAAAGTATTCCAAATAGGGAAATTTGCTGATTAGTTACTTATTCAAGGTTGGGTTTTGGAAAATTAGCGGCACTCTTGTATATAATAGTAGGTTGCACCCTAAAAAAAATAAACATTATGCGTACAGATATTTATATTCAAAATCTTTACAGCGATATATTTGGCCGGATTCAGTTGAGAAGGCAAAAGTGGTTTACTGGCTCGACGGGGTGGTAGGTGACGGAACTGAAACTCCACTGTGAAAGATCTTCTGAAATACGGCAGGAGGTTGCATGCCAGTAAGATACAATCCAGGGAGAGGGTGATGCAAGTGTGTTTACCCACTGCACTTCGCGATGAATCGCTTACCAAATATGGTTTTAGCAGGAAACTGGAACAGCACGCCGACTATGGCAATATAACAAGGCATAGTGAAGGCTGGCCGGGTTACAAAACAGATATTGAGTGTCTCCTTGACAATAAGTTCTCCTGCTGCACCGAAATCAATTTTCTCAGCGAAATTTCCATCGGTAATACCAACCACATCTTCTTTAACTTTGAAACTCTCCTGCGGCCCGGCTTCAACCTCCCGAGGTAATCCCAACCTCAATCCTTTTCATGATTCGCTACTTTTGCCTTGCGCGAAACTGCTTGCAGATGCCAGCATGAATGTAAGAATGAGTAATTTTTTCATGATCAATTTAATTTTAAATGTAAAGTGTTAAGCCGCTGCTTGATTTTTGTTGGGCCAAGGATTGCGGCTTGCCCGCTTCGGTCACGAATTATAACTCGCTTCATTTTTTCAAATCCTGCCAAGCTGTCCGTGTCGGGATCAAGAAACATCAATAGATAGTTGATCATTGTAAATTGAAATCCGTTATTGAAATTTTTTTTACTCAATATTAGACCTAAATTAGGCTGATGAAAGCCATTATTCTTGATCTTACCAAAGCTTCCGGGCCGGATACAAACCTTTTGTCGACATCCGTCTCTTTTCGGAAATTCATCGATTTTGTGAAAGAAACTGCCAGAATGGAAACCGCGCTCAGACGAGGTTATCTGGAAAATGCTTTGGCAATGCTGACTTCTCAGCCGGGTCTTTCTGAGATTAAGACTCTTGAACAGGCGACGGAATTCGGTGAGCTTTTAAATATCGTTTACCAGCTTTTAACTCCCACCTTACAGCAGCAGGAAGATATCGTTTGGGCTATTGGAATGCCCCTGAGCCCGGTAATGTTTTACGGAACAGACAGCTTTTACGAGATGGTGATGAATGCGCAGACCGGCGAACTCAGAGGCGAAGTGATAAAAGATGAGTCTGTTACGATGTCGGAACAAGACAAATTGATGCCCGTATACTCACTTGTGCTGCAACGGCTGTATGGAATTAATGCGCCGGATTTTAAGCCAATGGTGATCAGCATCAAGAATCAAAAGACCGAGATGCCGCAGTATTTTCGCGTTAATATTGATCATCGTTTTACCGATGTTTTTCCTGTACGCCTGCTTCCCGAAATTGATACGAATGTTATTCATGAAATATTAACGGGGAACGGAGATGCAAGACAGCTGCTTACGCTTCTTCCGGTGGACCTTTTTCGCTTCGAAGGTATCTCGATCATTACACTGACCAACGTAACGCCCGATTATGCACTGGAACAGATCAGGTCGATTATTCTTGAAATGGATAAATTGGAGCACGAACTCTTTTTTCGCCGAATTACCGATTCGTTAAGAATTCTAGGTGCAAATCCTGAACTTGATTTCGGACTGATTCCACAGCTTCGTGTAAATGACAAACTGGTATTCGATCGTAAAACTATCTTTCACAGCAAACTGGTATCGGTTGATTTGCCGGAAGATTATTGGGCTGATATTTACGTGCTGTTTACCGAACATTTTTACCGAAATCCTGAAACCATGTTTGTACCCGGCATTCAGGCAGATGACCGGCTGAACAAATTTGTGAAGGATGTGAAAAATGCAGGAATACCGTACTACACCATTATGCCGGTGTATAACGGTTCGCAAATGGTGGGATTATTTGAAATATATGCTACTGAAAACGTCGTGCTGGATGACAAAACACTGACACAGATAAGTCTGGCCAAGCCGCTAATTTCCAGGATATTCCAAAATGCTATTGATGGTTTTAATATAAATCTCGAAACCGTTATCAAAGAAAAATTCACGTCAATACAACAGGCTGTTCAGTGGAAATTTAAAGAAGCTGCCTGGCATTTTATCAGAGACAACGACCAGAATCAGCTTGCTGCGGTAGAGAAAATCGTTTTTGAAAATGTATATCCTTTGTACGGGGCAGTTGACATACGGAATTCCACACTGGTCAGAAATGCATCGCTGCGTCAGGATCTTACATTTCAGTTTGATCTTATTATCGGAGTATTAAAAGAACTGTCGCAGCAGTCAGGTTTGTTGCTGGGCGATGAAATGTTGTATAAATGTGAGCAGGTATCAGCAGAAATTTCGGACGAAGGAAATAATCTGGATGAAATAAAAGTCATCGAGTTTCTTGAAGCAGAAGTTCATCCATTTTTGCGTCACTTTTTAGACGATCACGCCCTCGGAAAGTCCGGTTTTTCTACTAACGTTGCAAAGAAAGCGTTACCTGATCACCGGAATATTATATTGTCCATTCAAGATTATTTTCACAGTATTCATCCGGGAACGGGTGCCGCTTATGCCAACCGGAGAGCACTTGAAAAATCAATGCAAATGATTAACGTCACTGTCAATAATGCAATGGATCACTTCAAAACCCAGGTTCAGCCATTGTATCCTGCTTATTTTGAAAAATTCAGGACCGACGGTGTAGAATATGATATCTATATTGGACAATCCATTGATCCCGACAAAAAATTCAGTTCCATTTACCTGAAAAATGTCAAATTATGGCAGATCAGTTCCATGGCATCAATCGCAAAACTGACCCATTCTCTGCTTCCGGCTATGAAAACACCGCTTCAAACGACGCAGCTGGTTTTCGTCAATTCAGGCACGATTGATATTAGTTTTCGTGATGATGAAAGACGTTTTGACGTGGAAGGTGCTTACAATATCCGGTACCAGGTTATAAAAAAGAGGATTGATAAAGTCCATATCAAAAAAACGGGTGAGCGTTTGACGCAGCCGGAAAAAATTGCACTGGTTTATTTTCAAGACAAATCTGTCCGTGATTATCTGGACTATATCCGTTTCTTACAAGCACAAAATGTTCTGACAGACGATTTGGAATTTTTGGAACTGGAAGAACTCCAGGGTGTTTCCGGGCTTAAAGCCTTGCGTGTAGGTGTGAATCTGGATTGTCCGTAAAATGGCCGCGAGGGACTATCTGAATAAAGATTATCGATGATTTTGAGATTTAATCAAATCCTGAAACTAAGCCGTAGTTTATATGTCAACGGGTAAAAGTCAAACGTATGTCTGATCCGCTATTCATAGGTCTAGCCGCAGGTGGAGCCTTTTTGCTGTCTTTTTTGTTGTATGCAAACCCTAAAAACAGTAACAATAAAGCAAACAAATGGCTTGGTGTTTTTGTTTTTACTTTCGCCTGTGCGATGCTGGAAATTTTTTTGCACAACCTGAATCTTCACAGAAACCATTTGGTTGTTCTCGATTTGATTGAAGCAAGCCGGTTCTTATCCGCTCCAATGTTGTATTTAAGCGTTTCTTTTTTTACATCGACGCACAAAAAAATAGAAACTGGAGTCCTATGGCATTTTGCCCTTTTTCTGGTCGTAGTGCTTTTCCGGTTGCCGCAGATGTTAACCGGCGAAAATTTCAGGTTTCCTAATGAATTAACCGCTCGGATTGTACTGACTTTTTTCAGGATTGCACTGCCTTTGCAAACCATTATTTATTGGTATTTGTCTTTTCGGAAACTTCAACACCACCAGGATAATATCGAACAGATTGCCAGTCTGACAGACGAAATTGATCTGTCATGGTTGAAATATTTTCTATGGATTCTGGCTGCTGTGGTGCTGATCTGGTTTAATCTTGCGATTTTTAATTTTCAACCCTTATTCAATTACACGCCATTTTTGTACTTGTCAAGCGTTTACTTTCTGGCGTATTTTGCGTTAAAACAAAGAGAAATTTACCCTTATCCAAAACCTGCGCTACAAGAGCTCGCTGTGGTTATTGCTGACCGGAATACCAAAACGGAAAAACAAAAAAGACTGACGGAAAGCCAGAGCAAGGTTTTAAATGAGAAACTGGAAAAACTGATGCACTCCGAAAAAGTGTATCTCGACAATGAACTTAGTTTGCCCGCTCTGGCACAGAAAATGCAGATATCGATTCATGAACTTTCGTTTCTGATTAACGAGGTACACCAGGAAAACTTTTTTTCATTTGTAAATAAATACCGGATAGAGGAAGCAAAACGATTGTTGCTTTCCGAAAAATTCGAAAAGCTCAATATTCTGGGTATTGCTTATCAGGCCGGATTCAATTCTAAAACTACCTTCAATACGGCGTTTAAAAAATTAACGGGACAGTCCCCGAGCGAATTTGTTCAGACAGAGAAAAAATGAGTTTTAGTATGCACTCCGGAAAATTTAAAAACCGCAGATTAGCTTCACTTTTTACAGGTCAATCAATATCATGTTCTGCCAAATTTGTTCATTTGGATACATCCGAACGAGCCTGCCGCCAATAATTTTCTATTTCGGGCTATAATTTTTCATTTATAACTGAAAATAGAATGGCTCGTAAAATCAATTTTTTCATCCTGGCTTGTGCCGTTTATTCAATTTTTATCCTGAGTGTACAACCGCTTTTTGCACAGGAATCTCCTCCTGAAACATGGATTGAGTTAAAAGGAAAAATCGAAACGGAAATGCAAAAACAGCATATTGCCGGCATGATGCTGACAATTGTAAGCAAAGATTCAGTCCTGTTTAGCGGCGGGCTTGGTTATTCCGATGTAGCCAGGAAAACTGTGGTTACGGACAAGCATCTTTTTCGGGGCTCTTCCATTACCAAATTATTTGTCGCACTTGGTATCCTGAATCTGGTAAAAGAGGGAAAGCTTAGCGTGAAGACAAAACTAAAAGATATTGCCCCTGAAATTCCCTTTGAAAATAAATGGGAAACCACGGAGCCCGTTACGATCGGAGAATTGATGGAGCACACAACCGGATTCAGCGACAAATCTCCGTTTGAAGAATACAATTTCACAAACGATAAATATCCGGGAATTGAGGCGGTTAAAGTGTTCCGTAATTTCATGGTATCTAAATGGAAACCCGGCGAAAGGCACGCTTATTCAGGCGTTAATTATGCAATTTTGGATTATATTATCCAGAAAATCACAGGTATGCCGACTGGGGAATATTTACAGACAAAAGTATTCAAACCTTTGGGCATGTCTTCCGCAAATGTCTATTTGACTGACAATGGTTCGGACTTTTACAGTAAAGGTTATGTCTGGAAAGAAAATCATTATCAATTGGTGCCGCATCAACCCGCTTTCAATGCAGGGTATAGCTCTTTGAATGTCAGTGCGTTCGATTTCGCTCAGGCTTTAAAAGCTTATTTGCATGATTGGCAAACACCTTCCGGCACATTTCTTTCCAAGACTATTCTGGACGATTCAGAAACTCCGCATACTTATCTTTCCGCCAAAGCAGGATTGAAAAATACTTACGCCTATGGCAACGAATCGAACGATTTGGGCGGGCACATATTCAGGGGGCACAGGGGCGCGATTGGCGGATTTTTATCTGCTTTTCTCTATAACCGCAAACTTGGACTGGGTTATGCCTTTGCTATAAATACCCACAATGAAGGGTTCTATCGCTATGTTGATCAGCTAATCGGTCAGTTCGTATTACAGCGTATTGAAAAGCCGGCTCATACTTCCACTTATCCCATTAATAAAATTGAAATAACACCGTACTTGGGTTATTTCCGGCTTAGTAATCCTGGCCAGTTGTATACCGGTTTTTTCGAAAGTCTTGCCAATACCATCCATGTTGAACCAATAGGAGACGAAGTCAGCGTTCAGATTATAGGCCGGGGCACCATGATTTGGCAGGCCGTTGATAATGCAGGATTTAGGTATAAAGACAAGCACGCGGCGAATGTTCAGATTATGTTTTTAAAGGACAGGAATAATAATCCTGTGATCGTGGACGGGACCTTGTTTTTTGAAAAAACGACTGCCTTGGGCGCCTGGGCTCCGATTTTTCTTTTTGTGACCAGTATACTTGTTTTGTTCAGTACACTGGTATTCGGACTTATTAATCTCGTCTTTTTTACACTGAAACGAAATCCGGAAAAACAGCTGTGGATTAGAATTTTACCCGCAATTTCGTCCATTGGACTTGTTCTGATCGTTTCATCTATGATCCAGCTTTTCGATCACATGAAGGAAGCAAAACCAGTGAATACGCTTTTCCTTATGTGGTCGGGAGGGAAATGGCTATTTGCATTAAACACATTGCTAACTATGACCTATTTAGCTTTTCAATGGAAATTCCTGATGAGCAAGTCGTTGAAAGTATATCTTGGACTGGTAACTGTTTCATCCTGCTATCTGCTTTTTGTCTTCTTTATAAATGAATGGTTTTGATGTATATTATTTTGATTGTCAAATATTTATACTTTTACTATTAGCTAACTTGCCATTTTACAGTGTTGGCAAAGAGGTATTGGATTTTCAGGTTATAAATTTTTCAAAGACCCAAACGGTTTATTTTTTACCGGCATACAACCATTCCTTTCTTTATTTGCCTCTTTAATACAGATACACTTAAATCCTTCCTATGACGACGGAGGCAGAATTGATTTCGGGTTGCCTTTTACATAACCGGGCAGCACAGCGGCTTTTATATGAGCGGTATAAAAATGCTATGTATACGCTGGCTTACAGGATTACAGGCGATTATGATGACGCTAACGACGTTTTGCAGGATACTTTTATTGAAGTATTCAGGCACCTGGATCAGTTCCGTGGTGACGCAACGCTGGGGGCGTGGATCAAGCAGATCGCAGTCCGGAAGTCGACAAAGAAAAAGAAAATAGTTGCCTGGCAAAACCTGGAAGAAGAAACCGGCGAAAGTATAAACTGGGGAGAAAGCGAGATTAATGTGGCGCATTTGCAAACTGCTATTCTGGCTTTGCCGGACGGATTCAGGACGATTTTTGTTCTGGCGGAAATTGAAGGCTATACACACCGGGAAATAGCGGTTATGCTCAATATTTCAGAAGGTACATCGAAGTCGCAGCTGTTTTATGCAAAGAGAAAATTACGTGGAATGTTAACGTCAGGATGATCTGGAACTATGGAACATCAGAAAGATAAATTACAACAGGCATTGGCTAAGCTGCCAACTTTTGAACCGCAGGAAGATATCTGGGCGGGGATAAACAGGGTATTAGACGAATTCCCGCTGCAAAACGCATTGCAAAAACTTCCCTTTACAGAACCGGATGAATCCGTTTGGCGGAAAATTGAAGGTGAAATTGGTGCTGATAACAAATTAAATCTTGGGTGGTGGTATGCGGCAGCGGTGATTTTTCTGACAGGTTTTGGCGGTTTTTGGTTTGTTAAAAATCAACCAAAATCGGCCGTGGCTTATTCTCAGGAAACGATCGATTTGCGTTTGCAAGTGAAAAATGAACCACTGACCGACCAGCAATATGAAAAGCTGAAATCTTATTGCGAAGCGGAAACGATTGTTTGCGGCAATAAAAATTTCAGACGATTACAGGAGGAATATGAAACGTTGAGTATGGCTTCAAAACAATTGCAGCAAGCGATGGGGAATTATAATACGGAACCTGAACTGATCCGTCAGTTTAGCCTGTTGGAGCAGGAAAAGGCAGAAGTTTTAAATGAAATGGCGAAAATGATTTAGCACAGGATTATGAAATCAACAGATAAAACCCGTTTTGGTAAATTACTGCTTTTTGCAATACTCTTTTACGGAATTGCATCTAACGGATTTCAACTTTGTCGGGCGCAAAACGTATTACAAGTGGCGACCAAAGCGATTGAGAAAACCGTGGCATTGCCAGCAATACGCACACTGCACATCAATGCTGAAAAGGCTGATATAGAGCTGATTGCCTGGAATAAAACCGAAATTTCCATTGTTATGGAGTTGTCGGCAAGGCATCCCGATAAGGCAACAGCTACAACGGATCTTGCTAAAATTCAATATGTGGCGGATCGGAGTGGTAAGGATTATTTTCTTAGAAATTACATTTTGCTGAAAGAAGGCGAAAGTAAACCTTTGTCGAATCTTAAAGCAAAGTATACGATTCATCTCCCGGCAAGCTGTGCGGTAGATCTGAAAAATACCTTTGGTACCATCCACATGAAGGGACTTACAAACCGTCTGAAATTAAATGCAGATTTTTGTACCACTTCGCTCTCAAATCTTAAAGGAGAAGGGCTTCTGGAAACGACTTTCGGGGAGCTGAAAGGAGCAGAAATTGCCGGGACTTTTTCTTTCACGAGTGATCATACAAATCTGCGTCTTGAAAATATCGGCGGTTCAATAAGTATGAAAGCCACGTACGGCAATGTAGAAATCATCCCTTCTTCAGGCCTGAGCAGCCTGGCAATACAATCCAGGAAAGCGCTGGTGACACTTTTGTCAAAAAACTGGCAGCAGTTTGATTACGATATCAACGGAGCCTACACGATCATGAAACTGCCCGGCGGATTCAAATGGAAACGGAATACTGCCGATTTTAAAGATGCATTTTTCTCTAAAAATCAATTGGCCAACGTGCAGATCAAAACAGAATTCGGCAATCTCACCATTAAGTAATTTCAGGCCCGTGATTATCGAATAGTCCCGAATTTACACTCACTGCAAGGGGTTTTGGTGGTTCGGTTTATTTGCGAATGACGGATAAGCATCAGGATTTTCAATTTTCCCGGATAATGGAATCGTTTCGGGACTCTGGCTTTCCAGAGTAGAACGGTAAAAATCAGAAAGTTCAAGAATGAAATTCACGCTGTGCTTATCTTTTCTTTCGACCATGAATTTTAGTTTTGTTAAACTGCTGAACAAAAACGAGGGATTTACTTTTTGTCTGAGCAATTCATATTTTGCCGCGAGACTAATTGCTTTGTTACGTTCCAGTTCCCAAATTACTTTCTGATTCTGATGTGCCTGGTGCAGCAAATGCAAAAGCATGTACAACGTAAGGTTGATCAGCAGAGCCTTAACTTGCAACATGAAAATTATAGAACCGAAATCCAGATACGGGAAAAGAAATTGCTGGCCGGTGGCCAACAAACACATAATGATAATGCCTGTAAAAAGACTGACTATCAAAGATGTATAGGAAAAATGCCGGACGGGTTCTGCCTTTGAAAACCGGGGCAGGGAAAATATGTTAAAAAACCACACAAAAAGTGTAAACAAGATGGTAATACAGGCATCAACCACGATCTCCGGAAAACTAAACGGGCGTGCTGCTATTTTGGGAAGACAAGTAAGTATGCCGAGAAACAGCGAACTCAGCCAGATTACCATATTGGAAATCCGAAACGTTAGTTTGCTCATGCGCGTGTTTTGGGTTGAATTATAAACTGTTTTGCACAATTCATAAGGACATTATGAATTGTGCATTTTAGCAATCAGATATTTTCTTTAAAAGCTGGTTTTGCAGTGGCCAGAACTTCACCGTTGCGCTTGTTTTGAAGAAAACCTATCAACTCCCAGTTTTTGGTATCGAAACCGACCGGGATAGATACCTCGGCATCTCCGGCTCCTGTGGCCTGGATAGACTGGCTTTGAAGCTGATGCACAATTTGCACATGAGATAACTGACGTCCTGCGTTTTCACCCCGTTTCACCGTAGTCTGAGCTATTTTTTGTACCAAGGCAAGTTGTAAAATAACGTTTTTACGTACCTGATCGGTCTGATAATGTACTGCGATTTTGTTTTTACCTGCCGTGGCATCCAGGCTGAGTTTGGCCGAAGCAGAGGATTCAAGGCCTTCATTTATAGCATTTTTTAAGCTTGTTTGTTCCGATCCAACGAATTCCTGCTTGCCATTCACGACGATCTGCGGCGTGTAAACGCTTTCTGTTTTTAGCCAACTGGCATATTGATATTGTCTTTTTGTGAAATCCTGGTTACTGAATACGTCCCGCCAACCTTGAAAGTCCCAGTAATCCACGTGATAAGCGAGGATGTAAACAGGTTTTCCCGCATTTTCTTCCTGCACCCTTGCAACCAGCTCATCTGCGGGCGGGCAACTCGAGCATCCCTCCGATGTAAAAAGTTCTACAAGGGCAAAGCCATTCTGTTCGCTGGCGTTTTCAGAAGTCGCTTCTGTCTCCTTTGTTTTATCCTCACGCGAAATGAAAGATGTTAACAAAATGGCGCTCAAAAGGAAACCAAATGAGACTGAAATTTTAAAAGCAGTTTTCATGATAGTATAAATTTAAAAATGGTTAAATAAATGCTGATACGAAATTCTTTAATCAGTGTAATTGCTTGATAAAGAATACTGTATATGGCCTTTTTTTCTTGTCTCAAAGGTAACCTGTCAAGGAAAAGTAATGCGTGTGAAACCGGGTCAATCGGGCGAATGAGCAGGTGAATAAGACAGTTTTAGAGCTGAGATTTTTATTGGAGATTAAGTGTGTATATTGTCTGAAATGTTTCCGGATTTAGCGTTTCTGTATCGGTGTTCTTCTTGTCCGGTTCGCAGGTTTATTAGACTAGCTCAGCCTTTTTCAGGTGTTTTTCCTCCTGTTTTATAAGTCTATTTGCAAACCGGTTCGGGTATGAAGCTGCGGATCCGGTTGTGAAGATTTTCTCAGAAATATTTAATATTAAAACGTAGATAAAATCATGAAAACAAGAGCCTTATTAGTATTTGCGATCGGACTTCTATGGAGCCTTTCGGCAAGCAGTCAGATATTAAAACCAGTTAAATGGAGTTATTCAGCGAAGAAAACCTCTGCCAGCGAGGCGACAGTTTTTATCAAAGCGACGCTCCAAACCGGCTGGCACGTATATGCGCAGGGGACACCGGCGGGCGGTCCGGCAAAAATGACTTTTGCATTTGTGCCTTCTGATGCGTTTAATCTGGAAGGCAAAGTTCTGGAACCTGCCCCGGTGATCAAGTTTGAAAAAACGTTTGATATGAACGTAAGCTATTTTGAAAAGGAAGTGACTTTTGAGCAGAAGATTAAGCTCAAAGGGAAAAAAGCTGTTGTAAAAGGCACGGTGGAATTTATGGCCTGCAGTGATCGCCAATGCCTTCCACCGGCTGTAACCGAGTTTTTAATCCCGGTGCATTGAATGTTTTTTGGCTATATGGAGCAAAAATGGGCAGGTTATTCAAGTAGTAATAACCTGCCCATTTTTTCTGCTTCAGGGCTGAAATCAGATGACTTCTATCACTTGCCCGGTATTGGCTCCCAGCACACTTTTAATAAATCCAGCTACGACTTGTTTCATTGATACGGGAATATGCCCCGGAAAAAAGGGGAAAAATTCGGGCGAATCTTCTACTACCGTCGGACTTACTGCATTAATACGAACACCGTTTTCCAATTCAATGGCAGCAGCCCGGACAAAGGCCTCAACGGCACCGTTAGTGGCCGAGGGATTAGCACCGCTCAAAACGGGATCTTTGGATAACACACCGGAGATTAAAGTGAAAGAGCCGTTAGGATTAATATAATGTTGCCCGATCAGCACCAGGTTAATTTGCCCCATCAGCTTGCTATCGATCCCTTTCCTGAATTCCTTCTCTGTCATGGTTTTTAAAGGACCAAAATAAGCGTCGCCGGCGGTGGAAATAAGGGCATCAAATGGACCAGTCTGTCTGTATAAATTTTCAATCGACTCAGCTGATGTAATATCGGCCTGCATATCGCCGCTTTTAGAACCGACCCGAATAATTTCGTGCTCTTTTTCCAGTGCTTCTGCCACATGTTTTCCGATGGTTCCCGTGGCACCAATGATGATGATTTTCATTTGTATAAACTTTGGTTTGTGTAAATTGTAAAAGAAAAAATTGCTTTCGCTTTGTTTAAAAAGATTCTGTGGTCAATATTTTATTCACAAGCATCCCGGTTGCTGTACCCATGGCCACGGCGTTTGCAACGGTTCGCATCCGGTTGGCATTATCCCCGCAGGCAAAAATTCCCTTCACCGTAGTTTCCTGAGCACTGTCAATTGTGATATAACCTTCGGGAGTCAGTTCGCACCCCAGTTTTTCAGGAACCCGACAATGCTGCTCAAAAGAATTTTGTGCGTACAGGGCTTTTACGGGGAAATTCGAACCATCGCTTAAAATGATACTTGACAGATAGCCATCGCGATGCCGGAGGCTTTCAATAGCTGTTTCTACGATTTCAATCTTGTGTTCTTTGAGCTTTTCAACGTTTTCTGCGGTTAATGTCGAGGTTCCGTTTGTAAAAAGTGTTAAATCTTTTGTCCAGTTTGAAATTAGTTTTGAAAATTCAAAAGCATATTCTCCGTTTCCTAAAATGCCGGTTTTTTCATTTCTTATTTCATAACCATGACAATAGGGACAATGCAGTGCCGAAATACCCCAACATGCCGCAAAACCTTCAATATCAGGAAGTATATCTCTGATTCCGGTTGCGAAAATCAACTTTTTGCCGCTAAATATTTCACCCGCTGCAACGGTGATTTCAAAACCGTTTTCTGTTTCTGCACCGTCTATCGCCAGGCCATCAAAAAAGGATATGGTGCTGTATTGTTCCACTTGCTGTTTTGCCAGCTCCGCAATTTCTTTTGGAGAGCTCCCGTCCTGCGTGATGAAATTATGGGAATAAGGCGTTTGTCTGTTGCAGGGTTTGCCGCTGTCGATGATTAAAACTTGTCGTAATGCTCTGCCCAAAGCCATACCCGCTGCAAGTCCCGAGTAGCTGCCGCCGATGATTATTACATCGAAATTTTTATTGTTTTCCATGCCGTTAATTTTTGAGAATCTGAGAAATGAACTTACGGTGAATCATGGCGCGTGCTATTTTTTTCCATTGTCAGATGAAACAATTCCGACAATAAAATTTACCAGTGGGAGACCGGCAAACACTATCCAGGGCACGAGTATGATGGTGAGCAGGAACGTTCTTTGATACAATGGCAGTGCCGCTAAGGGCTCGCCAAACAGATAAAGAAAAAGTGTGATCGATGGATAGATCACGATCCAGATTTTTAAGGATGCGGTTATTTTAGCTTTTGTTTTCAAACCTTCGAAATGCTTTTTGTTGAACCATTTTGTTCTTTGCAAAAGTAATTTCAGCGTTCAAGCATAGGGTAGGACAAAAATGCAGTTATGCAGGATTTATTTAAAGTTGTTTCGGAAAGCTTCCGGGGAATAACCTGTATGTTTTTTAAAAAACCGGATGAAATAGGATATGTCTTCATAACCCAGATGACCGGATATCTGTGTTATCTGATTCGATGTGGCAAGTAGGTACCGTTTGGCTTCAAGTAAAATATATTCATTGATCACTTCTGAGCAGGTTTTACTCAGCGTCGTTTTGGTAATTGCATTGAGCTGATAAGCAGAAAGATTCAGCATGGCGGCGTATTCCGATACGGGTTTATGATCGAATGCATTTGTTTCCAGAAACCCGAGAAATTCTTCAAGGCGTTTCTGTGCGTAAAGGCTACTCACTGTGGTGGGTTTCTCAGTCTGTTGCCTGATAAGCTCGATAAAAAATAGACCCAGGTTTGCCTGAATAGCTTCCTGATATGCCTCATGCCTGCCGTTATATTCGCCAATGATGAAAGTGAGCAGTAAGCGCAGTTTATCAAACCTGTTTTCATCAAACTGATAATGATTGAGGCTACTGGCCTTACGTAACAGCGCATTCGATACGTTATCGTTAGGGGAATAAAATTCATTTCGAAATTGAATCAGATATGCTGTACTTCCTGTTTTTAAAGTTAGCTGATGCACCTGCCCCGGACGAAGAATAAAAACGGAACGGTCAGTAACCGCATAAGGCACGAAGTCAATATCGTGACTGCCGCTACCATTTTTTATAACAAGAATGTAAAAGAAATCATGTCTGTGCAGCGGTTCTGCCAAATCCTTTTCTGCCAGTGAAGTACTCATATCCCGAACACTGAAATGATCTGAAAAATGGGATTCTTTCGGCGTTATATTAATTCGGCGTATGGGAATTTTTTTCATTTCCGGCATATCGTTGTATGTTTTATTATTTTCACACCCGTTGATTGTTTGAGATTTTTTCGATTTGAAAGCTATTTTTCTCAGTTAATTAACCGCCCTCCATTCGGGAATAAAACGTTATAGCCTGGGAAAAGTGCAACTTTTTATTAATTTCGAACTGACGATTGTGAGATGTAACCGTTTTTTAAGTTGTGTTAATATCATAAGTCACTATTAAGCACTAGGTTATATCGTTTATTATCATTGACTTTCTATGCACGGTGGCTTTTATGAAAACCCTCTTTATGAATAATAAAATATTTACTCTTTATTTTACTCTACTTTTTTGTGTACAAGGAGCAGTTGCTCAAACGAGTGTGTCGGATTCTATTTTCTTTAATGATCAATCAGCAGCCATCGCGGCAAATGCCAGGATTGATTACAGGGGTAAATTTATTTCAGTATCGCTTTCAAAAAAGGAAAAGTCGCAAATCGATTTTAGCAGGATAAGTCATTTTAAAAAGGCTGATGGCAGATACTACGAACAGATACCTGTTAACGGCCTACCAGAACTTCTGGTTCTTTTTATTCGGGGAAAGTTCAGTTTGTTATATCAGGAAAAGGAAAATCTGTTTTATGTACAAGTAAACGACTCGCTCAAGGTAATTTCTAATGAATATGTGAAGCTAGCTTTACCGGTCATCTTTGGACAGCAAAAGATGGATGCATTTTTCCTGGAAACGAATGTGTCTCCGAATTATTCAATAAAATATTTGAAAAAACTTGTCACATTCGTCAATGGTGAAGAAGGAGGTGAGCAAGTTGTTTATGAAAAAAGTCTGGGTGAGTTTAAGACTTCTTTTTACATCGGGCCATATGTCGCTTTTGGTTTAAATATGACTTCCTTTGACTTACAAACCCTTGGACAGGTAGGAGGGACAGCGACTCCCGAGAATTATTTTAGAACAGAATATTATAAGAATTACACTTTGCCTGTGGGTCTTCAGTTCGCTGTGGAGCTGACGCGAAATTTTAAAATTGAAGTGAATTCCTATGCGACCCGTAATAAACTTAAAAATTTTTCGATGGATAATGTTGGCTCTTATTTTGTAATGAATGTCCCGAGTTATACTTTATTCAAGAAATTTGACACGATATTGTCTGCAAAGAATTATTCGTACAATGCATGGAATTTTGACTTTGCCTTACATTATTCTTTTGCAAGAAATTCCCAAACAAAAGTCCGTCCGTATGTCATGGCAGGCCCTAATGTTGCGTTCATGTCGAGAACTGAGATAACCCTTTCGGCAAAATTTAATAACAGTGAAAATTCGGTATCCACTATCCAGCGCTGGTACAAATCCGATAATGACGATTTAATGGTTGCATTAAGTTTGGGTGGAGGTGTACATTATAATCTGAGCAAGCATTTTATACTGAATGTTTTTGCCAAGTATCAGCAAGGTGTTTATCCTAAAATCCATATGGCTCAGAAATTACTTGGCGAGCAAAATGATACTCCTGTTCCAAGTAACAATTTTGGTGCTTTTGGTTCGCGGTTTGAGCACAGATACTATTTGTATTCCAGAATGATGGTAGTAGGAACTTCTTTACTTTACAAGTTTTAAAATGAAGATGTCTGAAAATGATTTAAGCTACGTATAATATGCAGGGGAATAAATGCAAAGAAAAACGAAAACCCGTTTTTCTCTAATCTACTTTTAATGTTACTGCCATGTATTTATAATGTAGCTTAAAGATTACCTTAATGTAGCGAGCCTAATTTTGTGCCTTCAACAACGAAATCATTCGTGAAGGCATTTGCAACGAGCTTAATTCTCATACTCACAACCTCCTTTTCAATCGCTCGTCCGGCGATTGAGGATACTTTAAAAATCACGCAAAAAGAAGCGGAAGGTTTATTTTTAAACAATAACCTTGATCTTATCGCGCAAAAATTAAGTATTCAGCAAGCGGAAGCGCAAATAATTCAGGCTAAACTCTGGCCAAATCCGGAGTTCAATATTGATGAACTGAATCTCTGGGCCACGAAGAGACAGCTTTCTTCGGGCGAAACCATACCGCCGCTCGTGGGGAATTTTGGGCGAAACCGTGAATTTACAGCGGAGCTGACCCAGGTTATCGAAACGGCCGGGAAAAGGAAAAAACGGATTGCGCTGGAATCGGTAACGCGTGATATGGCGTCGGAATATTTTTCAGAACTGATCCGGAACCTGAAAACAGAGCTGCGCAAGAATTTGTTTGAACTTGCCTATCATCATGCCTTTCTGTCAGTTTTGATTGCTCAGGATCAGGCTCTTGGCAAACTTCTCGTTTCCTTTGAAAATCAATACGAAAAGGGAAATCTGAATAAACCTGAACTGTTCCGGTTAAAAGCTTTAAAGCTGGAATTGAGCCAGCAGATTGTTGAAGCGCAAAGAGAAGTTCACGCCTCACAGAAAGAGCTTTCCGTTTTATTGAATATTCCTGCAAGCGGCTATCTGCTTATTCAGGATGTCGCCATTCCCGATCCGACTTCTTTAAAAATATTATCGCTGGACAACCTGGTGGCATTGGCCGGATCGGCACGGCCCGATGCAAAAATCAGTTTTATGCAGCAAACCTGGGCGCAGAAAAAATATGATTTTGAGTATGCGCAACGCAAGCCTGACCTGACTCTGGGCATGAACTATGACCGGGGAGGTAACTTTCTTCTTAACTTTTTTGGATTTGGGTTTAAAACTGACCTTCCGGTGTTCAACCGAAACCAAGGCGCTATTCTTGAAAGTAAAATCGGTATCGATAAATCAAAGCTAGAATCCGAACAAAAAATAAAAGGTATTGAAGCTGAGGTGACGCAGGCTTTCCGGGATCTTCAGAAAAGTCTGGATGCGTATCAAAATCTTGATCCATCCTATGATCAGGATCTGGATAAAGTCTTCGATACCTACACGCAGTATTTTGCAAAACGCCAGATTAACATGATAGAATATCTGGATTTTTTTGATGCCTATATCGCCAACAAACGCACGATACTAACCACCTTAAAACAGTTGCGGGACAGCAGGGAAGAATTGAGTTTTGTCACAGGTTCTGAAATTAATTAATACTGTTTTTAACGGAACAGGCAGTAAATCAACAATATATTATCAAACTATGTCAACTTCAAACCGCTCTATATTGGTTCTTTTTTTAATAACGCTGGCCATAACTTCCTGCGAAAAAAAAACAGAAGAAGCTTCCGGAAAAAAGACAGAATCGGTCCCTTTTCAGGCAGCGGAAGTAACGACCTACACTGCCGAATCGGAAAAGATTACCCAATCCATCCGTTTGAATGGCCAGATCGAATACAATCCCAATCAGGTGGTGCATTATGCAAGTCTGGTCAATGGAATTGTGACAAAAACTTTCTTTTCTCTGGGAGATAAAGTAGTCAAAGGCCAGCTTCTGGCAGAACTTCGCAGCAGTGAACTGACCGATCTGAGCGCACAGGGCAAAACACTGGAATCGCAGATGACAGTTGCCAAAAGAAAACTTTCCATCGCAGAATCCATGTTTGCCGACCGGATTTCCTCTGAAAAGGATTTGTATGAAGCACAAAGTGAAGTGGATATTTTAAAGACGGAAATTGAAAAGGTTAAATCCAATCTGTCACTTTATAATGCAAGTTCAGAAAAAGGAGTTTTTCAAATAAAAGCGCCGGTTGGTGGTTACGTTGTTGAGAATAATATTTCAGCCGGGACGCAGATAAGCGGTAATGAATCTGACCTTTTCACGATTTCTGACCTCTCCGATGTTTGGGTCACCACCAATGTTTATGCCGTAGATCTTCCTTTTGTACAAAAGGGAATGAACGCCGTCATTAAGTCAAAAGCATATCCTGACGAGACTTTCGACGGGGTGATTTCAGAAATTTCGCAGGTATTTGACCCGCAGGAGCGGGTTCTGAAAGCCCGTATCCGAATGCCGAACAAGGCGTTAAAGTTAAAACCTGGGCTCACCATTGAAGCGGTAATTAAGAAGAGCCTTTCGGATACAGCCATTGGTGTTCCGGCATCGGCGCTGATTTTTCATAACAATGAAAACTACGTACTTATCCAGAATCCGGATAAGACGCTGGAACCGCGGAAAGTTACGATTGATGTCAAAGACAATGACCGGGTTTTCTTTAAAAAAGGTATCAGGGCAGGCGAAAAAGTAGTCATTAAAAATCAGCTCCTTCTTTTTTCGGAGACGTTGAATTCAGAAAAATAAAAACTTTTCATGCAGAAATTAACACAGAGCATCGTCGCATTCTCTTTAAAGAATACGATGATCATATTCTTCATGACAGCTGTTCTGGCTGTTGTGGGCGTTGTGAGTTATATTCACACACCTATCGAAGCTTTTCCTGACGTCACCAATACGAGGGCAAGGATTATTACGCAATGGCCTGGACGAAGTGCGGAAGAGATTGAAAAGTTCATTACGCTGCCTGTGATGAAGGAAATGAACACGATACCTAAAAAATCGGAGGTTCGTTCGATCTCCCTGTTTGGGCTATCGGTTGTCACCGTTTTATTTGAGGATAAAGTAGAAGATTTTTATGCGCAGCAATATGCTTCCACGCGTCTCAGGAATATAGATCTTCCGAAAGGAGCGGAGGCAGAAATAGAGCCACCGTACGGTGCCACTGGGGAAATTTTCCGGTATGTTTTGAAAAGTGACAGGCCGATTAAAGAACTTACGGCATTGCAGGAATGGGTGATTGAGCGTGAACTTGTGGCTGTGCCGGGTGTGGCAAATGTTGCCAGTTTTGGAGGGGAAGAAAAAATCTATGAAGTGCGGGTGAATCCTGCGCTTCTGGCACCGTATAATCTCACGCCACTGGATGTATATGAAGCGGTTGAAAAAAGCAATATCAATGTCGGTGGCGATGTGATTCAAAAGGGTGATCAGGCTTATGTGGTGCGGGGCGTGGGTCTTCTGGAAAGCACGCAGGATATCGAAAATATTCTTATCAGTGTTAAAGGTTCTACGCCTGTACATGTAAAACAGGTTGCAGAAGTTAATATCACGGCTAAACCAAGACTTGGACAAGTTGGACTGGGGGAAGACAAAGATCTTGTGGAGGGTATTGTAGTGATGCTGCGCGGAGAAAATCCGAGCGATGTGATCGTGAAACTTAAAAAGACGATTGATGAGCTTAACAACCGGATTCTTCCGGCCGATGTGAAAATTGTTCCCGTCATTGACAGGACAGAACTCGTCAATTCCACTGTTGATACCGTCACCCATAACCTTGCAGAAGGTATCGTGCTGGTTTCGGTTATTGTGTTTATTTTTCTTTTCAACTGGCGTACCACCGTGACCGTCGCGTTGGTGATTCCCTTGTCGTTTTTGTTCGCGATTACCATGCTGCGTATTCAGGGATTACCCGCTAATCTGATCTCGCTGGGCGCTATTGATTTTGGTTTGCTACTGGAAGGGACCATGGTTATTGTTGAAAAAATATACGTGGATCTTGAAAGTAGCTCACACCGGCTTGGTATAGAACGGTTTAATAAAATGTCCAAACTTGGGCTGATGAAGCGCAGCGTTAAAAATGTTGCGTCACATATTTTCTTTGCACAAATTATCCTGATCGTCGCCCTGCTTCCTATTTTCTCTTTCCAAAAGGTGGAAGGTAAAATGTTTACACCTTTGGCATTTACGCTGGGGTATGCACTGGTAGGCTCGCTGATACTTAGCCTTACTTTTGTTCCGGCTATGTGTAAAGTATTGTTAAAGAGGAATATAAAAGAAACCAATAACCCGGTTGTTAACTTTTTTCGAAACAATATTTTTAAACTTTATCTATGGAGCGACAGGAATAAACGGTTGGTGATGGTTGGTTTTGTCGGTTTATGTATCCTCTGTGTCGTCAAATTTATGACCTATGGAACCGAATTTATTCCCAAGCTGAACGAGGGGGCGATATATGTCAGGGCAACATTGCCAAACAGTATAAATCTCGAACAATCCGTCAAAACCGGGAATACGCTTCGTGATACCCTGAGGTCTTTTCAGGAAGTGAAATTTGTAATGAGTCAAACAGGGCGCCCAAACGACGGAACTGATCCCACGGGTTTTTTTAACAACGAATTTCACATTCAGCTGAAACCGGAAAATGAGTGGAAAAGAAAAATCAGCAAAGAAAGTCTGCTTGGTGAAATGAAAGCCGTGCTGGCATCTTTTCCGGGCATAACATTTGGTTTTAGTCAGCCGATCCAGGATAACGTCGAAGAGTATGTAGCCGGTGTAAAGAGTTCGCTGGTGGTGAAAATATTTGGAGATGACCTGGTCGACATGGAAAGGCGCGCGGATCAGGTGGCGGAAAATCTGAATAAGGTCCGGGGCATTGCCGACGTGCTGGTGTATCGTAATATCGGCATTCCGGAACTTGCGATCAAGCTGGATGAAGCCAGAATGGCGCGCCACGGTGTGTCTATGGCCGATGCGCAGGCCGTGATCGAAATGACGATAGGGGGGAAGGCGGCATCTGTTTTTTATGAAAACGACAGAATGTTCGATATAACCATCCGTTTTCAGGAGGCCTATCGCAATACGGAAGAAGAAATTGGAAATATCCTGATTCCTTCGCTGGACGATCATCAGGTTCCTTTGAAAGAAATAGCGACCATTGGCACAAAAACCGGACCGGCATTTATTTACAGGGAAGGCAGCAGCCGATACATCGGAATCGGGTTTAGTATTGACGGACGCGACCTGGGCAGTACGATTGCCGAAGCCCAGCAAGTGGTTAAGGAAAAGGTTAAATTTGACAAGAATACCAAGGTCGTCTGGGCGGGTGAGTTTGAAAGTAAAGAGCGTGCTACCAAGCAGTTGTCAGTCATTATTCCGGCTGCGCTGGTACTTATTATTTTCCTATTATATATGGATTTTGGGAATGTAAAAGACACGCTGATTTCACTGATAACCATTCCATTTGCATTTGTTGGAGGTTTTTTATCGCTATGGATAACCGGAACAATCTTCGGTATTTCAGCCGGAATCGGATTCATCATACTCTTTGGCGTCTGCACCATCGACGGTATTATTCTGGTCCACGTGATGAAAGAAAATCTAATTCACAGACTTCCGTTAAAACAGGCTATTTCGGAAGGGATTTATGGCCGGATCCGTCCGGTGATTATGATTGCGCTGATGGGTTCTCTGGGATTATTACCCGCAGCTTTGTCTAACGGCATGGGCTCCGAAATTCAAAAACCGCTTGCCATCATGATTGTTGGCGGTTTACTGATCTGCATGTTTTTATCCTTTACGGTTTTGCCGCAGATCTTTTATTGGGCATACAGGAAGACTGACAAACCGGATAACTAAACACAGGCTCATACACGTCACATACGATCGGGCATCATCGCCTTGAACTTTATAAAGGCATGCACTTTTCCCGTTTTTATTTTCAGTTATTTTGCAGCTCTGTTTTTCTATTTAACACAACGTTATCAGCGCAGTCCGTTTATGAAAAACCGGTAATTTATTCGGACTCGACTTTAAATTACATTTCCTTAAAAACTTTTGGCAGCTCGGGGCCTCGAACACCTTTCTGGATGCAGGCAAACCAGTTCGGCACTGTTCCAAAATCGGGCAGCGCGTTTACCTTACGCACAGGTTTTGAGTATTATGTAAAATTTGGATCTGCCAAAAGTAAGGAAAGAAATGTCTGGCGTGCCGGGATTGGTGTGGAGGCAGTTGGCAATAAAACTGAAAACTCAAAAATACTTTTTCCGCAGTTACATGCTACGGTCCGTTTTAAAAACTGGGAATTTTATGCGGGAAGGAAAAAACAGCAGGTTGGCCTTGCAGATTCCACCTTGGGAACCGGCTCTTATGCCTGGTCGGGAAATGCGATGCCTATTCCCAAATTACAAATCGGAACGATTGGTTTTGTCAATTTCCCTTTTACAAAAGGCTGGTTATCGTTCAATGCGTTTTACTCAGACGGTTATTTTGAGAAAAACAGACCCATTACCAGTAATTTAAAACTGCACCAGAAAGCGTTGTATCTTAAAATCGGGAACAAAAACAGCCGGCTGAAATTGCTTGGCGGATTTAATCATCAGGTGCAATGGGGCGGGAAATCTCCGTATCATACCAAAGATGGCGACCTTCCCGACGGTTTTAAAAACTATATCAATGTGATAACCGGACAGCGGTATTTTCTGGGTGACGACCTCACCGAGTTCGATTATAACAATCGCATTGGCAATCATTTGGGCTCCATCGATATTGGAATTCAGTATATTGGCTACGAATACTCCTGGTTTTTATACAGGCAAAATATTTATGAAGATGGCTCGCTCTCGAAACTGTTAAATATCGCCGACGGGCTGAATGGGCTAAGTATCAAAAAAAATAATTCTTACGGAGCTGATTTTGAATTAAAAGCAATAGTTTTTGAATTCTTGTTTACTAAAAGTCAGGGAGGTTCGGTCTGGGATTTGCAAACGGTACTCGGGCGCGACAATTATTTCAATAATGCACAGGTACGCGACGGCTGGTCGTATTTTGATCGCACCATTGGAACTCCTTTCATTACACCCACGTCGGATACGAATTGGAAATGGCCTAATTATGCCGATTCATTCACCAGTAATAACAGGGTTTCCGTTTTTCATTTGGGGATTAGCGGCACACTTTTTCGAAAAATTAACTGGATCGGGAAACTGTCTTATTCAAGTAATATGGGTACGTATGACGAGCCGTTTATTAAAAAGCCAACGCAGTTCTCTGGTATCTTTTCCCTTAGTAAAAAGCTGAATTGGCTTGGTGGCGTGCAGTCGGGACTTTCTTTTGCCTCAGACATTGGGCAGCTCTATCAAAATACGAACGCAATTTCTTTTGGATTATACAAGGATTTATCCCGAAAGTAGTAAAACGGATAAGCCGGATAAGGATTTAGACCTGCTGTTTTTTTAAAAATTGTTTGATTAAGTAAAATCAGTCATACGATTTTATTCAGTATATTGATGTCCCTTATCCCGTCCTTTCATCTGGTATAATTATTGTATCTGGCGCAGAAACATAACTTGACGTCACTATGAAAAAGATACGATATGGTGCTGGCCTGATGGCATTGGCTTCGTTAATAATTTTCAGTTCCTGCGGAAAAGGAAAATCATCAGAAGGAGATAGCGGCTCGGATTCGCAGACCACAGCCAATGATAGTTCAGGCGCAGAAAGCAAAGGCGCTATGGGGCTTGATGAAGGAAAACAAAAGGAAGTTTCCGGTTATCCTTCCAACCAATCCAATTTGAACAGCGACTCCACCAGAAGGCTTCACGACATTGATACAACTGCCGGCAAACCAGGAAAGGATAAACCGAATAAACATCAGTAAGTGATCACCGTATATTAAACCTTATCACGATTAATATTGTAAGGAAGTTTTGAAGTCGGCTTGGCGCCCCCGGCTTTCGGCATTCGTCTAAAATGTCTTTTTAGTATTAATCTGATAGCTGATAGCCGACGACCGATAGCGATACATCATAGATCGTGATAATTTCTAATGATCAGGAATCGTATAGAAAGATTTTCATAAAACCGCTGATAATGAAAAATACAAGAAATACAACGCCATTGATATCCCGTAAAACCGCCTTTATGGCCGCATTAGGGGTAGGACTGTTTGCTTTGGCAAAGGCAATCTATAACGAGATTACCAAATACGATCTTCGGGGGAAAGTTGTATTAATAACCGGTGGATCACGCGGACTGGGTCTTGCGATGGCGCGGGTACTTGCCGACAAAGGGGCAAGAATTATAATCTGTGCCCGAACAGAGGAGCAGCTTGAATCTGCTGAAATGGAACTTCTTGGAAAAGGGGCGGAGGTATTGGTTATTCAGGCTGACGTAACCAATCAGCAGGAAGTTAACCGCATGGTACAGAAAGCGATCAATCGTTTCGGACAACTGGATGTGCTGATCAATAATGCTGGTATGATGATGGTCGGTGCGGAAGATGTGATGGAGATTGAAGAATATAAAAAGGTGATGGATACAAACCTGTGGTCGGCACTGTATGCAATCAAGGCGGCACATCCACAATTTATTGAACAAGGAGAAGGACGAATCGTTAATATTTGCTCGATAGGTGGTAAAATTGCCGTTCCGCATATGCTTCCATACAGTGTAAGCAAGTTTGCTATGGTGGGTTTGTCCGAAGGTTTGGGATCTGAGTTGAAGAAGGATAATATCCACGTCACTACTGTTATTCCAAACCTGATGCGAACTGGAAGCCCGAGGAATATATGGGTGAAAGGTGATCATGAGGCTGAATATGAGTGGTTTAAGTTGGCTGACTCTATGCCATTTCTTTCTCAGGATGCTGATAGTGCAGCCAATGCAGTTATCGGGGCACTTGAAAGTGGGACGAATGAGGTAATTCTTACCCAGACTGGCAAAGTTATCGTGGCGCTGCAAGGGTTAATGCCTGGCGGTGTGAATTCCATTCTGCAAATGGTAAACCGTTTTTTGCCCAGGAGTGGAAATAATCATGATCTGAGAAAAGGCTGGCAAAGTGAAACCAAATTGTTAAACGGATGGATGGCTTCTCTCACAAACGAAGCTGCTGTCAAGTACAATGAAATATAGTGTACGTTGAAAAGTAAAAATCCTGGTAATCAGAAATTGCCAGGATTTTTCTTGTTATGGAATTCAAAAATATCGTCTCAGTGGCCTTCATTGAAGAATATGGCGAGACCATCTTTCCCAGCCACCACAATATCTTTTTTACCTGAGTTTCGCAGGTCAGCTATGGAGAAATAAATACCGGCTCCTTTTCCTTCCCCATAAGGGCCATAGCTAATAAAGTTTTTAGTAAACGACTCGCCGTTCCATTTGAAATAATATAACCCGACCGGGTCAAATTCTCCCGGATCGTTTCCGTTGTGGGCACGGTAACGTTTCCCGGTAATCAGCTCGTTTTCACCGTCGTTGTCAATATCCACCCAGGCCATCGTATGATATTGTGACTGAAAAGGATCAATGGCGTGTTTTACAAACGTGATGGTTTTTCCGTTGCGTTTTTGTTCATACCAATCCAGTCCATAGGCGTGCCCCTGTCCAACGATAATATCGTTCAAACCATCTTTATTGACGTCCGCGACGATAATCGGGACACTGGCGTCGCCAAGTTTGAAATCCTTGTGATGCGTCCACGGGTTATTTTTTCGATCTTCCGGTGCTTCCAGCCAGCCGTCTGCTACCACAAAGTCTCCACGGCCGTCACCATTTATGTCACCGAAGCCCAGGCCATGTCCATGGCTATCAGCTACTTTGGTAGGAGTGAATTTTCCGGTCGGTTTTTTATTCTGATCCCGGATCATTGTGTAATACACAAGCGGCAGTTTGGGTGTATTAGGGACAATTTCTTCATACCCGTCGCCGTCCACATCCCAGGCTCTGGTGGTTTCAATATTTCCGGTTTCGAATAGCTCATGTTCCGTCCATTCGCCGTTAGTTCCCGGATTTTCGCGCCAAAGCAATTTTTTGTTAAACCAGCCGCCTGTGATATAATCCATTTTCCCGTCGCCGTTCACATCGTAAGGGACAGTTGAAAAATCGTCAAAATATTCGCTTACTCTTTTTATCTGGCCAATCAGATGTCTTTTTTGATAAAGCGGCCCTTCGTACCAGTAACTGCCGGAAATGATATCAGGAATTTTATCTCCGTTTACATCAAAAACGCCGGCGGATTCTGCGCTTTCCGAGGAGATCATTTGTTTCCGGAATGTAAGTTGTTTTAAAGTTTGGGCAGATAATGCCGGTACGAGATTTAATCCAAAGAATAGCAGAATATATTTCTTCATTAGCTTTAACTGATTCGTTTATAGTTTAGTGAAAAGCTATTTTTTTGATAGAAATACTTGAAATAAAACAAAAGAGAGTAAGTGATAATCTTATTAATCGGCTAACACTTCTCTTACATCTGATTTATTCAAATAAAAGACTAAACATTTGTTTACAAATTTGGATTCTTAGAATTAAATATCTTTACTTTGTCTATCTATTTAATAGATTAAGTATTCCAATTGTTTTTATTTAATTATTACTCGCTAAGATTATACTAAACCCAGTTATGACGTTTAAATTAACTTCCTCCGGATCTCGTCACTTCCTTCAACAGCACAATCCGTTTTTATCCTCAGCAAACAGCCAGTTGCATTGTTGCCTTTCCTGTTGATAAAGCCGTAGTTCCTGCCATTAATTTCTCGCCGATTTGTCCAGTGTGTTTCTGATAGCAGATATACTATTTCATATTACCTTATAAATCTATTTTCTCTATAATACATATATACTAATGTTTAAAATAAATCTACGAAAATCCAGGCTGCTATCACGCTCCATGATCGCCCTGTTGTTTTTATTGGGCGGCTATCATGCTTATAGTCAGTCTGTCAATGTAAGCGGTCTGGTGAAATCCGGCTCCGAACAATCAGCTATTCCGGGAATTAATATACTGGTAAAAAATTCGCTGACGGGTACTGCAACCGATGCGCAGGGAAAATATGTGATCAGTGTGGCACCTGATGCAATTCTTGTTTTCTCTGGAATTGGTTACCTGACGCAGGAAGTAGCTGTAAATAGCCGAAGCGTAATAAATATTATCTTGCAAGAAGATACCAAACAGTTGAACGAGCTCATTGTTATAGGCTATGGTACGCAGAAAAAGAGTGATTTAACTGGTTCCGTTTCTTCTATTTCAGAAGCTCAGTTTAAAAAGACGCCGGTTGTGTCTCTCGATAACGGACTTCGCGGAAGAGCGGCTGGTGTGCAGGTAACCAGTACTTCCAACCAGCCAGGCGGTGCAACCAGTATCCGTATCCGAGGCAGCAATTCGGTAAATACCGGCAGCGAGCCATTATATGTTATTGACGGTTTCCCAGTTTTTAACGACAACGCTGCTACGGCTGGCGGGGCCACAGTAGGGCCGAAGTTGAACGCGCTCTCACTTATCAATCCCAACGATATTGTTTCCATTGAAGTACTTAAAGATGCCTCAGCAGCAGCTATTTACGGTGCGCGTGGAGCAAACGGTGTTGTGTTGGTAACAACGAAAAAAGGACAGGAGGGGAAAATGAAAATTGATTTTAATGCTTATTATGGCGTTCAGAAAGTATCAAAAACGCTTCCCTTGCTGAATGCCGCCGAGTATGCACAGTTGGTGAACGATGCGAACGGCAAAGCAATTTATACGCCTGAACAAATCGCATCGTTTGGAGAAGGCACCAATTGGCAGGATGAAATTTTCCGTTCTGCACCGGTGCAAAATTATCAGGTTTCTGCGTCGGGCGGAGATGCTAAAACGAAATATTCTCTGTCGCTCAACTATTTTGATCAGGACGGAATTATCATCAATTCCAACTTCAAGCGTTATTCGGCACGTTTTAATTTTGAGAAACAGGTGAACGCGCGCCTGTCATTCGGATCGAATCTGAGCATTGCCAATACCAGTGCCAACCAGGCGCTGAGCAGCACAGGCGGTGGAGAAGGTACGCAGGGCGTCATTGTGTCCGCACTGGATTTCAACCCGATTCTTAAACCACGCAATGCGGACGGAACCTACGTTTTGGAAAGTGACCGCGGTATTCCGATTGGAAACCCTGTTGCTACGGCATTAGAGCTCACCAACAAATCGACCACAACACGATTTTTAGGAAATGTTTTCGCCAGTTATAAAATTTTAGAAGGCCTCGTTTTCAAAACGAGTGTGGGTGCCGACATTACCAGTACGGGGGAAAAATACTATGCGCCAAGAACGATCCTGGCAGGATCCAGCGCGCAAGGCGTTGGCCGGGTTTCTACTTCCAACGGTACCTCTTGGCTGAACGAAAATACATTGTCCTATAACAAATCATTTGATCGGCACTCGATCTCCGCACTCGCCGGTTTTTCTACACAAAAATATACGCGGAATTTGCTGACATCCGCTGCGTCAGGTTTTGTCAACGATTTGCTTGGTGCCGATAATCTGGGCTCAGGTGCTATTATCAGCACACCGGTAACCAACGTGCTGGACTGGAGTCTGCTTTCCTATATCGGGCGGATCAATTACGGGTTTAAAGACCGGTATTTATTAACGCTGACAGGTCGGTCGGACGGGTCTTCCAAGTTTGGCAACAACAATAAATATGGATTTTTTCCCTCCGGATCGGTTGCGTGGAAATTATCGGAAGAGGAATTTATCAAAAATATTAATGCAATTGATGAGCTGAAACTGCGTGTGAGTTATGGTAAAATCGGAAACCAGGAAATTAACAGCTATCAGTCTCTGGCAGGATTGAATGGCGCAAGTTATATCATTGGCGACAAGGTTGTTAAAGGTTTTGCACCGGGTAATATTCCCAATCCCAACCTGAAATGGGAAACCACAACACAAACGGATCTGGGTTTTGATCTGGGGCTTTTCCGTAACCGTCTGAATTTGACTTTTGATGCTTATTACAAGAAAACGACGGATATGCTGCTGAATATCAATGTGCCCTGGTCAACAGGTTTTGCAACGGCACTTCAAAATATTGGCAGCATCGAGAATAAGGGTCTGGAACTGGGTATTCAGGCAGTTGTACTTAACAAGGAATTGAAGTGGAATATTAATTTCAACATTGCCGCGAATAAAAACAAAGTATTGGACCTGGGTTCCGTGAGCCAGATTTTGACGGGCGAAATCAATGGTTATCTGAAAATCAATGATCCTGTGGTTATTGTGCCCGGAGAGCCGCTTAACTCATTTTACGGTTATGTGAGTGACGGGATTTTTCAGACCGGAGAAAACATCGCGAACAGCACGCAAAAAACAGCCGTTGCCGGTGACCGGAAATATAAGGATCTTAACGGCGATGGCGTACTGGATGCGAAGGACAGAAAGTTTATCGGCAATGCTCAACCTAAGTTTTTCGGAGGTTTTACCAATGATTTCAGCTACAAAGGATTTGACCTGAGCGCTTCTTTCAACTACGTTTATGGAAATAAAATTCTGAACAGCACACGCGCGGATCTTGATCTTCCGACCGGACAAAAGAATAGCTCAGCCCGTGTCAAAGACCGCTGGACGCCAACGAATTCGAGCAATTCCATTCCAAGAGCCACCTTGAACCGTGCCTTTTTATTCTCTGACGCACAAATTGAAGACGGATCATTCTTACGTCTGGGATCGCTTTCACTGGGTTACAATCTTCCTTTCACCTGGTTGAAAAAGTCGGGAATAAGTAACGCCAAATTGTATGTATCGGGTCAAAACCTGTTTGTAATTACCAAATACACCGGGTATGATCCGGAAACAAATCAGTCGGGGCAAAACAATATTTTACGTGGTATCGACTCGGATTCTTATCCTAATTCAAGATCATTTCTTGTAGGCGTAAACCTTAGCTTCTGATTCCGGCATAGACCCATAATTTAACGAAAACGATCCAATGAAAAAATTAATATATCTGGCTATTTTCCTGCTCGCCGGCACTTCTTGCAGTGATTTTCTGGAAGAAAATCCTTCCTCTTTGATGGTGGACAGTAATTTTTATAAAACCGAAGCAGACGCCGATGCAGCCATTGTGGCCGTTTACGACGGTCTTAATGATCAGTCCAATATTTATTACAGAGGTTTTTACCTGCTGAGTGAATTGACAACCGATAACGCCGAGTGCGGCCAGGGCGTAGCCAATGCCAATATTTTCGCGCTGGATGGCTATACCTACGGACCTGTCAATGACCGTATTTATGTGCTTTACCAGTCGGTATACAAAACCATCGCGAACGCCAATGTCGCCATAGATAAAATTCCTGCCATTCCTATCGCAGATACCAAGAAAAACAGATTGCTAGCGGAGGCTAAATTTGTGCGCGCGCTGTTATACTTCAATATGGTCAGGCTTTTCGGTGATTTGCCTTTGGTCTTAAATCAGGTTACTTCGTTGGATGATGTAAATATTCCACGGAGTGAAACCTCAAAAGTGTATGCGCAAATCATCAGCGATCTGGAATTCGGCGAGCAAAATCTGGATGCAACCAATGCTTCGGGCAATTTGGGAAGAGCAACCAAAGCATCAGCTACGGGCTTACTGGCGAAGGTTTACCTCACGCTGAAAGATTATCCAAAGGCACGTGATAAAGCGAAAACGATTCTTGACAATACGCAGCTGGGGTTACTGGACAATTATGCTGATGTATTTACACCGCAGAACCGGTATAACAAAGAAGTTATTTTCTCGATCCAAAACAAAGGAAATACAGGCGCCGGTAATGGTTTTGCCATGGCGCTTTTCATACCAAGGTCCACGATAGCACTTCCGGGTGGAGGAACGGTTGCGGGAAACAGTGCTGATGTTCCGACAGAAGAATTTTATAAAAGTTTTAAAGCAGGTGATTTACGTAAAGACCGTACTTTTTTTACGGAATATGATGCAGGTGCAGGCAAAGCGACGTTCCGCCCACACTGGTACAAATTCTTCGATCCGTCCTCTATTGCAAATCTTGGTGAAGGCACGTTAAACTATCCCGTTATCCGCTATGCCGACGTTTTGCTCACCTACGCAGAAGCGCTGAATGAGATAAACGGTCCGTCTGCGGAAGCTTTTGAGGCAGTAAACAAGGTGCGCCGCCGGGCGTACGGAAAAGCGATTGCCACCGCAAATCCGGATATCGACTTGCAGGGTTTAAGTAAAACGGCTTTGCAGGATGCTGTGCTGGAAGAGCGACGCTGGGAATTTGGTTTTGAAGGACAGCGCTGGTTTGATCTGATACGCACAGGAAAACTTCTGAGTACTTTGCAGGCGAAAGGAAATACGGCGATTAAGGATTACCATGTTTTGTTTCCGTTGCCGCAGAGAGAGCTGGATGTGAATAAAAGTCTGACCCAGAATAAAGGGTATACCAATTAGCATTCGTTGGAGAAGGAGATCACTTAAATACTTTTCTTTGTATCCGATAAACCTTTTAATTTTTTCAATAAGTCGTTTTTAAAATTTTCAGAATGAAAAAATCATTTTTTGTTTTACTCAGCTTCCTGAGTCTTTCGGCTGGCGTATTTGCTCAGTCGAAGGAACGTCCAAACATCATTTTTATATTTTCGGATGATCACGCCTATCAGTCGATCGGAGCTTATGGAAATAAATTTGCCAAAACCCCCAACATCGACCGTATTGCCAGGGAGGGTGCGCTGCTTACCAATAATCTTGTGACAAACTCGATCTGCGGGCCAAGCCGTGCTACGTTACTGACCGGAAAATACAGCCATATCAACGGGTATAAAAACAACGACAGAACGAAGTTTGATATCACGCAGCAGCTGTTCCCCGACCTGTTGCAAAAGGGAGGTTATCAGACAGCCTGGATTGGTAAACTGCACTTAAACAGCTTGCCGACAGGGTTTGATTATTGGAGTATTTTGCCCGGACAAGGCATTTATTACAATCCTCAGTTTATTACTGCACCCAATGATACGATCCGGAAAACGGGATATGTAGCGGATTTGATCACGGAAAACTCGCTGGACTGGATCAATAAACGAGATGAAAAAAAACCGTTTTTTCTGGTTGTCGGGCAAAAGTCGGTTCACCGCGAATGGTATCCCGACTTGCAGGATTTGGGTGCCTATGATGACATCAATTTTCCGTTGCCGGAAACTTTTTATGACAATTATGAGGGAAGAGCAGCGGCGAAAGATCAGGATATGACCATTGAAAAAACAATGCGTTTGAAAGAAGATCTGAAAGTGCACCTTGATTATGATAAAGTGCCGGGTTATAAATTTTTCTCCGCAGAAAAAAAGAAGGTTCTAAAAGATTACTATGATAAAATCACCAGGGAATTTGATGATAAAAAGTTAAGCGGGAAAGCATTGACAGAATGGAAGTATCAGCGTTATATCAAGGACTATTTATCCACTGCCAATGGCCTCGACCGTAATATCGGCAAGATTCTGGATTATCTTGACAAGACTGGTTTATCTAAAAATACGGTTGTGATTTATGCCTCCGATCAGGGTTTTTATATGGGTGAGCATGGCTGGTTCGACAAACGTTTTATTTACGAAGAATCGCTCAAAACACCTTTCGTGATTCGCTATCCGGGTGTGATCAAGCCAGGTTCAACCGTGAATCAGTTAATTTCCAATATCGACTGGGCACCAACGGTTCTTGATCTGGCGGGTGCCAAAATACCGTCCGGGATTCAGGGGAAATCATTCTTGCCATTACTGGATAAAAATGCAAAAGCAAATAAGACATGGCGCGAAGCGGCTTATTATCACTATTATGAATTCCCTGAGCCGCATCACGTTTACCCGCATTTTGGTGTGAGAACAAAGCGTTACAAACTAGCCAGATTCTACGGTGGTGCTGATTCGTGGGAACTGTTTGATCTGGAAAAAGATCCGCACGAGCTTAAAAATGTATATGCAGACAAAGCAAATGAGGCGGTTGTAAAAAGTTTGAAGGAGCAGCTTAAAACACTTATCGTTCAGTATAAAGACGATGAAGCGCTGAAACTTTTCAACAGCGCGAAATAATTGTATTGACGTTAAAAGGAGAACGGTCTGCTGTAAGTATCAAACTTGCGCCAGGCCGTTTCCTGTTTTTAGGGGATTTAGTTAAATGCTTTGTAATGAAGTTTTATGACGCTTGTTATTCTTTTTCGGTTTTCCAAAACGACTACGTCCCCACCAGACATAAAATCCGGTCACAGGAAGTGTGGCACAAATAAGGCTCGCCAGAAAGTATAAAATTTTTGTAGGCAAATTCCCGACAGCACCAACATGCAAGGCATAATTTGTACGTCTGATCCAGTCTGCCAGATTCAACTTATCAATATGAACCTGCGTGGACGGAAGTTCTTTCAGTGTATATTGGTCAAGATAAACGTATCGCCATGAACCGTTATACATATCCGTGCAGAGGGAAATAGGATCGGCTGGTGTTTCAGGAAATGAAATAATGATGGCATCTTTATTATAGGTGCCAATTTCGGTAATACCTTTTTCAAAGGCAAGGTCTACATTTTTCATCATAACGCCCGGTACTATTTTTGTCGTATCGGAAGAAGAATTCACATACGGAGCAGGCGATTTTCCCGACGAAGCCAGCCAGTAAACGCTCTTGCTCATCCAGGCAAAACTCATACTCAGTCCCGTAATGGTGATGATCAGTGCAACAAGCAGCGAGTAGAAACCGAGCACATTATGTAAATCGTAATTAATACGCTTAAACTTCGCTTTCCATTTGATTTTGAAGCTTTTATCGCGGCTGGATTTATTCCACTTTTTAGGCCACCACAACACAAGTCCGGTCATCAGCAAGACGAAAAATATGAGCGTGGCATAGCCGACAATGGTTTGGCCGATTTTTATTTCACCAATTTTTGCTTCAATCCAAAGCTCCGTATGTCCATCCAGAATGAAGTGAAAAAAATCTTCATGATCAACAATGCCCACAACATCGGCTGTGTAAGGATTTACATAAATCAACGAATCAGATTGGATGCTTAATTTTGCGCTTCTGCCATGGCCATAATACCAGATGCCGTCAATTTCTTTACCCGGAAACAAGGGAGAAACTTTTTCTTTAATAACCGACGGTGGAAGATATGCGGCACTGGCTGGTCTTTCCGCATGAAGCCACGGCTGTGTCATGGATTCAAATTCCTGCTCAAAAACCAAAATGCAGCCGGTAAGGGCTACAATAAAAACGATGATGCCGGATGCAAGTCCAAGCCAAAGGTGAAGCCAGGCATTTATTTTTTTTAAGATTACCATGCGAGCAAAAATTGTCGATCTGCCTGGATACCCGAACAGATCAAATATTAGATTTTATTAATATGCTGACTCCGGTAAGTGCTGTCCAATGCTCAGCCAGAATTGTGTACTTTTTACAATGCCGGAAATGCGGGTGATAAAAGCCAGACTATAACACATGACTTGGTCAATTATGAAGTAGCATAACTTCAATTTTCCCGAAGACAGTGCTGAAAAAAAAAGGTATGTTAGCTTGAAAAACAATCCTGAGTTTGAATTGAGAAGAAAGCTTGAAGAGATATGGCAGCTACGATCTTTCTATACGCAAAATGTAATCAATGTCGCCATTAATTTTCAAGCCTTTCTTTAAAGCTCCGGTTTGCGGATTGTATATCCAGATATAATTTCCGGCTGCACCCGAATTGATGGAGATGTAAACCAAACCGTTTTCTACCAGCACGCAACGCCGGGAAGTTCCTTTGTCTAAGGGAAGATCAAGTTTTTTTACAGTTTTGTTATTGAGGTCAAGGACATAAAACTGCACATGCGGAACCTTGTAATGATCACCTATACCAGTAAAAATCTCCTTTTGCTCAGTTCTGATAATGGCTTGGTGATTCCCGATATACCATAATCCGTAACCATGATTTTTGACAGGCGAATCTGAAATATTGAAAAAGAAAGTGCTGTCCGGAACATCCTGATTTTTCTTTATCCGATAAACAGCCGTGGGTTTGTCGGGATGGTTGCCCAGCGCAATACCCGGACAGGTCAGGTAGTAAAAATCTCCATGTTCGTCTGTAAACGTGTTGGGCTGTGCCGTATTATTGCCACCCGGATAAGTAGAGCGGGTATCTTTTGTTATTTTTTCAAGTTTAAGTTCCGGATACGATAACGTTGCCACGTAGGCAGTATCGCTTGTTTTATAATCCTGAGAGGCGCTTATGGCATGGTAAGTATAACCGGCAAAAAGTTTGTTACCCCTGAAATTGGTGAAACCCACAGACATCGCGTTGTCATTTCCGAAGGGTAAAGGAAGTGGGAAGTTCCCCAACTGCGCTTTCATTTCCGAAAGGTTCACTTTCACATATTGAAGCTTTTTTATTTTTCTGTTATAAGAGACCAAAAAAAGCGTATCCGGCCCTATCCAGTTGAAGCTATCAATAAATGGGAAATCAGGAAGAACAACAGAATCAAGCGGCGTAAAGCGGTTGTCCTTGATCGTATATTTTATAAACTGGAAGTTTTTTCGTTCCAGACGATAATAAAAGCCATTTTTGACGATCAGATCATACCATATTTGTTTGGGGAAAACCTGGGCTCCATCTTTTACGGGATCAATTGTGCCAGTATCGAGGCTGTCGACCTGAAGGATATATTCTTTTGTATCCTTGGCCATTACATAAATGCTATATTTTTTTCGTTCAGCCGGAGAACTTTCAGAACAACTGGAAAAAAGATTGAAACCAACAATAATAAAAAGCAGCAGAAATAACGAATTGCCTTTTGAGGACATACAGTAGAGCGAAGTTTCAAATATTAAACTGATCCATAATCTGCCTTTTTACAGCTGGCGGCAGTCCCATCAGCAATTTTTCTTCCATCACCACCACTTCATTATTTGCTTTGTTTTTATAATTCAGTGCAATATAGGTTTCACCTTTTTTAAAGGTCATTCTTTCCGTATTGCGATTTGAAGTAGTACAAATATCTTTAAACGTAAGGAAAATATCTTTTTTAGGACTTATCAGGATTGTTCCGCAGAAGTCGATAAGCCCTGTGTTCTCATCAATCCTTGCATTGCTTTCAGGCCCGAGTGATATGGTATAATCATTCGAATCTATTTCTTTATTGTCTGACAATGAGGTGTTCACGGAGGTGATCACCGGGTAGGAAGTATGTTGTCTGAAAATAAAAAATGAAGCGGAAAGTATCAAGATAACACTGGCGGCCGCAGCAACGGACGTCCAGGTGCTCTTTTTGAACGACAATCCCCCCAGCTTAAACTGTTTCTTTGCAGATGGCAGCACATTGGAAATATCCGCCCATATTTCTGCTTTTACTTTTTCAATATCCATATTTTCAGTCATGAAAACAGGATCTTCGGATTCGTCGTCGAGCAGCCAGTTTTCAACCATAGCAATTTCTTCGGGCGTACATTCGCCGTTATGATATTTGCCGATAAGCTCTTTACTAACCTTCATCAAAGCTTTCTTTTTTAGAATGCAGAAGTTCTTTTTAGTAAAAGTAGCATAACTAACGGTTTTCCGAAGCAGGGATCCAAGAAAATCAAAAGGAATATTCTGTCAGGTTGGATTTCAGGGAAGAGACTGCCTTTGAAATATGGTATTCCACAGCTCTTTCCGATATGAGGAGGTCGGATGCGATCTCTTTATTGGATAGACCTTGTTCTCGGCTCATCCTGAATACTTTACGGCATTGGTTCGGGAGTTTTTCAATCAATACCGATAGCCTTTCCCTGAGGCTGCTGAGCATCACTTCATTTTCGGTATAATTCAGTGAAGTGACCTGGCTTGAAACGATCTGGTCCAGATGCTGCTCCCGTATCTTTTTATTTCTGATGTATTCAAAAACCTTGAATTTGGCCGAACGCACCAGATATCGTTCAACGGACTGGTTAATTTCAAGCTCATCTTTTCTTTCCCAAAGTGACTTGAATATCTCCTGAACCATGCCTTTGGCAGGTTCGGTTTCACCTAAATTGGAATAACAAACAGAAAAAACCTTATCCCAATACAAATTGTAGATTTCCCGAAAGGAATCTTCGTCAATTTTAAATGAGATTTTATCGCTCTGGATGTTATTCATAAGGCAGTGAAGTCTGTTGCAGACTAACTTTCCACAAATATATATTCTTGTTTATATCTAGTCCAAATAATTTTTAAATAATTTAAAATAAAGATTCTGTTTCGTCTGACAGAAAGTTCAGATGATCATAAGGCACTTTCCCTTGCGGATACGGCAGGTCAGAAGGATAATATGGTGATATTGAAAAACCCCTTCGCACGAGAAGAGGTCTTATATTATTACTACATGTTTGCAACTTACCGGTTGATCTGCTTGAAAACAGCACTCAGATCTTCGTCGCCAAAATCATTTTCTGCAAGACTGAACGTTTCGAGGACAGTTTTGCCAAGTGGTGTGTCCAACCCGGCATCTTTGGCCAGATTCAGATCTTTGAGTATATTTTTTAGTGAAAATGCCGGCGCATAATTGTCATTCAAAATAGCTTCACCTTTGAGTTTTGTGAACGGATTGCCAAGTGCGCTGTTGTTAATGACTGCTAATAAATCTTCTGTTTTGATATGATTTTTTTGTGCAAGCACAATGGCCTCTGCCAGGCCCTGCATGTAGAAACCGAGCAACGTGTTAACGGCAAGCTTGGCTGCATTGCCCGAGCCTGTATCACCCAAGAATAATGTCATTTTTCCAAGATGTGACAAAATCTCTTTTACCTGATCAAAAACAGCTTCATCACCGCCAACCATGATAACCAGTTGCCCGTCTTCGGCCGGTTTGGTACTTCCTGAAACCGGAGCGTCGAGGTAATAATGTCCCTGATTTTTGCACAATAAATTCATTTCCTTACTGATGGCAGGCGATACGGTACTCATGTTAATGATGATTTTTCCTGCTGTTTCAGCGCTTAATAAACCTTCTTCACCCGAAAAAATCGAACGGATTGCGGCATCATTGGTAACCATAATGATCACCACATCCGACTGTTCTATAAGTAATGAAGGCGTTGCGGCGGTTTTGGCTCCCTTTGCTTTCAGCGCTTCTTCCTTTTCTTTGTTCCTGTTGTAAACGGTAAGCGGAAATCCGGCATTAATCAATCTTTCTGACATCGGTGTGCCCATTAATCCCAAACCGATCCAGCCAATTTTAGTTTTGCTCATCTTATTGAATTTTACTTATAAAGTATATATGCTGTAAATTGTTTTTTGTTAAAAGATTCGTCCGGCCTTGTGGAAACCCTTCTTTTCAGGGAACAAAATTTATTTCAAAATGAAGCAGCAGCATGATAATAATTTGACAGGGAATAATTTTTCCGGAATAGTTTAGCAAGCGTTCAAAAGTTACTTTTGCCTTTTCATCAATTCAAACCTTCCAAAACAGCTCTTTCTATGGGTTTAATTAAAGATATTTACTCGCCGGCTTTCTACGATACCTTCGCCGGAATTCTTGTCGACGTACTTCCGGAATTCGAAAAGGCGACCTATATTTCCCTCATTTTTAACGAGGATTTTAAGGAGATGGAATGGAAGGAGCGGATGAAACACACGACCCGTGTCCTGCACAAATTTATGCCGGAGGATTTTGGCAAAGCGACAAAACTTATTGAGAAAATTATAACAAAACTGAGAACGAAGAGTTTCGGAGAAGATAACCTCGCATTTATCTTTTTTGCGGATTATGTTGAAACTTATGGCCTCGACGATCTTGAAACTTCGGTAAAAGCCTTCGAGTTTATCACACAATTCATCAGCTGCGAATTTGCGGTGAGGCCGTTTATTTTAAAGTACAGTGACGTGATGCTGAATTATATGGTAATCTGGTCTGGTCATGAAAGCGCAAAAGTACGCCGGTTGGCAAGTGAAGGAAGCAGGCCGCGTTTGCCGTGGGCAATGGCGATCCCGGAATTAAAAAAGAACCCTGCGCCGATTTTGCCAATTTTGGATAATTTAAAGACAGATACTTCCGAGTCTGTCCGGAGGAGTGTAGCCAACAGTCTGAATGATATAGCCAAAGACCATCCCCTGATTGTGCTGGAAATTGCTTCAAAATGGAAGGGGATAAGCAAGGAAACGGACGCGATTATAAAACATGGCAGCCGGACTTTATTGAAGCAGGGACATGCGGATATCCTTAAACATTATGGTCTGGAAAGCCATAACATAGCCGTGAGCGGTTTTGAGATTTTAACACCGGATGTCAGCATAGGAGAAGCGCTGGATTTTACCTTTTTTGTGGAAAATAATGGCACTGATACGCAGACTATCAGGCTTGAATATGCGGTTTATTATTTTAAATCCAACGGACAGCTGTCCAAAAAGGTATTCAAGATCAGTGAACGAATTTTTCAGCCGGGCGAGAAAATAAAAGTGAACAGAAAACAGTCATTCCGGCTGATCACCACACGCAAGTTTTATGCCGGAGAACACAAATTGTCCGTCATCGTGAACGGTGAAGAAAAGGTTACTGGTATTTTTAATCTGCTGGATCAACACGCCAAAGATCAGTTCACAAATCCCGTGAAGAATAATCTGAATAACTTTGATTGATACTGAGCAGGTTGCTCATTGAGCCATTTTTGCAACCCGAATGATAACACAAAGGTGACCATCAGTTAACCGATACTTAACACTGCGCTCACTTTCCGGGGATATATTTGACCTGGAATAATGTAGTTTAAAATTCAGGCGAAATGCTGGTTTGCAAGAAGATTTACTTGTCTGCCGGTTAACAGAAAAGTATCCAATTAAAAAATGAATTCAAGAAGAGATTTCTTAAAGAAAGCAGCACTTTTATCCGGTACGGGTGCGATGGCTAATATGCTTCCGGCGGTTATTGAAAAGGCATTGGCTATCAATCCGGCCTTAGGAAGTACATTTTACGATGCAGAGCATATCGTTTTTTTGATGCAGGAAAACCGCTCGTTCGATCATCAGCTGGGCACACTGCAAGGCGTAAGAGGGTATAATGACCCGCGTGCCATAACGCTTCCTGATAAAAATAAGGTTTTTTTACAAACCAATAAAGAAGGAGAAACATACGCACCTTTTCAGTTGAACGTGAAAGATACAAAAGTGGCCTGGATGGGTTCCATTCCGCACGGCTGGTCGGATCAGACGGACGCTATGAACGGCGGAAAATACGATAAATGGCTGGATGTGAAAAAAGCCAGAAATAAGGATTATGCCAGGATTCCCCTAACGATGGGTTATTGCGACAGAGCAGATTTTCCTTTTTACTATTCTCTGGCTGACGCATTTACGGTATGTGATCATAATTTTTGTTCAAGCATAACGGGTACGCACCCTAACCGCCATTACTGGATGACCGGAACCGTACGGGAGCGGAACGAGGTGGACGCGCGGGCGCATTTATGGAATAACAGCAACTATGAATATCCTGAACTGAGCTGGAAAACATATCCGGAGCGTTTGCAGGAAAACGGAGTTTCATGGAAAGTTTATCAGAATGAACTTACCATGGGATATGGTCTGAAAGGTGAGGAGAGTGCCTGGCTTAGTAATTTTGGAACCAATGTCCTGGAATATTACAAGCAGTATAACGTTCGCTTGCACGAAGGAGGAATTGCTAATTTGCAGACAAAAAAAGAAAATATTTTACAGCAGATCAGTGAGCTGGAAAAACAGCCTTCCGATGAAAAAGTAGCGCAGCGACTTGCTGCTGCTAAAAAGTTACTGGGACTTATTGAAACCGCCCAGTCCAGATTTACAACCGAGACCTATAACAATCTTTCCGAGCAGGCGAAAGAACTGCACAATAAAGCGTTTATAACCAACATCAACGACCAGTATTACCACGAACTGGAATTGTTGAAATACGATAGTGACGGTACCGAAAGGGAATTGAAAGTACCCAGAGGCGATGTTTTTCACCAGTTTCGTGAAGATGTGAAGAACGGAACTTTGCCGACGGTTTCCTGGCTTATGCCGCCGGCGCATTTTTCGGATCACCCGGGGCAGCCCTGGTTTGGCCCGTGGTATGTGAGTGAGGCGATGGAAATTTTATTGCAGAATCCAGAGGTTTGGAAGAAGACCATTTTCATAGTGACTTATGATGAAAACGATGGTTATTTCGATCACATGGCTCCGTATGTTGTTCCCAATCCGTATCAGCAAAATACCGGGAAAGTGTCAAAAGGGATCGATCCGAAAATGGATTTTGCTACCCGCGACCAGCAAACGAATCCGTCGATGCAGGAAAGTAATATCCGTGAGGGAGCCATTGGGCTGGGTTATCGTGTGCCGATGATTATTGCTTCGCCGTGGTCACGCGGTGGTTTTGTGAATTCGGAAGTTTTCGACCACACCTCTTCTTTGCAGTTTTTGGAGCATTTTCTTGAAAAGAAGTTTAATAAGAAAGTTAAGGAAGAGAATATTACACAATGGAGGCGTACGATATGCGGTGATTTAACCTCCGTTTTCAGACCTTACAATGGTGAAGAAATTACGAAACCTGAATTTTTGGATCGTAAACCTTTTATCGAAGGAATTCATCAGGCGCAATTCAAGAAAGCACCGGAGAATTTTAAGAAATTAACGCCGGCAGAGATTGAGCAGATCAATACCAATCCAGCCGAATCGCCTTATTTCCCAAAACAGGAGAAAGGTATCCGGCCAGCCTGTTCATTACCTTATGAAATGTATACGAATGGTGTTTTTGATAAGAAGAAAAATACTTTCGGACTATCTTTCAGCGCTGGAAATAAAGTTTTCGGAGAGCGGGCTACGGGTGCTCCCTTCCGCGTTTATGCGATGAACAAGTATCAGAACGATCCGTTGAAGTCGTGGGATTACAGCGTAGCAGCGGGCGACAGCTTACAGGACGAATATGCTCTTGGGGATTTTGAAAATGGTCAGTATCATTTCCGGATTTACGGGCCCAACGGTTTTTACCGTGAATTTATCGGTAATAGTCAAAATCCTTTGGTGAAAATTACATGCAGCTATGAAACTGCCCGGCTGAATACAGCTCGTTTGACAGGAAATGTTGTTGTGACGATAACCAATAACGATAACAAACCACACACGATTTCCATTGTTGACAAAAGCTATAAATCCGGAACGCAAAGTAAATCGCTTGTCGCAGGAGCGCAGACCTCTTTTACACTGAATCTTTCAAAGTATCATAACTGGTATGATTTCAGTGTAAAATTAAAAGGCCATGAAATTTTTGAAGAACGTTTTGCCGGACACGTGGAAACGGGCACAGTCACTAAAACAGATCCGCTGATGGGTGGAATTGTTTAGTCAAACATGAAAAATGTATTGAAACAGCCGGACAGCATTGTTGACCGGCTGTTTGTAATTTTAATCAATAAATTACCGATCATCTATAACTTGGGAGCCGCGGGTTTCACAGGCTTATCCCAGTTATTCGCGCCCTGTGTATTTAATTTTCGTTTGTATACTTTTTCATTGGCCGTTACGTACAGCGTGTCAAAATCCTTTCCACCAAAAGCAACGTTGGATGCGGCACCATTTGGCGTTGGCAATATCGCATTGACCCGCCCGGTCTGGTCCAGAATCTGTACGCCGGAACGCGTGGCCACATACATCCTTCCGGCGCGATCGCAGGTTATACCATCTGCCCAGGCATTTTCGTCAACATCCCGAACGTGCAGCCAGCCGAATTTTTGTTTATGAGCCAATGTCCCATCCGGTAAAATCTGATAAGCCCAGACCCAATGTGATGCAGATTCTGTGACATAAAGCAAAGACTGGTCGGGAGAAAGCGCCAGGCCATTGGCAAATAATATCCCCTTGTCGATCTCGACTTTTTCACCATTTGGCCTGATTAAAAACAAGGTGGAAGGTTTGTCTTTACCGTCGGGCGCCGTCACATATACATTTCCGTTAAAGGCCACTGTCAAATCATTGCCAACAATATTTTTCACAACATCCTGTTTTTTTCCGTCTGGTGAAAACTTCACCACTGATAAAGAATTTTTGGCATACTCATAACGGTTTCCATCTTTATCGAATTCAGTTCCGGTAGCATTTTGCGAATCCGGATTAATTATGGTTACTTTTCCGTCGGCAGATTTGTATGTTTTTGCATTCGGAATATCCTGGTAAAAAACTTCTCCCGTCTGATTTGCAGCCGGACCCTCGGTAAACTTATAACCTTCGCCCACTACTTCCCAGTTTTGTCCGGTGATCAGAATGTCTTTCAGAACCTGATTTTGAGTTGCATTACTCGCTACTGGTTTCGGCCAGTCTTTCCATAGAAAACGCATCGCTTCCGGAAATAACGCCGTTCCATGTTTTCCGTTATGGCTGCCTTCGCCCCATTGATGTGCAACTTCATAACCGGAAAATGTAAGTGCGCGCAGCATCGTCTGGTTTGCAATCCACCAGTCGCCGGCGTAAATGTTGAGGTCGTTGCTGCCGTCCTGTAAAAAAAACCTGAGTGGCTTAGGTTCATATTTTCTTACCAAAGTAGGATAACGGTCTGCTCCGCGCAGGCCTACGTAGGTTCCTATCGCACTGAACACTCGTGAAAATGCATCCGGTCTTTCCCATGCCGCCGTAAAAGCGCAAACTGCTCCGCTGCTTGAACCACCGATAGCGCGATCGTTTCCATTTTTTGATAACCGGATTGCCCTGCCGTCACTGGTTTTTTGTTTTTCCACTTCCGGTAAAATTTCATCCAGGAGAAAACGGGCATAGGCGTCACCCAAACCGTCATATTCAAAACTTCTGTTGAAACGGTCGAGTGCTTCGCTATTTTCCTGCGACTTTACTTTTCCATGCATAATAAAAATACCGATGGTAACAGGCATTTCCTTTTTATGGATCAGGTTGTCAAAAACGGTCGGTGCTTTCCACTGAATTCCGTCCTGATTAATGTACACGCAAGCTGGTTTGTCCGGTTTATATTGAGCCGGAATGTATACCCAATATTCCCGCCACGTACCCGGGAAAATCTTTGATTGTTCAAAAGTAAATTTCAGAACCTCACCTTTCGGAACACCCGCTTGCTCTTCCGAGGCAGGATCCGAGGGATAATTTTCGTCCGCAGTTTGGGCGTATAAATAATTGGCAGATAGAAGGAATAGAAGAAGGAATAAGTATTTCATAGTTCCGGGATGAGCATTTATAATATAAATACTTATCCCGGTTTATCTACTGAGCGAGAGGTGGTTTATGTTTTAACGTGTATCAATAGTTAGCGTCACGTCTGTGTCGGTTAAATGAAAAAACTGCCAGACAAAACCTTAAAATTTGTTTTCATGGCTAATAAATTTTTGTACCCGCAATTATATAAAATTATATCGAAAAACATAATATAAAATTTAATTATATATAAAATTAAAAAATTATTAAATGATTTCTCGGGATTGGTATGGTATTATTTTATCCTGAATTGGTACAAAATGTTTGATTTCGACGAATATCTCGATTAAGTTATTAGTTCGTCTCATTTTGGCTTCTTACCACTTGCACAGGAATAGAATTATTAATTAAATTTGTTTTGAACTAATTGGAGAATAAATATAATATTGTCGACTGCGTCGTTATAAGTGGTTTCAGTATAGATTTTGCCTGCCGTTTTTGTTACGCTTGAAACATGACACTATTTTGATAAAATTATACAATGACCGGATTGATGGATGAGAGAGGATTGATGGACCGCTGCGCAAACGGCGACCGGCAGGCGTATGCACAATTGTATACCGGTTACCTTTCTCCTTTGATCAAGTACATTTTTCTCTTCACCAGGTCAAGAGAGCTTAGTGAGGAAATCGTACAGGATGTTTTTGTTAAGATCTGGGAAAAAAAGGAACAGCTTTTAACTGTTCAGTCATTTCAGCCTTATATTTTTAAAAGTGCCAAAAATCTACTTCTGGATTACATGCGCAGGGAGCAGTCACAATCACGATTTCTTACTTTATCAGGGCCATTTTCCGAAGCATGCGATGAGCAGGCGGATGACGAACTGATTTATGGTCAGTATTACCAGCTTGCGCTGGATGCTATTAATTTGCTTCCGGAAAAAAGAAAACAGGTTTTTGAATTAAAAACGAGGGAAGAGCTTTCACTGGATGAAATTGCTGACAGACTGGGAATCTCGAAATCAGTAGTGAAAAAGCAGCTCTATGCCGCCACCGGTTTTGTAAAAGATTACCTCAGAAGACATGGAGAAATTACAGCGGATATCGCAATTTTCATGTTTTTGTTCTTTCTTATTTAATAAATTCAAAAAAAAGTAAAAATAATTTCAAAAGTGAGGGGTTCTTTTCGCAGGTGAGTACGTCTTCTCACTGTATGGAAGAAAATTACTACATCACCTTTCTTGAAAGGTATAGCCAAAACCAGCATACGCCGGAAGAGCATGAACTGTTTCTGAGATGGTTCAATTCCATTTCTGCGCAGGAAGCGCAGCATGTAATGGATCATTATGCAAAAATGTCGGGTCGTCAGCCTGTTTTCGGGCAGCCGGATGAAAATGAAAGTCTGATCAGAAAAATTGAAGACCGTATTGACCGGATCGAGCAACAGGACTATATGCCTGAAACGAAGGTTATCGCCTGGTCGGGTTACTTGCGGAGGTTGTCTGCTGCTGCCGTTATTCTGATGATCGGTATTGGTAGCTATTATGTTTTTTTTAACAAGATCAATGCTCCTCAGTCCAAACCGCAGGAAGTGGCAGTATATGATGCGGCTCCGGGTGGTAACAGGGCCATGCTGATTTTGTCTGATGGTTCTAAAATAAACCTGAATGAGGCAGTAGCCGGAAAAATTGCCAGCCAGTCGGGCATTCAAATTAACAAAGTGACGGACGGACAGCTGGTTTATGACAAAGAATCTGCTGCAAATACCGCGCCTGAAAAATCGGAACTATTTAATCAGATTAATACGCCAAAAGCGGGTCAATATCAGATCAACCTCTCGGACGGCACGAAAGTATGGCTAAACTCATTGTCATCAATACGCTTTCCTGCTGTTTTTAATGATACGGAAAGGAAAGTGGAAATTACCGGCGAGGTATATTTTGAAGTGGCCGGTTACAAAGTCAATAACCGTAAAGTGCCGTTTCTGGTGGTTTGTAATAACCAGGTTATCGAAGTTGTGGGCACGCATTTCAATGTTAATTCTTACCGTGATGAATCGGTTGTGAAAACCACGCTTCTGGAAGGAAGTGTGAAAGTGTATGCATTGAACGCAATAACGGGAAAAGAAAGCAAGGCCGTGAAACTCAGACCCGGCGAGCAATCCATTGTAAAACAGGCGAAATCCAGCAATGCCATTGCAGTGGAAAAGGTTGATACGGAAAGTGCAATTGCCTGGCAGAAAGGATATTTTAAATTTAAAGATACAGATATTCAGGAAGTTATGCGTCAGCTTTCGCGTTGGTATGATCTGGATGTGGTATTTAATGGCCCATTACCGAAAGATCAGTTCACGGGTTTTGTGTCTAAAAAAGTAGCGATCTCGAATGTGCTGAATATTCTGGAAGAGGGTGGAGGAGTGAAGTTCAGTGTGAAAAACAAGAAGGTAGAAGTAACGGCGGCAGAGTGACCCGGAATTAAAAACGATAATACATCAGACAACCCAAAAATAGTATGACAAACGACAGTTGACTTATTGATTGCCGGATACCAAAAAAAACACTTCGGAGTGGAGTCCGAAGTGGAATCAGCTAAACTGGCTTCCCTGGCAGGAAAAAAGTATAGCAAATTGATTCAGGTTAAAATCCAGCCCGTTATTTTTTGCGAAACACGAAACATGTACAATTAACCTCAACACTGTAAAAGTATGAAATATGCTTTACTTTATCAATGCGGCTATGCCCGTATGATTCCAGGCAGACTTTACCGTAAAAACAAAGTTCTTCCTGGTGATTCAAATCTCAAAATAGGAAGAATTATGAAGCTCACCGCTCTTCTTTTTCTGGTTGCTTTTATGCAGGTCAGTGCGGGCGTATATTCTCAGACCGTTAAGCTGAATGAAAATAACAGCGGTCTGGAAAAAGTATTTAATGAAATCAGAAAACAAACGGGATACAATTTTTTGTATAACAACCGTTTGCTGAAAAACACACAGCCTGTCAATATCAAGGTGAATGGGGAAGAACTTAAAACGGTGCTGGATCGTGTCTTTGAAAATCAGCCGCTGAGTTAATTATTGACAAAACGATTGTTGTTAAAAAAAGGAAATCCACCACTGAAAATGCAGCTCCGGTTCGTGCGCAGGAAAACATTTCAGCGCCGGCCCTGACAAAAACCGATATTGGCCCTTCGGATTTGCTGTCTAAAAAGATGAACGGTTATCTGGTAACTGCGATCGACGTAAAAGGAAAGGTCACAGATGATAAAGGAGATCCATTGCCCGGTGTGAGTATTGTTATCAAGGGTTTACCGCAGGGAACAACCACCGGCACAGACGGCCGGTTTTCATTGTCGGTGCCGGGGACAAGTTCGGTCCTGATTTTTTCTTTTGTCGGCTATTTGCCGAAAGAAGTCACGGTCGGGACTAAAAGTATGATCGATGTAATGCTTATGGTCGATACCAAAGCTCTGGAAGAAGTCGTCGTAGTTGGTTATGGTCAGATGAAAAGAGCAGATCTGACGACTGCCCAAACCTCCGTGTCGGCAAAAGACATTGGAAGAACAGTTAATACCACCATTGAACAAGCCATTCAGGGCAGAGCTGCCGGCGTGTATGTTACTCAAAATTCAGGTCAGCCGGGCGGCGGGATTTCGGTCAACATCAGGGGCGTAAATTCTATCAGTGGAAGCAACGAGCCGCTTTATGTGATTGACGGTGTGCAGATTCCCGGCCAGGCTGTTTCTTTTGGATCGCAATGTTCTTCCAATCCGCTGGCGGGCTTAAATCCGGCAGATATCGAATCGATAGAAGTGCTTCAAGGCCCTTCGGCGACTGCGATTTATGGGTCGAGAGCTACGAACGGGGTTTTAATTGTGACAACAAAGAGGGGGAAATCAGGAGATACCAAAATTACATACGGTTATCAATACAGCATTCAGACGACTCCGTCACCTCTGAAAGTAATGGATTTGCCGCAGTACGCACAGATGGTGGGAGAATATCATTTGCTGGCCGGTGGCGATACCCCGCAGGAATTTCTGGATCCTTCCTTGTTGGGCCCGGGAACAGACTGGCAGAAGGAGTTATTCAAAAGTGCGCCGATGAATAAACATCAGCTTAGCCTGAGCGGAGGAAATGATAAAACAACGTATTATTTATCAGGAGAATATCTGAAACAGAACGGCGTTGCGCTGGGTTCGGGTTTTAACCGCTATGGCTTTCGTCTGAACCTGGATAACAAACCGAGAAAATGGGCTACGCTTGGTGCTAATTTGAGCTTTAATCAAACCAATGACAATCTGACGACGAGCCAGGAAAATGTGATCGCGAGCGCACTGCAATTGACGCCGCAGGTCCCTGTGAAAAACCGGGATGGTTCCTGGGGCGGGGGCGATGTTAATAACGGTGCCAATCAATTTGCACCGGTTAACCCGATTGCCATCGCTAACCTGACAACAAACAAACTTTTGAGAAGACAATTTCTGGGAGGTTTGAATCTTGGTATTGAGATAGCGAAAGGGCTGACTTTCAGATCCTCATTTAATACCAATGTAGGATATTCAAATTCAACTTATTATATACCAACCTATTCGATCGGCTGGGCAAAAAATGTAACGGCAACCCTTACCAACGGAACGGGTACCAACACATACTGGAACTTCAACCAGCTTCTGGAATACAACAAAACTTTTGGCAAACATACCATCAATGCCATGGTGAGCCATGAAGCGCAGGAGTCGGCCTGGAAAAATGTGGGAGCAACCCGAACGGGATTTCTTACCAATGATATTATGGATCTTGCGGCCGGGGATGCGCTTACGTCCAGTAACACGGGCGGTTCCGGTGACTGGGCGATGGAATCGTATCTGGGAAGGCTGAACTACAACTATGGAGATAAATATATCATCATGGGTACGGTTCGTCGCGACGGATCTGCCAATTTCGGAAAGGATAATAAATGGGGCTTTTTTCCTTCTGTTTCTGCGGCATGGCGTGTTTCTCAGGAATCCTTTTTTCGTGTACCAGCCATTAGTGAGCTTAAACTTCGCTTTGAAACAGGTATTACCGGAAATCAGGGAGGAAGCGGAGGTATTTATTCTCCGATGGGAACAGGTGCCACGCCAACTTCAACCGGATTTTTACCCACAAAATATAGCAATCCGGGGCTGAAATGGGAAGAGACAAAAACAAACAATTTTGGTATTAATGTCGGATTACTGGATAACAGAATTCAGTTTGAGCTGGATTATTATATCAAAAATACCGATAACCTTTTGATGGAAAAACCGTTGCCGTGGTACATGGGGACAAATGGAATAGGTGCAGTTGGCTCTCCGACGGTAAATATCGGGGCTTTACAAAACAAAGGTTTTGGTTTTACGATTAATACCACCAACATGAATCGCGGCGGTTTTAAATGGGAAACGAGTTTCAATATTTCAAGTTTTAAAACCAAAATCAAATCTTTTTATTCTGAAAGTGCTTTCGTAGACCGCACCTCCTGGTGGATGCAGGACTGGACACAGCGTTCTGAGGTTGGTAAAGCACCGTGGTTATTCAGGGGATATCAGGAAGAGGGTTTGTTCCAGAACGTTCAGGAAATCGACGCGAGCCCCGTGCCGGTTGATAACAATGGAAACAGGCTTCCGACCAACATCGATAATATCTGGGTGGGTGATGTAAAGTATAAGGATATCAATGGTGACGGCAAGATCAACGAACTTGACCTGACGGTTATCGGTAATCCATGGCCAAAACTGTTTGCAGGTCTTACCAACACGTTTTCTTACAAAGGATTTGATTTAAGTATTTTGTTCACAAGTACTTATGGTAATGATATCTACAATTATCTTGGCAAGCTGAACACCAACGCAAGCAATATTAACCTGAGCCGTAACCTTTTGGTACATGCCATGGATTATGCCAAACCGATCACGAGTGATGCGGGTGTGGTGACGCTGGCAAATCCCGGAACAGATGTAGCGAGGATTTCAAATGGCCCGAATGGAAACTTCACAAGACATACCGATAAGTGGGTTGAAGACGGCTCTTTTATCCGTTTAAAGAATATTTCACTGTCTTACAATGTACCTGCATCCTTTGTGTCCAAACAAAAAGTGATCAAAGGCGCCAGAGTTTCTGTGGGTGCTCAAAATGTATTCACGATTACGAAATATACCGGTTTTGATCCGGAAGTTGGTGCTTACGTTTCGCGTGATTCAAGTCCTGCGAACCAGGCTATCGGCCTTGATAATGGTCGCTATCCGTTAACACCGGTTTACACTTTTAGTTTGGGCTTAGACTTCTAATATCGAAAAATATGAAAGATTTTAAACATATATACTACTGGATTGCCGTTTTGATCCCGGTTTTTATTTTGTCTGCCTGCTCCGAAGATTTTCTGGAAAGGCCACCACAGGATTCTATCGTAGATGCGAGTTTTTACAAAACGGACGATCAGGTTTTGGCCGCGACAGCACTTTTGTACAGCAAAGTCTGGTTCGATTATAATGATAAAGCATCATACAATTTAGGTGATTTTCGCGCCGGCACTGCTTTTTCTGCTTACAATGACCGTGGTAACGTTTTGTTCAACACTACCGGAAATACACCTGAGAACGGTTCTTCGTGGCGTTCCTTTTTCATTGTAGTTGGACAATCCAATCTTGCTATCAATAACATTAATCAGTTTGCGGGGCCAGCGGTTTCGCCGGCGATAAAAAAGCTGGCGATCGCGGAAGCTCGTTTTATGCGTGCGCTCGCATACCGGTTTCTGGTTATGAACTGGGGAGCTGTTCCGGTGATTGAGGATAACCTTAAATTGTTATCCGATACCACTGTTCAGCGCAATACGCCTGAAAGTGTCTGGAAGTTCATCACCAGTGAAATGAGAGCGGTGGCCAGCGATTTGCCGGAAACACCGATTCGTCCGGGAAGAGTAACAAAATGGTCGGCTGAAGGAATGCTCGCCCGGCTGTATCTGAACCGTTCCGGTGTGGAATCGGGTGGAAATGGTCAAAGAAATCAGGTATTTCTTGATAGTGCAAAGTATTATGCGGAAAGAGTGATTACCCAAAGCGGTGCTTCTTTGTTGAAAGACTATGCCGATTTGTTCAAATTTCCTTACGATAATAATTCAGAATCGTTATTTTCACTGCAATGGGTGTATTCGCCGGGCGCGTGGGGAACGCAAAATTCAACACCAGCTTACCTGGCATACAGCTCGGATATTGCCAATGGCGACGGATGGGGTGGAGATAAAGGAGCCACCTGGTGGATGATCAGCCAATATGAAGGTATCAAAGTTACTGCAACCGGTTTGCAGGGCAGAACCCTTGATCAGCGGTTGAAAGCTACTTTCATGCTTCCCGGTGCGACTTATCCCGAAATTACGCAAAGCATAACCGGCGGAGAACAAAAGCTGGTGTATCCTTTTACAGGTACTGAAAATAATTTTGTGGCAATTAAGAAATACATCACAGGTAAAGCCAAAGATGTGGGCGGCCAATCGGCGCAGCAGAATTATGGAAACGATACTTATATGCTTCGCCTTTCGGAGATGTATCTGGTTTATGCAGAGGCGGTTTTAGGTAATAATCCTTCGACTACGGATGCCAAAGCGTTATCCTATTTCAATAAAGTACATACAAGATCCGGGCTGCCTTCTTTCGATGAAGCCTTGACTTTTGATGTGATTTTCAAAGAAAGACTTTGCGAGTTCGCCATAGAAGGTATGGCCTGGTACGATCTGGTGAGTTTGCATTATTACAATCCGGCCAAAGCTTATGCCATTCTGAACGCACAAGATAGAGGAATTTTCTTTGCTGCACCGGATCAGTTTCCTAATCCTACCTCCTGGACTTTTACAAAAACTTCATGGGCAACGGAACGGGCAATTGTTGCAAACAGCGGTAATTTTTTGCTGCCTATTCCGTCTGCAGAGTTAAGCCAGGCGCCTAACCTGCAAAAAGCACCGGTTGATTATTACAAAAAGTAAACCAGACCATTGTAACTAAAAAAAGGTTAACCAGATGAAATTAATATATAAATCAGTCCTTCTTTTTGCAGTTTTAACTGCAATGGCGGGTATCAATATGTCCTGCTCCGACGATGATCTTCCCAATGGCGGACAGCCTGTTATCAATTATGTGCGGGTAACGGATCCGGTATCGTCGGATTCTCTTTTAGTTGGTGCATTTCAGGGAACGCTGATCGCGATTGTTGGGCAGAATTTACAGGGAGCGGAGCAAATCTGGTTTAACGATCAGAAAGCTACGCTGACACCAACCTATGTAAGCAATAAAAGTATTCTGGTCAGCGTGCCTAGCGTGATTCCGCAGAATATCACCAATAAAATGAAAATCGTATTTGTTGATGGTTTTACATTGGAACATAATTTTAAGGTGCAAATCAGCGAGCCGACCGTTGCCAGTATGGCCTGTGAATACGTAAAAGCCGGGGAGGTGGCCACGATCAACGGAGATTATTTTTACGAACCTCTGACGGTAACATTTACCGGAGGCGGAAAAGGCGAACTGGTATCGGTGACGGATAAAATTATTCAGGTACGTATACCGGAAGGCGCGCAGCCCGGTCAGATCACGGTTACATCCAAATTCGGTGAAACAAAGTCTGACTTCTGGTTCAGGGACAATCGTAATATTTTCCTGAGCAGCGATCCGTTTACAGGTTGGTGGAACGCAAAATATGTGGTGACAAAACCAGGCGAAGGCGATCCTGCTTCCATTAATGGTAATTACATTCGGGTGAAAGAGGTGATTCCGGGCTGGGCCTGGAAAGAAGTTGCAGGCGGTCCGCCGGATGCCATGGGTGAAATCAGCAAGAACATTCCTGATGAAGCTATCCTGAAACCAGCAGATTTTAATCTGAAATTTGAAGTAAATACGGTTAAGCCTTACAATAACAATGTGTTAAAGATTAATGTCGGGCTTGCCAAGGATTTCCTTACGGATGCCTACCTGTGGGCGCCGCCTTATGATACAAAAGGTGTGTGGAAAACAGTGGTCATTCCTTTTGAACAAATCACGGCAAGTTATGACGCAGCAGGTGTGAAAATGGCGGTGAACCCGAATGGCTATTACACACGGCTACTTTTCCATGGTGGCGGAGAGCTTGATGCGGACATCTCGCTTGATAATTTCCGTGTGGTACCAAAGTTTCTAAAAAAATAGCTTTAACAGCATATTCAGATGAAAATACTATTAAATACGCGTTTACTGAACGTGTTATATTTTGTCATGTTCGCAGCGCTTTGGTCAGCTTGCAAGGATGATGATGCGGCCGGTACTCCGGTGGCCTCTTCTTCGGAAGTGAAATTATTGAGTTTTGGTCCTTCCGGTGTAAAACCTGGTGAAAAGATCAGTTTGATCGGGAATAATCTGGATAAGGTTACTTCCGTGGAACTCGCCAATGCGAGTGTACCCGGCTCGGCTTTTGTGACTCATACTTCTGAACTTATCGTTCTTACCGTTCCGAAAGAAGCCGGAGAAGGAAAAGTAACGCTGAAAACGGCGGCAGGGGATGTGGTTTCCAAGACAATTTTGAGCTTTGAAGTGGCAGTGAAAATTGAATCCGTTACAGCTGAGGCAAAACCCGGCGACAATATCACAATAACCGGCGATTATCTGAACTGGATTAAGGAAGTCCGCTTTGCGAGAGATACGGCTATTACTGCTTTTGTAAGCCAGACCTTAACGAAACTGGTCGTAACAGTTCCTTTGGGCGCCCAAACCGGACCTCTTATTTTTTCTGCCGGAGGGACGGAACCATTAACCATTGAAACTGAAAAAGATCTGGTTATTCCTGTGCCGAAAATCTCAGCAATATCTCCCAATCCTGCGGAAAGAGAAAAGAATCTGACGATTAAAGGGACTGATTTTGACCTTGCCCGTAGTATTCTGTTTAGCGGCGTTACTGCCCCGATTACCCAGTTTGTCAGCAAAACACCAACTGAAATTGTTGTGGTTATTCCAAAAGCAGCCACCAAAGGTCTGGTGACAGTTGTGGCCTATTCAGGTGTGAATGTAACTTCTTCCGACACGCTGAAATTTGTCAGCGATAGTGTCAAAACAAAGTAAAACCGGTTACCGAACCATATCAATTTACCAAGGCCGAAAGATGCGTCAACAGCATCTTTCGGCCTTGATCTGAAATATACTTTCCCCACGTCTCCTAAACTTCGGAATGCTGCAAACAAAGTTCTGTTTCGTTTTCCGGCACGGATGAAGAGTATAGAACCGGCGGTCGTTTCGGTGAATGGTTCCACGGTTATTATCCGTATTCCGCAATCATTTTCGGGTCACGAGGCATTAAAAACAAAATCGGCATGCAAAAGAATAATTATTGTTCCTCCAAGAGGAATGGTTGGACTTGTTGTGGGCAAGTACTAAATTTAAAGCTTTTTGAATAACGCATTTAGCCTTTCCCTTAGTAGAAAGGAAACTGCTGTGACTTGTTGACTTAAAAATAACCGCCTACAAAATTTTATGATGCAATTAAAAAATATCCTTAAAACAGCGACGATTTGTTTGCTATTTCTAAACGACCCCGTCGTTGCACAGCAGGATTTGAAGCTTTGGTACAAACAACCTGCCCGAAACTGGAATGAGGCTTTACCACTAGGGAACGGGAGGATCGGAGCCATGGTTTTTGGCGGGGTCAATGAGGAACTGATCCAGCTAAATGAAGAAACACTCTGGTCAGGCGGCCCGGTGAATAACAATCCGAATCCCGGTGCGGTAAAATATCTTCCGGAAATCCGTAAAGCGCTGGCGCAGGAGGACTACAAGCTGGCTGAGGAGCTGACGAAGAAAATGCAGGGCTTATTTACGGAGTCTTACGAACCACTGGGGGATCTTTTTATAAAACAGGATTTTAAAGAGAAACCTACCGGCTATCACAGAGAACTGGATATTTCCAATGCTTTGTCGGTAACGAAATTTACCGTGGATGGCGTTGAGTATAGCCGTGAAATTTTTATTTCCGCGCCTGATCAGCTTATGGTTGTGAAATTAAAATCGAGCAAAAAAGGTAGTCTGAATTTTACTGCTTCTACAAAAAGTCCGCTGTTTTATACGAATTCGGTTGTTGCACAAGATGAGGTAGCCATGAGAGGTATAGCGCCATCTCATACCGACCCGAGTTATGTGCAGACGATGGAGCTACCGGTTATTTATAATGATCCGTCCCGTTGCCGTGGGATGCGGTTTGAGCTTAGAATGAAAGTGAAAGAATCGGACGGGAAAGTTGCAGCGAATCAGGATGGGTTGCATATCAGTGATGCAACGGAGGTTGTCTTATTATTATCGGCAGCGACGAGTTTTAATGGCTTTGATAAATGCCCGGACAAAGACGGAAAAGATGAAAAGCAGCTTGTTGCAAATTATTTAAAACCGGCGCTTTCCAAGCGTTATGATATGCTGAAAAGTGATCATATTGCTGATTATCATACCTATTTTAACCGTGTCAATCTTGTTTTAAATGGCAATCCGAAAGTGGATCTGCCTATGGATGAACGTTTGAAAAATTATTCAGATGGGGTAAAAGATCCTGCGCTCGAATCACTATATTTTCAGTTTGGCAGGTATCTGCTTATTTCCAGTTCCCGTCCCAATGGTATACCGGCCAATTTGCAGGGTATCTGGAACCGTGAAGTACGCCCGCCATGGAGCAGCAATTTTACGACGAACATTAATGCACAGATGAACTACTGGATGGTTGAAACTGCTAACCTGTCGGAATTGCATAAGCCTTTGCTCGACATTATCAGGCAAATGGAAACTACCGGAACCGAGACGGCTAAAAACTTTTACAATGCCAAAGGATGGGTAGTTCATCATAATTCCGATATCTGGGCAACAGCGAATCCGGTTAGTGGAAGTCCATCCTGGGCAAACTGGCCAATGGGTGGCGCATGGCTTTGTCAGCACCTTTGGGAGCATTATCAATTTACAGGGAATAAGGAGTTCCTTTCAAAAACGGCATATCCTTTGATGAAATCGGCAGCCTTGTTTTGTCTTGATTGGCTGATTGAAGATAAAAATGGGAAACTGGTCACCTCACCATCAACCTCTCCTGAGAATATTTTCATTACAGAAAAAGGATACAAAGGATCGGTTTCTGTGGCTACAACGATGGATATGTCGATTATCTGGGATTTGTTTACCAATCTGATCGAGGCTTCGGAGCGACTTGGTGAAGATGCTGATTTTAGAAAATTATTAATTGAAAAACGGGCAAAACTTTTTCCCTTCCAAATCGGGAAAAAAGGAAATCTTCAGGAGTGGTATAAGGATTGGGACGAAACAGAACCTGAGCATCGCCACATTTCTCACTTGTTTGGCCTATTTCCCGGGCGTCAGATTTCACCTTTGACGACACCCGTTTATGCGCAGGCCGCAAGAAAAACCATGGAATTAAGAGGTGACGGTGGAACGGGCTGGAGTAAAGGCTGGAAAATTAACGTTTGGGCACGATTGCTGGACGGAAATCATGCGTATAAATTGATTCGCGAACAATTGAAACTGACGGGTGTTGAAGGAACAAATTATGCCAACGGCGGTGGTACGTATCCCAATTTATTTGATGCTCATCCGCCTTTTCAGATTGACGGAAACTTTGGGGGGACGTCGGGCATCACAGAAATGCTGGTGCAAAGTCACGATGGTCTGGTGAATATTTTACCGGCTATTCCGGACGACTGGCCTAGCGGCGAGGTTAAGGGTATGAAAGCAAGAGGCGGATTTGAAGTGGATGTAAACTGGGCAAATGGCAAGATTACGCAGTTGACCATTCGTTCACAGCAGGGCGGGCTCTGTCGGATTGCGGTACCTAATGTGCTGAAAGCAGCCGGAAAGGGGAGTCTGAAAATTGCAAAAGGAGAAAATCAGAACCCATTTTTCAGGAAAATTCAACCTGATGGAGAAGGAGCTGTTTTTGTCAAGAAAGGTAGTTTGGCTTATGATTTTGTAACAGAGGCTGGCAAGGAATATATTTTTAAAGCCGGGAAGTAGTTTTTAAGTAATAGACCATATCTCGAACCATATTGTATAGAAGTTTTGACATCGGCGGGGCTGCCTCGTCTTTTGTCAATCGGCAGTCGTCTAAAATGTCGCTTCCAGTATTAATCTGATAGCCGACGGCCGATTGCAATACAAAAGAGATCGTGATAAGGTTTAATATAAAAAGACCAAAACAGAGCGAAATCTTCGCTCTGTTTTGGTCTTTTTATATTAAACTATTTTCTTTCAGGATTCAATGACCCACATCCAGTTTGCAGGCCATGAATTTGAATTTATTCTTTCATGTATGATCAGCTCATTATTTACAAACTCATAACCTTTTACCGAACCACCCTGATTTTCCAGATCGTTTTTAGCCAAGTTGTGCAGCTCAATCCAGGTCTCTGGAGTTATGTCGTTCATATCCGATAATAAATTGCTCCACTTCGGATCTTCTGAATGGTAAGCGTGGCGAATGACAAGGTAGTGCAGGTACGCATCATTACTGAGCCCCATAACAGAGGGCTTTTTTTGTAGAACTTTCATAGGGTAGAGTATGGTTGGTGAGAAACATGGTAATTATATAAAGAAAGAATAAAAAAGTCAAGCAGGAAAATGAATTTAAAAGTACTTCCCCAAATTGCTTATTACGCCTTAATGCATAATCCCGGCCATCGCGATTCTTTTTGGAAAAGGCTGGCCGGGATTGTAAGAAAACGGTATCGGAATAATTAAATTTCTTTATTCTTTCCGATGGATTGCATGATACGATCCGGTCTCAATATCGTCCAGAATAGAGTCGGATTTCGGTTGCCAGCCTAAGAGTTTTTTTGCCTTGGCAGAGCTCACCAGGCTGTTGGATGCAAATCCGTAAGCGGCCGCATCCGGCCCCCAAAGTGAGATGGCGCTGTCGAGTGTTATTGATTCCGTTTTCCCTTCAAAACCAAGAACCTTGCTGATGCTCACGGCGATATCTTTTAAAGATGCATTCCCGTTTTCTGTATAAAAATAAGAACCGGAAGGAGCATTTTCAAGAGCCAGTACATAGAGATCTGCCAGGTCGGCAATATGTACATTCGACCATTTGTTTTCACCTTTTTCAATGTACACACCAGCCTGTTTTTCTTTGGAAATTTCGATCAGCATGGGTACCTGAATACTGTGCGGCTTAATGCCAAGACCGGTTCCGTATATCATCGTTGGCACAAGCACGATCGTCCGGATGTTGTCTTTTGCCGCCGCAAGAATGTAGTCATTGATCGCTACACGATGCTGTTTTTCAAGTTTTGGCTGAACCGGAATATCTTCGGAATATACAAAATCACCTTGCTCACCTTTTGCGTTGTCTCCAACCAGGCTCGAACCCGAAGTGAAAATAAAAGTTTTTCCTGTGCCCTTTAAAGCTTCCAGAAAAGTAATAACAGAATAAGTGTCGTCTGAGTCGGCTGTATGTATCACGGCGTCGGCATCCGCTGCGGCTTTACGTAAAACCGGCATATCATGTATGGAACCGAGCACGGGCGTAATGCCAATGGTCTGCAATTTTTCTGCATCCGCCTGTTTTCTGACCAGCGCAGAAACGGCGTATCCTTTTTTCAGCAATACAGCGGCCACAGAACCACCGATATACCCGGTGGCTCCGGTAATAAAAACTTTATTTATTGACATGATTTCTATTATTTAAATGGATTGAATTTGTAAAAACCAGTAGTGCAGACTTGCATTACTGATTTACTTTTAACAAATTTTCATTGATGAATTGCAACTCTGCATCAGAAATTCCAATATTCATGGCTCCGGCGTTTTCAATAGCCTGTTGAGCGTTTCTTGCGCCGGCGAGCACAATGGTGATGCCTGGCTGTAAAGTGGCCCAGCGTAAAACCAGCTGCGATAAAGTAGCATTTTTACTTTCCGTCAGCGGCTTAATTTCATTAATAAATGCTTCAACTTTATCCAGCTGGAACTGGCCGAAGTATCCGTTACGGTGATCGTCAGATTGCAGTTTGGCATCTTTGAAATATTTTCCCGTTAGCAAACCTCTTTCCAGTGGACTGTATGCAATAACTGATATGTCATTTGCAATCGTATAAGGCAGAACCTCCTTTTCTATATCCCTGTTCAGCATACTGTAAGATACCTGATTCGATGCCAGTTTAATGGTTTCAGCGGCGGTTTGCAGCTGAGAGAGATCATAATTACAAACGCCGGCTGCCTTTATTTTTCCCTGTTTGATGAGCAATTCCATCGTTTCCATCGTTTCGGAAATGGGTGTGGTTGCGTCAGGCCAGTGAATTTGCAAAAGATCGAGGTAATCGGTTCGCAGGCGTTTCAGACTCTCTTCAACTTCTTTGATGATATTTTCCTTTGATGCGAATTTGAAAACAGGTACCGGATTTCCCAGATCATCCGCAGCATCGAAAAAGTATTCTCCTTTTCCATGGTTGCTTTTATCCCAAACCAGCCCGAATTTACCCAGAATCTGGATTTTTGATCGGTCTTTTCCTTGAATAGCTTCTCCGATTAATTCTTCACTAAGGCCAAATCCATAAAATGGTGCCGTGTCCAGACTCGTAACACCGTGATCCAAAGAAGCATGTATGGCGTTGATTGAGTCCTTTTTTTCATTACCGCCCCACATCGATCCACCGATTGCGAATGCTCCGTATGTTATGGCCGATAATTTTAAGTCTGTATTTCCCAGGTTCCTGTATTCCATGATTTTATTTAATTTCAGGCCCTTTTTAACAGGGCGTTTTTGATTTTGTAAATGAAAATTCAGTCAGTGTTGCTGCTGTGACAATTTTTCAGGATTTCTCTGTCTGAATCTTTTTACAAAGTTGGGATGAAATGAATTATCATAAAAATAAGTACTTTTATAGCTTGGTATTATTTAAATGATACATGAAACGATGGTTAATTTAGAATGGTACAGGACCTTTAAGGCCATTTATTCCACTGGAACGCTAACCGGTGCGGCACAAACTTTATTTATTTCACAGCCTGGTGTGAGTCTTCATTTGAGTTCTCTGGAAAGTTATGTGGGCTACAAACTTTTCGACCGTACGGCCAGGCGTATGATCCCTACTGAAAAAGGGAAGGTTTTTTACAATTTTATTATTGAACCGTTGTCGAAACTGGAAGAGGCCGAGAAGAATTTTCAGAAAAGTACGGAAAAGCAAACTCCGACGATCAGTGTGGGCATGTGTTTTGAAACATTTCAGATCACGCTGGAACAGTATATTTCAAGCTTGCCGTTTAATGTTATTATCCAGTTTGGGCTTTATCCTGAAATGCTGGAAAATCTTGATAAAGGCATTCTGGATCTGATAATTACCCCTCAGAAAGGTACGAGTACAGATATTGAGTTTGATGCTTTTTCTTCAGAAACGATCGTGCTTGTTGGCGGAAACGACATTGACGATCAGCGGCTGAATGAGATTCTGGCAGAAAATGACCCGGAAGTACTTGATTTTTGGCTCAAACAACAAAAATGGTATGGAACGACGGGAGATATGGAACATCTCCGGAAATTCTGGCAGCTCAATTTTGATAAATATCCGGATTTCAGGCCTAATTATATTGTGCCTAACCTGAATTCTATCGTACGCTGCCTGACCAGTGGAAAAGGCCTGGCGGTTATACCCGATTTTTTATGTAAAAAGGAGGTGGATAACGGACAAATAAAAATGCTCTGGGAAGGTAAGAGTAAGTTAACCAATACGTTATATTTCGGTTCGAGAAAGAAAACCGTCTATAAACAGGAAATTGATACCATTAAAAAACTTTTCAGGGAAGTAATGGATTGATCTATTTTGATCAAAACAGAATATTTTTGATCATTTTATTTGTTTTATATTTGAATTCATGTTTACCTTTGTATCCATGAAACAGCAACTATCGTTTTTTATGACTTCTTTCTGGTGGCGCAATACCCAACTCTGGTATTGTGAACGCTGGCTTCCCTGTTAAATATTTCTTCTGATTTATATACAAGGTCTTCTGTTCGCAGAGGGCCTTTTTTTATTCTCTAACAACCTTACAATATGTCTTATCAAGTAGATGAAAATGGCTTTTACGGCCCGTATGGTGGAGCATATGTGCCCGAAATTTTATTTCCAAATGTAGAGGCATTGCAGGAAAAGTATCTGGACATTTTGAATGACACTGCTTTTCAGACAGAATTGGACAGACTTTTACATCAGTATGTAGGACGTGCCACACCGCTGTATCTGTCTTCTTATTTGTCAGAAATTTATCAAACCCAGGTTTATCTGAAAAGAGAAGATCTGTGTCATTCCGGCTCGCATAAAATGAATAACACGCTGGGGCAGGTTTTACTGGCGAAACGGTTGGGCAAAACAAGAATCGTAGCTGAAACGGGTGCAGGGTCTCACGGAGTGGCTACCGCCATGGCTTGTGCGATGCTGAAACTACCGTGTTTTGTCTATATGGGCGAGGTGGATATGGCCAGGCAGTTTCCGAATGTCGAACGGATGAGGCTGCTGGGAGCCACAGTTATTCCTGCGGTTTCCGGGAGTAAAACATTAAAAGATGCTACCAATGAAGCATTTCGCGACTGGATCTGTAATCCGGAAGATACTTTTTATGTCATCGGTTCGGTGGTGGGCCCACACCCTTATCCGGATATGGTCGCCCGGCTGCAATCGGTGATCAGTAAGGAGTTGCTGGTGCAGGTCCCGGCCCTTGCCGGCAAAATTTTGCCAGATTATGTGGTGGCGTGTGTGGGTGGCGGGAGTAATGCCGCCGGCAGTTTTTATCATTTTCTGGAACATAAGGAAGTCAGGCTGATAGCCGCCGAAGCTGCGGGTAAAGGGCTCGATTCGGGATTTTCCGCTGCGGCTACATTTTTGGGAAAGGAGGGGATTTTACACGGTACAAAAACAAAGTTTATGCAGACAAACGAGGGGCAGGTTCTGGAAGCTCATTCAGTTTCAGCTGGGCTGGATTATCCCGGAATCGGCCCGTTGCACGCTTATCTTCACGACACCGGCAGAGCACAGTTTGTTGCCATAACTGATTCCCAGGCTTTGGATGCAGGAATCGCTTTAAGCCAGAATGAAGGTATCATTCCCGCCATAGAATCGGCTCACGCACTCGCCGCGCTGTCTCAATTGACTTTTCAAGAAACGGATGTGGTTGTGGTTTGCCTGTCGGGAAGGGGCGATAAAGACCTTGAAACTTATATTAACTATGCTAACGCACATAAAATATCCGATGGGCACAATAACTAAAAACCGTTTTGCCGGGATTTTTCAAAATCCGGATAAAAAACTTAGTCTGTATATCACGGCCGGTTATCCTGCCTTAAACGACACCGTGCCTTTATTAAAAATGGTGCAGGATTCCGGAATTGACTTTATAGAAATAGGAATGCCGTTTTCTGATTCTATCATGGATGGTCCTACGATTCTGAAAAGTCATGAGATCGCTTTAAAAAACGGCATGAACCTCAATATTCTTTTCGAACAACTCGAAGCAGTACGCAGCCAGATATCCATTCCGGTTGTGCTGATGGGCTCCATGAATCCTGTTTATCAGTATGGTTTTGAGCAATTCTGTAAAAGATGTTCTCAGGCAGGCGTGGACGGATTATTACTTCCGGATCTTCCTGTGATCGACTTCAAAAAGTTTTATCATGGTTTCTACAAACAATACGATTTAGCTCCGGTTTTTATGATCACACCACAAACAAGCGATACGCGTCTGGATTTGATCGATGAATCAGGAGAGGGATTTTTATATGCTGTTTCAGGAAACTCGATTACAGGCGCTGGTAATAACATAACAGACAATGTTGTCTATTTTGAAAAATTGAATAACAAAAAATTAAAAAATCCCATTGTTGTCGGTTTTAATATCAATACAAAAGAAGATATTAATTTTGTACAGCGTTATGCAAGTGGCGCGATCGTGGGCTCCGCATTTATTAAGGTTCTGGAAAATGGTATTGATCAGGAAAAGATAAAAAGTTTTATTGAACAATTAAGAAAATAGCACAATGAATTAATTTGAGGTTTATAGCGGTTTTGGTATAAACGCAGCATGATCGAAATGACGGATTTTACAAATATTGACTATCTGAAAACGGGAGATTTTACGCAGCAGATGGCTTACAAAGCGCTGACTGAGAATCAGATATTGCATTATTTGCAAAACTTTGATCCGCTGCTGGTCGGGACTGTGCCGCTTGCTATTGCCATTGAAAACAGTGATCTGGATATTATTTGTCACTGGAAAGCCAAAGAAGAATTTATTGCTGCGATCCAGTTGCATTTCGGAAATTTCAATCGTTTTTTTCTGAAAGAATTTGAAGTGAAGGGAATGCCGACAGTGCTTGCCAATTTCCATACAGCTGATTTTGAAATAGAAATATTTGGTCAGAATATTCCATCCAGACAGCAGTTAGGATACAGCCATATGATCGTTGAAAACGCTTTGTTACTGGATCGCGACGAGGATTTTAAATCCCGGATTATTGCTTTGAAAAAGCAAGGTTATAAAACGGAGCCAGCTTTTGCCAAATTGTTAGCAATCGAGGGTGATCCCTACCAGGGGCTTTTGGATTATGAATATCTTGTGGATTTGAAATAAGATAAGCCGCAACAATTTGTAATCTTGTTGCGGCTTATTTGTTATGACTTTTCAATCAAAATGTTTATTGCCAAATACTTGCGTCATTTAATTTAGAGATAGTTTCTGCGCTTAACGAAATATTGGCAGCATCCGTTAATTGTTTAAGCTGCTCAGGACTTGTCGCACTGGCAATGGGTGCCGTCACTGCCGGGTGCGCAATAAGCCAGGCCAGGGAAATCGTGGCAGGATTGCTGTTGTATTCGGCAGCTACTTCATCCAATGCTTTCAATATTCCAAATCCTCTTGCAGTTAAATATTTTTCAACCATTCCACTTCTTTTGCTGCCGATTAAATCATCTTTTGAGCTGTATTTTCCCGTAAGAAAACCACTTGCCAAAGAGAAATAGCTGATCACGCTAATGTTATTAGGTTTTGTAAAGGGAGCAATTCCATTTTCGAAATCTTCGCGGTCAAACAGGTTGAATTCTGGTTGAAAGGTCTGGTAAACAGCAAGGTTTTCCTGATGACTGATCTTGATGGATTCTTCCAGCCGGTCAACTGCAAAATTGGAAGCACCGATTATTCTTACTTTTCCGGACTTTACCAGCGCATCATATGCTTCCAGCGTTTCCTGAATCGGCGTTTCCGGGTCGTCATAATGAGACTGATACAAGTCTATATAATCCGTTTGCAGTCTTTTTAGAGAATCTTCCGCAGCTTTGATAATATATTTTTTGCTTAATCCCTTTTTACTTTCGCTCAACTCAGCGCCCACTTTGGTGGCCAGTATTACTTTGTCACGCTTGCCGCTTTGCTTAAACCATTTTCCAATGACAGTTTCCGATTCTCCGCCGCTATTGCCGGGAACCCATGCCGAATATACATCCGCTGTATCAACGGCATTGTAACCCGCATCGGTGAATGCATCGAGTAAGCGAAAACTCATATTGTCATCAGCCGTCCAGCCAAAAACATTGCCGCCAAAAACCAGCGGAGCAATTTCAATTTCAGAAGTTCCTAATTTTCTTTTTTCCATTTTTTTTGAATTTCAATGCAGTACTTTATTGTTAAATATCGAGCCAGACGATATCCGGCATCTGTGAGCAGATTAACTGCCGACAGATTTTTTAGCTGTTTAAGTATAGGTAAAACTACACCTATTTTGAACTAAGATATCTTATAATTACATTTAATATTATTTTGTTCATTATTGTTGAACTTGTATGATACAATCGGTCAGTCGGGCTTTTGAAATACTGGAATATATCGCCTATAACGGAAATTTTGTAAGACTCAATGACATTGCCGGTGCTGTGGGTTTGCAGAAAACTACGGTTCACAATTTTTTAAATACGCTTAAAGAACTCGGGTACATTGAGCAGGATGAATTGACGCCTCGTTACCGGATTACATATAAATTTCAATGTTTGTATTCGCCTGACGTTTCTCTGTTTCAAATTAAAAAGGAATTACGCCCGGTTATCGAAATGCTGACGGAATATACCGGAGAAACTTCTTACCTGGCGATTCAGATGGGAAGCTATTTTCGTCATGAATTAAAATGTGAACCAAACCGTGCCGTGCGTATTTCTCTGGAACTTGGAAAAGAATATGAAATGACAACAACGGCAATAGGAAAAGTGTTTCTTTCCTACTCGGATCATTTGTTGGCAAGTCTGGTCAAATTCAATGATGAAAATTGCAATAAGGCACTGTCGCTGGAAACACGGGAAATCAAGCAGGCCGGTTATGCGCTGGACCTGGGAGAGTACGACCCGGAACTGAATTGTGTGGCGGTTCCTGTGTTTCATCAGCGAAAAGTTATAGCCGTTGTTTGTGTTTCGGGACCCACGTACCGGTTTGGTGAAAATGAAATCGAAAGTGCGCTAAAAAAAATGAAAGAACTTCTTTCGAAACTGGAAAAATATTCAGCTCAACAGGCATAGGCTCCTGACTTATATTGTATAGCTAAATCTTTAAAAAATCGTTGCAATTAATGGCAAGAACAAAAGAATTTAATGAGGACGAGGTGTTGGATAAAGCAGTGGATCTTTTTTGGTTTAAGGGTTATAATGGCATTTCATCACAGGAAATCGTCGACGGTTTGGGGTTAAGCCGTTCAAGTTTGTATGATACCTATGGCGACAAGCGCACGTTGTTTATCAAAGCTTTAAAACGTTATCGCATCAGAGAAACCGGTGCCATGATCGCTTTTTTGGATAATGCACCGGATGTAATGCAGGGGATCAAAATTATTTTCCAAACCTCGGGAAGAGAATGCCTGGGTGAAAAGTCGGGTATGGGATGTTTTGTGGTAAATTCCAGAATTGAGCTCGCAGCCCATGATAATGAAATTGCCGAAATCGTCAGAGAAAGCAGGGAAGCGATGGAAAAAGGCTTTTTTAGGGCATTGGAAAGAGGGCAGAAGGCAGGGCAAATAACTTCAAACCAGTCTGCAAGAGCGCTTTCTTATTTCCTGGTAAATAATTTGTGGGGTTTGAAAACGTATGGTAAAGCAGGGCCGGAGCGTATCGTTATCGAAGATACCATTCGCGTCATGTTATCGGTTTTGGAACCTTAGGAAAAATGAGAGAAATGGTGTTTTTTCCAGTCTCCCATTTTTTATTTTAAGTATCGTTTGAAGTCTTCAAAACTAAAATCCCGTGGATTTTGTCAGGGTTTCCCATTGAACGTATTCTTTTTCAAGTCTGTCCAGCTTTCGAAAAGCCCTTTCATAAGCATCGTTGCCTAAAAGAAGATATAGGGGAGGATTTGTCTCTGCAACGATTTGAATCATTGCGGCAGCTGCTTTTTCGGGATCCCCAGCCTGAATCCCGTCCATTTCCAGATATCTGGTGTGGGAATCTCTGACCTCCTTATAAGCATCGATAGGTGTTTTGGTTATCACCATCGAATCCGACGAAAGAAAACGCGTACGAAAAGCACCCGGGGCAACAACGGTAGCCTTGATACCAAAAGACCGGACATCATCAGCAAGTACTTCAGTTAATCCTACAACGGCATATTTGGACGCAGCATAAATTGCCCAGCCTGCATTTGCACTTATTCCGGCAATGGAGGCAATATTAATAATATGTCCTGATTTTTGAGCGCGCATATAAGGAAGTACTTTTCGGATCACATGCAGAGTTGCAAAAACGTTGACATCGAAGCTTAGTCTTGTTTCTTCATCCGATAATTCTTCAATACTTCCGCCAATGCCATACCCTGCATTATTGATTACGACATCAATACTTCCAAAAATGGAATTTGTTTTTTCCAGCGCGTCAGACACACTTTTTTCATCTGTCAGGTTAACGGATAGCGGAAGGAAGAGCAAACTTTCCGATTGTACGGCATCTTTTAATTCCTGAGCATTTCGGGATGTCGCCGCAACTTTTTGACCTGCTGCCAGCAATTGTTTTACCAGACTCAGCCCCAAACCTTTGGATGCTCCGGTTATAAACCATGTTTTTTGATTGTCCATCTTAATTCTGTTTTGTTAAGACAAAATTAGAATGCTTTATGCCGGAACTGATTGCGGCTTTCAAACGGAAGATTACAAATTTCAAACAATCAGTAAGAAGACTTTTGCTGATTGTTTGAAATGAAAAATTGATCTTAATTATTCTTTTTTGCCAATTTCAGGAACCGGTTGATCAGAAACAGCGAAGCCAGCGTAAGACCGATAATCAGGCCGAGCCACATACCGGATGCTCCCATGCCAAAATGGAATGCAAGAATATAACCGGTTGGCAAACCAATCACCCAGTATGCAATGGCAATCAGGAGCGTGGGTACTTTCACATCTTTTATACCGCGTAAAAGTCCTGCGCTGATTGCCTGCGTGGCATCTGAGATTTGAAAAACAGCAGCGAATAATAATAACAAACTGGCAAGTTCCAATACCTCTGCATTGTTGTTAAATGCTTTTGGTAACTGATTGCGGAATACGGCGAATCCTATCGCGCAGAAAATACCGTAGATCAAAGCGGTAATCATCGTGCTTTTTCCAATAACTGAAATTTTTGGCCAGTTTGACTGCCCGAACGCATTGCTGACCCGGATGGATCCTGCCTGTGCCAGTCCCATAGAAACCATAAATGTGAACGAAGCAGAGCTTAACGCAATCTGATGGGCAGCCTGCGCCACTGCTCCGATGGTTCCGATAATAATACCTGAAACCGCAAAAGCGCCGGCTTCCATACCAATTTGCAAACTGCTCGGCACACCGATATGCAGCAACTCTCCCAGGGTTTTACGGCGTAATCTCCACTGATTTTGACTTACAGCGATGTAGCGGCTGAACGTTTTATGTTTCAGGATCGTGAGCGCCAGGGCTATGAAAATAATGGAACGGGTAATGAGTGTTGCCCAGCCGGCTCCAATTAATTCCAGTCTTGGAAAACCCCAGTGTCCGTAAATCAAAAGCCAGTTTAACAATATGTTGATCGGCATGCCTGCCAGAGAAAGCATCATGGCGGTTTTGGTAAATTCCAGGCCGTCGGTAAATTGTTTGAGCGTCATGAAAAGCAGCATCGGGATAATCGATAAGCCCATCAGCTGCATGAAAGGAAGCGCCAGTTGTACAACTTCCGGATCCTGGCCCAGATGAAAAAGTATATTTTTACCGAATACCAGTGTCAGGGAAATCATAATAGCCGTAAGTGCACAAAGGCAAAAACCATTGAACAAATAATGCGAAACCAGCTGTGAATCCCGGCGGCCATGGGCCAGGGAAACCATTTGAGATACAGAAATAGTCATACCGATGCCTATCACGAAAGGAATGTTCATCGTATTGATAACCAGTGCCGCCGCCGCCAGTTGTTTGTAGCTGATAGCACCCACCATTGCGGTATCGATCAGATGGAGCGCCATCTGGGCAAGTTCGCCAATGATTATAGGTAAGGCCAGCTTTATTGTTTTTGAAGCTTCACTTTTCATAAAATTTGCAATCCACTCTTAAAAAGGTGCAAAGTTATGGAAGTTTGAAATAAGCCCGGCAGGGAATTAAAAAGTAATGAAAATATAAAGCCGGATCTTCATCACAGAAATTTGTGCAGTAAGATATTATGGCAAATGTTATGTACGAATCTTGTTTTTAGACCACTTCTTCTACTACTTTTTTCTTAATTACAGTAGATTTATTTTTTACTGTAAAACTTAAAAAAAATGTAGCTGCCGCAGTTACCAGCCAGAATATATCAGTAAAAACAACGAAGTAATTTCCCTTGTGGAGTGCAATCCAGATCCAGTCGCCGGTAATGATTCCGTTCGTCAGTGGAACGAAAAGAGAAAACAGGGAAGTCAAAGCCAAAAATAAACGTGTCATTCTGGTCTCCGTTTTTGACAGCAATCCGGCAATCAGAAGTATCAGCCATGAGGAAAAGAAAATCGTATTCACCAGGGGAGAGTGGTTTTTAATATCAGACGGAACAAGGAGCTCGGAGCTGAAAAGAATAGCCGTTGCCGGAAAAAGGCTAAAACAAATCGCCAGATACCACATCGTGACACGGTGGTGAAAACGGCGCTGTTTATCCGTATAAGTCTTTTTATTCCGTGCTTCTTTCCAAAGTAAAACACCGCTGATGATAACAAAACAGGTAAACAGGGCAAGAATAAAATACACTGATTTCAGCAAAAGCCCTCCGAAACGTGCAAAGTGAAGTCTGCCAAAAGCATCCAGAACCGACTCCACATACGCTTTATTGCCGGGAATAACTTCAACCACCTTTTTACCGTCTTTAAGCTGAACGGAAATTAACCCGTCACCGGTAAAGTGGGTGTCGTCTACAATCCTTGTTGTCAGCACAGCGTCTTCTTTGCCCCAGTTATCCAGACTTAAAAGGGTGAGGTGGTATTCCGGATTTTCCGCTTCAAGCTGTGATACGATTTTCAGGATGGGAATATTTTTATCCGTCAATGGCGATTTATCATCAAATTTCAGCCCTTCACTTGGACGGATCAGGGCAAAGATTTTTTGCTGGTCACCGTTGTAAAGCAACATTACGGCAGGCAGTAAAATAAGGATAGTCAACAAATAAAATGCTCCGGTAACAGCATACATCAGTTGAAAAGGAAGGCCAATTAGCCCGAAAACCGTGTGCGCATTCGTCCAGACCTGCTTCCAGGAGCCTTTGATGGAGAAACCGTAAAACTTAGTGAGAATATTTCGCCAGTGGACCATGACACCAGTGGCAGTAGCAAAAAGAAAAAATAGGGCCACAAAACCTGCAATGTATCGGCCCAGCAGCGGTAGTTGATCAAGAAAGTGAAGTCTGTAAAGTGTTTCGCCGATCGTGCTGGAATAGGGAGTGTTGGATTTTAATTTTTGGGTTGCAGGATTGTAAATATAACTTGTATACACAGGTTTTTCGCCCTTCTTTACTTCTCGACCGCCAAGGGTGACCAAAGGGTTTTCCTTCGAAGGCATCAAAACAAAAATGTCTTTATCAAGCTTAAAATACGGATTTTGCTTTTTTATCTGGTGCAGGACTGCGTCATAATCTATCACTTTTACCAGCGGAATACGAGCCTCGGGATTTTCCCATTGGTAAAATTCGTCTTTAAAAAGTGTGAATGCACCGGCAAAGAAAATTACATATAATGCAAAGCTGATCACGATACCCGATACGGTATGGGTATGGAACATGATATTGTAGGCCCGGTTGCCTAGTCCTTTTAGCTTCATGATTTATTTAATTATATACACTATCCCAATGAAGAATACGCTTGCTATAAGATAAATGCCCCATATTTTCCAGCCATTACGGGCAAGAAATGCCAGTATCATCAATGCTACCCACAGAATAAAAAAGGAAAATGGTGCGGTAAGTAATACCTCATTTCGGAAGGGGAAAATAACCGCTATAAATAAATGTATGGCGGTGGCAAAAAAGTAACCACCCAGGATACCGGCGGAAATTTTCAGAGCACGCTGTCCGGACGTCGTTAAATATTCTTTTTTAGCAGGCATTATATCAGAATTTCCAGCAGAACCAGGCCGTGGACCAGTACCGCTAATCCATAAAAATAGTTTTTGCCCAATACCGATGCGAACTGGACAAGCATTAGTGCAAGTGAGCATGTTACAACAGCGAGCAACAAACCGCTGACCCATCCATCATTTCTGATCAATAAACTTGTCGCGCTAATAAATAATGGAATCCAAAGCCATTTGGCTATTTCCCTGTTAACGGGACGTGTGACTCCGGTAAAATATTTAGACCGTGTGTAATAAAGATAACAGCCTGTTAAAAAAAGGTAGAAAGAGACCATAAAAACATTTTTACAAATATTATTTTTATTTAGGCTCAATCCAAATAGATGTAGCTATTTATATACAATTTTCAATCTGTTTGATTTTTCCAGATACGGCAAAGGTTAAGCAGACACAGTTTTTTTCATAATGTTGGTACACTGTGAAGTTAAATCTACATTTTGTTGTCTTTGCAAGCTCAGAATGAACGCAATGTGATACTGAAAATCTGTTTTTTCTGAATTATTTCCTATTGTAGAATTAATTGTAACCGTGGAACGATTATTTAAAGGAATAAGAAAGAATGATTGATAATTAAAAATCTAATGACTTATGGTACAAATACTTAAATACTCAGAGGTAGCCGGACCTTACTTTTTTATGATTTTGGTAGTTTTTACAATTTCCTGCGCGATCTGGTTGATTTCAGAATTAAAGAAAACCACAATGCAAAACCGGAACTGGTTCGTGAAGCGTAATTCGGGAAATTACCGGAAAGTGGTGATACATTAGACTTTATCACACTTGTATTATCGGATTTTCATCTTCTTAAAAATTTTCGTATTCTCCTGATACGCGTATAGTTACATGATGTAAAATTTTGTAATTTGTCAGCGGATAACTTTTTTCACAATCTTAGCTATTGGTTTGGGTAAGAACATAAAAAAACATCCCGTAGGCAGAACCCGGGGATGTCTGATTTTACTCAACGTTATGAGAACCATTTAACTGGTTTTCAGTCACAAAGCTAATAGTTTTTTGGAAAATCACCAGCTTTTTTTGTAGAATTGGAATAAGAAAAGTTAGTAAAGCAAGTATAATAAAATTTGAGCTTTGAAAATTTATATTCTTCTTGCTCCGCCTCACTCAAACGGACGTATTTTCAGGTTTTTTTATTTATATTTTTGTTACAACACTGTTATAAAATCATTACGGTTTCACCGGCGTTTCCATCCTGTTTTATTGCTACTATATTATTTTTGTTCTATTTTGATTCGTGCTTTAAACATTAAAATGTTCAAAAAGTGAACAAAGTATTTTCATCCGAAATGGTTGATCAAAAAGCAGAGGACGCAAAAATTTAATATTTACACAAAAAGATAATTTTCGGAGATGGATGACATTCGGCATGATCATTTTGCTGATACGGCATCAATAAATTTTTGAAGATCGGAAGTAGAATATTTCTCTTTTTTCAGAATGTCAAACTCATGTTGCACTGATAACATTTTATTGTATTTCACCAGCGATGTATTATCGTGTGATTTCAATACTTTCCCTTTGTATTCGAGATGTTCATCCATCCGGTCAACCAGATACGACATCATATAATAATGCATACCGCTGTTTGCATCGAAACCTTCAAATTCCAGACTTCCCAAGTCGAGCAGATTTTTATCGGAGTCGTCGAGTAATCGTATTGATTCATTGATACGGTTATACATATTCAAAATATTTACAACTTCATCGTATACGCTGATGGGCACTTCCTCATACAAGGTATTAAAAACCTTCTGGTAAAGACCGGTATAACCTTTCTCTAAAATTTCAATTCTTCTTTCATACATTGCCTTTTCTTTGGCATCACCAAACACAGAAAGAATTTTACATTGATTAATTAAAACCTGCCGATCAACCAGCGAAATGGTTTCGGGGATCATGTTATTAAGTTTTTCAGGATTCATGAAAGGTATGGCTGTTATATCTGTGTTAAAGTTAAAAGGGATTTCGGGAATGTGTTGTTTTGCGTAGTTTTCCCGATAGATAGGAATCTGTTTTGATCTGTAAATAAAAGCACGAATTTGCGTAAATTTAAAATGTTCTGAGCATAAAGACAGATTCTGATAACAAAATATTCAGTTCCTTTAATGACAATGAAATCAGTATGTGTGAGTCCGGGACTGTTTTCGTGGTTCAGATTAAGCCGTTTACCTTCCCTGATGAAAGATTGTACAAGGCATAAAATTATTAGTGTGCAGTTAAGTAAAAAATGACGCTAGTGAAATGTCAGCATGACATTGAATACGCCAAAATAAGGATAACATAACACTAAATAGTAATTGAGAAAACGACTTTGGTTAACCGTTGGTTTTGGACTTTATGCGTGAAAAAGTTTTAATTGTTGAAGATGAATTCATTGTTGCCAATGACCTGCGACTCACGCTGGAAAGGGCAGGTTACCGGGTTTGTGGTATCGCTGCATCCGTTGATGAATCTCTGAAAATTATAGCAGAGCAAAACCCTGGGATTGTGTTGCTGGACATTCAGCTGAGAGGTAAGCTGACGGGGATTGACCTCGCTAAACAGTTGAATGAACGCAATATCGCTTTTGTTTATCTGTCAGCAAACTCTAATCAAAGTATCCTCGAAGCCGCCCGCGCCACGCAGCCTTATGGTTTTCTGGTGAAACCGTTTCGCGAAAAGGATGTTCTGATCAGCCTGGATATTGCCCGCTATCGCCATGAACACAGTCTTGAATCGCGGCTTCGGAGAGCACTTTTATTTCAAAAGTTATTTGAGGAAATTCTGGTAGATGATTTTGTCTGGGATAGTAAAATGTTGAAAATTGTTAAAACGTTTCAAACTTACATTCCCTTCGATTATCTGGCGATTGGCACCAAAGCGCCCGGAGCGGTACCTTATATTGGCAGCAGTTTTTTGCGGATAGGATTTGATGAATACCAAACCATTGGGATTCAGGATTTTTGCGTGATGTGCAAAATTAAAATGCAGGATCTCAAAGCGATGCAGGAAGTGACCCTGCCCAACGGAGCCGGTGAATGGTATGATGAAAAACAATTTATAGAAAAATGTCGTGAAAATCCTGTTAAAGGGTTGATGGCTAAGACATTTAATCTCAGATCAAATCTTGACATTCCATTGATACTTCCCGGCGGGGAACTTTTCAGCTTTTCATTTTTCAGTCGCAGCCCGGCAATATATAATGCGGGCCATCTGGAAATGTTGACAAACTTGAAACAATCGCTGGAAGTTACAGCCAACGGGATTATTAATTTAAAAAATAACCAGCCACCAGTAGATAATAATATCGCAGAGCCCGTTTCGCAAAAGCCTCATTTTGATGGTATTATAGGAAATAATCACGCGCTTCTCGGCGTACTGGATGATGTCACGCAGGTAGCTCCTTTTGATACTTCCGTGCTTATTTTAGGCGAGAGTGGTACTGGAAAAGAGCGGATTGCCTATGCGGTTCACCATTTATCAAGCCGAAAAAATAAACCTTTCATCAAAATAAATTGTGCTGCATTACCTGCAAATCTGATTGAGTCAGAGTTATTCGGTCACGAGAAGGGCGCCTTTACAGGTGCTACTGAAAGACGGACTGGCAAGTTTGAACAAGCTTCTGACGGAACGATTTTTCTGGATGAAATCGGTGAGCTGCCGTTGGAATTGCAAGTGAAATTATTGAGAGTTTTACAGGAAAAGGAAATTGAAAGAATCGGTGGAAAAAGTTCTCTTAACGTGAATGTCAGAATTATAGCCGCTACAAACCGGAATCTTGAAAAAGAGGTTGCCGAAGGTCGTTTCCGTCTTGACCTGTATTACAGACTGAATGTTTTTCCGGTTGAGTTACCGCCTTTAAGAGACCGTAAAGATGATATTCAGGCACTTGCCTTATATTTCGCGAATAAGTTCTGCGCTAAAATGAATAAAGGTTTTGTCGGGATTTCAAAGCAAATGATGGCAGAATTGCATGCTTATCACTGGCCTGGAAATATCCGGGAACTGGAAAATATTATGGAGCAGTCTATCATTTTAAGTGACGGAAAATCAGAGCTCACTTTGAAAAGACCTCTGATGAATGCGCAGTTTCCAATCCAGAATACTAGGGAATCGGGGCATAGCAAAGAACTTGCGATCCAGAATTTCGACGATGTCAGGAGGATTCAACACCAGACAGAACGGGAATACATTATTTCAATTTTACGAAAAGTGAATGGAAGAATCCGGGGTGAAGGAGGGGCAGCCAAAATACTTATGCTGAATCCAACAACACTGGAGTCCAGAATTAGCCGGCTCGGCATCAAAAAGGAAGATTATTTATTCTGACCAGGCCATGCTGGCCGGCTTTTTTTTCAGTAATCCCGTTGAAAAATGGAGCCGACTCCAATATTTTCGGAGGGAGGTCCGGCTAGCTCCGAAATTTTCGGAGTTAGCCGGATTTTTAATTTACTATTAATGTATTGATTAATAGTTAGTTGTTTCATTTTTTCTTTTTTCTTGATTGAGTATATCGTCCGGCATATTTATAGAGTGAAATAAGGTACCCGGAAATCCCTAGCAGGTTTATTTACTCCGGCAGTCATGTTTCTCACCCTGAATTAAACTCTGTACTTATGTTAAACGGTATACAAAATTATCAGGCTCCTACAACCGCTCGTTTCAAGGTGGCTTCACCGCCCATGCAGCAGTTAAAAACAACAAGTAACCTTCCGTTTGAAATTCAAACGATTAAATGGATGGAGGAAAATGTGTGGAAAGAAAGCACTGTACCGCAGCGCCACAATTATTACATGATTATCTGGGTGAAGCAGGGCTCGGGCACGCATCTCATTGATCTTGAAAAGTTTGATATAAAGGATAACACGATTTATTGCCTGCGTCCGGGACAGATCCATCTGTTTAATCCGGAAGAAGACACAAATGGCTACGTTATTTCCTTTAATTCCGAGTTTCTTTGTCTCCATGAAAACAATTTTGACACGCTCCTAAATACAGGCTTGTTCCATACATTTTCCCATTCACCTGTATTTTCTGTTTGTGACGAAATGGAATGCGAGTTGCGGCATGCGGCAGAAAAAATGAAACAAGAATTCGATAACATGTTTTTGCTGAGGTCGGAAATTCTGAGGGTCTTTCTTAAAATTTTCCTCATCCACCTTACCCGGCAATATGAAAATCTGAATTACAACAGAACACAATCAAAAAATATTGAATTGGCCAAAAGGTTTCATACATCGCTGGAAAAGAATTTTACGAAGAAAAAAATGGTTATCGATTATGCAGAAGAGCTGATTGTGACACCGAATTATCTGAATGAAATTGTGAAAAAAGTTTCGGGTTTTCCGGCGAGCCATCACATCCAGCAGCGCATTGTGCTGGAAGCGAAAAGACAAGCGGCTTATGCAGATTTGAGTATGAAGGAAATAGCGTATGATCTTGGTTTTGAAGATATTGCGCATTTTAGTAAGTTCTTCAAAAATGTGTCAGGAAGAAGTTATACAAACTTTAAAAAGGAAATAAACGGAACACTCGCTTACTGATCAACGCAGCCACGATAAAGTTTTATTCCTCATAAAAAAGTACATGCGAGAGAATAGCGAGGGAAACTTTTTTCCCTTTTCAGATACGTATATTTTTATACGTATCTCTTTTTTATGCAGTATTTTACGCTGGTAAATGCGGACAAAAATGGCTGTGCTTTCTTACGTGAAACAATCCGTATATGTACAACAAAAGCCAGAGTATAGACATTTCTTCGGCTGTTAATTTCTGATAAGTTTGCTTACAAAGATTTATTTGCAAAAAACAGGTGAGCGTTAGTTATGGCACAAGTTAAATGGGTAATGGATCCTGCCATGGAAGAGGTGAAATTCATGCTGCAAAACAAAGTACGCGGGGCATTTTACATCATGGTTTCGACAGAAAAAGTGGCTGAAATGATCGTGGGTGTTTCCGGAAACCGGCTGAATGTATACCATACGGAGTTCTCCGGAATGGAATCCGGCAATACCCGTGCTATAAAATTATTTGAAAATATGGTAACTTATGCCAGGAATCATCGCGTCAAGGTTGTTCCGTTTTGCGCGTATGTTCTGGGACGTTTTAAAATAAACCCTGAATCATATGCGGATATTTGGGAAAAGCAGGATGACGATGAATAGCTGTAACTAAATCAAATATTCGGAAATGAATTATTCCTCATTCATAGAACAGGTAGAAAATTATATCAGGTCAAAAAATAAGGAAAATCTTTCCCCGGAACTTCCGTATCATAATATCAGACATACGGAGCAGGTGGTAGCTTATACCCGGAAAATTGCAAATCATTACAAATTAGAGGATAAGGATTTTTTTATCGTCATCGCGGCTGCCTGGTTTCATGATTGCGGCTACTATTCGGGCGTTATTACCAATCATGAACAAAGAGGTGCGGACATGGCTTCGTCATTTTTACGTACGCTGGATATCGCTGAGCTGACGATTGAAGCCATTGCAAACTGCATTCTTGCAACAAAAATGCCGCAGTCTCCTCATAATCTGGCCGAACAAATTGTTTGTGATGCTGACCTATACGCCCTGGGAACGGACGACTTTTCTGATAATAACAAGTTGATCCGAAAGGAAATGGAGCAGCTGCTTGGTATTAAAATTGATAAAAGTGAGTGGCGGTTAAAAACAATAAACCTACTTGAATCGCATCACTATCATACTGATTTTTGCCAGACATTGCTCGAAAGTGTAAAACAGGAGAATCTTGCCAAACTGCGGAAAAAAGCCTTGAAAGAAGGCGATAACCTGCCTTTGTCAAAGCCTGTTAAACCCGTAACAACAAAAGCCGGAAATGCTGACGAACCTGAAATTTTAAAAATAAAAAAACCAAAAAATGACCGGCCTGACAAGGGGATTGAAACCATGTTTCGTATAAGTTCGGGAAATCATCAAAGGCTTAGTGATATGGCCGATAACAAGGCGAACATCATGATCACCACCAACTCGATCATTATTTCGGTGCTTTTAAGTATTTTACTGCGTAAGCTGGAAGATAATTCTAACCTGATCGTGCCTACTTTAATGCTGCTCACCGTTTGCGTGACGACTATGGTTTTTTCAATCCTGGCAACCCGTCCTTCGGTGCCGCATGGCACATTTTCCAGGGAAGATATTGATAACAAGAAAGTTAATCTGCTCTTTTTCGGAAATTTTTACAGAATGTCCTATAATGAGTATGCCGCCGGGATGGAGGAAATGATGAATGACAGGGAATTTTTATATGGAAGTCTTACCAAGGACGTGTATTCTCAGGGAGTTGTGCTTGGAAAAAAATATCATCTTTTACGCAAGGGTTACAATGTATTTATGTTTGGAATTGTTGCATCTGTAATTGCGTTTGTCATCAGCTCAATGTTTTTTGGAACTTAATAATTTTATCAATGAGTGCTTACTATTTTGCCGACCGGGATATTAGCTGGCTGTCTTTCAACGAACGCGTTCTGAAAGAAGCCGGGAAAGATTCTGTGCCGTTGAATGAGCGAATTAAATTTTTGTCCATTTATTCTTCAAACCTCGACGAATTTTATCGCGTCAGGATGCCAGCCTTGCTCGCTTTGAAGAAGATGGACAAAGAAAAGACAAGCTTGTCTGTTTATCGGAAAGCTGTTGATATTATTAACAGACAGCAGGAAGAATTTGGCGAAATTTTTAACAAAGCGGTCCTTCCCGGATTAACCAGATATTGTTTCAACCTCATTTACAATGACAAAATACCGGAAAAGTTAAAGGAGGCAGCAGACTATTATTTTTTTACACAGGTAGCAGGCTTTTTACAGCCTGTACTTATAAAAGGAAACACTGATTTCTTTCTTGAAAATAACCAGCTGTATCAAGCGGTGATTGTGCAGCGCGAGTCCAGCGATGAACAGCTATTTCTGGTCAATATCCCAACCAATAATCTTCCCCGCTTTTTCAAAATTACGCAGGAAGATGGTGATTATATTGTTTTTCTGGAAGACATCATCCGTCAGAATCTGCATCATTTATTTCCAAAGGCAGTTATTTCCGGCGCTTACAACATCAAGATCACAAGAGATGCAGAGCTTGACCTTCGGGACGAATACGGTGATTTGGCGAGTAAAATAGAGAAGCAGTTGAAAAAGCGTGATTTTGGATTTGCCACACGCTTTTTGTACGAACCTGGAATGCCGCTGCGTCATTTACAGGGTATGATCCAGATCTTTAACCTTCGGAAAGCTTCTGTTGTTGAGGGAGGAAAACACCATAACCTGAAAGATCTGGCTCAGCTTCCGGTTCCTAATGCCTCGCTTTCTTACAAGCCCTGGCCTGCGGTGCAGAGCTTGAAAGCAGCTGACTTATCCGAAACATTGTTTCGGGCAATCGAAAGGGAAGACAGGATTGTGCATGCTCCGTATCAGTCCTATGACACGATTATCCGGTTTTTCAACGAAGCGGCCATAGACGATTCTGTGGAAAGAATTTACACAACGATGTATCGTGTTGCGAGTGATTCCAGGATTGGTTATGCGCTGATCAGTGCAGCAAAAAACGGTAAAAAGGTTTCTGTGCTGGTCGAATTAAAGGCGCGTTTTGATGAGGCAAATAATATTCGCTGGGCCAAAAGAATGAAAGCGGCGGGAGTCCGGATTATTTATAGCAGCAATTTGCTGAAAGTTCATGCCAAAATTGCTTTGGTCAAAAGAAAAAATCAAAGTGCACCATATCTCGGACTATTGGCAACAGGAAACCTGAACGAAAGTACGGCCAGGTTTTATACGGATCATATTTTGCTAACGGCCTATCAGCCTATGCTGGCGGAAATGGAGTCCTTGTTTGATTTTCTGAGAAAGAGAAAAAGCAAGCCGACGCAGCATATTATGTTTCATCATTTGCTGGTTGCGCAGTTCAATTTACAGACGAGATTTCTTGAACTGATCGACCGTGAAATTGAAAATGCCAAGCGAGGGCTGCCGGCGCACATTACGATAAAAATGAATAACCTGGAAGAAGAGGTACTCATTTCAAAACTCTATGACGCTTCCAACGCCGGAGTGAAAATCAACCTGATCGTCCGTAGTATTTGTCGGCTGGTACCTGGAATACCTGGACAAAGCGAGCATATCACAATCAAAAGAATCGTGGATCGCTATCTGGAACACGGACGGATTTTTGTTTTTCATAATGCAGGAAAGGAAGAGGTTTTTATGGGCTCGGCCGACTGGATGAACCGGAATATTTACCGAAGAATTGAGGTCTGTTTTCCCATTTACAACGAAGAAATAAAGAAACAGATGATCAGCCTTCTGGCCCTTCAATGGCAGGATACAGTCCAGGCCGTTTTGCTGGATCAGGACATTCAGAATGTTGTCCTCGAACATGAAGACGGTGTCGGGATACGGTCTCAGGAAGCTATTTACAATTTTTTGGCTGAGAGTAATAATTGAACAGACAGACTTGTCTTACAGATTTAAAATAAATACATAATGAATTTGAGCTTTGATTATAAATCGTTTCTTCTTTTAGCGGTCATACTTTTTGGTATGGGGTGTAATTCAGTTGGAAACGAAAATACTTTACCGAAAGAATACGATTTCAGTAATCCTGAAACATTTAATATGCCTGCAAGTCTGACCGAAATTTCAGGAATTGCTTTTAACAAGGGAATAAATAGTACGATTTATGCGATCCAGGATGAAGAAGGAAAATTGTTCCATTTAAACTGGCAGAATCAAAAAAATTGGCATACGAAATTTGCCGGAAAAGGCGATTACGAAGACCTTACCATAGTAAAAGATCAGGTTGTGGTGTTAAAAAGTAATGGCAGTCTTTATTCATTTCCTTTTTCAGAAACAAAATTAGATGAGACGGGGAAAACCAGAGAATGGAAAAATCTTGTACCAAAAGGTGAGTATGAAGGAATTTACGGCGACGAAAGCTCGGGGAAAGTATATGTTTTGTGTAAAAACTGTGCAGGGGACATCGCAGAAAAAAAGGTATCCGGATATATTTTCCAAACCGGAACATCCATCCAGAAAGTGGGAAGTTTTTCTTTGAATGTGGATGAAATAAAGACAGTTGCAGGAAAAGTAAAGAAAGGTTTTCAGCCTTCCGCGCTGGCGAAAAATCCGGTGACCGGCGATTGGTTTATTTTGTCGAGCTGGAATAAGTTATTGATCGTGACAGATAAAAACTGGAAGCCAAAGCACTCTTATGCGCTGAGCTCCAATAATTTTAATCAGCCGGAGGGTATCGCTTTTGATAAAACCGGGAACTTGTATATTTCCAATGAAGGAGATAATACAAAGGATGGTAATGTTTTGAAATTTAAAAGGTTAGCCAAGTAATCCGCATTCTTGTTTATGAAATATTTATTGCAGCTGTTTTTCTTGTTAATTAGTCATAGTGCTGTTTTCGGGCAGAGTACTATTCGTTATCGAACTATTTTTATTGGTGATGCAGGCGAAATGAATCCCAGGCAATTTGAGTCTTTGCATCAGGCAGCAGAACATGTAATTGAAGGAAAAACCATTGTTATGTTTTTGGGTGATAATATTTATCCGCATGGTATGGGGCTGCCGGGAAGTGAAGAAGAGGAGGCGACCCATCAAATCATGCGATCGCAATACGAGCCGATGCGGGCGAAAGGGGCACCGGTTTATTTTGTTCCGGGAAATCATGATTGGGATAAGTCCGGACCGCAGGGGCTTGCAAAAATAAAAAGGCAAGGCGCATTTTTAAAGGAACAAAATGATCCGCTGCTTAAATTAATCCCGGAAAATGGCTGTCCGGATCCCGTGGAACTAAACCTTAGCGATAGTTTGACCGTTATCGCATACGACAGCGAATGGTGGCTTTTTCCTTATGATAAAACCAATACGGACGGTGGATGCAGTTGCAAAACCAAAGAAGACGTACTGACAAAAATGCAGGAGCTGCGTGATAAAAACCGGGGTAAGGTTATCCTGCTGGCATCGCATCATCCCTTTCAGACTTACGGGACGCATGGTGGAAAATACAGTTTGAAGGATCATATTTTTCCTCTGACGGCTGTGAAAAAATACTTGTGGATCCCGCTTCCTGTCATCGGTTCGTTGTATCCTTTGCTGCGTTCGACGTTCAGAAACCCGGAAGATATGAAACATCATTTGTATCAGGATTTGATCAAACGGGTCGATAGTGTTTTTAATCAGGTTCCTCATGTAGTTCACGTGGCGGGTCATGAACATGGATTGCAATTTATTAAAAGTGATCATATTCAGGTAGTTAGCGGAGCGGGAGCCAAACATTCCTATACAAAGAAGGGTAAATATTCGCTTTTCTCTGATGCGACACAGGGATTCGTAACGATGGATATCATGTCTGACGCAGCGTTGCAAATTACGTATTACATCCATTCGGAAGACAAGATTAAGAAAGCATTTAGTTATGCCCTTAAATACAATGAAGCCATACCCAGATAGATCTCAGGGTAGGGGAAAAGTTGAATTCATACGATCATTTCGTATTTACCTAAGCTTATATGAAAACAAAACTACATTTTCTGATTGTCGTAACTGCTCTTTTGCTGGTATCTTCCTGCGCTACGTACCGGAAAAATCAATATGCCAAAGGGGCAGGTGAGTGGGCTGCTGTCGGTCCTACTGCGGGAAAAAAACCGGGACATATTATGTATCTGGTCGGTAATGCCGGAAAAGATACACCCGGGAACCAATCGCCTGTGCTGAAATATCTTAAAACCAAACTGCCGTCGGAGTCAGCCAACAGCTCAATTTTGTTTTTAGGGGATAATATTTATGAAAAAGGAATGCCGCCAAAGGAGGATTCCCTTGAAAGAAAGCAGGCTGAATACCGGATTGATTCGGAACTTCAAACCGTAGATGATTTTAAAGGAAGACCCATATTTTTGCCTGGCAATCACGACTGGCAGGGCTGGGGTTTGAAAGGATTAAAGCGGGAGGAGAGTTATATTGAAAACTATCTGAATAACCGGAGAGGAAAAACGGATAAGGATGAATTTGAAAATTATTTTCTTCCCGACGATGGATGTTCCGGTCCGGAAGTGGTGGAGTTGGGCAGCGATGTAGTTGTGCTTGTCGTGGATTCCCAATGGTGGCTGACCGACTGGGATAATGAACCTACGATCAATAATGGCTGTGATGTAAAAAACAGGGCGACTTTTAAATTCGTATTTGAAAACCTGGTCCGCAAGTACAAGAACAAAAACGTTGTGATTGCCCTGCACCATCCACCATACACATACGGAGAACACGGAGGCAATTTTACCGTGAAGCAGCACATTTTTCCATTGACAACGCTGAGTCCGAATTTGTACATTCCGCTTCCGGTTATCGGAAGTCTTGCCGCATTGTTCAGGAGTAGTATTGGCCCCAAGCAGGATGCTTCCAATCAATATTACAAAGATTTAAAGGCGGGTATGATGGCCGGTGTGCGGAAAAACGGAAGCTTTATTTTTGCCAGTGCACATGAAAATGCTATGCAGTTTATCGAAAGTGAGAGGCAGCAGTTTATCGTCAGCGGTACAGGTTCCAAAACAGCGCCGGTGAGACTTGGCAAAGGGTCACAATTTGCGTCGGCGGCGTTAGGGTTTAGCACGCTGGCTTTTTATGAAGGTGGCGAAACCTGGGTACAGTTTTGGGAAGTTAATCCCGATGGAACCAAGGCAGAACTGGTATATCAGAAAAAAATAAAAAGTAAGCTTTCCGAAGCCAAAGAAGAAATTCAGCCTGTATTTACGGAATATGAACAACATAAGGATTCTCTGACTAAACCGATCCTCGCCAGTGAAGTTAAGAAAGTTAACAAAGGTCACAATTTCTTTTTTGGGGCCCATAACCGCGTTCTTTACCAGGAAAAATATCCTTTTCCCGTTCTCGATCTGACAACTTATCAGGGCGGATTAACGCCGGTGAAACAGGGCGGGGGCAATCAAACAAATTCCCTGCGTGTAAAAGATTCGACTGGTAAAGAGTACGTACTCCGCGGAATGACGAAGGATGTGAGCCGTTTACTCCCGTTTCCATTTAACAAAATGACTGCGGCAAAATATGTAGCGGAGGATAATTTTCTTTCTACGCACCCTTTTGCGCCGTTGGCAATTCCTCCGCTGGCAGATGCCATTCATATATACCATACCAATCCAAAATTATTTTATGTGCCTTCGCAGCCGGCATTAGGCGTTTTTAACCCGATTTTCGGGGGCAGTATGAGTTTGTTTGAAGAACGGCCGGATGGAAAAAGATGGAAAAACGACGCGTATTTTGGCAACGCAGACAAGATTGTCGGGACGCCGGATCTGATGGAAAACATCCTGAAAGATGGTAAATACAAAGTAGACGAAGAGTGGGCCTTACGCACACGTTTACTGGATTTTATCATTGGAGACTGGGACCGGCACGATGATCAGTGGACTTGGTCTTCGATCAAACAGGATGATGGCACTACACTCTATCGCCCGATTCCCCGCGATCGCGATCAGGCATTTTCCAGATATGACGGATTATTTACCTCCATCGCCAAACTGACGACGATGCCATTTTTAAGACAACTTCAGACCTATCAGCCAGAGATCAAAAGTATGAAATGGACAAGCTGGAGTGCGCGGCTTTTTGATCGTACTTTCCTGACCGAGCTGAGCTGGGAGCAATGGGAAAAACAGGCAAAATATATTCAGGAAAACCTCACAGATCAGGTTATCGAAGGTGCTTTTGCATCCTGGCCGGATAAAGCCAGGGAGCTTTCTGCACCGTGGATTATTAAAAGTATAAAAACCAGAAGGGATAATCTTCTAAATATTGCGCGAGAACATTATGCATTTGTAAGTAAGTCGGTGGATGTACTGGGAACAGAAGAGCGTGAAAGATTTGAAATAGAACGAATTGATGACGATCATACCCGCGTGACAGTACACGAAATTTCTAAAAAAGGAGAGGAAAAACGACTGGATTATCAGAGAACTTTTGATCACAAGATCACGAAAACCATCAACATTTATGGCAATGGAGATAATGACGAATTCATTACGCGAGGAAGTTCACATAAGGGAATAAAGGTCAGGCTGATTGGTGGAACAGGAAAAGATACGTTTGCAGATAGTTCAGCTGTGCAAAGTGGTGCAAAGAAGACGGTGGTATATGATGACCTTTCCGAAAATACGATTGTTGAAGGAAGCGAAACGAATGACAAACGTACGGGGTTGTACCGATATAATATTTATGACCGGAGAGGCACCGGCAGTGACTACAACATCAATATGCCAATTCCGATTATTGGTTATAACCCGGACGATGGATTTTTGATTGGAGGTAGTTTGACCATGATCCGTTACGGCTTCAAGAAAGAGCCTTATGCTTCGTTGCAGCGCGTCGGCGGTAGTTTTTCTTTTGGGACAAAAGCATTGAAACTTAACTATACCGGCGATTTTATCAATGCATTTAAAAAATTTGATTTTTATCTGGATGCTTTTTATCACGGTCCTTCCTATGCGTTTAATTATTCCGGCTTAGGCAACGATAGCCAGCGTCCGGTGGACGATCCCAATTTTTACCGGGTTCGTCAGACGGCTATCCATATTTATCCGGCGATCAAAAAGCGATTTGGTACCAATGGTTTTGTAGCGATAGGACCTTTGCTGGAAATTTCCAAAATTCAGAGAACTGCCGGGCGTTATATTACGACCACAGATGAAGACCTTGATAAAAATGATATTTTCAAAACTAAGTATTTCGGCGGCGCGCAGGCCATGTTTGATTTTAACAATGTCGATAATATCTTTTCTCCTCATTCAGGAATTCGTTTTCATACGGATTTGAGCTGGGTGAAAAATTTGCAGGAAAACATGAATTTTACTGGTCTGCGTGCTCAGCTTGCTTTTTATAAAAGTCTGGATAACAAGGAAAGGTTTGTGGTTGCCTCCCAGATTGGTACGGGTTTGAATTTTGGTACGGGTTATGAATTTTTCCAGTTGCCTACGCTTGGAGGAAATCAGGATAGCCAGGGACTTCGTGGATACCGGACGCAGCGGTTTTATGGAAAAAGCAGTATTTGGCACAGCACGGATCTGCGTGTGAAAATCAACAGCAGTTATAATGAAACACTTCCATTCACTTTCGGTGTGTTTGCAGGATTTGATTATGGACGTGTTTGGCTGAAAGAATATCCTTCCGAAAACTGGCATTATGACTATGGCGGAGGCGTATGGTTTGCCCCGGTTGATATCGTCACATTATCATTAGGAGCATTTTTTCCGAAAGAAAAAACAGAAGAGTCGCCGAGGATTATGTTACGGCTGGGTTTTTGGTTTTAGGGTCAAACGCAGAGGGAAGGGTGGGGGAGGAGTTATGGGGAGTTTTTTGTTTGAATTTTGAAAATGAGTTTTTTGTTTATAGGAATTGAATTTTAAGTGTTAAAAAATTGAATAACAAAAAAGGGGAGCCGGAGACTTTATATCTCTGGCTCCCCTTCTTTTATCAACTCTTCATTTTAATTCTTCATTATCAATTACTTCCATCCTCCGCCCAGGGAACGGTATAGGTCAACATTGGCGCTTAACTGAGCTCTTTTAATGGCTACAAGTTCCAGTTCGCTTTGAAGTACATTGCTTTGCGCGGTGATTACTTCAAGATAATTAGCCATACCACTCTGGAAAAGCATATTCGAATTTGAAATCGCTTGTTCCAGTGTTTTGACACGTAGGGCAGCTATACGCTGCTGTTCTTTAAGTTTTTCAATTTTCACCAAAGCGTCGGAAACTTCACCAACTGCGTAAAGTACTGATTGTCTGAATTCAATGACAGTTCTTTCGCGATCAATTTTTGACACTTCATATTGTGTTTTCAACTGATTCCGCTGAAATAATGGCTGCGTAATTCCACCCGCCGCGGCACCAAATAAAGATGCAGGAATGTTGAACCAGTTTGATGCTTTAAAGGAATTGATGCCTCCTGATGCAGTGATCGTCAGGGCCGGATACATATTTGCTTTGGCAATACCCACATTAGCGTTGGCGATATCCAGTGCAAGCTCTGATCTGCGAATATCTGGTCTGCGGTTGAGAATGGCGGTAGGCACACCGGCTGATAGTGTTTCCGGGAATTTAACTTCGTCAAGTTTTAAACTTCTTTCCGTTCTGCCAGGCAATTCTCCTACGAGGATACTAAGCGCGTTTTCCTGGATGGTTATGTTTTGTTCAAGTTCCGGGATCAGTTTTGCAGCGGCCAGTTTTTGGGCTTCTGCCTGCTGAATTGCCAGTGAAGTTACTTGTCCCGCTGTATATTGAAACCCGAAAATCGTTAACGTACTGTCGTTTAAAGCCAGGTTTTTTTCTGCAATGGCAAGTTGGGAATCTAGCATCAGCAGATTGTAAAATCCTTGCGAAACTGTGGCTACCAGATTGGTTTGTATGGCATTTTTCGCTTCAATAGTTTGAAGATATTCGGCCAGCGCCCGTCCGTTCTTGTTACGGATTTTTCCCCAGATATCGGCTTCCCAGGATAGCCCCACACTCGTAGTGAAATCCTCGATGTGCGTAGTTTTCAGGAATGAGCTTGCGCTCAATCCATTTAAACTGTTGTCCGAAGGACGGTTTGATCCTGCACTGATCTGCAATTTCGCATCCGGGAAATATGCCCATTTTGTTTGCTTGAAAAGAAGCTGTGAAGCTTCGATATTTTTAAGCGCAATTTGCATATCATAGTTTTTCGAGATGGCGCTGGCAAGCAGTTTTTGCAGGGAAGCGTCGGTGAAAAAACTATTGATTGGTAGGTCAGCTACACTGGCCGTGTCATTTTTTGCGGTCGAGTCCACGGCTGCATTCCTGAAATTTTCAGGCAATGCAGCGTTTGGTGTCTCAATGTTTTTCGAGATCTTACATGCGGCCAGAGCCGTTAGAAGAACAAGAAAAGCGATACGATTAAGATACTTTTTCATAGTGTAATTACTTTAAATTGCTTCTGCCAATTCAACTGCTTCTTTTTTGACAGCAACAACCGGTTGTCCGGTAATAAGCTCCTGAATATACTGGAACACAACAAACAGAACGGGTATAATAAATAGTCCAAGAATAACCCCGGTGATCATTCCGCCGGCAGCTCCGATACTGATCGAGTGGTTACCCTGTGCTGATGGGCCGGTTGCCGACATCATCGGGATAAGTCCCACAACGAAGGCAAGCGAAGTCATGATAATCGGACGCAGACGAAGTTTTGCAGCTTCAAGCGAAGCGGATAGTAGAGACTTCCCGGCTTTTCTTCTTTGCACGGCATATTCTACAATCAGGATCGCATTTTTTGCCAGAAGACCGATGAGCATGATCAGGGCTACCTGAACATAAATATTGTTTTCAATGCCTGTTAAACCAATTGCTGCAAACACACCGAATATTCCGGTTGGTATGGACAAAATCACAGCGAAAGGAAGAATGTAACTTTCATACTGAGCAGCCAAAAGGAAATAAACAAACAGCAAACACAGTGCGAAAATGATAACTGACTGTCCGCCCGAAGAAATCTCTTCTTTTGTAATCCCGGAGAACTCGTATTTGAATCCTGAGGGTAAATTTTTACCTGCCACTTCTTCCACAGCCTTAATCGCGTCACCGGAACTGAAACCAGGTTTTGCGATGGCATTAATCCCGATCGAATTGAAAAGGTTATAGCGGGAAGCATTTTCCGGTCCATATACACGGTTCAGTTTTACGAGCGTATTGATCGGAACCATTTCGCCCCGGCGGTTTTTCACAAGAACTCCATCCATAGAGGCAGGATCTGTCCGGTTAGCGATATCAGCCTGAACCATCACACGATAGTATTTACCAAAACGGTTGAAGTCCGAGGCTTGAGCACTACCGAAATAAGCTTGCATCGTCTGTAAAATATCTTTTACATTTACGCTTAACTGCTCGGCTTTTACTTCGTCAACTTCCATTTCCAGCTGAGGATAATCGGCTCTGAAAGCTGTAAAAGCGACAGCTATTTCCGGACGTTTCATCAATTCACCGATGAAGCCATTCGCCACGCCGCTGAATTTGTCAAGTTTCCCGCCGTTTCTATCTTGCAAAACAAAATCAAGACCATCCACATTACTAAAACCGGGAACGGTTGGGAATGTAAATACAAAGAAATTAGCACCTTTGATTCCTCCCAGTTTTTGTCTTACTTCATTCATGATTCCGTTGATATCTTTCACCGCACCTCTGTCTTTTGAAGGCTTTAAAAGTACAAACGCAACGGCCGAAGAAGGGCTGGACGATTGTGTGAGGATATTAAATCCTGAAAGTCCCATCAAAGTTTGTTTTGATTCCATGGAACCTAAAATTTCCTCAGCGCGGTGTACAACCTGTGTCGTACGTTCAAGGGAAGCACCCACAGGCATGGAAAGCGAGATGGCGATAAAACCCTGATCTTCTGATGGAATAAATCCGGTTTTTGTCTTTGAGACCATATAACCTGTTGCAATGGTCACTAATGCCAATGCGGCAAGGCTTAACCATCTGAAACGGATCAGGAACCGCAGACTGTTTACATATCTGTTCGTCAGCTTGTCAAACGAAGCGTTGAAGCCGATAAAGAATTTCTCTTTGAAGCTTTTCTTTACATAAACGCCATCTTTTTCATGTTTATGCTCTTTAAGAAAAATCGCGCACAAGGCAGGACTCAAAGTAAGCGCGTTAACCGCTGAAATGACAATGGCGATAGCAAGTGTGAAGGCAAACTGACGGTAGAAAACGCCCGTGGAACCTTCCAGAAAACCAACCGGCAGGAACACAGCCGACATGATCAGGGTAATGGAAATGATCGCACCTGTAATTTCACCCATTGCTGAGGCGGTGGCAGGCTTCGGTGCCATGCCGTGTTTCTCCATTTTTAAATGCACGGCCTCGACGACGACAATCGCATCATCGACGACGATTCCGATGGCTAATACCAAAGCGAAAAGGGTAAGCAAATTGATCGAGAAGCCGAAAAGGGACATGAAAAAGAAGGTTCCCAAAATGGCTACCGGCACTGCAATGGCCGGGATCAGTGTGGAACGGAAGTCCTGAAGGAAAATATAAACCACAATGAAAACAAGGATAAACGCTTCGATCAGGGTATGCTGTACCTGCTCAATCGATTGATCCAGTGAATCTTTGGTATTATAAAGAATCAGGTATTTCATTCCTTTCGGGAAATCTTTTTCAGCCTTTTTCATCAGATCCTGAATCGCGATCTGGATCTCGTTGGCATTGGAGCCAGCCAGCTGCATGGTTGCGATGTTCACACCTTGCTTTCCGTTTACACGGGTAAAGTTCCCATAGGTATAAGAGCCGAACTCAACTTTTGCAACATCTTTCAGTCTTAAAATCGACCCATCTGCATTCGAGCGGATAATGATATTTTCGTATTCCTCTGGTTTGTTCAGCTTGCCTTTATACTTGATCACGTACTCAAAAGATTCCTGGCTGTTTTCACCGAATTTACCAGGAGCTGCTTCAAGGTTTTTATCACGGATCGCAGCAATGACCTCATTCGGCGTCAGGTTGTAAGTCGCAAGCTGGCTTGGTTTAAGCCAGACGCGCATCGAGTAATCTTTATTTCCACCAAAGATGATGGATTGCCCAACGCCTTTAATCCGTTTAATTTCCGGAATAATGTTAATCTGCGCATAGTTGGCCAGAAACGTCTGGTCGTAAACGGCCTCATTTTCCGAGTAAAGGTCCACAACCATCAGCAAACTGTTCTGCTGTTTTGCCGTTGTTACACCGGCCTGCACTACCTCCGCAGGTAACTGACTTGTTGCTTGTGAAACACGGTTTTGAACGTTTACCGCCGCCTGATCCGGATTGGTGCCGAGTTTGAAATAAACTGTGATCACCAAAGATCCGTCGTTGCTTGCTGTGGAGCTCATGTAGCTCATATTTTCAACCCCGTTGATGGATTCTTCCAGTGAAGGCGCTACCGAACGAAGTACTGTTTCTGCATTTGCTCCAGGATAGTTTGCGATAACCTGAACCGCGGGCGGCGCAATATCGGGAAACTGCTGCAAGGGTAATGATGTCAGTCCGAGCACACCAAGTATTACCAGTAAAATGGAAATAACGGTGGCTAAAACTGGTCTGTCTATGAATTTCTTAAACATAACAAATTGTTTTAGATATATTTTTTAGTTTTGGGCAACCACCGGTTTCGCATTTTCCGGAGTGATTACTGCGCCCTCTGATAAAAGATCCAGTCCTGTAAAAACAATTCTGTCTCCGGCTTTCACGCCGTCTTTTATCAGATAATCTTTGCCGCTTTTTCCAATGACGGTGATCGGCGTTTTCTTTACTTTATTACCTTCCGCTACTGTATATACGAAGATCTTGTCTTGCAGCTCTATCGTCGCCGATTGCGGTACCAGTATCGCGTCGTTATGTTGCAGACTTAACCTTACTTTACCAGTATTTCCGGATCTCAGCAAGCCTTGTGCGTTGGCAAAAGTAGCGCGTACCGTTATTGCTCCTGTGTTTTTATCGAACTGTCCGTCGATCATATCGATTTTTCCTTGTTTGGGATAAACAGTCTGGTCAGCCAGAAGAAGTGATATCGGATCCAGTTTTTTCAGCTTGTCATTCAGCGTTGCGCCGTCGTATTGTGCTTTGAATTTTATGAAATCTGCTTCGCCCAATGCAAAGTAAACGTACACTTCCTGCACGTCCGAAAGCTGTGTTAAGGCCTCGATGTCGGCGCGGGAAACCAAACTTCCTTTTTTCTTAGGCAATCTTCCGATATAGCCGCTTACCGGTGCTGAAATGGTGGTATAACCTACATTGATCTTTGCTAAACCAACGGTTGCTTTTGCCTGTTCAGCATTGGCTAATGCTACACTGTTGGCTGCTTTGGCTGCTTTTAGCTGATAATCAGAAATAACTTTATTGGCTACCAGCGGTGTTAATTTGTCAACTTCCAGTTGCGTATTGATGATCGCAGCTTCGGCGGCACTCAGGCTGGCTTTTGCATTGTTCAGTTGTTCGCGGTATGGAAGGTCGTTGATTTTAAATAATGGCTGACCGGCTTTAACAAATGCGCCTTCGTCAACAAAAACTTTATCAAGATAACCGTCCACTTGCGGACGAATTTCAACATTTACTTTTCCCTCAATCGAGGCAGGGTATTCCTGATATGTGGTAGCTTGTTTTGAAGTGATCTCTACTACGGGCAACGTTGGTGGTGGCGGAGTCGTTGGAGCCTCTTGTTTCTGGGCACATCCGTACAACAGGACGGCCAAGCCTAACATTAGATTTCTCATAAAAGTGGCATTAATTTAATTAAGAGATGAAAATTTCAAATCCTTCTTTTCTTACTATTCTTGCGGTGATAGAACTATAATGTTTATTTTAGAACGATCGTTCAAAAATAAACCGATTTCTTGAAAAAAACTTTTAATTATTTCTTAAACCGGTCTCAGAAGCATAATAAGAGCCAAAGAGTTTTTGTTAAGTGGTGATTATTCTTGTTTTTGTTATACTGGAATTGGCTGTCTTCACAGATAATTCACGCCAATACGAAGTGCTTTTAAACCTGCGACGCCCTGCAACTCTTCGAGCTCCAGATATTCCAGATCCTGATTAAGAAAGCCCATTTCCTGAAGATCGCCAATGTATTCACGATATTCATCGGCTTCACTGTCGTTGAAGTATACAAGCGCGATTTTACCGGGCTGGGTCAGGCGTTCTCCGCTTTCTTTTACCAGCGCCTTATCGATTCGTTTCTTGATAATTTCATACCGGATATTGTAGGCGCCTTCCACATCAAATCTTCGTTCATCATTTCTGAAATTGATATTGATCGGATTTGAATGAATAAATACAAGCTGTGTTGTTTTTAAAGGCCACTGCATTTTCGGGAGCAGTGTTTGTGTAAGCCTTGTAATTTCCGCCATAGACATAAGCTGCCACAAACGAATATTTTTCAGGTAAAGCACATCGAAAGGTTTGTCAGGAGCCATCGACTGTCCGATGTACATGTCGTATTCGATCCCGTCCGTTCTGAATTTTTCAAAATAAAACGGATAGGCCGATTTCAACGCTTTCTGAGCATTTTCAATGTAATTTGAGATCGACGTATTAATCAGCTGAAGCGATGATTCCAGTTTTCTTCTGTTCTCAAAAACCAAACCACCGGATTCGGAAAGAGCGCTGAAATAAAAATCAACAAAGTCTTTCGTTACGGGATGCTTGTCACGGATTTTCAACAAATAAGGGTTCACTTCCGCTGCCAGAAAACGGTTTAATGCAAGCTCATCCTCTGTTGAAAGATATCCGTTTATTTCTTCGGCCCACCGGTCGCAGGCACATACAAAGGTTTCGGCCGTTCCCAGTTCAATCACTTTCTTTATCGACTGAAAAGTACTCGCCAGCAGGGAAAGCTGGTTTTTGATATCTTCTCTTACAGCTCTGTTGCGTTCAAATGTAGAATTGCGGACATCGATTGCACCGTAAAGCGGGTGTACTTTTTCAAAAGTTACTGTTTCAATCTGTGCATTGTCGGAGTTGCTGACCGACTGCTCAAAATAATTCCACGCAGCCTGATTGAATTTCCATTGAACCGAAGGCTGTAAAGGAGTGAACTTATCCCGGATGATGCTTTCAATTTTAACGTTGAATTCTTCCGTATTATATTGCAGCAACTGAGCGATCAGCGGAAGCGATGTCTGCAATCTGGAAAATAATGCATCATCAAGATTCACTTCATGTTTTGAAAAAACTTCAAGGATTCCGGCCGCTTTTTTATTGTAAAAAACCGGCAGCAGCGCATAGGACCTAATGCCTTCGCTTTTCAGGATTTTAAGCAATGGTTTTTCTAAAATCTGATCTTCGGTAATGTTATTGAAAACAACGGTTTTAGGATCGATATAATACTGGCTGACCAGTGTATTAAACGTTTCCTCTGTAATTCCAGTCTTTTTCACAGCCTCAATGATCATACTTTGCGAGCATTCGGAGCTGGCGAAAACGAATTTCCCGTTTATCTGATAAGCAGGTATAAGCCCGAAATCAATTCTGTCGTCACCGGCCAGCGTTTTGAGCGCAAGAATGATCGAATCGTTTCCCTGAGATTCATAGGTATGGTTCACCAGGGCTTCTTTAATGATTTCAGTCGCTCTGTCAATCGTAACATCCAGCAGCGTAATAACCGAAAAACCTTCAAACCTGAAACGGTTTAGCGGCAATAAAGTTTCCAGTCCTGCCGTGTCTGCACCTTCCTGAAGATACGGCTCTATTGCCTTGTAATCCAGGGCAGGCAGCTTTCCTTTCAGTTGGATATCAATAAACCGGGTATCCGTATTGATGTTATAAAACTTGGGTAAGTTCGTTATAGCATCCGTGTATTGATATAAAATCTCATTTTTAATCAAAGTTGGAATATTATACAAACGTTCCAGGATGAGCCGGTACATAAACTGGATCTGCTGTTTCTTATAATGTTCAACAGGACTCAGATTTATGGGTTGGCCTTCGGCTGTCTGCTCCGACAAAAAATGATAAAATCCATCTGTGCTGAAAAATATTTTATCAGGAATTGGTGTACTTAATGCCCAGAAATATTCCTTCTCATTCGTTGCCAGAGGCGTCAGGATCATGTAAACAAGTTCCATCAGCTCTTTGTATCGCACAGAATCTTTCGCAAGCACAGCCGAAACGTTACCTCTCATTTCATTTTCAAACTTATCGATCACAAACCGGTAAAATTCAGATTTCACCGCAGGTTCGTCTTTGAGCATGTTTTTCAAATGACTTACAAAAGGCTTGAAAGACACGGTTGATTCCGCAAAGGATGGCCTGAAATCATTGTTCTTGATTTCAAATGATCCTCTCTGGGAATTGGGGTCGATATTTGATTTAGCCAGATACATTTGTTCAGACTTGACTTTTAAACCGTGTGATCTTGTGCTGCAATTTTTTAATTTGTCTTATGCTTTTGCTCACGCTGCCGGGTATAATTTCTGTCAATAATTTTTGTTAAGATGATCAATTCGTTATTTTCTCTTTCCGCCGTAAATGCTATTGTCATTTCAAATCAGCAGAACCATTGCTGGCTTCTTTGATCTATTGTACCTACTTTTTCAACAATGAGAAGGGTGCAATGATTATTTGGTTTGTAAAGCTTTTTCCTTCGGATTAGAGGTATAAGCGATATTATTGAATGATCGTTCCAGATGTGGAAAGTTTTGTTTGATTTTTTATATTTTTCTTTAAATAGTTAAATGAAATATAAAATTAGCTAAACAAGGTTGGTGTTGCGCAGGAGGTGCTTTCTGTAAGTAACTGATAGTTTCTTATCGGTTTACTATCGATTACCTATATACGTAATCTTGTTAGTTACAATAAATGATCCTAGTTATTCTTTGTTAATAACAAATATACCTGGATGCTACCAGCTGATGTATAGTGAAACATTACCTACATTATGGCTGTAAAGCCCTTTGTTGTATGCGGTAGATGGTTTTTGCGTATAAGCAAAACTGAAATTTCCTGTTGTGATAACGGCACCGAAATCCATTTGAGCAACAGCATGTTTTATTCCCGGGCAATGAGGTGGTGCTGTATCTTCTGATGTCCGTATTACTTTTTGGATTTCGCCATGCGTGAGTGCGTTCGTAGCTTGCAGGGTAAGAATTGGTTTGGCGAAAAAATAAAATTGCATCTTTTTTCTTCTGCCTTCAGCGGATGCTGTGCTGTACTGACTGAAAAATCCGTTGAAATAAGGTGACATTTTTCCTATTCTCAGCATGGGATACACGGTTAAGGCATTGCTAAGTGTACCGCCGGAAATTTCCGATCCACCAATTATTTCTAGAAAATTTCTGATCGCAAACAGCTGTTTTTCAGCGGTAAAATTAATATTTAACAGTATTTTAGTTTCGCATTGATTTTGCCAGCCCAGGGGTTTTTCGTCATTAATAATCCTGTGAATCCATTCCTGTGTCTGCCGGGCAAATGAACCGGGACCCCGCACGCCTGCAAGAATCTCGGTTTGGAAGTTGTACTTTTTTGTTTTGTTATACGATGCCAGGGAATGCGTAACGAAAATCACGCCGGAGTAGGGGTAATCATTGGACTGATATTCCGGAACGGACAAATTGTTGGGTGTTACCATCATCTGCATTACGGACCAGCCATAGGTATCAATGCTGCCGTTTCCTGCCTTGGGCATGATGTGGTCAGGTAAAAAACGGGACGGCTTTTTTCTTTCATAAAACAAGTCGAGCCTGACGCCGTTTGTGTAAGCCTTATCGGTGCCCAGACCGCGGATGTTCAGAAAATCGTTGTCTTCATAAAACCTGAAAAGTCGGGTGGGCGCTGAGGATTGGGCCAAAATCAAATCTGCATGTGCCAGGATCAGCAGGAATGAAAAAAAGAGGGTGAGTAGATTTTTTTTCATAACCGTAGGGTTAAAAGTGTTTACATAAGTGCTGGGTTTTATGGTAAATAATGGAGAGACACCAAATTCCGGAGTGGACTTTTGATGCGGTAATCTGATACATAATTTACAAAGAATTACAGAAATTTAAAATAACGGGTGTCAGAAATAATGCATTTCAGTTTGACCTATATTCTTCTTAAATGTAATGATGGACATGCAGGAGGTTAAGATTTGCGAGCGGTCCTCCAAGCTGCTGCATTCTGCCTCCGTTAACAAGATTTCCCAGGTCTACCGGCGCAAAACCGATTCTTTTTACAACTTCGGAGAGTTCTCTTTTTGCAAAACGATCATCACCTGATATGAAGATCACTCGTTTACCTTTTTCTTCATGGGGATAGGTTTCCAGCAATTTGTAATAAAGCGTATTAAAAGCTTTGACAAGTCTGGCTCCGGGAACGAGCTCTGCAACCCATTCACTGGACGTTTTTTCACCCAGATCGACGGCATTGTTGTGAGGTTCCAGTGCCAGTGTAGGGTTTGTTGCATCAATAACAATCCGCCCTTCCCACGGAGGCAGATCAGCCAATGCCTGTGGAAGCTGATTCCATTGCACTGCAATCATGACAATGTTGGCGCGCGCAGCTTCCTTCACCGTTACAGCCTGAACGTTTGAGCCCAGGTCGTTGATGAGTGAGGTCAATGAATGCGGCCCCCGGCTATTGCTGATGATAACCTTATAACCGGTTTTAACCAGTTGTCCGGCAAATGCTCTGGCCATCTTCCCGGCTCCGATAATTCCGATGGTCATGTCGTAATGGTTTAGTATTGTTAGGAGTAAAACCTCAATTTTTAATATTTTGATATACAAATTTGCCATTTAAAATCACTACATCAAATGGCTTAATTAAGGTTTGTGATGTATAAACACGAGTTTTGATTTATAGCATTTACCAGCTAAGGCATTGGGGACATTATGCCAGTCAGCTTTTTCCACCGGGATTGTTAATACGCTCGGTAAGAAGTCTGCCCGTAACCGGATCCATAACTTTGAGCTCTACGTAAAGGACATTGGGGGATAATTTGGAACCTCCGTTGATCCTTACAAAAACCCGTTTCAAAACATGTTGCTTTTGGTTTACCAAAATAAAAACCTGGTATTTGTTCTTATTATCTTTTTTCAGATACATTGGCGAATCAATGAGAGCCACGGATTTTAACTCAAATTCATCTTCCCCGATTTTAGTGACCTTTAAGCCATAAGCGAATTTGTTTTGTACAAAACTCAGCTCCTTTACTATACCACCTTCGGGATAGCGAATCCAGAACGCGTGGACCGGGTTTTTTACATCAATATTTCCTTTTTTGTCTAGATTGAGCTGATAACAAATCGTATTGGCATTAGGATCACGCTGAATGTAAAAAAGAAGATTAGGGATGTTGGGAACAGGAAGTGTATCGGGCGAAACGGTCTGTTTTACACGCTCATTTTTTTCGGCGAAAGCAAGCCGGGGAGTGCCGGATAAAAGCAGAATGATGATGAATAACTTTTTCATGGACATCATTTTTGAACTGTAAATAAAGAATAGTATTCCCAATTATTTTAGAGCATAAAAACACCGGTACATAGAAGGCTCCAGGATTGAATTTACTGGTTTCCGGCCAATGTATTCGTCGGGATATTGATTACTTCCCTTCCTGCCAATTAAGGAAAATGCCTGAAATTGCTTTTCCCGACCTTCTATGACGCATATAACCTGACAGGCTTCATTAGGAGAAAAGGCTGTGGTTATAGCCGGTGTATATATCAGAAATCGAATTTTACGCGTGCCCGTATTCCCCATTCGGCCACATTGGGGTGATCCAGGTAATTGAAGCGTTTGACGAGATCTACGCGCAATAATTTGAAAATATTGGCAATCCCGACGCTCCCTTCAATGTAAGGCTGTTTTCCAAGTGTGTAAGTGGCGGACGATCCATCCTCGTTTGTGGGGAATCGGTAAAGTGACGGATGTTTTTGAGGATTATTCTCATCTCTGACATCGCCGACAAGGCCGCGGAAACTGATAACTTCTCTGAGTTTTAATTTTTTTAGTAAAGGTATTTTATTGAAAATGAATCCGTTGAAATAATATTCCACATTCATACTGGCATAATGATCGCTCACAAATTCCAGAAAATTCATCAGATTATAAGAACTTAGCTGATATGCATACGTCTGGTTGGCCCTATGAATGGCCAGCAGGGGAAAGGGGATCTGGTTCCCGAAAATATATCCGCCTTCGAGCGTAATGTCGGTGTAACCAAACTGTGAAAGGAAGAAGCGTTTCGCAACATTTCCTGACAAATTATGATACTTGTATTGTCCCTTCAAAAATCCTGAAATCCCGGTATTGTACCGAACCGTGAACACCGGATACTTATTAGGAATAGGAATCCGGTAAAGTTTTCCCTGATAATATTGTTCCTTGGGCGCATATCGCAGCTCAATATTGACTTCCGTATTATTCAGCTCGGGTACTTTCACAAGCTCATCCTGTTTTGTATCAAGATATTGGTACGATAATGTTCCGGCTGGTGTTTGTCGCCATTGTGTAAAACCGAGCCTGTAAGAGAACTTGTTGCGAAATTCCCTGACGTATTCGAGTTTGTAAATATCATTGTAGAGCCACTTTTCATTATTTCCTCTTTTAAAAGAAAGCAGAAAATTGTCCTCCTGCACAAACTGTAATTCCTGTCCCGGAATTTTGGTGTCACGCTGGTAACTGAACCGTATGTAGTTTAACGGAAAATGGTATACCGATTTATTATTCAGTGAATACGTTCCGCTGACAAAATACTTCCATTTCTGATCCTTGAATCCATACGCAGCATAGGTTTCAAAATATACGCGTTTACTGAACTCGGGCGTGGTACGTCCGCCGAGCCGGAGCCGCAGACCTTCTACCGGATTAAAACTGTAAAATGTATTAACTGGTCCCATTTCAAACGGCCCGAAATTTTTGTATCCGGCAAAGAGGAGGGTAATAATGTCCAGCGTTCGTTTAAAGGATTTTATGGTTTGCAGCGTGTCTACATTCTTGTAAACAGCTTTTTCTGCGTTATCCAAAGGAATATGTCTGGCGTTTTCCCAGTAATCCTGTTTTGGTTTTACCTCCGGATCGTAAGCAATAACTTCTGGCGGACCTTTGAATATGCTGTCAGGAATGGCCTGATTGATTTCGTAATTTTTGTAAGTAACCACACGCTGACCATAAAGTCCGCCCCCTTTTTCGCCTAGCGCAAATTCCATTGCCAGCGTTTTTTTGACAGGACGATAGCGCCCGTCGGTACTTTTCTCAAATTCGAGTTTTGCTTCCAGGTCGCGCATGAAATTGAGGTTAATGTCTTTATTTACGGTCAAATAAGCACAATGCACACTGTAATGATTGTCCAGCGTGATGAACATTTTACCTTCAAAAAGCAGATCCGTTTTATTTCTCGGAATGAAACTGAGCTCAATTAGCCACGGAAGCTGTGTTTTGACTGTGTCCCGGATGAAAAACTTGTAGAAAGTAGGAGCGTTGTTCGCGATCGGACTCAGTAACAGGTTTGTGACAATGGAAATATTATTATCATAGATGTTGATGTCCTCGTAAAGTCGGTTGAAATAGGTACTCAAACCATCATTATCAACAAACCGTGAATCATATTCCGCCCGTTGGTCGGCCAGAATGATCTGTTTTTTTCTCGTCGGGTCTTTGCGGTAATATACCTGCGAAATTTTTTCCTGCAGATAAGCGGGCAGAATATTTTTTCCGCCAATCGCAGCCGAATCCTGCTGCTGAAACAGAAACTGATAATTCCTGAATATTCGTTTGTCTTTAAATTTGTCGGAAAGATTGCTTAGTGCAAAAGATATTTTTTCATACTGTTCGTATTCCACAAAATCGTTGGCTTCCGGCTGATTTTCTTTTTTGTGATCTATAACTTTCTGGATCAGTTCAACGGCAGGGTTATTTCTGTTCCGGTATTTTCTTTTCCCTTTTACCACCACCTCGGTGAGTAAGGATGTATTCACGCTCATTTTAATATTCATCACCTGATCCTTGCCTGGCGTAAACTTTCTTTCAAAAGTGTTGTAACCAATATACATGATCCTGATTTTGGAATAATTTCCCTGCACCTGGAGTGTAAATTTTCCATCTTCATCGGCTAAGGCACCAAACGATGTTCCCGGAACAATTACATTGGCATATGGCAAAGTTTCTTTGGAAAGTGAGTCCGTAATTATTCCGCGTATGGTTGTACTTTGTCCCAAAGCAACACCTGTTTGCAGCAGGAGAATGAGTATAATAAGGTTCGAAAACTTGTAATATGTCCTCATATGACTTGATTTAGAGTAATTCAAATTGCGAATCCTTATTTTCATTGCGACTGTAAACAGGCTGATGCGTGCGGCCGATATGATAAATTCTTATGATTTATAAATGCTCTCTCAGATAATAAAACAATAAGAAGCCGTACATATCAACACCGGCCGCTACGTCATCTCAGTTGGACTCCACCAGCAAGGAGCTTTCTGTTTTTCTTCAAGGAGGTTTTACTTTTATTTTTGTTTGATGATGTTATGATGCGGAAATGCTGATTGGCAGCTTGTTATTCCTTCACCAGGTCGTGTTTCTTTGACAACGCTTTCAATATAATTAATCCAATAATGGCCGTAGTCATCACGGCTATTGTTGTCTTTTTAAACATGATAAATTAGTTTAGGTTAATTTCATTTTCAGAACCTTTCCGAAGCAACATGACAAAAGTACTTTCGGGGTAAAAAGGTAACAATTGACAAACAAAGGTTATCAATGTATATTTTATGGTACTTTGATAACGGATTCTTCGACCAGTTTTACGAGCTGAATTTCGGCGTTGAATTTTATTTCATCACCAATCAAAACACTGCCAAGGTCGGGCATGGTATTCAGATTGAGGTCAAAATCTTTTCTGCTGATTTTGCCGTAAACTGAAAATCCAACTTTTGTCAAGCCGTCAGGTTCTGTTATTTTTCCGCTGAACTCTACATTTAAAGCAACCGGTTTGGTAATATTTTTAATCGTCAGGTTTCCAATCAATATATCTTCGTCATTCCTGCTTTCATATCTTTTTCCAACAAATTTCAGATAACCAAAATTGGATGCATCAAAGAAAGCAATCGATTTGAGGTAATCGTCGCGCTCCTTATTGCTGGTGTCGACTGAGTCAACTTTCGCCGTAAAAACGATGCCGTAAAATTTTGAAAAATCATCATCTTCCGTAGCTACTTCAAGATTAATCTTTCGGAAATAGCCGCTTATGTTGTGCAGCAACAAATGTGTAGCGTTGAATAAAACCTCAGTGGTTTCGGGGTCAGCAATCCATTTTGTAGTAGCCATGTCCGGAATGAAAATGTTAGGGAAGTATCAGATTATGTTGGCCTTACAAATATCAGTGAAGAGAATTTTAAATAAAATGTCTATAGAATGGCTAATGATGTATATATACTCGCTTTTGTTTTGTGTGATAGAAAATGCAAGCTGTGCCAACGTTTTGGAGGGAAAAGTTTTGCGAAAAAAAAAGAAGTAAAAGACGATTTTAACATAGGTGAAAATTATTGGTTCCGGATATGCCCAGTTTTGCAATACAAAAACAATGGGTAATAACTTTAAACGGAAAACAAGTAATCATGAAAAACACAATCAAATTAATCCTGGCGCTATTTAGTGGTATTTTTGCCATCGGATGCACCGAAGCCAATTCTTCCGACAAGAATGAAAATACAGTCAAAGTAGGGGATAAGCTTCCTGCTTTTACTTTGAAAGACCAAAACGGAAATGCTTTTTCCAGTACCGATTACATCGGAAAAAAGAAAATCGTTATTTATTTTTATCCGGAGGATGAAAGCGGAATCTGCACAAAAGAAGCTTGCGCTTTCCGCGATAGTTATGCAGCATTTGAAGATGCAGGCGCGATTGTGGTAGGCATAAATTCAGGAACGGTGGCAAGTCATAAGGCGTTTCAGGAAAATCATCATTTGCAATTTACCCTTCTGAGTGACCCTGACAACAAAGTACTCAAAGCATTTGGAATCAAAAATGTATTGTTTTTGACAGGACGCGAAACCTTTGTTGTAGACCTTTCAGGTAAAGTAGTCTTTAATTTCCGTGGGTTTCTAAATGGAGACGAACACTCTAAAAAAGCGCTGGCTTCGCTAAAATAGGTTTCGTTTTTTCGTGAAATCGAAAATATTTGATTCAAATCGGATAAAACAGGATTTATTACACTTTTACTGGAATGTTATGCTACAACAATATAGAAAACATTCTACATAACTATCCAAAACATTCTAATTGAAGTCACTCCAAACCTCCTTACTTTTGAGTGTTATTAAATACATTCTTGTATTAATGCAAAATTTCTAATCCCGATACTTCGGGTTGGTAATATAAAAACGTTGAGTGTAATACGTAAGACCTGCTTTGTTTCAAAGCAGGTCTTATTTTTTGGAAGATCAGCCTTGCCAATATTTTTAATTTTAAGAAAACAAAAAAGCGTGATCTTTTGCAAATGAATCAAAGCTGCGCGGTTCATGACCGGTGGCTTCCTTTACCCCCGTTTGTACTTCGGATGCTTCACCCAGTTTGTAGTGCGCATAGTCTTCTACCAGCCCGTCGGCCTGCCAGACAGGAAAACCCACACTGAAAAGAATATCACGGAGCATTTCAGGTGTGATGTCTACAAACTGGACAGGCCGGCCGGTTGCAGCAGATAATTTCTCAGCAAGTTGGCTGTGGGTTAATGATTCCGGGCCGGTGAGATTATACGTTTTTCCTTCATGACGGCTGTCTGTTAACGCTTCCCCAGCCGCTGCTGCAATGTCCCGTACATCAATGACACTTATTTTGGCCTCACCTAATGCGCCATAAAATTGTCCTTTCTTTATAATCGTTTCACGGAAACCGAGCAATCCCTGCATGAATAAATTCGGGCGCAGAAATGTATATGCCATACCTGATTCACGGATTTGATTTTCAATCGCAGCATGATAACGCAGGAAGCGGACAGGAGAATGGATATCGGCCGCCCATTGTGAAAGTTTAACCATGTGTTTTAACCCGGTTTTCTGTGCAATATCTACAAAGGTGCTTTGCTGTTGCTCTGCCAGTTCAGACGAATTGGTGAGTAAAAATGCCTTTTCTATACCTTTCAGGGCATTTTCCAATGATCCGGGATCGTTGAAATTTCCCTCAGTGATGTCTGCACCGGGAAGCGCTGACAGCTCTGCTATATCGTTGCGTGAGCGTACCATAACGCGAAAGGGAACTGCTTTTTGAGATAAATATCTGGTAAGTTCTCTGCCAATGTTTCCGGTTGCACCTGTGATAAGGATATTTGCTTTTTGTGACATTTTTGTTTCTCTTTATGTTGATCAATAAATTTCTATCACAAAAGTATCGCACTGTGATTCCGCAAACTTGTAAGAAAACGAAAGTGCCTGGCGGGATTCAGTTTCTTTAACACAAATTCTTTCTAACTTTCCGTTAAACCTTAATGGTATCACAAAACCTTATTTCGTTCAAGATTTCAGGGAAGTAAAATCATTGATTTATGCAGTATACGGGAATTCATATTGATGTTGAAAAGCCACTGGACGAGGTGATCAGGCATATTTATTGTCTTCAGGCACCGGCTGATTTTGAAACGATAACCCAGCACTTGTCGCCAAACCTTGAAATGATGCTGATCTTTAATTTTGGTAAACCCGTAAAAGCATCTTTGGCGGAAGGGGTTTTAGGAAGTTTGACAATAGAAAAGGTGGGCGTGGCCGGGCCACTTCGGAAAATGTTAAATTATGAACTTTTACCGGAATCGGATTTAATTATCGTTGTTTTTAATGCGCATGGATTTTACCGCTTGTCACAATTGCCAATGGATGAGCTTAACGGTAACGCGATTGTTGACCCCGATGCATTGTTACAAACCAACGGTTTTCATGCGTTATGGGAAGCCCTGAATAGGTTGCCCGGTCTGACTGATAGAATTGCTTTAATAAAGGAATATGGACTGGCATTTGTCCGGGATAGCGACGATGCCACGATTCCGTTGCTTCATGGAATCGGCTATTTTCAGGATTCTTCCATTCAGCCGGTGCGAGCTATAGCTATGGAGTCCGATTTATCGGAGAGGACAATCCAGCTTCGATTTAAAAAATATCTGGGTTATTCGCCGAAGGAATTACTGCGGTTTTTGCGTTTTAAAAACGTTATCGCCCGAATTTTAAAACAAGAAGTTGGAGGAATAGACTGGTATGGTCTTATCGACGAATTTAATTATCACGATCAGAGCCACCTTATTAAAGATTTTCATCATTATCTGGGCACAACCCCTCAGAAGTTTGTAAAAGAAATTGCGGGTAAAGAGTTTTGTGTCAGCAAAGAAGGAAAATATTACTCGTCATAGAATTCCAGTCACTAGGTTTATAGCCGGATAATGTTCTACTTGGCTATTTATTTTCATAAATTGTTCCCGCCATGGCCGTTTTTCAAGTTTTTAAAAGTCCCTTAAAAAAAGAGTACTATTTCCTTTTAAAAGCAACCGGAAACTCCCAGCTTATCCTTTCCGGGCAAGGTTTTCCTTCCAAACAGAACTGTATTGAAAATATAGAATCCTTTAAAGAAACTGCGTCCAGCGATGACAGCTATCAGCTTCTGGATCAATATCTCAGTTATACTTTTCTTGCGGTGAATAAAAAAGGAATAGTTATCGGCAAAAGTGAGAACTATACAACCGAAGCAGCCAGGGAACAGATTATAATTTTAATAAAAAGAGATGCTACTAGTGCTGTTATTCAGGATTTAACCTGAAAACTTGCTACAAAACAAATCCCAGATTGCTTCATCAGATCGTGACTTTTAAATTATTAGCTGGATCAAAATGGAAGGAATTTATTTCACATTCCATTCTGTAAAGGTCAAAACCTTCGGCCCAGTAATCCTTTTTAATCTCTTGGGTCTCGAACCCAAAACGTTCATAAAATTTGTAAACCAGCTGTGAAGTTCTTACCGACACTATTTTGACGCCTTCAATCTTCTTTATTTCCTCAATTCTGAATTTTAGCAGTTTCCCGCCAAGTCCTTTTCCCTGACTTTGCGGATGAACTATATCCCATGATATTTTGACGACCTCAGGATTATCTGAGAGATTAAACCCGCCACAGCCAAGTATTTTGTTGTCCTCTTCGATCACATAATAGCTCTCTATCTCATGGCCGAGATAGTATATCAAATCTTTTTCTTCTTCGGGGGAAAAAAACGCAGGTGTATTAAGTTTTAAAATTTCGAGTATTTCCGACTGGTCGGAGTGCTGATAGTTTCTGATGCTCATGGCTTATCAGGTTTACGTTTATCGATTTTAAGGCACAATATATAAAATTTCCGTGACGTTTTTTTTGTAATTCTTTGAACCGTTGCTATGAAAAGAGCGCAAGACAGGACTTAGTCTCCCGTCCCTGTTAGCAAAAAATCATTGGAAAAGGCGAACGGATATGATCTTTTTACGATGCATAAAATCAGCCTTATGAAAATATTTTTCGTATCTGAAAATATTTAATTCCCGCAGAATTTTTCAGGAAGTCAGGACTAAAAGCCCGATTGGGTGAGTTCAGATAATATTTGTCTGAAATAAAATAATAAACCAAATGGTATATAATTGCAAACGTTTGCATAGATTTTTAATTTGTCTTGAAATCGATTAATAAATTAGCTTTTTTTGTATTCTAACGCCGTTTTTCGAAGATATTGGTTCAAGAAAAAGGAGTAGTAAAAAAACAGATCAAAAAATATAAATACACCAATGCAAAATCAATCCGGAAAAATAAAAGTTGCGATTTTAGGCGTAGGGAATTGCGCCAGCTCACTGGTTCAGGGTGTGGAGTATTACACAAAGTTTTCTGACAAAAAATCCGGTCTTATGGCCGACGATATCGGAGGTTACAAGGCTGAGCATATCGAGTTTGTTTGTGGTTTTGATATAGATGAAAGAAAGATCGGTCTTCCTCTGAAAGAAGCGATTTTTGCAAAGCCGAATTGTACAATTATACTTCACGCTGCTGTGGCTTCGGAAGCCCCTATTTATCGTTCGCCTGTAATTGATGGGGTATCGCCGCAAATGGCTGCTTATCCCGTTGCTAATCGTTTCCTGATTAAAGACGAATTGAAAACGACAGACGCTTTACTTGACGAAGTAGCTTATGATAAGAGTTTCGTTGCTGGCCTTCGTACAGAAATTGTCCAGCATCTGAAGGATCATCAGGTGGAGGTTCTGATCAATTATCTACCGGTTGGCTCTCAGCTCGCTACGGAGTTTTATGCAGAAATCTGCATAGAGCTTGGTATATCCCTTGTGAATTGCATTCCTGTTTTCATTGCGTCGGATCCGGAGTGGGAGCAAAAATTCATCGACGCCGGTATTCCAATTATTGGCGATGATATGAGAAGCCAGTTTGGTGCCAGTATTGTCTCACAAATGTTGCAGGAGCTTGCTTTTGAGCGCGGACATCATGTAAAAGCACATATTCAGAGAAATGTTGGCGGTAATACGGATTTCCTGAATATGGAAGATAAAAACCGGTTGAAATCAAAAAAGATTTCGAAGGAAAATGTGATCCGTGCACAAAATGATATCCGCGGGATTTCAACGGCTGATAGTTTTTTACATGCCGGTCCTTCTGAATACATTTCGTTTTACGGTGATAATAAAGTGGCCAATTTCCGTTTGGAGCTGGAAGGATTTATGGGCGCGCCGGTCATTCTGGATGCGCAGTTATCCGTTCAGGATTCTCCCAATTCCGCAGGTGTCGTGATTGACGCGATCCGGTATGTATATGTAGCACGTGAACTGGGGCTTGTTGGTGCATTGAGAGGCCCTTCTGCTTCTACGCAAAAAACACCTCCACAGCAAATGATGTTCAGTGACGCCATTTATGAATGTCACGCTTTGTCGAAACGCGAACTGACTGCATCGACCCGGAAGCAGTTGAAAGCTCCTTTGGAGCTGGCTGATCGGGCGAATAGTTAGGGTACGCATGCCCTGTTTCAGCTGTACATACATGAAAAATAAATCTCCTTTCCTTTTTTACTAGCCAGTTAAAACCCCGTACGAAAATACTTCGACGGGGTTCTTTATTGATTGGATCATTCACTGTTACATAAGAAAAAAACACTTAGCGAATTTCGCTAAGTGCTTGACTTTCTGGTGATCCCGTTGTGATTCGAACACAAGACCTACTACTTAGAAGGCAGTTGCTCTATCCAGCTGAGCTACGGGACCCTTTAATACTAAATTCAGTTGGTGGTATGCAGCAAGCAAATTAAATTACTTATTGATTACTGCCAACTGCTGATTTAATTATGGTCGGGGAGACAGGATTCGAACCTGCGACCCTCTGGTCCCAAACCAGATGCGCTACCGGGCTGCGCCACTCCCCGAATCATTTGCCCAAATTGCTAATCTTAAATTTACACTTAATTTTAACAATTCCAGAACGTACGGCTTACCGTGTAAAGAGAAACAGTGTAGAGGAAGCGGGATTCGAACCCGCGGTACCCTTGCGAGTACGGCAGTTTAGCAAACTACTGGTTTCAGCCACTCACCCATCCCTCCGTCTTTCCGTTCTGGGTTGCAAATATAGCGGGTTGTAATTCAGAAAAACAAATGTTTTGGAAAAAAAATCTTTGTCACAAGCTTCTAATGTCTATTTTTGGAAAACTTTTAAATAGTCAAATCGTTCATTATGAACTGGAATTACCCCTTTGAAACTACTGAATATTTTTTCATATTTTTTTTCATTCTTGCCTATGTTACGTTCATTATTCGCACCATCCGCGTAGCCAGGCAGCTTAATACAACGGCAAGAACTTTAATTCTGAAATTATTTTTAAGAACCATTTTCTTTGCCTTACTGATCATTAGTTTGCTTGGCCCGTCCTTTGGAGAGGCAGACCAGGCAGTCCAGTCCAAAGGGAAGGACATTTATATACTGGTTGATTTGTCTAAGTCGATGGATGCAACCGATGTGACGCCGTCACGACTTGAAAAGGTGAAATTTGAGATCAACCGCTTTGTTCAGAATCAACGATCCAACCGAATTGGTCTTATTGTGTTTTCGAATGACGCTTTTGTGCAGGTACCGCTTACCTATGACGGGGCCGCACTCGAACTTTTTATCCAGAGCCTTCAAACCGAACTCTTGCCAACCAGCGGGACTAATATATGTGGAGCCGCCGAGCTTGCCTATAAAAAACTGGTGAACGGTGACGGTCCGTCGGGAAGGTCTAAGATGATCGTTATTTTTACGGACGGAGAAAATAAAAGTGATTGCAGTGGGTCGCTTTACAACAATATCAGGCGTTTTGGGGTGGGACTGTACATTGCAGGAGTTGGTACAAAAAACGGGAGCAGCATTCCTGCGGGCGGAAAGCCGTTGAAGGATAAAAAAGATAATCTGATTATCAGTAAGCTGGATGATGATTTCCTTCGGGTGCTGACTAATAACGCCAGAGGATTTTATTACGAATTGAACAACGAAAAAAACGACGTTAACCGAATGATCACTGATATTAACAATGCGGACGGAACACTTGTGGATACCAGAACGGTAACTGTTGTGAGTAACAAATATTATTATTTCCTGGGTGCTGCACTGTTTTTATTACTTATTGATGTTTTAATTACGATCCGAACGTTCCGACTCTGACGATCTCTTCTTATTTTTGCAGCGTAATCCGAATAACTTATGAATGCCCTACTACTTTACATATTGCTTTTGCTGTGGGACAACCGGACGTTCGATTCGATTACCAAAGCGAATGAGCGGAAGGCCGGGGCAGAAATGGCATATGAGAAAAAACAATTTGTAAATGCCTCAAAATTATATCACGACATCACCTACGGGGCACTTTTTTCGGATCCGGCGGCCCGGTTGAATATGGCTCATTCCTATTACCAGGCGGGGCAGTTGAAAGATGCTTTGTATCATTACAAGCTTTTAGAAAATGTAAGTAATAAAACCATCGCATCAATCGCGAATTGTCAGGCGGCATTGATTATGGTCACTAAAAAGGATACCGCGGCGGCTTTGGAAAAGTTGAAAACAGCACTGCGGCTGGAACCCAGAAATACTTTGGCGAGGTCGAATTATATAATTTTGAAAAAACGATTTTCCGGTATAGAACAACCTTCGAACAGCAGCAGCGACAGGAGACAGGCAAAGAATGAAATCAATAAAAATCAGCCAACTCCTTCTCAGCCAGAACCAAAACCGGAAGGTTTTGAACAAGAGGAAGCTGCTAAGCGGGAAGAACTTTTGAAGAGCCTGAAGGCTATGAATATGTCCGAAGAGCAGGCACGCTTAATTTTGGATGCCATGAAATCAAACGAATCCCAATATATTTACCAGCTCAGACGAAAACAGTACGCAAAAAAGTCTGAACGGAAAGAGACAATAGAATGGTAATTCTTACTATATAAAATCCATGAACAGTATCCCAGAAACAAATTTCCAATTTCCAGGCCAGACCGCTTTTTACAAAGGAAAGGTACGTGATGTATATTCCTTCGAAAACAAACTCGTGATGGTTGCTTCCGACAGGATTTCAGCATTTGATGTTATTTTACCAAGGGCTATACCCTATAAAGGACAGGTTTTAAATCAAATCGCAGCGCATTTTTTAGCGGCAACATCAGATATCGTTCCTAACTGGTTACAGGAGGTTCCGGATCCTAATGTAAGCGTGGGTATTAAATGCAACGCATTTCCTGTGGAAATGGTGGTTAGAGGATATTTGGCCGGACATGCATGGAGAGAATATTCTTCTGGAAAACGTTCGGTTTGTGGTGTTTCTCTTCCGGATGGTCTGAAGGAGAATGACAAACTGCCTCAGCCAATCATTACACCTACAACCAAGGCGCATGAAGGCCATGATGAGGACATTTCCCGTGAAGAAATTTTAAGTCAGGGTTTGGTGTCGGAGGATGATTACGAACATCTGGAACGCTATACGCTGGCCTTGTTTAACAGAGGTACAGAAATGGCGGCAGATCAGGGACTTATCCTTGTGGATACAAAATATGAATTCGGAGAACTTGATGGCACGATTTATTTAATAGACGAAATCCATACGCCTGATTCATCCCGTTATTTTTATAAGGAAGGATATGAAGAAAATCAGAGATTAAACCAGCCGCAAAAACAATTGTCAAAGGAGTTTGTGCGTGAGTGGCTTATTCAGAATGGTTTTCAGGGAAAAGAAGGACAAACAGTTCCGGCTATGGATGACGACCGCATTCAAATGATTTCGGAACGTTACATTGAGCTTTTTGAAAAAGTTTCAGGAAAAAAGTTCCAGAAAAATAATTTAGATAATCCATTACAACGTATCGAAAAAGCCATTCTTCGCGCATTAGCATAGTCTGGTTATAACTCAACCTATCAAATCATCTGGTTTTAACAAAAACTCGCATGAACTACAGCCTACAAAAAAAAGAACAATACGCCTACATCGACTTAGAGGAAACGGCGTTTTCAAACGACGTTCCGGCATCTTTTGAAGAAACTTCACGTGAGCTATTCCGTGAAGGATTTAACAACCTCATCGTAAATATGCAGGTGACCAAATCAATCGATGCGAATGGAACAGCTATACTTAAGAAAATCAACAGATTATGTATCAATGATCTGGGTATGCTGGTAGTCGTTACAAAAGATGACGATTTTATTGATCTTCTGGAATCATTGAAAATTCCGGATCTTAATATATTACCGACACAGGAAGAAGCAATCGACGCCATTTTTATGAACAATCTTGAAAATGAGTTTGGGTCGGGCGATGATGATTATGATGCGGACGATTACGATGGCGTTAGTGAGTCAAAAGAGCCATAGTCGCTTTTTTTAATTTAGAATAACATTAAATCACCTCCTTGCAAGAGGTGATTTTTTTATTTTTCAGGAAAATTTCTTAGCTTGACATTAAGAAAGACAATGACTTCATCGACCCTATTAAAAGAATAATTATATAATTCTGTTTTGAAAAAATCCCAATAGAAATATCTGCTCATTGACATATTATCAATATTTATAGATTTTTTGTAACAAATTAACCGAATTGATAGGGTTGAAGAAAATTTCGTGTTTTTCATATTACACCAAATATTTTTTATCATTATCTTGCGAGGCTTTACACTATTCATAATACAATAGCGGCTGGCAATTCATTTAATTTGCTTATTTATATAAATTCTACATACGAATTTGTAAATAAATCTACACTCTTCGATATATGTCGCAAATGTCTGAAACAATGGTAGAACAACAGGGGCTTTATCGCCCGGAATTTGAACATGATGCATGTGGGATAGGTTTCCGTGCCAACATTAAGGGTCGTAAGTCACACCAGATCGTGGCTGACGCTATTCACATGCTGGAACGAATGGAGCATCGGGGTGCTACCGGTTTCGATCCTAACACTGGTGATGGTGCCGGTATCCTGATACAAATCCCCCACGAGTATTTTGTTGAAGAGTGCTCCAAGCTTGGTTTTCAACTGCCTCCTGCCGGTGAATATGGTGTCGGTATGATCTTCTTCCCGAATGATGAAAAGGTCAGGGAAGAATGCAGGGATATTGTCAACCGCAAGATGAAACGGTTGGGATTGACACTTTTGGGTTACAGAAAAGTACCTACACTAAACAATACGCTTGGTGAAGGGTCTTTATCCGTTGAACCGTTTGTTGAACAGGTTTTTATAAAGCGTCCGGACGATGTTACTGAAGACATCGGTTTCGAACGTAAGCTATATATACTACGTCAGGTTTCTGCGAGGTTAATCAGTGACACAGTACAGGGAGCAAAAGGCAGCTTTTACTATTCGTCTTTGTCATGCCGCACAATTTCCTACAAAGGACAGCTGACTACGGCACAGTTAAAATATTATTTCCCGGATCTTGAGAACGAATCTGTGGTTTCAGCCCTGGCTGTGGTTCACTCCCGTTTTGCAACCAATACATTTCCTAAATGGGAACTTGCGCAGCCTTTCCGTTACATCGCCCACAATGGTGAAATTAATACGGTAAAAGGTAACGTAAACTGGATCCGTGCCGGTGAAAAATCGTTTCAGTCTGAGTTTTTCAGCAAAGAGGAAATGGACATGATCCTTCCGATTTGTGACAGAGGCCAGTCGGATTCAGCGAATCTTGATAATGCGATCGAGTTATTGCACCTTTCAGGCCGCTCGCTTCCACATGTAATGATGATGCTTGTTCCTGAGGCATGGGATGGAAACGACCAGATGGATGCCGAACGTAAGGCATTTTACGAATACCATGCTGCGATTATGGAGCCTTGGGACGGCCCTGCTTCTATTTCGTTTACGGATGGAAAAATGGTTGGCGCAACGCTTGACCGTAACGGTTTACGTCCTTCACGCTATTGGGTTCTGGATGATGATACCATTATCATGGCATCAGAAGCCGGAGTTTTGGAAGTAGACCAGGCAAAAGTTGTTACAAAAGGACGGTTGCAGCCAGGACGTATGTTTGTGGTGGATATGGAACAAGGCCGTATCATCCCGGACGAAGAATTGAAGGCACAGGTTTGTTCAGCTCAGCCTTATCAGCAGTGGTTGAACGACTATAAATTACATATTGAAGATCTTGATCAGCCGATCCGTACGTACAGACAATACGAAGATTCTTCGTTGTTGAAACGTCAGATGGCTTTTGGATTTACTTCGGAGGACCTTCGTATGATCCTTGCTCCGATGGCGCAAACCGGGATGGAAGCGATCGGTTCTATGGGGACAGACGTGCCGTTGGCGGTTCTTTCGGAACAGAGCCAGCATATGTCGAGTTACTTCAAGCAGCTTTTTGCACAGGTAACCAACCCGCCGATTGACTCGATCCGTGAAAGAGCGATCATGTCGCTGATCTCATTTGTTGGAAGCACAGAAAATATTCTTACTGAAACACCTCAGCATTGTCGTCAGATCGAATTGCCACATCCGGTTTTGACAGTTTCTGAGTTTGATAAGCTAAGATTTATTGATAAGAATCATTTCCAGGCAAAAACGATCAATACTTACTTCCGTGCAGACCAAGGTGGCAAGGCGCTGGAACGTGCGTTGGCAAGAATCTGCCGTTATGCAGAAGAAGCGATTGAAGATGGTTTTGAAATTATTATACTTTCTGACCGTGCCATTGATTCGGATCACGCGCCAATTCCAACATTGCTGGCTACTGCCGCGGTGCATCACCATCTGATCCGTGAGGGTTTGAGAGGGCGTGTAGGCTTACTGGTCGAGGCAGGAGATGTTTGGGAAACCCACCATTTCGCAACCTTGATTGGTTACGGTGCGGCAGGGATTTGTCCTTATATGGCATTCGAAACGCTTTCATTCATGAACCGTAAGGGCATGATCGATGGTGAGTTCACTGATGATAAGCTTTACTATAATTACATCAAAGCGGTTAACAAGGAGCTTTTGAAGATATTCTCAAAAATGGGAATCTCGACGCTTCAGTCTTATCAGGGCGCGCAGATATTCGAGTGCGTTGGTATGAACAAAGATGTAATTGACCGTTATTTCACGGGTACAATTTCCCGTATCAGCGGAATGGGTATTTCTGAAATAGCCCGTGAAGTACTTGTTCGTCATAAGGTGGCTTATCACGAAGAGTCGACGCTGACGCCACGTTTGGAAGTAGGAGGATTTTACCAATGGAAACAACGCGGAGAAGCGCATATCTTCAACCCGGCGACTGTCCATCTGTTACAACATTCGACTAAAAATAACAGCTACGCTGAATTTAAAAAGTATTCAAAACTGATAGATGATCAGACGCATAAGGCACTTACACTTCGCGGATTGTTACGTTTCAAAAAAGGAACCTCAATTCCAATCGAAGAAGTAGAGCCGGTTGAAAACATATTCAAACGTTTTGCAACGGGTGCGATGTCCTTTGGATCTATTTCATGGGAAGCGCATACAACCCTGGCCATTGCTATGAACCGTATTGGTGGAAAATCCAATTCAGGTGAAGGTGGGGAAGATGAACTTCGCTACAAAAAAATGGCCAATGGTGACAGCATGAATTCTCAGATCAAGCAGGTTGCTTCCGGACGTTTCGGGGTTACCAGCCATTATTTGAGCAATGCCGGTGAGTTGCAGATCAAAACGGCACAAGGTGCAAAACCAGGTGAAGGAGGACAGCTTCCGGGTCATAAAGTAGATGACTGGATTGGACGTACGCGTCACTCGACGCCGGGTGTTGGACTTATTTCTCCACCACCGCACCACGATATTTATTCGATTGAAGATTTGGCTCAGCTGATTTTCGATTTGAAAAATGCAAACCGTGCGGCGCGTATCAGTGTGAAACTGGTATCTGAGGCTGGTGTTGGAACTGTCGCTGCCGGTGTTGCAAAAGCACACGCCGACCATATCCTGATTTCAGGTTATGATGGCGGAACTGGTGCTTCGCCGCTTAGCTCGATCCGTCATGCGGGACTTCCGTGGGAACTTGGACTAGCTGAAACGCACCAGACACTTGTTAAAAACAAATTACGTGGACGTGTAACCGTACAGGCTGACGGTCAGCTTCGTACAGGACGTGACCTTGCTATTGCAGCGATGCTGGGTGCAGAAGAATGGGGTGTTGCTACGGCGGCACTTGTGGCGGCTGGTTGTATCATGATGCGTAAATGTCACTTGAATACCTGCCCAGTCGGGGTTGCAACGCAGAATAAAGAGCTTCGCGCATTATTTTCGGGAAAACCTGAGCACGTGGTAAACATGTTTACATTCATGGCGCAGGAACTTCGTGAAATTATGGCACAGCTTGGTTTCCGTACCGTTAATGAAATGGTTGGCCAGGTTCAGTACCTTGAACCACGTCACGACCTGAAACACTGGAAATACAAAAACCTTAATTTCGATGCGATCCTGTTTAAGGATGCCGATCTTTCGGTTGCACAATACAAACAGGAAGATCAGGATCATGGTATTGACGAGATCATTGACCTTAAACTGATCAGTGCAGCGAAACCTGCACTTGAAAATTCAGAAGAGGTTTATGGTGAATTCCCGATCAATAACCTGAACCGTGCGGTAGGTACGATGTTGTCCAACGAAATATCGAAACTGCATGGCGGTGTGGGGCTTCCGAAAGGAAATATCCACTTCCGTTTCCGCGGAACGGCCGGACAAAGCTTCGGAGCTTTCAATACAACGGGTATCCGTCTGGAACTTGAAGGTGATGCGAACGATTACTTTGGAAAAGGTCTTTGCGGTGCTGAACTGATCGTTTATCCGGATCGTGATTCTAAATTCAAACCGGAAGAAAATATTATCATCGGTAACGTGGCGTTTTATGGCGCAACTTCCGGTGAGGCTTATATCCGTGGTACCGCCGGTGAACGTTTCTGTGTGAGAAACTCAGGAGCCAAAGTGGTTGTAGAAGGGTTAGGCGACCATGGTCTTGAATACATGACCGGTGGTCTGGCTGTAATTCTTGGTTCGACAGGACGGAATTTTGCGGCAGGTATGTCAGGCGGTGTTGCTTATGTTCTCGACAAACAGGGGGATTTCCGTGAGAAGGTTAACTTTGAAATGGTGACGCTTGAAACCATTAACGAAGAAGATCAGCTTATACTTCGTGATTCTCTTGAAAAGCATTTCCAGTATACAACCAGTAATGTTGCTTTCCAATTGTTACAAAACTGGGAAGAGGCTATCAAACAATTTGTAAAAGTTCTGCCTAGCGATTTCAAAAAGGCACTTGACGGACGCGGCATTACGCTTGCTCAGCAAATTGCAGATAAAAATGTTGTATATCAGGACATCGTTGTTGACGTAGAACACCTGTAAAGTTTGCTTCTGGCCGTTAGCTAGTGGCTGTTAGCTTCGGCTGTCGAAAATCAGACAGCCCAATTGAATCACGATTAATAAGGAAATTAATAAGAATGGGAAAGCCAACCGGATTTATAGAGTTTGAAAGGGAATTACCAAAAAAACGCCCAGTTGAAGAACGCCTTCATGATTACAAGGAGATTGAAACGGCGCCGATAGAATCAAAATCGAAGGAGCAGGCTGCGCGTTGCATGGATTGCGGAATTCCTTTTTGTCATAACGGGTGTCCGCTTGGAAACATTATTCCGGAATTTAACGATGCCGTTTATGATGGAAACTGGGGTCTTGCCTACGAGATTTTAACATCAACTAATAACTTCCCTGAATTTACGGGAAGAATTTGCCCGGCACCGTGCGAAGCATCTTGTGTTCTGGGGATCAATAAACCGCCAGTTGCGATTGAATTTATCGAAAAGTCAATCGTTGAAAAAGCGTTCGAACTGAATCTTGTTAAACCAAGATTTCCTAAAAAACGCACTGGCAAAAAAGTAGCCGTTGTAGGTTCTGGCCCTGCCGGAATGGCGGCTGCCAATCAGTTGAATCAGGCTGGTCATACGGTTTCATTGTTGGAACGTGCCGATAAAGTAGGTGGGTTGCTGCGTTACGGTATTCCTGATTTCAAACTGGAAAAGAAGGTGATCGACCGTCGTCTTGCTGTGATGCAGGAAGAAGGGATTGAGTTTATTACCAATGTGAATGTTGGTGTGGATATCACAGCCGATGAGCTCCTTAATGATTACGATGCGGTAGTTTTAACAACCGGATCAACAATGCCAAGAGATCTGAATATTGAAGGCCGTCAGTTCAAAGGTGTTCATTTTGCGATGGAATTTTTGAGTCAGCAGAACAAACGTGTAGCTGATATTTTCCCGGAAGTGGATCACCGCGGAACGCCTTACAAAAATGGTCAGCTTCTTGCAACGGGTAAAAATGTAGTAGTTATTGGTGGTGGTGATACGGGTTCCGACTGTGTGGGAACTTCAAACCGTCAGGGAGCTAAGTCTGTGACGCAGATTGAGTTAATGCCAGTACCTCCGAAGGATCGTGATACAAGTACGCCATGGCCGAACTGGCCGATGATGCTTCGTACCTCTACTTCGCATGAAGAAGGTTGCGAAAGACATTGGTCTATCAATACGAAATCATTTGTAGGTGACGAAAACGGTAACCTGGCAGGTTTGAAAATTGTGGAACTCGACTGGCAGAAAGATCCTGAAACGGGGCGTATGCAAATGAAAGAAGTGGCTGGAAGTGAACAAACGCTTCCATGTGAACTTGCTCTTTTGGCGGCTGGTTTCTTACATCCGCAGCAGGAAGGTTTGTTGAAAGATCTTGATCTGGAATTCGATGAGCGCGGTAATATAAAAGTGAACGGATATCAGTCCACTACAAATGAAAAGGTTTTTGCCGCAGGTGACTGTCGCAGAGGACAATCTTTGGTAGTTTGGGCGATCAGTGAAGGTCGTGAAGCTGCACGCGCAGTGGATGAGTTCCTAATGGGAGAATCGTTCCTGGAAGCAAAGGCAGTTTCTATGCTGAATCCGGTTTTCGCTCACGCGTGATCACATTAGTTAAAATTAAAAGTTATAAAATAAGCCACTCATTACGAGTGGCTTATTTTGTTATAAATCGTCTGCTGACGTGAAATTGACAGGATTGCCGGCGATCATGCTTATATTTGAGCCATCATGTTTGACTTTCGATTACCTGTAAATACACATACTCATGTTTTTACATTATTCTCCATTCTGGCTGAAAGCACTGTTTCCGCGTTATAAGTGGCATGTCAATACGAAGGAAAAAAAGATTTTTTTGACTTTTGATGACGGACCTATTCCGGATATAACCGAGTTTGTTCTGGACACTTTGAAACAGTACAATGCGGCCGCGACTTTCTTTTGCATTGGAGATAATGTCAGAAAATATCCGGATGTTTTTCAGCAGATTCTGGATCAGGGACATGCTGTTGGAAACCATACTTTCAATCATATGAATGGATGGAAATCGGATGATGAAGCCTACCTGTCCAATATCGAACTTTGTGAAAAACAACTGAATCTGGATACTAACTTGTTTCGTCCGCCTTACGGCCGGATGAAAAAAAGCCAGTCCCGCCAGCTCCCCATTAACAAAGAAATAATTATGTGGGATGTATTAAGCGGCGATTTTTCCGCTGATGTCAAACCGGAAGTTTGTTTGGAGAAAACCATAAAATATACGAGGCCTGGCTCGATTATTTTATTTCATGACAGCCTGAAAGCTGCTGCGAATATGCAATATACCTTGCCCCGGTACCTGGCTCATTTTAGTGAAATGGGGTATCAATTTGAAGCTCTGCCAATGTTATAGCAGCATTCAGTAACATTGTGTTCTCAGTATTCAAGTATCAGCAACCAGACTTTATGTCTAACGAATCAAATCCTGTTTTAGTAAGCATTTTGTTGGCAGCCAGAAATGAAGAAGCAAATATTGAGCGTTGTTTACGCTCACTCGAAGCATTGAAATTTCCAAAAGAAAATATAGAGATTTGTATCGGAGACGATGATTCTTCTGACGAAACGGCAAGAATTATTTTTGATTTTATCACAGATAAGCGCTATTTTAAATATTTTAGAGTATCTGATCAAACCGCTGGTTTGAAAGGGAAAGCAAATGTTTTGGCGCAGCTTGCTCATCATACCAGCGGAAAATACATGTTTTTTTGTGATGCAGATATCGCTGTTCCTCCCGACTGGGTCGATAAAATGCTTGCCCACTTTGAAGAAAATACGGGTGTAGTTGTTGGTTTGACAAGGATGAAAAAAAGAGGATTTCTTTCAGATTTTTTGTCGTTAGAGTGGCTTTTTACATTGAGTCTCATGCGTTTTTTCGCTTTGCTTAATATTCCCGTATCAGGTTTGGGAAATAATATGGCAGTTACCAAAAAAGCCTATGATGCTGTGGGCGGGTATGAGGGGATAGGATTTTCACTGGTTGAAGATTACGCCCTTTTCATGGCGATTGCCAGGGAAAAATTCGGGTTCGTTCAGGCCTATACGAAAGATGTTATTGCGTTTTCGGAACCGGTATTAACTTTCAGAGAGCTGATGATCCAAAGAAAACGATGGATGGAGGGAATTATGAAATCGCCGCTCGTGATCAGGTTGTGTCTGATTTTTTGTGCTTTATTGGTTCCTGGAATGATGCTTATTGCCGTTTGGGATCCGTTACGCAGTATACAAACGGTGGTTTCGAATTATTTTTTTATAACTGGCATCTGTCTGATCGCCATTATGATTTTAAAGCAGTGGGATTTGTTCCAAACTGTTTTTCTTTTTTGGTTTTATCTGATTGGTATAAGTTGCCTTATGCTGATCGTTTACCTGCTTCCCGGTAACACCTTGTGGAAAGATCGGATTTATTGAGTTAATTTTGAAGGAAATTGAATATTATGATTGAAACGCATGCCCACATTTATGATGAAAAGTACGATGAGGACCGTACGGAAATGTTACAGCGAGCCTGGGATATTGGCATAGAGCAAATCTGGATGCCGAATTGTGATCATACCACAATTCCAGGGATGATGCAGCTCGCGGAAGCTTATCCGGATCGTTGCCTGCCGATGATAGGCTTACATCCAACGTATGTAAAAGAAGGTTTTGAGAAAGAATTGCAGATCGTTGAGGAGTGGCTTACCAGGTATAAGTTTATAGCTGTCGGTGAAATCGGGATGGATCTGTACTGGGACAAAACGTTCAGAGCACAGCAGGAAGAGGCCTTTTTATTTCAATGCTCACTGGCCCGAAAGCACAATTTATGGATTGATATTCACAGCCGGGACGCTTTTTGGGAAACAGCCGCGCTGATAGAAAAGTTTGGAGATACTGCTCTGACCGGAATATTTCACTGTTTTATCGGATCTCTGGAAGAGGCGCAAAAAGCCATTGAGCTGGGTTTCAAACTGGGGATTGGAGGCGTGTCGACCTTTAAAAACGGCGGTTTGGATAAGGTGTTACCTTTCATTGATCTGGAACATCTGGTTTTGGAAACCGATAGCCCATATCTTGCACCGGCGCCCTATCGTGGCAAGAGAAACGAAGTTTCCTATATTGATCTGGTTGCGCAGCGAGTGGCCGATCTGAAACAGATTACAAAAAAGGAAGTGATTGAGGCCACGACAAAAACAGCGAAGGGGCTGTTGGTTCTTAATAATTGAGTTAAAAATTAATATTTCATTAGTAGCTAAATGGCTTATAATAAAATACATATCAATCCCATTTCGCCTGAGCCGCCAAGAGCTTCTGTGCTGGTTATCTATACAGGAGGTACGCTGGGGATGGTTTATGAGACGAAGGGAAAACAGCTGGTACCATTTAATTTTGAGCAGGTTATTGAAAAAGTACCTGAAATCAGACGGCTGGATTTTGAAATTACTTTTCTGACGCTCAACGAGCCGATCGATTCATCCAATATGAATCCGGAAATATGGATCGAACTGGCAAAAATTATTTACGATCAATACGATTCATACGATAGCTTTGTCATTTTACACGGCACCGATACCATGGCTTACACTGCCTCGGCATTAAGTTATTTGCTCGAAGATTTAAATAAACCTGTGATTTTGACTGGTGCACAGCTTCCCATAGGTGTGGCAAGGTCGGATGCACGTGAAAATTTTATTACAGCTTTGGAGCTTGCAGCTTCTGTTCAGGACAACGGGCAGCCCGTTTTGTCTGAGGTTTGTATTTATTTCAATTCGCGGCTGCTCCGTGGAAACCGTAGCAAAAAGCAGGAAAGCTCTGATTTTAATGCGTTTCATTCCGAAAACTATCCGCATCTGGCGAATGCCGGGGTGCGGATCGATTGGAATTTCCCGTTTATTAAGCCATATGCTGCGTATTTGAAATTGAAAATTCAGACAAAACTGGATACAAATGTTGCTTTTTTAAAATTGTTTCCCGGTATTAACAGACAAGTTGTTCAGTCGATTCTGGGTATTCAAGGGTTGAAAGGTGTTGTGATGGAAACGTATGGAGCCGGTAATGCCACAACGGAACAATGGTTTCTTGACGCTATTACTGACACCATAGAACGTGGGATTATTATTTTTAACGTATCACAATGTGATGGTGGAAGAGTGGCTCAGGGGCAATATCAAACCAGTAAATATTTAAAACAGGTCGGTGTGATCAGCGGCTCTGATATTACAGCCGAAGCGGCTATAACCAAGATGATGTATGTTTTTGGTAAAGAAACGGATCAGAGTAAATGCAGAGAAATGCTTGGCAAACCGGTTTGTGGAGAAATGACTCTATAAAATCAGAAGTTTTGTGAATTTAGAGGGGGTGTCTCAGAAATACTAAATCTGTGGTGTTTTGTCACATTAAACCTATCAAAATGACTTTTGGAGTGAGCAAAGAGCCCTTCGACAGGCTCCGGGTGACAACAGAGCTATTTTGAGTGAGCCTCTCTAAGAAAAAGATAAACGCAATAACAAGGTTTAACTTAGCGTACTGACAAAATGAAACATAAAGCTATATCCATCCGCCCGTTTATTGGTGCAAAGGACTTTGAAGTATCACGTAGTTTTTACCGTGATTTGGGCTTTCAGGAAAAAATACTGAGCCACAATATGTCTTATTTCAGTACGGAAGGAATAGGATTTTATTTACAAGATGCTTACGTGCAGGATTGGATCGACAACTCGATGATTTTCATGGAAGTTGACGATGTGAGCCGCTATTGGAACGCGCTGGAAGCTTTGGATCTTACAAGCAAATATGACAATGTAAAGCTTGTTCCTATTCGGATTTATGATTGGGGCAGAGAGTGTTTTTTGCACGATCCGTCCGGTGTCCTATGGCATTTCGGAGAGTTTTTTAAGTAGCAATTTTACGGTTCGAGGTTAGGAATCAAGAAAGGTGCTTTGTGATCTTCTATAACAAACCATGAAAAACACCATAACGTAACAGGTCAGCGGTGTTCTGAGAATTGGTGCGGCGGATCATGTTTTTGCGGTGCGTATTTACAGTATGGAGGCTTATATGCAATTTATCAGCGATCTGCGTGCTGTTCAGGCCTGCACTGATATTTTTCAGGATTTCCACTTCGCGCCTGCTCAGCAATTTGTTATCATCAATCTCAGGGTAAAATTCGATGTAGCGGGCTGTGTTCCATTTTTTTGTATCCGTTTCGAATAATTCGATCTGCTGATAAATTTTTATTTCCTTCGGAATGTGTTTGATTCCCCAGCCAATACCTTGAAAACCGAGCGGAAACCCGTCTTCGGTGCGGTGCGTAATGCCATGTTGCTGGGTAATATACCGGATTTCGTCGTTTTGATCCACAATAGGATAACACTGGGTAATACGTATATTTTCGAGTTCAATGTCTTTGGAATCTTGTAAAAAACCAATTTGTACAGACATGATCTCACGCACAAACCGGTCCGGTATCCTGAATTTTGAACTTACAAACTCAATGCCACCTTCTCTGAGCGCTTCAATCGGATGACCAGTTATTTCCGATGCAGTCTTATTGATGAACGGATAACTTAACGTGGTGGCATCAATCACAAATGTCATTAAAGACCAGTTATCTGCAAAACCGGTTTTTTTGTTAAAATCATCCAGAAATTCTCCAAAATCGATTGGTGTTCCGCTCATTTTCGACGTTGAGCGCATGTATTCAACCAGGTTAGGTGCTTTGAATTTCATGTAAGTAATGAGTTGACTTAAATATATACTTAAAAACCGATATTCTGGATCCTCAATTCGTATGATTTTTAAATATACTTTGACGTTACACACTGAATATTAGTTTTTTAACCGGAAAAGAAATATTATTTCCAAACTACGCTGATTCTGATATTTTTTGTAAAATATCTGGCATAAAATAAATAACCGGACAGCTGACGTATGCTGTCCGGTTATCCGATTTGAAGTATAAGGTAAAATTGCCTTGCTACTTTCCGCGTTTTGCTGTCGCAGGGAAATTGTATAATGTGCCTTTCAGGTTATCGTTATCAATTTTGTCGAGGTCAATCGATAACTCGCCCGCCTGAGAGGAATCAAAGTAGATCGATAATTTATCACCAGCTTCAACAACCTTTGTGATAGGGCGCTTGTTTGAAGGATCTGCGGGGTTGGTAAGTTCGCCCGTAAGTTTGCCGTCTTTTCTAACGAGTTCAGTTAGAAATGTAACATCTCCGTTCGGTGTTCCTGTAACAGAAATCTCCCATTTTCCTGCAAAAACATCCGTGGAAGAAGTTGTTTGCGCGTTACTTTTAAAGGTAGTGCACAAAAATAAAAGAAGAAAAAGTACGCTTGTTGTTCTCATTGCGATTGTTGGTTAAGGTGAAATTTTTAATTGTTTAAATAAGATTTGAAAATTCTTCTGTATTAGCCGGGGACTGAAAATTTTCTTTTTATAAAAAAGCTCATATCCTGGAATTCATTTCAAATGTCGGGTGATACAGGTAAAAAATTAAACCGTTTTCAATTGAAACGGACAAATCTGCACCTGAAACTCCATAGCATCGATCTCCGCATAACAGTAATGTTGAGGGTTAACGTACGTTGGAATACAAGACTTTTTATCTATACATGGATAAACTAAAATGATAAATAATGTGATTATTCCGCTGAGGTGAAATTTCAACCGTAATTTTGTCCGTCTCACACACGAAAGAGTAAGATTAGCTGTCAGACCTATTGAATTTTGGTTTATAAAACATGCACTTGATGTGCCAATTTAAGCCAAATGAAAAAGTACTTCTTTATAGTATCACTTATTGCTTTATCTGTTTCGGCGCAGGCGCAGGAGCGGTTGACTTTAAAGCAATGTATCGACTACGGCCTTAAACATCACCGTAGTACAGTCGTATATCGCAACGATCAGGAAGCTGCCCAATATAAGGCCAAGGAGGCATTGGCTGGATATCTGCCCAATGTGAATGTCAATACCACCATCGACGATAACCTGAAAGTTCAGCAATCTGTAATTCCGGCGGGAATTTTCGGGCCAACCGATACGAAAGTGGCATTTACCAAAAAATTCAACAGCAATATAAGTGCTCAGATGGATCAGACTATTTTTGATCAATCCCTGATCACCGGACTGAAAGCAAATAAGGTCGCTTTCAGGCAGGCACAGCTGAACAGTGAGCAAAATGACGAGACGATCATCTATAATATCAGCAATGCGTATTATCAGATTTTTGTCTACCGCCAGCAGCTGGCTTTACTTCAAACGAATCTGGATACGTATCAGCAGCAACTGACTATTTCCAAACTGCAACTTGAAAAGGGAGTGGCGATGGAATCGGATGTCAACAAGATTCAGGTAAATTACAACAATACGACGTCGCAGGTTTTGGTTGCGGAAAGTAATTTACAACTCTCCCAAAACCAGCTTAAAAACGCGATGGGTTACCTGCTGAGTGATTCGCTCCCGATACAGGATTATGCGCTTGATGAACCTGCCCTTGATCAGGCACAGGTTTCTTTTAAAGATTTTGCTTCATTTAATGTTTCCAACCGGATTGAGTTTAAGCTGGCGGAAGTTAATATTTCATTGCTGGAAATAGATCAGAGACGGATCCGTGCTACGGCAGTACCCAAGTTGACGGGTTATGCCCGCTATGGCGGTGTCGGTTTTGGTGACAAGCTTGGTCAGTCGGTTTCATCGATCAGTGATTTTGGTGCGATTGGTATCAAACTTTCGATCCCGGTATTTGACGGTTTTAAACGCAACTCGCAGTATAATCAGGCCCGGATCAAACAGATAAACGCGCGTGAGAATTTAAAGATTGACCAGGAAACTTTTCATCTGGAATACGATAATGCACGGACGCAGCTGATCAAGGCACAAAGCAGCCTGGATAATGATAAACGAAATATCGGCCTGGCTGAATCCGTTTTTAAAAGTACGGATCTCCAATATCAGAAAGGTGTGACCGATCTTACCGACTGGCTCAATTCGCAATATTCACTCAAAGAGGCGCAGAGCAACTATCTGAATTCTCTCTATAATTTCCTAATAGCCAAAATCGATCTTGAAAAGGCGAACGGCACGTTAAAAGGTTTTTACAACTCGCTTTAATATTTATCATGAAACGGAAATACATCATCTCATTAGGTCTTCTGGCCGTGATCGTACTGATCGCCTTTAAGCTTACTGCCAATAAAAAGCAAATTGACGAAAATAATAAGCCCGAGAAAAAAGTTGCTGTAAAAATACCTGTCAAATATGCGACGGTAAAGGAGCAGCAGATGGAAGTGAGCATCGTAAAAACGGGTAATCTGGCTCCTTTCAAAGAATCAAAAGTAATAACTACGAGCAGTGGTATCCTGCAAAAGGTACGGTTTGAGCTGGGAGATCAGGTGCATCAGGGGCAGGTGCTGGCTATAATGGATAACAGAACGGCTCAGCTGGATCTTCAAAAAGCTGAAAGTAATTTATCAAAACTGAAAGCTGATGTGCAGACTTATACCGAACTTCTGGAAGGCAAAGCGACGACCCGGGAAAAAGTAAATGAGCTGCGCCAGAGTTATTCGGATGCGCAGGTTCAGGTAGATCAGATCAAAAAACAAATGTCGGATGCTTCGGTGAAAGCGCCGACAAGCGGTACGATTTCGGCGAAAAATATGGAAGAAGGTGTTTTCGCCAACGCCGGTTCTGAAATAGCGACGATCATCAATCTTTCCCGTACGAAGGTGCAGGTGAATTTGACGGAAGGAGAAGTTTATAAAATTAAGCAGGGACAATCAGTTAAAATTACGACGGACGTATATGCCAATGCGGTTTTTCCTGGCAAGGTATCTTTTATCAGTCCTCAGGCGGATGCCACGCATAATTATATGGTCGAGATCATGATCGATAATATCCAAAAATCGCCGCTTCGGTCCGGTACTTTTGTTTACGCTGATTTCTCGCAAAAATCAAAACAGCAGATTTTGGTAATCCCCCGTGAAGCACTGACGGAAAGTGTAAAAAATGCCTCGGTTTATGTTATCGGGCAAGACAATCGCGTAGTGTTAACACCGGTACAAACGGGCATTGAAACCGGAGGGTTGATTGAAATAACGACAGGCCTGAAATCGGGCGACCGCGTGGTAACGTCCGGACAAATCAACCTGAAAAACGGAACCGAAGTTAGTTTATCCAATTAATAAAAGTGACATGTCAATATCAGAAATAGCCGTCAAACGGCCACTATTAATCGTCGTCATATTTACTGTACTCATTCTGTTCGGGATACAAAGTTACTTTTCGCTCAACTACAATTTGTTGCCTAAAATTCAGGTGAATGTGGTGAGCGTCAGTACGATTTACCCGGGAGCGTCCGCAGCGGAGGTAGAAAGTTCGGTAACCAAAAAACTGGAAGACGCTTTCGCGTCCATTGAAGGGCTCGACCAGATTAGTTCAACCTCTCAGGAGGGCGTGTCGCAGATTTCGGTAACGCTGAAAAGTGATGCAGACGTGGATAAAGCAGAGCGTGATATTCAGCGTAAGGCGGATCAGGCACAGAATGATTTGCCGGACAATATCGACAAACCTGTTGTAAACAAGATCAGCCTGGAAGAGACGCCGGTGGTAAAAGCCGGGGTGACATCAAAGCTTGCGCCAAAAGAACTGTATGACGTGATCGACATTCAGGTTCGTCCGTTATTGCAGAATATCCAGGGAGTAGGGCAGGTGAATATCATTGGCGGAGATGAACGACAAATCCAGGTCAATATTGACCAGGCGCGTCTTAAAGCATATAATTTGAGTATTGATCAGGTCACGATTGCGGTTGCGAAGGCAAACCAGTCTTTTCCCGCAGGGCAGATAGAAACGAAAAATCAGCAGTTTTCCATCCGTTATGATGCCAATGTAAACTCGATCGACCAGATTAGAAAACTGATTGTCTCCAAGGATCTGAACGGTGGAAAAATCTATCTTGAAAATGTGGCCGAAGTCGTAGATGCGACGTCCAAAACGACGGCAATAAATCACATTAACGGCGTTCCTTCCATCGGGATTCAGCTGGTAAAACAAACGGATGCCAATGCCGTGGATGTGAGCAGGCTGGTAAGAGAAAAATTCACGGAACTGGAAAAGCAGTTTAAATCGCAGGGTATTAAGTTTGAAGTTTCCAGCGATCAAAGTACTTACACGCTTTCATCGGCACATGCGGTAATGGAAGATCTTGTGCTGGCTATTGTCATTGTCGGACTTGTAATGCTGGCATTTTTACACAGTGTTAGAAGTTCGCTTTTTGTGCTTGTGGCACTGCCGTGCTCGATTATTCCTACGTTTATTGCCATGCACTTTCTTGGTTTTTCGCTGAATATGATGTCTTTAATGGCACTATCCCTCGTGGTCGGAATCCTTGTGGACGACTCGATTGTGGTTCTTGAAAATATCTACCGCCACCTTGAAATGGGATCGGACCGCGTTAAAGCTGCCCTGGATGGGAGGAGTGAAATCGGGTTTACAGCGCTTGCTATTACATTGGTAGACGTCGTAGTGTTTCTTCCGCTTGCATTATCCGGCGGTATCATTGGGTCTATTCTTCGCGAGTTTTCTCTGGTTGTTGTTATTTCCACTTTGATGAGTCTTTTTGTTTGTTTCACCATCACACCGCTTCTGGCGAGCCGTTTTGGCAAGATTGAGGAACTGAATTCCAAAACCTGGTGGGGGAAAATCAATCTTGGTTTTGAGCGGTTTATCGACCAGTTAAAAGCAGATTACGCCTACCTACTGGAAATTGCGCTGCGCAAAAAACGCTATGTGCTTTCGGGTGTTTTTGTATTGATTATTGCCTCTTTAATGCTCGTAGGCAAGGGTTTTATTGGTGCAACTTTTATTCCGGCGGCAGACCAGGGAGAACTGATCATGAAAATAGAACTGGATCCTTCGGCGAGTATTTACCAGACCAATATGGTTACGCAGCAGGTTGAAAAAATGATTATGAAAAAACCGGAAGTAATCAATGTTTTTTCAAGTATAGGATTTGTTTCTGGAAGTGTTGCCGGTGCTGCAAACAACGGAAATCTGGCGGAACTGACTGTGAGTCTGATTGATAAAAAAGAGAGGGATTTTACACCGGGTGAATTTGGCCTGAAAATGCAGCGGGAAATCAGTGCTGTGATACCGGGTATCAAGGTTTCCTCTGCGGCAACGAGTATTTCTGGCCAGAGCGCGGCACCTATTCAGGTAGCCATCAAAGGGATTAATCTGGATGAAGTTCGTGCGGTGGCTAATCAGTTGAAAGATACGATCATCAGCATTCCGGGAACTCAGTTTGTGGAACTGTCCGTGAAAGATCAAAAGCAGGAAGTGGATGTAAAACTCAACCGGGAAAAAATGACGCTTTTAGGCCTTGATGCGAGTCAGGTTGGGAAGGCACTTCAAAATGCGTTTAGCGGAGATGATAAAAGTAAATTCAAACAATCCGGCAATGAGTATGATATCAAAATCGGGCTCGACCAATACAACCGCTCGCAGATCAGCAATGTAAAGAATCTGTCGTTTACAAACAGTGACGGTCAAAGTTTTTTGCTGAGCCAGTTTGCGGAAGTCGGTGACGCACTGGGAGAAAGTGTATTGCAGCGAAACAATCGTTTGAACGCGATAATGATAAATGCCAATGTGCTGGGCCGGCCAGTCGGTTCAGTCTCTGATGAGATAGCGCTGAAAGCTGCTAAAATAAAGTTGCCTGACGGTGTTTCCATTGAATATCTGGGCGATACAAAAAATCAGGGAGACGCTTTTGGCAGTTTGGGACTGGCTTTGATAACTGCCATTCTGCTGGTATATCTGATTATGGTAGCGCTTTATGAAAGTCTTATTTATCCGTTTGTAGTTCTTTTTTCAATTCCCGTTGCGCTGATCGGAGCGTTTTTAGCACTGGCTTTAACCATGGAAACCCTGAATATTTTCTCGATTATCGGGGTGATTATGCTGCTTGGTCTGGTATCGAAAAATGCGATCTTGATTGTCGATTTTACAAATGAATTAAAAACCAAAGGTTATGCTGCGCACGATGCGCTTATTGAAGCCGGTAAAGAAAGACTTCGGCCCATCCTGATGACGACTCTTGCGATGATCCTCGGAATGCTGCCGATTGCACTTGCCAGCGGACCGGGTTCGGAAGTGAAAAATGGAATGGCCTGGGTGATCATCGGTGGCCTGACAAGCTCGATGATATTTACACTTTTTATAGTTCCGTCTGTCTATCTGATCATTGAAAACCTGATCATTCGGTTTGGCAAGAAACCACAGCCGGAGGCTCCAAAGGAGCGCGCAAAAATATATTAAAAAAAGATTCGATAGATAAGCCGGATTTAGCAGCATATTCGCTCTCTAAGAGCACTCTGTTTATAGAAATCTATATTATTCCAAACGACGAATCCAGACTTCTTTGGAGTCGCCTCTAAAAATAAATTTGGATTTACGAAAGGGGGCTCTGAAGGAGCCAGAGCCTATGATGTAGCTTTTGGGCTATAAACAGGATGCTCCAAAGGAGCTGTTTCCAGTTTTCAAGCCGGTCTTGCATGGCATTATCGTCAGATGTAAAAGAGAAGGCGTTTTATCAAAATCATACGCCGGATAACCAGCTAAGAAATTGAGGCGTCTTCTCTTTGCTAACCGTGATGATATCGTTAAATGGGACAGAGACTGCGACGGACAATTTTCGTGACAAATAACTTGATGCATTCACCACACTTTTACGGTTTAAAAGACATTGTCTGTTTGCACGGAAAAAACCGTTTCCCGTTATTTTTTCCAGATCGTCCAGGTTGCTCTTGGGATAGTATACTTTATTATCGAAAGTCAGAAGGTGCGTGATTTCATTTTCAACATAAAACAAAGCGATCTCGTCCACTTTAACAGGCAATATCATGTCTTTATAATATACCAGAATTGCTGATTGCCTTGGCTGAAATTGTGAAGTAAACTCTTCAATAAAGGATTGCAGAGAGTCGTTTCTTTTGTCGGGCTGCACGTTTCTGAGACGATGGAATTTGGAAAGTGCCGCCTGTACTGTTGCCAGAGAAAACGGTTTTAACAAATATTCTATTCCATTCGCTTTGAAGGCATTTAAGGCGTATTCATCAAAAGCAGTGCAAAAAATGACGGGTGTTTCTAATGTAATTGCTGAAAAAATGTCAAAACTTAAACCATCTCCAAGCTGAATGTCACTGAATATCAGGTCAGGGATCGTATGGTTTTTAAAGTAGCTTATGGCTTCATCTACCGAATGCAGCAAGGCAACGATTTCACCGGTAGGCTCGGCCTGAACAATGGTATCGGCCAGGTCATTGGCCGTCAGTTTTTCATCTTCAATAATTACAATTTTCATCTGTGTAGAGTTTAATGCTTACAGAAAAACGATCTGCGTTTTGATCAATCAAGATCGGGTGACCCGATAATAGCTGATAGCGTTCACTAAGGTTTGCCAGGCCTGAGCCGGTTGACACTTCTTTATTTTTCTTTGCCTGTAAATTATTTCTGACCGTGATATGTCCATCATTTTCAAACACTTCGAGCTTTAACGGATTTGCGTCGGTCAGGGCGTTATGTTTAATGGCATTTTCAAGCAAAACCTGAATTGAAAAAAATGGGAGAAAGCCTCTGCGGTCTTCGGGAATATCAACGATGTACTCGATGGCCGTATCAAATCTGATTTTTTGCATTTCCATATAATCGCGGCATAATGCCAGTTCCACATCCAGTCGCGAGATTTTGGCAGTGTGGTTAGAAATGGAGGCTCTTAAAAAATTGGCCAGTGTTGTGATATAAAATTCTCCCTTCGCCGGCTCTTTTTTATACAAGGATTTGAGTGTGGTCAGTGAATTGAAAAGGAAGTGAGGGTGTATTTGTTGTCTGAGTAAAAGGTTGGACGCTTCTGCTATGGCGGCTTTCAACTGCATATTTTCCAGCTCCGAATGTGCCTTGCTATGCTGTAATAATACCTGGTTCTGAAAAACGATCGTCAATGTATTAAAAACGACAAATGCGATAAAATGAATTATTATTCTGTTCTGGTCAAATAACTCGTTCTGTTTCCCTTGCAAATAGGAAAACGCCAAAGTCAGGCATGAAAACACGAAAAGACTCAGGAGTGTACTGACCAGATATTGCAAAAGATCGGTTCTTTGCGGGTGGGCTTTGATATAGTTTTTCCGGAAGAGGTATATGGTGAAAATATTAATCATGCCGAGGATGTATATCACGATGGCTCCCCGCAGGAAAATAAAAAAAATTTCAGTGTTATCCGTACTTCCGCTGATCAGTAAAATCACAGAAACAAACATATTGATACATATAGTCATCAATATGTTCAGCCGGTGAAGGTTTTGAAAGGGTAGCGTCGCGTTCATAACGAAAAGTAGTAAAACATGTGGATATTACTGTTGCGTTTTGATCTTAAACGGACAAATTAAACGGTGAAAGTTAATCACGTATAGAAATGGTTAAAGTGATATCTTGCCAAAACTGCAATCAGGCTGGCTTTTTACATCCATGAACTTCCCCGTTTAACCAAAAATATTCGCAAATTGCATTCCGTATCAATAAGAAACCTTTTGCTATGATTAAGTCTTTTGTACTGCTAATACACCTCGTTTGTTTTTCAGCTGCTGTATTTTCACAAAGTAAAAAATCACTGGATTTTCCGGATGGAACGAAAATACCAGCATGGTTTTCCGATAGTTCAAAGATTAGTCTGAAGCAGCTGGGCAAACAGTTTGTAATTACAAGACATGGTGCATCGGCCGACAGTACGGTTGTGCAGACGGCCGTTATTCAAAAGATCATTGACCTGGCTCATAAGCAGGGTGGTGGGGTTATTGTGATCCCGAAAGGTACTTTTTTGAGCGGTGCGCTCTTTTTTAAGCCCAAAACGCATTTATATGTTTCGGAAGGTGCGGTGTTGAAAGGTTCTGACAAGATCGCGGATTACCCGATTATGCCGTCGAGAATGGAAGGGCAAACACTTGATTATTTTCCTGCTCTGGTAAATGCCTACGGCGTAAATGGCTTTACAATTTCGGGAAAAGGCACCATTGATGGTAATGGATTGAACTATTGGAAAGCATTTTGGCAAAGAAGGAAAGAAAATCCAAACTGTACCAATTTGGAGGTGTCGCGTCCGAGGCTGGTTTTTATCTGGAAAAGCAATGATGTGCAGGTTCAGGATGTACGGCTTCAAAATTCCGGTTTTTGGACAAGTCATTATTATCAGTGCAGCAATATTAAAATTCTGAATGTGCGCATTACCGCTCCGCATGAGCCGATCAAAGCGCCAAGTACGGATGCAATTGATCTCGATGTCTGCGATAATGTGCTGATCAAAGGTTGTTACCTGGCTGTGAATGATGATGCTATCGCGTTAAAGGGTGGAAAAGGACCGTATGCAGATAAAGATTCGGGCAATGGAAGTAACACCAATATCATCATTGAAGACAGCGAGTTTGGGTTTTGTCATGCGGCGCTGACGCTGGGAAGCGAGGCGATACACAACAAAAATATCATCATGCGCAATTGCCATATCACCAATGCAATGCGGGTGCTCTGGCTGAAAATGCGCCCGGATACGCCCCAGAAGTATGAGTTTGTAAGTGTTGAAAATATTGACGGATATGCTTACAGCCTGATTTATGTAAAACCTTGGAAACAGTTTTTTGATTTAAAAGGCAGAAAAGATGTTCCGCTATCGTATTGTGATCATATCAGTCTTAAAAATATCAATCTTAAATGCGATGTATTTTTTGACGTCATGCCGGGAGAATACGATAAGTTGTCGAAGTTCAGTTTTGAAAACCTGAATATTACCGCAAAAAATGAGGCTTATGACAAAACCGTTGTACAGGATTTTAAGCTGACTCAAGTGAAGGTGAACGGGAAGATGATTGATTGATCATAACATAGTGAAAGCCATAAAACTGAAAAATCCGAACCTGTTTTCATAAGGTTCGGATTTTATTTTTTGGTTATAAAAGAATTTTAATTCAATTCAGAAACCACAGTCAGGATACTTTTTTCCTTAACCGGCAGTTGCTTGTTAATAGTCAAACCCGTTACCGGTGCCAGGTCTTCCTTGTCTGAGGTTCTGAAAAACCTGGTTTTAGAGAAACGGTGCCCTTTCAAGGTAAGTGAAATTTCAGAAGGTTGATTATTTTCATTTACAATGACGGTGACAAGCTGATTATTTTCATTCAGGTAAGAAGAAACCAGCAATCCTGTCTGATCAGCACCGCTCTCGGCTTCTACACGTACGGCACCCGGACGAATAAACTGACTGAAATTCCCCAGTGCCCATAGCATTTTTGATGCGGTAAAACTGCCGTCTGTTTTATTTTTATCGACGTAAATTAATCCATCCTTGTAATCATAAGGGGAAATGGCAATCCACCAATGCCAGCCCGATGCATTGGCGTTGACAAGGTCATTGTGTATCAGTTTTCCAACGTACAATGCAGGATCGATACCCAAATTCCGTCCCTCACCTTTGATTTCTCCATCATTGTCACCCAAAATGCAGTATTCCGACATCCAGTATTTCAGGTCAGGGGATGATTTTAAAGCGACCGCCAGCTGTTGTCTTTTCTTCACCGCTTCTTTGTATGGTGAAGTTGTAAAATAACTGTGACCGGAAATCGCCTTGTAAAGATTGGGCAGTTGTCCAATATAGTCAGGAGAATTTTTGTTAAAAAAGGCCGTGATCTGATCGCCTCTGCCGGTTTTGTTGAAAGCAGAATACAGGTAATCAATCTGGCCAGCTTCTGCGACGTTAATCTGGGTAGTCAGATTGTTCTTTAATAACGCACCGCTCAGATATCTGGTAACGCTGGCGATTTCATTGTTGTAAAACGGGGTTCCTTCCTGTCCGCCATCACTCCAATCCCATTGCGGCTCGTTCATCGGACTTATGTAGTCAAATAAAATACCCGTTTTGTTTTTTACCCCGACAATCACATCAGATATATAATTGGCATATGCCTGAAAGTTTGATGTAGTCAGGTTGGTTTTACCATTATTTGCAAAACCCTTTTTGTTGGTCGTCAGCTGTACCGGAGGGCTATTGGGGAATGCGAGGAATTCGTTGACGCCACGCTGTTTTGCTGCGGTCAGAAACCATAACTGCCCGGCCTGTTTTTCCCAGTTGTAGGAGCCGTCATCACTGAGAAATCCTTCTGCTCTTCGCCACGCATCTTTAATACCGCTGGCATCGCCCTGTTCTGCAGTACCGGCACCGATATTGAACCGCCAGAGTGACAAACCAATTCCTTTCGGCTGTCCGCTTGCAAGCGTATCACGGCTGAAAAGGAGGTCGGCCATCACGTTTCTTTTAGCATCCGGCCATTTGCCAATGAACTGGCATGACCACGCATCCGAGGCTCCAAAATGGTCGATGGTCTGAAAGGTTTTGGCAGGATCAATCGTTACCGTAAATGGTTTTTGGGTGTTAGTCTGCTTTTCCTGCGCAAGTGTTGCTTTACAGCCAAAAGCCAAAAATAAAATTTGTACGCTTAAAAGTGAGCGGGCGTAAAGGTTTTGATTGATTTTCATGAATTGGTTTTAAGGGTGAGGTAATGAATAAAATGACAAAGGACAGACTTAACATCTGTCCTTTGTTTTACTGTCGGCTCAATATCCCGGATTTTGTTCCAGTTTGTTATTCGATGCCTGAATTTCAGCGCGTGGAATAGGTAACCAGTATTGTTTATCGGTGAAATTCCGACCGGTCAAAGCTTCTTTTTTAGTGTAAGTATAAGCAGTGCCGTTTCTACCGATTTCAATACCGTAAGCCGGCTTATTTTCGGTTACTCCTGCAATTTTCCATCTTCTTACATCATAGTACCGATGCTCTTCAAAAGCAAGCTCAATGCGGCGCTCATTTCTGATCTTTTCACGCATTTGAGCCTGAGTTAGTCCAGCCGGAAGTACCGGCATCGCAACTCCCGTACGCTGGCGAACCGCATTGATCGCTGTGTAAACGGAAGCGTCAGGTCCTGCTGCTTCATTTTGAGCTTCTGCATAGTTCAAAAGAATTTCGGCATACCGGAAATAGATCCAGGTTTGTGTGCCGGCAATATCCCACGGGTTGTCAATCGGCAGCGCATCATTCATGAATTTTTTCAGGTAATAGCCGGTTTTTGAAGTATTCCAGTTCGAAGGTCCGTCTTTGCTATCTTTTCCACCCGGCGTATAAGTCTGGATTGTGCTGTTACGGTATGGCGCATCGTTGTATAAAATAGTCGCATAAAACCTCGGATCTCTGTTTTTGTAAGGATCGGCCGGGTTGTAGCTGCTGCCGGCATCTGTGATTTTGGAGCCATCGAGCATTTCATAGTCATCAACCAGGTTCTGAACCGGTACATTACCGCCCCATGCATTATAGCTGTTGGGACCATTGGCAATTTCCAGACAAACGTGTCTTGCTCCCTGCGCATACAAACGGCCAAAAATAATTTCCGGGTTATCAGTTGTTGTTGTAAACAGGTTGCGATAACCGCCTGTATAAAGGCTGTATTTGTTAAGATCCATAACCGCTTTTGCCGCCTGGGCAGCCTGCTGCCACGTACCCGCATTGTATAATGGACTTGCTGCATAAAGAAGAAGCCGGGCTTTTAAAGCCAGGGCTGCTCCTTTTGTAGCGCGACCCAATTTCCAGTTGCTGTCATTGCTTTCCGGAAGAAGTGCGGCAGCCTCGTTCAACTGCGCCACAGCATAATCAATTCCTGCTTTGATGTCAGCACGGTCAAAAAGCTCCTGGCTTGTAAGATCGTCACTGATCTGATATACCTTATCACCCGGCAGAACCACTTTACCATAGTTGCGGATCAGATCATGGTAACGGAAAGCCCTGATAAATTGCATCTCACCTTTAAGCTTGCTTCGCTTGTCAGCGCTCATCGGTACCTTGTCCAGGTTGGTAAGTGCGTAGTTGATTTCGCGGATACTTCTGTAACTTCTTCCCCAGAGCGTTCCGGCAATCCCCGTATTTTCAGGTGCGATCTGTCCCCGCTGAATAAGCCAGGTATTATCATCATTATTGTAAATGGATTCATCTGTCAGAGAAGACCACATCGCATACTCAAATCCACGTCCAAAGCCTGGCGGAGTTCCTTCGGCTTCTTTGTCGGTCAGACGTGTGCCCATATACCGGTTGATCACATAAGCTTCAAAAAGCACGGAATCAGATAAGATGGATGCGTCCGACACACGGTCCGTCGGGACTACGTCAAGAAAGTTCTCCTGGCATCCTGCGCTCATCAGCAGCACACCGAGTGCAACTGTTTTGGTTATATTTTTTATTGACTTCATAATCGTTCGGTTCTTTATTAAAACTTAATGTTTACGCCCAGGTTAAGTATTCTTTGCTGCGGGTAAAACTGTCCGCTGTTGCTGTTACCCTCAGGGTCATAGTCTTTTACACCGGTTATCGTAAACAGGTTAAAGGCACTGGCATAAATTCGGAGCGACGCGATCTTGATTTTTGATAATGCCGTTTTTGGCAGCGTGTATCCTACTTCTATGTTTTTCAAACGGACAAACGAGGCATTATTTAGCCAGAAATCATTTTTATACAAACCTCCGTTAATAGAAGAAGAGGCACGTGTATCCGCTCTTGGGAAAGTTCCTTCGGGATTTGAAGGACTGTAACGGTTATCCGCCCAGCTGCTGTAAAAGTTACCAACCTGGCCTGATTCCGGAAGTACATATTGGCTAACCATACCCTGGCCTGAGAAAACGATAGATGCATCAAAAGCTTTGTAACCTCCGTTAAATACAAGTCCGTAGGTTAAAAGAGGAACATTGCCATAGTCCGATCTGATCTGGTCGTCGGCAGTGATCTTGCCGTCTTTGTTGTAATCTTCCAGAATTAAATCTCCGAATTGTGCGCCCTGAAGGTGTGGGTAATTGTCAAGATCTGCCTGCGTGCGGAAGATACCAATGCTGCGGTAGTACAAGTCGCGGTATAGAGCTCCGCCAGTCTGGCGCTGATAATCCAGAACGCCTGGGGCTTCATCTATAAATACAATTTTGCTTTTGGCATACGTCACATTTCCTGAAATGCTGTATCTGAATTTACCGGAATGGTTATAACCAAGTGTTGCTTCAAAACCGCTGCTGTTTACTTTTCCAAGGTTTTCATCAGGTACAAGCGGAGTAGACTGGTCTGTTTTATGTGGATTTACAATACCGGATGTATTTGGTATTGAGGCGCTTCTTGCAGCCAGAATGTTGGATCTCTTCTGGTTGAAATAAATCACTTCCACATTAAATCTTTTCAGCACCACAGCATTCAGGCCGATATCCATTTTTTTGGAAGTTTCCCAGGTGATGTTCGGGTTTGCAAGCTTGGTCAGGTCAATACCGGATGTGATTACGTTAGCACCGGTAACATATTGGTTATTAAAGGAATAGTTGTTGTAGTACTGAAATTGTCCAACATTGTCATTTCCCAGAGAACCATAGGAAGCACGGATCTTAAGATCGTCTATAAAAGTTACACTGTTTTTAAACCAGTCTTCTTCCGAAATACGATAACCTGCCGATACGGACGGGAAGAACCCATACTGTTTGCCTTTCGGGAAAACAGAAGATCCGTCTAAACGTGCCTGAACTTCGGCAAGGTATTTTTCGCTGAAATTATAGGCAAGTCGCCCAATGTAGCTTTTACGTGTAAAGTTAAAACTGCTTCCTGAGTTGTTTTTATCCGTGGCCGCAGCACCACCCTGTGAAAGTTCCGGCGTGGACGTCGTAGGGTAGTTGATCCTGGAAGCTTCAAAAGTTGCTTCATTACGCTTGTTCTGCTCATAAGCGACAAACGTATTGATATTATGCTTTCCGATCTGGCGCTCGTAACTTAGCCGTATGTTCTGAGTAAGATTAGTGATATTAATCTGTTTCTGCGAAAGAGAAGCAAAACCGGCAGAGCCGCCTGTAACCACACTTCCGTAACTATCGTTTGCCTTGTTATAGCTGTACAACTTGTAAGGTGTACTGAAAGTTTTGGAGAAATTGAAAGATTTGTCAACCGAGTAAAATCCATCCACAGAAAGTCCCTGTATAGCCGGTATGTTGTAGCTGGCTCTTACGATACCGTTAAAAACGGAAGTCGGGTTACTTGTCGTTCCACCCATGTCGGTTCCTAAAACGACCGGATTGCTGTTTTCTACACCCGTTGAGTAAAATCCGTTTGGATATTTAGCTACCACAGTAGGGTAGGCGCGGTAAATGGAGCGGAAGGTATTTCCTGCCGAGGATACCGGGAATTGTCTGTTTTCCTGACGACCTGAAAGGGAAAGACTTACTTTGAAGTCTTTGGTTACGTTCGCATCCACGTTAGAGCGGAAATTGTACTGTTTGTATTTGGTTGCTCCGTTTTTGTACAAACCGTCCTGATAAATCGTACCAAGCGAAACATAGTATTTTACGTTGTCTGTTCCGCCGTTAATTCCCAGATTATGCTGGTTTTGCAGTGCGAAATTTTTCAGGGTCTCTTTCTGCCAATTGGTATTCGGATAATTGATCGGATCTGAACCATTTCTGAATTTTTCTATTTCTTCTGCCGAATAGAACTGGTTCATACCGCCTGCCGGATTGTTGTAATAATCAATCTCGTTAAGAATTGTGGCATAAGTTGGCGCATCTGCCAGTTTTGGAAGACGGGTAGGAGAAGAAAATCCCTGATTGAAACTGTAAGAAATGACCGGCTTTCCTGTGGTACCGCGTTTGGTTGTCACAAGAATAACCCCGTTGGCTGCGCGGCTACCGTACACAGCAGCGGAAGCATCCTTTAAAATCGAAACGCTCTCAATGTCGTTCGGGTCAAGGCGGTCTAGTCCACCTACCTGACCAGGGATTCCATCCACCACGATAAGCACATCGCTATTACCCGTCGAAGCAAATCCTCGGATGGTATAACTCGAACCGTCATAACCTGGCTCTCCTCCACGGTTGTTGGCTACGAAACCTGAAAAACGCCCGGCAAGGGAGTTTGAAAGATTGGGCTGCGGACTTTTCACAATATCTGAACCCTTAACTTCGGATACAGAACCTGTCAGCGTAGCCTTTTTCTGCGTGCCATAACCCACTACAACAATTTCATCCAGTGTTTTATCATTGACAAGCAGTTTTACGTCGATCTGACTTCTGTTAGCCACTGCAATTTCCTGGGCAATATAGCCGATATAGGTCACAACAAGTGTTGCTGAGGGATCTGAAATATTCAATGAATACTTACCGTCAACATCCGTGGTCGTACCCGTGGAGCTTCCTTTTACGATAACACTGGCACCGGGAAGCGTTTCACCGTCTTGTGCGGTAATGGTTCCTTTAACGGTAAAGGATTGCGCGAAGCCGGCGGTTGAAACCAACAGCGAAAATGCTGCGAAAAACAGGTATCTAAAAGTTTTTCTGCATGTAGCATGACCTGGCCGGTGCAATACAGATTGTTCATGAAAAATTTTGTTCATACAGCTTTGGTTAATAATTGATAATTGACTTGAGTCCCATCCGTTGCCAGGATCTTTTGCCACTTTCGTCCGAATCACAGCCGTTTGGCGGGTATTCTTGAAATAATGATAGCATGGTCCGGGTGCTGGAATTTTTATAAACTGATCAATCAAAAGTAGGATTATTTAAATGTCGTAAGCGGGGGACATTTTCATATTAAAAAGGGGGTATATCAATAAAAAGCGCCTGATTTTCATGAAATCAGACGCTTTTCGTTAGAATGATGCTATCAGACGGATCAATTATCCAATTTGTTTTGGAAAATACCCTTGTTGATCTGAAAGTTCTCGTGAAATGGTTTTCTGTATTTTTTTATATATTCGGAAGGTTTCACACCAAACAATTTCTGGAATTGTTCCCTGAAATATTTGATGTCATTAATACCGACCTGATACGCTACTTCCGAGATCGTGATGTCGGTTGTGATCAGGATCTGAGCTGCCCGCCTCAGACGAATAAAACGGATAAAGCTATTGGTTGACTGCCCGGATATTGACTTGATTCTGTTGTACAGCGTGGAGTGGCTCATGCCGATTTCTGCCGCCAGTATCTTGATTGTAAATCCGGGGTCGGTCAGGTGGCTTTCGACAATCCGGATACATTCTTTCAAAAAATCCTTGTACTCGGAGGAGATCTTAAAGTCGTTTGCCTGAAGTGTAATTTCGTTATAGAAATATCTCTGGAGGTCACTCCGGCTTTTCAGGATAGCACTGATGCGTGCCACAAGTAATTCCTTGTCAAAAGGTTTGCTGATGTAATCATCCGCACCGCCTTCGATACCCTGCAAGCGCGACTGCTGAGACGTGCTGGCAGTAAGTAACACCACCGGAATATGGCTTAGTGCAGGATCTGTTTTGATCTGCGCGCACATTTCGATACCTGTTATGCCACTCATCATGACATCACAAATTACAATATCAGGTAAATGTTTTTTTACCATTACAAGACCATCCTGCCCATTTTCTGCCTGCAAAAGTTTATAATCCGGTGCAAATATCTGACCGATGTATTGACGGATATCTGCGTCGTCATCCACAATCAGCATTGTATTAATATCAGAGCTAAGCTCGTCCACCACCATCTGATGTTTGGATTTTGCTGTGGCAGCCACAAGCATATCGCCACCCGAAAGTTCTTCAAGAAACACAGAACCACCTTGTGACTGTAAATCAGGGTTGGTATCTGCAATCAATTGCGGGTGTTTTTTCCAGAGTTTAACATGGAAAACAGTTCCTTCACCCTTCTCGGACTGATACCATATCTTCCCGAAATGACTTTCCACAAAAGTTTTGGTCAGATAAAGTCCGATCCCAAAACCACCCTTTGAAGCCTGGCGGTTGTCCTGGTGAAATACGGTGTAAACATGGTCCTTTTCCTCAGGAGATATTCCCTGACCCGTATCTTTTACCTGAATTTCAATATCAAGTTCATTATCAATTATTTCCAGACTAACCTTGCCCTGTGCTGGCGTATATTTAAGCGCATTGGAAACCAGGTTGAACAAAGCAATTTCTATTTTTTCGCGGTCGGCCGTGATTTCGATAAAATTATTTTCACAGATGAATTCATAAGAAATTTCCCTTTGTTCCGCCTGGTGAGTGAAACATTGAAAAACTTCAAACGCTAGTTCTGATAAATTATGGGTCGAAAGTTTAAGCTTATCCGCTTTCAAATCGGCTTTTCTGAAAAGAAGAAGCTGGTCCACAAGGCTTAGAAGTCTCTTTGCATTCCGGTAAACCGTATCCAGATTATGGTCCGAAGTATTGTTTCTGGTCTTTAAAAGCTCCTTTACCGGGTTGATGATCAGTGTAAGCGGCGTTCTGAACTCGTGGGAGATGTGGGTGAAGAATGAAAGTTTTTTCTCATTCAGTTCTTTTTCTTTCTGTGTTTCAAAATGTGCCAGCTGAATCTGATATTTAAGTCTTGCCTGGCGGATCTTATACCGCTGATATGAAAAAATCAATGCTCCGATGGCAGCAGCATACAAAAGGTAAGCCCACCAGGTCTGATACCACGCGGGTAATATCTGAATTTGGAGTTCAGCCTCATCATCAAACCATTTTCCATCCTGATTGGCCACTTTTACCTTGAAATGATAGTTTCCCGGAGGAAGATACCGATAGGTTACAGACTTTTCATTTTGTACATAATTCCAGTTCTTTTCCAGCCCTTCCAGCTTGTAGGCAAAGCTGCTTCTTTCCGGGAAAGCATAATTCAGGGCTGTGTATTGTAAAGAAAAAACAGATTGATCAGGCTGTAAGACAATTTTATTCTGATCGCCAATCTGCTGATCAAGAATCGTTTTCCCATCCTGTAGTGCACCGATTTCTACATTGCGTCCAAATAACTGCAAGCCGGTGATGATTACTTTTGGCTTATAATTGGAGCGGGTTATTTCTTTGGGATAAAACAGGTTCCAGCCTTCTGTACCGGCAAAACACATAAAGCCTTCTTTCTGGTTATAAAAAGCTGCGTTAGGATTGAATTGCCCGCCCTGAAGACCATTACTCTGATCGAAATTTTCTATTTTGTTGGTGGCCAGGTTGATGAGCGATAAACCTTTATTGGTACTAACCCATATTTTGCTTTCACTCTCAGCCTGTATGGCATTGATAACATCGTTGGACAACCCGTTTTTTGAGGTGATGTGCCTGCCTCTCTTTTTCTGGGTATCAAACACCAGCAGTCCGTTCGCTTCTGAACCGATCCACAGCCTGCTTTCCTTATCCATGTATAACGAAAATATAATGTGATTGGAAAGGTAAACCTTGCCTGCCGGATCATTAAAAAAAGTAGTGAATTTCTGTTTCTTAACGTCGAAATAATTAAGCCCGCCGCCATATGTGCCAAGCCATAAATTGCCATTTTTGTCCTCTGCAATCGCTCTTACGTCATTGGAATTGATAGAACTGTTGGAAGGGATATAGCGGGTGAATTTTCCTGTGTAGCGATTAAGAAGCGCTAAACCCCCGCCATTGGTTCCTATCCAGATATTTTTTTCAGAATCTTCATAAATTGCCCTGACATCATTTGAAGGAAGACTTTGCTCGTCTGACGGGTCATTTGCATATCTTTTAAAAGAATCAGTGCCCGGCTCGTACAGGAAAAGTCCTTTTGAATAAGATCCAAACCAGAGTCTGCCGCTTTTATCGCAAAAAGCCGAGATGATCGCACCGTCGGTAAGGCTCCCTGCGCGCCCGTCTACGGAATAATGCTTCATCACTTCACCCGACTTTTTGGTTTTATAAATACCGTCTCCGTCGGTGCCAAGCCATAAATTACCCTCCTGGTCCAGACAAATTCCATAGTAGCGCAGATAACTTTCTGCACGGTAATCTTTTATTTTTTTTGAAAAATTTCTGAACTTTTCTTTAATGCTGCTGATCAGATATACGCCTTCTCCATACGTGCCAAGCCAGATGTTGTCATCCTTATCGGTATATATGGACTGAACAGAGCGTTGCGTGATTCCTTCGTTTTGCTGGTCAGTGACTTTTTCAAAGGAGAGGTTTTCAGGTTTTTTGTTTTTTAATTGCTCCGTATCCAGGCTATACAGTCCGCCATCCTGCACCCCGATAAGCAGTTGCCCTTTTTTATTTTCACGAATCGAAAGATAGATATTGCTTTTTTGATACGTCGGAATCTGCAAGGTATAGAATTTCCCTTCATCCCTTTTGAACAGCACCAGACCTTTTGCCGAGGCGATCCAGATATTGGTCAGATGATCTTCGAAGATCATATTAATCCTCGCTTTTGGGAGAGAAGAAAGATCGAAATCTGTTTTCAATAATTTCCCTTTTTCATTGATCCTCAGGATTTCAAACCCCGAATCACGGGTGCCGAGCCACAACAGGCCCTTGGAGTCTTCAAGGGTATTCAAGATGGAATTTGTTCCAAGAGGCGGGAGCGTTTTTTTATTATAATAAGTGAACGAGGCACTTTTTTTATTGAAAAGAGCAAAACCGGAGCCGTTTAATGATAACCATAACGAACCGTTTCGTCCCTGGGAAATATCGCTCACATCCGTGACCAGGCTTCTGCGCTCCGGTTTGGGAACATATCGCTTGAAAACTTCTTTTGCCGGGATGTATTCATTGAGCCCGTTACGCGAGGAAGCCCAGATGGTACCCTCTTTGTCCCGGAAAACGGTTTTGACATAATTTCCTGATATACTTTGCGGATCCTCTGGATTATGCCTGAAAACTTTAAACGAAGTACCGTCAAACCGGTTCAGTCCGTCACCGGTACCAAACCACATAAGCCCTTTCTGATCCTGAACGATGCTGTTGACAATGCCGAAGGATAACCCCTCTTTAAGCGAATAGCGTAACACTCTGCCATTTTCGGAGGCTGATGCCGGGTAAAAAGTGATAGAAAGGAGTATGATTTTTGACAAAAAATATAAAACTCCTTTTTCTGCGCGCACAGATCTTTTCCTCATAAAGTGTAGTTTCAATGAAGCGGTAAATAACCATACGTTGTTTGCTGTTATTTAGCTTTTTATCAAGACAAATTTAGAGTTAATAATCCAAAAGCCATAGTCTGATTTTATGACAGCTGGTTGGAGATTTTAATCCGGAACAGGCTCAGTCTCTTCCAGTGGGTATTCAATGGATCACAGAATCATGTGAAATGAGATTCTAATATTGTTTGCAAAATACTTTTTGTATCAGTGATGCGTAGTGAAAGCAGGAGATTTTGAATCAAATTACTACCTGAAAATGCCACACCTGGCACTGGCATTCTGGCTGTGCCTATGGAAGAGGTCAATGTGCTGGAGTTTGCCGGGAAACTTTTAGATAAAGGCGGGAAAATACTTTCTCCTGAAAATTTCAGTTTCGACACTTTAAGATCTTCGGCTCATGCTTCGTTAAGTGAAAGACGGTTGGAAGGAATTCGTATACTTCCCAAATTGTTATAATTTGTTGGTGTAAATCTTCCGAGGCTTACTTAAAGTGGGGGTGGATCGTGCGGAATAAAATAGATGTGAGATATAATCACGTGTCAATCAGACTATTGTTATTATATTTATGAGAATGAACGGAAAAATGAATAGTCGGAAATACAGTATAATCCCAATTTATAATGGCATACCGAAAGTTTTAATACAGCAGTGGACATGTTTTCTAAAATAACCTTCATTTAGTTATTCGTTAAACATATTATTACCAAAATGCCTAGGAGTCGGTATTCTCTTTTTTATGATTGCGAACAATTTTTTACGCACAATCTGCGAGCTTTTCTGCTGGTATGGTGTGTGTTGGGGATACTTTTGTCAAATGGGCCGCTAAATGCAAAATCTTTCAATGACAATGATCCGGTCAGTATTAAAAATGTACTGAGATCTGGCCGCCCTGATACTAATCAGGTTAAAACTTTACTCAAATTAGGCGAGTACTATCTCCAGGCAACTCTCAATCCCAGGCTTTATCTGGATAGTGCGCTTATGGTTTCCGAAGATGCTAGGCAGTTAAGTTTCAGACTTGCTTTTGCGAGGGGAAGAGAGGATGCCATAATGCTGCGGGGAAAAGTTTACGTCAGACAGCATAAAACGGATATCGTACTGCGTATGATGAAAATGGTGAGCGATACCAGCCGGATTAAGTTATTGCTGGAATTGGGCAAGAATAAATTACGATCCACCTACACCCAGCAGGCTAACCGGGACAGTGCGGTACTGTTTTTTCGCCAGGCCGAAACCATCAGTGAAGAAATTGGGAATCAAAAATGGTTGGAAGAAAGTCGATCTCTGATCGGAGTGACGTATTTACTTGACCAGGATTGGGCAAAGGGCAAGGCCTATTTTATGAAGGTTATCGAGGCGCGAAAGCAACGAGACGACAAAGCGGGTGAGATCAGTGCGATATTGCGAATGGTAACTACAACATTCTGTGATGATTGCCGGGAAAATATTAGATTTCTAAAAAGAGCTCTGGATCTTTCCCGTCAGCTTGGCGACCAGTCTCAGGAGATGCTCATTCTTATGGAGATGGGCTATGAATATTTTCAATTAAACGGAGAAGATATCAGGGAAGTTGAAAACAAAGCAAACGAAGTGCTGGCCATTCAAAAGAAAATAGGATCGGGGCCTCTTAACAAGGCTTATCACACACTGGCCCAGCAAAGTGTCTATAAAATGCCGGGAGAATACGGGTATTTATCCAATGCCTATTATTTTATGTCGGATGTAAGTCAGGCCAAAGGGGATTTGAATCAAAAACTGTTTTACATTCTTCGGGTAGTTGAAAATGTTGAAAGCAACGGCCAGGTCGATGAGCTGGATTATGCTTATTACAAGCTGGGAAATGCTTATTATGAACTGGGACAGTTTGATAAAAGCATGGAGTATCACCGGAAGTCACAAAATCTCAGTGCTAAAAAAGGACAATTATTTATCCAGGTAGGACTGGCCAGCCGAATGGTGGTGACGATGCTCAATCAGGGCAAAGCAAAAGAGGCTTTACGTTTTTTGAACGAAATATCAGTTAAAAATTTGCCGTATACTTATGAAGATAAGATGCTGATCGCTCAGAGCTATGGGGCGTGCTACAATGCTTTGAATCAACAGAAGCTGGCTGAAAAGTATTTTCTGGAAAACGTGATGTGGAGTAAAAAAGCAACGATGTATTTTCAATATATGGCCTGGCGGCGAATAAGCCAGTTTTACGTAACAACCGGTCAATATAATAAAGCGGATCATTATTTGAAGCAGCTGCTGGCCGCCCCATCAACGAAAATAATTCCCAGCCATCGGATTGAGATCCATTTGATGCGTTTCAAAGTGGATTCGGCACGGGCCAATTATCCGGCAGCCATCAGACATTACCAGCAATATAAAACCTTGAATGACTCGATCTTTAACGAAAGAAAAAGCAAGCAGATCACACAGCTGAGTATTCAATATGAAACCGGGAAAAAAGATCAGGATCTGAAAATGAAACAGCAGGCCATTCAATTATTGACTGAGCAAAGTCAGCTCCAGAAAAATCAGTTGGAACAGGCCGCCACCATCCGGAATGGTGTGATAGCCGGTGCCACGCTGCTGATCCTGTTGCTTGGTTTGGGTTTGAGCAGCTATCGTCTGAAACAACGAAGCAACAGATTGCTGGAAGCGCAACAAATTGAGATCAATCGTAAAAATCATTCTCTGGAACTAATTGTAATGGAAAAGGACCATTTGCTGGTCGATAAGGAAGAATTGTTAATAGAGAAAGATCACCTGCTGGAAGAGCGGGAGTGGATGTTAATGGAAATGCATCACCGGGTAAAAAATAATTTGCAGATTATTTCCAGTCTGCTTCGCTCACAAGGTTCCTTTCTTAAAGATAAAGAAGCTTTGGCGGCCATTCAGGAAAGTCACAACCGGGTGCATGCCATGGCATTAATTCACCAGAAATTGTACCAGACAAAGCGCTTAGCCAGTATTCCGATGGTGAGTTATATTGAAGAGATCGTGGATTATTTAATCAATTCATTTAATCCGGCGGGGACGATACGTAAAAATATTTCCATTGCTCCGGTAGATCTGGATGTTTCGGTTGCAGTGCCCATCGGGCTTATTCTTAACGAGGTAGTCACCAATTCGTTGAAGTATGCATTTCCCGATGGCCGTGTTGGTACATTAACAATTGAATTAAACGAAGGAGAAAGTAATACCTACCGTCTTGTGATTGGTGATGACGGGATTGGATTTCCTGCCGATTTAGACCTTTTCGAAAGTGACACGCTGGGTATGAGTTTGATTCGCGGTTTGAGCAAACAAATTGATGGTTCACTAAACATCAACCAAAGCTGTGGTGTGCAGATTAACCTGACTTTTACCGAAGAAAGAAGTGCAAATTCACTGGCTGGCAGTCTTCGAAATGCGTGATAATCATTATGCAAAAACGGAGTATAGCCCTACATAAATTCGTTGTTTCCGGAAATCGCTGTTCCGACTGTAACGCGGATAATTTAGGATTTCATAGCCTCCGCAAGGCATTTAAATAAAAAATTGAATGACATTTAACTATTGTCATTCAATTAAGTATTACCGGTACATATACTCCTTAATCGGAAATAAGATTTTTACCAATACACCAGTCCGGATATTCTTGCGAGTTCAAGATTGGCCACGCAAAGCTGGTAACGGTATTGCAGTTCTGTAAGCTCAGCACGCTGTACATTGGTGCTCGCATTGGTGAGTTCAAGATTAGTCCCAGTACCGTTACGAAATCTGCTTTGTGCAAATTTCTGCGCTTCTTTGGCTTCATTAATCTGGGCTTGTGCATTGAGAAGACTGGAGCGGTTGCTGGCGATATCGGTTAGTGCCTGCTGAATATCCTTCCTGTAAGTATTGTTCAGCGTCTGTTCAGCCGTTCTTGTGCGGGCCAACTCGTTTTGTGATATGAGTTGCTGCTTTTTGATCCGTCCACCCTGATAAATTGGAATATTTAACGTAACTCCGGCCGTGTAGGCATATCGGAACTGGTTGATATCGGGCGTATATCCATTGGCATAACCTGTTCCGGCATTAAGTACCAGAGACGGTTTTCCGGAAATCAGCGCCCGTTTAAGATCGGCTTCGGCCGAAGCGATCTTATCCGATAAAAGTCTGTATTCAGGATTGTTACTTTTTGCCAAACCGATGATTTCGTCCACATTTCCGGCGATAAGTTCTGTGGGGAAAATAAAATCGGCCGGATCCTGGCTGACCGATACGCCGGTTGAATATTCCATCAGGTTGTATTGTCGGTTCAGGGAATTCTGTAAATCAATTTTCCGATTGTTTTCCTGATCAATATTGGATTGAATGGACAGCACATCGTATTTCAGCGCATCTCCATTTTTAAACTTAACTTCTGTATCACGTTTATTGGCTGCCAGAAAATTGATAACGCTATCCTGAATAGCGATGGCACTTTTCAGATAAGCGATCTGATAATAAATACTCGCCACCTGAAACGCCATCTGGTTTTTGTTAAAATCCAGATTGTCTTTCGCCAGCTGAAGTCCTGTTCTGGCACGGTCAACACCTGCTTTTACCAAACCAAAATCCCATAAGGTATAACTGCCATTGACCATGGTTTTATAATTATGGTTTGGCATGATCTGAAAAGCGAGCTGCTGGTCACCCGCAGGAATGGAAATTTTGGATACGGGATGATTGTACTGATACGAACCCGTTGCCGCAACAGAAGGCAGGCCGGCTGCTTTGGCAAGATCAACACGCTGCTGTTCAATTTCAATAGATTGTCCAAGCTCTTTAAAAGCTGGAAAATAACTGAAAGACTGATTAATGAGTTTTTTCAAATCTCCTGTCTTTTGCTGCGCGAAGGCTCCGGGAGAAATAGAAAAAAGAATGAGAATTGTCAATAGACGTTTCATAGGATAATTAAATTTTGATTAATGAGCCGCTGCGGCAACTTGTTTTCTGGTTTCGGCATCCATTGTATCGTTTTTCAGCATGAGCATAAATGGAATCGTGCATAGAAAAAAGACAGATATTAACTGAAACCCGTCAAGGTAGGCCTGCATTTGCGCCTGGGAGGTAACTGCGTAGTCCAGAGAACTTATGGCGGCCTGTTTTGCCGAGATCGGATTAATTCCTTTGCCCATCATACCTTGTGCAATGCCCGTAAGCCGTTCTGTCATAAGTGGATTGTTACCTTGCAGATTAGAGATCAGATCCGAACGGTGTGTGGCAAAACGGTTGGTTGCATACGTATTCATGATGGCGATACCAAAAGCTCCACCGAGCGAGCGGAACATGTTATTCAGGGAAATTCCATAAGGCATGTCAACGGGTTTGAGACCAACGACGGCCTGGCTGATCAGCGGCACCGTCAGACATCCCGTTCCTACGCCTCGTAAAATCTGTGTTAAGGTAAACCACCATTTTCCAGCATCGGCAGTAGCCAGGGAAGAAGTGTAGCCGTGCAGTATGAAAAGCGTAAAACCCAGCAAGACAAAATAGATAGGTTTGATTCCCTTGCTTAATCCGCCGCCAATAAACGGCATGGCAAAAATGGTCACCAAAGCACCGGGTATCATCGATAATCCTGCTTCGGTTGGTGTGTAGCCCATAACCCGCTGCACCATGACCGGAAATAAATAAACGGACCCAAATAACCCGAATCCGCAGACAAATGTCAATACATTGCTGCCGATGAGGTTTCTGCTTTTCATAACCCTCAGATTGATCGCCGGATTTTTGGTATGCAGTTCCCAGCAGATGAAAGTACCCAGGCCTATGATGGCGGCTGCGCTCAGGTAGCGGATCGTTTCATCCTGAAACCAGTCTTCGGATTGTCCTTTTTCAAGTACGTATTGCAAAGCGCCAACGCCGATGGTGAGAGACAAAATTCCGATGTAATCGATAGGGATCGCCTTTCTGTTTATGTTATGTTCATCCGGTTTCTTTTCAACAAATTTCCAGGTTAACAGGGCGGCCACAATTCCGATGGGTATATTGATATCAAAAATTAAAGCCCACTCATAATTGTCTACAATATATCCGCCCAGAATAGGCCCGATGGTGGGCCCGATAACGATACCCATTCCGAAAATACCACCGGCAATATCTTTGTCTTTTGGATCAAATTGTTCGAACAAAATTCCCTGCGAAACAGATAACAGTGCTCCGCCACCGATTCCCTGAATGAACCGCCATAAAACAAGCATCCATAATGAAGAGGAATTTCCGCACATGTAGGAGGCCAGTGTGAAAACAATGATGGAAATCAGATAATAGTTTTTGCGACCAAAATAGCGGCTCAGAAATCCTGTTAATGGAATTACGATCACATTGGCAATGGCGTAAGCTGTTACTACCCATGAGGCATCTTCCAGGGTAGCGCCCAAAGTGCCGCTTATATTGTTGAGTGCTACGTTGATAATCGAAGTATCGATCAGCTCCATGATCGCCGCCGAAATCGTGGTCAGGACGATGATAATCCTGATTAACTTACTTGTTTGACCGGCCATAATTCAGCTTTGGTGATAGTTTAGGCATATCCATATTATTTCACTTTTACATCGACTTCCACGCTCAGGCCCGCTTTCAAAATTCCGGTCAGAGCATCTGCATTGTCTATCTCAATGGTTACAGGCACGCGCTGGGTTACTTTTACGAAATTTCCTGTTGAATTATCAGGAGGTAAAAGAGAAAATTTGGCTCCCGTGGCATCGCTGAATCCCGATATTTTTCCTGTAATTTCTTTATCCGGGAATCCATCTACTTCAATATGAACTGGCTGGCCAACCTTCATGTGCTCGATCTGGGTTTCTTTAAAATTTGCAACGATCCAGTATTTATCATTGCTGATCAGGCTGAACAATTGTTGTCCGCCCTGGACATATTGCCCTTGTTTCAGGTTTGTTTTTCCTAATTTCCCACTCGCCGGAGCAATAATCCGGGTGTAGGTTAAATTAAGTTTCGCACGCGCCAGTGCCGTTTCCGAGCTCGCAATATTGGCTTTCGCACGTTCTATCTGGGCATTTGCGGGGCCGGTTTGTGTACTCACCTGCTGTACCCGTATCTTACTGGAAGTCAAAAGTTTGCTGGCGGTCTGATAGGCCGACTGGCTGTTTTCAAACTGTCTGAGCGTAATGGATCCTTCGCTGTAAAGCGACTCATCCCGTGCGAGATCTCTTTTGGCCTTGTCCAGTGCAACTTCTTCCACACTGACACCTGCCGAGGCAACATTTTTGTTTGAATTAATCGTTGGTAACTGCGATTGCGCACTGCTGAGATCGGCTCTGCTGGCGAGTAAATCGGCTTCGGCCTGTTGTACAGCCAACACATATTCACTGTCGTCAAGGATTGCAAGTGTGTCTCCCTTTTTTACCTGCTGATAATCCAGTAATGAAAACCGGGTTACGTAACCGGATATACGGCTGAGTACCGGCGTGGCATTGGTTTCGATTTGGGCATTATCGGTGCTTTCATACTGCATTGAATGCGTCACTTTCTGGTAGGTAAAAGACGAAATGGCAATCACAACACCCAGCATGACAACGATTTTGACAATCTTTCCGACAGGGCTTTTTACTTCTTCGGGCTCCATAGTATATTTTTTGATATGTAAACTTAGTTGACAAAAATAGTCAACCAAGTTGATTAAATGCAAATTTTTTGTCAACTTAGTTGATAAAAAATTTTAACTGATAAAATTGATTTTCTGAAAAAGCACTTTCAGGGTGCGTAAAAATCATTTATATCCTAATTTTACCAAATGGAAAGAGAAACCGGAACGTCGAAGATCATTTTTGAATTATTATATATTTTGAAACGTCTGACAGACAAGTCGGCTACGATAGCGCTCACAGCTATGGGACGTGAAGACTTCAATATTACCTTTATGCCATATTTTATGAGTATTGGTGAGGAAGGCATTTCAAATCATGATCTTCTGAAAAAAATTAAAGTGACCAGGCAAGCGGTTAGCAAAACCATAAAGGAGCTTGAAAGTCTGGGACTTGTCTATTCTACGAAAAGTGAAAGTGACGCGAGATCGATCATGGTTTACCTGACGGTAGATGGAAAATCCCTGCATGAATCAATCCTTAAAATGGCCGATGAGCGCACAATAGAATATAAAAAACTGATTGGTGTGGAGAATTTCAATAATCTGATTAATTCTTTGATCCGGATTGCAGCGCATCACGAAGAAAAGGAACCGCACTGATATGTGATAAAGACAGTCCTGTGTGTTGAAAATCAGGAAACTGAGGTATGTTATCAAACAGAAATTCCAATAATGATCGCGTATTATAATATGAAAAATCATTTCAATTACATGCTTATTTTCCTGGGGATTTTTGCAGGTAATAGTGTCGTTCCGGTTTACGGGCAGGATAAATTGAACGTAATAACAACTAAAAGTGCAAAAGAACTTCATGCGTTTTTCAAATATACGGGCAATGACCTGCTGCTCATAGCCGGTCACAGAGGTGGCATGGTGCAAGGTTTCCCTGAAAACTCCATCGCCACGTTTGAAAATACATTAAGGCACACGCCGACTTTCTTTGAAATTGATCCCCGGTTAACGAAAGACAGTGTAATTGTTTTGATGCACGATGCCACGCTCGAACGCACTACGACCGGGACCGGAAAACTTTCGGACTATACCTATGAACAATTGAAAAAAATCCGGTTGAAAGACGCGGAAGGAAATGTAACGGATTTTACGATTCCAAGGCTATCCGATGTTATAGAATGGGCGCGCGGGAAAACGATCCTGAATCTTGATCATAAAGATGTACCGCTGCAAATGACCGCCGCTCTTTTGCGCAAACACAAAGCAGACGCGTTTGTGATGTTAACGGTACACAGCCCTGCTGAAGCGCGGTTTTACATGAATGAGAATAAAAACTGCATGTTCTCTGCTTTTATCAGAAATAAAAAGGAATTTGAAGACTACGAAAAAGCGGGAATCCCTTTTACACAAATGATTGCCTATATCGGGCCGCACGTAAAACCTGAAAACCAGGAACTTTATAAGCTGCTCCACGAAAAGGGCACCATGTGTATGATATCAGCTGCTTCCTCATACGATAAGCTCAAAAGCAAAGAGGAGCGGAAAGCGTCTTACCTATCCATATTAAATGACGGAGCATCTGTGCTGGAATCTGATTTTCCGATTGAAGCCGCCGAAGCAGTGCAAGACATGCAAAAAAAAACGAGTCTGAAAAACCGGTTTTTTGAAAAGACAAAGTGAACCGGCAATCAGCTCGCTCTACCTTTCCAAAATCCGCACGGCTGCTACAAAAGGTGATAAAACGTCGAAAAAGCCTTATGGCACAACAACCAATCTTTTGCCGGCGGTATTTTTCGTCCAGGCGCTTTCGATATCTTTTAATTGCACAACTTCCGTATCAATAATTAATTTCCCCTTGGCAGCCAATTCGAAAAGAAGGGGTAATATTTCACCCGGTACTTTTTGCAGGATTTCTTTTGGAATACTTCCTCCGCCGACGCCGTATAACTCAATAGCCGCACTTCGCAACGTAGCGGATGAAAGCTGAATCGTTGCGCCGGCCATTTCGCCGACTGTAACATACCGGGTCCGGTGTGATTCTGCCCAAAGGTTATTTCCTGCCAATGCTTCCAGTAAAATCTCTGCATGGCGGCCCCACGTGTAATCGATCACGATATCAAACGGGTTCGATTCTATTTCTTTTTTTAGTACTTTTTTCAAATCTTCCTCTGGCTGGGTCAGTGAAATAACTTCGTCGGCTCCCAGGTTTTTCAGGCTTTCCATCATTTCAGGATTTCGTCCCGAGGCAATTATTTTTCCCGCTCCAAGATATTTTGCCAGCTGAATAGCTGCTTTTCCTGTAATGCCGGTGGCTCCGTTAATGTAAACCGTGTCTCCCGGCTTGATTGCCGCTCTGTAAGACAAGGAAAACCAGGCCGACAAAGCAGGATTTGGTAAAGCCGCCGCCGTTATGTCATCGATATTATCTGGTAAAATAACATAGCCGCGATTGGCAATAGCCGCCATTTCTGCCATAAAACCCGAAGTTTGTCCGGCGTAAACCCGGGTGCCATTTGCCAATACTCCAACCCCGTCGATGCCGGTAACAAGGGGCAGTTTTTTGCTACTGTCATAATGTTTTCCACTGGCAATTCCTTTATCAATATTTTTGATTGAGGCCGCTTTTACGTATAGAATTTGCTGTCCTTCGCCGGCAACGGGATCAGGAAAATTATCATATTTTGGAGAAGCACCGAACTGGTGCAGAACTGCTGCTTTCATCTTTGTTTTGTTTAAATTTTGACAGGACAAAATTCATCAACAAAACGGGTTTGAGACGTTAACAAAAGATAAGAAATGTATTTGTCAGAATTTATTTTCTTTCATCAACTTGTTTCGAATCCGGCTTAAAGAAACGGGAGTAATACCCAGATAAGAAGCAATGTAATGTTGAGGAACACGACGGACTATATGCGGGTTTTCACTTAAAAGATTGATGTATCGGGTTGTTGGAGAGTCTCTTATGAACGACAGGCAATGTTTCATATAATGAAGCTGCCGGTCAAGAATAATGTCAAGAAATTGTTCGACAGAATCCGAACTGTTATTTATTTCTTTGAAAATCTTGTCCATATCTTCCTTGTAAACAAAGCATAACGTACAACTTTCAATGGTTTCTATCGTAAACAGACTTGGGGTCTGTTTACGGAAACTTTCAATGGAAGAAACATTTTCTCCTTCAAAGAAAAACTGAAAAGTGGTATCGGTTCCATCATTATTAAACCAGACGCGTAAGCAGCCTTCCTTGATAATGAATGCCCGTTTTGAAATTTCACCTTCACGCAGCAATATCGTCTTAGCCGGAACTTTGAGCGGATGGTAAAAGCTTTCAAATACCGCCAGCTGATCATCCGGCAGATTAAATCTGTTCTTTAAAATTTCCAGCATGTTATTTCAGGTAGCTTGAATTTTCAAAAGTACACAAATATTTGTCTGTAAATCAGCAGGGCGTTAATCAGAAAATATGAAAAAAAGCATAGCCACGCATCAGAACTTATTCGCTCCGCAGACTGTCTGCCGGGTTCATTAAAGCAGCCCGGATTGATTGAAAACTGACCGTTAGAAAAGCCACAATAACGGCCAGCAGTGCAGCTTCTAAAAATAACAGTGCGCTGATATCTACCCTATAAGGATAGTTTTGAAGCCATTTATCGATCGCATAATAAGCCAGCGGGAATGCAAAAACAAATGATATACAAACCAGTTTAAGAAAATCGGAAGTCAGTAACCGGGCAATGCTTGTGACGGAAGCGCCCATGACCTTGCGGATACCAATCTCCTTGTTGCGCCGCTGGGCTGCAAGTGTAGCTAAGCCAAACAGACCAATGCAGGAAATGAATATGGTAAGAATTGTTCCAAAAAGCATAATCTGTTTCCATTTCGCTTCTGACTCATAACGCTGCTGATTATCGTCATCCAGGAATTTGTAAGCGTACGGATTGAGCGGAAATAGCCTGGTATAGGTTTCTTTAATGTGCCGGAGGCTGGTGGTTTCTGTACCGGGTTTTATCTTGACAAAAAACCTTCCATAGGTATTGCCTGCTTTCATGGTAAAAATTTGCGGGCCAATTTTTTCATTCAAATCCGTATAATGGTAATCCTTAACGACTCCTGCGACGGAGTATTTAATATTGTTAAACCAGAAATCGACGACTTGTCCAACAGGATTTTTCCATCCGGCTTTCTTCACGAAAGTTTCATTTACGAGCACATAACGAGAAGAGTCTCCCGGTGAGTCTGCGGAGAAATTGCGGCCCAGAAGAACCGGAACTTCAATCATCGGTAAAAATTCGGGATCGATGGTTTCATATGCAAAACTGATTTCCGTTTCCCCATTGACCTTCGCCGAGTTAAACCATCGGCCTGGATTTTTAGGTGCTACGGATAGAATATTCGGATCTTTAACCAATTCCTGTCTTAGTAACTTTACTTCCTCTCTGGTAAGATTGGATTTTTCGACACGGATCATATGTTTGTCGTTATATCCCAGATCATAATGGATCAGGTAATCGAATTGAGACCGGATCGTTAGCGTACCGATAATCAGGAAGGAGGCAATGGTAAATTGCAGCACCACCAGAGAAGTTTGCAGCTGGTTTTTGCCCGAAAGCGCAAGTCGGTTGTAAAGCGTCGTCACCGGATTATAACCCGATAACACCAGTGCCGGGTAAAATCCGGCCAGCAAACCTGTGGCAAGGAATAGTCCCAGATAACCCATAATCAGCTTGATGTCAAAAAGATAGGAGAGGGCAAGCTGCTTGTTGGCAAGATCATTGAAAGTCGGCAAAGTCAACTGAACAATGACAAGCGCAAAAATGAATGCGGCAAAACAAAGCAGGAAAGATTCGCCGAGAAACTGGATGATCAGCTGTATACGGCCACCGCCGACTACTTTCCGAACTCCGATTTCCTTCGCACGCTTCAAAGAGCGGGCCACAGTCAGGTTAATAAAATTGATACAGGCAATAAGCAGAATGAAAATCGCAATGCCGGTAAGAATGTATGATAATTTCTGATCGCTGTGATCCACAAGTCCGTTGTCGCCAGGCAAATCGGCACTCAGGTGCATAGCCGTAAAGGGTTGAAGCGCATATTGGTTTTGATCTTTGAATCCGTATTTTTGAGCCATTTCCCGGATAGCTTCTTTGGCGTCGGCATTGTAAATAAGGTTCATTTTCTTTTCTACAAGGCTGACATTGGCGCCCGGTTCCAGAAGAACGAAGGTGTTCATAAAGACGCTGAACCAGTTGGAGCTCTCTTCCATTTCGCCATGATTAGTCACCATTGGCACCAGTATATCAAATTTGATGGATGAATTCTGCGGCGATTTTTGTGCGACACCCGTGACGGTGTAAGGTTCAAAACGTTCGTCTTCATAAGCTTTATCAGCATTGCCCTTTATCAAAATCGTTTTTCCGAGCACATCCGTGCTGCCAAAATACTTTTGAGCCATTGCTTCGGAAATGACTATGGAATTGGTTTGACTTAATGCCGTTTCCGGGTTTCCGCTTAGCAATGGAAAAGAAAATACAGAAAAGAAAGAAGAGTCAACTCGGTATACTTTTTCGCTCTTGATTTCAGTACCGTTTTTAATGTCTTTTTGTTGCTCCTCATAGCGTACAAAAGACCGGATTTCCGGCACACCAGCTGCAAATTTTGGACCAGGCATATATCCGGTGTTTCCCATAACCCCAACTTTTTTCCCGTCTATGGATAAAGATCTGCTGGTAATGCGGTAAATGTTTGGATTGTTGGTGTGGAACTGGTCAAAGCTGACTTCGTCCTTGGTATATAACAAGATCAGCATGGCGGCTGCAAGACCAATACTCAGGCCAATAACGTTAATGAAGGAATAGACCTTATTGTGCGCCAGGGTTCTCCAGGCGATGGTGAAATAGTTACGGATCATATCATGGCTAAATGTAAATGTGGCTGAATATGGGGATTTTTGTCTTTTTATGTAACGCAGTTTGAGAAAACCAAGCGCTTCACGATAGTACAGAAGCCTCGCTTTTCGAGGACCCACCTGACTGACCTGAAAATTAAATTCTTCGTGCAGGTCCCCAAGAATCGTTTCGAGCAGATGTGGGGCACATATCCGGCACAGCAGCTTATCCGCCCACGCAGGTGGGGTGATATTACGATCGTCAGATTTCATATTTCGACTGCTAGTTTAAAGGGTTTTACAAAACGCGACCAAAGATTTTCTCTTACTTCTCTGACTTGCTGTAAAGTGCGCTGACCATAAGCTGTTAGCGAATATAGCCGTTTCCTGCGTCCGCCGCGCTCGGCAGTAGGCTCGCCCATATCCGATCTTACCATTCCTTTTTCTTCCAGCCGTTGCAAGGCGGAGTGAATCTGGTTTAACTTTACTGCGCGTCCGGTTTGCTCCGCAATTTCATGGGTGAGTATTACACCATAAGCAGTGCCATCAAGCGCGGCGACGGTCAGGAGTACGATTTCTTCAAACTCTCCCAGGTATGCTCTGTTCATAAGGATTCATTAGTTCCATATTTGCTGATAAAATAGCTTGCCAAATCGATGTGATTATATTAACGTACTTGAAGAAAGGTAGTTATAATTTTTTAAAGGATAAAAAGTGTTCATTTGCGGACAGTAATTGTTCAATTCCGGATCGCTTTCTCTATTTATGATTAACTTCGAACTATGCCGGATTAATAACAATTATAGTAGTTGCAGCTTCTGTAAGGAACCAATCTGGGGTCAGGATGAATTAAACAAATAATCAGGTCAGCGTAGCTTATGTTATGTATAGCCGACCTGAACCGGAATAAACAAACTTGGCAGAAATTATGAGCGCAAAAATAAAAGTGGTTGTCCTTGATGATTATCAAAAAGTATCTCAGGATTTTGCAGATTGGTCGGTATTAAAGGACATCGCTGACGTTACCGTATTTGATGCTCCTTTGGCAAATCCGGAACAGAGTCTTCATGTATTTGACGTCATTTGTGTGATGCGGGAAAGGATGCCCTTGCAAGCGGATTTGCTGGCTGTCCTCCCCAACCTGAGTCTGATCGTATCAACAGGCTTCCGAAATGCTTCAATCGATTGGGCAGCTGCTGAAAAGCTGGGGATAACGGTTAAAAATACCGGCTATGTGTGGAGTGGTGCACCGGAATTGACCTGGGCGCTGCTGATGGCCATAGCCAGAAAAATCCCGCAGGAAAACCAGAATTTCAGATCAGGAAACTGGCAGACAACAATAGGTATTGACCTGGAAGGAAAAACCATCGGCCTTGTCGGACTGGGTAACATCGGTTCCAAAATTGCTTCGTATGCCAAAGTTTTTGGTATGAATGTAATTGCATGGAGTGAAAATATGACTGAAGAAAAAGCAGCCGCTGCCGGAGCTAAAATGGTTGCCAAGGAAACGCTGTTTAAGGAGGCTGATTTTGTAAGTATCCATTTGGTATTAAGTGACCGGTCGCGGGGAATAATCACTGCCAGCGACTTTAATCTCATGAAGCCATCTTCCTACTTTATCAACACGTCGCGTGCTGCGCTGGTGGAAGAGAATGCACTGATCGACGTTTTAAAACAAAAGAAAATTGCCGGTGCTGCTATTGATGTTTTTAACCAGGAACCATTGCCGGAAGATCACCTATACCGAAGCCTGGACAATCTGCTGGCAACACCGCATATAGGTTACGTCACCGAAAATACTTATAAAGTTTTTTACCAGGATACTGTAAAAGCAATAGAGGAATGGGTCCAGGCAGGTAATTCCTAAACGATACATCTAAGGCTACTACGCAGGTAAAAAGCTTGCATATTAGTAATTGAAACACACTTTTTGTCACTTTCTGACCATGGAATCAGCCAAAAAGATCAAAAATCCGATACAAAAGCACTGTTAAAACGGCTGTTTTTGAAATTCAATAGCACAAAAGCGTGTATTTAATACCGTTACTATTTTATTCGAGGAATTTGCAAATTTTCATATTACTTCAGCACTTATTTTGCCTGTTATTTCATAAGTATAAATGAACGGAAATGCTGACGTTAATCGGTTACAAAATACCCCTGTCAGGACGAGTCCTGGGTAATCGTATTGATTTTGATTCAATAATATTTCAGGACTGTAATGTTAGTGTTATCCTTAATTTGACGTATTCAATGTCATGCTCAGCTTGTCAAAGCATCTGGCCAGATACCCTTCGACGGCACCGGCCGCCCGGCGCATCGGCGGTCCGAAAGCTCAGGCTGACATTTCACTAGCGTCATTTTTTACTTAACTGCACACTAGTTTACAGTCCTGAAAATAGATACTATTACAAGGTTGCCATATCGATTACAAACCGGTAACGGACATCGCCTTTTTCCATCCGGTCGTATGCCGTTTGGATGTCTTTGATATCAATTTTTTCGATCTCTGAAACAATGCCGTGCTCTGCGCAGAAATCAAGCATTTCCTGCGTTTCAGCAATACCTCCGATACCAGAGCCACCAATACTTTTTCTGCCTCCAAGCAGGCTGAACGCGGCGATGGATGCCGGTTGCGGAGGGACACCAACGCAAATCAACGTTCCATCCGTTCTTAGCAAAGACAGATACATATTAAAATCATGTTCAGCCGAAACCGTATCCAGAATAAAGTCAAAGGTACCAACGGCAGCCTTAATTTGGGCTTCGTCCGAGGTGACGACAAAGTGGTGAGCACCCAGCTTTTTTGCATCCTCTTCTTTTTTAGCTGATGTACTGAGCACAGTTACTTCCGCACCGAAGGCGACACCGAACTTCACAGCCATATGACCCAGTCCACCAAGACCCAGCACCGCCAGCTTATGTCCTTTTCCTACTTTCCAGTGTTTCAAAGGAGAATAGGTGGTAATCCCGGCGCATAAAAGAGGTGCAACCGCTGCCAGATCCAGTTTGTCAGATACATGTAATACAAACTCTTCCCTGACCACGATTGTGTTCGAGTAGCCGCCATACGTTGGCGTTTTACCATCACGTGCAAGGCTGTTGTAAGTTTGTGTATTGCCTTCCAGACAATACTGTTCAAGATCTCTCTTGCAATTTTCGCATTCCTGGCAAGAATCGACCATACAGCCGGTTCCCGCAAGATCGCCTACCTTAAATTTCTTGACATGGTCGCCCACTTTGACAACCCGTCCGACGATTTCATGGCCCGGAACCATAGGAAATATACCCGGAAACCAGTCATTTTTAATTTGATGCAGATCAGAGTGGCAAACGCCGCAAAACAGAATGTCAAACTGCACATCGTGCGGACCTACTTCCCGACGCTCAAAAGTCCAGGGAGTTAATTCTGATGTTGGGTTCTGGGCTGCATATCCCTTAGTTTCGATCATAGGTATGGTTTAGTTAAAATTTTGAATAAAGGTAGGAACTTGTATACATAGCCACTTGTAAGAATCAAACAATTTTTTACAACATTCAAATAATTTATCACGGCATAACCTGATTGGAATCCTTTGAAATTACTTCCTCTGTGTATTTTTTAAACTTTTGCTTAAAAGAGGGTCGTTTTTTCAATGTGATGAAGCAAACGGTATACCATTTAATGGCACACATTTTTATAATAACTCAAAACGGTTTTTCATCCAAAATACACCTCGATTGATTATGAAAATTTTACCTGAAAATTACTACAAAAACGATATTGGTTACCTCAGCAAGTCAGGCCCAGCGGTCTTCAAGAAACAACTCCTAAGAAGATTCTAATCTCATTTTTAGCCCATTCTCATAAGATGACTCCATTTTTGCGGCAGATAACGATTCTGTTCACCCAGGTTATCCAAGTTTGCAGTCAGAAAATAGTTACGTTATTAGATTTAACCCATCATTTTGAATGAAGAAAAAACACAAAGCTGATGCGCCAACCCCATGGCAAAGGCTTATTGGTATGCTTTACGTAGAGCGTTCCACGATCAACTATATTTTTGTCTACGCTATGCTGATCGGTCTGATCGGCCTTACACTTCCGCTTGGAACAACAGCGGTTTTTAATTTTCTTTCCAATGGCGCACTGTACAGCTCAACGTATATTTTAATAGGCATTGTGCTGTTAGGCGTTGCAGTGGGAGGTTTTTTATTGATTGGGCAGCTAACGCTTGTCGAGATGATCGAACAGAAAATATTTGCGAAAGCAACGCTGGAATTTGCGTATCGTTTCCCGAGAATAAAAAGGCACGAGTTTGATGGCGAAAACCCGGTCGAACTGGTGAACCGTTTTTTCGATGTTATCACGATCCAGAAAGGGCTTACAAAACTGCTGGTGGATGTAGTGGCTGCTTCCGTTCAGATTTTTTTCGCTGCGATACTGCTTTCTTTTTATCATCCCGTCTTTATGACTTTCGGTATTTTCACGCTCCTGGTCATTGTTCTGATGCTTTTTTTCTTTTATAAAATCGGTGTCAAGACCAGTATTCAGGAGTCTGAGCATAAATATGAGGTGGTGGCTTATCTTGAAGAGGTGGCTGCCAACCTGGACGAATACCGGAACCAGCCCCGAAAACTGCATGACGTGATTTCCCGGACCGATGAGATTACCTCTAAATATCTGAAAGCACGCAACGATCATTTCAAGATTTTAAGGAAATTTTTTGCGAGCTCAGTGGCTTTGCGGACAATCCTCATGGGCGGGCTTCTGCTGTTGGGTTCTTATTATGTAGTTGAACGTCAGATGACGCTTGGGCAGTTTGTAGCGGCCGAGGTTATTATTGTTCAAATAAGTTACGCGGTAGAAAAATTTATGACAAGTCTGAATACGATTTTTGATATGGTAACAGGAAGTGAAAAACTGGCCGCTGTGACGGATCTGGAATTAGAAGAAAGTGAGGTGAACCATGGCTAGTGAAACAAAAAATTATTTTGAAGAAGGAAAGTGGGAAGAGCTTGGAACACTTTCCAGTCGTGAAATATTGGTAACCCGCGGGCAACGGCTTTTAGGAAGGGTAATGTTGATATTACTCTTGATTTTTCTGCTCGGCTTATTTTTACCGTGGCGTCAAACGATTCCCGGTCGTGGCCGTGTCACAGCCTTGCGACCAGAAGACCGGCCACAAACGGTTCAGAATCAGATAGGAGGTAGAATAGAACACTGGGCAGTTAAGGAAGGACAGAAAGTAAATATAGGTGATACGATCCTGATTATTTCGGAAACGAGCCAGTCTTATTTCGATCCGGAATTACCAACACGTCTTAAAGAACAGCTTAAGGCCAAGGAAGGAAGCGAGGATGCGGCTGCACAAAAAATGCAGGCAACTTCCGCGCAGATGCGCGCGATGTCCAAAGCACTTCAGTTACAACTGACTTCGGCGAGGAATAAATTGCATCAGGCTGAAAATTACGTGCATATTGATAGCGCTGATCTTGTTGCTGTGCAAAAATTTTATGAGATCAGTAAATCCAGGCTGACACGTTACGAAACGGGTTATCAAAACGGATTGTTCTCGCTGACTGACATTGAGTCCCGTAGATTGAAATTGCAGGAAGATAATGCCAAGGTGATCAGCCAGCAAAATAAGCTGAACAATTCGATACAGTCGTTGCTTAATGCGCGCATAGAGCTTGACAATATCACAGCCCAATACGAGCAATCGCTAGCCAAGGCGCAGTCGGATATGAGCTCGGCACTGTCGAGTAAAGTAGGGGCACAGGGTGAAATCGCGAAGCTCCGCAACGAAATCTCGAATACGGATATCCGGCGAGGCTTATACGTAGTCAGGGCTCCGCAAAGCGGTTATGTTGTAAAAACACTTAAAGCCGGGATTGGCGAAAACATAAAAGAAGGGGAGTCGATTGCGACATTGCAGCCTGAAACACCACAGGTTGCGGCGGAAATTTACGTAGATGCAATGGATGTTCCATTAATCCTGAACAATAGTGAAGTGCGGCTTCAGTTTGAAGGCTGGCCGTCCGTTCAGTTTTCGGGCTGGCCTTCGGTTGCCGTCGGGACTTTTTCAGGACAGGTTTCGGTTATCGACCTCGTGAGCAGCCAGGGTGGAAAATACCGCCTGCTGGTGAGGCCGACTATTCCGGTTCCCGATAAGGATCAGGGGTGGCCGATTCAATTGAGACAAGGCTCCGGTGTATATGGTCGGGTAATCTTGCGGACTGTGCCGCTATGGTATGAAATATGGCGTCAGTTGAACGGTTTTCCGCCAAGTCTGGAAGCTGAACCAGATCCGCAGGTTGGCACAAAGTAGTTTATAAAATGAAATTTAAAATTGCTTATAATGAAGCATTTGCATAGAAAAACATTTGCGTTATGCTTGTTTATGATGCTTGCTATGACTTTTACAAAAAGTTTCGCACAGCAGCGTACAGTAAGCGACACAAGCAAAGTGTTTGAATTAAAAGATCTGGAGGAGATTGTATTCTACAACCACCCGATCGTAAAACAAGCGAGGTTGCTAAGCGAAGAGGCCAGGGCCAAAGTAATGCAGGCCTGGGGCGGCTTTGACCCGGCGTTGAAAAGTCATTTTGGAAGAAAGGATTTTGGTAATACGGAATATTATAACAATTGGTCTAATGAACTGAAAGTCCCGCTTTGGCTTGCGGGAGCCGACCTGAAAATTGGCTATGACCGCTTTGTGGGTAAATATACCAATCCAGAAACGCAAACCGGTACACCGGGATTGTCTGGCGTTGGCCTGGCTATTCCGATTGGTCAGGGTTTTTTAATCGATTCCCGAAGAAACACTTTACGCCAGTCCAGATTGATGGTCAATTATGCCGAAGCCGAGCAGGTCAAGCAGATAAACAAGGTTTGGTTTGATGCGGTTAAAGACTACTGGAATTGGTTTTATGCTTATCGTCAATATCTTTTGGTGCAGGAAGGTGCGGATCTGGCATTTAAAAGATTCGAAGCGGTCAAAAATCAGACGTTAATAGGCGATAAGCCGCCAATTGATTCGGTAGAGGCAGTTATTACGTACCAGGAACGTAGCTTGCAGCTTGAAAAAATAAAGGTTGAACTGACCAATTCGCGGTTGATTCTTTCAAACCACCTTTGGAGCGAAAGAGCAGAGCCTATGGAATTACCAGAATATAGTCTTCCGCAGAATCCGGTTCAGAATAAAACCGGCTCGGACAGACGGCAGATTGATTCGTTGCTGGCCAACGCGGCCAGTGATCATCCGGAACTGCTCATGCTGAAAAGCAAAGGCTTACAGCTCGAACTGGAAAGAAATTACCGTCGTGAAATGCTGAAACCAAAACTTAGTGTGAGTGGTTCGCTGCTGACGAGCCGCACCGCTTTTGGCCCTCAGGTACCGGATAACTATCAATTGCAATGGAGTAATTACAAGGTGGGTGTGGACTTTGCTTTTCCTCTGTTTTTGCGCGAACAGCGTGGCAAATTGAAGGAAATAAAGGTGAAACAAATGGCTCTGAATTATGATTTGCAGCAAACCGGAAGAGAAATCACTACCAATATTCTGAGTTCGTACAACAAGCTTATCGCGTATGAAGCACAGCTTGTAATTCAGGCACGCAGTGTAGAAAATCAGCAGGTTTTATTGAGCGGCGAACTGGCCAAATTTGAATTAGGTGAGAGTACGCTTTTTTTGATCAACAGCCGGGAAACCAAGCTGATTGATATGAGAATAAAATTGGCCGAACTCGTTACTGACTATCAAAAAGCCGTAGCCGAACTTTATTATGTGGCCGGAACGTCTCAGAATAATAACCAACGTTAAAGACTAATTTACCGGATAATGAGACCGCTTTCAACCACCCAGCCTGTCAGACTGAGCCAGCAGTCCGCCGTGCGCCGGACGGTGCCGTTGAAGGCCTTGTCACAACTGAGCCTGCGGTCCGCCGCGTGGTCGAAGTGCGGGCAATCAAGGTTGAATTATCCATAATCAATTAGTTGAAATATGTCGAAGAGGGCATTGTAGCGCGGGCTTCGACAAGCTCAGCCTGACAACTATCTCAGTCCGACAGCTATTTCAGCATCTTGGCATCATATCACCGCCGTGATCATGTCACACTGAGCTTGCGGTCCGCCGCGTGGTCGAAGTGCGGGCAATCAAGGTTGAATTATCCATAATCAATTAGTTTAAAATATGTCTAAGAGGGCATTGTAGCGCGGGCTTCGACAAGCTCAGCCTGACAGCTATCTGAGCCTGACAACCATCTCAGCATCTTGGCATCATATCACGGCAACGGGAATGTCACACTGAGTCCACGGTTCGCCTGGCGGTCGAAGGTCTTGTCACACTGAACCTGCGGTCCGCCGCGCGGCCGAAGTGCGGGCAACCAAGGTTGAATTATTAAAATCAATTGGTTAAAAACATGTCAAGAGCAGTGATAGCGCGCTCGAAAGGATTGTCACAGCTGCCAAACTCCTGCTCAATTGGTTTTACCCGTCAATTCTAAAAGTAGGCCGGAAACAAACCCGCTAACGGCCAAGGTAAATTATAAAACGTCTGCTGCAACAAGATGACCCGGGTTATGAACGGTCCAAAGCCAACATCAGTGAAGTTTTTTATCCTGGAATAATATCGTCATCACCCATTAAGCTTTGTCCGCAGCATTTCCACTTCCTTTTCCAACTGCTGAATATACAGGCTCTGTGCCTCGTTTACCTTCTCTATTTCGGCTTGGCTGAATCGTGGCGTAATGTGTTGCGGGCAATTCCAGTCGTAGGCTTTTATATGAAAAAGCAATAAACGCTCAGGTTTGAACCTGTAATTTTCGGGTTTGAGAAAATCGTACAAAGATGGGTTATCGCTGATCTCGACATATTCGGCGTCGGCATAAATCTTTAATCTGGCCCGCATGGGATAGGATACAAGGATCAGGGAAACGCTCGGCCGCTTGGTGATGTTTCCGACTGAGATGTATTGTCGATTACCACCAAAATCTACGATTCCGATCGTTCGATTATCAATTACCTTTATAAATCCCTTCGGTCCGCCGCGGTGCTGAATATATGGATACCCATTGTCGCCATAGGAAGCGATAAAAAAGCTGTCCATGTCATTGATAAATCCGTTTTCAACGGCAGTCAAACCGTCAACGAAACTCATCTTTTCCATCCGTTCGTAAGTGCCGCGGCTTCCCATTCTTTCCTGGATAGCCTTAATGTCATCGGAAAATGCAAGCTCGGTATAGTTCATAGTGTTGGTTTTATAAGCGCGGCCGGAGCCGCGCCTTACTAAATGGATTGAATCTGTCTGATCATCTGGTTCGTAAAACCCCATTCGTTGTCATACCAGGCCATTACCTTAACCAGGTCGCCATCCACAACCCTTGTCATTTCAAGATCGACTGTTGCGGCATATGGATTTTTAATGATGTCACTGGATACCAGCGGCTCATCGGTAACCGCTACTACTTTTTCATACCGGGCTGTGGCAGATTCTTCCATCAAAATCTGGTTAATTTCTTCGACGCTGGTCGCGCGTTCTGCAATGAAAGTGATATCAGAAATCGAACCGACCGGCACCGGCGTCCGCACGGCAATGCCGTCAAATTTTCCGGCATATTGTGGCAATGCCTTCGTGGTTGCCACCGCTGCACCGGTAGCTGCCGGAGCGAGGTTAACCCCGGCTGCACGGCCCATGCGCGGCTCCCGTTTAGATGGTGCATCCACCAACGTTTGAGAAGCTGTGTAGGCATGTGTTGTATTCAGGATCGCTTTTTTGATGCCGAGTCTGCGGCCCAGTATCTCGATAATCGGACTAATGTTATTGGTGGTACAGCTGGCGCAGGAAAATACGGACACCTTACCGTCCTCGGTATTTACCCCATGCACGACAGTGGGCGTGTCTTTCGTAGGGCCGGAGATCAGCACAAATTTTGCACCGGCTGCCAGATGCTTTTCCGCGTCTGCCAGATTGGTAAAGATGCCGGTACTTTCAATCACCAAATCTGCTTCAAGCGATTTCCAGGGTAAGCTTTCAATATCCCGGATGCTGGTGTATTTTACCGATTTGCCGTCAATCAGCAGCGCATCTCCCTGGACTTTTACATCCTTTTCATATTTACCATAATTGCTGTCGTATTTAAGCAGATAAGCCGCGTTTTCGATGCTCATCAAATCGTTGACACCCACTAATTCCAGATCGTCTGTTTCGAAAATTACTTTGAGTGCGGCGCGCCCTATGCGTCCAAATCCGTTGATTACTATCTTTTTCATGTTATTTTTTTATTGAACAACGCAATGTTTTTTCAACCCAAAGAATGGTTAGAAAAATTTTCAAAGTTAAGGATGACCGGACCAGTCTATTGGTACAGAGTATCTAAACCGCTGACACTACTCCGGTCGTTTTAATATTTCCGTGGTGGGGTAAAAATCTGGATATTATTTAATTCACCGGTAGTCCGGAATATAAACTCATTGACTTGGAGAGGCTACTTTTCTATTAAGAAAATCTCTTATTTTATCTGCAATTTCATCGCCGGAGCTTTCAAGTGCAAAATGGCCCGCATCAAACAAATGATATTCCAGATTTTTGACATCTTTTTTATAAGCCTCGGCACCAGACACCGGAAAAATATAGTCATTTTTTCCGTAAACAATCAGCATTTCAGGGTTGTTATCTCGGAGATATTGTTGCCATTGCGGATACAGCACTACGTTGGTTTGATAATCATAAAACATGTCTAACTGGATTTGCCCGTTTTCTTCCCGTTCAAGATGGCGCAGGTCGATTTCCCAATTGTCCGGGCTTACAACACTCGGGTCGGGAACACCGTGCGTGTATTGCCATTTGAGTCCGTCAGGTGAGTGAAAACCTCTGAGTTTATCCTCTGATTCCTTATCATTCCGGTCAGCCCAATAGGCCTTAATCGGATCCCAGAATGTTTCAAGGCCTTCTTCATAAGCACAGCCATTCTGGACAATCAGTGTCTGGATTTTTTCAGGATTTGCGGAAGCAATTCTCCAACCGACAGGAGCGCCATAGTCCATCAGATAAAGGCTGAACTTATCAACATGGAGTGCGGTTAGCAAAGCGCCGACGATAGCTGCATAATTGGCAAAAGTATATTCGAAATCAGATCGTTTCGGCTGTTCGCTTCTGCCATATCCCGGGTAATCCGGTGCGATAAGGTGGTATTTGTCTGAAAGATTTGTGATCAGGTTGCGAAACATGTGTGACGACGACGGATAACCATGGAGCAATACCAGAACCGGCGCATCTGCGGGCCCTGCCTCACGATAAAAAATGTCAACTCCATTGATTTTGATGGTTTGATGTTTGGTTTTCATTGACTCGGTTGGTTATAGGTTAAAAATTAAGCTCTTACTATTTCATTACAGGCCTACGATAAAATGTATCACTTTCAGATCTTTATCTTAAAAAGCTGGTTTAAGGGTGCCGGTGATCTGTGAATGTCCTGGGGTGGTTCTGTGAAGCAACTTGTCCTGCAAAGCTACTTTTGATCCGGAGACCAATCAATGTGTAAAACAACGCATTTGCTGTACATTTGAAGCTTGCTCAGTACCTGATCGTTGCCGTTACCCCGGTCATATAAATATCCTTTCCCCTTCCGGTCTGATGCAGGAATTTTCCTGGATCAAACCACGTGAATTCCAGCTGAAAATTTAGAAACGGGTTTACTTTAAGGCTCACATCCATGCCCAGTTGATTTCCAATATTTTTAGAATAAAAGTCTCGGCCATCATGGATCAGGCTTCCGTTAACTTCATACAGCCCGTCGTTGCGGCTCATACGCCAAAAGAAATCATAGTCGGCGGCCCAGGTGATTTTTCGACTTAATTCAACCTGAATGTAAGGATGTAAATCAGTGAGGTTGTATGGCCCTATCAAGGAGGCCAGACCGAAATAGGCTCCTCGTGGGTACAAAGGATTAAATGTGTTGATTAGGCCGTCATCATGCTTTTTGTCGCCACTGATCAGTTCTGATTTGACACCGAATGCAGGAGAAAAAAGGATGGTTTTAAACCGATAAGACGCATTTAAAGAAATCGTCCACGCCCGGATTTTCGAGGCTGAGAAGTTTCCAAATTGATAAACGGCTTCAAAATCATAAGCGATTTTCTCCGATTTTTTCCACATCCTTGTGCCGACCGAATGTCGCGTCTCCATTCCCGATCCATCAACAAAAGCCGCTTTATTTTTTATCCCAAGGTAATAGACATCCATATTAGGGATTTTGGTTGTCAGAAGCACGGTGATATAACTACCCCAAAGCTGCCTGGAACGATCAAAGAACTGCTCATCGAGAATATTTTTTCCGGCGTTGACATAAGTTGAATAAAAAGCGTCTGCGCGCAAGTGTTTTCTTGTAAAAACGAATCTTAGTGCATCAAACGCCTGACGATTATTGGGCCCCTCGCGAACGGAAATCAAACGCTGCGAGCCATAACTGAGCTCTTGTCGCCCTAGTTTCAGCATTAGTTGATTTTCCGGCCTGGCAGACAGGAAAAAATCAGCAAACAATTGATGGATATCAAGCGGATTTTCATCGACTGGACTGCTTGGACTATTGCTGCCGGCGATCAGACTGCTCTGAATCTGGGCAAAAATCCGCACATGTTTATTGATATGCCAGTCAGCATGACTCAAAAGCCGGTTCATTACAAAACCGTCAAGATCTTCGGGCTCCTTCCCCCAGCCGGGATTTTTATACCGGAAATATTGATACCGGACTTCGCCCCCAAAGGATACATAGGAATTGTTCGTGCCAAGTGGTAAATACTTTATTTTTTTGTACCAATTGGCAGACGAATCAAACTTGAACCGGCTGTAATCTTCTTCATACCGCAGTAACTTGAATTCTACATCCTGTGCCAGTAATATGCTCGTGCCAGAAAGGAGCATGAGCATAAAATGCAGGCTTTTGAGGAAGTTACCTGGTTTGATAGCCGCCATAATATTTGACCGGGCTCCATTCGGGTATGACCGGTAATTTTCCTGGACCAAGCGAAGAAAATTCCTTATCCGCCCAGACGATTTTTCCATCCAAAATGGTCATTTCCGAAGTAATGGAATGTATTTGTTCCTCCGATACCGAAAAATAGTCGCTGCTAAGAATCGCCAGATCAGCTGCACTGCCCGGCTGGATTGTACCTTTTGTTTTGTCTTTCAAAAGTGCATAACCACCGGAGGTCAGAAGGCTTAAAGCTGTGATACGGTCGACGGTATTTTGGGGATCCATAACCTGGGTGTCGCCGATCGTCTTACCGGTGACGAGCCATTGAAGTGCGATCCAGGGGTTATACGACGCCACGCGCGTACCATCGGTTCCCAGTCCAACGGGCAAACCAATTTCAAGCATTCTCCTCACTGGCGGCGCTGCTGATGCTGCTGTTTTCCCGTATCGTTTCATAAATAATTCACCCTGATAGGCCATGCGGTGCTGAATGGCTATGCCACCACCCAAGGCTTTGATGCGCCGGATGTTCTGTTCACTGATTGTCTCGGCGTGATCGAAAAACCAGGGTATTCCATCAATCGATGTTTGTTTGTCAACTTGTTCAATGACATCCAGAACCCTGGAAATACTTTCATCGTAGGTCGCGTGAAAACGGAATGACCATTTATTTTTAGCCAGCAGTGCCATAATCGGAGTTAAATTTACCTGCATGGATGGAGGTAGTTCAGGCCTTGGAAAAAGAAAGTTTTCAAAGTCTGCTGCTTCTGCGATCAGATTTTCCCCGCCTCCTGCAACATGATATTCCGCTTCGCCGTTCTGCCCGGAATGAACGTGACCCATATCCACCATACCCACCCATCGGGAATAGTCGGCCAGTTCAGTTCCTTTTTTCTGTGCAAAAAGGAAATAAGGAAGGCGCAAGGTAAGTTTGCCCTGCTTATGCAGCGAATCGGTTATGGCGTAATCATCCGGGAAATTCTGAAATCCGCCACCTGCATCCATGACTGCGGTTATACCCAAACGATTAAGCTCTGACATAAACTGGATCGTCGAATTAATCTTTTCCTCGTTTGTAAGCTCTGGTAATTTTGCCAGCGTAGAGTATAGAATAAATGCATTGGGTTCGGCAACCAATAGGCCAGTAGGATTTCCATTTTCATCTTTTTCAATCAGACCGGCCTGCGGATTTGGCGTATCAGCATTGATTTGTAAAGTCATAAGAGCTGCCTTATTGAGCCAGGCCTTGCCGTACAAATACAGAATAAAAGTTGGAACATGGCCTGTTGCCTCATTGATTTCGGCAAGTGTAGGAAGCCGCTTTTCTTCAAACTGATATTCGTTCCATCCACCCACCACTCTGACCCATTGGCCTTGCGGCGTCCGTTTTGCCTGCTCGGCAAGCATTTCCAAGGCTCTTTTTAAAGTTTTTACCCCGTCCCACCGAAGTTCGGCATTGTAAAAACGGCCACCTCGGATAACATGTAAATGGCTGTCAAATAAACCGGGAATAATAGTCTTTCCGGCCGCGTCAATGATCCTGGTATTTTTTGCCTTCGTTCTCATCACCTGCGCATTGCTTCCAACAGTCAATATCTTATTGGATGCAATGGCTACGGATTGCGCAATTTGGCCGTTTTGAGCCATGGTGTGTATTTTGGCATTAATAATGATCAAATCAGCCCTATTTTGCCCCAAGGTGAAAGCGACCGCTCCAAATAGGCATATTACGAAAGATGGAAGGAATTTGATCATAAAGTCAATGCTTTATCATATCCCGGGAATACTGGATGCCGATACCATAGGCACCACCGTAATCTCTGAACAGATCTGTAACGGCATTATAAGTAGCGCTGCGGGCCCAGTCACGTTGTAATTCAAGCACATATTGCATCGAGTTCATAGGCGTCGCGCCGGCTTTAAGCATCCGATGGATCGCCATCTCGTGTGCTTCGTTACTTACATCTCCGCAGGCATCTGTTATTACATAAACTTCGTAGCCATCCTGGATTGCTGATAATACCGGACTGACGATACAAACACTTGTCCATAAACCGGCAAATACTATTTTCTTTTTACCTTTTCCCGTTATTGCTTTGAACGTATTTGCATCTTCCCAGGGATTCATAGTAGTGCGGTCGAGGTAGCCGGATGAAGCCGGAGGATAAGCTGCAAGTAATTCAGGGAAAACCGGTCCGCTGAAAGATTTTTCAGCCACCGTTGTCACAACAGTTGGTACATTGAAGATTTTCGAACCACCGGCAATAAGGGCAACATTGGTCCTGAGCTGGTCAATCGTAATGTTTTTGACAGGGAAAGCCATCTGGCTTTCATGGTCAACCAAAACCAGCGAATGATTTGTCGGCGTCAAAAGAGATGCGGCAGGTTTTTGAGCCAATATCTCAAAGCAGATACCCGCAGTTAATGCCAGTACGAGAGCTAATTTTCTTTTCATAATCATAATTGTTTGTAATAATTAGAAGAGGTTCCTTCTGTTAAGGAAAGAACTTGCGATTGATGGTGACAAAATTACCGCGGTAAGGCAGCGCATTCAATGTATAAATCGGGAGAAGTGTTGTACCGCGCATTAAATGCAACCATAAACGGGAATTAATGGGGTTTATATGCTTCCAGCTCAATTTCGATCAACTGACCCGGCAGGGCCAGCTCCTTAACGCCAAACCACGATCCGGCAGGAAACTGCTTTTTGTAAATCGTTTTACGGTAGGCGGAGTGTTTTTCAAATTCGGGCATGTTCGTCGTCAGGACATTCTCGACCACAACATCGTCCCAGGCATAACCATAGTGTTTCAAAACCTTATCCAGATCGCCATAACAGTTAATCATTTGCTGCTTCATATCGCCGGGTGCCGTCAGATTTCCCTTGTCGTCCATGCTGACTGCGCCTGATATTTTCAGTTCATTGCCAATACGGACGGCATGAGAATAGCCATTATTTTTTTCGAACCCGGGTCGAAGATTGAAATACTCCGGCTTATCGGGTTGGGTCGGTAACTTCTGTTCGGTTTTCTGAGCTGTGTTGCAGCCGGCCGCCAACAGAATTAGTAGGAATGTTAGCTTTCTTTTCATGATAAAATGGTTTGTCATACTTGAAAGTAATCTTTCACAAGGGAAAGAATTTGCGATTGCTGATGACAAAATTCCATCAGTAATGCACCGGATTCAATGTATCAATCGGGAGAAGTGTTGTATGCACCAAGTGAAAGATTAAAAAAAAGCATGATAAAAACGACGCCAAAGGACATACCCGGATCACAGACAAGATTTTGTTTTGCCCAGGTTGGTATCAGGGTTTCTGATCGGTTGCAGCGGGTTGTTTCGGCGTTCTGACTTAATGCTTATACATAATTATAACCAGCACTGAGTCAGAAAGGAAAGTTTATGTTATGCAAAAAGGGAAGTATTTGTATGTTCGTTTTTTAACTGGTTGTATTCAAGAACAAGTGATATTCTTGTGCCAGCATGATTTTCAAAATAAATCTGAGCGCCCAGGTCATCACTGAGGCCTTTCATCAGCTGAATCCCCAGCGAGTCCAGGTTGTTGTAAGTGCCTTCATTCCAGCCTATACCGTTATCCTCAATGACGAGTGACAGTTTCTCATCTTGCTGATAAAGTGATACACGGATAATGCCGTCGCGATGCCCGGGAAAGGCATGTTTAAAAGCATTGGTTACACTTTCATTGACAATTAGAGCGAGCGGAACGGCCTGTGCGGTCGGCAGGTTGATGGCATCGATTTGTTGAATAATCCTGATTTGCTGGGACGTTCCAAAAGTTTCGGATAAAAAAAGCAGGAAATCAGCGAAATAATTCTTCATGTCGACTGTTTTGATATCCTCCGACTGATAAAGCTTTTGATGGATGAGCGACATCGCATAAATTCTGTTTTGGCTGGTTTCCAATGCTTTGAATGCTTCGTTGTCCAGATAAGATGCCTGGCTTTCAAGCAGGCAGATGATGGTGTGTAAATTATTTTTTACCCGGTGATGGACTTCTTTCAGTAACCACTCTTTTTCATTGAGCAGGTGTTCCAGTATCTGGTTTTTTTCAGTAATCACCGTATTCTTATGTTCTATCTCACGACTATACCGGGTATTTTGCCGGTATTTGGTCCAAAACAAAACTGATATGACGATTAAGAATATAGCCACGACGACAGCCATGACAGTCGATAAATTTGCATTTCGTAACCGTTCTTCCTGAATCTTTGCATTTTGCCCCAGCAGTTTGATATTCTGGTTCTTAATTTTGATTTCGTCCTCCTTTTGCTGTGCTTCATGGGCAATGCGCAGCCTCTGTACTTCGCGCTCTCTTGACTGGGTCAGATCATAATGGCTGATGTTGCTGTATACACTCAGATGCTTGAGGGCGTCATAATAGTTGCCTGTTGCTGAGTCGGTCAGATAAACCATGTAGTGAAGGTGCCTGAACGACCCGTTATTGAAAAAGGTTTTTGGGAATTTTAACTCTTCATAGAGCAGTGGTCTGGCTTTGGCATACTGCCTTGAATCCGCGTACAATTGCGCCAGGCCAGCCGTGGTGCGAAATACATTGACGCCGTACTTTTGACTGGTATCGTATGCCCGTTTGTAGTAGAGCTCCGACTTATCGTATTTTTTCATCCGGCGGTAAATGCGTCCCATGATCACATCCTGATAAATCCGGTCGGAGATCGTTTGCGGGGGCGTAGCTGCCAGCATTTTTTTCATTTGTATTAAATCTTCCTTATGCCTGCTCGTTTTGCCATAAATATATTCGACGTCAAACAGGAACAACGGATCCGAAAGGTTGTATCTCCCGGCCCGTTGTGCATAATGTTTTACGGCCATATTGATGTATCTGACCCCTTTATCATATTCGTCGTTATCGGTCCACATCATCGCGTGATTGGCATAAATATCACCAGCCATGCTGAAATCCTTTGAGGCTTCCATCGCTTTCACCGCTTCAAGCGAATAAAATAACGCCCGGGACTGATCGCCAATATGAAAACAATATTCGCTGAGTGCCGCGTATGTGGTTTGGTAATATTTACTTCCTGCTTTTTTAAAACGTTCAACAATATCAAGCAGCTCTTTCTCCGCAGCGGGATCCTGCTGCTTGGCGTGAACCAGAGCGATGATTTGTCGGGCCTGGATCTCTTTGATAGGGTCCCGGATGGCAGCACTGTGTATTATGGCTTCACTTGCCAGTCTGGAAGCACTTGTCCAGTCGGCCAGTTTGATATCTCTGTCAGCTTCACAGTAAGCATAAGCCAGCCGCAGTTTCAAATCTAAAAGATAGTGTCCGTGAAGCTGCGCCAGCAATTTTTCTGCCTGACCATAATCCTTCTTGTCGATAGCGACCAGTGCTGTCAGTTTGGTTGCCGATTGCCACACGTCGTTTCTCTGGTTCGCGCTTTCCGAGAGAACCATCCGCGCATAGGCTGTTGCTTTATTCAGATCCTCATACCGCTTACGTGGTTTGTTATAATACAGATTTGCCAGATCAAGCAGTGCACCATTTCGCTCCGGTGCATTTTTGGGATGGGTCTGCACAACGTACATCAGCCTGGATAACTGACTTTCCGGAACGATAGCATCCGTAGGATAAAACTGGCCATAGCTCATATCAGGTATTGCGCATAAGATCCCAATTCCGATGCAGACCCATTGGACAGGTGACAATAATTTGCGGAGCAAAAGCTTTTTGAACATGGTTGTTTTGGTATTTTTTAATGCTGCCAGGCGAAATTTGTCGAGAAGTTAACCATTAACAAGTGGATTTACAAAGCAAAACAGAGTAATCTGATCGCCGGAAAACAGGTTTTTTTTATTCTTGAAAACCAATCATGATATATCATGACGGAGGGCTTCAAAATCACGATATATCATGATTTATTTTAAATTCAATTTTGGTAAAATGCTGTATATTAGTTAATTAAATATTGGCAAGAATTTTATAGTGATCTTGATGGCAAAACTCTGCCTGTGGAGAAAATTTGTCTTTCAAACGTCAATAATTTATCAGCCAGCAAAAAATAAGATGAAAGAAAACAATCATCCGATACAGAAGGTGGCAGCAGAACTGTTGTCGGCGAAGCGGGTAGGACATCTCGCAGGAATTTTTAATACAACCCTTAAATCAAACCTGAGTTATACAGAAGCTGCGATATTTATCCTCGATACAGAAACCAATTTACTCCGGAACCTGCTCCGGACGGGCGATCCTTCACAGCAGAATTTCTTTTTTTCGGCGGAGGTTGATTTGAGAGAACTCACTGCCGAAGAAGTGTTATTGGCAGACAATCAGGATCTGGACGGTTTTGGAGAATTTCGGATACAGGCTGATTTGCAAAAGTCTAATTGCGGCAAGTATATTTCAAAAGAGCCACCTGTTGGTTCCAGAATTTTAGTCTTTCCGCTGCGGGACGGAAACGATTTTATCGGTAATCTTTTTCTGCTTTTTCACAATTCTCTCGATTTCAACCCGGGTAATATTGACCTTTTAAAGCTGCTTGCGATCAATATCAATATGGCCGTTATTCGTGTTCTGGCGCAGGAGCGCATGACGGTACCCGGAAAAAACGACCAGTTGATAAATTTGCTCCATTTAAGTTACAAGTTGACGGATATTCAGACTTTGGAAGGGTTGAAACAGCTGATTTCAGAAATGTTGTTGCCGATCTTCGAGGCGGAATATTGCGTGGTGATGCTGAAAAGCGATGAGGAATCTTATCGCTGTTACATGACGGTAGCCGCCACGGACTCCCTTACACAAAGAATCCGTGATAACATTTATGCAGGAGCGTTCCCGGTAAATGACCATTGTTATCATCATACGCAGGATGACGAGAAGCTCACAGTATACAGTATGGCCAACCTTGCAGATGCGACAAACAGGCCATTATACCTGCATGCAGAAATACAAAACGGGATTATTGAAAAAGCGGCTTATCCGGTTCACATTGGAAATAGTAAAGCAGGCTGTATATTTTTTAATCGCGTTCGTAGTAATGTGCTTATTGATCTTGACAATTCGGCTGTGAAACTTGTACTTTCACAGTTTTCCAAAGCCATCCTGCAAATGATTGATCAGGAACAGGTGCGCAGGCGTATAGCCCAGAAGGATATGCTGATCGCGTTGGGAATCCGGTTCGCTTCCGTTCGCAGTAATGAAGAGTTGCTGGAAGCAATTCACGAAAGCCTGAAAGAAGTGGTAGGATTTACGCATACCAACCTGGCAGTAATCGATAACGACAAGTCCACGGCTCATGCCTATTTTATTGATCCGCAACGGGCTAACCGCCAATATATTGATTACTCCAATCTTTTGCACAGTCGTCATGCGATTGACGACGGATTTATGGGCAAAGTATTATTAAGTGACGAACCGGTAATTTTTGATCTTGAAAATCCGGTAAGCGCGCGTCCGCTGCCCGGTTATTTAAAGAACAGCTATGATAATGGCATCCGGCAGGTGGTGATGACAAAATTCGCAAAAGAAAAGGAATTGTTCGGTTTCTGGATATTGACATTTGATCATGACAACGTTATTTCTAACAGTGTCCTGCAAGTGATCAGGGAAGTTACAAAACAATTGTCCGTTGCAGTCCGTAATATTTTAGTCAACCTCGAATACGAGCGGCAGGAAAAAGAGCAGGGCCGTTTGATGCAGTTCAGCAATGCCATTGTGGCCATCAGGGACAAACATAAACTGGCTGTAACCATCAAAGAGCACCTGCGGGAGCTGTTTAAAATTGACGATTTTCTTGTATGGTCATTATCTCCGGACCATCAGTCCAGATCACCGTTTCTGTTTGATGAAAACCCGTTTTTTGAACAAAATTCCATCTTTGGAAATATTCCTGAAAAACATTTTAAAAATGATGACGGCATTTATGACACAATCCTGAAAACAGCAGGAGTAAGCTATTTCCATGCTGACGATCTGGAAACGGCATATTCCGGACATCCGTTTTTTTTAAATGTGATCAGCGCTTCAGATATGGCTGAAATGGGCGGAAGTGTGCTGCGCGTTGGTGATGACGTGGTGGGGATACTGACGTTTACCAGCCGGTACATTCATCTGGTCAAAGAAAGAGAGGAATTGTATCTTAGCATTTGTTCGCAGATCGCAATCGTGGCATCCAACCTTTTTTCAACCTGGAAAATCTCAGAGCAACTGGCAGAAATAAGTAGTTTCAAGGAACGGCTGGAAGATGAAAAAGTTTACTTGCAGCAAGAGCTGGAGATATGTGTCAACAAGTCGGACATGATAGGGAGCAGCCGGGAAATGCAGGCTGTTCACAAGTTGATCGGGCAGGTTTCTTACACCGACAGTTCAGTTTTAATATTAGGAGAAACGGGAACCGGGAAAGAACTTGTGGCACGGTCGGTTCACAACAATTCGCCACGGAAATCGAAGCTGATGGTCAAAGTGAATTGTGCTGCGCTGCCGGCAAATCTGATCGAATCTGAACTGTTCGGACATGAGAGGGGAAGTTTTACCGGCGCAACGGAGAGAAGGCTGGGAAAGTTTGAGCTGGCAAACCATGGCACAATATTCCTGGATGAAATCGGTGAACTGCCACTGGATCTGCAAGGCAAACTTTTGAGGGTATTACAGGAAAAGGAAATAGAGCGTATTGGCGGAAAAACGGTGATTAAGGTGGATGTCCGGGTGATTGCAGCCACCAACCGGAACCTTGAAAAGGAAGTAGCCATGGGAAACTTCCGGAGTGATTTGTTTTACCGGATCAATGTTTTTCCAATCCGCCTGCCAGCGCTGCGCGACCGTATCTCTGATATCCCGTTATTGGCCAGTCACTTCACTTCCAAATATGCTGCGAAGGCGGGCAAAGATATCAGGTCGTTAAGCAGTAATGCACTCCATGCGCTGCAGCGTTACGCCTGGCCAGGCAACATCAGGGAATTGGAGCATATGATAGAACGGGCCGTCCTGCTCAACAAAGGAGATATGCTGACAGCCGTGGCCATTCCTGCTGCCGATTCTGATATGCCGCATGAAAGTGCGTATCTTGAAAAAAAAATTAAAACAATTGACGAAAATGAACGGGATCATATTGTCAAAACGCTTAAAATTTGCCGTGGCAGAATCAATGGCCAGAATGGCGCTGCCGCGCTGCTGGGGATTCCGCCCAGTACTCTGAACTCAAAAATGAAGCGGCTTAATATCAGCAAACATACTATCGGGCCAAAACTTTAACTTTATCAGCGCCAGAATTCATGCAGGATACCTTATTAATCGTTGAGGATCAATTTATCGAAGCCAATAATCTGAAGATTATTCTTTTAAAGGCTGATTATCGTGTTTTACCCATCGCCCGATCAGTAGACGATGCGCTTGAAATCATTGACGGCCAGGTGCCCGATCTGGTGTTACTGGATATATTCCTGAAAGGTGAGCGGACGGGGATTGATCTGGCACATATATTAAAAGCCAGAGGAATTGCATTTGTTTATCTGTCGGCAAACTCGGACAAGAGTGTTTTTACCGCCGCGAAGATGACTGGTCCTTACGGTTTTCTGATCAAACCCTTTCGCGAGCGTGATGTCCTGGCCATGCTGGATATCGCCTGGTATCATCATACACAAAAGGTTATGGTGCGGGAAAATGAAAGCAAGAATAAAAATCCCGGTATCACTGCCAGCAGAGATAAGGAATTGAAAAAAATCGTGGGCGACAGCGATGCAATCCAGGCTGTTTTGAAAAATGTACAAACCGTAGCCGATACGAACGTCCCGGTTTTACTGCTGGGCGAAAGCGGGACAGGTAAAGAGTTGATCGCCAAACTTATTCACGAACTTTCGCATAGGCGGACAGGCAGGCTTGTCGTGGTGGATTGTGCAGCGATGCCTCCGCATTTGATTGAGTCCGAACTATTCGGTCATGAAAAAGGAAGTTTTACAGGTGCTTTCGAAAAACGTATAGGCAAGTTTGAACAAGCGAGTGGCGGTACCGTTTTTCTGGATGAGATCGGGGAGCTTCCGCTGGATCTGCAAGTTAAATTCCTAAGGGTTTTACAGGAAATGGAGATTGAGCCGATCGGCGGAAAACGCAGAAAAGTAGATGTCCGGATTTTGGCCGCAACCAACCGCAATCTGGAGGAAGAGATGGCAAACGGAAGGTTCCGGCTGGATCTCTATTACCGGCTCAATATATTTCCTGTTCAACTGCCTCCGTTAAGGCAGCGACAGGCGGATATTCTTACTTTGGCTGAATATTTTCTGGAAGTACAAACCGCCAGATTTGGTAAGGAAATTACCGGATTTTCGGCTGAGGTAAAACAAATGCTGCTGAATTATCAATGGCCCGGAAACGTGCGTGAACTGGAAAACCTGATCACCCGTTCTATTCTTTTATGCGTTGGCAGTCAGATAAATGAAATGCAGTTACCAAAATCTAACCAACTCAGCGAGGCAGGAGCGGATCTGAAAGTGAAGACCATGACGGAGAGCGAAAGAGATTTGATTTTAGCGGCACTGCGGGAATGCAACTGGAAAATATACGGCCCCGGCGGCGCAGCTGAGCTTCTTGATATTAACGCATCAACATTGAAGTCCCGCATGAAAAAACTCGGAATATAATGAAGTCAGGCATTTTTTATGACAAGCGGCATTTCGTTACTTTTTGGCTTTCAGCGATATAACACTGAAATTTATAGTTCTTTGTATTTGTAACTAATTTTAAATCAACAACTTATGTATTGGCAAGGATTTTGAAATAATAGTCATGATCAAATAACATGATTCTTATGAGAGATCTTAACCAATTCCAAAATCAGGTAACCAGGCAGCCATCGTTAACAGGTTCCAGCAGCGAACCTTTTGAAATCAAAACCTTAAACGCTGAGAATTTTTCTTTGCAGGCCCCGCGGCATGAGCGGGTGGTTGAGATGATCTGGGTTACCAAAGGTAATTTTCAGATTATGTTCGACATGGAAACCTACACGGTATCAGCAGGGATGATATTTTTCCTGCCTCCCGGGCAGACTTTTTACATTCGATCCGCGGTCGGTTTGGAAGGTGTTGTCTTACGCTTTCCGGCAGGCATGATGGTGGTAGATACTGACTCGCCTTATCCAAATCTTACCTTTTGTACCTCGCGGATATTTGAGGTGGATGCAGCAACCACCGCAACCCTGATGAGTGTAATGCAGTGTATGCGTCTGGAGCTGACTAACTCCCATAGTCAAAAAGCGGAAGTCCTGTCAGGATATCTCAGAATTGTTCTGATTTATTTACTCAGACAGCGCTCCACCGTTCTGCGTTCCGCTTTCAAAGCCGACATGGCCGTATTGGCAAAAAGATTTTTTGAATTGCTGGAACGACGATATCTCACCAACAAGAAAGTGAGCGAATACGCGGATGAATTGGCTGTGACACCCAATTATCTGAATTATGTTATCAAACAGGAAACCGGTAAGTCAACGAGTGCAAATATCAGGAACCGGTTATTATTGCAGGCAAAACGGATGGCGCTTCATCAGGGAATCAGCATGAAGGCTGTTGCATATAAACTGGGCTTTGACGATGCGGCCCATTTCAGCAAGTTTTTTAAGGTAGGTTGCGGCTGCAACTTTACAGCTTACCGAAAAGGGTGTCCAAGCCAGTTTTGATCGTCAGACTCTGAGGTTATCGCCTCGTTATTCTCGCATATTTTTCCTGCGTGTATATAGTATAGTTCTCAGTATTTCTGCCGGTTATCAGGGCGACAATACTTCATTTTCAAAACCTTAATTTAACTTTTTAACATAAAATTTCATGAAATCAAAAATACGAATTCTGGCTTACGCGGCCAGTGCAGCATTACTTTTAATGATGGTGTCCATGCAAGGAAGTGCAAGGTCTTTCAAACAGGACCGGTTAATTAAAGAAGATGACAAACCAACCATTATCCTGGTCCACGGCGCATTTGCAGACGGTTCGAGCTGGAATAAGGTGATACCGATTTTGCAGAAAAAAGGTTATCAAACGATTGCCGTACAAAATCCGCTGACTTCTTTAAGCGATGACGTCGCATTCGTTGACCGGGCCATTAGCGAGGTAAAGGGGAGTGTAATTCTGGTTGGGCATTCGTGGGGAGGCGTGGTGATAACCCAGGCTGGAAACAGCGAAAAAGTGAAGGCACTGGTATATGTGGCGGCCTATGCTCCGGACGAGGGACAGAGCCTGGAGAGCATCAGCAAAGACGCTTATGAAACCCGAAAAATACCCAATGTGCCTGGTTTCGCAGATCCTGTCGTTGCAGATGGTTACATCAGACTGAAAGAAGAAACGATCGTGAAATATTTTGCGCAGGATTTGCCGGAGCAGGAAGCCAAAGTTCTGGCGGCAGGGCAGGGGCGCTTTCATGTGAGTACGTTAGGCGCCAAAATATCAAAGCCGGCGTGGAAAAACAAGCCAAGTTTTTACATTGTATCCGACAATGACCAGATCATTTCGCCGAAGGTCGAAAGTGAAATGGCAGCCAGGATCCATGCAACGGTTTCGCATCTTCCTGCAAGTCATGTATCGATGTTGTCGCAGCCAGAGAAAGTGGCTGAGGTCATTATTAAGGCTGCCGGAGGCAAATGAGCACCGATTCTTTAAATCAATTTCTGGATTTTGTAGGCACCGAAATCGATCTTGATGAAGAGACCAAGGTGCTGATCAGCCAATATTGCAGGCTTGTGAAGATAGGAAAGGGCGAACTACTTTTAAATATCGGTGAGGTTTGCAAAGATGTCTATTACATTATAGAGGGGCGCGGGATTTCGTATTTCACGGATTTTAATGGAAAAGCTACCACCTGGTTCTTTCACTTTAACCGGCCGGGTGCACCCGTAAAGAATCTGTTCGCAGTTGATTACCGGAGCTTTTTGTCCAATGATCCCTCGGCGATGTCGATCCAGGCGCTTACGGAAATCACTGCTATTCATTTTACAAAACGAGAAGTTGGTTTACTGGTCGAGCAATCCACCTTATTTGAATCCTGGATAAGAAAACTGAACGAAAAAAGCCTCATCATGGCTTATGACAGAATTGCTACGCTGTTGGTTTTTTCTGCGACGGAACGTTATCAAAAGTTTTTAACGGACGAACCGTATCTGCTGGATATGTTTTCCAACTATCATATTGCAACTTACCTGAATGTTACCCCGCAATCGCTCAGCAGGATCAGAACACGGCTTATTAAGGCTGGTTCTGATCCTGATCGGAGAGAAAAACATAATCTCCAAGCTTCCCGAAAGCATTTATTACCCTAGGTGAATGTTTTTTATTTCAATGGTCAGGAGTTTTGTGAAAACAAAATTTCAACGTAAAATATGAAGCATTCTGAATTAAATTTCAAACGGCTAAAAACCAGGTTTACATCAAAAATTAATTATTTTTTTCTCCTTCTGGCCTCATTGATTATGTCTTGTACGGGCAACGAGCACCAGAAAGAGAAGAAATTGTCTGACTATTTTTCTGCTGACTCTGCCCGGATTCAGACGGGAGGAGCCAGGATGATTCCGATAAAAACACCGGTTGGTATCCATAACGTCTGGACGAAGCGGATCGGGAATAATCCTAAAATCAAGGTGTTGCTTTTAGCCGGCGGCCCGGGATTCCCGCACGATTATCTGGAAGTCTTTGAAAGCTTTTTCCCAAAAGAGGGAATAGAATTTTATTATTATGATGAACTCGGTTCTGGTAACTCCGACAAGCCGCTGGACACGTCACGTTTTTCAGTGGAAAGAGCTGTGGACGAGCTGGAACAGGTGCGTCAGGCACTCGGTTTAGGGAAAGAAAATTTTTATCTCTTGGGGCATTCCTGGGGAGGTTTGCTGGCTATGGAATATGCGTTGAAATATCAGCAGCATTTGAAAGGTCTGGTGGTTTCCAATATGTGTTCGAGCGGGAAGGAATTCAACCGGTACATTCAGCAGGTGCTGGTGAAGCAGCTGCCATCATCCGCACTGGATACTTTAAACATACTCGCCGCCAGAAACGACTATGCCAATCCAAGGTATACAGCATTGGTAACCGAACATTTTTATAGTCAGTTTGTTTGCCGCATCCCTGTGAACAACTGGCCTGAACCTTTTGTAAGAACTTTGGGGAAATTGAACCAGCCCTATTATATGGCGATGCAAGGTCCCAGTGAATTTGGAATCATTGGCAGTCTGAAGGACTGGGATATAACCGACAGGCTAAAACAGATCACCGTTCCGGCGCTGATGATCGGTGCCCGGTACGATGAAATGGATCCTGCCCATATGCAATGGATGAGCAAGCAGGTGGCAAATGGGAAATACCTTTATTGTGCCACCGGAAGCCATTTAAGCATGTATGATCAGCAGTCATTTTATATGAACGGAATTATAGGTTTTCTTCGGGAAGCCGGCAAGTAAACAGCGAAATGTCGCTGTTTACGAATCCTGAAATATGTTTTTTGTTTTATGCGGCGCTTGCTCTCACGGGAATAAGCGCCGCATAAACTTTCTGATTTGGTCAGTGATATCCTGAGAATCTTCTTCGAGTGCAAAGTGACCTGTGTCATAGACATGATATTCAACATTTTTTACATCCCTCAGATAAGCTTGCGCGCCTGGCTCCGGGAAAAATGGATCGTTTTTACCCCAGGTTATCAGGAGTGGTGGTTGATTGTCACGCAGGTATTTTTGCCAATCAGGATATAGCGTGATGTTATGCTGATAATCATGAAGAAGATCCAGTTGGGCGCGATCGTTGCCCGGTCTGGAAATCCTGGCGTAATCGAGGTTCCAGTTATCAGGATTAATATTTTCCGGATTTCGGGTGCCAAAAGTATATTGCCACTTGATGCTTTCAAGCGAAAACAAGGCCAGCATAGGCTGCTCCGTTTCAGTGGTACGGTTTTGCCAGAATTTTCTGGAGTCCGCAAAACCTTCACTCAGCCCTTCTTCATAGGCATTTCCGTTTTGTACAATCAGTGCTTTTATACGTTCCGGATGAGCTGTCGCGATCCGATACCCGATCGGTGCGCCGTAATCCTGGATCATGAGCGTGTAGGTGGTGAGGTTCAGACTTTCCAGAAAGAGATCCAGCAGCTTTGCAATATTATCAAAAGTGTATTGGAAACTGTCCGGGGAAGGGAAATCACTGTTTCCAAAACCGGGATAGTCGGGTGCGATCAGATGATATTCGTCGGACAAGTCACGCAGCACTTCGCGGTACATGTGTGAGGAGGTTGGGAATCCGTGCAGCAGCACAAGCGTTTCTTTCGAGGCGTCGCCTGCCTCGCGGTAGAATATGTTGACTCCTTCAACCTCTCGATATTTATACGACACGTTTCGGTTCTTCATAAAAATGGTTTAGAATTAAGAAAGCTTAATCGTTCAGAATACAGTCACATAGCTGTGTGTGACGGTTTCAAAACTATTGAATTTATCTTCTGTTGTAAATGTCTTGATGCGGTTAAGATTTGTACATTTTGTTTTGATTAAACCTGTCAGATAGGTGGTTGCGCGTTGGTTTATTTACAAGCGGATAATGGCGAAGACAATGACATTTTGGTGAACATATTGATCAGCAGTTTACTCCACAGATAAGGTTGGATTCAAATGGATTATTATATTTGCGGTGACAACGTATACTGCTTTCAAAGATGACTTGTTCGCAGGATAAATCTGGTAGAAGGGAAATCAATGTCCACATCAGATTTGCAGGTTATAGCGCGGGACGAAGAAGATTGAATTCTTAATTTTTTTTATACTTAAAAACGAATACTCAACTAATGAAAATAATCAGAACGATTCAAATCGTTTCCTCCATCATGATCCCTCTTCTGCTTCTTTCCTGTAACGCTGAAAACGATATCCCATCTGAGCAAAATGATTCCGCTAAAATAGAGCAGTTAAGGAAGGATATTTTAGGGAAATGGGTTTTTGGTAGTAAAAATTTAAGGACTACAAATAATAATTCTTTTATCGAATTTTTAAAAGATACCACATTCGTTGTCAGTCTGGGCTCGGAAAAAATGTATTCGGATAAATTTACGATTGTTAACACCTCAGAAATTTCACTTGAAAACTTTGGCAAGGTTGAAAATATACTTTTTAAAGACGATGAAATCAACTTTGGTTTGTCATACGCTGGTCAAAAGGTAGTAGTAAATGCAAATAAAACAGTTGCCTTCGACGACAGTGCCAAAACGCAATTATTATCGCGCGGGTGGGAAATGACAGATCAGGAAGATGGCAAGGATACCGTAGCAAATGTTGGCAGATCTTTTATCACATTTTCCAGCTCGGGGACATATAAAATAGAAGTTCATTCAGAAGGAGGAACCAGGCACGTAACTGGAAACTATAACTGGAAATGGCACTCAACAATCAGTAACCGTATCGTTTACTGGCACGACAGGGGAGAAATCGATGAAGATAACAGATATATGATTATCAGAGAATTAACACCAACCTCTCTTAAAACGACCGAATCAAACTTTTGGGGACTCAGGAATTATGTCTTTATCCCTGAAAAATAAAATTCGGATTAAAACCACTTGATTTTACCCACATTTTAAATCAATCCTCTATTGCTTCAATCCCAAGCTGTTTGAGTCGTTCAAGATTTGTCTTCATTGCTTGAAGTTCCCCGGGTGAATGTCCCTGCCACTCCTTAACCTCGCCAACTACCTTAAACGGATAGAGAGAACGATATGATTTTGTCGGATTGCCGGGAAATTTTTTGTCAGTTAAATTCGGGTCGTCCTCTATCGGGCCGGTTGGTTCTACGATATAAATTCTTTCACGTCCTTCACCCAGGGCTAGCTCAGCGCCCCAGATAGCAGCAGACAGGGTAGCTGTCAGATAAATATATTTCGCCTTTTTTTCTTTCCCATAGTTTGAGTTATAACCAATTTCAATAAGATCGCCCTTCGCCAGGTCGGCTTTGGTGCCGTGATAATATGGTGTAGGGGCGTTATCTGGCGCTGGTCCGTGCCCCGCATGGTTGTTTGTTCCCATAGTTTTTTAAGTGAAGTTTTATTGACGGAATTTCATGCTGAATTTTGTCCCCTCACTGGAGGTGAAGTTGTAAGTGCCATAAAGCTGGTGGACCTGTATGTCAATGAGCTCCAGGCCGAAAGATTTCCTTTTACGTGTGAGCTGGCCCGGGGTGCTATCCGACTCTCTGATTTTATTTCCGTTTGATATTCCAGGCCCGTTGTCGGCCACCTGCAATGTAATCTGGTTGCCAACTTGTTGGCAGGTGATTGTCAGTACAGGGTCAGGGATATCGGGGAAAGCATATTTGCAGGCGTTCGTGATCAGCTCATTCAGAATCAGTCCGAGGGGGATACTTTTGTCTATGTCGAGCCAGATAGGGTCAATTGAATAATGCCTCTTGATGGCCGGATAACCGCAAGCTGACAAAACGCCTTCCGCCAGCTCAGGGATAAAATCCTGCAATTCGATATCTTCCAGACCAGAGCGATCATACAGCTTACGATGCACGATAGCCATGGATTGTACTCTCAGAAGGCTTTCTTCTACCGCTCTTTTTGCCGTTGGGTCGGATAGTAATCTTGCCTGCATATTGAGCAGACTGGAAACGACCTGCAGGTTGTTTTTTACCCGATGGTTCTGCTCACGGACCAGCTGTTCGTTTTTGATACTTGTGCGCTGGTTTTTTCGGTATTGTTTAAAAAATAAAATACTCAATGCCGTAGCGACAGTAAGAAGCAGTATTGTCAGAATGATGATATTCTGCTGCGATTTAAGCAGTTTATTTTTAAGCTGAAGATCCTGGTTTTGAGAATTAAGCTGAATTTCTTTTTTACTTGTTTCATATTCAATTTGCAGGCGCAGCACTTCTCCGTCTTTTTCTGTTTCAAACTGTCGGTGATCCGAATCGTACATATGTTTGAACCTTTCAAGGGCTTGTTTCCACTGGCCTGTCCGTTCATAATATTTGATAAAAGCCTGATCAAGCCAGATAGATAATTGCAGATCGGGGAGCGTGTTTTCTGCATATCGCCGTTGCGCGTTGAGAAGTGTAGCATAACACTTTTTGAATTCCCCTGCGTTCAGATACGCTACACCTAGAAATATCCGGGCACTTATCTGAGCTCTGTTATTTTTGTTTGCCGGAAATAACTTTACCGCTTTTTCCAGCGTCGGAATCGCTTCGGGATTGTCATGATCCGTATAAAGTTCTCCAAGTTTCAGCGACGCCTCGGCAACAGCGACGGTATCTTTTAACTGATAACTCAAATGCATCGCTTTTTTTAAATAAATAAGTGCGCTGTCCAGATACATCGTTGACTTTGCCGTAATACTCCTGTTCCGATAGATCTGCCCCAGACTATTATAGGATAACATGAGCCCTCTTTCAGACTTTATTCTTTTAAATACCGCATAAGCCAGATTCGCGTATCTGATATCTTCACTGTTTTTCATGTTTTCAGACAGCCGTACATAAAGCCGTCCCAAATTATAGGAGTCTCCTCTTGGTTCCAGTATACGGAGCGATTTTAGAAAGTACGATTTCGATGTCGCATTATCTCCAGCAATAGCGTGCAGCTTTCCATAGAGATAATAAGCTTCGGCCAACAGCAGGGAATCCTTTTTCTGAATGGCATCGTGTTCCACTTCCTTTGCATAAGCCAGTTTGTCGGCATCAAGCGGAAAAGGGGGCGATTGGGCCATACCTTTCAGGGAAAAAAATACGCATAAAACCAATATTTGGAAGATGAGCCTGGCTAAATCGAACATAATTTTTAATAGAGGTATATGCTATTGTAACAATGCTAAATTTTATAAGGTAAAAAATGGTGATCACAACAGAAGCTGCGTTTCAGGACGCGGGTCTTGTTCCGTTTTTTATCATCACAGGTTTATACCCAGAAGATATTCATTATTTGAGAAAGGTAAAAAATAAAGCAAAAGTATTTGACTAATCTGAAATTATTTCGCCGGGACAGATACAATAAATTTACTATGGCGCAACATTTCCTGCAGGTATGGAACCTGTATGGCACGCAAATTGAGTGCCATTTATTCAGGACTGACTTAACCGGTAATTACACATAAAATGGAAAACAGGCGAAATTCCAAAATGAGGAAAAAGCTGAAATGGATGCTGCCGGCTCTGGTAGTGCTGATCGTTGTTGTGCGTCTGATCCTGCCGTATCTGGTTTTGCAATATGCCAATAAAACGCTGGCAAACATGAAAGGATATTACGGTCATATAGAGGATGTTGAGCTGTCTGTAATAAGAGGTGCGTACAAAATAGACAGCATTTATCTTAATAAAATCGACACGGTTACCACTAAGCAAACCCCGTTTTTTTCGGCCTCTCTTATTGATTTGTCCATCGAGTGGAAAGCCCTGTTCAAAGGCTCCATCGTCAGTGAAATCAAGATGGATGGCCCGCTTTTAATTTTTACAAAAGATAAGGTTGAGCCTAAGCAGCTGGTCAAAGATTCAGCCGACTTCAAAAAAGCCCTTGACGGTTTTATGCCCCTGGATATTAACCGGTTTGAGCTTACCAATGGTAAAATCCGTTTCAAGGATAATACGACCGTGCCGAAGGTTGAAATCGAAATGACACGCTTGCACGTGATCGCACAAAATCTTAAAAACAGTTACGATTCTTCCGCAACACTGCCGGCCAGTGTTAACATGACTGCAATGATCTACGAAGGTGATTTCCGGCTGGATGCAAAACTTAATCCTATGAATGCAAACCCGGCTTTCGATATGAGCGCAGAACTTAAAAATACCAATCTGGTGAAGTTGAACGACTTTTTTCAGGCGTATTCCAAAATAGATGTTAACGAGGGACGCTTCGGATTGTACACCGAAGTGGCAAGCAAGGATAACCAGTTTGCTGGATACATAAAGCCTTTGATACAAGACCTGGACATTCTTGGCAAGGAAGACAGGGACGATAATTTCTTTCAGAAGGTTTGGGAAGGTATAGCCGGCGGTGTCGGGGAGATATTTCAGAATCAAAAAAAAGATCAGATCGCAACTAAAATTCCTTTTAAAGGAAAGCTGGATGAGCCCAGAACAAATCTTTGGTTTGCTATCGGCACCGTTTTGAGAAATGCTTTTATTCAGGCCCTGCAACCCTCCATTGATAATGAGATCAGCATCGGATCTGTATCGGTGCAGAAAGAAGAAAAGAAAAACTTTTTGCAAAAGATATTTGATTCCAAAGACAAAAAGGATGAAAAGAAAAAAAAGTGAGATACTCCGGAATTGCTAGTTCATTCCGAGCTTTTCCCGGATTTCACTTTCTGTACCAAACACAAAATGTTTATCGCCGCTTTTTAGGATCAGTAAACTAAACCGGAAATCCGCATCAGGTATAATTTCGTCGATGTCACTTTCAGACAGACTGATTTCAATAGATTCGTCGTCTTTTGATTTGAAAATGGCCCCGGCGCTCATGATTTCGTCTATTTAGATCTAAGAATGCACAAGTTAAGATCAAAATTTCAATAACAGACTTCGTTTTTCAACAAAATTATTAAACTAAAACATACCATGGCTAAAACTGTTATTTCAATTTTCGAACTCGCCGATCAGGCGTTGGAAGCCCGTAACCATCTTCTTTCTCATGGCTTTTTGGAAACACAGGTGAGCATCAAAACGGCATCGTACACGGATGGCGACTCAGAAGCTGAGGAAAGCGATCCGAAGCCTGATTTATTAGACCACATTACATCATTCTTCAAGGATTTGTTTGGTGCTGACCATGAGGAAATTTCCAAATATGCCGCCGTTGGAAAAAATCGAACCATCGTGACGGTGCATACCGACACAAATCAGGATGCGGAACAGGTTGCTGAGATACTGGATCATTATGGAGCATTGAATGTAAATGAGACAGCAGGCAGTTTTTTTCCTCAAAATAATGAGAAAATTTCGCACGCTCATTCCATGGATCATCCTGATGGAAGTTCTTCGGCAAGTACGATTTCGGATAAATATGATGAAAACAGGACGAGAGCATCGGTTATCAAAAGCCGGATTATCGAGCGGTCGGTAGCGAAAAATGACGATTGATCCTTAAATACGGAATGGCTGTCCGGCTAATTGACCCAGGGTATTCTTGCTCTGGGTCATTTTCTTTTCTAGTTTTTGTTAATAAGTGATGCGCAATTTATTTGTCTCTTCACTGATGATTACTCCTTCTGTTCGTTTTCTGCAAACTTGGCCGCAAAACTGACATTAGAACTGATGGTTTTTCTAAAAAAGAAATGGATGACATCTTAAAAAATAACCGTAAACAGTTCACGCGAAGGAGTGAAAATGACGATGACCAACTTTTATCCGGAAGATAAAAGTTACGATTATTCTAAAACAAAAATCAGATGGCTCAGATATACGTTTTGTAATTACATTTAAAAGTGCTAAATCGTTTTTTCTTATGAATTGAACAGGGGAACAATCGGGGGGATTTCCGGTATGCAACTTCCTTGCGCAGTACATCAAAGTTTCAAATGGAAACAGGAAAATAATTAAGTTAACCTTTTTATGTAATGACAATCTCATTTAAAAACCTTTTTAGTGCTGCATTTTTAATCATACTTTTTTCTACGTTCGGCAAGGCTCAGACAAAAGCGGTGTATACCAAATATGTAAACACATTTATTGGTACGGCACCACTTACAGATCCGAAAATTCTTGGTTATAAATTGCCTGACGGCTGGCGTTCCTGGGCGGGTCTGACTTTTCCGGGAAGTTCTTTACCAAACGCTATGGTTCAGTTAAGTCCCATGACAGCGTACGGCTCTGGCGCGGGATATGAATATGAAGATTCGGTTATTTTGGGTTTTACCCATACCAACAAGGGCCACTGGAATCTTTGTAATATTCCTGTTTTACCGCTTTCCAGGGCGGGAAGCAAATTCGGTTCGCGTTTTTCTCACAGGAAAGAAAGTGCCGCTCCGGGATTTTATCAGGTTTATCTTGATGATTATCAGGTAAATGTCAGTCTTACTTCGACACTGAGATCAGGCTTTCATAAGTATGAATACAAAGACAATAAGGCACGTCAGATTCTTTTTGATCTTGCGAGAGCAAACAACAATGTATCGAAGTGGGACATTGAGCAGGTTGGGAAAAATGGCGTGCAGGGATATCAGCAGACCGGTGAGAAAATCTATTTTTATGCAAAGCTGAACACGGATATTGAGAAGCTGGAAGAAAAAGAGGAAGGTGCCAAAAACGGCTTTGCAATTGTACATTTGAAAGACGGAAGTTCTGCTCCTGTTGAACTTAAAATAGGATTATCCTTCGTGAGCATAGAAAATGCAAAACAAAATCTGGAAAAGGAAATTGGAGAAAAGACGTTTGATGCGATCCGAAATGAAGCCACAAAAAAATGGGAAAACCTGTTGTCGTCTATTCAGGTAAAAGGAGGGACCGACAAGCAGAAACAGATGTTATATTCCTGTCTTTACCGGTCCTTTTTATGGCCCGCTTTGCGCAGCGATTTGAACGGAGAATATACTGATGCAAAGAAGAATGTTGCCAAAGGCGATTTTGAATATTACACGGAGCCGTCTTTATGGGATACATACAGAAATAAAGATGTACTTCTGGGGCTGATTTCGCCGAAAGTGACGCTGGATGTGATCAAATCGATGAAAGATGTCGGCGATAAAACAGGTTTTATTCCAACATTTTTTCACGGCGACCATGGCGCGTCATCGATTGCGGGCGCGTACTTGCGGGGGATTGATAATTTCGATGTAAAAGGCACTTATGAAATCCTTTTGAAAAATGCGAATGTGGATAAAGGCGCAAGACCTTATGTGAAGGAATATATAGAAAAGGGCTTCATTTCTGATCCGGATATTCAGAATCCGGAAGTGGAAACCAAAGCGAGGGCAGGCGTTTCAAAAACATTGGAATATTCCTATGACGATTATTCAGTTGCGCAGCTGGCGAAAAGTCTGGGCGATACGGCCAATTACCGGATTCTGATGGCCAGATCCAAAAATTATAAAAATATGTTCGATCCCGAAACTCGTTTTATGAGAGGGAGGCTTGAAAATGGGGATTGGATAAAACCGTTTAACCCGCAATATCCGTATTACGAATACATGTACCGGGAAGCGAACGCGTGGCAGGTTTCATTCTTCGCACCACACGATATGGCAGGTTTAATTGCGCTTTACGGTGGCCCCCGTGGCTTTGAATCCAAACTTGATTCATTGTTTACGGTGCCCTGGAATCCCGATTATATCGCAAGAAATGTGGAAACGATGATCGGACAGTATTGCCATGGAAATCAGCCGGACCATGAAGCGCCGTTTTCTTATCACTTTATCGGAAAACCGGAAAAATCTCAAAAAGTGCTGGATAACATTTTAAATAACCTGTACGGTATCGGCGACGATGGACTGGCACTTTGCGGGATGGACGATGCGGGCGAAATGTCGGCCTGGTATGTTTTCAGTGCCCTGGGCTTGTATCCTTTCTCTGCAACCGATGCCGAATATCTTGTAACGGCTCCGCTTTTTGACGAAGTAACCTGGCGGACGAGCAATGGCAAAATTATCAAAATCAGCAAGCCTGGAAAGGGCAGGGGACTGACCTCGATCAAGGTCAATGGTAAAGAAAACAAAGGCTATTTTGTATCGCATGATCTGTTTAAAAATGGAGGTAAAGTGGATATTGTAACCCAATAGGGGTTCTGTATCCCGGTTGTTATTAGATAAGTTGACAGATTTAAGATAATCCCGGCCGGTTGTTCGGTGGGCTGTGTCAATACTTTTAAGATATTTGTGAAATTGCTGTTAAGGAATTTAAAAACCCGAAATCTTATGCCTATACACGTAGCGATCACCCGTAAAGTCCTTCCCGGAAAAGAAAAAGAATTTAAAGAAGCACTCCGCCATTTCCTGGGGGAGTCATTCTTACATGGAGGTGTTCAGGGAGCTGGCATGATTTCTCCATTACCCGGAACCGACAGCCAGGAAATCGGTATTCTCAGAACTTTTACAGATGAAGCCGAGCGTGATACGTTTTATAATTCCCGGCTTTTTAAAGACTGGGAAGCCTATGCGTCGAAGCTTACAGAGGAGCCGAATTACCGGCAGTTGAGTGGACTAGAGGCCTGGTTCCGTTCCCCAACGCCGCCGCCTCGCTGGAAAATGGCCATCGCAACCCTGTGCGGGGTCTTCCCGACAAGCCTGTTTTTGTCCATCACGATCGGCCCTTTTATTCAGCCGTTCCCCAACATGATCCGGCTGCTTATTATGGGAGTCAGTATGGTTATTCTTTTAACCTGGGTCGTTATGCCACTGGTGATCAAAGCGCTGAGGCCATGGCTTCAAAGTGTCGAATAAATCTCACATCAAGCATTTTATCTCGGCGATGTATTATAGACCTTATCACGAATAATATTGTAAGGAAGTTTTGACGTAGGCTAGGCGCCCCCGGCTTTCGGCAGTCTTCTAAAATGTCTTTTTAGTATTAATCTAATAACCGACGGCTGATAGTGATACAAAATAGATCGTGATAATGTCTTATATACGCAGGCGTTAATCCGTGTGCGGTCAAGTCATTTTTTTGCATCGTCGAATTACCCCTGATCAGGATTGGTTATGTGTAATTTTAACAAGACGAAAAGCAATCAATGTCCGCCAAAAAACACAATTATTCATGCTGATGATAACAGCAGCGTCAGAGAGACATCAAAGCGTGGACAGGAATGGAGAAATTTACGAAACGAATGGAAATAACTATATCTTACATATCCCTCAAATAGGAGAAAATTTCCTATATTTCGTAGATCTTCTTCCCGATAAACATGCTTCGTATGAAAAGCTATACCCGCCTGTCAGCAATACTTGTGTTATTTTGTCTTCTTATTAAAACCGCCGCAGTTATGGCTCAGGTGGGCATTGGTACGACAACACCAGACGGCAACGCCATGCTTGATGTTGTGAGTTCGAACAAAGGGATCCTTATTCCCCGGATATTAAAAGCCGACCGCGAGGCAATCGTGATGCCAGTAGCGGGGCTTCTGGTTTACCAGACAGACGATAAAAGTGGATTTTATTTTTATCATGTAACGGAGGGCTGGAAACTTCTCAGCTCCGAAACTGTTCCTGCACCTGTGACCAACCCGGGGTTTTCGGCAAGCCTGAACTCTATTGTTACCAATACAGCCACACAACTTACGGGATGGAGTGTTTCTGCTCCATCTTATACTTCTGCGGGTTTTAATGCGGCAACTGGCAGCTATACCGTTCCGGAAACCGGTACCTATGCCATTGAAACAACGATCAATTACAGCCTGACAGCAGTTACGACCGTTAGTGTAGGTACTGGTGTAAACCCTTATTTCGAAGTGAGAAGAATATCGCCGGCAACATCGAGTATCGTAAGTGGATATTTACCCATGTTTAACGTTAATATTGCACTGGTATTAACGTTAAAGTCTGTCCTTGACAGAGGCGTTGTGACTTTATCCAGAAATGTTAATTTAAACGCAGGCGATGAACTGGGTCTGTTCTATCAGCCTTCTGGTTTTACACCGGGCATTAACATAGGAGGCGGACTTATCCCGGGAGTTTCATGGGCTATCAGAAAATTGTAGTCCGGTTAAAGCGACAATCGATTCATTGGGGAAAATAGCTGCCCTTGAACGTACCAGCATAATCTTCATCCGTGTTTTCGTCGATCACATTTGCCTGTTCACCGAATATCAGACCGGCTTAATTCGCAAAACGTATAATTTTAAATCATCAAACAGGAAGTTATACTTTTAAAAAACTTGATTATGAAAGCGAACATCGGAATCTCAGAAGAAAACAAAAATGCTGTTGCGGCCCAGCTTGTCAAATTACTTGCTGATGAATTTGTATTGTATACCAAAACCCGGAATGCACACTGGAACGTAGAAGGCGCCGACTTTCACGCCATGCACTTGTTTTTCGAAAGCCAGTATCAGCAGCTCGACGAAGTGATGGACAGCGTTGCAGAACGTATACGCAAGATCGGCCATTATGCACCAGCGACATTGACGCAGCTTTTAAAACTGACACACCTGACCGAAGCGACGGCTAATAAAAATGACAGCGCCGGATTTTTGAGAGAATTGCTTGAAGACCACGAAAGTATCATCACATTCATTCGCGGCAACATTAATCCGTTTGCCAACGAATACCACGACGCCGGAACCAGTGATTTTATCACCGCTTTGCTGGAAACACATGAAGAAATGGCGTGGATGCTGCGGGCCCATTTTGCCTGATTATCACAGACCTGACGGTGGATTTGACCAGCACTAACAGAAAGGTTATGAAATTAAACATTGCAACAAAAAGAAGATTGGCAGGCATGATCGCTATCCTGACCGTGGTTTTCGCCGGTATTCAGTTTACAGGACCTAGTTTGGAAAACCCGGCGGTAACCAGGGATTTTCAAGCGCCGCCAGCGGTAAAGGAAATTGTCAGACGGGCTTGTTATGACTGCCATTCCAATGAAACCAGTTTGAGATGGTACGATAAGGTTGCCCCGGCTTACTGGCGGGTGGCCGAACATGTCAGGCAGGGCAGGAAAGGGCTTAATTTTTCTACCTGGGACAGTCTGGCACCGGCTGACCAGAAAGCTAAGCTATGGGAGTCGCTCAATCAGATTGTGGCTGGGGCGATGCCACTCAGCGATTATGAATTTGTTCACCCGTCTGCCAGGCTTTCCGGTTCAGATATTACCGTTTTGAAAAAGTATATCCTGTCGCTGCGTGTCAGCAATATACCTGGAGATACTGCGAAGATCAGCGCATTAACACGGCAGACCCGGCAGGTGAAAGAAATGAAAGCGCTGGTGGATTTGCCGAAAGCTTTGAACGGCATCAGTTACATTCCCGACTATAAGAACTGGGAAGCCGTCAGCAGTACCGAGCGTTATGATAATGGAACCATGCGTATCATTTTTGGAAACGATGTGGCCGTAAAAGCGATACAGGAGAAGCATACCAACCCATGGCCAAACGGGGCAATTTTGGCGAAGGTTGCCTGGGATGAGGTTGAGGATCAATACGGCAATATATCTACCGGTGCTTTCAAGCAGGTTGAATATATGATCAAGGATGACAAGAAATATGCGTCGACCAAAGGCTGGGGATTTGCAAGGTTCAAAACGCCGGCAATGGTTCCTTATGGAAAAACGGAAACTTTTACGACTGAGTGCGTCAATTGCCATCAACCAATGAGCGCCAATGATTACGTATTCACCACGCCTATAAAGCATTGATTATGAAATTGATAAAAAGTACTTTTTACGTTGTGTCCCTGCTGTATTTTTCCGCATGCAGTTCTGACACAGAATCAGGCGAACTTGTTAACAGCCGTGCTTCATTACCAGCGTCTTTCGGGTTTTCAGAAATGCATTTGAAGGTGATCAGTTCATTGATTAATAAAAACGAAGGCACCACGTCCATTTTATATGGTAATGAAAAAACCGTGGTCCGGCTTCGTGAAAAAACGGATTCCATCACAGCCGGAGAGCAGCTTACCTTACTGACGTGGAAGCAGCAGGAAGATGCGCATTGGCTTGGTGCGAAAATCCCGGATCAACTGCTTTCTGCTGAAACCGTCAGAACGGATCTTGATAACAAAGGACAACTCCGGGTAAAGTATGAAAAATATCAGGGTAAAGAGTTGGCCAAGGTGGCCGATACTTTGGGCAATGCCAACAGAAAAACATTCCTGCTCGCACAAAGGGCATCAGTCATGCCATGAAATAACATAAACAACGTTCATCTTCGTAACAAAGCCATGGAACCGCTGTAATTTTCAGCGGTTTTTTTTTGTTCCCGTTTTAGCTGTGATTCCGGTTCGGATGTCTGGTGTTTTTGTTTGAAACGGACGACAATACCATGAATCATGCACTGATGAAAAGTTGCTGACCTGATGGATATTCAGATACCGGAAACGAACTCATGCCTATACACGTAGTGCTCACCTGCCAGGTTTTTCCGATAAAAGAAAAGGAATTTAAAAGTGCGCTCCACCATTTTTCTGACGAGTTGTTTTTTTTGCATAAGTGCGTGTTCAGTGGGGTGGAATGATCTTGCCTTTACCCGGAACGGATAGCCGGCAAACCGGTATGCTCAGAACTTTTACCAATGAGGCAGAGCGGATACGCATTTTACGACGCACCGCTGTTTTAAAGATAGGAAAGCTCATTCGTGAAATCCGTGGCAAAACATTTCAATTATACAAACAAAAAAGCCCGATACCCGTATTGCAAATCCACTTGCAATACGGGTATCGGGGCTCCGGTGCGAATCGGTAAAATCTAAACGAACAGATATTTTTTCAACTCCGCAGCCGCGTGCAGGATCAGCGATCGGACAGACGGCACAGTGGACAGGGCGTTCAGCAAGCCAAAATCGTGGATCATCCCGTTGTAACGGATGGTTGTTACCGTTACGCCTGCCTCGTTCAATCGGCGTCCATAAGCTTCTCCCTGATCTCTCAGAATGTCATTTTCCGCCACCTGTATCAACGTTGGAGGCAAATCGCTCAGCTCTTCCAGAGAAGCTTGTAAAGGCGATACCAGTTTTTGCGCACGTTCGGCCGGATCTGTGGTATACTGGTCAAACATCCATTGCATCAAAGGCGTGGTTAAAAAGCGTTGCGCACCATAAAGCCTATAAGATTCATAATCAAAACCAGCGTCGGTAACAGGCCACATAAGCACTTGCAGACTGATTTTCGGCCCGCCTTTTTCTTTGGCCATCAGGCTGGTCACGGTGCTCATATTTCCACCCACACTGTTGCCGACAATAGCCAAATGGTTTCCGTCTACCTCAATTTCACTTCCATTTTCGGCCACCCACTGTGTTGCCGCATAGATCTGGTTGATCGCTACCGGGTATTGCGCCTCCGGTGATGGTGTGTAATTGACAAATACCGCCACAGCGCCGGATTCCACCACCAGGTCGCGGACCAGCCTTTTGTGCGTGGGGAAATCACCTAGTATCCAGCCACCGCCATGCACAAAGATGAAAACTGGCAAAATTCCGCTCACACCGGCCGGACGAACGATGTTCAGTCTTACTTCCAGTCCACCCGATACGATTGTTTTTTCATAAATTTCAATGCCTGAAAGATCCACGTCTACGGATGCCTGCGCACCGATCAGCACCTGCCGTGCATCTTCTTTCGATAAGCTTTCCACGGGTGCTCCTCCGGAATTGAGTACTTTCAAAAAGTCTTTTACCTGACGGTCCAGGTGCGTGTCTACGGCGTAATCAACAACTGCGTTTTCGAAAATGGTCGTGTTTTCCATGATGTTTTAGATTAGGTACGCTTAGTTATAGTTCTGTTATTTTTGATGACGTGAAGTTAACGTGCCGGGCAGTTTGTCGGTAGTAACATTCGTTCAACAGGCAGATTTGGTCGTTGGAAAGTTGGTTAGCGGTATTGACCGCTTATTTGGATTGTGAAAATTGGAGAAATTGGATTGGTGATGAAGGGCGGGTAATGGAGGTCGGTTGCTGCCGTATTAGTGCAGCTAGAATACCGAATAATATTGAATATCTTTTGGAGAAGTGCCGTGGGTATCCCACGGAAGCAATGTTAGGTGTCCTTTTTTCGAGTTTCTCCTGAAACAGTTCAGCGTGCACTCCCCTTCAATGTGTTGGTCGAGGAATGCGAAATATTTTGTTCTGATTTCTTCTCCTCGTTTTGTATTGCTTGGTATCTGTCATTTTTTCATGTCTGTCGTGGTATGGTTGCCGATTATGGTTTGCAGCTTGGCGAAGTGGCGGCACTCGAAGCACAAATCTTCAATTTTGCACAAAAGTTCAATCGAATAACTGCCGTCGAACTTTGCAGTTTCGCCCCACTATTGCAAAACCCTTGTGTGTGCCCTGCTAAGGTACACCAACGATGGGAGAGAATCAAGGCCTCCCACAGTCTGTGACGGACACCGGCTGTAAACCACCCGATGGTGCTGGCGTAGTAATATGCCGGTGCTGAGCGATCGGGTCAAAGCGCTGCCAACTCAATTGGCCGCAGGTACGTCCGGCAAAGCGTAATAGGGATGAACCGCTGGTAGAAGCCTCGATAGTTGATAAAGTGTTGTCAAAAGGGAAGAGTTACAAGTGTAAGTGTCCCTAAAAATCAGACAGTTTGAAAATTGAGAAAAACACTTAATTTTAAACTGATGAAAAAGACGCGATTCACAGAGACGCAGATCGTCTCCATTCTCAAACAACAGGAGGCTGGGATT